>Ga0134094_1000003_pt1 | contig 659611 bp, 563 predicted proteins | sample 5_1taG_FD_94458 | JGI IMG/M metagenome (GOLD analysis project Ga0134094, IMG submission 94458) | Switchgrass degrading microbial communities from high solid loading bioreactors in New Hampshire, USA - 5_19_20_110_A1 metaG | ecosystem: Engineered > Bioreactor > Semi-continuous > Anaerobic >... | reverse complement strand
TCTTCGCTGAAGATGCTGCCGCCGAGTGGGATTGGCAGGTCATCACTGAGGACATGATCCAGAACAACACCGGTTACCGTTATTTCCGCTACTTTAACGAAGTAATGCATGGCGACGTCGGCGAGGTTGAGTTGTACGGCTATAAGGTAGAGGAGACGGCGGCGACTGACGCCACCGCGTCCGCTACCGAAGCGTCCGAACCGGCTGCTGAGGCTCCCGTAGCAACGGCGCCCGCGACTGCGGATATGATGTCCGTGGCTATCTTCTCGGTCGCGCTTGCAGGCGCAATTGGCTTCGTCTCCTATAAGAAGCGCCGCAACCTGTAATATGCAAAGTAAGATTCACGGTAAAAAAGCCTAAATAGCAAACATGCCGCCGCACCCTCTATTGGGCTGCGGCGGTTTTTATGGGCGGTTAATTTGTGTGGGCGCATAAAAAAAGCTCCCCCACGCCCCCGCGAAAAACTATGGGAGTGGCTGACTACGCCTTTCAGAAAAGCAGCCGGGGGACAAGTTTCAGTGCCTTTCAAGCCGGCTCAGCCATCCGAGTTTATAGGCTTTTTTCCACAAAATTCTTGGGAAAACCTCCCCGCGAATATTTAAAAATTCTATTACTTGATGCTTTTGTTTAGCTTTTTGATAGAAGCATTTTGTGAATTGTGCTAAATTAATATTTATTCTTGCTATAATTTAGACAATATGCCAATTGATTAAAAAATGTAATGTGTATTATAATCATTTTCAGTAAATAATGAACGCTTTATTACCGGCGTTTATAAAACAAAAGTTTAACGAAAGGCGGATTAAAAAGTGAAAAAGGGTATCATCTCCATCGTACTCGGCGCTATTATGCTTTTCACACTGGCAGCATCCGCTGCGCAGCCGCCGGAAGACTATCCGTCTTCGGGCATCACGCCGCCGAGGGGCGAGATCATCCGCGGCGAGATAATCGGCAATGAGGTTGGTTGGGGCGGCAACGCCAACGCCGGCGCTCACGCCGCGTTCGACGGCGACGTTGTGACCTTCTTCGACCCGCTGGGCATTGGCGACGGCTATGCGGGTATCGATGCCGGCGCGAAGTACATATTGACCCAGATCGTTATCCATCCGCGCGACGGCTATCTTGACCGTTACTATGGTGCCGAGATTCAGGGCTCCAACGACATGGAGAACTGGACGTCGCTGTACTTCGCTGAAGATGCTGCCGCCGAGTGGGATTGGCAGGTCATCACCGAGGACATGATCCAGAACAACACCGGATACCGTTATTTCCGCTACTTTAACGAAGTAATGCATGGCGACGTCGGCGAGGTTGAGTTGTACGGTATCAAGGTCGAGGATGGCGCTGAGGAGGCTGCCCCCGCCGAGACTGCGACCGAGGCTCCTGCTCCTGCCGAAGAGCCTGCCACCGAAGCTCCTGCTGCCGATGCAGCGCCCGCGACTGCGGATATGATGTCCGTGGCTATCTTCTCGGTCGCGCTTGCCGGCGCACTTGGTTTCGTTTCCTATAAGAAACGCCGTAGCCTGTAATTTAACGATTAAAGTAAAAAAGCATAGATAGCTGTTTGCTGCCGCGCCCGTCCTTGGGCTGCGGCGGCTTTTTATGTTGAGGGGGATGCTTTAGCTCCCCCACACCCCCTCCCCGCAAAACTTTTATAAGTTGGGCTTGGTTCCGAGCCGTTCGCCGCTGCCAATCAGTGAAGGCAAACGCAAGCTCCGGCACTATGCCTAGTCTCCTGCCTTACTGGAGCCGCCTGTTAAACCCGCGCCGCCCTCCGGGACCTTACCCCTCGCGGCTGCTGCACCCGGTCAGAATTGTGAATTGTGGAACTTTTGTGTATTGTGACAAATTATTTTTTATAATTTATACAAAATGCGAATTGAAAAAAATGTAGAATAAGCTAAAATTGTCATTAGAATTCGTATGCGTTACCCGGTAACAATTATTTTACGAAAGGGGCTTTTTTGTGAAAAAGAGGATTTTCTCCATCGTAGTCTGCGCATTTCTCCTTTTCGCCCTGGCGATCGGGGCTTCGGGCGCGTCGGACTCTCTTGAAAAAGAGGCGCCCGGCAGGACTTACCTCATCGACGTTATAAAGAAAGAAACGATCTCCGGTACCGCAAGCTTCGCGAACGAAGGTCCCGAGAACCTGTTCGACAACGACGTCACCACGAAGTTCTGCACCAACACCTTCCCGGCGGTTGTTACATGGGAGCTTACCGGGGCTCACGTTGTTGACGCTGTCGTAATCGCCACCGCGAACGACAACTCGCAATACCCCGGCAGGAACCCCGCCACTTGGACGCTTTCCGCCTCGCAGGACAGGACAAACTATGTCACGCTGTTTGAAGGCAAGGCAAGCGACCTCGATGACGTTGACTTTACATACTTCCTCTTCACGTTCAATAACGATGTCGCTTATCCGTACTACAAGCTCGAAATAAGCGGGCCCGAGAGCGGCACCGTCATGCAGATTTCCGAGCTTGTGCTCTGCAAGAAGGCTTCGCTGTCGACAAATTACCCGTCCTCAGGTATCGCCCCGAAAGAGGGCCACATCATTACCGGCGATCTTATAGGCCTTGAGACCGGCTGGGGCGGCAACCCCGACGCCGGCCGTCACGCTGCGTTTGACGGCGATGCCAACACCTTCTTCGACCCGAATGGGACCGGCGACGGTTACTGCGGTATTGACGCCGGCGAGCCGTTCATCCTGACCGAGATCCACATCCTGCCGCGTAACGGTTATCTCGACCGCTTCCTGGGCGCTGAGATTCAGGGTTCGAACGACGGCGAGAACTGGACCTCGCTTTGGTACTCCGATGATGCTGCGTCCGCGTGGGAGTGGCAGGTCATCACTGCCGATATGATCGAGAACAACACCGGATGGCGCTACTTCCGTTACTTCAATGAAATAAGCCACGGCGACGTTGCCGAAGTTGAGCTTTACGGTTACAGCGTATCCGGCAATGCCGAGGCTAAGCTTGCCGAAACTCAGACCGAAGCCGCGGCTGAGGCTCCGGCGGCTGATACTTCGGTTCCCGCCGCGCAGACCTTCGACGGTTTCGCCGTCGCTGCGATGGCTGCACTTGCCGGTACTGCCGGTATCGCCTTCTTCAAAAAGCGCCGCAACGTCAAGTAAGATTGCATAAGCCATAATTACCGGGTAATCAATAGCCGCCGCGCCCATCTGTGGGTTGCGGCGGTTTCTTGATTGTGGGAAAACGCCCGCCCTCATGCAGCACCCAAGCCGCCCGAGGGGAAAGGGTCCCGGAGGGCGGCGCAGATTCGATGGCGGACTCTTCGGGCAGTGAAGCATTAAATGTTGACAAATTAAGTCGCCTTGAGCTACAATTTATAAAAAGCGCATATCCGCGTGGGATAAATTTGTCCGGAGGTAATAAAAGTGGCAAATGACCCGAAAGAAAACGTGACCGCCGGCGGCGCGGCAAATGAGCTTGCGCCAAAAGCCGGCGCACAAGCCGGTATTGCCGCCGGCATGCCCGCCTCCGGCGAAGATAGCGCGGAGGAGTTCCCTGCGGCTAACCTCGCGCTGAAAATGTTGCTTTTCGGCGTGTTTATGGTGCTAATCACGGCGCCGCTTTTAACGCTTTTGCTGTTCGGCACAAGCGAGGCGCCGCTCGAAAGCGAAAAAGAGGCAAAGCTCGCGCCGCTGACGTTCGAAAGCTGGCTTGACGGCACATTCCAAAAGGGCTTTGAGTCGTGGTTTTCGACCCATTACCCATCGCGCGGCGCGGTGGTCGCCTTCTACCGCCAGCTCAAATACGACGCTGACAACCTCGACATAATAAACCTGCGTTTCCTATTAAAAGACGAGCCCGGCTGCGACGCCGAGCCTGTGCCCGAAGGAGACGACGAAAAGATTTGGGAGTACATGTTTGACACCGAAAACAACATGTACGCCAAAATCAACATCCGCCGGCGCGACGACGTGCCGGTCGAGCCGACGGGGTTCAAAGGCTCCGACGCGGTGCTGATAGGCAAATCGGGCTACCTGTTCGAGGCGGCGTATATCGACGAGTATTACGGCTTTTCCGAGCCGTACGTAAGCGTGACCGACGAGGGGCTAAAAAATCTCGTCGAAACGCTCGAGTATATACAGGACCAGCTCGCGCGGCGCGGCATCACGATGATATACCTTTTGTCCTCGTCGAAGGCGAGCCAGTATGCGGAGTATATACCCGATTGGTACAAAAACTCGCGCTACGCCCCCGAAGGTTACGTCCGCCCGTATGAGCGGCTGAAAAAGCTGCTTTACGAAAGCAAGGTAAACTATATTGACTCAAGCGAACTTTTTAAGAAGATTGGACTGTATGCGACCTTCCCGAAAACCGGCATACATTGGAACCACGTCGCGTCGTTCGAGGCAACGCGCGCAGTGATTGACAAGTTCTGCGAGATTTCGGGCAAAAATGCGCTGCGGCTCGGCATCCGCGGCGTAATCGAGTCAAAGGACCCGCCGAATATCGGCGGCAGCTCCGACGTCGACGTCTACAACATCCTCTACGGCACGATTGACAAATCCGGCTCGATTGTTGACGAGTATTACTACACGCCCGACGGGTACGTGGTAAATCCTGATGACGGCGAGCGGATAGACGTGCTCGTGCAGGGCGGCAGCTTTACGCACGATATAATAAATTACCTGACCCAGTACCGCGTCGCGCGGAGGGTGAGGAGCTTTTACTACAACAAATACAGCGGACAAGGGCGGCATGACCCGCTAATCGCCGGGCATGAGGCATGGGAACAGCTGCTCGACGGCGTCGACCTTGTGATTTTCGAGCAGACCGAGCAGCAAATCCGCGGCGAGTTCCCGACGCGCGAGACATATCAAAGCGAAGCCGGCAACCCCTACATGGGCAGCAACGTGATATACGCCTCGCTATACTACTACCTCAAAGACAACGAGCTATAAGCCCGGGCGCGAAAGAAAGGCAAGAGGATGATATTCAGTTCGACGCTATTCTTATTTATATTTTTGCCGGTGGTGCTGCTCGCCTACTACGCGATACCGATGAGGTATATCGCGGTGAAAAACGGCTGGCTGTTTTTAGCTTCGCTGGTGTTTTACGCGTGGGGGGAGCCGAAAAACATCGTGCTGATGCTCTTGGCGATAGTATGCAACTACGTGTTCGCCATCGGCATCGAGAAATGCCGCAGCTACGGCGACGTGCGAGCCTGCCGCGCGATACTCGCGCTGTCGCTCCTGTATAACCTCGGCGCGCTGTTTTTCTTTAAATACTTCAACTTCGCGACCGGCGGGGCCTTCCCGCACATAGCGTTGCCTATCGGCATCTCTTTTTTCACATTTCAGATAATGTCGTACACAATCGACGTCTACCGTGGCGAGGTGGCGGCTCAGCGCGACATATTGAAGCTAGGGCTTTACATCTCGCTTTTCCCGCAGCTTATCGCCGGCCCGATTGTGCGCTACGTCGACATTGAAAAGCAGCTTAGCGAGCGCTCATACGACGCGGACAAGCTCTTTTCGGGCACCTCGCGGTTTATAATTGGCCTCTCTAAAAAGGTGCTAATCTCAAATACCGTGGCGGTCATGGCGGACTTCGCGTTCGGCGTGGGCAGCGGGCTGAACGCGGCGACCGCGTGGCTCGGCGCGATTTGCTACGCGCTACAAATCTACTACGACTTTTCGGGCTATTCCGACATGGCGATAGGGCTAGGGCAGCTGCTCGGGTTTGACTTTCTCGAAAACTTCAATTACCCTTATGTTTCATGCTCGGTGCAGGAGTTCTGGCGCCGGTGGCATATATCGCTCTCGAGCTGGTTCCGCGACTACCTTTACATTCCGCTTGGCGGCAACCGGCGCGGGAAGCTGAAAACCTATGTAAACCTTACTATCGTGTTCGCCTGTACGGGGATATGGCACGGCGCGGCGTGGAGCTTCCTCGTTTGGGGGCTTTACCACGGGTTTTTCCTGATAGTTGAGCGCGTCGGCTTCCGAAATGTGCTCGAGCGGCTGCCAAAGCCGGTCTCGCGCGCGTATACGCTTTTAGTAGTGCTTTTTGGCTGGGTGCTTTTTAGGGCGGACACGCTCGCCGGCGCGCTGCGGTATATGGCGGCGATGCTCGACTTTTCCAACATCGGGCTGGTGCGCGCCTCGCTGCAGCTTGACAATATCACGGGTTTTGCTATACTGCTGGGCATAGTATTCTCGGCGCCGGTTTTGCCGTGGGCGAAAAGGAAGCTAGAGTCGCTGCCCGGCGGCAAGACTTCCTCGTATTTGCTGAATGTGGCGGGCTGCATCGGGCTGTTTTTACTCTCGGTGGTGTTTCTCACGGGGTCGGATTATAACCCGTTTATATATTTCAGGTTCTAACAAAAAAGGGGCAGGGATATATGGGCAAAAGGCATCTTAGGGCTGTGTGCTTTGTTTTGGCGGCGCTGGTTTTGCTGGCGCTTTCGTCATGCACGCCAAAGCTGACCGACATCTACTATGCGGAGGGCGACATCGCGTCGTCCAACATGCTGATTTTCTCGGGCGATGCGGGCGGGCTGCTCGAAGAGGGGCTCGGCGCCGGCTCGGGCAATACCGTCATCGCGGTAACTATGGGCGTGACGGAGCAGGGGACATATACGATTTCCGGCGACAAGATTATCTTTAAGTTCGGCGACGTGACCTCAACCGCGACGTACGACAAGAAAACCGACACCATAACATGGTACGGCGTGAGGTACATCAAGCCGGCCTCGCAGACCGCCGCCCCACGCGCCACCGCCGCGGTGGACATAGCGGAGTAACTTATTGTGGGGGGAACTTTTTGAAAAAAGCTCCCCCCACGAAATATATTACTTCTTTTACCTCGTTACCTTGCGCACAATGCTTCGGCGGTAGCCATGCCGAGCCGCGAGCCGTCTTCGGGCGCTTCCATGCCCTCGAACTCGAGCGAGCCGAACATGTCGGCTGACGGCGCATACTCGCAAATCGCGCGGAAGATATGGCGGACAGGCAAGTCGCCCTGTCCGAGTATCGAGCCGCGCAGCATGTACTCGCCCGAGTTGGTGGAGAACCAGTTGCCCGAATCGCACCTGAACAGCCCGCCGCCGAGCGGCAGCTCTTCGGTTTTGCGTATATAGAAATCCTTCAGGTGGAAAAACTTCGTATACGGCAGCACCTTTTTGACCGCGACGAGGCAGTCCTCGTCGACGCATGCGAAGTTGCCGATATCGCACAAAACCCCGAAATTCTCGCGCCCTACTGCCTCGGCGAGCCGAACCAGCCGGTCGCCGCCGTTGACGAAGAACCCGTGGTTTTCGACAAGCGTCGTGATGCCGTACTGCGCGGCGTATTCCGACAGCTCGCGCGTCTGCTCTACCATCAGCGGGAACAGCCGCTCAAACTCCGCGGGCGTGTTAAGTTCGAGCGGGCGGCGGAACGACGACACATCGTGCCTCATGAATGGCACGCCGAGCTTCGCCGCCACGTCGATATGCCTTTTCAGCCGCTCGCGCTCCGCTTCGCGCTCCGCCTCGGTAGGCTTGAGCAAGTCTGCGAGCACCGCATAATTTGAAAGCGGCAGCCCCAGCTCGGCGGACTTCGCGCGCACCGCCTCGATCAGACCTTCGTCGAACTGTCCGGTTTCGTCGTCGTAGAACTTGTATCCAAACGGTACAAGCTCAAAATGCTTTGCGCCGTTGTCTGCGGCGAACTGCATGACGTCGAGCACGCTCATTTCGCCAGAGTAAATACGGTTAACCAAACTGTATGAGGAAAGCCCAATTTTCATATATGTTACCGATCCGTAAATCAAGTTTTTATTATTTTACTGTATATTCATAATTTTGTCAAGCTCACTGTGTTATAATTCACAATACAGGCGAGTTCGTCAATTTATGGCAATAATAAGGGGTATTGCGATGTCGGACAAAATGACGCCGCGGGAGATAATCCGGCGGGTAGTGGCGCACCGCGACGCGCCGCGAATTGGGTGGAATTTTAGTAGCGAGCACAACGATTTTATCTGGGTACCGGGGCGCGCGTACCTTCCGCCGCCGCCCGACCCGTACGCAAGGTGGGGTAACCACGAGGAGTTAAAGAAACTTACCGGCTTTTCCGGCGAGGTGTACCGCGACCGGTTCGGCAACATATACGGCAGGTACGGCGGCAAGACCAAGGGCGAGTGCATCCGCGGGGCGATCGTCGAGTGGGACGATTTCGAGGAGTACAAAAAGCGGATGCCGGAGATTGACCCAAGCTGCCGGGATAGGCTGCTTTCGATGAACCTTTCCGCATGCGACAAATACGTCATCACCGGCGGGGCGTCGCTGTTTTCGGCGCTGCGCGACGCGAGGTTGATGGCGAACGCGCTCGCCGACGTGCTGCTCGAGCCGGAGATGGTGACCGCGTTCCTCGACTGCATCGTCGAGCACGAGCTGAAGGTGCTCGACTATATCGCGGGGACGGGCGTCGACGCGGCGATGTTCGGCGACGACTGGGGCACGCAGACGTCGACGTTTATATCGCCGGAATCGTTTAGGGAGCTGTTTTTCCCGCAGTACAAGCGGATTTTCGAAGCTTATCACGAGCGTGGAATAGCGATTTTCCTGCACTCGTGCGGATACATATATAATTTTATACCGATGTTCATCGAGGCGGGCGTCGACGTGTTCCAGTTCGACCAGCCAGACGCGTATCCTTCCGAGCGGCTGTCGGAAGAGTTCGGCGACAAGGCGGTCTTCCACTCGCCGGTGGATATCCAAAAGGTGCTGCCGACCGGCGACCTTGAGCTTATCGGCAGGCGCGCCGCCGAAATGTGCGAGATTTTCGACAAAAACAAGGCTTGGATAGCGAAAGACTATCCGACCTACCACGATATCGGCGTCGACCCCGCATGGGCGAAGCACGCCGAAAACGTCATCGTCGAGCGCACCAAGCTCTCGCCCGACGGGAGTATCTAAATGTTTGGGGGGACTTTTTGAAAAGAGTTCCCCCAATCCCCCTCAAAAACTTTAAAAAGGGTATACGCAGTAAAGGCATAGCCTTCCCGGACTCCGCGGACTGGCTCTGCCCTATGACGAGTGCATGTGCCGTGCAGGCACTGCATACAAAACCCGCGCCGCCTTGCTTGGGCCCCTCTCCCAAGAGGCGGCTTAGGTTGTGCATGCAATGGAATGCGAGGCACAGCTTGCGCCCCCGGCGTATTCCCATGCCTATAGATGTCAGAATTTATAAAAATCGAGTTTATAAAAAATATACAAATAATTACCGAATTTCACGCTTTTTTGCTATATACTAAATTAAAGAAAAAAAGCTTAGCGCGGAATAAAACCGCTTCCGCGCAAATATACCTAAAGTGGAAAGGTACCGGCACACTGTATGGAAGACATATACAAGGCATACGACCTATGGCTAAAAAATACCCAGTCTATGCCCGAGCTGCATAGTGAGCTGCTCGAAATATCCGGCGACGAGCCGTCGATAACCGACAGGTTCTACAAAGACCTCGAGTTCGGCACAGGCGGGCTGCGCGGAGTGCTCGGCGCGGGGACAAACCGTATGAACGTGCTCACGGTCGGGCGCTGCGCGCGCGGGCTTGCGATGCACCTGCGCCGCCGCGCGATAACGCAACTGCTTTCGGGCAAGCCGCAGACCGTCGCGATTGCATATGACAGCCGCAACTGCTCGGAGCTGTTCGCCAAGACCTCGGCGCGCATACTCGCGGATGCGGGCATCGGCGTGCGGATTTTTAAGCATATAATGCCCACGCCCGCGCTTTCGTACGCGATACGTAAGCTCGGCTGCGCGGCAGGCGTCGTGGTCACCGCGAGCCATAACCCCGCAGAGTACAACGGCTTTAAAGTCTACGGCTCGGACGGCGGCCAGCTCACGCCCGAAGACGCCTCGGCGATTTACAAGCAGATGCAAAAAAGCGACTACTTCGCGCCGCCCGGCCGCACGTTCGAGGAACTAGTCGGCGCGGGGCTGATAAAATACATCGACGACGAGATTGTCGACGCCTTTATCGCCGACGCCGCGGCACAGCTCCCGCCCGAGGAGGAGCCGCGCAGAAATCTCAAATATATCTACACGCCCCTCAACGGCACCGGCATAATGTGCGTGCCGAAGATTTTGCAAAACGCAGGCTTTGAAAACTTTGAGATGGTGCCCGAGCAGAGCGAGCCGGACGGCAATTTCCCGACCTGCCCGTACCCGAACCCAGAGCTGCCGCAGGCGCTCGAGCTGGGTCTGAAGCTCGCAGCGGAGAGGTCGGCGGACTTGCTGCTTGCGACCGACCCCGACTGCGACAGGGTGGGCGTAGCCGTGAAAAAGCCCGACGGAACGTATAGGCTTCTCACCGGCAACGAGCTGGGCGTCGTGCTGCTTTACTATATCCTCACCCGCAGGCGCGACACTGGCACGCTGCCGAAGTCGCCGATTGTGATAAAGACCATCGTCACGACCGAGCTTGCGGCACGCATCGCTCGCGATTTCGGCGCCGAAATCATAGACGTGCTGACTGGCTTTAAATACATCGGCGAGCAGCTGACGCTGCTTGAGCGCGACGGCGAGCTTGAGCGGTATATCTTCGGCTTTGAGGAAAGCTGCGGATACCTCTGCGGGGGATATGTGCGCGACAAGGACGGCGTTTCGACCTCGCTACTCGTCTGCCAGGCGGCGGAATATTTCGCCGCGCAGGGCAAGACGTTTATTGACGTTCTCGACGAGCTTGGCAAAAAGTACGGCTTTATCGAGACCCGGCTGGTCAACGTGCGCTACGAAGGCGCAGCCGGCGCCGCGAAGATGCGCGAGATAATGAAGATGCTCCGCGAGGCGCCGCCGAAATCGATCCCCGGCAGGGAGCTTGTCGCGATAAAGGACTACAAAAACGGCGACACCTCGTATATCGACGGCGGCAAGCGCGAGGTGAAGCTCCCGCCCTCCGACGTGCTGAAGTTCACATACTCCGACGGCTGCGAGGTAATAATCCGCCCGTCGGGCACCGAGCCGCAGCTTAAGCTCTACTACGCGGCAGGCGGCGAAACGCGCGAGGGCGCGCAGGGTCAGCTCGAGTCGTTTATCGGCGCGTTTGAGGAAACCGTTGGATAAGCCGCGCCCGGGGCACAATATCTCACAAAAAACGACCCCAATTTTCATAAAAGATTGATATATACAAAAACCGCACGCGGTGCTATAATTAAGGTTGCTGATTACAACGCGGCAGCGGGGCGGCTGACGTATCAAGCTCATGATACCTCTCGCACGCCCCGCGCGCCGTAGGGCAGCAATGCCACGAGCGCAGGTTTGAATAAAAGCGCAAAAAAGCGGAAAAATATACGCGGGCGTCCGTTTTTCGGGCGCTTTTTTTAAAGAAATTGCGCCGGCGCTATTGACAGAATATATATAGGTATGTTATAATGTTTCTACCTCGTCGGAGAGGTTTTTTTGTTGCCGTGATTTTGCCCGCCTGTACCCGGGTGCCGCTCCGCATGAGGGAGAATAAATTATCGGCGAACGCCGCCGATATGATTCGGGAGGTAGCAAAGTGAGAGTCAAGATCACTCTCGTCTGCGAGGAATGCAAAAGGCGTAACTACGACACGACGAAGAATAAGAAAAACGACCCTGACAGGATTGAGCTGAGAAAATACTGCAGGTTCTGCCGCAAGCACACCGCACACAAAGAGTCCAGATAAGGAGAAGGCGAAATGGCCGATAAGGTAAAAAACGCCGAGGAAGTAAAGGCTGCCGGCAAAGAGAAAAAAAACAAAGCTGAGGCCAAACCCAAAAAGCCGAAGGTGAAGCTGAGCGAGAGAGTTGGCAAGTTTTTCCGCGAGTATAAAAGCGAGCTTAAGAAGATCGTATGGTACAGCAAAGAGGATACGATCCGCAGCACCGTCTTGGTGCTCGTTGCCATAATCGTGTTCAGCGTCATTATCAGCACCCTCGACTTTTTGTTTTCGTCCGGACTGCTTGCAATCGGTAGGCTGATCTGATAGGCGAGCGGCGATGAGCGACATAAACGAACTCGGTACGGGAATGAACTGGTACGTGGCCCACACCTATTCGGGCTACGAGAACAAGGTTAAGACAAACCTTGAGAAGATTGTCGAAAATCGCGGGCTTAAGCATCTGATAAGCGATATCAGGGTGCCCGTCCAAAAGACGGTTGAAGTGGTCGGGACGGACGATAACGGCAACCCGATCAAAAAAGAAGTTGAGCATAAGATTTTCCCCAGCTATGTGCTGGTAAAGATGATAATGACCGACGAAACATGGCACATAGTCCGCAACATTCGCGGCGTGACGGGTTTCGTCGGGCCGGGCTCGAAGCCTGTGCCGCTTACCGACGAGGAAGTGGAGGCGATGGGCGTCGAGATGCGCGTCATCACGCTCGATTACGACGTCGGCGACAGCGTGACCGTAACGAGCGGGCCGCTGAAGGGCTATATCGGCACGGTGCAGGAGATATCCGAGGACAAAAAGAAAATCAAGGTCCTCGTCTCGATGTTCGGGCGCGAGACGCCTATTGAGCTTGACTCGGACATCGTGAAGAAAAACTAAGCGGCGGCTGCCGCATGGATTTGTTCCCTATTAAGTGGGAGGAAGACAACCTCTTCCGCACTAACCACATATGGAGGTAAAAAAGTCAAATGGCAAAGAAAGTAGTGGGCGTTGTCAAGCTTCAGCTTGAAGCCGGAAAGGCTACACCTCAGCCCCCCGTCGGACCCGCGCTCGGTCAGTACGGCGTATCGATCCCGAACTTCACCAAGGAGTTTAACGAGCGCACAAAGAACCAGCTTGGCATGATTATCCCGGTCGTCATAACGATATATGCCGACCGCACGTTCACGTTTATAACCAAGACCCCACCCGCGTCGATACTGATTAAGAAAGCTTGCAACATCGAGCTGGGCGCCGACAAGCCCGGTAGAACCACGGTCGCGACGATTACGCGCGACAAGATCAGGGAGATAGCGCAGATAAAGATGCCGGACCTCAACACCTCCTCGCTTGAGGCTGCAATGTCGATGATTGAAGGTACCGCCAAGTCTATGGGCGTTACCGTGGTTGACTGAGAGGGAGGAGGCGCAAAGAGATGGCTAAAGTAGGCAAAAGATACGCAGAGATAGCGAAGCTTGTTGACCGCACAAAGCTTTATGACCCGGCAGAAGCGCTTGATCTCGTTTGCAAGACCGCAAAAGCAAAGTTTGACGAAACGATAGAGCTGCACGTCAGGCTCGGCGTCGACAGCCGCCATGCCGACCAGCAGGTTCGCGGCGCGGTCGTGCTCCCTCACGGCACCGGTAAGACTGTCCGCACGCTTGTGTTCGCTAAGGGCGACAGGGCGAAAGAAGCCGAAGAGGCGGGCGCGGACTATGTTGGCGCCGAAGAGTTGGTAGCGAAGATTCAAAACGAAAACTGGCTTGATTTCGACGTCGTTATTGCTACTCCCGACATGATGGGCGTTATCGGCCGGCTCGGTAGGATCCTCGGCCCGAAGGGCCTCATGCCCAACCCCAAGTCTGGCACGGTTACGATGGAAGTCGGCAAAGCTGTGCGCGAGGCTAAAGCGGGTAAGATCGAGTACAGGCTTGATAAGACGAATATCATCCACTGCCCGATCGGGCGCGCTTCCTTCGGCCCGGAGAAGTTGGCGGATAACTTCAACGCGCTTATAGGTGCCATTATAAGGTCGAAGCCCGCGGCGGCGAAAGGCCAGTACATCAAGAGCTGCGTCGTCGCCTCGACGATGGGCCCCGGCATTAAGATCAATCATTCAAGGCTGTCGTTATAAGGATAAAAACCAGCTCGGGCGGAGTCTCCCTCCGCCCTTTCGGTTTGCTTGGCGGAAATTTCGTGGGATTGTTCTGGGGGAACTTTTTGAAAAAGTTCCCCCAAGCCCCCTCAAAAACTCTCGTACATTGGGATTCCAAGCGGCGGCTTGGGTGGAGAGTAGAAATTCATTGCCGGCGCGCGCATTATCTAATAAATCTGCTTAGCATATAATATTTATGTTTATGCCCATGGGGCATAACGACGACATATTTATGGAGTAAACACTATGGAATCTCGCCGTCTTAAACCGTATCACGGGCTGATTCTTTTCGGCGTGGTGCTGGTCGCGCTCGTATTTGTGGCGACGCCGCTGCAGATAAATTTCGGAATTGCCGGGCTTGCGCTGACCGAGCTTATGCTGCTCGTCTTGACCGGCGCGGCATTCCTTTTGACCAAGCCCAATTTTTCGGCGACGTTCCCGATGCGGCTGCCGCCGGTGCGCGAGTTTTTCGGTGGCGCGTTCCTATACGGCGGCACGTATTTGTTGATGATCGGGCCGCTGCTGCTTACGCAATATTTCTTCCCGGATATAGGCAAGACAGCCGACGCGCTTACTAAGCTTGGCACGAGCGTATCGCCTGCGATGGCGGTGCTTATTATAGCGGTCCTGCCGGCGGTATGCGAAGAGACGCTGCACAGGGGGTTTATACTCTCCTCGCTGAAGCCGATAAAGAGCACTGTCGCGATAGTGCTGTTAGGCGGGTTGCTTTTCGGTGTGTTCCACCTCGACCCCTACCGGTTCGTGCCGACCATGATGCTCGGCTGCGCGTTTACTTATATCGCGCTTAAGACCGAGTCGATGGTCTTAACGATGATATTCCACTTTATAAACAACCTGCTCAGCGTAATATCGATGTTCATGACGGAAAGGTATGTCGGCTCGACCGCCGAGGTATACGCTGAGCTTAACCTGGGCAGCGTGATAGGGGTTGGGCTGGTCTACCTCGCTCTTGGCGGGGTCCTGATTTTCATCGGCTACTGCATGATAAACCGCCGCGCGCCGAAGCAGAAGGTGATAGCGGCCGTGGTGATACCCGCGGTGCTTATTATAATAGCCGGGATACTTACTGTCGCGTCGTCGTCGATAACGAAAGTGTTCGACGTGTCGGGCACGTTCACGGTGGACACAGTGACCGGCTCGATTGAGTTCCCCCTCGAGCTTGATAGTGACGGGTATTATACCGTTTCGGTCTCTGCGCTCACGTCCAGCGCGGACATAATATTTACGCTCGAGCGGGTGCGTGAGGAAGGCACGGGCGGCGCCGAAACGGCTTTTGGTCCGGCGTTTGTGCCGACTTCCTCGGATTCCGGCAGCGAGGATTCAGCTTCCCCCGGCGAGGAAACAAAGCGGGTTACGCCGACCGTGGTGTTATCGCAACGCGGCGAGGGGACGCTGATAGTGTCGCAGAACCTCGTGCTAGAGCGCGGCAAATATGTGATGAGGCTTAAGCTCGACCCCGACCGCGAAGGCGTCTACCCGAACGTTACCGCCCAAATGCAAGTTTTTAGGCTTCTGGGGTAATAGAAAAGTGGGGGTACTACGCCCTGTGCCGGGCGCTGCTGCCGAACTGGTGCCGCCTACTATTTTCGCGCCGCCTTATAACGTCATTCGCAGGCGAATGACCTTTAGGCCCCTTGCCCGAGCAGCGGCTTTTGTTGCGTTTATCCTCATTTTCTAATTTAAGAGTAGCGGTTCACTAAATCTCGCATAATATACTCAGAACGCCCCGAAAAGGGGAGCATAGCCATCGGAGAACGATATGCAGGATAACATAAAAATCGCCGAATCGGAGCCGGTGATAATTGTAGGCGTCGCGACGCCCGATATGACCGACGATGAGCTTTCGGCATCTCTAGACGAGCTTGAGCGGCTGGTCGAGACCGCGGGAGGCAAAGTAGTCGCGAGGGTCGAGCAGCGCAAAGATTCGCCCGACCCGCGCACATACATCGGGCGCGGCAAAGCGGCTGAGCTTGCGGAGCTGTGCCGCAAAAACGGCGTGCGGCTCGTGGTGTTCGACTGCGAGCTGTCGCCGTCGCAGATTAGGAGCCTTGAGGACGAGCTGTCTGGTGGCGAGGAGGTAACAAACCCCGAGGAGCTTTTGCCCGGCGAGCCGATTTTCACCGGCGGCGCCGATGAGCCGATATACGAGGCGCCGGACGGGGAGAGGGCGGCGAGGCGCGGCAGGGGCAGTGCGCCAAAGTCCGAGCCATTTGTGGTGCGCGTGATTGACCGCAGCATGCTGATACTTGACATTTTCGCGCTGCACGCGGTGACGAGCGAAGGTAAGCTTCAAGTCGAGCTTGCGCAGCTGGAGTACACCGTGCCGCGGCTGACGGGCAAAGGGCTGGAGCTTTCGCGCCAACATGGCGGCAACATAGCGATGCGCGGTCCGGGCGAGACAAAGCTTGAGACCGACCGGCGGCATGTGCGCCGGCGCATGAGGGTGCTTCGCGAGGAGCTAGCGCGTCTTAGCTCGTCGCGCGCGGCAACGCGGCAACGGCGAGCGCGGTCTGGAATACCGCTCGCGGCGATTGCGGGCTACACGAACGCGGGAAAATCGACGCTGATGAACACGCTTACCGGCGCGGGCATACTTGCCGAGGATAAGCTATTCGCGACGCTCGACCCGACGACGCGCAAGTACGAGCTGCCAAGCGGCGCAAAGCTGCTTTTATCCGACACTGTCGGGTTTATACGCAACCTGCCACACCACCTCATCGAGGCGTTCAAGTCGACGCTCGAGGAGGTGCGGCTCGCGGATTTTATCATACTTTTAATCGACGCGTCCGACCCCGAGCATGAAAGGCAGCTTGAGGTCACGCGCGGGCTGCTAGCCGAGCTTGGCGCGGCGGAAAAGCCTACCCTCTACGCCTATAACAAGTGCGACCGCGTGAACCCCGCAGAGCTACGGCCGTCTATACTCGCCGACTGGACGGTGCCGCGCGAGAACGTGCTGTTCATATCGGCGCTGACGGGGCAGGGGATAGGCGAGCTTACCGAGGCGCTCGAGCGGCTTGTGGCGCAGGCACGGCGTAGGGTGCGCTACTTTTTCCCGCATGCCGAGCATGGAATGCTGGCGCGGCTGTATGAGCTTGCAGCGGTGAGCGAGCCGGTCTACCGCGACGACGGCGTCGAGGTTGAGGCCACCGTCGACCCCAAAGCCCGCGGCATGTTCAAGCAATGGGAAATAGAATGCGAGTAAATGTAATGCCCTCACAATGAGGGCTTAAACTTACCGCTCACGGACGGCGTCTGTTGCGTGCTGGGTAAATACCAAAACGTATAAATCCTGCCGGCGGAACACAATCCGCCGGATTATTATTTTGGAAAAGTTTGGGTTATACATAAATTTGCTTTGCATAATCGCCGCGGTTTTCGCGAACAATATGTTGGGACTTATCCCAAAAAAGTCTGAAAGCGAGGATATGCAGCAATGACGCTTACCCAAAAAGAGATAATGCTGCTCGAAGACGCGAAAAAGCAGGAGCAGCTATGTATCGATAAATATAACAAGCACGCGGAAGTTGCAGCAGGCCCGAAGCTCAAAACGCTGTTTCAAACGATGGCTTCCATCGAGGGCGAGCACCTCAACACTATAAACCAGCTGCTTTCGGGCAACGTCCCGCAGGTGCCGACCGGTTCGTCCAGCAGGTCTAGGTTCGACCAGTCGGGCTATAAGGGCGACTGCCCCGACAGCGCGAAGCAGCAGACCCAGTATATGTGCGCCGACTGCCTTGCGATGGAGAAACACGCGTCGAGCCTTTACAATACTAGCATATTTGAAATGTGCCAGCCTGCGGTTCGCGACGTGCTGAACCATATCCAGAAAGAGGAGCAGGAGCACGGCGAGCAGCTGTTCCGCTATATGTCCGACAACGGCCTTTACTAATATATAAATTCAAGCCGGGCGAGCTATTCGTCCGGCTTTTTTTTACCCTTGTGGCAAAAAATAAAATGAGCCAAAGGCTCATTTTTATCTCCCGCTGTTGCGGACCCGCCTTTTTGCCGCCGGCAGTTTTTCGGCTTCTGCTTTCCCTCCTTTCGGCAGCCAAAAAATGCGCCGGCAGGCGTTGCCAGCGGAAATGCATCCTTTGGCGGGCAAATTGCCAAAGGATGCGGGAATTGATATATCCGCGTAATAATTTTATCCCGCCGCGCGCAAAATAATTCTCGTATAAGCAAAAATAAAGGGACGGGAAAGCGTAATGGACAAAAAAAGAGCATGGCTCTTCGGCGCGGCGGCGGTGGCGCTCACATTGTGGGTAAGCCGACAGATATACGCACAGCAAGAGGATGAGACAACCGGCGCGGAGGAGACGGAGGCGCTGACCGAGCCGGAAGCGTTTGAGACAAACGAAGACGAGCTGCGCATATTCACGCTCGAGGAGCTTGCGTTTTACGACGGCACCGACGGCCGTCCCGTTTATGTTGCGTATAACGGCTTCGTCTACGATATAAGCAACGTGCCGCAATGGCGCGACGGGGAGCATCACGGCCACCGCGCGGGCATAGACTTTACTGAGCTGTTGGAAGAGTCGCCGCACGGCCCTGGGATACTGCAGTTCATGCCTATCGTCGGCGTGCTTGCGGAATAGGCGCAAAAAATGCGGCCTTCGCAGCCGCAAAATTATATATGCATATTTAGCCTGCGGGATTGCCACAGGCTTTTTTGTTTGCGCCGGCGCCTGTTTTAACCAAAGCAAGGCGGCGCGTATATGCTTCCTTTATGGTAGTTACGCTTGGCTTGACCAAGCCCCATGCATAAAAGTTTTTAAGGGCGTGTGGGGGACTTTTTACAAAAAGCCCCCCACAAAACCGAACAAACTACTCAGTGCGCAATGCTTCGACGGGGTCTTTGTTGGCTGCGATACGGGAGGGGATAATGCCGGCGATAAGCGTGAGCGCCATGCTGATTAGCACCAACACGACAGCGTGCAGCGGCTTTATAAACGCGTTTATCGCCGTAACGCCGCTAAGCCGGTGTATCAGCGCGCTAATCGGGATGCACAAAAGCAGCGATATGCCAATCCCCATCATGCCGGCAGCAAAGCCCACGATGAGCGTCTCGGCGTTGAACACTCGCGAGATGTCCCGCTTCGACGCGCCGAGCGAGCGCAAAATGCCAATCTCTTTCGTCCGCTCTAGCACCGAGATGTAGGTGATAATCCCTATCATTATCGACGACACCACGAGCGATATCGAAACGAACACGATAAGCCCGTAGGAGATAGCGTTTATAATCCCCGTGATGCCCGACATAAGCAGCGCCACATAGTCGGTGTAGACTATCTTTTTCTCCTCGCCGACGCTGTCGTTGTATTTCTTTATCTCGTCGGCGATTGCGTCCTTGTTCTCGAACGTCGCGGCGTAAATGTTAATCGCCCTCGGCTCGGCAAGGTCGACCGCGCCGAGCTTTTTTAAGTTGTCGGCGAGCGTTGACTCGGACACCTCGCGCGGCATGTAAAGGTCATAATACCGCGCTAAAGTCTCGACGTCGGTCTCCGAGCCGTACTCAGCGTCGAACGCCGCCGCCACCTTAGCGTAGCCCTCCGGAGTGTATGGCTGAGCGGCCGCGGCATAGTACTCCTTCGCCTGCTCGGCCGCGATACCGTCCACCAGCGCGTCAAGCTCGGCGTCGGACAGCCCGCTAAGGTACGCCATAATATCGGCAGTAGGCATTCCCGTCTTTTTCGCCCAGTCGGAGGTCACGTACGCGGCTTTGATGTCGCGGTTTATAAACTGCGCTTTTATCTCAGCTTTTATCGCCTCAAGCTCCTCAGGCGTCGGCGCCGTCATAATGGCCTTGATGCGCTCTTCTGCCTGCGCAGCGTACTGCTGCTTTATCATATTCGCAACCTGCTCGCGCATCATATCCCGCAGCTCCTCGTCGGAATACGAGGCAAGATAGCCCTTTACCGACTCGGCGTCCATGCCGTACGCCTCGGCGACCGCAGCCTCCATGCTCTCGCGCGTCTGGTACTGCGCCATATACTGCTCGAGCATCGAGCTTATATACTCCTCGCTCGGCTCGGATATAATCTGCGTGTAGAGCTTCGCTTTGCCCGCGTCGTCGAGGGATGCGAAATACTCGCGCACCCGCTCCGCTTTGTACTCGACGGTCGGGTTCTCGGTTTCTTCTATCTCAAACGGCAAGCCGGTGAAAATGTCGAAGTTTGCGTTCTCCTCGGCGCGCTGCGCTTTGACGGCGGGCGAGGTTTCGGTGTACTCTATAAGGTACTCGGTGAGCTTGTGGGTATAGCCGAAAATCCCGGTCAGCGCCGTTGCCGTCGCGTCCTCTTTCGGGCGGATAATGCCCGAGATGCGAAGCTCAAGCCCGCTGCCCACTCGCAGCGCCAGCGCCTCTTTGTCGTCCGCAATGCTCGTCCACACGCCGTCGCCGTCGGAATCGGCGTAGAGGTCGCAGGCGGCGAGCAGCCTGAACCTAATATTCAGCGCCTCCTCGTAGTCGAGCTTGCGAGTGCCAATGCTTATGCCTTTCTCGTTTACGACGGCTGTGAGTATTTCCTCAACCTCTTTCGCCGTCATCTGCCCGAGCGAGTAGAATGCGAGGTCGGAAATCTCGTTGTTTTTGTTAAGTATCAGCACGACCTCGTCCTTATCGCGCGGCCAGTCGCCGTACACAAGGTCGTACTGCTGGTAAATCATGTCGGAGATAAGCTCGCCGTTTTTGCCGGGCATAAGCTCCTGCCACAGCCCGAACCGCGAAAACTGCGAGCGCAGCATCGAAGCCTGCCGCGAGAGGTTCCTCGGCAGCGCGGCGAAGGCGTCCGACATGTCGGTGTTGACCCAGTCGCCCTCGGGTGACTTTACATAGGTGCTGAACTTCACGCCGTAAAGGTACTGAACCGACGACACCGCGTCCACCAGCCCGCCGGAGCCGGGCTCCTTGGCAAGCTCGGCGTCAAGGTACTCCTTGAACGAGCGAAGGTCGTTCTTCGTCACCTCGGGGTTGAACACCGCGTTAAAGAGCTCATACAGGCTCGCGTCGGAATAGACCGCGTCCGCCGGGTGCTCGGGCTTCGACGCGCCCGACCTGCTTTTGCCAACCTCGCCCAGCGCTTTCATAAACGAGCTTATGTCGGTCTGCTCGTCCTCGATGGTGATAGGGTAGGACGAAAGGGTATCGCGCTGCACCTCGTCGATGTATTGCTTGACGCCGGTCGACAGCGCCAGAATAAGCGCGATGCCGATAATGCCTATGCTGCCCGCGAACGAGGTGAGTATAGTCCGCGCGCGCTTTGTCATGAGGTTGTCGAGCGACAGCCCCAGCGCCGTGAAAAACGACATCGAGGTCGAGCGACGGCGCTTTTTCTTCGCTGTAGCCTTTTGAGGCTCGTCCTCCGTGCCGTCGTAGGGGTTGGAGTCGCCGGTCACCTGCCCGTCGAGCAGGTTTATGACGCGCGTAGCGTAGCGGTGCGCAAGTTCCGCGTTGTGCGTCACCATTATCACGAGCCGGTCACGCGCGATTTCTTTCAGGATGTCCATTACCTGCACGCTGGTCTGCGTGTCAAGCGCGCCGGTCGGCTCGTCGGCGAGCACAATCTCGGGATTGTTGACCAGCGCGCGGGCGATCGCGACGCGCTGCATCTGCCCGCCCGAAAGATGGGTCGGCTTCTTTTTTATCTGGTCGCCCAGCCCCACGCGTTCGAGCGCCTCAATCGCGCGCCGGCGGCGCTCGGATTTTGAGATGCCCGAGAGCGTCATCGCCAGCTCGACGTTGGCGAGTACCGTCTGGTGCGGGATGAGGTTGTAGCTTTGAAACACAAAGCCAATCGATTTGTTGCGGTAGTCATCCCAATCGGCGTCGGCATACTCTTTAGTCGAGCGCCCGCCGATGATAAGGTCGCCCGAGGTGTAGCGGTCAAGCCCGCCGATGATGTTAAGCATCGTCGTTTTGCCGCATCCCGACGGGCCGAGTATCGCTACGAACTCGCTTTTGCGAAAGTTAATCGACACGCCGCGCAGCGCCTCGACGCTGGTGCCGCCTGCGGTGTAGCGTTTATGGATATCAACAAGCTTTAGCAATGCCGTCTGCCCCTAAAATAATTAGTTTTATAATAATTCATAATACCATATGAAAATGCACATTTCTATAAAATTTTAAAACGCAGTTGTAAATTAAAAGGGAAGATTTCTGCGTGGGCCGGAGGAACCATGCCTACTCGGCGCGTACCCATGCCCTACCCAAGCCGCCGTAAGGGGCGGGAGAAGGCGGCGCGGATTGCGTGGGCGAAAAAACTTTATACAAATAAATTAAGATTTCACTTGAATAAAATTACCAATTGTAATATAATAGAAAAAAGTACAAAATTCTACGAAATATGAGGCAGTATTAGTGGACAGATTGTGTAGGCATGGATTTTAAAACCGTAATATTAATGCTTGCGGTCGGCTCGTTTTCGTTTGGGCTACTGATTCTGCTTTTCAAGTTCAGCCTAGGCAAGCCCCAGCTCGCGCCGTATTGGGTCGAGGCGAAAATGCTCAAGGCGGCAGGCTCGTTGCTTTTATACCTGCATGCCGACAGCTTCGATATTTTGTCGATGGTAGCGAACACCGCGCTGCTGCTCGGCTGCGCATATGAGGCATGGGCGGTGAGGGTGCTAAACGGGCTAACTGTAAGGCGCAGGCTGCACCTTTGGGCGGCGTCCGCGATCGTGGCGCTCAGCGCCGCGTTTTTCTACCTCAAAGAGCCGTACCGCGCGGGCGCGTATTTTCTCGGGCACAGCATACTTTATTTTTTGCCCGGCATTTTCCTTTTACGCTACTCCGACGCAAAGTTCTCGCTGCGCATAATGCTCGGGATAAGCTACAGCGTAACCTCGGCGGTGTACCTGGCGAGCGCGGTATTGTACTTCGCCAGCTCCGAGTTTGCGCTTTCGGCAGGGCAGGGCGCGATACTCGCGCTGGTCTCCGGCACGGGATTTTGCAACTTCCTTTTCAGCGGATTTATCCTGCTTATGATCGCTAAGGAGCGCAGCGACATGGAGCTGCACAGGTTCCGCCGCATCGTTGAGATCGCCAACGAAGGCGTCATGATGTTCGACGAAAACTATAAAATCCTATACGCCAACCGCCACATGGCGAAAATGCTCGGCTACACCACGGACGAGCTGGTAGGCATAAGCTACGAGTCGCTGTTCCCGCCGGACATGCTTGAGGTCTACCACGAGCAAAAGGCGCTGCGCCGGCTCGGCAAAGACTCGGTATACGAAAGCTGCCTTTACACTAAAGACGGCGTCCGCCGCTGGTTTTTGGTCTCGGGCACCGCGATATGCGACGAAAGCGGCGAGTTCGAAGGCTCGTTCGGCGTGTTTACCGACATAAACGAGCGGAAGGAAACAGAGCTGCAGCTTGTGGAATCAAACCGAATACTGACCGAGCTTACATACCAAGACGGGCTGACCGGCATCGCCAACCGCCGATGTTTCGACGCCACGCTCGAGCGCGAGTACCAGCGGCTCGCAGGGTCCAGCGCGATGTTGTCTGTCATAATCATCGACATCGACCACTTTAAAGAATACAACGACTTCTATGGGCATCCGAAAGGCGACGAGTGCCTGCGCGAGGTCGGGCGCGCCATCGCCTCAAGCATCAGGCGTGGCGGCGACCTTGCGGCGCGCTACGGCGGCGAGGAGTTCGCCTGCATTTTGCCCGACACCGACCTCGAGTCGGCGGTGAAGACCGCCGAGCGGATAAGGCAGCGCATCGCCGAGCTTGAGATCGAGCACCGCGCCTCGAAAGTGTCGGACCACGTGACCGCGAGCCTAGGCGTCGCGACCGTCCGCTGCTCGCCGCGCCGCTCGCCGGCAGAGATAGTCGCCGCGGCGGACAAACAGCTCTATAAAGCCAAGCTTTCCCGCAACACCGTCGAGTTCACGCTGCTAGCCGACGAAAGGTAAGGGGCGCCAATATTGACACTCGGGGCAAATGTGGGTAAAATATATAAAAATATGCATTATGCATTTTGTAGCTGCGCCTAAATCCGAGCTTTGCGGGGACGCCGATGAAGATACTATGGAACCGTAAATATAACACTATAGCGGTATACGCTTGCGTCACAGCGTTCGTAATTATCACCGCCGTCTGCCTTTTCGTCAACTTCGGCGCGGTCAAAAATGCGGTCGACCGTGCCGTTTCAATTCTCGCTCCGGTATTGTGGGGGGGAGCGTTTGCGTACCTGCTTTACCCCGCGTATAAGTTCTTTTACAGCCGCGCGTTTAGGGGGCTTTCCGGCACCGACAGCAAGCTGCGCGCCAGAAAAGCGCTCGCGCTTGTCGCAACTTATCTTTCCGCGCTTCTGCTTTTGTCGCTGTTCATTTTGGTTATAGTGCCGCAGATAGTGGGCAGCTACAGGGAGCTGCAAGCGCGCGTCGGCGGGTATTTTACCACGCTTCAGGAATGGCTCGAGCAGCGCGCGGAGCGGTCGGAGTTTTTCGCCGAGTTTTACGAAAAGCTCCTCGAATATGTAGACGTCGGCAAGCTCAGCGCTAGGCTGCAAGAGCTTGTGCGCGAGTCGTTCGATATCGTCGTGAGCGGCACCTCGTATGTGTTCTCGCTGCTTAGCAGCTTCGTCACGCAGGTAAAAAATATCACGCTGGGCTTTATAATTTCAGTCTATATCCTCATATGGAAGGAAAAGCTCAAGGCGCAGTCGAAAAAGCTGTTTTTCGCGCTGTTTGACCGGCGCGCGGTGGAAAAGCTTTTCGAGCTTTTCAGGATGACCGACAAGACTTTCGGCGGGTTCATCGTCGGCAAGATAATCGACTCGCTTATCATAGGGATGCTCACGTTTGTCGTGCTCGGCGTCTTCGATATGCCGTATTACCCGCTCGTCAGCGTCATTGTCGGCGTGACTAACGTTATCCCGTTCTTCGGCCCGTTTATCGGCGCGATACCTAGCGCTTTTATAATCTTCGTCGCCGACCCTGTTAAGGCGCTTTGGTTTGTGTTGATAATATTAATAATCCAGCAGATAGACGGCAACATAATCGGCCCGCGGATACTCGGCGACACGACAGGTCTTTCCGCCCTGTGGGTGATTGTCGCGATTATAGTGATGAGCGGGCTTTTCGGCGTAGCCGGCATGTTTTTTGGGGTGCCGGTGTTCGCGGTGCTGTATACGCTTATAAAGCAGGCAGCCGAGTCTCGGCTTATGCGGCGCGGGCTGCCGGTCGAGACCTCGGCGTACTATACCGGCGGAAACGGCGGCGTGCGTTCGGTTAAGGTAAAGCGCTACTCAAAGTTTACCGCCGTCACTCCCGGCGATGGCGGCAACGATGGGGATGAAACTGCCGGCAAACGCCCGGACGAGCCTGGCGATGATGCCGGCAGCGATACGCGGGAAGGCGGTGGCGGCAGTGGAGTTTGACCCGAAAAACGAACGGTATTTCACCGTCGCCGTCTACGTTTTGATTTGCGCGCTTGTCGTGTCGGTATTCGCGGTGTCGCTTTTCAACTTTGGGAGCGTGCTCGCGGCGCTCGGCACGCTGTGGAAGATTTTAAAGCCGGTGGCGTACGGGGTAATATTCGCGGTGATAATATCCTCTCCGGCGAGGTTTTTCGAGGAGCGCGCGTTTGCCTTCCTCGACCGCGCGCCTCGCGCACCGTCGCCGAGGTGGCCGCGCCCGATTTCACGATTTATCAGGCGGGTGCGCTCCGCGGTGCACCGAAACGCGGCGTTCAAGCGCGGCTGCGCGCTAGCGGTCACATATATGCTGATTTTGACGTTTGTAGCCGGCTTTATGGTGCTCGTGGCTCCGCAGGTTGTGCGCTCATACCGCGAGCTTACCGAGGTGCTGCCGCGCTATCTCGCGTCTGCCCAACGCTGGCTTGACGCGGTGCTCGACCAGCTTCCGATTGCGGATATCGGCTTTGCGGACGCTGATACGGGCGAGGCGGAAGGCGAGGCAGGGCTTTCGGCAGGCGTGCCGGATTCGGAGCCCGACCAAGGCGAGCCGGGCGGGTTTGCCGGCCTTGGCGAGTTTTTCGAACTAGACGGCTTCGGCGTCGCTTTTGACGAGAATGATGAGTTCGGCGAACCCGGCGAGGATAGCGGTTTTGGCGAGCTGTTTGGCTCTGAAGAGTTTGGCGAGCTGGATGAGCTTGCCGAGCTTGCCGATGCGCCGAGGAGGCTTGACCTTGCGGACATCTTAAAGCGCGGGCTTGCGTTTTCGCTTGAGCTGATGCGCGGAGCGATGCCCCAGATTCTCGGCGCGCTCGGGTCGGTGGTGACCGAGCTGAAAAACATCGCGCTGGGGCTTATAATCTCGGTCTACCTTCTTTACTCGCGCGAGAAGCTCATCGCCCAGATGCGCAAGTACCTATGCTCGGTTTTGCCGGTGACGGCGGTCGAGGCGCTCGCCAAAGTGGGCAGGATAACCGCGAAGACTTTCACCGAGTTTGTTACCGGCAAAATCATCGACGCCATTGTGATTGGCGTGCTGTGCACTGTGTCGATGATGATTTTCCGGCTGCCTTACCCCGCGCTCATAGGCATGCTGGTCGGCGTGACGAATGTAATACCGTTTCTCGGCCCGTTCCTTGGCGCGGTGCCGGGAGCGATTATAATATTCTTAGTAAGCCCCATCAAAGCGGTCTGGTTTGTGTTGCTTATTATCGTGCTGCAGCAGCTTGACTGCAACTTCATCGAGCCGTATATTATCTCCGACAAGACGGGGCTTGAGTCGGTATATATTGTGACCTCGGTCGTCGTGATGGGCGGAATGTTCGGGGTAGTGGGCTTGTTCCTCGGCGTGCCGACTTTCGCGGTCATCTACGCGCTGGTTAAGGACTGGTCGGAAAGCCGGCTCGCTAAAAAATCGCTGCCTACCGAATCCTCCGCATACGCCGGCGGCGCGTTCCCCGAAGGAGAATAGGGAGATACGCCGGGGAGGCATGGCCTGACGCGCCGGGGGCTGCATTTAAATAAAAACTACGTGCCCCTGAGGATATGGGGCGCCTATGTTACGGGTGATAAAGGTGAACTATGCCAAGCTATCCGAGCTGCAAAACCTATGCGAGCCTCTGCGCGACTTCGCGCGCTACCTGACGGTCACGCAGGGGCGGCAGCCCGGCACTGTCGAGCAGTACCTTATTGACCTTATGCTGTTTTTCCGTTTCATTATAGCCAAACAGCGCGGGCTGCCTCTCACGGGCGAAGAGTTTGACAACATCGACATTGGCGGTGTAGACTACGAACTCATAAAGACCATAACGCGCGCGGATTTGCTCGACTACCTCTACTTTACCGCCATCGAGCGGTCTAACTCCGCACGAACGCGCGCGCGAAAGCTGACCTCGCTGCGCTCGTTTTACCGCTATTTGACCAAAGAGAAGATTGTAACCGAGAACATCGCTAAGGACATAGACTCGCCGAAGCAGCGCAGGACGCTGCCGAAATACCTCACGCTCGACGAGAGCGAGCTTTTGCTCGACACGACCGCCGAGCTTGCGCCGGAAAAGACGCGCGAGCGCGACTATGCGATACTCACGCTGTTTTTGAACTGCGGCATGCGGCTTTCCGAGCTTGTGGGGCTGAACCTCTCGGACATCGCGCCCGACCTTTCGCATGTGAGGGTGCGCGGCAAGGGCGCGAAGGAGCGGGTCGTTTACCTCAACGACGCCTGCCGCGAGGCGCTTTTGGCTTACCTAAAGGTGCGCCAAGCCGACACTCAGGTGAAGCCCGGCTCCGCCGACGCGCTGTTTTTGTCGTCCCGTCACAGGCGGATAAGCCGCAAGACCGTGCAGTGGATGGTCTACCGCAGGCTTGCCGAGGCGGGGCTTGAGAGCAAGAACCTGTCGGTCCACAAGCTGAGGCATACCGCCGCGACGCTGATGTACCAGACGGGCAAGGTCGACATCCGCGTGCTCAAGGACATACTCGGTCACGAGCAGCTTTCGACCACGCAGATATACACGCACGTGGCTAACTCCGCAATGCAGCGCGCGGTCGAGGCGAACCCCCTCGCGAAAAAGCGCAGCAAAGGCGAAAGTGAATAGGCAAACATTTCACAGCAGGATATTGCATTATTAACATTTTGGAATGTATAATACATAGTAATGCTAAAAGAAGGTAACATGAAAGGCGGTCGGGCGCACGAGCGGCATGCTCGGCCCGGCGGTGGCGGCGAATGGCTATGATTAGGTTTATTAAGGATAACTCGTACCTGATTTTTAAAATGATGGTCAACCAGCTCGGCATGATGATGTTCGGGATGGTGCTGTCGATGGCGACCTATAGCGACGATAGGCTGCACATCGCGACCAGCGTCTTCGCCGTGGGCTTTTATATGGTGCTGCTCTATATGATGTGTTGGGAGTATGGGCAGAAGGAAAGGGTAAAGGTTGACCACGGGCGGCTGCCGTATATGCCGCTGAAAGGGCTGTATATGTCGCTCTGCGCGAATGTGGTTAATATACTGCTCGCAATTTTAACAATCGTCGGGTTTGTTTTCATAACCGACATGGCGAACAAGCAGCCGCTTTGGGCATACAGGCTCTACGATTCCGCGCGCTTTTTCGCGCTTATGATACAGGCGATGTTTATCGGTCTGGTCAATTTGCATAGGAGCATGAATAACGGCGATATAAACCCGCTCGTGTTTGTTTTGATTATTTTGCCCGCGCTCTCCGCAAGCACGCTTGGCTATTTCCTCGGGCTAAAAGACGTCCGCCTGCTCGGCCTGCTCGGATTGGGCAAAAAAAGCGGCGACAAAGAAGATAAAAGGTAACGCTTTCCCCCAAGCCGGCTTGGGGGAGTTAATATTTATGGGGAACTTCCCCCTAAAGGCCCATTCAAGAACTTTAAGACATGGGGGCAGCCCAAGCGCCGGCGGCTGCCTGCAAACGTCCACCTCGAGCCGTACCAGCCGCAAAGCCGGGCGGATTAGCCTTCCATCCTTGTGCAAAAGCGCCCAAAGGCAAATCCCCCGCCGCCCCGGCATAGGATAATACATCGAATTTTGCAAACCCTCGCTTTTTTTGCCAACACCCCTTGACAATTTCCGCCGAGAGTGATATTATATTAGTGGTTAGTCAAAACTAACCGAGCGTTGCGGCCGGTGGGCAAGGCTCACCGATTTATATAACCCGCGAGTTAGTTAAGACTTACTAATTATATTTAAGGAATGATGTCGAAGTGATGCCGCTTTTGCTTGCCGGTGTCGGCGAAGACAATATTATAAAGAAGATAAGCGGGACGCCGGAGGTCAAAAAGCACCTTGAGCACCTCGGATTTGTGCCGGGCGGCGTCGTCCGCATAATAAGCGAGTCGGGCGGAAACCTCATCGTCAGCGTCAAAGACTCGCGGATTGCAATCAGCCGGGCGATGGCCGGCAAAATAATGGTTTAGCTTGGAGGGAAAGATGAATACACTCAGGGCGGCAAAAGTAGGGGAGACCGTGCGCGTCAAAAAGCTGCACGGCGAGGGCGCGACCAAACGCCGCATAATGGACATGGGCATAACGCGCGGCGTGGAAATATACGTCCGCAAGGTCGCGCCGCTAGGAGACCCGATAGAGGTCACCGTGCGCGGATACGAGCTGTCGATAAGAAAATCGGATGCGGAAATGATTGAAATCGAATAAATCACGGGGGGGCACGCCCCCTAAAATCAAAAATCACAGTTAGCTAAGGCTAACTCGAATTAAGTCGGGCGAAAAAACGCCCTTTGGAGGGGACTGATGGACAAAAGCATAAAAATCGCGCTGGCGGGCAACCCGAACAGCGGCAAGACCACGCTGTTTAACGCGCTGACAGGCTCAAACCAGTTCGTCGGCAACTGGCCGGGCGTGACGGTCGAGAAAAAGGAAGGGAAGCTGAAAAAACACGAGGGCGTGACGGTCACCGACCTGCCGGGGATATACTCCCTTTCGCCCTACACGCTCGAGGAAGTCGTCGCGCGCAACTACTTAGTTAACGAGCGCCCGGACGCGATACTTAACATCGTCGACGGCACAAACCTCGAGCGCAACCTGTATCTTACGACGCAGCTGCTCGAGCTTGGGATACCGGTCGTCGTCGCAATCAACATGATGGACGCCGTTAGAAAGCGCGGCGACAAAATCGACACGAGAGAGCTTTCGCGCGCTCTCGGCTGCAAGGTCGTCGAAATCTCCGCCCTCAAAGGCGAGGGCATAGACGAGGCGGCGCGCGCAGCAATCGAGGCGGCGCAAAGCCCGCCGCAGGTGCCGCGGCACACCTTCTCGGGCACGGTCGAGCACGCGCTGGCGCATATAGAGGAGGCGGTTCTGCATGACCTACCCGCCGAGCGGCAGCGCTGGTACGCAATCAAAATCTTCGAGCGCGACGAAAAGGTGCTCGAGCAGCTCGCTTTGCCCGATGAAAAGATAGCGCACATCGAAGAGGACATAAAAGCGGTCGAGGCGGAGTTCGACGACGACGCCGAAAGCATCATAACGAACGAGCGGTACGTCTACATCGCGGAGCTGATGAAGGCTTGCTACAAGAAAAAGAGCGCGGGCAAGGCGAGCACGTCAGACAAAATCGACCGCGTCGTAACAAACCGCATACTCGCGCTGCCGATATTCGCGATTGTGATGTTCGTGGTCTACTTCATCTCGGTGACGACCGTCGGCGCGTGGGCGACCGACTGGGCGAACGACGGGGTGTTCGGCGACGGCTGGCACCTTTTCGGCATCGGCGCCGCCGAGTACGAGGAAGCCGCGGCAGAGTACGGGCGCTATTCGGCTGCGGTAGAAGCGTTTGAGGCTGCAGCTGAGGCTGAGGGGCTTGACCCCGCCGAAGCCGAGGGCGTTGCCGCCACGGCGCTCCTTTACGATGACGAAGGCAACATAGAGGAAGAGTTCCCAGTCGATTTTGCAGCTTACAAAGAGGCGCTCGGCTATGAGGAGCCAGACCCAGCCGATTACGGGGTATGGGTGCCCGGTGTGCCAGCGCTTGTCGGCGGGCTGCTCGAGCGCGCGAACGTCGCGCCGTGGCTTGAGGGGCTTATCATGGACGGTATAGTCGGCGGCGTGGGAGCGGTGCTCGGGTTTGTTCCGCAGATGCTGGTGTTGTTCTTCCTGCTAGCCTTCCTTGAGGCGTGCGGATACATGGCGCGCGTGGCGTTTGTGATGGACCGCATCTTCCGCAAGTTCAACCTTTCGGGCAAGTCGTTCATCCCGATGCTCATCGCGACGGGCTGCGGCGTGCCGGGCGTCATGGCGTCGCGCACTATTGAGAACGAGCGCGACCGGCGCATGACGATAATGACGACGACGTTCATGCCCTGCGGCGCAAAGCTCCCGATTATCGCGCTTATCGCCGGCGCGATGTTCGGCGGCGCGTGGTGGGTAGCTCCAAGCGCGTACTTTGTGGGCATCGCCGCGGTAATCGTCTCGGGCATAATGCTCAAGAAGACGCCGGCGTTCGCGGGCGACCCCGCGCCGTTCGTGATGGAATTGCCGGAGTACCGCCTTCCGACGCTGGGGAACCTCCTGCGCTCGATGTGGGAGCGCGCGTGGTCGTTCATTAAGAAGGCGGGCACGGTGATACTGCTTTCGTCGATCCTGCTTTGGGTATTTATGAGCTTCGGCTTCGAGGGCGGAAGGTTCGGGCTTGTTGAGTCGCTTGAGAACTCAATCCTCGCGAAAGCCGGAGGTGCGGTGGCGTGGATTTTCGCGCCGCTTGGGTTCGGAAGCTGGCAGGCGACGGTCGCGACGTTTACCGGGCTTATCGCCAAAGAGAACGTGGTCGGCACATTTGGCGTGCTTTACGGCGGCATGGAGGAGGTCGCCGAGAACGGCTGGCAGGTATGGCAGAGCATCCGCGCGGCGTTTACCCCGCTTACGGCGTACTCGTTCTTGCTGTTTAACCTGCTTTGCGCGCCCTGTTTTGCGGCGATCGGCGCTATAAGGCGCGAGATGAACAGCGCGCGCTGGACGCTGTTTGCGATTGGATACCAGACGCTGTTTGCTTACGCAGTGTCGCTCATGGTCTACCAGTTCGGAATGCTGTTCGCGGGAAGCCCAGACCCGCTCGGGCTTGCCGCAGCGGCGGCGGTGTTTGCGTTTATGATGTTCATGCTGTTTAAGCCTGAAAAAGGCCGTCCTAAGCTCAGCCGCGCGGGAGCAAAGGCGTGAAGTTGATTTTATAAGGAGGCGTCGGGATGCTTGCGTGGATAACTGCTAATATAGGTACGATTATAGTCTGCCTTGTGCTCGCGGCGGTGGTCGCGGCGGTGATCGCCACTATGGTGCGTAACCGAAAAAAGGGCAAATCAAGCTGCGGGTGCGGCTGCAGCGCTTGCTCTATGGCCGAGTTCTGCCACCCTGCGAAAAAGTAGGGCAATGGGTAGGGGGAACTATTTGAAAAAAGTTCCCCCTAGGCTGAAGCTTTAGGCTTGGTGAAACGCCTTGTGTCGCTGCCCGGCAGGTGGGGTTTCCGCGCCGCCCTCCGGGCCCCTTCCCCTCGGGCGGCTTAGGCGGCACAAAGGATAACGCCGGGGAAACTATGTCCCCCGGCGAATTTAACAACAGCAATAAGCAAGGTATTTAGCAAGTCAAGTAAGATAGCAAAAAATCACGTTCAAAATCCGCAAGAAACGGTTGTGGGGAAATGCCCCACATTTTTTATTTTAACTGCGCGCCGGAGCCGAGCATCAGAGTGCTGTACAAAAACAGCACATCCTGCCCCGATGGCTCGATATATTTGCCGAGCAGCTTTTCCGGCACAAAACGCAGGTCAATGAGAGTTATTTTACTGTACCCCAGCGCCAGCAGCGGGGCGAGCGAAGAAGCGAAGCTGTCGCGGAATACCACAAGCTCGCGGTTCGTCTTCGCCAGCGGCGAGTAAATCGTCACAACCGAATGCACTCCGCCGGTGTACACGCTGTACGGGTCAAGCGACTCTAGCTTTTCCTCCCAGTAAAGCGGCATCGGTGCAGGCAGCGCCGGGCCGTCCATATGCGCCGCGTCGATCGCCGCGCAGTGCAGCGTGTAAATCGTGTCGGGCATAAGCGGCAGCCCATACTTGCGCGAGTACAGCCCGCGGTAGGGCGCCCGCTCCCTCACGGTCAGCCCGTCCTCTGGGTAAAGCCGCACGCCGAGTCCCATCGCGTCGGCGAGCGCCTCTGCCACCGGCATAAGGTACCGCTGGTCCCAATGCGAGTCGGTGCGGTAGTAGTGGGAAAGCCCGAGCAGCCCCGAAATATCGATATATTTCGCCTCGGGCAGCGCCGCGGCGAGTATAGCCGCAACGTCGCCGGGCTCGGTGCGCGGCAGCGGCGGCTCGGCGAGCCAGTACCATTTGTCGGGCACAATCGCGAAGAAGAGCCGCGAGCCGGAAAACCAGTCGCGCGCCGCGTCGGCAAGCTTTTTTGCCGCGTATTCAATCTGCGCGCGGTCCTGCGGCGGCGCCTCTGCCGCATAGCCGGCTTTGATAAAGACGCCCTCGGCCGCCGGCAATATCGCCCGCCCGAGCCACGGAAAGCCTGGCGCAGCGGGCGCGGCTTGCGTTCCCGGCGCCGGCAGCATCAGAATCGCCGCGAGGGCGAGCAGCACGGCGAGGGCACGCGCCGGTTTTGCCATATTAGGCTTTGGCGAGGTTATCGAAGTTTTCGGCAATCTTGTCGGCCATGCCTTCGTAGCTCATGACGAGCAGGATAGTGTTGCCCGCGCGGCGGACGATGACTTTGTCTGCCGAAACGCAGACCCACTTGAACGGGTCGGCTTTTTCTGCGATCTCGTCCGCGATAGCCTCGGCGTCGGCGCCTTCTGGCACGCGCAGCAGAACGACCGAGTGTGTCGTAATATTTATCATCGCCTCGCTGCAAAGCGCCTCGTAGCCCTCTTTGTATTCGGTGAAGACAAAGTTTGCGAAGTTCTCTTCGTTAAGCTCGACTTCGTAAACCTCGGGCAGGTTCTCGACGCCCTCGTAGATTTTCTCAAGGATATCTCCAAGCGGCATTTTGTCAATCGGCGAGCCTGAAGGCTCTTCGGTTGCCGGCTCTGTCACAACAGGCGCGGTGGTCTCGGAGCCGGTGGTGTCGCCGGTAGTGTCGCCGCCCGTCTTGCCGGTGCTGTCAGAGCACGATGCGGCGGAAGTGATAACTGCAACAAGTGCAAGGGTTAAAAGAAGCTTTTTCATTTATAGTGCTAGTCCCTTTCGATTTTTTTCGACGCCTTACGCGTCCGGTGTGTTATGACGCGAGAGGCTTTTATTTGTTCCGAGACATTTTTTAGCCCAGCTGTCGGAAGATATCGGTTTTTGCGTTTATTAACAAATAAGCGCTTGAAAATACAATGTAGTAAATGTAAAATAATGTTCATAAACGCCCTGTTTTGCCAAAAGCGGCTCGCGGAGCGGCATGGCTACGACTTCAAAGCCTGCACAACCTAAGCTGCCGCTTAGGTAAGGCGGCGCCTGTATTGTACTAGCAACCGGCATAGGGCGGAGCCAGTTTGCGGTGTACGGGGACCATGTCCCACCGGGGGTATCCCCCTTTTCGTTCCCCACGATAATAACTGACGAGGAGAGTGATAGGCATTGGAAACGACGCTTGAGGCGGCATGGGAGCTGCTTTGCAAGTACAACAAGGGCGAGTTCCACCTCAGCCACGCTAAGACTGTCAGCGACGTGATGATGTATTTTGCCGACCAGCTCGGCTACGGCGACGAGAAGGAGTTTTGGGGTGTCGTCGGGCTGCTCCACGACCTCGACTTCGAGATGTACCCCGACCGCCACTGCATCGCGTCGCAGGAGATAATGAGAGAGCACGGAGTCGACGAACGCGTAATCCGCGCCGCCGCAAGCCACGGCTGGGGCATAACTTGCGACATTGCCCCCGAGCACCAGATGGAAAAAGTGCTGTACGCCGTCGACGAGCTAACCGGGCTTATAGGCGCGACTGTCCTCATGCGCCCGTCAAGGAGCATCGTGGACCTTGAAACCAAATCTGTAATGAAAAAATTTAAGGACAAGCGTTTCGCCGCGGGCTGCTCGCGCGAGGTGATACAGAAAGGCGCAGAGCTGCTCGGCTGGACGCTCGAGGAGCTTATAACTCGCACGATCGAGGCAATGAAGGCAACGGGCTATACCCCTCCGCAGGGCAAACCCGAATCTTAATTTGCGAAGGGTGATTATACATGGCAAAAGAAGCGATAAGCACCGATAAAGCGCCGGCAGCTGCCGGCCCCTACTCGCAAGCTATCCGCGCCGGCGGGTTCGTTTTCGTGTCCGGCCAGCTCGGCATCGACCCCGCGACCGGCGAGCTCGAAGAGGGTTTTGAAGCTCAAGCAGAGCGCGCGCTCGCCAACCTCGGCGCGGTACTCGCCGCCGCCGGGCTAAGCTACGGCGACGTTGTCAAAACCACCTGCTTTTTAACCGACATGTCAAACTTTGCGGCGTTCAACAGCATCTACTCGCGCTATTTCGATACGTGCAAACCCGCGCGGAGCTGTGTAGCGGTCGCATCGCTCCCGAAGGGCGGGCTTGTCGAGGTGGAGGCAATAGCCGCCGAGCGCCAAGGCGGCAAATAAAGCTTGACAATACAAATATTCGCGTTCGCAGCCGTTTTCGCCGCGCCGCGGCAAAAACACCGTCACCTCCGCGCACGGCGTATTGACCATGTTTGCGGCATCAAGGCGCCGTTTGCTCTAATACTATCGCATTTAAATGCGACCGTCATCTTAGGGCGGCCGCAATTTTTTTTATTTTAGGGGGAAACGCCGGGGGACATTTTTAAAGTGGTGTGGGGTGACTTATAAAAAAGTCACCCCACAATTTTCATAGTCAGGAAACTGTTATACTGCACAAAAACATTCTGCCAATTTTGGCAGTGTTGACGGCATGGAGGATTTGCCAAGCGATGAAAATTATTCACAATGTATGAACTAGACTTTAACGAAGGTTACAGTTTTATTTCAAATGCACAAATTCCCTTGAAAGCGCGGCGGCTGCGTGGTATTATGCAAATGCGGCGCGGGCACAAGGCCAAGAACCGGTCAGCCGTGCCAAAACAATATTCCACAGGAGGAATAGAAAAACATGTCAATTGCCAAGCGTTTTATAAAACGCAGCGGCGCTCTCATGCTCGCTTTGATGCTGATGGTCGGCATGCTTCTTTCCGCTTCGGCGAAGAGCTTTGCAGACGTCGGCAGCGACCATGACTACGCCGAACAGATCGGAATACTTTCCGATATAGGCGTCATCATCGGCACCGGGGTCGATGAGAACGGCACCCCCGTATTCTCCCCCGAAATGAAAGTCAACCGTGAGCAGATGGCAATGCTGCTGTTCAGGCTCATGCTGAACCGCGCAGATGCCGGCACAGTCAACAGCTCGCCTTTCACCGACCTTGTCGGCGAAATCTACAACGGCGCCATCTCGTGGGCGCACGCGGCGGGCTACATAGTCGGCACCGGCGCGCACACCTTCAACCCGAAGGGCGGCATTACCCTCCGCGACGGTATGACGATGGTCGTCCGCGCGCTCGGTTACGGCAGCGCAGCGATGGACAAGGGCTATCCTTGGACCTACATCGACATGGCTATCAGGCTCGGGCTTGACAAGGGCCTCGAGAACGTCCGCTACACCGACGAGCTTACCCGCGGCCAGGTCGCGTGCCTGCTTTACAACGCGCTGACCGCCGAGTACCTCGTACCGGTCACCAGCGGCCCGATCACCTTCACCCGCAAGAGCACGATACTGCAGGAAATCTACGGCTACACGATTTCCGACTCCGTGCTGACCGCTACTAACGACTACGCTATCGAAGGCGCGCCTGTCGTCCGCAAGGGCTACGTCACCTTCACCGACAAGTCGGGCAAGGCACTGACCGTAAGCTTCGCGCAGACCGGGCTTTCCGGCACGCCGAACCAGTGGCTCGGCCACGGCGTCAAGCTCGTTTACAAAGAGTACGGCTCGAACATCACCGTGCTCGGCGCGTTTGACAAAGGCAGGACCGAGACTCACGACACCGCCACCTTCGCTAAGGACAACGCATATGTCACAATCGGCGGCGAAAACTACAACATCGTAACAACTGTTAACGACAACCTCGACACCAACATCAACCAGATTGTTGTTTACGCGTTCGGCGCGAACAAGCAGCTCCAGAAGCTCGAAAGCAACGCGAAGCTCGCCGAGCTTATGGGCACAAGCACAATCACGCTGCTTTATGACGACAAGAATTCCGAAATAGCAAACCGCGCGCTCGTCACCACCTATAAGTTCGGTAAGCTGACGATCGACGGCGACGGCAAGATCAACCTTGCCGAGAACAAGACCGAGGCTGAGCTGACCGGCGGCTTCAACAACGCGGCTGGCGCAGTTTCCGGCAACTACGTCCTCTATTACTACAACCCCGAGAACAAGGCGCTCACCATCGCTGAGGTTCTCGTTCCCACCGAGCTTGCGTTCGTCACCGAGCTGACCGCAACCTACGCGGTTATCGGCGGCACCAAGTACACCTTTGGCTGCGTGCCCGCAGGCGTTGAGCCGGCATCGATCGCGGCTAAGCTCGCGGCTGGCGCAGTGGTCAGCGTCGTCGCTAAGGACGGCATGATCCTCGAAGTCATCGGCATGACAGTTCCGACGGTCGACTCGACCTACCTCGTAGCGGTTACCGGCACCGTGCCCGTATATGTCGACGGCAACGTCTACTATGCGCTGACCGCTAACATCGACGGTTCGAACACCTCGATACTCACCACCCGCAGCGACATCACCCCCAACATGGTTTACCGCTATGTCAAGAACAACGCGGGTATCTACACTCTGATTGAGTACTCGAACGAGAATTTCACGCAGTCCGGCGAGAAGAAAGAAATGCTCGAAAATAGGAGCAGAAACGACGTCGTGCTCAGAATGAGCAACGGCAGCTTCACGCTGAACCGCGTCCGCTTCGTAACCGACTCGAAGTCCGTGATCGTCGTCAAGAACGGCAACACCTTCTCGATCAAGGTCGGCAAGTTCACGTCCGACATCACGGTCGCTAAGGGCGCGAAGGCATACGCGGCGTTCAAGGACGAGGTTGGCGAAGTTGAGACCCTGAAGTTCCTCTTTGTCACCGACGGCAGCCTGGGCGAGGTTGACTCCACGACCACATACGTGCGCGTCATCGCTAAGGTCGGCTCGGTCTACGAGAACAACACCGTCTACTCGCTCTACAGCGTGTTCAACCTCGGCACGGGCAAGGTTGAAAACCGCAAGTCGGTTGAGACCACGCTCGAAGCCGGCAAGGACTACGCGCTCGGCGCAAACGGCCTTGTGCTCGGCATCACCGGCGAGCCCGCCTCGAAGGGCAGAATAAACGGCTACACCGCCGAGACCGTCACCATCGGCAATAAGGTTTACAACCTCACCTCCGAGACCGTCGTCGTCAAGCTTAATATGGCTAACGGCGAGCTCACCAAGGTCTCCGTGGCTTCGCTGCACAACACCGAGGTCGAGTTCATCGCCTCCGGCAACAACGTAAGCCTCATCTTCGTGACCGAGACACCGGCTGAGTAATAGGCTGAGTAATAATAGCTAAACCATAAAGGAGCACGCCCCCGCGCGTGCTCCTTTTGCTATGTTAGGGAGATGTTAGGGGGAAGCCCGCGATGCTCGGCGGCGTCGGAACATGAATAAGTTCCCCTAAAAACTCCCCTATGAGTTACCTCGTGCAATACTTTTCAATAAACGGTATCACGCCGGCGGACCAGCCGTGGCAGAGGCTGTGCCGGTAGCCCACATAGCAGAACTTGCCGAAATCGCCGTGCAAATCCTTCAGCCCCGGCGGCGTTGGCTCGTCGATGCGCCCGCTGCCATCGAGCCAGTCCATATCGAAATCCTCGAAAAACGTCGTCGCGCCGCGCTCCAGCATCGCGCCGTAGTACTCGAGCATCATCGCCACGGCTTTGTCCACGCCCGCGGTCTGCGCAACCGCGTCGAGTATAAAGTAGCTCATAAACGTCGACATACCGCGCGCGCCGCCCTCAAGCAGCAGCTCGACCTCGTCCCGCGAAAGCGAGCCTGTCGCCGCATACTTCAGCCCCAGCGCTTGCTTCGCCGAGCGAACGGCAATCGGCACCTTCTGTAGCCGCGCGCGGACTTTATCGGCAAGCTCGAGCGAGCCGGGAAGCTCAAGCTCGCGCGCAAGCTCCGCCGCCTTCTTCATCGCCAGTATCGCCAGCGCGCGCACGCCCGGCTCCTCGTCGGGCTGCCCGTGCGTCGGCCAGTCGAGGAATATCCCCGGCAGCCGTATCTCCCCGTCCTCGGCTATGTGCTCGGCTACCTGCTCCAGCAGCCCGTGGAAATAATCGATATAATCCTCCACATAGTCGCGGCAGCCCGTGAGCTTAAAGTAATCGGCGAGTATCACAATCCACCAAAGCGAGTAGCAGGGCATTCCGTTCATCCAAGTGGGCAGCGGCGTTTGCCCTACGATAAAGTCGAGCGAGCGCTCAACCGCTTCGGTGCGCCCGTAAAGCGTCACCAGCGCGCGCATCTCGGGGTACATGTCGCCAATCCACACCAGCCGGTCGCGCTTTATGCCGTCCCATACCATGCCGCTCGACGTGCAGAGGTCGATAGTGCGCTTCGCCGCCTCGAATATCCTCGCGATGCGCGGGTCAGGGCCGGTGTATTTATAGATTTGCGGCGCGTCGTAGATTTTGCCGCAGGCGACGATGTTTTTTATCCTCACGGTGCCGCTGCCGAGAAAGTCTATGCGCAAAAACCTAAAGCCCGTGTCGCAAAACCGCATGTCGGAGTAGCTGACAAGCTCGGCCCTAATATCGCGCAGCGCATGGTCGTTACAGGCGCCGCGCTCGCCAAGCTCGGCGCAGCACTCGCCAAAAGACTCGCCGAACCGCAGCCTTATGGGGCAGGGCTGCTCGGCGACAAAGGTCAGTATCCTCGCGCCGCCGGCAATCTCGCGCCCGAAATCGAGCACTATGTAGGCGTTGCCGGTCACCGTCATAACGTCCAGCTCGGCAAGCCCAATTTGCAGCGGGCGGATATTAAAAAGCGCCTCGGCGTTCTCAATGTCGCCGGACGACTCGACAATCCTTGCCGGATAATATAGCTCGTCTTTTATGTGTTTTGGCATAGATACTCCTCCTTCGTGAGGATATACCTTACCACGGTTCGGTTAATGCCCAGCAGCTTGTAATAAACGGACTCTTCGCCAACCCGCTTAAACCCGGTCTTTTCGATAACGCGCCGGGAGCGGTGGTTGTCCGCAAAATGCCCCACCGTCACTATGTCGGCACCGAGCGTTAAAAAGAGGTACTCGAGCACGCGCCGCACCGCTTCGGGCATAAGGCCCTGCCCCCACTTGTCGCGCGCGAGCACATAGCCGATTTCCACTATGCATTTGTTTTTGTAGGCTTCGTTGTCATCGGCCCACGACTTGTGAAACCCGAACGAGCCGATAACCCGCCCGGTCGCGCGCTCGACTATTGCAAAGTCGTTTTTTTCGGCGAGGAACCTTTCAAGCACGCGCTTTGAGTCCTCGATTGAGCGGTGGTGCGGCCAGCCCGCCGCCTCGCCGACGCCCTCGACCGAGGCGTAAGCGTTGAAGTCGGCGAGGTCGTCCTCGCGCCAGCAGCGTAAAATCAGCCGCTCGGTCTCAAGCGTGACGGTTGAGGTGTCGATTGTCGGGAACAATGCTATGTACCCTCGTTTCTTTTGTTTTTTGTGTGGTGTGCTATAGGTTTGCTGCTTGGTAGCCGCCTAAGGATTTGCCTAAGCCTAAAGCGTGGGGGAACTTTTTTTAAAAAAAGCTCCCCCGCAAAACTCCAAAAACAAATCACAAATTCTTCATCACATACTCGGTGAACTGCTCGCAGGTAGCGCCGGTGTCGCGGCCGGTGATGACGAGGGCTTTGTCCTCGAACATGCAATAGTCGAGCGCGCGCGCGAGCCTGTCCGATTCGGCCTGCTTGCCGATGTGCGAGAGCATCATAACGGTCGCGCGCAGCATCGAGCACGGGTCTGCGTACTTCGCGCGCCCCTCGGCAACCATGCGCGGCGCCGAGCCGTGGATAGCCTCGAACATCGCGTAGCGGTCGCCGATGTTTGCGCTGCCCGCCGTGCCGACCCCGCCTTGGAACTCCGCCGCCTCGTCGGTGATAATGTCGCCGTAGAGGTTAGGCAGTATAAACACCTGGAAATCGGTGCGGCGCTTTTCGTCCACGAGCTTGGCGGTCATTATGTCGATGTACCACTCGTCGGTGACAATCTCGGGGTACTCTTTCGCTATCTCTTCGCAGATATTGAGGAACTTTCCGTCGGTCGTCTTTATGACGTTCGCTTTCGTGACAATCGAGACACGCTTTTTGCCGTTACGCCGCGCGTACTCGAACGCCAGCCTCGCGATGCGCTCGGTCCCCTGCGTCGTCGTTACCGTAAAGTCAACCGCAAGGTCGTCGGTCACATGTATGCCCTGGCTTCCAACTGCGTAGCTGCCCTCGGTGTTCTCGCGGAAGAAAGTCCAGTCGATACCCTTGTCCGGCACCCGCACCGGACGCACGTTCGCGTAAAGGTCGAGCGCCTTGCGCATCGCCACGTTCGCCGACTCAATGTTCGGCCACGGGTCTCCCGCCCTCGGCGTAGTCGTCGGCCCCTTTAAGATGACGTGGCACTTATAAAGCTCATCCATAACGTCGTCGGGTATAGCCTTGCCGTGTGCTGCGCGGTTCTCGATAGTCAGCCCCTCGATATCGCGCAGCTCGATACGGCCGGCGCGGATGTCGCCGGCGAGCAGCTCCTCAAGCACTTTCCTCGCCGCCGCGGTGATGATCGGGCCGATCCCGTCGCCGCCGCAGATGCCGATAACGATTTTGTCTAGCTTCGTGTAATCTACCGCGCCGCTCTGGCTTTTGATCCTCTCGACCCGCTCGAGCTGTCCGCGCAGTATTTCTTCAAACCTCTGTTTTGCCTTTTCAATTGCGTCCTGGTATCTGTCTGCCATGTTTACCTCGTATATGTGAATTTTACTTGAATTTAAAACAAACTTGTATATGCAACTTGCGTGCCGCTGTTTTCCACAAAATCCACAAAGATATCCACAACTGTGGCTGAAAAACAAGCCCTAAAAGGCTAAACTCGCAGGCTTTTCGGGTATTTTTTCCACAACCATGGGGATTATCCTGTGGGGAAATCCCCACAGCCGCGCCCGCAATATATTGTTGGGGCGGGCAAGCTAACGGACGCGTCCCGGGCAAAAACCCTTCCTCCGGCGCTAAAGCGTGCGCTATAGATTTGTGCGTTCTGATGGAATGGCTCGCCCGCACCGATGCAGCCGTGCGCTTGTGTATATAGCATACAAGCCGCGCCACTAAAACTTGCCGGCGATACTTAAAATTTCGGGTTTTTTATGAATTATGCATCCTGCGCAGATACCGATAAAGTGGCTTTTTTCCACAATCTCCACAGGGTTTTCCACAATTCCGGGTTAAAAATGCGCCCTTTACGCCTTAATTGGCGGGGTTTTGTACAGGTTTATCCACAGCCATGGGGATAAGTTTGTGGGGATAACCCACAGCGCAAACTCAGTAAATAATAGCAAAATCTTATCGCGGGAGGGTATTGCGGCCTGCGCCTCGTGGGAGCTGGCATGTTAAGCGGCGCCTTCTTGTGCCAGCCAAGCCGCCGCTCAGGAAAGGGGCCCGAACAAGGCGGCGCAAATTTTTTAGAAGGTACCTTTACGGTAGAAGGCACGGCAAAGGCCAAAAGTTAGCGTTGTGTAACATGTACGGTAGCCACGCCCGGCACAGGGCGGAGCCAGATTGGGGGGCCATGTCCCCCCCGGCGCATTATTTACAGCTCCGACTCGCCTGTGGCAAGCCCGTTCAGCGAGGGCGGCGCTACGTTGCCTTCGAGCAGCTCGAAATACGCCTGCGCGGCGACCATTGCTCCGTTGTCGCCGCAGAGGCTGAGCGGGGGAAGGTACAGCCGCACGCCGCGCCGCGCCGCAAGCTCCGCAAGCGCGCGCCGCAGATGGGAGTTGGCTGTCGCGCCGCCGGCGGCAAAGAGCGTGCGCGCGCCGGTCAGCTCGAGCGCCTCTTCCAGCCGGCGCGTTACCGAGCTGGTGATAGTAATGGTAAGCGCGGCGGCTAGCTCCGCGGGGTCGGGCTCCTCGCCCTTCATGCGCTGGTGGTTTATCATATCGAGCACGCAGGTTTTAAGCCCGCTGAACGAGAAATCGAGGGTATCGCCGGCAATTGCAACGGGCGGCAGCGTAAACGACGGCGTGCGGCCCGACTCGAGGAACTCCGCGGCGAGCCGGTCTAGCGCGGCGCCGCCGGGGTAGGGCAGCCCGAGCACCCGCCCGATTTTGTCGAACGCCTCGCCCATAGCATCGTCGCGCGTGCGCCCTAGCGTCCGGTAATCGGTCGGCGAGCGAAGAAGCAAAATCGAGGTGTGCCCGCCCGAGGCGATTAGCGCGAGCGCGGGCGACTCCTCAGTGGGCAGCGGCGCGGCGCCGAGCTCTTGCACTGCGCCTTTTGTGGCATCGGCTGCGATGAATGTCGCCGCCGCGTGCGCTTTGATGTGGTTGACGCCGACGAGCGGCACGCCGTTTGAGTACGCTAGCGCTTTCGCGAAGTTGACGCCTACAAGCAGCGCGCCGATTAGCCCGGGCGTGTAGGTGACGCCGATTCCGGAAAGCCCGTCGACGCTTGTCCCGGCGCGCCCTAAAGCTTCAGTTGTGATGCGGACGATAGCTTCGGTATGCGCGCGGCTGGCTATTTCGGGCACGACGCCGCCGAACCGCCGGTGCAGCTCTATCTGCGAGGCGACGACGCTCGAGCGCAAAATGAGCCTGCCGTCGCCCGCCGCCTCAATCACCGCCGCCGCCGTCTCGTCACATGATGTCTCTATGCCAAGTATAAGTTTACTCATCTTAATGTGTTGCTTTATTTTGTGGGGAAACTTAAAAAAGCATTCCCACGCCCATAAAAAAACTTTAAAACATTTATGCTAAAAAACTGTGTCTTTCGTTACTGCCCGGCAGGAAGTGGCGTAATGCCGGGCATCCTGCCGTGCAGGCACCTACAAAGCCCGCGCCATGATTATCGCGTCCTCGCGCGGGTGGCGGTAGTACCCGCGGCGGCGCCCGGCGGCGGTAAAGCCCCGCGACTCGTAAAGCGCGCGAGCCGCGGCGTTCGACTCGCGCACCTCGAGCGTGACATGCGCGATGCCATGCGTGCGGCAGAACGCGAGCGCGTCGTCGAGCAGCGCTGCGCCTATCCCCCGGCGCCGCATCTCCGGCGCCACAGCGATGTTGGCTAAGTCGGCGGTATCCGCGGCGTGAATAAGTATTATATAGCCCGCGACCGAATCGCCCACCAGCGCGACGCGGAAATAGGCGTTCGGGCTGCCGAGCAGCGAAAGAAAGTCGTCCTCGCGCCACGGGTCGGAAAAACAGAGCCGCTCGAGGGCGGCTACCGCGCGGATATGGCACTCTTCCGCGCCGGCTATCCGCAGCGCGCCGGGCGGGCTTTCCACTACGTCTGCGCTCATTCTTCACGCTCCAGCGGGAAGGTTTGGCGCAGGCTGTCGGTAATCTCGGCGAGGCACTTTTTGTAGTCCTCGAGCGTGCCGCCGTACGGGTCGGCGATGTCGCGCTTCATCACGCTGATTTTCGCCGCGTGCTGCGGGTACTCGCGCATGAGCAGCAGCATGTGCGACTCGGTCATGCCGATAACGCGGTCGGCTTCGGCAATCATCTGCTCGGTCACCGTCCGCGACTTGTGTGCTTTGTAGTTGTTCGACGGGGTCGACACGATGCCCGCCTCCTCAAGCGCCCGCACCGCGTAGGGCGAGATTGGTATGCCCGGCTTTGCTACCAGCCCCGCCGACTGCGCCGCATATCTCCCACCGCCGAGCGCGTTGAGCACCGCCGCCGCCATGGGGCTGCGGCAGGTGTTGCCTGTGCACACGAACAGCACGCGCATCGGCTTGTTAAGGTCGGGAGAGGGCATCGCGGCAAACTCGGCAAGGTCCGGCAAAATCTCAGTATCGGGCAACTGAAGGTTACAGTCGATTCCCATACATTCCTCCCGCCGTACCGTCATTCGGCGTCGCTTGCGCGCGGCAAGTATTTGACAAGCAGCTCGCCCGCGTCGTAATAAAGCTTTGTCGACCGGTCATAAAAATACGCGTTTTTGCCGTTGTCAAGGTATAAAATATCGTAGTACAGCCCCTCGAAAACCGATGAGGTGAACTTCAGATGATAGACTTTGAAGCTCTCGCGCTGGGTGACCAGCTCCGATGGCTCGTAATCGAGCGGGTTTTCCGTCGCCGCTTTGACTATCGCTTCGACGTCCGCCGGGTCGGTTATCTCGGCTTTCTGCACGGTGATGACCTCGGTCTCACAGACCAAAACGGCGTTCGCCTGCCAGCCGCCAAGCCCGGGCAGCTCTATTTTGTCGGAGTGGTAGATCGCGCCGACGCCCTCGTATTTTTCGGTGAGCCACTGTTTGGGGTCTAGCCCTTTGATTTCGTATAGCGTGGTATCGCCTATCTGGGCGTACGGCTCTCCGACGGCGACGGGCTCGTAGTTTATGTCGGCGGCGACGTATGCAATGCCGCCGGAGCGGTCGACGTATTTGCCGCCCTCAGGCTTGAGCTTGACGAGCCCCAGCGTCGGGCCGGCGAGCGCGAAATATATTGCTACTGCCGCTATGGCGACTGCGGCTGCTGAAAACGCGATTGTAAGCTGGAGCTTTTGCTTTTTTTCCTTTTGTTTTTTTGCCGCTTCTGCCTGTGTTTTTTTCGCGGCAGGGGATTTTCTCTTTTTCAATACCCGAATTCTCCTTTGATGCTTTCGTCGTCGGCTATCCAGTCGGAAACCTTGTATACTTTGTAGTCGGTTTTAGTTTCCCGCACGACGACGGTTTCAATGCCTGCGTTTATAATAAGGCGCTTGCACATGGCGCAGGAGTTGACCCCGCCGACGATTTCGCCGGTCGCGGGGTCGACGCAGGCTATGTATAGCGTTGCGCCGAGCATCTGCTCGCGCGAGGCAGCTATTATCGCGTTCGCCTCGGCGTGGACCGACCGGCACAGCTCGTACCGCTCGCCGCGCGGGATGGCGAGCTGCTCCCTTATGCAGTACCCAAGGTCGCTGCAGTTTTTGCGCCCGCGAGGCGCGCCGTTGTAGCCGGTCGCGATGATGATGTCGTTTTTGACGATAATTGCGCCGTACCGCCTGCGCAGGCACGTGGACCGCTCCGCCACTGTCTGCGCTATGTCAAGGTAATAGTTCGTTTTCGAAACCCGTTCCATATTGTTTGTCATATACTCGGGAAAACTTCCCCAAAAAGTTTCCCGAACCCTTCAAATTACTTTTAATATTGGGGATACGGCGGGGGGACATGGTCCCCCCGCGCCCCGCGATCTGGCTCCGGCCTGTGCCGGGCGTTCATGTTGTACCGCCTACGCAGCCTATGCCGCGTTATTACAGCGCCGCTAGGTGCCGCTTATTGCTGCGGCTGCGTCTCCTTGCAGTAGCGGATGTTGATGTCGTCGATAAGAGTTTCGGTCGCGGCGTCGCGCACGCACGGGATTGAAATCTTGTTGCCGTCCTTAAGCTCAATGCAGAGGTATGTATCCTTCCTCGCGACGGTCTCGCCCCCCACTTTGAGCTGTATATCGGTTTCGTCGAGCCATGCCCTGGCGAGCCCGAAATACGGCAGGGAGATGCTCTCCATTTCGTCGTCGTCCTCAAGGAGCGACAATGTGAAGAGGTAAAGCTGCATTATCTTGTTCATCTCGTCGACGAAGAGCATAGAGAAGCCGTATCGCGAGGTGAACACTTCGCCGTGCTTGGAAAGGCGCATCTTCAGCTCGGCGCCCTCCTCTTTCGGCGTGTAGAGGAAGCGCTGGAACTCGTAAATCTTAGGCGTCGAGAGCTTTTTCGCTTTGACGTACTGCCTCTCGTAATCGGCGCGGGCTTCGGTGCGCAGCTGGTCGACCCTGATATTTATGCCGTCGGTAATATCGCTGTCCTTAGCGAGCGACGCGAAGTACACGCCGAGGTAAATCAGCGAGCCGACAACAAGCACGATGCCATAGGCCAGCATATCCTGCACGAACAGCAGCACGAGTCCGACAAACAGCACGACAAGGCCACAAATCCAGAAAAGGGGAGAGGAACCTTTGAAATACTTTTTGTTGAGCGCAAAGTTCATGCGGTAACCTCCTCAAAATATGTAAAATTAAACGTATCGCGTGGCTATAGGTCAGTGCGGCTGCCGCGCGCTATATGTGGACAGCCAGCCTTCGTGCGCTTTGCGCGCGGTGGGTGCCCGGCGCGCCGCGGCGGCAATTGTGCCGCCGCAGCAAGTGAGAAAAAACCGCTCTTTTGTGGGCGCGCCGGACGGGGCATAAAAGGGGGCTTTGCCGGCGGCTATGTTTAGTCAAGCTTTAAGTTCTTTAGGAACTTGCGGAACTCCTCGCCGACCTCGGGGTGCAGCAGCGCGCGCTCGACGTTTGCCTCGAGGAAGCCGAACTTCGAGCCGAGGTCATAGCGGCGCCCCTCGAAATCGAGCGCTATCATGCCTTCGGTCTCGGCAAGCGTCTTCATCGCGTCGGTAAGCTGCAGCTCGCCGCCCGCGCCGAGCGGGGTGCGCTCGAGTATGTCGAAGATATCGGGCGTGAGCAGCACCCTTCCGAGCACCGAGAACAGCGAGTATTCCTGCCCGGGCGCTGGCTTTTCGATCATCGTATCGACTGCGTATACGCGCTCCTCAAGCGGCTTGACGCGCAGAGAGCTGTACTTGCGGATCTGCTCCGGCGTGACTTCCTTGACACCGGCAACCGCTTTGCCGTATTTATTGTACACATCGATAAGCTGCGCGCAGGCCGGCTTAGTTTCGGAGAAGATTATATCGTCGCCGTAAAGCACTAAAAACGGCTCGTCGCCGGTGAAGCTGCGGGCGCGGAGCACCGCGTCGCCCAGCCCGCGCGTCACCTTCTGGCGCACGAAAGTGACGTTGACGCGGTCGACAAGCTCATAAAGAGGCGGTATCCACGACTCCTTGCCCGACGAGCGGAGCTTATCCTCGTACTCCGGCGAGTAGTCGAAATAGTCCTCCATTGCGCCTTTGCCGCGGTTGGTGATGATGAGTATATCGGTAATGCCGCTGTTAGCCGCTTCCTCCACGAGGTAGTGGATGGCGGGCTTGTCGACTATGGGCAGCATCTCTTTTGGCACCGCGCGCGCTATCGGCAGCATCCTTGTGCCGAGCCCTGCCGCGGGTATCACGGCTTTGCGCACTGGCTTTTTGTTATCGCATCTTTCCGACATTTTGACAGCTCCTTCTATATATAAAGTAATATAGTATAATAACCGGGTTAAGATATAGTGCTTTTATAAAGCACCTTTGATTAAGTTTAAGTTTTACTTTACTTTTAGTTTAGCTTTATGTTTATATGGTAACGAACGTGCACGAACGTGCACAGCCGTCCGGTTGTTTTCAAGCTTAAGAGCGCGCGCTTTTTATAAGCTCGTCGATTATGCCCGAGTCTTCGGCGAGCGCTTTCGCTGCGCGCTGGCGCGCGACGCGCTCTGAGGCAATCTTCGCGTTGGTATTGCAGCGCGCGATGTAGCGTGCCTTGTCTGCGTCTAGCTGCGGCCGAAGGAAGTGGAAGGCGGTGTTGACCGCCTCGTCCGCCGACAGCGCGGGCAGCCGGTCGGATATAGCGTACGCGAGCATCATCCGCACCAGCGCGCCCACTTGCGCGTCGCTAAAATGGCTTACCTGTTGGTAAAAGTCGTAATGTATCAGTATCGCGTTCGGCTCAGGGGAACGGGTCTTCGCCATGCGTTTTACCTCCGCACCTAGTCTTTTGCAGCTTATATGTTAGCACATATATATAGCGAAGTCGTCCCCTGTTTGTCCCTTCAACCTAAGCCTCCGCTCGGGAAAGGGGCCCAGCGGAGCCGGTTTGCGGGTCCGGGGGGACAATGTCCCCCCGGCGTATCCCCCTTGGCCAAAGGTTTTTACGGGGGTAGACACCTAATTTGTCATCGCGAATCCAATCTTCGGCGCGACGCGGCGCAGCGCCAAGATAAGTGGCACGCCGAGGGCGTAGCACACCACGAGCTCGCCGAACCCGACGCTCGCCAAATTAAACAGGTACGCCGCCCAAAAGCCCGCGCCCGCGCCTACCTCCGAGTAGGCGATGACCGCGCCGACGATGAGCGCGTTGCAGATAACCGGCGGCAGCGGCGCGAGCCATACCGACTTTACGCGCGAGGTCAGCACCGCCGCAATCAGCGTCGCTAGGCTGCCGAACACCACGTCGAGCACGACGATGTTCGGCGAAAGGAGGTTCGCCACGATGCAGCCGACAAAAAGCCCGGGTATCGCCTCCGGGATCAACAAAGGCAGAAGCGTCAGCGCCTCCGACAGTCTAAACTGCACCGCGCCGAACGATATAGGGTAAAGCGCGAGCGTTAGCACGGCGTAAATAGCGCCGACCAGCGCCGCGCGCGAGATGAACTTTATCGCTTTTTTCACTAAAGCTTATTCCCCCAAACTCGATTTTTACCATAAAAACCGGCGGCTAAAACCGCTCGGTCAGCGTTTTTTTGTTGTCCGAGGTCCAAATCTCGCGGATAATGTTCTCAACGTCGGTGCCGCCCTCGAAATAGACCGAGGAAAACGGGTAAAACACCGATTTGACAAGCCCATCGCCCCCGCGCAGGGCGACCTGCCTTGTGCCCGGCATAGCGAAATGCCCGCCGCCGCGGTCTGCCTCAATCACCCAGCGGTAGGCGTATGCCAAAAACACGCGCTGGTACCAGTACGGCTGGTTCGCGAACCAGCTCATCTCGTCGTAGCCCCACCAGTCGGCGGAGGCTATGTCGGTATGCTTCGGCAGGGTGCCCGCGGGCGTGTCAAAGCCGCAGCTGTCAAGCTCTATAATGTACGGCAGGCTGTCAGCCGCCCAGCCCGAGTATGTACGCCCGCCGATGCTGCGACCGAATATAGAGTCGCCATACCCGCGCGAGAATATGACCTTCTGCGGGTCGTCCTCGGTCGGCGGATGGTCCGCCTCGGTCTCCGGCACCATGCAGCGCGCGCCGTAGCGGTGAAAATCGCAGAGCAGCTTTCCGTCGCTGCCGACTATGCCGTGCGTCTGCCCCGATAAAAGCACGAACCGCCTGCGCGCGTATTTTGACGCGTACTCGCGGATGAGGCTGAACACCCTCGTCCAGCCGGCGTTGCGGCCGTCGTGTTTGCCGGGTAGGAGAAGCTGCCCGAAATAAAGCGCCTCAAACCCCGCGTCTATGAGCGTCGCGGCGCGGTAATAATACCACATCTGAGTCTCTGTTTGCCTTATGTCCGGAACGCTGCCGGCGTCGCCCCAGTGGCCGACGAACTCGCCCTCAGGGAAGAGCATCGCCTCGTATGAAAACGGCCGATTCTCGGGCTTTATCCCAAAGGCTTTGAACACCCATGCCGGCACGGCGAACTCGCCGACCGACGGGGAAACCGCCTCGGGTATATACGCCTCGAAGATTATGTCGGGATCGGCGGTGTGCATGTCGTTTATCGCTTTCGCGTACTCGCGCAGCGCCGCCTCGTCCGACGCGCCCGCGCGCCAAAGGCTTGCCGCGCGCAGGACGAACTTCGCGCCGACGTTTAGTATAAACCGCCTGTTATGCTTTATAAACTCCTCGTCGGTGCGCTCGAAGAACGAGTGGCTGACCGCACGGGACAGGTAGGCGTGCAGCACCTTTTCGGGCATCATGTCGGAAAACGCGAACACCAAGCCGGTGTTTGCAGGGTGCAACGTTTTGTCGTACACCGTCGAGAACACGCCGGCGCTGTACGCCGCTCCGCAGCCCACGCGCCAAAGATATAAAGAGCACGGCTCAAGCTGCTTTGAGTCGTCAAAATGGCGGACCGTCTCGCCCGCCTGCGCGCTTATCTTCCATGCCGCAACGGGCGTCCAGCCTTTGCCGTCGGGCTGATGGACCTCGATCGTGTGCTCGCCGGCGCTTCCGGCGGTGAAGGTGAAGACCGGCGAAATGGTCACGTTCTCTTCGCCGCGCGCGGGCGAAACAATCTCAGGCGCGTGGACGATTTCGCCGTACCCGGCAGGCACGCTGACGGTTTTGCTGCCAAGCACGAACTCGGCAACAAAAGAGTCGACCGCCGCCGCGACCATCTCGTCGTCAGTGCCGGTCAAGACGAGCGTGCCGCCGCTTTTTATCGCCGCGTAATAGGCGCGGCCATTGAGCATCTCCAGCGCGTCGACCGAATAGTCGCGGCAGGTATGCCCGACGAGTATCTCATGCGGCGCCGGCGGCTCCTCGGGCGAGTCGGGAATAATCGGCAGCGACGCTCCCGTCGACTCGCGGATAGCCGCCCGCAGCCGCTCCGCCGCTTCAAGCACGGTGCGCGACGCGTTCTCGGGGCATACGATGACATAGTCGCTCGACGCGCCGCCGATTAGCTTTATCGCCCGCGGCTGGTTGGGCTTTGCGTTTTTCTGCGGGTCGCCCGCCGATACGATTATCAGTATCAGCAGCACGCCGCAGAGCAGGAATGCCGCAAAAATCAGCGCGGCTTGCAGTGGTAGCATTGACAAATCCCCGATTAGCCTGATACATTTTTGCAATATTCTGTAATATGATAGCATATTTTACGCCGTTTGTACAGTCGTATTTTTATAAAATTCGGTAAAAAAAGCTACACCTGTGGTCCGGCGCTCGGTTGACAGCCCCTCCCGCGCGGCGGTATAATGTGAAAAAAGTAAAATCCCCCGGCGCGGTTTTGCCGGGGAAGAGGGGGAATGGCAAAAGTGGCAGGCTCGCTCCGGTTTATACTCGGGCCGGCGGGCAGCGGGAAGACGCACCTGCTTTCGCGCATGCTCGTCGAGTCGCTGCGGGGCGGCGGCACCGAGTACCTGATCGTGCCCGAGCAGAGCCTTGTTTCGGCAGAGTCGCGGCTCGCGGAGCTTACCGAAGGCATTGACTCAAGGGGGCTGTTTGTGCTTAGCTTTACAAGGCTTTGCAACCTCGTATTCCGGCGGCTCGGCGGGCTGTGCTACCGCTATGCCGACGCGGGCGCGCGCACCGTCGCGATGTGGCGCACGCTAGACGAGCTTTCTGGGCTGCTTTCGGTATACAAGGTCGAGCCGGATTCAAGCCGGCGTTGGGCGGAGGTGTTTTTGCGCGAGTACACCCGCCTGCGCACGCGCGGGATAACGCCCGCTATGCTCGAGGCTGCGTCAAGGCGGCTGCCGCCCGAGCACGCGAGGCTGGCGGGGAAGCTTTCGGACCTGTCGCTCGTCGGCGCGTCGTACTCGAGGCTGCTCGGCGAGCTATACGACGACCCGCTCGAGGACATCCCGCGCGCTACCGAGCTTTTGCGCGACACGGACTTTTTTTCCGGCTGCGGCGTGTGGCTCGACTCGTTCGACGGATTTACGCACGAGCAGTACGGGCTGCTGCGCGAGGCGCTGCGCTCGGCAAGGCACATCACAGTCGCGCTGCGGCTGCCCGAGGGGAGCGGCTCGCCTGCGTTTGAGCCGGTGCGCCGCACGCGCGCGGCGCTTTTGCGGCTCGCCGATGAAGTGGGTGCAAAGGTCGAGGAGCCGATAGTGCTGCGGGATTTGCCGCGCTACCGCTCGCCCGAGCTTGCCCTTTTAGCGGCGTCCCTTTGGGAAGACGGCGGCGCTGGCGGGGCGGATGATGCAGCGGGCGAGCCGGCCGGCTCCGCCCCGCCGGGCGCTATCCGGATAGTAGAGTGCGGGAGCAAGTACGAGGAGGCGGAGCTTGCGGCGGCGGAGATAATGAAGTTCGTGCAAGCCGGCGGGCGCTGGCGCGACTGCGCGGTGATAGCCCGGAACATCGCCGACTACGAGGGGATAGTTGACGCTGCGCTCGAGCGTGCCGGCGCGCCGTACTTTCTTTCAGCGCGCATAGACGTGCTGTCGCGCCCTGTAGTAAAGCTCGCGCTTGCGGCGCTCGCGGTCGTCGCCGGCGGCTGGCGCAAGGCGGACATAATGGAGCTGCTGCGCACCGGCATGGCGGGCGTGCCGCCCGAGGAGTGCGACATGCTTGAGGAGTACCTCACGACGTGGAACATCTCGGGCGAGCGGAGGTGGCGCGCCGAGCACGAGTGGCGGATGAACCCCGACGGATATACCGACGAGCTTTCGCCGCGCGGCGAGCGGATACTCGCCACGGTAAACGCCGTGCGCGCGAGGATTGTCCCGCCGCTTGCGAAGCTCGCAGATAGTTTCCATGCGCCTGACGGTGGGGAAGGCGGCAACATACGCGGCGCCGCGAAGGGGATTTACGAGTTCCTCATCGAGATGGGCGTGCCGGGGCAGCTTGAGGAAAAAGAGGGCGGGCTTGCCCGCCAGCTTTGGGAGGCTATAACCGGAGCGCTCGACACGATAGTCACGGTGGCGGCGGGCGCGACGGTCACCGCCGACCGGTTTTCGCAGCTTTTTTCCACGGTGCTGCGCTATGCGACGGTCGGGCGAATACCGCCCGCGGTCGACTGTGTCATGGTGGGGCAGTCGAACAGCCTGCGCGCCGAGGACATCAAGCTCGCGGTGCTGCTCGGCGCAGCCGAGGGGGTATTCCCCGGGAAAGCGGAGGAGGCAGACGAGGTTTTCACCTCCGCCGAGCTGCGGGTGCTGCGCGAGGTGGGCATCGACCCGCGCGACGACGTCGAGCTGCGCGCCTCGGACGAGCTGCTCGGGTTTTACCGCGCGGCGGCGCTGCCGGCGGAGCGGCTGGTCGTTACATACTCACCGCGCGAGGGCGCGGGAGCGCGGGAAGAGGCAAAGCCGTCGGCGGGAGTGTTGAGGCTGCTCGCAATGTTCCCGGGGCTTGTTGCCGAAAAATACTCCTCGTTGCCGCCCGAGGAGCGGATTTTCTGCCGCGAGCTTGCGCTCGAGCACGCGGCTGCGTCGCCTAACACGCCCGAAGGGATAGCGCTGCGGGAGCTGCTTTCAGAGGACCCGTCTGCCGCGGCGGCGCTAGAGTCTGCAAAGTCGCCGCTCGCCGAGCCGGAAGCCCAGCTTTCGCCCGAGCTTGCGGCGGAGGTATTCCGCGGCGACCTCGCGCTGACGCAGTCGCGGCTTGAAAGCTATGTGATGTGCTCTTTTTCCTACTATTGCCGCTACATGCTAAAGCTGCGCGAGCAGCCGAAAGCCGAGGTCGGCGGCGCGGACGTCGGCAACTTCGTGCACCGGGTGCTAGAGCGGTTCTTCCGGCGCGCGGTGCTGCCGGACGGCAGGCTCGACCCGGCCCTCACGCGCGAGGAGCGGGCAAAGCTCGCCGACGAGGTCATCGAGGAGTACATAGCGCAGACCTTCGGGCAGGGCGAGGAGCGCTCGGCGCGCGCGCAAAACCTATTTAGGCGGCTGCGGCGCGCGACGGCGCTTATAATCGAGAACATCGCCGAGGAGCTGGGGCAGAGCGAGTTTGTGCCATGCCGGCTAGAGCTGCCTATCGGGCGCGGCGTGGCGGAAGACGGCGGGCGCGCGGTCGAGCCGCTGCGGATACCGCTGCCGGACGGCGCAGCGGCGTATGTATACGGCAAAATCGACCGAGTCGACGTCTACAGGCGCGGGGGGAAGGTGTACCTGCGCGTCGTCGACTACAAGACCGGGACAAAGAGGTTTTCGCTCTCGGATGTCGCCTTGGGGCTGAACTTGCAGCTGCTGCTTTACCTTTTCTCGCTTTGGCACGGCGGGAAGGCGGCGGTCGGCGCGGAGGACGCAGAGCTTTTGCCGGCTGGCGTTATCTATATGTCTGCGGGCGCGCCGCGGGTCGACGCATTGCCGGGCGAGGGTGCAAAAGACGTCGAGCTCCGAGCGATGGGCGAGCTTTACCGCTCGGGCGTGTTTATCGACGACGAGGATATTTTGCGCGCGATGGAAAAGGAGCTTGAGGGCAAATATATCCCGGTAAGGCTCGGTTCGGGCGGGCTTGCGGTCAAGGGCAAAAGCTCAGGGCTGTGTGACCTTGCGGGGTTCGGCAAGCTCATGCGCGAGGTCGAGGGCATCGTCGCGAAGATTGGCGCCGAGATGAAAAGCGGCGAGGCGTCGGCGCGCCCGCTGCGCGACAGCCGGCGCGACGCGTGCAGGTTCTGCCCCTACGGACCGGTGTGCCGTACGCGCAGGCGTGATTAAATGAAGGGAAGAGTGCCTGAGTTTTTTGATATTCTTCGTCCTCGAGGTGGTGGATTGAAAGCGCCGAGATAATAATGTCGAAGCCCCCTCGGGCAGCGCCTTTGTGTAGTCCATGACAATGTGCTTTATGTTGCCTAAGCCGGCAAAGCGCTTTTTTGATACCTCGAGCATCTCGTCGGATATATCGGCGAGCACATATTCCGCCGAGGGGCACTCTTTGTGCCAAAAGTAAGTAAGCAGCCCCGTGCCGGCGCCGAGGTCGAGCACGCGCGCAGGCGGCTTGATGTTTGACAGTATTATTTTCGTCGCGGTCTCATAGAAGCCGTCAAAGCAGGGGATAAACTTCCTGCGCGTTGCGTCGTATTCTTTCGCGATAAGGCTAAACTGCTTTTTAATATCCATGTCGCATCCCTCAAAAAACATGGCACCGCCTGCGGACGTGCGGGGCGGTGCCGTTTTTTATCTCCTCGCGACGCTTTCGACGTTAGGCACGTTTTTAAGCCGCGCGAGGATGGATTTTAGGTGGTCGAGGTTTTTGCATGAGATTGTCATATTGATTACGGTCCGCGAGCCTTCGGTGTGCGAGTCGATGCCGGTGAGCGACACCTTCATGTCGGCGAGCGCCATCGTGATGTCGGCGAGAAGCCTTATATCCGGGTGCGCGACGATTGTGATGCCCGCCTCGTATAGGCTGCTGTCGAGCGCCGTCTGGTCCCAATGCGCGGGCACCCAGCGCGTCGCGTACTCGGGGTTGTCGTAGTTTTCGACGACGTTCGGGCAGTCGCGCTTGTGGATCGACACGCCGAAGCCTTTGGTGATAAACCCTATAAGGTGGTCGCCGGGCAGGGGGTTGCAGCATTTTGCAAACTTGAACGCCAGCCCCTCGACGCCGTCGATAACCACGCCGCCGCCGCTCTTTTTCGGCTTTTGCGCCGCGATTTGCCGGACGAGGTCAGCCTCGGTGACCGGTTGCGGCTCCGGCTCCTCTGGCCTGACGACGCGGTCGAACTCGTCGCGCAGCTTCGGCGCGAGCTTCGACATCGGCAGCCCGCCGTAACCGACGGTGTTATAAAGGTCGTCAAGCTCGTGGAAGCCCAGCCGCTTTGCGATGTTGGAAAGGATTTCGGTCTTCTGCGCCTCGGTGTATGGCCTGTTGTACCGCCGCAGCTCCTTGTCTATCTCGATTTTGCCCATCGCGATGTTCTCGGCGCGCTTTTCCTTTTTGAACCACTGGCGGATTTTCGTGCGCGCCTCGCTGGTGCGCACTATCTTCAGCCAGTCGCGGCTCGGGCCTTTCGCCGTCGGTGAGGTGATAATCTCGACAATCTCGCCGTTTTGCGGAACGCTGTCTATGGGCACCATCATGCCGTTGATTTTGGCGCCCACCATCTTGTTGCCGACCTCGGAGTGTATCGCGTAGGCGAAATCTATGACCGTCGCGCCCTGTGGCAGCGTGACTATGTCGCCTTTGGGCGTGAACACGAACGTCTCGTCGTGCAGTATATCTATTTTCAGCGCGCGCAAAAACTCATCCGGGTCGCGCGTCTCGTCGTTTTCAAGCAGCTTCGCGATCCAGGAAAGCTTGAGGTCGACATCCTCGCGGGACTCGGCTATGTCGGACTTATATTTCCAGTGCGCCGCGACGCCGTACTCGGCGATATGGTGCATCTCCCATGTGCGGATTTGCACCTCGAACGGTATCGAGTTGCGCCCTATGACCGTGGTGTGCAGCGACCGGTACATGTTGGGCTTAGGCGTCGAAATATAGTCTTTGAACCGGCCGGGGATCATCTTGAACATGTCGTGGATAATGCCGAGGACGACGTAGCATTCCGGCTCGGTGTCGACGATTACCCGCAGCGCGTAGAAGTCGTATATCTCGTCAAAGCTCTTGTTCTGCTCGTACATCTTGCGGTAGATGCTGTAGACGCTCTTGACGCGCCCTTCTAGCGCAAACTTAATACCGGACTCGGTGAGCTTATCGGCTATCTGCGCCCTTGCCCGCTCGAGGAAGTCGCGGCTGCGCCCGTATTTTTGCTCGATGTCGCGCTTTATCTCCTCGTAGCCGATGGGGTCGAGGTACTGCAGCGCGAGGTTCTCAAGCTCCTGCTTCATGCGCTGCATACCGAGCCGGTGGGCGAGCGGGGCGTAGACGTGCATCGTCTCGAGCGCGGTCTGCCGCCGCTTTTCGTCTTTTTTCACGCCGAGCGTGCGCATGTTGTGCAGCCGGTCGCAAAGCTTGATTAAGATGACCCGCACGTCTTTCGACATCGCGAGGAACATCTTGCGCAGGTTTTCTATGTGCTCGGCTTCCTTGTCGTCGAACGGGATGTGCACGAGCTTGGTCAGCCCGTCGACGAGCGCGGCGACGTCCAGCCCGAACTTTGATTTTATCACCGAGATGTCCACGCCGCAGTCCTCGACGGTGTCGTGCAGCAGCGCCGCGCAGAGCGAGTCGGTGTCAAGCTCTAAGCTTGCGACTATCTCCGCAACTGCAACCGGGTGCGAGATGTACGCCTCCCCGCTGTCGCGGTACTGGCCCTCGTGCATCTGCTTGGCGAATAGGTACGCGCGCTTTATCTTCTCTATGTCGTATTTTTTCCCGGTCTTCTCAAGAGTCAAAAGGAGCTTGTCTATACCGGCGTACGGGTTGGCATCGGTGTTCGCCGGCGACGGCGGGACGGTTATCATGTTCTTTTTAGTTCTCTCTCTTTCTGGGAGTGTTTTTGTTTAGGGGGGACTTTTGTAAAAAACCCTCCAAGACCCCTTTTAAAAACTTTTGAACAAGGGAGGTATACGCCGGGGAGCATGCGGCATGTGCCTGTGCCGCATGGCACCGCCGCTTGGCGCTACCTCGCCATTTGCGACTTCAGCCGCCTGTATATCGACGACTTGTCGAGGTTGACCTTGCCTTCGACTGTGTTGATTTTAAACCTATAAAGCTCTGCGCCGCGCGAGGCGACTATTTTCGGCGGGCGGCCGGCGCGCCGCTCGTCTATAACGACGCGCTCGACATTTAAAATTTTCGTTTCAACCAGAATATCGACGATAAACCGCAGCTTTACCGGGTTAATTGGCCGCACGTTTTCAAAATGCCTGCGGATTTTGTGCAGGCTCAAAATATCGCAGCCGGCGCATACCTCGTGCTTGATATATAGGTAGACCGAGGCGAAATCCTCGCGCGTTGGCACAATCTCAGCAGCCGGCAGAGCGGCATGTCCTGACCTTACAAGCTCATAAAGCTCGCGCTCTCGCCTGCGCTCGGCCTTGTATTCCTCGCTGCCGTCGATGTCGCGCACGACAAGCTGCGGAGTCTGCACGCCCATATAGTCGTTGACGCCGAGGTTGAAAATGAGGTCACAGCTGTCGCCGGGGTAAAAGTCGAGCTCTGCGGGCGTGATGCCGAAATAAATCGCAGCTATTGGCTCCTCGCCCGGCATGCCTTTGAGCGTTATTTTAGTATGCCTGCCCGAACCGACGGCGCAGACGTCGAGAACCCTCGCGCCGCGCAGCATAAACACTGGCACGGGGTTAGCGATGCCGAAAGGCTCTAGCAGATACAGCTCCTGCGCTTGCCGCAGGGTTATCTCGTGGATGCGCAGCTCGCAGTCGACGTCGACTGTCGTCGCGAGGTCCTCGTCCGAGAGGTGCGCGCGCGCGTACTCGTTGATGCGCCGGCGGAACTCGGGCAGCTTCGCGCGCTCGATCGACAGCCCCGCCGCGAGCTCGTGCCCGCCGAACTTGACGAGGAGGTCGGAGCAGTAGTTGAGCGCCTCGACGAGGTTTAGCCCCTTGATGCTGCGGCCCGAGCCTTTGCCGATTTCGCCCTCGCCCTCGGAGCCGTCGAACGATATGAGTATCGACGGCAGGTTATAATGCTCGGTGATGCGCGACGAGACGATGCCGATGACGCCGTGGTGCCAGTTGTCGTCGGCAAGGACGATGACGCGGTCGCGCTCGAAATCGTGTTCCTGTTCTATTTTGCGGTAGGTCTGTTCGATTATGCTGTTTTCCTCGTTTTGGCGCTCGCGGTTGGTGTCGCATAGCTCGGCGGCGATTTGCCTTGCCTCGTCGGGCGAGCTTGTCAAAAACAGCTCGACGGCTTTCGAGGCGCAGGAGATGCGTCCGGCGGCGTTGATGCGCGGCGCGATGACGTAGCCGACCAAAGACGAGGTGACGCGCTTTTTGCGATGGTGCGGGCCGCGCGAGCCGGCGGGCGGCGCCGCGCCGGACAGCTCGAGCAGTGCGGCAAGCCCCGGTCGCTTCGTGTTCTCAATCGCGCGCAAGCCGAGCGTGACAATAAGCCGGTTTTCGTCCACCAGCGGCATCACGTCGGCGACGGTGCCGAGCGCCGCAAGGTCTATGTAACCTTCGCAGGCCGCGCGCAGCCAATCCTCGCCTCCGCCCGCGTGGCGACGGCACTCGAGCGCGGTAATGAGCTTGAACACCACTCCAACGCCGGCAAGCTCTGGAAATGGGTAGCGGCTGCCGGCGCGTTTGGGGTTTATCACCGCGGCGGCGTCGGGCAGCTTTGCGGGGCACTCGTGGTGGTCGGTAACGATGACGTCCATGCCAAGCTTGCGCGCGAGCTCAATCTCCGCCACCGCCGTTATGCCGGTGTCGACGGTGACGAGCAGCGTGCAGCCCTCGCCTGCGAGCTGCTCGAGCGCGGCGGCGTTGATGCCATAGCCTTCGCCCGCGCGGTTGGGGATATAGTAGCCCGCGTTGGCGCCGCGCGAGCGCAGATATAGCAGCAGCGCGCTGACCGACGTGACGCCGTCGACGTCGTAGTCGCCGTAGACGACTATATGCTCGCCATCCCTAATAGCGCGCTCTATCCTTTCGCACGCCACCTCCATGTCGTCGAGCAGAAACGGGTCGTGGAACCTGATTTCGTCACGGTCGAGGAATTTTTTCGCAAGTTCCGGTGTCGTATAGCCGCGGTTATAAAGGAGCACGGCGGTAGGCTCGAGCAAGCCCAGCGCGCGGGCAAGAGCGGCTACCTCGTCGCCGTGCTCGTCACGGTTAGACAAAAGACGCCATTTCTTGTGTGTGCTCAATTTCCATACCTTATTCTATTTCTATTTTTTATTTTCGACAATCCTAATGATGCGCGCCGCTCCGCGCGTGCGCAGGTGCAGCCGGTCAAGCGCGACGATGGCGGCGAGCGAGGCTAAAAAAGCCGCAGCCATGGCGAAATATCCCGCGGTGTCGCCGAAAAACGCCGAGACGGCAAAGTAGCCGGCTATCGGCAGCGCGGCGGGCAGAAGGAAGGTGAGAATCGGCAGCGCGCCGGCGGTTTTGTTCGGGATATAAAGCTCCACAATGTCGCCGGGGCGCGCGCCGGCTTCGTTTAGCGCGGCTGCGGTGACGGCGCGCGGCATTGCGCAGCCGGGGCATCCGCCCGCGGAACAGCCTGCGCAGCCGTCCGGGCGCCGTATCTTTACTACCGCGCGCTCGCCTGTAACTTCAATTACTTGCGCTAGTTGGGTCATCTTTGCCCTCTAAGCTTAATTGTAGCTTAATTATATTATATCATAAAAGTGCGGCTTTGTGCCGCACGGAGTTTGCTGGGTTTAATACTTAGAAGAAACTTTAATGGAAAAAGTTTCCCTAAGGCCCCCAAAAAACAGGGGGCTAGGGCTCATTCCACGGGCGCGTACCGCCTCACGATTGCGTCCGCAACGCGGAGCCCGTCCACCGCGGCGGACGTTATGCCGCCCGCGTAGCCCGCGCCTTCGCCGCAGGGGTAAACGTTGCCATGCCCCGGCGCAGTGAAGCCCTCGCCGCGGAGTATCCGCACGGGAGCCGAAGTTCGGGTCTCAACTCCGGTGAGCAGCGCCTCGCGCATGCCGAAAAACCGGCTCTTTTTGCCGAACTCGGCTATGCCCGCCCGCATGCGCTCGCAGACGTCGCGCGGGAGGATGTCCCAAAGGTTCGCCAAAACCACCCGCCCGCCGCGATAGGTAGGCAACACGCGGCTGGGATTTTTGCCTGAGCGTTTTTCGATAAAGTCGCCGACTGACTGACACGGCGCGAAGTACTCGCCGCCCGAGGCGCCGGCAAGGTACGCCGCGCGCTCGATTTGCCGCTGGTACTCTACCGCAAGAAGCGGGCTGCCCGGCGCTGGGTCGACCGACGCGACGAGCGCGGCGTTAGAGTTTACGCCGTCGCGCGCCGAGCGGCTCATGCCGTTTACCACCACGCCGCCCGGCTCCGACGCCGCGGCGATTACCTCGCCGCCCGGGCACATGCAGAAGGTATATACCGCCGAGCCGTCCGGCCAGCGCTTCGAGTAGGCGTACTCCGCTGCGCCGAGCCTCGGGTCGCCGGCGTGCCGCCCGTAAAGCGCGCGGTCGACGTCCTCGCGAAGGTGCTCAATCCGCGCGCCGACCGAAAATGGCTTTGTCTCAAGCGAAAAACCTTCGCCCGCGAGGTAATGGTAAACGTCGCGCGCGCTGTGACCCGCCGCGACGACCACGGCGCCGCACTCGATCGTGACTGGCTCGCCGCCGCGCGCGCGGCAGACTACCGCGCGAACTTCGCCGGACGGGCCGAAAACGAAGCGCTCGGCGCGGCAACCGAAGACAATCTCGCCGCCAAGCCGCAGAATCTCGTCGCGGAATCCCGCGACAATCGCGCGAAGCTTGTCGGTGCCGATATGGGGCTTTGCCGATACCAGCACGTCCTCGGGTGCGCCGAACCGGTGGAAGGTGTGAAGCACATGCCGCACCAATTTGTCGTTTATGCGGGTCACGAGCTTGCCGTCCGAAAACGTGCCGGCGCCGCCCGCGCCGAACTGCACGTTGCACTCGGGGTCAAGCTCACCGCCCGATGAAAACCGCTCGACCGCCGCCGCGCGCTCCTCAACGTCGTAGCCGCGCTCGAGCACGAGGGGCCTGTAACCCCGGCGCGCGAGCGCCAGCGCGCAGAACATTCCGGCGGGGCCGAAGCCGATAATCACCGGCCTTCCTGAAAGCGGCTCGGAGCCGGGATGTGGTTCCTCCGGCTCGCCCTCCTCGAGCGGCGCAATGCCGGCGGCGGAGAGCCGCTCAAGCTCAGAGGCGGTAAAATCGCCAATGGCGGATGCGGTGTAGACGAATTTTATCGCGTCGCGGCGGCGCGCGTCGACCGATTTCCTATAGATGCGGCCCGGCTGCGGCTTTCTGCCTATCACTGCGCCTACCGCAGCCGCAGCCTCTGCCGCCGCGTATTCTTCCGGTGCATCGAAGGGTAAAACGATGTTTTTAACAAGCAGTTCCATTTAGTTAGTCATGCCTTTTGATTTCCGCTAGCCCAGCTTTACCATCATCGTGTAGTTGCCAATCTCGTAAACGTGGTTTGCGAGGCTGGGCGGGACTGAGATTGCGACCGGCGCCATGACCGTGCCGCTTGGGTTTTTAAAGCCCGAAAGGTCGATTGTCGCCGTCACGTTTTTATCGCTCAAATACGATAGCATCGAGAGGGGGCCGCGCAGCGTGACGATTAGCTCGTCGGAAAGCAGCGTGTAGCTTAGCCCCTCGGGGTTTATAACCGCAAAGTTGGTGAGCGTAACCTGCTTTGTTGCGGTCCCGACATGCTTTATCGTTAGCGTCGCCTCGGTCACGCCGGAGACGTTTGTCAGCCCTTCGGTCAGCGCTATCGGTATCGTGTACTGCCCGTCGCCGGTGATTGCTTTTTCGTCTATGGTATAGTACCACTTACCGTTCTCGATTGCCGAAGTCTCGCCCCTGACAAGTATCGTTTCGGGCGACCAGGTGATTTGCACGTTGCTATTGTTATAGTAGCCGTATTTGTAGCTGAGAGTCAGCGGCAGGCTTACCTGGCGGAAGACCGGTATTTCGACCGTCGCCTCGCTATACTGCATCTTGATAAACGTTGACGATACCGCCTTGCCTTCCTCGTCGACCAAAGTAAGCGGCGCTTTCGCGGTGACCGAGCCCGAGATTTGCCCAAGCGTTATAGTAGCGCGCGCGCTCTTTATGCGCGAGAGCAGGTCCTCCGGCCCGGTGACGGTAATCTCCGAAGGCTTGGCGGACGGCACGCCGAGCACATACTCCTCGGGCAACGTGTACTCGGCAATGTCGACGTCGACCGGGACCGACACCGTCGTGCTGTTGCCGAAATAGAGCAGCATCGACTCGGGGGATACCGACTGCAGCGTCGTGCCCGAAGGCACCGACACGTCTACCTTGACTTTTTGCCAGCCCGGCGATCTTATTGCGCTTATATCTACAAACGCCTGTATCGCGCTTGGGTCGAGCTGGTTTATCATACCTCGCCGCCCCTTAATCGTGACGGTGACGTCGGTGATGCCGGAGATGAGCGCGTACTCGCCTTGCCCGGTGAGCTGCACCGGCACCGACTCGAAGGTGCGCTCCGCCGCCGGGCTGTCGTTCGCCATGACGTATACCCAAATCACGAACGCAACCAGCGCGCAGCCTATTTTCGCCACAATGTCGCGCTTTCGCGTCCGCCTGTCGGCCACGCTGATGGCAGGCTCGGCGGGCGCTTCGGCTGACTGAGCGGCCCTTTTCGCCGCGCGGGGAGTGCTGCCGTTAGGCCCGGCGGGCTGGGCGCGGCTATCTTCGCCGGCATCGCCCGCGGGCGAGACGGTTTCGTCCGGCCAGCCTATTGCCTTTTGTGAGCTGTCTTTTGCGTCTATATGTTTCATCGCGTTACACCGTGCATATGCTTTGTCTGGATGCGTTCAAGCTCCGCTCTGAGGCTGTTGTAGTCATACCCCCGGCGCAGCTTGCCCTCGTGTGCGATTGAAACTGTGCCGGTCTCCTCGGACACGACTATGACGTATGCGTCGCTGTTTTCGCTCATCCCAATGGCGGCGCGGTGGCGGGTGCCGAGGCTTTCGGCTATCTCTTTGTTGGTCGATATAGGCAAAAAGCAGCTTGCCGCCCATATCCTGCCGCCGCGGATTATGACGGCGCCGTCGTGCAGCGGGGCTTTGTTGAAAAATATGTTTTTAAGCAGGTACGAGTTCATGTCGGCGTTTATGATTATGCCGCCTGCAGCGATGTCGCCGAGCGGCGTCGACTGCTCGATTACTATAAGCGCGCCGGTGCGCTCAGCCGCCATGTCGGTGACCGCGTCGCAGAGCGGTTTTATCCACGCGGCGGATCTCGACTGGTCGATCCTCTCGCGGATCTCGCCGATGCTTTTTAAGCTGCGCAGCGGCTCGCCGCCCACTTTCTCAAGCGCCGAGCGTAGTTCAGGCTGGAATACCACAATCAGCGCGAGCAATCCCACCTGGAAGACGTTTTGCATTATAAAGCGCATTGCGTTAAGCTCGAGCAGCTCCGCGAGAAGCTGCAGCAAAATGAGTATGACGACGCCCGCGGCGAGCTTGCCGGCGCGGCGGTCGCGGATGAAAACGTAAGTAAAATAAAGCAGCGTCGCGACCAGCGCGATATCGACAACGTCAAATATCCCCGCGGACGATATGAGCGATACTAAAAAGTCCCACGATTTGCTCGCGAACTCCACAAAAGATTCCATAATATACCACGCAGCGTATGGTGATTCTCATTAAAATTGTACCACAAAAGCCGGCGGATTTCAAACAGTTTTCGCTGATATGTAAAAGTTTTATCTTTATTAATATTTAATAAGATAAATCGCTTTAAAAAAAGCTCGAAGGTGTGCTATAATAATCGAAATGGACAAGGAAATGAAGAGCCAAACCGGCGAGCGCGCGGCGCTCGGGCTGCCGAGGCTAATTGCCGTCGTGGGGCATTACGGCAGCGGTAAAACTACTGTCGCGGTGAACCTCGCGATGCGGTATGCGGAGGCGGGCGAGCGCGCCGCTATCGTGGATTTTGATATCGTCAACCCCTATTTCCGCACCGCCGACGCGAAGGGGGAGCTTGAAGCGGCGGGCGTGCACTGCGTTTTGCCGCCGCTTGCGAACACCAACGTCGACATACCCGCGCTGCCGGGCGAGATATACTCGCTGTTTTCGGCATCCGGCGCGGCGAGGTTCGGACGCGTGATATTCGACGTGGGCGGCGACGACGGCGCAATCGCGCTCGGCGCATACCGCGAGTACTTTTACCGCGAGCCGTACGCGATGCTGTATGTGGTGAGCATGTACCGCCCGCTTACCGCGTCGCCCGAGGACGCGGCGGAGCTGCTGCGCGAAATCGAGGCACGTTCCGGGCTGCGCGCGACGCATATAGTCAACAACAGCAGCATTGGGGACGAGACCGCCGCCGACGACGTCAAAGCGTCGCTCGGCTACGCGCGGCGGGTATGCGAGCTGTGCGGGCTGCCGCTGCTGTTTACCTCCGTTATGGAGGGGGTATGCCCCCGCCCCGGGTGGTTTGTAATGAAAAACTACACAAAACGCTATTTTTGAGCGGTAGGGTATATGCCGGGGGGACAAGGTCCCCCCGGGCCCCGCAGGCCGGCTCCGCCCCGAGCCGTCGGCGCAGAGGGGGTTAGGGTAACTTTTTTCAAAAAGTTTCCCCACGATATAACACCATTTACAGATATTTTATGACTGGAGCGTTAAAAAATGAGTGCAAAAACCGGTACGAACCGTGTGACGTTCGACATTGAGCGGTGCAAGTCGTGCGGGCTGTGCGTCGAGGCGTGCCCGCGGAAACTGATTGAGCTTGACACCGGCTCGATGAACTCGAAGGGGCTGCACCCCGCGCGGATAGTGGACCAGTCGCGCTGCATCGCATGCGCGCTGTGCGCGATAATGTGCCCCGACACGGCGATAACGGTAGAAAAGAACGTATAGCCTAAAGGAGATACGGCAGAAAAATGGCAAAGGTGCTCATGAAAGGCAACGAGGCGATAGCGGAAGCGGCGATCGCCTGCGGTTGCCGGCTTTATTTCGGTTACCCGATAACGCCGCAGACCGAGGTCGCCGAGTACATGGCGAAGCGCATGCCCAAGGTCGGCGGGCTGTGCCTTCAGGCAGAAAGCGAGATTGCGGCGATAAACATGGTGCTCGGCGCTGCGGCGGCGGGCGCGAGGGTAATGACCAGCTCGTCGTCGCCCGGAATAGCGCTCAAAAGCGAGGGCATAAGCTACATAGCCGGCTCGGATTTACCGTGCCTGATACTCAACGTCCAGCGCGGCGGCCCGGGGCTAGGCGGCATCCAGCCCGCGCAGTCCGACTACAACCTCGCGGTCAAGTCCGCGGGGCATGGCGACGCGCATATGGTGGTCTACGCGCCGTCGTCGATACAGGAGATAGTAGACCTCACCGCCGTCGCGTTCGACGTCGGCGACAAATACCGCGTGCCGGTGATGATGCTTGCCGACGGCGCGCTCGGCCAGATGATGGAGCCGGTCGACCTTGAGTCCCTCGGCGAGCGCAAGCCGCCCGAAAAGCCTTGGGCGACGACGGGCCACGGCGGATTACGCAAAAAGAACATCATAAACTCGCTTTACATCGAGCCGGAGGAGCTTGAGGAGAAGGTCCGCGCGCGCTTTGAGAGGTACGCGCAAATCGCCGAGCATGAGGCCCGCTGGGAAGAGTATAAGCTCGGCGACGCCGAGATTTGCCTTGTCGCCTACGGCATCACCGCGCGGATTTGCAAGACCGCGGTAGAGATGGCGCGCAGGCGCGGGATTAAGGCGGGGCTTTTCAGGCCGATAACGCTTTGGCCGTACCCGTCGCGGCAGCTCGACGAGGCGTGCCGGCGCGCGGGGGTAAAACGGGTGCTCGTTGCCGAGCTGAATATGGGCCAGATGGTCGACGATGTGCGGCTCGCGATAAACTGCCGGCTGCCCGTCGCGTTCCACGGGCGCACCGGTGGCGTGCTCCCGTCGCCGGAGGAGCTGCTCGGCGAGATCGCGCGGCTCGACGCCGAGATAAAGGAGGAGAAAGACTGATGGCTGAGCTTGTGTTCGGGCGCCCGAAATCCTTGTCGGACGTGACGCTCTCATATTGCCCGGGCTGCACGCACGGCATAGTACATAGGCTCGTCGCCGAAGCGATTGACGAGCTTGGGATAGAGGGCAAGACAATCGGCATCGCGCCGGTAGGCTGCTCGGTGTTCGCGTACAATTTCTTTGAGTGCGATATGATACAGGCGCCGCACGGGCGCGCGCCCGCAGTCGCCACGGGCGTCAAGCGCGCGCTGCCCGACAGGGTGGTATTTACATATCAAGGCGACGGCGACCTCGCGGCTATCGGCACTGCCGAGACGGTACACGCGGCTGCGCGCGGCGAGAATATAACGATAATCTTCATCAACAACGCCATATACGGCATGACTGGCGGGCAGATGGCGCCGACCTCGCTGCCGGGGCAGGTCACGACGACCTCGCCCTACGGGCGCAACCCCAAAATCCAGGGCAACCCCATCCGCGTATGCGAGATGCTCGCGACGCTCGACGGCGTGGCGTACGCCGAGCGCGTTGCGGTCGACTGCCCAAAAAACGTCCTGCGCGCGAAAAAGGCGATACTCAAAGCGTTCAAAACGCAGATAGAGGGCAAAGGGCTGGCGATAGTCGAGGTGCTCTCGTCCTGCCCGACGCAGTGGGGCAAGTCGCCGGCGGAGGCGCTCGAGTGGATACGCACGGCAATGATGCCATACTACCCGCTCGGTGTGTACGTCGACCGGACCGGGGGTGACGCCGAATGACGGTTGAGATACTCATGGCTGGTTTCGGCGGGCAGGGGATACTCTTCGCGACAAAGCAGATAGCGAAGTCCGCGATGGTAGCCGTCAGGCAGGTGACGTGGATACCGTCGTACGGCCCCGAGGCGCGCGGCGGCACGAGCAACTGCAGCGTCATCGTCTCGGACGAGCCTATCGGTTCGCCGATAGTGACAAAGCCGGATATACTCTTGGCGCTGAACCTGCAGTCGTTCGACAAGTTCGTCCCGCGAATAAAGCCCGGCGGCATGCTGATATACGACAGCTCCTTGGTGCGCAAGCCGGTCGGGCGCGACGATATTGAGGCGCACGCGATACCGGCGACCCAGCTCGCCTCGGACCACGGAATTGCGGGCGCGGCGAATGTGATTATGCTCGGCAGGCTCATCGCGATAACGGGCCTTTTCGACCCCGAGGAGTTCAAGTCGCACCTTGTAGAGGGCATACCCGACTCGCGCGCGCAGATGCGGGAGAACAATATAAAGGCGTTTGAGATAGGATACGGCTACAAAGAATAAAAAACCGCGGCACGGGCATGGCGCCCGCGCCGCTTTTTTTACTGGTGCATTATGTTTTTTATGTTGCGCTCGTTGATTATATAGATTACATAGTCGGGGGCGAGCTTTGAGATGCGGTCTAGGTTAAACGAATAGTCCCACATCGCCTGCCACGTTATCTTTGAAAAGCGGTCGGTTAGGAAATTGAAGATTGGGCCGCAGAAGGAGTCGCGGATGATATAGGCGCTCGGAAGGTTAAGCCCGGTTAGGTTGCTTTCGGTGGTTTGGAACTTGTTTGTTATGTTGTGGTTTATCACCACGCTGTTGCCGTCGTAAATGTAGCGGAACCCTCCCGGCGGCTCGAACTTGAACTTGACGAACGTCGTGTACTCCTTCAGCACGTTGCGCTCGAGGCCCAAGGTGGCGTAAATGTCGCCGAAGTAGACTTTTTTATTGTAAAACTCAAAGTCGCTCGGCGGGCGCGGCGCGGCGTCGGGGAACTTTCGGGCGATGTACTCCATTAGCTTTACATAGCCGAAATACGCGCCGTAATCGCTCCAGTGCGAGTCTGTGCGGTGGAAAATCTTAAACTCGTCGTATTTATGCTCAAGCATTACCTCCCGCAGGTCGATTACCGTGACGCCGGCGCCGTTCATCGCATCAATGAACTGGTCGGCGAGGGTTGCGCCTGTGTGCTGCTTGCGTTTTAGGTAGCTTGGCACATGCTCGGCGTAAAGGCGCATCGGCGAGGGGATGAGCAGCACTATTATTTCGGTGTCAAGCCCCTTAGAGCGCAGCCCTGCCACCTTTTTGGCGTAGCGCTCCTTGAGCTTTTCGGCATCGCCGGCTTTCAGCAAGTCGCTGCCGGTGAAGCTCGGCACGCAGTCCTGAAACCAGCTGAAATAGTCGTTCCCCACTATCACGCCGAAGACGCCGCTGTCCTCGAACAGCGTTATGCCTTTCTGCGGGCGCACGATATACTTTATCTCGTCGCTTGGCGCTTTGCCGGGCACGGCCGCGGTGAGCGTAAGCGCCGACACGCCCTTCGGGTCTATCGGCACCTCGACGAGCCAGTCGCCGTAGTCGCTTTTCGAGTTAATCTCCTCGGCGCCGCCCTTGACGCTTATTACCGCGCCTTCCTCGCACGAGCCGCCCAAAAGGAACATCGTGTTGCGCGAGTATTTGCAGACGGTTACGGTGGGCGCCTCGGTCTTTTCCCCCTCCGGATGCTCTTCTTTATGCGCCGGCTCGAGAATCGATAAGTCGACCTTTATAACCGGCTCGACGTCCACGACCGGGACGGATTCGACGGGGAAGGTAAACTCCGTTTCTTCCGCCGCCTCGGTGGGGGCGCTTAGCAGCTCGGCTTTTATCTCTACCTTTCCACCGAGCAGCGCGGCGATTGCCTCTTGCGCCTTGTCGTTGTCGGGCGTGGCGAGCATTATGGCGTAGTTGCCGACGGTGAAGATGCGGGCATTCTCAATAAGCGGCACGTCCGCGGGGTTATAAAAGTGGAGGTCGGCGCTGTCCTGCCGCTCCCTGCGAGCCTCAAGGTACGCTGTAGCTTGGGGTAGGCTGCCACTGTCTTTTACCTTTAGCACGTCGACCTCGAAGGCGTACCAGCCGTTTGGGACATAAAAGGCGAAGTCCGAAAGCAAATCCATGACAGGGTCGGCTTGCATTTCGCCCGAAATCAGCCAGCCGCTGCGCTCAGGCTCAAAATACCCGCTTGAGCCTTCCGGCGCGCCGTGATGATACCTCGTCATCGGCGGCAGTTCCTCTCCCTCGAACGCCGCCATTGCCGCGTCGGCGATATCCTTTGCCGGCAAGTCGGCAACTTCCGCGGCGGGCGCGCCGTCCCCGCCGGGGGTGGCATCTCCCCCGCGGGTATGCACCGAGCAGCCCGGAAAAACGAAAGGCAAAGCTAAAGTTAATATAATCAAAAGCGCCACGCTTCGAGTTTTAGCCATAGCCTGACCCTCTTTTGTTTTTTATGGCATGATGGCTATGATGTCGGTGTTCACAAGGTCGGCGTAGATATATCCCTCCGGGAAGTTGAAAGCTCCTGTGCCGTTTTTAATGTATGTGTCCAAAAACAGATTCACGACGCCGGTTATGCCGTCCGGCGCGGTCGAACGGAAATAAAGGCAGTCGCCCTCGACCGTGATTTTTATTAGCCCGTCGATATCGATTCCGGTGTCGGCTAAAACCAGCGCGCGGTCGAACTTATCGTATTCCGCCGAGGCTTCCATCATAAGGTCGAACCCCGTCCGCTCGAGGATAGCGTCGTGCAGCGTTTTTGCCGCCTCAGCATAGCCGGGCTTGTCGGGGTAGACAATCGTGTAGCCCGCGATTGAGTTGCCGTTTACCTGGATATCGCGGATGGGGTAGCTGTACTTTATATACGCGGCGAGCGCCTCGTCTGCACCGTAGCCGAGGATGCGGTATATGACGCTCTGCGTGAGGTTTTCCATGTTGCCGACGATAAGGACGCGGTCAATGCCTTCCGTCAGCACGAGCTTTGATACCGAGTCGGAAAAGTAGCGGAGATCGAGGATGACAAGGTCGTAGTGCATCGCGAAGAAGGGTATCATCGCGTGCGCGAAGCTGTCTTTCATTATAAGCAGCTTTTCGCGCTTTTCGCTGCCTGCGCGGGTGATGTCCACCCTGCCGTTGTTGCCGCCGATGAAAGAGGAGTATTTGTCTTTTTTGTCAAGGTAGCTGCGGTCGTAAAAGCCGTAAAAGCTTTTTCCCGTGTCCTTTATTTCGGTTATAAAATCCTCGTCGCCAGCAAAGCGGAAATACTCCATCGTGTCGGGCTTTATCCATTTTAGCCCGGCTTTGCTCCAAGTCGTGCCGTAAAAGCTGTCGGAAGCGGCCTCGATGGTAAACTCCGAAAGCGGCGCGGGGGTCTCGCCCCAAGCTTTCATAATCTCGGCGTAGGCGTAATACGCTCCGAGCGTCGTCCAGTGGTGGTCGGTGCGGTAGTAAAGCGGCCCGCTCGCCCGGCTGCTTTCGGCAATCGCCCTAAGCGGGTCGGCGAGGTTTATATACAAAAGGTCCTTGCTTTGTCCGGCAAGGTAGCGCGCGTATTCCCAAAGCTCGTCGGACAGCGTCTTGGGGAAAGTTTCGGGCAGGTATTTTTTCATCACGTCGTAGGTGCGCCCGGCGATGGCCAGCGTCACTGGCACGTTCATCTTCTTCATCAGGGAGGCGAAATCCCTGATGGGGTCGATGTTGTCCCTCAGCGTCGAAAGGTCGGGCTCCGGCGGGCGGGTGATTAGGTACCCGTCGCGCCCGAGGATGACGGAGTTGTTCTCCTGCTTTAAAAGCGCAATCTCCGCCATGCCCTTTATACCCACGAAAAAGTCGCGCGCGGGGAACTGGTCGGCGTAGTATTTGGCAAACTCGAGCGTAAAGCTGCCGTCAAGCAGCCTGCCTAAAGGCTTGTCGTAATACGAAACTTTGGGGAATTGCTGCAGCGCGCGGTTTTCCTGCTCTGAGAACGTCTTATCCGGCAGTACAATAAATAATATTGCCGTGGCGAACAGCGCGAAAACAAAGGTGAAGATAGTCAAAAGGTCGACCAGCCGCGCCTTTTTCGCGCATCGCAGCTGTATGTCGAGGATTATATCCTGTTCAGTGTTTTTTTCAGGCCTTTTGTCCATGACCCTGGCGATTCTCCTTAGAACCTAAAATAAAGGAAGGGGTTGTACGAGGAGTTCACAAGGTACGACACCCCGAGCACCAGCGCGAACACCCCAGCGGCGTACGCCGCTACCTTGACCCACATGTGGTTTTCGTAAAGGCGGTAAAAGAGCCTCTTGGGCAGCGGGGTGCAGGCGACGACGCAGATTGTGATAAAAGGCAATAGCCGCAAAATGTTGTAGGCGTCAAGCTGCGAGGCGAATCCTGCGGCGCCGACGCCGAACATGTTGCCGAGGTACGCGACGCCCGCGGACAAGTCCTCGAACACGAACAGCAGCCACCCGAAAAGCACGAAAAACAGCGTGTAAAGGTGCTGGAAAAATGCGGGGGTATTTTGCAGCTTCTTTAGCAGCACCTGCTTTTCAATCACAAGCAGCACGAAATAGTAAAAGCCCCAGAGCACATAGTTCCAGCTCGCGCCGTGCCAGACGCCAGTCAACAGCCAAACGACAAAGAGGTTGCGGATATTGACTATGGTCGAGCGGCGGCTGCCGCCCAGCGGGAAGTAGACGTATTCGCGGAACCAAGTCGAAAGCGACATATGCCAGCGCCGCCAGAAATCGGTGATCGACCGGGCGATATAGGGGTAGTTGAAGTTTTCAAGGAACCTAAAGCCGAACATCTTGCCCAGCCCTATTGCCATGTCGGAGTAGCCGGAAAAGTCGAAGTAAATCTGAAAGGCGTAAAAAATCATGCCGAGCCACGAGCCTACCACCGTGCGCTTGCCCAGCGCGATGGCGGCTTGCGCGCTCCAAATTTCGCCGGCTATGTTGGCGAGAAGTATCTTCTTTGCGAACCCCGCCAAAAACGTGCGTATGCCCGAAGCGAACAACGCGACGCTTTCCTCGCGGTAGCGCAGCATCTCGTCAATGTCTTTATAACGCACTATCGGGCCGGCGATAAGCTGGGGGAACAGCGTGACGTAGACGCCAAAAGTCGCAGGGTTTTTCTGCACCCTCGCGTCGCGGCGGTATATGTCGATTACGTAGCTGAGCGCTTGGAAGGTATAAAAAGATATGCCTATCGGCAGCTCGAGGTTCAGCATCGGCAACCCGCCAAGGCCGGGGATGAGCCTTAGGTTGCTGACGACGAAGTCGTAGTATTTAAACACCCCGAGTATGCCGAGATTTATTATTACAGCCGCGACTAGCGCGCCTTTGGCTTTTTTCGGCTGCGCCTCGCGGTACTTGTCGATAAGAAACCCGAATACATAGTCGACCAGAATGGTGGCGATCATCAAAAACACGTAAACCGGCTCGCCCCAGCCGTAGAAGATGAGGCTGGTGACAAGCAGCACCACGTTGCGCCACTGCAGGTATTTTTTCGGGACGGCGAAATAAAGCAGCAGAGTCGCCGGCAGGTATAAAAACAAAAACTCCAAGCTTGAAAAAACCATGCGATGATCCTTTCGGTGTTTATGCTACGCGCCAAAAACCGGCTTATGTTAAGCGTTTTCGATTATTGATTATATAATAAAAATTATACCCGTGTCAACGCATCGGCAACAAGCGCCGGTGAAAACTTTCTAAATAAAAAATAGCCGCAGACAACAGTCTGCGGATTATTTTTGCAAGTTTTTCGGCTTACTATGACTAACAAATTAACGTCAACTACATAATTGGGTTTTGCTTATATTTTGCCGTATACGCCAACAAAAACCCCTCTACGGCATTGCGGTTGCCGTAGAGGGGAGGTCAATATTTAGGCGGATGCCCCATATTCTTAATGCTTAAAATGCCGCTTGCCGGTGAAGACCATCGGGATGCCATATTTGTTGCAGGCGGAGATGGAGTCGGCGTCGCGTATGGAGCCGCCGGGCTGGACTATCGCCGCGATGCCGTGCTTTGCGGCAAGCTCAACACAGTCGTCGAACGGGAAAAAGGCGTCGGACGCTAGCACCGAGCCGCGCGCCCGCTCGCCTGCGTATTTTATCGCAAGCTCGAGCGCCGTCACGCGGTTGGTCTGACCCGGGCCGATGCCTACGGTCATGCCGTCTTTAACAAGCACAATCGCGTTCGATTTGACGTGCTTGACGACCTTCATGCCGAATTTCATGTCATAAAGCTGCTCGGGCGTAGGCTGCGCCTCGGTGACGACTTTTACGTCAGCGTCGTCGTAAAGCTCTGCGTCAAGCTCCTGCACGAGCAGCCCGCCCGCCACCTTCTTCATGTCGAGCGTGCCGCTTTGGTAAGGCTCCGCCGCCGCGGGCAGCCGCAAAAGCCGCAGGTTCGGCTTCGTCTTGAGCACCTCGAGCGCCTCGGGCGTAAAGCCCGGGGCTATGACAATCTCAAGGAAAATCTTTACCATCTCTTCGGCGGTCGCCTTGTCAATCGGACGGTTCGCCGCGACAATGCCGCCGTAAATCGAGACGGGGTCGGCTTCGTATGCCTTCATGTAAGCCTCGTGTAGCGTCGGAGCGACCGCGACGCCGCACGGGTTCGCGTGCTTTACAGCCACGACGCATGGCAGCTCGTTCCCAAACTCCTTCAGCATGTCGAGCGCGCCGTTCGCGTCGTTTATATTATTATAGGATAGCTCTTTGCCCCAAAGCTGCTCGGCGAAGGCTATCGTGCCATCAAGCCCGCGCCCGATCTCGCGGTAGAACGCCGCAGCCTGGTGCGGGTTTTCGCCGTAGCGCATGTCCTGCACCTTCTCAAAAGTCAGCGTTAGCGCCTGCGTGAACCCCTCGATGCCCGCCTGACGGCGCAGGTATCCGGCAATCAGCGCGTCGTACTGCGCCGTGTGCTCGAAGACTTTGGCGGCAAGCCGCAGCTTCGTTTCCCCGCTCACCTCGCCGGTATCGCGCAGCTCGTCGAGCACCGCCTCGTAGTCGGCTGGGTCGACAATCACCGCAACGTCCTGCCAGTTTTTCGCCGCCGCGCGTATCATCGTCGGGCCGCCGATGTCGATGTTCTCGATAGCCTCCTCAAGCGTTACCTCGTCGCGTAGTATCGTCGCTTTGAAGGGATAAAGGTTCACCGCGACGATGTCGATTGTCCCAATCCCGAGGCGCTCAAGCTGCGCCATGTGATCGGGGTTAGACCGCATCGCGAGTATTCCCGCGTGGATAGCGGGGTGAAGGGTCTTCACCCGCCCGTCAAGGCACTCGGGGAAGCCGGTGACGTCAGAGATTTGCGTGACGGGCACGCCGCCCTCCGTTAGGTGCTTAGCCGTCCCGCCGGTCGAGATAATCTCGTAGCCAAGCTCGCACAGCCCGCGCGCGAAATCAAGCGCGCCGGTCTTGTCGGAAAGGCTGATAATTGCGCGTTTTTTCATGGCTTTCTTTCCTCCCGCATAAATCCGGAAAATTTGCGAATTTTATGTATAGGAGGGCACCCGCGCCGGCAAAGAAAAAAGCCGGCAGCCCGGGTAGCCCAAAACGAGCGGCGGGCAGGGGCAAACTGGCGTGATATTCGCCCTGCCATCCGCTATGTTTTTGCCCAGACGGTCGGCAACTTTTCGCCCGCCGCGCTTCATGTGGTGAGCTCCACCCGGGGCACATGCCCCGTTACCGTCAGTCGCGCGGCGAGTTATTCGGTTTTACAACATAATATGATAAACCATTTTGCCGAAAGCTGTCAAGTATCCGGGCGAGTGTTTACACCGGCGACATATAATGTTCATAACGGCATGCTCGTATTGACAAATAGGTGCGGGTGTGATATACTCATTATACGTTTTGGGGTTTATCACAGGACCATACCAGCCGGGGAGTTAGCGGTGCCCTGTAACCTGCAATCCGCTATAGCAGGGGTGCATTCCTTCGCCGAGGGCGGTAGCCTTGCGGCCGCGCCGGGCGCGGAGCGTTGACGAACGGGTCCCGCGCAATCGGCGGCTGTGAACCATGTCAGGCGGGGAACCGAGCAGCATTAAGCAGTTATGCCGATGTGTTGCGGGGTCGCCTGTTCCGAGCCGAGCGCACGGCTTCCGCGCAGGGCTCTCCGTTCGAGGGAAGGTGTATGGTCCTGTGACAAGCCCCAAAAGGGGTTTTATTAGGGGAATTTTCCCCTGATTACATAAGTTAAGTTAAAATAGGCAGACGAAAGGGGCTGGGCGATGCATCTGGCGCTTTACCGTAAATGGCGGCCGAAGACCTTTGCCGACGTTTACGGGCAGGATCATGTGACGTCCGTGCTGCGCCGCGAGGTCGCGACCGGCAAAATTTCGCATGCCTATCTTTTTTGCGGTTCGCGCGGCACGGGTAAAACCAGCTGCGCTAAAATTTTGGCCAAAGCCGTAAACTGCGAAAACCCTCAGGACGGCGAGCCGTGCGGGGAGTGCCCGTCTTGCCGGCTAATCGATAACGGCACGGCGACCGACGTGCTCGAGCTTGACGCCGCGTCGAACAACGGCGTCGAAAACGTGCGCGACATCCGCGACGAGGTAGTATACACCCCCGCGGCGCTGCGCCGCCGCGTCTATATAATCGACGAGGTGCACATGCTCTCGGTGGCGGCGTTCAACGCGCTGCTTAAAACGCTTGAGGAGCCGCCGGCGCATGTGGTGTTTATCCTCGCGACAACCGAGCCGCATAAGCTCCCGCCGACGATTATCTCGCGCTGCCAAAGGTTCGATTTCAGGCGCATCGACAACGCCTCTATCATAAAGAGGCTTTCCGAAATCGCGTCGGCTGAGGGCATTGAGCTTGAGCCGGGCGCGGCTTCGCTTATCGCGAGGCTCGCGCAGGGCGGCATGCGCGACGCCATCTCGACGCTCGAGCTTTGCGCCGGCGACGGGGCTCCTGTCACCGAAAAAAAGGTGCGCGCGGTCACCGGCGCGGCGGACAGGGGGTTGCTTCTCGCCGCCGTGCGCGCGGTGCAGGAGCGCGACACCGAGGCGATTTTTAATGTGATTGAGCGGGCATATGAAGCCTCCACAGACGTAACTGTGTTCTGGGGCGACCTTGTGGGGCTGTACCGCGACATGCTGGTCATAAAGTCGACTAAAAACCCGCGGGCGTACCTTGACCTTACCGATTCGGAGTTTGTGGCTGTGGCGGAGCTTGCAAGGCGTATCCCCGCCGAGGCGCTGGCGAGGCAGAGCGAGCTTGCCGACGAGGCGCTGGTCCGCATGTCGCGCCCCGGCTCGCAAAAAAGGCTCGTCGCCGAGCTTGCGCTTGTCCGCATGGCGAACCCGCAGTTTGAGGCAGACTACAGCGCGCTGCTAGAGCGCGTCGCGGCGCTCGAGGCGGCGGTGGCGAGGCTGTCGGCGGGCGCTGCTGCAATAGCGCCGCAAAAGGGCAAGCCGGCTGTCCCCGCCGAGGGGCAGGGCAATACCGCAGATCTGGCCGGTAGCCCTGCGCCGGATGATACAGATTCCCCGCCGTGGGATGTGGCCGCCGACGCAAGCGGCACGGCTGGTGGCGCGGAAACAGAAACGCATGATGAGGATGTGGCGGCGGCTGAAAGCGCGCCTGCTCCGGTGCCGGCGGCTTTTGTCGATACGAAGCAGGATGCGGCGGGCGAGGGCAAGCCGTACGGGCGATGGGCGGACGTGGTCGAGCGGTTCAGGAAGGACCCGATATATGAGGGCGAGGCAGGCTTCCTCGTGCAGGGGAGCGCCGCCGTGAGCGGGGATAGGTTTTTGGTGACGCTCGGCTGCTCAAGCTCGATGCTTGGGTTTCTTGACAGGCCCGACGTGAAAGCCCGGCTTGCCGGGATTTTGTCCGAGTTTGAAGGCAGGGAAATATCGGCTGACGATATAAAATTCATAACGGGCGCGGCTAGCCCGGCGCCTGCCGATAATTTTGAAGATTTTAAGCTGTAAAGGGAGATTTGGCATGAAAGCAAGGATTCCGCGCGGCATGGGCGGCGGCCCGACGAATATGCAGGGCATGCTGCGCCAGGCGCAGAAACTCCAGGAGCAGATGGCGCAGCTGCAGCAGGAGCTCGAGCAGCGCGAGTATGAGGTAACTGCCGGCGGCGGCATGGTTACCGTGAAGATAAACGGCAAAAAGGAAATACTAAAAATTGATATAAAGCCCGAGATTGTCGACCCGGACGACATCGAGACGCTCGCCGACGTCATCACGGCGGGCGTGAACGAGGCTATACGCAAAGTCGAGGAGACGAACGCATCCGAGCTTGCGAAAATCACGGGCGAGATAAACATTCCGGGGCTTATCTAACTTTACCCGCGGGAACCCCCTGCGGTGATTTAAACGGAGCGAAAGATGACTGAGCTTATACTTCCCCTGCAGCGGCTGGTGGAGCAGTTCCGCAGCCTTCCGGGCATCGGCAGCAAGACGGCGCTGAGGCTGGCGCTCGCGGTGCTCGACATGAGCGAGGAGCGGGTAGAGGAGTTTGCCGGCGCGCTGCTCGATGTCAAGCGTAACGTTCGCGAGTGCGCGCGCTGCCATAACATTGCCGAAGGCGAGCTGTGCGCCGTCTGCGGGGACGAAGGGCGGGAAGCCGGGCTGATTTGCGTGGTCGAGGACGTGCGCTCGCTCATGTCGTTTGAGCGGACGCGCGAGTATAAGGGGCTTTACCATGTGCTCGGCGGCACGATTTCCCCGCTCGACGGGCGCGGGCCTGAAAAGCTTCATATTGACGACTTGGTCGCTCGCGTCGAGTCCGGCGGCGTGCGAGAGGTTATAATCGCGACCGGCTCGGACGTTGAGGGCGAGACGACCGCCATGTACATCGCGCGCAAAATCAAGCCGTACGGCGTTAAAGTGAGCCGGCTCGCGTACGGTATCCCTGTCGGCAGCGACCTCGAGTACGCCGACGCGCAGACCCTCACGCGCGCGCTCGAAGGCCGCCGCGAGGTTGAGGCGTAGGGGAGAGGGTGGGGAACAAAGTTGCCCCACGCCTAGCAAAAAGCAGGGGGCGCGCCATCGGGCGGCTAGCGCGGCTAAAATAGCGAAAAAAGGGCAACCGGCCCCGCAAGAGCGGGGCTTTTAGTAATATTTATGGGGTGTAGGGCGATGAGTGTAGTTCCTTCCGCAAAACAGCTTGAGTTTCTAAGCTGGGAGTTCGGCGTCTTTTTCCATTTCGGCATCCGCACGTTCTACGAAGGGCACCGAGACTGGGACGAAAGGCCAATGCCGCTCGAGGGCTTCAACCCTCCCGAAATCGACTGCGACGGCTGGATACGCACGGTGCGCGACGCCGGCGCAAAGTACGCGATCCTCGTATGCAAACATCACGACGGTTTTGCCAACTGGCCGTCGAAGTACACCGAGTATAACATTGCAAACACACCCTATATGGGCGGCAAGGGCGACGTGGTGCGCGACTTTACTGAAGCCTGCCGCAAGTACGGGATAAAGGTCGGCTTTTACTACTCGCCCGCGCAGTGGGGCTCGCGCAAGATGGACCCGCGCGAGTACGACGACTATTTCATCGGGCAGATAGGAGAGCTGCTCACCGGCTACGGCAAAATCGACTACCTTTGGTTTGACGGCTGCGGCTCGGAAGGGCACGAGTTCGACCGCGAGCGCATAATCGCCGCCATCCGCTCGATGCAGCCGGAGATTACAATTTTCAACATGTGGGACCCCGACACGCGCTGGGTGGAAAACGAGGACGGCGTCGCGGGCATAGCGAACGGCAGCGTTTTGCGCGGCTCGGACGGCACGGCTGTGTTCCTCCCCGCCGAGTGCGACTGCCGCATGAGGGAGGCGAACTGGTTCTACAGCGACGCCGACGCGCACACCGTAAAAAGCGTCGACGAGCTTATTGGGCTTTACTACCTTTCGGTCGGCTGCGGCGCGAACCTGCTTATAAACATCGGGCCGGGGCGCGACGGCAAGCTCCCCGAGCCTGACGCTAAAAGGCTTTTAGAGTTCGGCGCGGAAATCCGTAGGAGGTTTTCAAACCCCGTAGCTGCTGGCTTTGAGCGGCGCGGCGACAAGTACGTCGTAAAGCTTGGCGGCCGCAAGCTTGTAAACCACCTCGTGCTTGCCGAGGACATAACCTCGGGCGAGCGGATTAGAAGGTTTAAAGTGACGGGCAACATCCCGGTGGCCGGCGGGCATGTGCAGCTGTACGAGGGGCTAACCGTCGGGCACAAGCGCATTATAATGTTCCCGACCGTCCGCGTGTCGGAGCTTACCGTCGAGGTGACCGAGTGCGAGTGCGGACACGCCCTCAAGTCCGCTGAGGCGTTTTACGTCGAGCGCGCCTGACGTTTTGTAACGCTTACATGACGCATAAAAGGGAAGCCGGTTTCCGGCGGCTAGCTGAGGCAGAATAAAAAAACAACAAAACGGAGGATATACAAAATGGCAAAGATAATCGGCAAACCCCTCCCGAACATCCCTTGGGAGGACAAGCCGGCGGGCTATAACGCGCCGGTTTGGAGGTACTCGAAAAACCCGATAATCGGGCGGCACGCTATCCCGACGTCCAACAGCGTGTTCAACTCCGCCGTGGTGCCGTTCGGGAACGGCTTTGCGGGCGTGTTCCGCTGCGACAGCCGCGCGCTTGAGATGAACATTTACGCGGGATTCAGCGACGACGGGATTAACTGGACAATCGAGCACGAGCCTATCGTTTTCGAAGGCGACCCGTATGTGACGCGTTGCGAGTACAGGTATGACCCGCGCGTGTGCGAGATTGACGGGCGGTATTATATCACCTGGTGCAACGGCTACCACGGCCCGACTATCGGCGTGGGCTATACCGACGATTTTAAGACGTTCTACCAGCTTGAGAACGCGTTTTTGCCATATAACCGCAACGGCGTTTTGTTCCCGCGCAAGATAAACGGCAAATACGCGATGCTCTCGCGCCCGTCGGATACCGGGCATACGGCGTTCGGCGATATTTTCTACAGCGAAAGCCCGGACATGATTTACTGGGGCCGCCACCGCTTTGTTATGGGGCGGCGCGGAGGTTGGCAGAGCCTTAAAATCGGCGCGGGGCCGGTGCCGATTGAGACCGACGAGGGCTGGCTGCTGATTTACCACGGCGTTATTTTAACCTGCAACGGTTACGTCTACCGCGTAGGCTGCGCGCTACTCGACCTTGACGAGCCGTGGAAGGTGAAAATGCGCTCGAAGCACTATATCCTCGGGCCGGAGGAAATCTACGAGCTTGCCGGCGACGTGCCGAACGTAACGTTCCCGTGCGCCGCTCTCGCCGACGCCGATACCGGCCGCATCGCCATCTACTACGGTTGCGCCGACTCTGTCACTGGCATTGCCTTCACCACCGTCGACGAGCTGATTGAGCATATGAAGAAGTACCCGATGTAATTGGGTTGTTATAGTAGGGCCGTTTCGTGGGGGGACTTTTTGAAAAAAGTCCCCCCACACCCCTTCATGTTTTAGGTTTACGCCGGGGGGATCCCGGACCCCGCAGACAGGCTCCGCCCTGTGCCGAGCCTCCTGCCGTGCAGGCGACGCCTACAAAATCCGTGCTATTTTCCCCCTATCCAATACCCGTGCGGCGGATTGGGTGAGTTGCTATTCGCAACGCGAAGGCGATTTTTTACCATATAAATATAGATATTTCCGTACCGATGTGCTATAATATACCGGTAGTGCTCAAGTTTCGGAAAGGAGCGCCGCTAAAGCCGGCAAGGCAAGCCATGAATGGGGTATTCAAATATTCATTCGGCGAACCGGAGAGCGTCACTCCGGTCAAATTGTTTTGGGAAAGCGCAAAAGCCCGCGTAGTCCCCGAGCGCGAGGAGGGCACATGCGAGTACGCGCCGCCGATCGACCCGGCAAAAATGGAGTTTCGGGCAACGCCTCGCGGCGCGCAGCTAATCTTGCCGCTTGAGCCCGACGAGGAGATTTTCGGGCTGGGGCTTCAGCTTAAGTCCGTGCGGCAGCGCGGCAAGAAAAAGACGATGCGCGTCAACTCCGACCCGTCTGCCGACCTTGGCGACAGCCACGCGCCCGTGCCGTTTTTCATCTCGAGCCGCGGCTACGGCGTGCTGGTCGACACAGCGCGGTACGCCACCTTCTATTTCGGCACGCACGTAAAGCGCGAAGGCGGTGCTGGCGCGGGGCAGCATACGCTCATCGAGGTCCCGCTCGCGCGGGGCATTGAGATTTACGTTTTCGCCGGGCCAGACATTGCGGGGGTAGTCAAGCGCTATAATATGTTCTGCGGAGGCGGCGCGCTGCCGCCGATGTGGGGGCTTGGCATCTGGTACCGCACGTGGATACACGCCACGCGCGAGATGGTCGAGCGGCAGGTAGAGGGCATCCGCGCCGACCGCATGCCGGTCGACGTCTTGGGGCTGGAGCCGGGCTGGCAGACCCACGCGTATAGCTGCACTTATGTCTGGAATGAGGAAAAATTCCCCGACCCTGACGGGTTTGTGAAAAAGCTTGCGGAGATGGGCTTCCGCACCAACCTTTGGACCCATCTGTTCGTGCACCCCGACTCTCCGCTGTATAAGGATCTTGAGCCGGCGGCGGGCGACTATATGGTTTGGGGCGGGATTGTGCCCGACCTTTCGCTAGAGGATGCCCGCAAGGCTTTCTGCGACTACTATAAGCGCGCGTTTCTTGAGCGCGGAGTCTCGGGCTTTAAAATCGACGAGTGCGACAGCAGCGACTTTATAAGCCCGCCGTGGTCCTACCCCGAGCAGACGAGTTTCCCCAAATCGGGGCTAGACGGCGAGGCGATGCACACGCTTATGGGCATGCTCGCGCAGAAGATGCTCGAGCCGGCGTACCGCGAGGTCGGCAGGCGCACGTACAGCAACGTCCGCAGCTCGGGCGCGATGGCTTCGCCTATGCCGTATGTGCTCTACAGCGACCTTTATGACATCGACGACTTCATCCGCGGTGTTATCACCGCCTCGTATTGCGGGCTGCTTTGGACGCCCGAGGTGCGGCAGGCAAGTACCGAGGAGGAGCTGCTTCGCCGCGCGCAGACGGTAGTGATGTCGCCGCAGGCGAACTTTAACTGCTGGTGGATACCGCACCCCGACTGGAAGCAGTACGACACGGCGAAAAACCACCGCGGCGAGCTGCTTTGTGACGGCGGCGAGTTTGAGTCGAAGATGCGCCGGGTGTTTGAGCTGCGCATGCGGCTTTTGCCGTACTTTTACTCGGCGTTTTTCGAGTACATGCGCACAGGTTTGCCGCCATTCCGCGCGCTGCCAATTGATTTCCCCGACGACCGCGAGACTTACGGCATCGAAGACGAGTACATGTGCGGGCCCAGCCTGCTATACGCGCCGGTGACGCACAAAAAGCGCACGCGCTCGGTTTATCTGCCTGCGGGCAAGTGGCACAACTTCTTCACCGGCGAGGTATACGAGGGCGGGCGGAAGTATGAGTTTACGCCCGCGCTCGAGGAGATGCTCATTTTCGTGCGCGACGGCTCGATTATCCCGCTTGCCGAGCCGCTGCAGTATGTCGCCGACGACGCGGTGTTCACCATCACGCCAAAGAAGTTCGGCGAGGGCGACGCGGCCTGCCGGCTATACGAGGACGACGGGGTAAGCTTCGCATACGAGCGCGGCGAGTACAACGTCGTGGAGATCCGCTGCGAGGGCGGAAAATACAGCGTCACGCGCAGGGGCGGCTATCCCGGCAAGCGGTATGAGATAGTTTTACCTTAGGCGATAAAATGATTTACATAAACAGGAGACAAGCCAATGGCAGAGAATGAAAAAAGCAAAGCTGAAGAGCTGAAAGAAAAGCTTGTATACAAAAAGCCCGACATATTCGAGAAGCTCGGCGCCGAAGGGATGGCGAAATGCTCCGAGTACGCGGCGGGCTACATGAAGTTTATCGACGCGGCAAAGACCGAGCGCGAGGCTGTAAAATATGGCATAATGCTCGCGAAAGAGCGAGGCTTTGTCGAGCATAAGCTCGGCGAGAAGGTCGCGCCGGGCGGCAAGTACTACTACAACAACCGCGGCAAGCAGCTTTTCGTGTTTACCGTGGGCAGCGAGCCGGAAAGCGGAATTATAATCTCCGCCGCGCACGTCGACTCGCCGAGGATTGACCTAAAGCCCATGCCACTTTACGAGGACAGCGGGTTTGCGTTTTTTAAGACGCACTACTACGGCGGCGTGAAGAAGTATCAGTGGACGGCTATCCCGCTCGCCATCCACGGCGTGGTGTCGCTACCGAACGGTGAGACGGTGGAGGTCACCGTCGGCGAGGATGAAGGCGACCCGGTGTTTTACATAACCGACCTTCTGCCGCACCTTGCTAAGGACCAGATGGCGCGCTCGCTCGCCGACGGCATCACGGGCGAGGGGCTGAATATCCTCCTCGGCTCGCAGCCCTGCCCATACGGCGGCGACGAGAAAATAAAGCTGAACATACTCTCGATACTGCATGAGAAATACGGCATGACCGAGGCGGACTTCCGCTGCGCCGAGCTGACCGTGGTGCCGGCGCTCAAGGCGCGCGACGTGGGGTTTGACCGCAGCTTCATCGGCGCGTATGGGCACGACGACCGCGTGTGCGCTTACCCGGCTTTGACCGCGGTGCTCGACACCGAGTCGCCGCGCCGCACGATTATGGCGGTGTTTGCCGACAAAGAAGAGATCGGCAGCGTGGGCGTCTCGGGCATGGAGAGCATGATTTTCGACGACCTCATCGAGGACTTGGCGGTATCGGCGGGCGTTACCTCGCGCGAGCTGCGCGCTGAGTCGATATGCTTGTCTGCGGACGTCAACGCGGCGTTCGACCCGAACTACGGCGAGGTGTACGAGCGCCGCAACTCCGCGTTCGCTAACGGCGGCGTGGTGCTGACCAAGTACACCGGCTCGCGCGGCAAGTCGGGCAGCTCCGACGCGAGCGCCGAGCTTGTCGGCAAAATTGCGCGGATATTCGATAAGGCTGGCGTGGTGTGGCAGATTGGCGAGCTTGGCAAGGTCGACCAGGGCGGCGGCGGAACTGTCGCGGGCTATATCGCAAACCGCAACATTGAGACCGTCGACCTCGGCGTGCCGGTGCTCTCAATGCACGCGCCATACGAGCTTATCGCAAAAACCGACCTCTATATGACCTACCTCGCCTTCCGCGCCGTCAACGCCGAAGGCTGATAGAGTTAGGGGAACCCCCTATAAACTTTAGATATGGGGATACGGCGGGGAGGCATAGCCTCCCCGCACCCCACAATGCTCCGCCCTATGCCGGGCGAGGCTGCCGACCAGGTAACGCCTACAAAATCCACGCCGCCTTACAACGTCATAAGCAAGCGAATAACCTTTAGGGCGGTTTTGGTAGGGCAGGGATGCATACCATAGATTTTACCGAAAATCCACTTATAAGCAGGTTGCAAAATGGATGCTGTTTTTGAAAAAATTTACGAGTACGGCATTATCCCCGTCGTGACGCTTGAGCGCGCAAATGACGCCGTGCCGCTTGCCCGCGCGCTTTCGGAGGGCGGGCTGCCGGTCGCGGAGATAACATTCCGCACGGATGCGGCGGCGGACGCTATCCGCGCGATAGCTGCCGAGCTGCCGGGCTTTCTAGTTGGCGCGGGCACGGTGCTGACTCCCAAGCAAGCGCACGACGCGATTGACGCGGGCGCAAAATTTGTCGTGTCGCCCGGCATAAACCCCGCGGTCGTCGAGTATTGCCTCAGCCGCGAGGTGCCGGTCATGCCCGGCTGCGCGACGCCGACAGAGATTGAGCAGGCGCTGCATTACGGGCTTTCGGCCGTGAAATTTTTCCCCGCCGAGCAGCTTGGCGGGCTTCCGATGCTGCGCGCGCTTGCGGCGCCGTACCGCGCGGTTAAATTTGTGCCGACGGGCGGGGTAACGCTTGAAAACCTTTCCGCCTACGCCGCAAACGAGCGCGTGCTCGCGGTTGGCGGCAGCTTCGCCGCGCCGGCGGAGCTTATAGCTGCCGGGCGGTTTGACGAAATTGCGGGCCTAGCGCGCGCGGCGATGTTTGCGATGTTCGACTTTTCGCTCGCGCATGTGGGGATAAACTGCGGGTCGCCCGAAGAGGCTCGCGCGGGCGCTGAGCTGCTTTGCGGGCTGTTTGGGCAGGATACGCGGCTGGGCAGCGGCTCTGTCTTCGTCGGCGGGATGCTTGAGCTGATGGAGAAAAAGTATTTCGGCGCGCACGGGCATATCGGGATCGCCACGGCGACGCTCGAGCGCGCGATGAAGTATTTTCTGCGTCTCGGATATGAGTTTGAGCCTGAGGGGCTGCTTTACGGCGAGGACGGGAAGCTGAGGGCGGCGTATATCAAAGGCGATTTTTTGGGGTTTGCGCTGCATCTTGCGCGCAAGCCCGCCGCAAAATAAACTAGAAAATACAATGCGGGCGCAGTGTTTTTTGCCGCTCCCGCATTTTGATGTTCGGGATAATAGATGGACAGCAGAACAAGGCTTATTGAAAGGCTGAGTGAGGCAGAGCGGAGATATGTGGAGATTGAAGAGGCGCTCGCCTCGCCCGATGTCGTTACGGATGTTGAAAAATTCGCAAAGCTAAACAAAGAGTATAAAAGCTTAACGCCGATCGTTGAAAAGTACCGCGAGTACACGTCTACCCGGCGCCAGCTCGAGGGCGCGGAGGAGATAATACGCTCCGATGCCGACGCCGAGCTGCGCGAGCTTGCCGAGGCAGAGCGGCGCGAGTGCGAAGAGCGGCTTGAGGCGCTTGAGCTAGAGCTAAAGACGCTGCTGCTTCCGCGCGACGAGAACGACGAGCGCAGCGTTATAATGGAGATACGCGCCGGCGCGGGCGGCGAAGAGGCGGCGCTTTTTGCCTCAGAGCTTTACCGCATGTACACGATGTACGCCGCCTCGTGCGGGTTTAAGACCGAGGTGCTATACGCAAACGAAACCGAGCTCGGCGGGTACAAGGAAATTAGCTTCAGCGTCGAGGGCGAGGGCGCATACTCGAAGCTGAAATACGAGTCGGGCGTGCACCGCGTTCAGCGCGTGCCGCAGACCGAGGCGTCGGGGCGGATTCATACCTCGACTGTCACGGTCGCGGTGCTGCCAGAGGTTGAAGACGTGCAGGTAGAGATCAACCCCGCCGATATTGAAATTGAAACTATCAAAAGCAGCGGCGCGGGCGGGCAGCATGTAAACAAGACCGAGTCGGCGATAAGGCTTTACCATAAGCCGACGGGCATAGTCGTCGAGTGCCAGGACGAACGCAGCCAGCACAAAAACCGCGAGAAGGCGATGAAGATCCTCAAGTCGCGGCTTTACGATATGAAGTTGCGCGAGCAGCAGGAGAAGATCGCCTCGCAGCGGCGCAGCCAGGTCGGCACCGGCGACCGCAGCGAGCGGATCCGCACATACAACTTCCCGCAGGGGCGCGTGACCGACCACAGGATCGGCTACACTATCTACTCGCTCGACACCTTCCTCGACGGCGATATGGGTGAGCTCATCGACGCGCTCACCGCCGCCGATATAGCCGAAAGGCTGCAGGCAGAGGAAGAGTAGTGTAAGGCACAGCCTGCGCAGCGAAGCTGCGCCGAGGGGACATGCCGATAGCGTGAAATAAAGCATAATAGTTTCGCCGCCTCGGGAAAATAGGCTTTAGTAGCGGCGGCGAGCGTAAAATATAGGTAATAGTCAAAAAGCGATAGAAAATAAAGCAAAGCTTAAAAAAGATTAAAATGCAAACCTTACTCATCACAGAGCCTGACAGCGAGGGCATATCCCGCGCGGGGGAAATCCTGCGCGCCGGAGGGCTTGTTGTATTCCCAACCGAAACCGTGTACGGGCTTGGCGCAAGCGCAATTGACGAGGGCGCCGCGGCAAAAATCTTCGCCGCGAAGGGCAGGCCGGCAGACAATCCCCTAATCGTGCATCTCGCCGAGCCGGCAGACGCCGAGCGCTACGCCGTCGTTTGCCCGCTATTCTTTAAGCTCGCCGAGCGCTTTATGCCCGGGCCGCTGACAGTTATCCTGCCGCGGCGGGAGGTTATCCCGGTCACCGTGACGGCGGGGCTAGACACCGTCGCGCTGCGCGTGCCGTCGCACCCGGTCGCGCACGCGCTGATTGTGGCGGCGGGCGTGCCGGTCGCGGCGCCGTCGGCAAACATATCAGGGCGCCCTAGCCCGACTACCCCGCGCCACGCAATCGAGAACATGTACGGGCGCGCCGACTGCATTATAGCGGCGGGCGACTGCGACTACGGCGTCGAGTCGACGGTAGTCAAAATTGAGGGCGAGGGCGTCGTTCTGCTCCGCCCCGGCGCTGTGACGCCCGAGATGCTCGCCGAGGTCTGCCCGGTAAAGCTGTCAGAAACGCTAAACAGGCCCGTCGGCGAAAGTGTCGCCCCCGAGTCGCCGGGCATGAAGTACCGCCACTACGCGCCCGACGTGCCGATGTATATACTCGACGGCTCGGACGAGGCGGTATACGAGTTTTTGCGCGATAAGGACGATTGCGCCGTAATTTGCTTTGACGGCGACCGGGAGCTGCTCGCGCGCGAGCACGCTTTTTCGCTCGGCGACCGCGCCGACAGCGCCTCGCACGCCCACCGGCTTTTCGCCATACTCAACGATATAAACGCACAGACGCACGACGGCAAAATCAAAGCCGTTTACGCGCGCATGACGCCGGCCGGCGGCGTCGGGCTTGCGGTATTCAACCGCCTTATCAAAGCCGCGGGCTATAACGTCATTAAGCTCGACTGAAAGTATCACGGGGAGAGGTAAATGCCCAGGAAAAAGGAAGAACCGCAGAAGGCCGCGGAAATAATCGAGCAGCCGATAACCGAAACGATAATAAAAAACTACATGCCGTACACGATGAGCGTCATCGTGTCGCGCGCCATACCCGCAATCGACGGGTTTAAGCCGTCGCACCGAAAGCTGCTTTATACGATGTACAAAATGGGGCTGCTTCACCGCGAAAGGGTCAAAAGCGCGACGGTCGTCGGCGAGACGCTGCGGCTCAACCCGCATGGCAACGACGCGGTGTACCAGACGCTCGTGAGGCTGACTCGCGCGCACGAGGCGCTGCTTCACCCGTTTGTCGACTCAAAAGGCAGCTTCGGCAAGCATTACAGCTCCGATATGGACTGCGCCGCGATGCGCTATACAGAGGTCAAGCTCGACAAAATCTGCGAGGAGATTTTCCGCGGGATTGAAAAGAACGCGGTTGACTTCGTCGAAAACTACGACAACACGACGGTGGAGCCGACGCTGCTCCCAACGGCGTTTCCGAACGTGCTCGTTTCCCCCAATATCGGCGTCGCGGTCGGCATGGCAAGCTCGATTTGCTCGTTCAACCTCGCGGAGGTATGCGACGGGGCGATTGCGCTTCTCAAAAACCCGAACCTTACCGCCGAGGACATGCTCGACATAATCAAAGCGCCGGATTTTTCAACCGGCGCGTTCCTAATATACGACCGCGAAAAGCTGCTCCAAATCTATAGGACGGGGCAGGGCAGCGTGCGGCTGCGCTCGAGATGGGTTTACGATAAAAAGAACAACTGCATAGAGATAGTCCAGATACCGTATTCCACGACGATTGAGCTTATCCTAAAGCGCATCGCCGCGCTGGTCAAGGATGGCAAGCTCAAGGAAATCTCCGATTTCCGCGACGAGATTGACATAAACGGCTTTAGGCTGACGATTGACCTGCGCCGCGACACCGACCCCGAGAAGCTGATGGCAAAACTTTTCAAGCACACGCCGCTTGAGGACAGCTTCGATTGCAACTTCAACATCCTCGTCGACGGGGTGCCGCGGCAGATGGGCATCGTCGAGATTTTGCACGAGTGGATACGGTTCCGCATGGGGTGCCTGCGCCGCGAGCTGGAGTTCGAGCTTGACGAGCTGCGCAAAAAGCTGCACCTGCTACTCGGCCTTAGCAAAATCCTGCTCGATATAGACCTTGCGATAAGGATAATCCGCGACACAAAGACCGAAGCGGAGGTCGTGCCGAACCTTATGGAAGGCTTCGGCATCGACAAGGAGCAGGCCGAGTTCGTCGCGGAAATAAGGCTGCGCAACCTAAACCGCGAGTATATTTTAAACCGCACGCGCGAAATCGAGTCGCTGCGAAATGAGATATCGGAGCTGGAATCGATACTCGCGAGCGAGGAGAAAATAAAAAAGATTATAATTTCGCAGCTTTTGGAAATAAAGAAAAAATTCGGGCAGCCGCGCAAAACCCAGCTTCTTATGCCCGAGGATATAAAAGAGTTCGACGAGGAAGAATATATTGAAGATTACGGCGTGCGCGTGGTATTGACACGCGAAGGCTACTTTAAGAAAGTGACATTCGCGTCGCTGCGCGGCAACGATGAGCACAAGCTCAAGGAAGGCGACGAGATAATCGCCGAGCTTGACACGACGAACACCGCCGAGCTTATTTTCTTTTCCGACAAAGCGCAGGCGTATAAAGCCAAAGCCAGCGAGTTTGAGCCGACCAAAGCCTCGGCGCTCGGGGACTTTTTACCCGCGAAGCTCGGGCTTGACGACGGCGAGCGCATAATCGCGATGCAGGCATACCAAAAGGACTCGCCGCTTGATAAAAACTTCGTTATAATTTTTGAAAACGGCAAAGGCGTGCGGGTGCCGGCGTCCGCTTATGAAACGAAATCGAACAGGCGAAAGCTCACCGGCGCGTATTCGGACGCCTCGCCGGTCGTAGCGATTTATTACGAGGACGAGCCGTTCGACCTTCTTTTAATTTCGTCGCAGAAAAAGGGCATACTGATAAATACGGAGCTGATACCTCAAAAATCGACAAGAACTTCCGTTGGCGTGCAGCTTTTCACTTTGCGCTGCGGGCATAAACTCATAGCGGCGGTGCGGGACCTGTCAAGCTACCCGTCTGCAGAGAAGTGCCGCAAGCGCAAAATCCCTGCGGCAGGAGTCGCGATTGACGAGCTAGATGCCGAAAAACAGCAAATAAAGCTCAATTAATACAAAGTTGAAAAATTAAATCAAAGGGCCGTAAAATTACCATTCATAAAACCCTATTTAGCGGCGCAATACTATAGACGGAACCTCGCAGTTGAGGATGAGCCGGAACCCGGCGCAAGCCAAAATAAGTTTGGCTTGCAGGGAACCGGAATATCCGAAATAACGACGCAGAGGTTCACATCGCGGAACAAAAATATAGTTGCCGCAAAAAGGAGTAGTAAAAAACCATGGCAAGAAACGGCAATCGCACTCTTGTCCCTGAGGCAAAGGCCGCTCTTGAAAAGTTTAAGATGGAAGCCGCAAGCGAAGTCGGCGTTCCTCTTAACAACGGTTACAATGGCGACCTCACTTCCCGTCAGGCTGGCTCGATAGGCGGCCAGATGGTGAAGAAGATGGTCGAGAAGTTCGAAAACGAGATCAAGAACACCGCGAAATAACGACGCCCAAAAATAACGGCTCGAAGGTACCGACCCAAAAATAAGTAGCGCTTGATCTCGTAGGCATTGACGGCGGCCCCGGCGGGAAACATCCCGGCGGGTGTCCGCCGTTTTTTGGTTGCCCGCGGGCTTAAGCGGGGGCTTGTCACGCCCGAGTGCATAGACCCCCGCCATGGCAAAAAAAAGCCGCCGGCGAGAGGCAGTGCCTCTTTCCGGCGGTTTCTTATTTCTTTTTATAGTTCAGCGTTATGCTTTCGAACACGCCGCGGTCGACAACGTTTATGAACGTCTTGCCGCAGTTGAGGTAAACCGGGCTGCCGTCGCTGTAGGTGAGCACGATCGGGCTTTCTGCCGATTTTTTCGACCACTTGATTTTGACGTAGGTGCCGCGCGTGAAATAGTAGCCGTCGCCCTCGCCGGTGGTCTCGATGTTTATATGCCCGTACGAGTCGCCCGTGTAGCTGTGCTTGCAGGCTATGACAATCACGTTCGTGAAGGTTAAAATCTCGCCGGTCTCGGCGTCGATATGCTCTTTGCCGTTGAACTGGTATCGCGCGTAAACGCCTTCTTGCGGCCTATAAATATACTGAGGGAAGGTGTAGTTGTTGTATGGGATAATGATGTGCCGCGCTTGTCCGTCCGGCAGCTCTATCGGCTCGGCGTCGAAATCGATGAACCTAAGCGGCGAGCTAAACCCGTCTTTTAATGTCGTGCGGTACTTTTTGTAGTTTATGCCTGAGACTATCCCTTTGCCGCTGGTCATCAGGCTGTGCTCCAGGCCCATCTGCGAGGCGCGTGCCGGGTCGCGGTAAAAGGTGTCGGGCGTGTACATATTCACGCCATCAATGTTGTTTATCCCGCGCCACTTTATAACGGCGTATGCGCCGTCCGAGCCGCCGGCGTGGATATAAATGGCGTCGTGGTTTTGCGCCATGTCGATAAAGTACTCGCGCGACGAGCGAACCGAGCCGACGACGCCCAGCTTGTCATACTCGGTGACGAGCATCATCAGGCGCGTTATTCCGCCCTCAGCCATCATCTCGTATATGACGTCGGCGTGCGATATGCCCACCTGCGGGCACGCTTGCTTGATGTTGTTTATCATGACCGCGACCGGCCGGCGCTCCATTACCTCCTTGCTCGCCGGAAGGCCGGTGAGAAGGTTTATAGGCTTTCCTCCGACAATTTTCGACGGGTCAGGCGCGGGCGGCGCCTCGGAGGTGTGCTCGGCGGGTGGCGGCGAGGTGACAAGCTCGGTTGCCGGCTCCTCTGAAACCTCGACTTGCTCAGGCTCTTCGTTCCCGGGCTCGGCAGCAGCCGTATCGGCAGTCTCGCCGGGCTCCTCAACATTAGTCTCGTCCGAAATTGCCGCCGCTGCCTCGCCTTTGCATCCCACAAAAAGCAGCAGCGTGGCGGCGGCGAGCAGCACGGCGGCAATGGCTCGAGTTATTGCGTTCATAAACGGTGCCTCGCGGTTATTTGGCGTTGTTGAGTTTGTCCATCCAGATTATGCCTATATCAAACGCCTCAAAGAGGCTAGGTTTCTCGAACTGTTTGACTACGCGCTCATGCGCGGGCTTTGTCGTGTCGGTATCCCAAATCTGCACCAGCACCATCGAGGGGACTTCGGGCGCAAACTTAGGATCCGCCAGCTCGAGTTTCTTTGTCGCGAGAATCATCATAAACACGACATACTTGTCGCGCATGTCGCCGTAACAAATCATGTTATTCGACCTTACCAGCGGCTTGCCGCGGTAAAGCGTGAATTTGTCCTTTAAAGACGGGTCGGACAAGATGACATCCGAATATTTGGGCCCCGGCACCGCACTCACACTCCTTTGCCGCAAAAATAGATACGTGGCCGGGCGACCGCAAAGCCGTGCGATCTCCGAGCATACTTTTTTTATTGTACCTTGTATTATATTATTTGTCAAGAAATGTTTTGTAAACATTGACGGTGAAGTCTTTTCCTAAAGCAGTATGTAGTAGTCACTGTTCCCGGACGTAGGCGATGCCGTTTTCAAAGAAAATGCGGTCGTTGCAGAGGTGGTCGATTGCCTCGGGGAGGATAATCCATTCGGCTTCTTCCATAACGCGCCTCTGTAGCGCCTCGGGCGTGTCGCCGTATTTGACGGGCACCGCCTTTTGCGCGATTATCGGGCCGGCGTCGGGCTCTGCGGTCACAAAATGCACCGTCGCGCCAGTGAGCTTTACGCCGCTTGCGAGCACCGCGCGGTGGGTGGCGAGCCCGAAAAACCCCTCGCCGCAAAAGCTGGGGATCAGCGACGGGTGCACGTTTATTATGCGGTTTTCATAGCGCCGTACGAAATCTGCCGAAAGCACGTAGTTGAACCCGGCGAGCACGACGATATCTATGCCCGCCTGCTCGAAATGCTGCGCGATTTTTTCGCAGAACGCCTCGCGGTCAAACGTGCCGTCGGAGCGCCTGTAGCCTTTGCTGTCGACTACCGCGGTCGGCACGCCGCGGTTTTTCGCGCGGGTGAGGGCGTGTGCGTCCGGGTTGCTCGACAAGACGAGCGCGACCCGACCGCCGGTGATTTTGCCTGCGTCGAGCGCGTCGAATATTGCTTGCAGGTTCGTCCCGCCGCCCGAGACTAAAACTCCAATGTTTTTCATCTTAAGGCTTCTCTTTCGATGAATATGTTTTTTAGGTTTTCGCGGGAAATATTTAAAAAAGTTCCCCCGATAAACTAGTTTTTCAAGCTTTGGATAGGCGCAGGGATTGTGCCGCCGCGGCGGACGAAGCGCCCGCAGCCGTGCGGGCTTACCGGCATTACCGGCGCGCGGCCGAGCAACCCGCCGAACTCGACGTAGTCGCCAGCCTTTTTGCCAACTGCGGGGATAATACGAACCGCGGTGGTTTTGTTATTCGCCACGCCAATTGAGATTTCGTCGGCGATAATGCCGCAGATAACGTCTTCCGGAGTGTCGCCGGGTATCGCGATCATGTCAAGCCCGACGGAGCATACCGCCGTCATCGCCTCAAGCTTCTCAAGAGAGAGCGCCCCGGATGATGCCGCGGCGATCATGCCCTCGTCCTCCGATACCGGTATAAACGCGCCGGAAAGCCCGCCGACAAATGAGGTAGCCATCACGCCGCCTTTTTTCACCGCGTCGTTGAGCATCGCAAGCGCGGCGGTCGTGCCCGGCGCGCCGCAGATGTCGACGCCCATCTCCTCGAGTATCCGCGCAACCGAGTCGCCGATAGCCGGCGTCGGCGCAAGCGATAGGTCGACAATTCCGCGCGCCACGCCCAGCCGCCTCGATGCCTCTACCGCCACGAGCTGGCCCATGCGCGTCACTTTGAACGCCGTCTTTTTGATTATGTCGGCAAGCTCGGGCAGGCTGCAGTCGCCCGCGCGCCTGATAGCGCTCGCCACCACGCCCGGGCCGGACACGCCGACGTTTATCACCGTCTCCGGCTCGCCCATGCCGTGGAACGCGCCCGCCATGAAGGGGTTATCCTCCGGCACGTTCGCGAACACCACAAGCTTTGCGCAGCCAATCGAGTCGCGGTCGGCTGTCAGCTCGGCAAGCCGCTTTATCTTTTTGCTCATAACGGCGATCGCGTCCATGTTGACGCCCGCTTTGGTAGACGCCACGTTGACCGAGGAGCATACCCGCTCGGTCACTGCAAGCGCCTCCGGGATCGCCTCGATGAGCCGCTCAGCCGATTTGCCCGTGCCCTTCTGCACCAGCGCGCCGAATCCCCCGATAAAGTTGACGCCCAGCGCCTCCGCCGCGCGGTCGAGCGTTTTCGCTATTTTTATATATCCGTCCACGTCGCAGGCGCCGCCGATCATCGAAACCGGCGTCACCGCGATGCGCTTGTTGATTATCGGTATGCCGTACTGCTTTTCGATCTCGCACGCAACAGGCACGAGCCGCTCGGCACAGCGCGTGATTTTGTCGTAGACCTTCTCGCACAGCCGGTCGACGTCGTCCGACACGCAGTCAAAAAGCGATATGCCCATCGTTACGGTGCGTATGTCAAGGTTCTCCTCGCGGATCATGTTGATCGTCTCGAGGATGTCGCTCATGTTAATCATCTGTGCCGCTCCCTTATATCCTGTGCATCGAGTTGAAGATGTCCTCATGCATCGTATGTATCTCAAGCCCCATCTCGCGCCCGAGCTCGGTCATCTTGTCCACGAACTCGGTGAATGGGATAGTCAGCCGGTCGATGTCGACCAGCATAAACATCGCGAAGTATTCCTTAAGCACGCTCTGCGATATGTCGATAATGTTCGCGCCGTAGTTTGCGCAGGCGGTGCTCACTTTCGCTATAATGCCCAGGCTGTCGCGCCCGGTTACCGTGATAACTGCTTTCATTCCTTGTCTCCAATTTGTTTTTTTGCTGTAATAAATAGCGCCGCGTATCATTATATAATACCAAGCGGGGTCATTTCAATACGCTTTTGATTAAATAATTGTTGAAAGCGCACGGCTTATATGATATAATGTTGCTAAAAGTTTAAAAAATAATGTCCGGAGGGCTTGGTAGACCATGATCGACGACGTAAACCACGCTGAGTACATAACCGTGAAAAAATACGAAGGCGCGTATGCAGTTGCCCGAGTGCTTATGATAATCGGGTATGTGCTGTTCCCGATAGTTGGCGTAGTTGCGATCGCCGCGACCCCGCTTGCCGCGTTCGTAATTTGGTTCATCCCGCTGTTCCCGATGATGCTCTCGATAATCGTGCCGCTCACATACAGGTACGTGCAGATCGAGTACGAGTACTCGATTGACGCGGGCATAATAACTTTTTCGGAAATTTACGGCCGGCGCTCGCGCAAAAAGAAATATGAGGTAAAAATCGGCGACTGCATCGCGATTGCGCCTTACCGCGACCAGTACAAAGAAGCTGCCGACTCGGCAGACATAAAGTACCATGCGTGCTCAACCATGTCGAATCCCGACCTTTATTACCTTTTGTTCGAGGACGAAGACGGCAGGAAAGTCGCAATCTTTTTCGACCCCATAAACAAGGCGCTCAAGCTCATGCAGTTCTACAACCGCAACACCGTTGTGGTGCCTGTCAGCGTCGGTTGACCGGGCGCGGGGACGTATGCCGCAAAATCTGCGCCGCGGCGACTGTCCCCGCCCGTTTTGTTTTTTAGCGGGGCGTCTGTGACGAAGTCACCGAAAATGCGCCCGGTAGTTTATAAAACTATAGAGGGCGCATATTAATCAGGAAAAGCCGCTGCGCATCCCATAAATATCAACCCGAAAGAGGGGTAGTTGTGAGAAAGCAAATCTCGGCATTGTTAATTTCGGTAGCGCTGCTTCTTTCCGCGTGCGGTAAAGAGGGTATAGAGTCCGAAATAAAGGCCGATACCGTCGCGGATGCGGGCGATGCCGCACAGATAGAATCCATAGTAGAAGGCGGGCAAGCCGAGGGCGAAGCGGGGCCGTACCTTGGCTTTAGCTCTCTTTCGCTCGACGGGGAGAAGGTGGACGGCGGGATAATCGCCGAAAACAAGCTCACGATGGTAAACATCTGGGGCACGCGCTGCCCATACTGCATATACGAGATGCCCGACCTCGCAAAGCTGCAAGCCGACTATGCAGACCGCGGATTTGCCGTGCTCGGCATAGTGTCGAACGTCGCCTCGCTCGACGGCGAGACTATCGAGCCGGCAAACTTAGATATGGCGCGCGAGATTGTAAAGGCGACCGGGGCGGATTACCCGCATATCGTCTTGACCGAAAGCGTGTACAGCCTCTTTGTCGCCGATACCACGGCGCTGCCCACGACGATTTTTGTCGACGGAAATGGCAACCGCGTGGGCAAGGTTTTCCTCGGCGCGCGCTCTTACGACGAGTGGGCGGAAATTATAGAGGATCTGCTCGGTGAAGTAGAATGAAACGCATAGCTTTTGCGCTAGCTTTGATTTTAGCTGGCGCGGCGATGATTGCATACGGCGCGCTGCGCGGCGAGGATTTGATAGTGCTTGACAAAGCGGCGAGCGTTTGCCTTGAATGCATAGGCATAGGCTAATACGGCTCCGGGTAGTGATATGCAAAACCGAAACCAACTAATAAAAAAGAGTAGCGGGCGCACGGGCTATGCGCGGCTGAAGGACGCGGCGGCGCGGCTTTGGGAGAAAACTCGGCGCCCGAGAAGGATTGAGTCCGGGATACTAAAGCTGCGGCGGGCGGCGCAGATTGCCTCGGCTGCGGCGTCGAACGGGTATCTTGCCGGATTTGCAAAGCTGAAAATATACTCCGGGCAAACGAAGAGGGTATGCGTGCCCGGGCTAAACTGCCACAGCTGCCCGGGCGCCTTGTTTGCCTGCCCGCTCGGCTCGCTGCAGGCGGAGCTTGCGAGCGGCGAGGTAAGGCTACCGCTATACACGCTCGGTTTTTTGGCGATGTTCGGCGCGGCGCTTGGTCGGTTCGTGTGCGGCTGGCTATGCCCGTTCGGGCTTGTGCAGGAGCTGCTATACAAGCTCCCGCCGAAGCGGAAGCTGCGTAGGCTGCCGGGTGACGCAGGGCTTACGATGCTTAAGTATATTCTCCTTATAATGCTCTGCGTGATTTTGCCGCTTACGGTGGTAAACATAATAGGGCAGGGCAGCCCATGGTTTTGCAAGGCGCTGTGCCCGGCGGGGACGCTGACCGCGGGGCTGCCGCTGGTGCTGTTCGGCGAAGGGTATGCCGACGCCGCGGGCATTTGGTTTGTGATAAAAGCTTCGGCGCTCGTTATAATCATAGTTTTAGCGGCGCTCACATACCGCCCGTTTTGCCGCTACCTTTGCCCGCTCGGCGCGATATACGGGTTTTTCAACCCTATAGCGCTTGTGCGGCTGAGGCTCGATAAAGATAAATGCACCGCCTGCGGGGCGTGCGAGCGCGCCTGCAGGCTTGGAATATCGCCGCAAAAGTCGCCCGGCTCGGCGGAGTGCATCCGCTGCGGAGACTGCGTCGCAGCCTGCCCTGAAGGGGCGCTCTACGGGCTGCCTCGCGTTAATCGCGCGGGCGGCAGGGCGAAGGAGGAGGCAAAGTGAAAAAAGGACTTAAAATTGCCCTGACAGCTTCAATCTTAATCTTGGCGGCGGTGGCTGTCGCCGTAATACTGAAACTTGCGATTTTGCCCGACATCGAAAATAAGCCGGCCGAGACGCTTACAACCGAAGCGGCGCCAAAGCCCGGCGAGGCTTGGGTGCAGACGGCTGAAATCGAGCCGGGCGTCGACTATGTAATAGTATCAAACGGGTATGCTTTGGTCTCGAGCACCGTGTCGTACGGGACCGGTGGCGGGCACAGCTTTGCAGGAGTACCGGTATCGACCGAAGGCGGGGTGCTGGGCGGAGAGGTTACGCCCGAGATGATTTGGCGGTTCGAGCCGCGAGAGGACACAAAGCCGGGCGACGCGTACTATACCGCCGACGACATGATGATAACGCAAAACGGGCGCCCGATTGTCCGCGACATATGGCGCGGAGAGGCGTTTTTGCGCTTTTGCGTGTGGGAGCCATCCGACGGCGAGATACCGCCCGAACAGTCGTCGTTTCAAATCCTGCGCCGCGGCGACACCTTCTTCCTTTCGGCGGTCAGCGGCTCGGAGGACACGAATGACCTGCTTTACTACTCGAAATACTACGGCGCGTTCGTATATGTTAACAACTACCCCGACCTCACGCAGAGGCTGTTTGCTGTAAAGCTCTTTAGGAAGGAAAAAAAAGACGAGCCGAAAAAAGAGATAAGCGCCGTCAGCCTGCGGCTGCGCGAGCCTGCGGCGGGCGAGCCGGCGCTTTGGGCGTATTTACCGGAGGATGTGACGTCGCTTTCTGTCGAGTCGACGCGATGGTCGGGCGAACCGGCAGTGTTTTGCCCTGATACGGAATACACCGCCCAAATAGTGGTGCGGGCGAACGCCGGGTATAGATTCGCGGATGACGCAAGGGTTACAGTCAACGGCTTGCCGGCGGAGGCAAGGGTGCAAGGCACAAGGCTGTACGTTACCGTGAGCTTCCCAAAAACCGATAAAGCTACAAAGCTTGACGGGAACGATGCCGACCCGCGGGCTCTGCTTGTCACCTCGGACATGCACAGCTATACCGACAAGCTATATAGCTTCCTCTCGCGTTTGCGCGACGCCGGCGAGTACCCGCGCACGGTGAGCTTTGCCGGCGACATGTATACGGCGAGCAGCGGGTATTTCAAGCGCAACTGGGGCAAATACGCCGATATGGTCAGCGCGACGGTTGCCGCGGTCTTCCCGGCGAGCCAGCCGGTATACACAATGGGCAACCACGACTGGGAGTCCCTCTACGATGAAAGTTTCTACGACGGCACGGGGCTGGACTGCTTCGCGATAGCGTACGGCTGCGCGCGCGTCGGGGCTATCTGGCCCGGCGGGGACACCTCGTCGCCTTATGTGATATTCAACCTCGGCGCGACCGACGTGACGCACGGCGAGTATTACAGCATGTTCAGGGATAGTGACCTCGAGCGGCTGCGCTCGTTCCTCGACGAGGTAGAGGGCAAAGGGAAGCTTGTTGTGGTAAGTTCCCACTGGCCGCTGCATTTTGCAATCAACGCTACCGAGCGCACGGTGCTTTACGCCGAAAAGGTTATCGACCTCCTCAACGATTACGCCGGTAAGGTGGACATTATATTCGTCTGGGGGCATAACCACTACGACGACCCATCGATGCTGACGGTGCGCGGGCCGGGCGACAAGATCGAGTGCGACAAAGAGGGCAAAATTAGCCGCAAAATCAAGTTCATCTACGCGAACGCCGGCGCGATGCTGCACGGCACAGGGCTTCTTATAAAATTCGACGGCAAGAACATCCGGCTGACGTATTATGCGCTGCCTGATGGCGAAGAAAAGCTCGAGGCTTGCGGCACGCATGTTTTCGGGCGTGTAAAATAGTAAGCCGATTGGGGGTAAAAATCATGTCTCGTGAGCACGGCATGGCTGCGCTGCGGCTCGAGATGACAGAACGCGTCCCGCGCACGGAATACTCGCTTGAGATGCACTGGGATGTCATCCGGGCGGTAACCGGCCTTAATGTCAACGCCGATAGCCCCTACGAAGAGAAGGCATACGCGCAGCGGCTGTTTTTCAAGATCTTTAATTACGACCTCGCTTGGAGCACCGAAGTGGACCGAAGGTATCTCGGCAAATACTGCACCGACATGGGGCACGGCGTGTATGAAGCCGGGGGAAGGGACTACAGGCTTGCCAAGGAGCCTGTTTTCAAAGACGTGGAAGAAGTATTTTCTTTTGACCCCGCCACGCAGCTCCCGCCCATCGACGAAAAGCGGATGGTCGAAATTTTTAACGCAAGCTACGACAGCCAATGCGCCCGGTACGAAGACGCGGTGACGATGACCGGGACGTATATCACCTGCATGTCGGGGCTGATCGACATGCTGGGCTGGGAGATGCTCCTTTTAGCCGCCGGGACCGACGGCGAGAAGTTTGGAGAGTTTGCAAACCGCTACGCGCAATGGATGCAGCCATTTTTTAACGCTTTGGCAGAGTGCAAGGCTCCGGTGATCATGGTCCACGACGACATCGTGTGGACCTCCGGGCCGTTTTTGCATCCCAAATGGTATAGGGAATATGTTTTCCCTAACTACAAAAAGCTGTTTGCGCCGGTTATCGAGGCGGGGAAAAAGCTGCTTTTCACGTCGGACGGCAACTACACGGAATTTATCGACGACATCGCGGCGGCTGGCGCGCACGGGTTTGTGCTTGAACCCTGCACAGATATGGAGTATATCGCAAAGAAGTACGGCAAAACGCACGTTTTTGTTGGAAACGCCGATACCCGGGTGTTGCTTCACGGGACAAAAGAGGATATATATAACGAAGTGCTGCGCTGCATGAGAATCGGCAAAAACTGCCCGGGGTATTTTATGGCGGTCGGCAACCATATCCCCCCGAACACGCCCGTCGAAAACGTGCTCTGGTACGAGGAGTGCTACGAGAAGCTGTCCCGCCGGTAAATGGGTAATACATAGGCGAAAATTTAAACATTTTTGCGTCGGGCTTGATATTTGGGCATAATTAGATATAATAAAAACGGGCGGCAAAACGCCGTCCGAGTTTAACCGCAAAAAGGATATCATATAAGATGGCAGAAGCTAAAGATACAAACGCTAAAACAGAAACACGCGCCGGCGCACAGGGTTGCGGGCACGGCTGCTCGTCCTGCGCGGCGTCTTGCGCGTCGCGGGGCAAGCAGAACCTCGCGGCGCCAATGAGCAAAGCAAGCAAAATAAAAAAGGTAATCGCCGTAGCCTCCGGCAAGGGAGGCGTGGGGAAATCGCTCGTCACATCGCTGCTCGCGATTGAAATGGCAAGGCGCGGGAAAAAGGTCGCGGTGCTAGACGCCGACGTCACCGGGCCGTCGATCCCGCGCATTTTTGGCGTAAGCGGCGACGTTACCGGCTGCGACGACGGCATACTGCCGCTCCGCAGCCGCGGCGGCATTAAGGTGATGAGCGTCAATCTCCTGCTCGACAAAGAGACGACGCCCATCGTTTGGCGCGGGCCGGTTATCGCCGGCACCGTAAGGCAGTTTTGGACCGACGTCGTCTGGGGCGAGATCGACTATATGTTCGTCGACATGCCGCCGGGGACGGGCGACGTGCCGCTGACGGTATTTCAGTCGCTGCCGGTGAGCGGGGTTATAATCGTGACCTCGCCGCAAGAGCTGGTCGGCATGATAGTTGCCAAAGCCGAGAACATGGCGCGGATGATGAACGTGCCGATTTTTGGCGTGGTTGAAAACTACAGCTGGCTTGTCTGCCCCGACTGCGGCAAGCGCATACCGGTGTTTGGAGAGTATCTGCCCGACGAGGAGCTTGAGGCGCGGCTCGGTGGGCTGCGGCTGCTCGCGCGGATACCGCTCGACCCGAAGCTCGCCGCCCTGTGCGACGCGGGCATGCTCGAGAGCGCCGATACAAGCCGCGTTAAAACTGCTGCCGACGCAATAGCCGAATGAAGCGCAAAGCGAAAAACAAGGCGGCCGCTGGCCTGTTACGGCTGGCGGCCATTGCCGCAGCCTTAGTATTTTACCTTATCTCGCGGCTCGTCGGAGGAAAGCAGGCAACCCTGTATACCTCCTCCCCGCTGCAGCCGGGGGATGCCTTAGAAGTGCACTTTATCGACGTGGGGCAGGGCGACTCGGCTCTAGTTGTTGCGCCCGGCGGCGCCGCGATGCTGATAGACGCCGGGCCGAACAGCGCAGAGGAGGAGCTGCGGGCATACCTTAACGCGCTGGGAATAAAAAAGTTTGAATACGTTGTGTTCACCCACCCGCACGAGGACCATATCGGCGGCGGCGACATGATAATGCGCGAGTACGAGGTTGCGCGCGTGATAATGCCGGACGCGGTTACGGCTACCGCAACGTTTGAGCGGCTGCTCGACGCGATTGGCAAAAGCGGCGCAGAGGTGATACGCGCCGACGATATGCTGGGCGAAACGTTTACACTCGGCGCGGGCGGCGAATCGGAAAACGGGGATTCCCCGCAGGCTAATTTCACCATTCTCGGCCCGTGCGCGGAGTATGGCGAGCTAAACAACGCAAGCGTTGTATTAAGGCTGCTGTACGGAGAGGCTGAGTTTCTTTTCACCGGAGACGCCGAGGCAGAGTCCGAGTGCGACCAGCTTAAAAAGTTTGGGGCGCTCGCGCTGCACTGCGACGTGTTAAAGGTTGGCCACCACGGCTCCGCAAGCTCGAGCACCGACGAGTACATACTGGCCACCTCGCCGCAGATAGCAGTCATCTCGTGCGCGAAGATAAACGATTACGGCCACCCGCACCGCGAGGTGCTTGAGCGGCTTGGGCTTATAGGCGCGGCGGTTTATACGACTGCCGATTACGGCACGATAGTGATAAAAACTGACGGCATAAATATAGAGGCGGTGACAAAATGAGCAAAGTTACCCCGCTCTATCTTAGAAGGACCGGCATTTGCACCACCGATTTCCCCAAATACAGCGCCGGGGAGCTTTTCGCCCGCGCAAAAGGGTACGGATTCGACGTGGTGCAGTTCGGCTTTCAGACGGTGGTTGAGACCGAGTTTGACGCCGACGGCAAAATCGAGTTCCCTGATTTCAGCGAGCTGCCCGCCGGCGCGATGGGGGCAATCGAGCGCGCGGCTTTGAGCTCTGGCGTCGAGGTCGGAGCGATAAACGGCACATTCAACGCCGCGCATCCTGAAAAAGAGGTGCGGGACGAGGCGGTGCGGCGGTTTCTTGGGCTTGCAAAAGCCGCAAAATCGCTCGGCTGCGGCATAATCACGCTTTGTTCCGGCACGCGCTGCGCGGAAGACCTTTGGACCTACCATCCCGATAACGGAACGCCCGAGGCTTGGCGCGACATGATGGACACGATGCTGCGGCTTTGCGAGATTGCCGAGCGCGAGGGGGTAACGCTTGCGGTGGAGACCGAGGCGTCGAACGTCATAAGCACGCCCGAGCGCGCGCGAAAGCTGCTCGACGAAGCCGGCTCGGCGAGGCTTAAGATGATACTCGACCCTGCGAACCTCTTCCTTCCGGGCACGGCGCATCCGGAGAACGTGCGCCCGACGCTGCGGCACGCGTTTGGGCTTTTCGGTCGTGACGTGGTGCTAGCGCACGGCAAGGATATAAAGGAATCAGAGGGCATAGAGTTCTGCGGCACAGGCGAGGGCATAGTCGATTTTGCGTACCTCGCGGAGCTGCTCTGCGAATATGGGTTTGCCGGCGACATGATGCTCCACGGCATCTACGACGAGAATAAATTTGAGGCTGCGCGCGCCTTCTGGGAGAGCAGCCGCGGCTAAAGTAATAAAAGAGAGGGCAAAACGATGGCATTTTGGGCTGAAATAAAAAACATCGCCTTCGACGAGATAACCCAGCGCGCCGAGGAAGGCTGCGACGTTACGGGCTTTCGCGAAAAGCTAAGAAATTGCGCTACATATGAGGATTACGTTAAGCTGCTTTGCGAGCTTGCCGCGCTTGTGCCGCGGCCCGAATTCCCATACGACGAGCCGAATGAGTATGAGAAAATAATGGAGCTTGCGACGAAAGAGCTTCCAAAGCTTCGGGCGCCGTCCGACGACGAGGTATACGACCGCATCTACGGCGCGTGGCTTGGGCGCTGCGCCGGTTGCGCGCTCGGCAAGCCGTTTGAGACCTACCCGTACATGAGCGGCAAAGACGGCGAGCCGGGCTGGGTGTTCGTCAAGCGCTGGTTCGAGGAAGCGGGGAAGTGGCCGATAAGCTTTTACGCCCCCAAAATCTCCGGCGCGCGGCAGAAATACGGCATCGGGGTCGGCTGCCCCGAGTGCCTTGCCGAAAACATAAACACGATGTGCTCAGACGACGATATCCGCTACATGGCGATAGCGCTGCTTGTGACCGAACGCTACGGCGCGGACTTCGGCCCGCTCGACGTCGGAGAGATGTGGCACTCGAGGCTCACGCAGAACCAAGTCTGCACTGCCGAGTACGTCGCGTACAAAAACTACGCGTTTATAAAGGAAACGGGCGCGAGCCCCGAGGATATGGTCGAGTACGTTCGGACGCACCATAACCCCTACCGCGAGTGGATCGGCGCCGAAATCCGCATCGACGGCTACGCCTACGCGGCGGCGGGCGACCCGATGCTCGCGGCGAAAATGGCATACGCCGACGCGTCGTTCTCGCATGTAAGAAACGGCATCTACGGCGCGATGTTCTCGGCGGCGGCAATCGCGGCAGCTCTGGCGGGCGCCTCGCCTCGCGAGTGCGTCGACGCAGGCCTCGCGGTGATACCTAAGACTTCGCGGCTGTATGAGGATATAACGAAGGCAGTCAGACTCGCCGAGTCCGCGTCGACGGTAGAGGAGCTTTGCGACGGGCTTTGGCGGGAGTTTGGGCACTACCACCCGGTTCACACCAACAACAACGTGGCGGCTGTCGCGGCGTCGGTCATCTGGGGCGGCGGCGACTTTGAAAAGTCGATTGCAACCTCGGTGCTCTGCGGTTGGGACACCGACTGCAACGGCGCGACGGTTGGCTCGATTGCCGGAGCGTTATGCGGCGCGTCGGGCTTGCCGAAAAAGTGGACCGCACCGCTGCGCGACACGCTATACTCGGAGGTCGTGGGATTTCACCCGATAAAGATTTCCGAGTGCGCGCGCCGCTCGTTTGAGGTATATAAAAAAATCAAAGCAAAAAGGCAGGAGGACAATTAGAGCATGGCATATAAAGTTGCCGTTATAATGGGCAGCGACAGCGACCTTGAGGTTATGCGCCCGGCGATAAAGACTCTTGCGGAGTTCGGTATCGAGTACGAGGCGCACGTCATCTCGGCGCACCGCACGCCGGACCGCGCGGCATCCTTCGCGCGCGAGGCGAAAGAAAAGGGCTTCGGCGTCATAATCGCCGCTGCGGGCAAGGCGGCGCACCTTGCGGGAGTGCTGGCGGCGCACACGACGCTGCCGGTAATTGGCGTGCCGGTAAAATCGAGCACGCTCGACGGGCTCGACGCCCTGCTTTCGACCGTGCAGATGCCGGCGGGCGTGCCGGTAGCGACGGTGGCGATAGACGGCGCGGCGAACGCGGCGATACTCGCAGCGCAGATGCTTGCGCTCTCTGACCGCGCGCTCGCCGAAAAGCTTGCCGCACACAAAAAGCGGCTCGCCGAGGAAACGGTAAAAAAAGACGAGGCGCTGCAAAGCAAAATATAATGCTCCGGTACCGCTTTTTGCGGTACCGTTTTGTTTTATGAAAAATTTACATTAAGTTTACATAATTTGCCGATTTTAACATTTGACCTTGCCCCAAGGGCATACTTTATAATCTAAAATACTGAAACTAGGAGTGTTTTTGGGGAAAAGATGCTAATCAGCGACGTTGAGGCAATAACCGGGCTTAGCAGGAAGAGCATCAGGCTTTACGAAGCGAAAGGCTTGCTTTCAGCCAAGCGGGCCGAGAACTCCTACCGCTACTTTGACGAGCAGACAGTGGAGAAGCTCAAATGCATTGCGGTATTGCGGCGCGTGGGCATACCGATAGCGGACATCCAGCTTTGGCAGAGCGGGGTCATCAGCGCCGAGGAGATGTTCTCAAAGCGGATACACCAGCTCAAAAGCGAGTCATACGCTAGGGCGGAACAAATTTCGCTTTGCTATAGGCTTATGGAAAACTCCGACACCGGCTTGTGGTGGGAACTAGCCGGGCTTGGCAAAAAAAGCAGGGACGCGCTGTTTGACGAAGAGGCGGAGGAGCCGGCAAACAAAAAACCCGGCGAGCCGGTTTGCGTTGGCATCGACCTCGGCACGACAACCATAAGCTCGGTGGTGATATCCCAACGCACAGGCGACACGTACGGCGTCTACACAATCCGCAACGGCACCGACATCCAGTCCGCGTGCGCCGAGGAGAAAGTGCAGGACGCGGGAAGGCTTCTCGAGCGGGCACAGAGGTTACTTGACTTTTTGGTCGACAAGTTTTCGCCGGTCGAGGCGATTGGCATTACCGGGCAGATGCACGGCATCGTCTACTCTAGCGGAGATAAGGTGCTTTCCCCGCTTTACACCTGGCAGGACCAGCGCGCGTCTGCCGAGTTTTGCAGGGAGCTGATGATGCTTTCGGGCTACGGAGTTGCGCCCGGTTATGGGCTTGCGACGCATATATTTTTAAAAAGGGCGGGGCAAATGCCCGAGGGCGCAAAGTGTATCTCGACAATTATGGACTTTTTCGCCGCAAAGCTATGCGGTCTTGATACGCCCGTCATGCACGCGACGAACGCGGCGAGCCTAGGGTTTTACGATTTGTGTAGCAACAGGTTCGACGCCGACGCGCTTGAAAGATGCGGAGCGTTTGCGGGCATTTTGCCCGCGGTGACGGCGGGATGCGAGGTGATTGGCAGTTACCGCGGCATACCCGTCGCGGTGGCGATTGGCGACAACCAGGCGAGCTTCCTCGGCGCGGTAAAGGACCAGGAACGCTCGGCGCTCGCGAACTTCGGAACCGGCAGCCAGATTTCGCTTGTCACAAGCGAGATAGGCGACAGGCCCATATTCGGCGGCGAGATTGAGGTAAGGCCCTATGTCGACGGCGAGTTTCTCCTTTGCGGCTCGGGGCTGTGCGGCGGTCGGGCATACGCGATAATCGAGCGGTTTTTCCGCGCCTATGCCGTTGCCTGCGGCTTGCCCGACACCGAGCAGTACGAGGTGCTAAACCGGCTTGCAGAAAAAGGGGTTGAGTCGAAAAACGTCTTGCGGGTGCGCACGACCTTCAGCGGCACGCGCAGCGACCCGGACATGCGCGGCGAGATTTCCGGCATAAGCGAGGACAACTTCACGCCAGAGGCGCTCGCTGCGGGCTGCCTTTACGGCATGGCGGGCGAGCTGCACGAGATTTACGGCAAAATCGGCGGGACGCGCCAAATCGACAGGCTTGTGGCTTCGGGCAACGCGATAAGGAAAAACCGCATCCTGAAAAAGGTGCTCTCCGAGGTGTTTGGCATGCCAGTGCTCGTTTCAAAATACGGCGAGGAGGCGGCGCGCGGCGCGGCGATTTTCGCGGCGGCGGCGATACTGGGCGAAGCCGCGCGGAAGGTTGCGGCGCGCTGCGTAATATACGAGTAAAAGGAGGGTGAAAAATGAAGCAGTTTGAGCTCGCGTTTGCCGTGTCCGGGGAAAGCGTCCAGTACCGATACGAAAAGGCAGGCAAGGCCACCTGGTCGGCGGAATACAGCGGCGGCGAGCTGAAGCTTTATTGCCGCTATAGCTGGACAGACGACCCGCTGGTTTTGACGTCCAAGGCAAAGCCGGGCGACAATGTGCTTTTGCGCTGCTACCCCCACAGGCTCGAGCTTTACGTAGATGGCAAGCTCTGCGACGAGGAGTGGCCGTATGGTGAAAACGAGCTTGCCGGCTCGGCTTTGGCGGACGGCAGGGAGCCGAAAATAACCGGGTTTACCGAGCCTGAGCGAAAGGAGCCGCCGGAGGTGCTGGGCAGCTTTACCGGCGCCGAGGGCTGGATGCCGGGCGGCGGCGTGTTTGTCGGTGACTGCATGCCATATTCATTTGGCGGGCGCTACCATGTGCTGTACCTTTACGACCGGCACCACCACAGAAGCAAGTGGCACCGCGGCGCGCACCAGTGGGCGCATATTTCATCTGCCGACCTAGAACATTGGGTCATCCACCCGATGGCGGTCGAAATAGACGACCCGTGGGAAGCCTCAATTTGCACCGGCTCGTGGTTTTATACGGGCAAGGAGCACGCGCTTTATTACACGGTCCGCACGATGGACGGCTCGCCCGCGCCGATAAGGCGCTCGGTATCGGCAGACGGCTTCCACTTCAAGAAAGACAAAAGCTTCAGCTTTACACTCAGCGAGCGTTACAACCGCGCGTCGGCTCGCGACCCGAAAGTGGTAAAATCCGTGGATGGGCTATTTCATATGTTTGTGACAACCACCGACAAAAAAATCGGGCGCGGCTGCCTTGCGCACCTTGTGTCGGATGATGGCGAATCTTGGCGAGAGGTTGGCAACATCTACGAGTCGCCTGACGGGCGCGAGCCGGAGTGCTCGGACTACTTTGAGTTTGGCGGCAAGTACTACCTTATCTACAGCCTCAGTGGGGTGGGGCATTACCTGTACTCGGAGGAACCTTTCTCAGGTTGGGTCGCGCCAGCTGACCCGGTCATACCCTGCGGCACCGTACCGAAAGCGGCGATTTGGCGCGGCAGGATTATATTCGCCGGGTTTAGGGGCATCGGCGGCTACGCGGGCACGATGACGTTTAAGGAAGCGTGGCAGAACCCGGACGGCACATTAAGGTTTTAAATAGAGGGGGCAAGGCGGATGTATAAAAGGATTGGCTCAGCTATATTTGCAGCTTTGATTCTTCTTTCCGTGATTTCTTGTTCCAAAGAGGCGGCATCGGTCGACAGCGGCACGGGCACGCTTGACACCGCCGCCGAGACCGTGGAGGAGACCACAAGGCTCGACGACCTTCCCGAGGGCATTGATTTCGACGGCACCGAGGTGAGGATTTACTCCCGCTCGCACTTTAGGTTCGCGGATGAGATTACAGTCGACGATATGAACGGCGACGCCGTCAACGATAAGATTTTCGAGCGCAAGCAAAAGGTCGAAGAGCGGCTGAACGTGAAAATCAACAACCACAAAGCTACCGACGACCCGCACGGCAGCATTTGGAGAGTCAGGGACCTTGTCTGGGCGGGCGACGACGCGTATGATATCGCCACGGCGAGCATGTATACCGCCGCGCCGGAAAGCTCCAACGCCATTTTTATCGACCTGCTCGACGCGCCGTATATCGACGTGACCAAGCCCTATTATTCTGCTGACTACATAAAGAGCACGCAAATAGGAAAGAGCCTTTACACGGTTACCGGCGACATCTCGCTGTCGCTTTTGCGCTACTCGTTCTGCGTGTACTTTAACAAGACGCTGCTTGAAAACTATGGTATCGACGAACCGTATGATTTGGTCCGCGCGGGCGCGTGGACCCATGACAAGCTGCGCTCGATTGTCATGGGCATCTACGGCGACATAAACGGCAACGGCGAGGCCGACATGGAGGACTTCTTCGGGCTTGGCACCAGCGACGTTATCATAGTAGACGCTTATACCGCCTCGTACGACCTGCGCATGATGGACATCGACAGCGACGGCAATCCTTATTTCTGCATAAACCTTGAAAAGTTTGCCGACGCAGTGAAAAAGCTATATGAGCTCAACCACGAAACGACGGGCGTATTCCCCTATGTCGAGATTTCCGACAACAACGAGATGACCGACCTTTGCAACTACTTCTCGCAGGACCACCATGTCTTCATCAACAACTGGATATACGGCACCGAAACTGCTTACCTGAGGAACATGCAGAGCGACTACGGCATAATCCCGTACCCGAAATGGGACGAAAACCAGAAAACTTATCTGACCTTCCAGCACGACCAGATTGGCGTGTTCGGCATACCGATTACGTCGACGCGCGTGGAAGCGGCCGCCGCGGTCATAGAGGCGATGTCGTCCGAAAGCGCGCTTGGCTTAAAGCCGATATATTACGACGTCGCGCTGAAAGGAAAATACCTGCGCGACGAGACCTCGGCAGAGATGATAGAAATAATACACAACAACCGCGCTTTCGACCCTGCGTGGGTGTACTGCCTGTTTATCGGCGACCTTGCCCAAACGCCGCGAAACCTGTTGCTCAGCGGCAAGAGCGACTTTATGTCGTATTATAAAAAGCGTGAAAAGATGTATAATAGGAATCTTGAAAAATTGATAGAGGCGTTTTCTAAAATAGGGCAATAAAAAAAGGGCACCCAAAAAAAGCGGGGCCCTGAGGGATTTTGCTTGGGGGCTACAGCCTGTCGCCCCAGCCGAGCGACTCGAAATGCTCCTCGAGCGCGGCGCAAAAGGCGTGGTAGACCGGCACATGAAGCTCCTGCACGCGGAAAGGCTCAATCGCGGGAACCAAGATTTTCACGTCGGCGAGCGTGCCGAGCCTGCCGCCGCCAAGCCCGGAAAGCGCTATAACAGAAATCCCCATTCCGCGTGCGAGAGCCGCCGCGGCGACGACGTTTTTCGCGTTGCCGGATGTGCTGATGGCAAATAGCACGTCGCCGGGCATGCCAAGCGCGTAAAGCTGCTGGGCGAATACCAGCTCGGCGTCGGTGTCGTTGGCGACGGCGGTAAAGAGCGAGTCTGAGCCTAAAAGCGGCACAACTGGAAGCCCCCACTGGAGTTTTTCAAGCATATCAGGCGAGAGGGCGGGGCATGCATTTTTCAGCTTTTCTTTAACGCGCGCCGAAAGCGGGCGGCGCGAGATGAAGCCCTTGCCCAGCTCGCCGGCGATATGTAGTGCGTCGGCTGCGCTGCCGCCGTTTCCGCAGACGAGCAGTTTCCCCCCACTCTCGATTGCGGCGGCGGCGAGCGTAGCCGCGCGAATCAGCGGCTCGGCGCAAGGCGCAAGCTCAGGCTGGCGGTCGGCGAGTTCCTCAAAAAAGCGCGATTTCATGCTGTACCTGCCTTCGTGTTTTTTAAAAAATGATAGCACAGCCGAGCCGGCTTATCAAGCGGCAAGCGCCAGAAGCCCTCATTTTTCGAGAAAAAATTAAAAAAACGGTTGACAAACCGGCTTTCCAGTGGTATAATATCAAGGCACGCGCGATGAGCCGGACACGCTAAAGTAGCTCAGTAGGCAGAGCACATCCTTGGTAAGGATGAGGTCACGGGTTCGATTCCCGTCTTTAGCTCCACAATGTATCGTAGCCTATCAGGCGGAAACAAGCCTGATAGGCTATTTTATTTTGTTGTTGCTTTACTGTTTATCGCTAAAAGCTTTTTCACTCAAAGAAATGCCGCCGCCGTTTTTAAGATTGCAAAATAACCCAACCTTTATGATTCGTTCGTTAAGCAAGAGCATATAATGGACGGGTTAAGCGAAACAAGGCTGCTTTCCGATTATCATATCGAAGGCGGGACGGGGCTTCTTCCCATAGCGAAGGGCAACACGTGGGCATACGCTTCATGCCATAGCCCAGACGTTATCAAAATGGATTTAAAATTCACGGTAACCTATGCTGATGAAGAAAAGGTCATCATCACCAAATGGGAAAACGTGCTGCGCCTTAAATATGATGAGAACTCGTGGGTCGATATGATCCAGCAGATCAGTAATGATTACTGGGAGGAGGAAGGCGGCCAGTATAGGCTGTGCGATGTTTCGCATGCCGTAGAGCGCGCGGAACTGCTTGCCAAAACTCCTATGGAAAAGGCGCACACAAAAGCTGCCGCTTCGGTAATCCGTCGAATCATGGCGACAGACCCACAATTCAATCCTGATTATACGGCGACCGGGCACTGGAATTTCTTCAATAAAGAATCTGTCATAAAGAAAAAAGATACTCTTACGCTCTGCGCATCAGGAGGAAGGTGGTCGTTTGAGTGGAAGAATACCGGCAGCATGAGAGGTACTGAAGATCCCATCCTGTTTAACGATGTTTACGGTATCCTCCAGGACGCGGCGAACTGTATCTGGAGCGACGAGTGGCAGCCGGGCGCTTCTTCTATATCAAAAAATGGAAGCTCGGCGGGCTGATTTTATCTTGTGCATTTTTTAAGAAAAAATATTGAAATTTAAGAAAATTTGTGATATGATTATAAATGTAACCAAAAAACTATGTAAATAGGAGTTTTTATGAAAAGGATTTTAGCAGCAGCAGCAGTGATATTAATGTTAATATCACTGTCGTCAATTCCCGCTTCAGCCGCCGTTTCGATGAACGATGCGCTTATTAGCATCGACTTTTCAAACGGCATTCCGGAAGGAATGGAAGTCGTCGGTGCCGAACTCGTAAACGACGAGGAAAAAGGCCAGGTGTTGTCGTTTGCAGGCGGCAGCAGCGGTTCCAGCAAAGCCGTTCTTAAAACGGATATTCTCTCACAAACGGATTTTTCGGAAGGCCTGACGTTTACGGTATGGGCCAAAGCCGCTCCCCCGGATGAACTTCATGGCATGGCCCCGATTTTCACCATAGATTTCACAAGAGTCGGTTATCTCTCTCTGTGTGCCAACCTCGTTGTCACCGTTAATACGGACGGCAACGAAACCGAGTGGGGTATCCAGCGCGTTTGGTCCGACCCGTTCTCTGCCGCCGAGGAAGTATCGGCATGCGAAAACGAATGGGCACAGTACACGGTTGTTATAGATGACCTGTCTACATATCTCTATATAAACGGGAAACTCTATGAGGAAAACCCGTTTGCTAATGGCAACTTGTTTGATATTCCTTACATACTCCTTGAAGAAATGGAATACGCCACAGGCATTGAGCTTGGCTCATATAACTGCCCGTGGTGGAGATACGGCGACTTCAAAGGACTTATTAGCAGCGCCGCAGTTTTCAATAAGGCTCTCTCTGCCGACGAAGTAAAAGAGCTTTACGTATCTACAGGCGGTACTATTGTTGAGGAGCCGGTAGAAGAAACAGAAGCTCCCGCCGAAGAAACTGCCGCGGAAACAACAGAAGCCGTAACAGAGCCGGCTGCGGTTACCGAAGAAAGCAGCGAGCCTGCCGCTGACACCACAGCGTCTAGCAGCGACTCGGAAACCCCTGCCGAAACCGAAGGCAACAGTGCTATCGTGCCGATAATAATTGTCGCGGTTGTAATCATAATAGCAGTTGTCGCAGCGGTTGTAATAATAAATAAGAAAAAGGCAAAATAATCAGCAGTAAAAAATCTATATTTAGATAAGGACAGCCTGCCGTGTTACTTGGCAGGCTGTCTTTATGTAACTGAAAAATTGATATTGACTAATTGTGGAAAATTTATTATATTTAATTATTTGCGGAGTGTTTTTAGTCCTCACGCTGTCGGTATATAGCTGCGGTTTAACGCGGACGGCTCGATGGACAAATATAAAACAGATTATTGTGTAAAGCGGGATTATTTCGATAAGTTTTCAAAGCTTGACCACGTGGTTGATTACGAGCTTGGGTATATGGAGCCGGCGTATGTGAATGGCACCCCTATGTTCCTGTACGGCGGGAGCGTAAGATCTTTGGAGTTATTTAGAGCCGAGACATACTCAGTAAAAGCCTATAGCGTTCAGATGGACGAAGGATCGTTAAGCGGGAAAGACGAGTGCCTTATTAGCACGCAACTTGCTAAAGAAGAGAATTATAAAATCGGGGATACTATCGTAATTACCGATGAAAACGGAAAGCAGCTTTTGACGCTTACAAGTTCACTAAATGCGGTCGGATTGTCCGAGAGGATGCATCATAAGCCGCTCGACATGTCAGGTGGGGAGCAGCAGCGCGTCGCGATCGCGCGCGTTATCGCGATGAACCCGCATATAATTTTAGCAGACGAGCCGACCGGCAACCTCGACCAAAAAAGCACTAAAAGAAGTGATGGATTTATTGGCGGAGCGCGTCCGGGACGGCGGCACAGTCGTTATGGTAACGCACAATACCGGCTTAATCGTGTACGCCAGCAGGGTGTTACATATTGAAGATGGGAATATAATAGAAAAGTAAAGCGGGGGCAAGCGCCCCCGTATGCTTTACGACCAATAAAACATATACTTCTCCAGCGCGTCCATTAGGGCTTTGACATTTTCAAGAGGCCTGCCCGCGTACCAGCCGTAAATGAGCAAAAGCCCGCCCGCGGGCGAGGAGAGCTTACCGGCCGCTCCTTTTCGTCGAGGTTGAACGCGGCTACTATGCCTGCGCACCCGGCGGTGTTTGCCACCTTGAAAATTTTCCCGCTTTGCTCGGGGTCTTCAAGTATGCAGTCGGGCGAGGGGACCGCGGGGGTTTTTAGCCTTATAATCCTACCGTCGCGATAGCAAAGCGGCAGGATTACATCCGGAATGCTCCTGCCTAGCTCGTCGCTGAGGTAAACCGGGCCGCCGCTCATCGCGCGGAGCACCGCGTTTTTCCTTGCTTGCCCGTCGTCCGACCACCACATGTCCCAGTCGCCGGTGTAAACGCCGCCGTATACGAATGCGTTGAAGCTGCACTGGATTAGGTGCTGGGCGAACCACTTGCGGTTCTCGGGCAAAAAGTCGCCGCTGATGCGCAAAACCGAGCTTTGCGGGCGGCTCCAGAAGTTTTCGATAGCCATGCCCATGCAGTTTATCATCGCGCCGCCGAAGTTTACCCCTACCGAAGCCTCGACCGCCTCGTGCAATGCTTCCGCCGCGCGCCCTATCGGCGCCATGCCGCGATAGTGCTCGTATAAAAACGACTGGTTGTCCACCTTGACAAAATCGGCGCCGCACTCGCGCAGAAAACGGTGAAAGCCGTAGTAAAAGCCAAACATCCTTTCAAACGAGGGGTATGGCAAAAGCTTGCCGTTCGGCACAACGGCGAGCTGGTCGCGGTATTTTTCGGCAACCTGCCCTTCGGGGTCGATACCGTGCCAGTAGCCCGTCGTCGGGTGCCAGACGCCGACCATTAAGCCGTATTTTCCCTTGAGCTCTGCAATCGCAGCGCGCAGCCCGCCTGGGAAGCGCGCGTGGTCGGCTTCAAAGCTTTTCAGCTCACGCGAGTGCATCGTGGCGAGGTTGTTGTTCGGGCAGTCCGCCCACATGTCGTCTAGCAGCATCCAGCGGACCGGTATGCCTTTTTCGGCGAATTCCCGCGCTTTAGCGAGAAGCCCCTCATGCGAGACATCCATATGGAAGGCGTCCCAGCTGCACCAGCCGAGGTACTCGAAGACCTCGGGGTACCGGCGCTCTTTTTTAGGCTTTATGGGCTTTTTCATCGCTTTGATACCAAACTCGGCGACCCGCTCGGGAAGCCGGTACGGGTCCTCGTCAAACCCGAAAAGCATCACGCATGAGCTTATGCGGTTTTGCGGGTAGTGGCTGTATGCAAAAAGCGTGCCGCCGCCCGCGCCTTTGAGGTTACTTTTGAACCCTCCGTCGCTCGTGGCAAAAAGGAGCATGTATCCGCCGCCATGTAGCCGCGCGAGCAATGCCTGCGTGCGCTCGGGCAGCTCCGCCGCGCTCCCGCATATTTTAGTGCCGCACCAGAAATTGCAGCGCATGTAGTTCGCCATCGCTTTCTCAAAAGGCATCTCGGCTATGTCTATGCCGGCGGCTCGCTCGATGTCAAGATGGTTTTGCCCACGCCGGCTGCCGAGCGAGGGGTAGTAGGAAACTTCAATATAAAGCGCGGCAAGCCCGCCCTCGGCTTCCACTATCCACAGCGCCCCGGTTATCTCGCCGGACTCGTCTGAAAACTCGGCGCGCTCGCCGGTTAGCGCGGCTAGAGGCAAATATATCGGCTCCGCGCCTTCGGGGCATACCCAAAAGCGTATGCCTGCCATTACCTCCGCCCCGCCATGGGTTATCGACAGCCCCTTCTCCGAGGAAAATTTCATCGTTAGCCCCCCATATAAATCTTTAGTATAAGGTATCACCGCAGGCGCCGGTATGCAAGCCCGAAAAGAAAAAATTCGCAAATTTAGCGGTTCTATGCCACGCCGGGGCGAAGCTGTGGTATAATACCGGGTGTATAGCAAAATAGGCGCATAAAGGAGTGGGCTATGGGAAGCTTTGATAAAGCCAAGTGGGTTTGGCACAACTCGTACCGCGGGAAAAACGTATACGTCAATTTCGAGGATAAGTTTACGCTAAAATCCGCCCCGTCCTCGTGCAAGGTAAAAATAAGCTGCGACAGAAGCTACGCGCTGTATGTAAACGGCGAGTTTGCCCATTGCGCGCAGTGCTCGGACTACGAGGACCTAAAGTTTTACGACGAGGTAGACATAACCGGGCACATAAAGCCCGGCGAAAACGAGCTTTTCGTCACGGTTTACTACCAAGGGGTAAGCTGCTCGACCTACCGGTGCGGGGAGCCGGGGCTGATTTTCGAGGTCATAGCCGACGGCGGGGTAGTCTGCGCGTCGTCGGAGCGGACGGTCGCCTATAAAAACAGCGCATACGAAAGCGGCGAGGGCGTCGAGTGGGTCACCGTTCAGCTAGGCATCGGCTTTCACTACGACGCCACGCGCGAGGGCGAGCGCGAAGGAGAGAAATACGCCGACATAGTAGAGAAAACCTACGACATCCGCCCGCGCCCGGTAAAGCTGCTAAAAATTGAGCCGCCGAAAAGCGCGGGTCTTATAAACAAAGGCGTGTTTTTCGATTTGGCGGACGGCACGCCGGCGCAAAAGATGCAGGCCGCGGCGCTAGCGGTGCAATATGTCTGCGGGAGCCTTCCGCTGCCGTCGGAAGAGGGAATTAAGCTTTCGGTCGAGGGAAGCTACAAGGGGCATGAGCCCGACGGCGTTTTCGCCATTGCCGACCTAGGCGAGGAGAGCACGGGCCTTTTGCTTTTGGATCTTGAGGTGCCGCACGAGTGCGACGTCTATGTTGGCTGGGGCGAACACCTTGCCGACCTGCGCGTGCGTGCGCATGTCGGTGGGCGCAACTTCGCGGTGAAATACCGCGCTCGCGCGGGGAGGAATGCCTTTTTCGCGCCGTTTTTGAGGCTGGGGCTGCGATACCTTGAGCTGCACGTTTACGCAAGAGAGTGCACGCTGTACTATACCGGCGTCCGCCCGACTGTCTACCCGCTGCCCGAGCCGGCAGAGCCGCCGATAACCGACGGCTTGCACAAAAAGATTTACGAGGTTGCCTGCAGAACGCTTCAGCTCTGCATGCACGAGCATTATGAGGACTGCCCGTGGCGCGAGCAGGCACTTTACACGATGGACTCGCGCAACCAGATGCTCTGCGGCTACTATGCGTTCGGCGAGACCCGGTTCCCGCGCGCCTCGCTCGAGCTTATAGCCCACTCGCTGCGCGAGGACAGTCTACTTGAACTATGCTCGCCGGCTGAAGTGGCGATTACGATTCCGTCGTTTTCTGCGATGTTCCTCGTGCAGCTTTGGGAGTACCTCGATTTTTCGGGCGACGAGGAGTTTGTGCGGGGGCTTTTACCCACCGCCGAGCGCATCGCGGGCGGGTTTTTGCGCCGGCTTGAGGCAGACGGTGGGCTGCTAAAGTGCTACGGCGAGCGGAAGTATTGGGACTTTTACGAGTGGCAGGAAGGGCTCGCCGGCACGATTTTCGGCTATGTGCCAGAGTCGGAGCGCACATACGACGCGCCGCTCTGCGCCTTCGTCTCGCTGGGGCTGCGCGCGCTGGCAAGTATTTGCGCAAGGCTCGGGCTGCCCGAGAAGGAAAAGCATTACCAAAGCGCGCACGAGAAGCTGAACAAAGCGATTGACGACGCGTTTTTCGACAGCGGGCGGGGCTGCTACGCCTCGTTTTTACGCGAGGGGCGGATTTGGCACTACAGCGAGCTGACAAACTCGCTTGCCGTCTGTGCCGGCGCCGTGCCGGAGGAGCGGCTCGGCTCGGTACTTGAGGCGATAGCCGGCGGCGGTCTTTTGCCGGTGACTCTCTCGCACAGCATTTTCAAATACGACGCACTGATGAAGCGGCGCGAAAAATACGAAAAGTTTGTGCTGGACAATATCGCCGAGCTTTGGGGCAAAATGCTATTATCGGGCGCGACAAGCTTTTGGGAGACAATCGATGGCGAGGCGGCTTTCGCGAATGGCGGCAGCCTTTGCCACGGATGGTCGGCTGTTCCGATATACGTCTACTTTAAGTATTTTGGTGGGAAATAAAAGCCGAATGCGGCGATTTGGGGGCGTGTTGGGAGGTATACAATATGTCACTTGATAGCGTCTGTGCGGCGCTGTGCCATGCGATGGGCATAAGCCCGCCCGAGCATGCGGGGAAGGGTAACCCCGAGCTTTTGCGGTATATCGGCAGTACTGCGGGCGAAGGGAAGTTCGACCGGGTTTTTATCTATAATCCCGACGCCATAGGGCGGTGGATAATAGAAAAATACCCCGAGCTGTTCGTCGAAGCCATCGTTCCTTGCGAGGTGGAGATACCGCTGGTTTGCCCCATGCCGTCAGTAACGCCGGTATGCTTTGCGACGATGTATTCCGGCGCGCAGCCCGAGGTGCATGGGATAAGAAAATACGAAAAGCCGGTAGTGAAAATCGAGACGGTATTTGATGCGCTCATAAACAATGGCAAGCGCGCGGCGATTGTCGCCCAGACCGGCAGCAGCATGTCGATGATATTCCGCGAGCGGGACATGGATTACTTTATCTACGACACAATCGAAAAGGCGAACGCGAAAGCCGCGGAGCTAATCTGTGAGGACAGCTATGATTTTCTAGTAGTATACAACGGCAACTACGACGCGGCGATGCATAAGTTCGGCCCAGAGAGCGTGACATCGCTTGCAGAGGCGCGGGTAAACTCGTTGGTGTTCGGCATGTTTGTCTCGCTGATTAAGGAGCGCTGGAAGCACCACCGGACGCTTTACGGGTTTGCCGCCGACCACGGTTGCCACGAGATAGACGGCGGCTGCGGCTCGCACGGGTTAGACATGCCGGAGGACACCGAGCTTTTGCACTTTTACGGGTCGTATTTGGGAAATTAGGAGGTGGCAAATATGGAGCTTTCGGTCTGGTCAAGCTATTATGTCGACCTTTCGCCCGAAGATGCGGTGCTGGAGTTTGAAAAGCACGGGATTTATTACTCGGAGCTGTCCGACGAGCACGCCGCGGTGCTGCTTTCCCGCGGCGATCCAAAAGAGGTGGGGCGAAGGTTTCGCGAGTATGCCGACGCGCACGGCGTTAAATTCACGCAGGGGCACCTTTGGCTGCGGTGCCGGCTTTGCGGCCCGGAGCGGGAGAAAACGATAAGCACGCTCAAGGATTGGCTCGACCTGTTTTACTTTGCAGGCGTTAAAAATGCGGTTTTGCACTGCGACGGTTACTCGTTTGCCGAGGACACGCCGGATGAGGAAAAATACCGTGCCAACATCGAGGCGATAAAGGAGCTTACGGGATACATAAAAGGAAAAGACCTCACGATTTGCCTTGAGAATTTGCGCCTTTTTGTCTTTACCGCCGACGAGCTGCTTTATGTCGTAGAGGAAGTGGGCGGCGAGAATATCGGCATTTGCCTTGACACCGGGCACCTGAACCTTGTGGGCGGAGATCAGGTGGAATTTATAAGGAAAGCCGGCAAATACCTCAAAGCCCTGCACATCGCCGACAACGACGGGACCTCCGACCAGCATATGATGCCCTACGGCAGGGGAAACATAGACTTTCTCGTGGTCATGCGCGCGCTGAAGGAAATAGGGTACGGCGGGCTGTTCAACCTTGAGATACCGGGCGAGCGGCACTGCCCTGTCGAGATCCGGGGATACAAACTCGAGTATATCAAAAAAATGTACGACTACCTTTACAATAACGCCTGACGGGAGCTATTTATGGGGGATAAAGAAGCAGGGATGAAATTTAAAAGCGCGGCGGAGCTTGCCGAAGCGCGAGAGAGGGTTTGGGAGGAGTACGCCGAGAGGGCAAAATCCGACCCTCAGCGGAAAGAGGAATTTGAGACAAAAACGATGGTATTCGGCGACGCGGTGATGCGCTATGAAATGTACGTCATAGGCGAGAAGCCGGAGGGCGGGTACCCGCTTTATATCGCGCTGCACGGAGGCGGGGGCGCGCCGAAAGCTCTCAACGACTCGCAGTGGGAACACATGAAGGTATACTACCGGAGGAGCGTCGGCTGCGGCGTCTACGTCGCGCCGAGAGGGGTGCGCGATACGTGGAACACCCATTTCAACGACGAGTCGTACCCGCTGTACGACCGGCTGATTGAGAACATGATACTTTTCGCGGGCGTAGACCCGAACCGGGTATACCTGCTCGGCTTTTCGGCGGGCGGCGACGGCGTCTACGCGATAACCCCGCGCATGGCCGACAGGTTCGCAGCCGCGAACATGTCGGCGGGGCACCCCAACGGCGTGTCGCTGAAAAACCTTTACAGCTTGCCGCTCGCGATACAAGTTGGCGAGCGCGACACGGCTTACGGGAGAAACACCGAGGCGGCGGTGTATGACGGCTTGCTTGGAAGCCTCGCCGCCGCAGAGGGCGGGTATGTTCACCGAACGTTTATCCATTATGAAAAGCCCCACAACTTTTACGACAACCATCCCGAAAGGGAGCCGCAAAAGGTCATCGCCGACGTGCGCGCGTGGAAGGAAAATGGCGACAGGAGCACGATTTTTGCCAACACCAACGCCGTCGACTGGGTCACGGCATTCGAGCGCAAGCCCTACCCCGAAAAAATAATATGGGATCTGGGCACCCGCGCGCCGATGCGGCGTGTGCGCTCGTTTTACTGGCTGCGGGCGGACAGCCCAGAGCCAGCCGGCGAGGTGAAGGCGCAGCTTGATAGGGCAAACAACTCCGTAATGGTTGAAACAAAAGATTTGCGCGGCGGCTTGACGGTGCTGCTGAATGAGGACATGCTCGACATTTTCGCGCCGGTGAAAATCGAGATAGATGGGGAGAAGCTTGAGGTCTACGACCAGCCTTCGATGAAGCTGCTTTATCATACCACGCTCGAGCGAGGGGACAGGTTTTTCCAGTTCGCGGCGGGAGTAAAGCTTTGCCGCGGCGAGGATGGAAGCTGGAAGGCGGAGCAGGCGGTTTAGGCGCGGTAAAGGAGGGGAGAGTATGCAAAAATTCATAGTCAGCCGCGACGACTCGATATACGAGGCGTTCCCGGACGTCGCGTTTGCGAAAGACGGTCGGCTGGTCTGCGTTTTCACCGAGTGCGAGCACCATGGAAACAGGAATAGTTCCCGGCTCGTCGTCAAAATCAGCGCCGACCGCGGAAGAAGCTGGTCGGAAAAATACCCGGTTACCGAGCGGGGCACAAACAGCGCGTTTTTCGACTGCGCGAGGCTCTCATTACTCTCGGACGGCAGGCTTGCCATGGTCTGCAACTTCGTTGAGCGAGGCGGGGGCAAAACCCGATATGCCAACTACCTTTGGTTTAGCGACGACGGGGTAAATTGGGGCGTGCCGGTGGAGCTGCCGCTCGGAGGCATTGTGCCCGACAGGCTGGTTGAGCTAAAAAGCGGGCGCTGGGTGTTCGCATCGCATAACTACAGCCCCGAGCACGGCAAGCTCGCGCAGTACTGCATCATCTCCGACGACCGCGGCAAAACATGGTCGAAGCCGATTGTGATAGCCTCCGACCCGCGATATAACCTTTGCGAAGCGTCGATGGTGGAGGTCGAGCCGAACGTTATTGTCGCATTCATGCGCGAGAACTCGGGCATGGGCTACGACTGCTTTAAGGCGATCTCGCGCGACGGCGGCGAAAGCTGGGAAGGGCCATTTAATGTGCCGCTCCCAGGCTGCCACCGGCCGACAGCGGGATTTTTGCGAGACGGGCGGCTGCTTATTACATACCGATTCATGCAGGGCGGGGGCGGCTGGCTCGGCTGGTGGACGCAAAATATGTTCGGCGCGTTTTTGCCTGCCGAGTGCGCGCTTGCCACCGAGCGGCACGAGCAGTCGGCAAGGATATTCCCGATTGACTATGACCGCAGCCCGGTGTCCGATATTGGCTATACCGGCTGGGTGCAGTTTGACGACGGCGAGGTGTATGTCGTAAACTACCTTGTCGACGACGCGCCGAAGGCTTATATCCGCGCAAGCGCGTTTTATCCCGAGGAGTTTACGATAAATACATAACGGATTTCGCTAAAACCCGCGGCGGGGGAGCATAAGCTCCCCCGCTTTTTGTTTTATTTTTTAGAGGATAAGTTCGCCAACGACCCGTTATTTGCGGTGGGGCGTGTTTTTTCTTTATCCAGCATGCCGAAAGTAAAGGCTGGCTTAAACCGCGATATTTGCGCTTTTGGGGGCTTGCGTTCACAAAAAGCACTCAATTATCCGCTGCCGGTCGGACTCGAGAGTGCCGCGCTCCATCGCGAGCAGCACCGCGCCGGCGGCTACCGGCGGCAAAAGAGCGGGCATAACTGGCGTGTTTTTGTACGCGCCGCCGTCGAGCATGACGAACTCCTCACGGAACGCCTGCACGAGCGCGCCCGCTTTTGACGCCCTCCACGCGCCGCCGCAAAGCGCGACCGATTTTTCGCGCGGCACGCCGTATATCCGGTACAGCGCCGCGGTTTGCCTTGCAAGGAGCTTGCCGGCTTCGATTATAATAGCGCGCGCCAAATCGTCCCCGCTGTCGGCTGCCTCGCCGACATAAGGCGCAAAGCCCGCGATTTTCATATGCCGCGGGACGGAGTCGGTGTCGTTATAAAACATGCGGTAAAGCGCGCGGGTCATCGAGTCTATGGTTTGGGGCGTGCCGCATGGCGCGCCCTCGCCGCAGTCGGCGGCTATGTAGCGCAAAAACGCCGGCGCGAGCATGGTCGGCTCACCCCAGCCGCAGAGCGCTGCTACCGCAGCGCGGATGCCGTGCGAGCCGATAAAATACCCGCCGCCCTCGTCGCCAAGCTCGGGGCCGTAGCCGCCGCGGTGGATTACCTCGTCGCCGCGCACCCACGCTACTCCCGAGCCGGTGCCGGCTATGACGATGCAGCCGTCGTCGTCAAACGCGCCGGCGAGCCGGCAGGCATATGCCTCGCCGAGGAATTTTACCGCGCAGCCCGGGGCGCGCTTTTTTATTGCTAAAAGCACCGGCTCCGCCGGCCCGACAACCACGCCCGCCGCGTCGGCGGGGTATTTGCCGCATTTTTCATAAGCTTCGCCGAGCGCGCCGCCGATGGCTTCCTCGCAGTGCCGGGCTACGCGCTCATCGCCTAAAAACCGCGCGTTAGTGCCGCCGGAAACGCGTTTTGATATAAGGTTAAAATCATCGTCGTAGACTACAGCGGCGAGCTTGCTGCCACCGCCGTCGAACGCCAGGTGTAAGCTCATAGTAGCCCTCCGGTTTGCAGGATTTTCTTTTTTTGCGGGGAGGGAACGCTTATGCGTATTATAATACTGCGGCTGTCATATTTCAATGCCGGCGGCAGTAAAATACCAATAAAAAAAGGCGCCGGCTGTTGCCGACACCTTTGTTTTGCGGTTTATTTGTAAAGCCCGCGCTTGACGTAGAAGGTATGCAGTATCTCGTGCGCCTTATGGCTGCCGGGCTCGCCGAAGAACTCGTCGTAAAGCATCTTGCAGACGGGGTTCTCATGCGAACGGCGCAGCTTGTTCTTCGAGTCGACTTCATAGAGCACCGCAGCGCGTTTTGCGCGCAGGTCGACATTGTTGCGCACTACGGGCGGCTGATAGGGCTGGCCGCCGCCGTTGACGCAGCCGCCGGGGCAGGCCATGACCTCGATGAAGGTGAGGTCCTCCTCGCCGTTCTTAACGCGCTCGAGCAGCTTTTTGGCGTTTGCGGTGCCGGATACGACAGCGACTTTGATCTCAAGGTCGCCGAGCCTGTAAGTTGCGCGCTTGATGCCCGCTGTGCCGCGGACGTCCGGGAACTCGACCTTTTCAAGCGGGTGGCCGAGAATCGACTCGGCAGCGGTGCGTAGCGCTGCTTCCATAACGCCGCCTGTCGCGCCGAAGATTTCGCCCGCGCCGGTGGCGACGCCAAACGGCTGGTCGAACGGCTCGTCGGGCAGGCTCTTAAAGTCGATGCCGCAACGCTCGATCATGCGGCCGAGCTCGCGCGTTGTGATAGCGACGTCAACGTCGGGATAGCCCGAAGCGGCCTCGCCTTCGCGCCCGACCTCGAACTTCTTCGCGGTGCAGGGGATAGCCGAGACGACGAAGATGTCCTTCGGGTCAAGTCCGTTCTTCTGCGCGAAGTATGTCTTAAGGATCGCGCCGAACATCTGCTGCGGCGACTTGCAGGTTGAAAGATTCTCTGTAAACTCGGGGAAGAAGTGCTCGCAGAACTTGATCCAGCCGGGCGAGCAGGAGGTGATCATCGGCAGCTTGCCGCCGTTTTTGATGCGCTCGATGAGCTCGTGAGCCTCTTCGATTATCGTGAGGTCTGCGGTGAGGTTCATGTTGTATACGCCGTTGAAGCCCATGCGCTTGAGCGCCGCGACCATCTTGCCCTCGACGTCGGTGCCGGGCTCGTAGCCAAAGCACTCGCCGAGCGTCGCGCGGACCGACGGGGCGGTGATGATTGCGACGAACTTGCTCGGGTCGGCGAGAGCCTCGAAAACTTTATCAGTGTCGTCGCGCTCGTGCAGCGCGCCGGTCGGGCAGACAACCGTGCACTGGCCGCAGTTTATGCACGGGGTATCGGCAAGTTTTGACTCGAACGCGCAGCCGATTTCTGTGTCAAACCCGCGGTTGATGGCGCCGATGACGCCGACCGCCTGGACCTTATGGCAAGCGGCGACGCAGCGGCGGCAGAGTATGCACTTGGTGTTGTCGCGCACGATGGAAGGCGACGACTCGTCTTTCGCGGCTTTGGTACGCTCGCCTACGAAGTAGGACGAGGTAACGCCGTAGTCGCGGCAGAGCTTCTGCAGCTCGCAGTTGGTCGAGCGGATGCACGAGAGGCAGTCCATGTTGTGGTTCGAGAGCAGAAGCTCGAGGTTTAGCTTGCGAGCCTTCTGGATTTTGGGGCTGTCGGTCTTTATGACCATTCCGTCGTAGACGGGGTAAACGCACGAGGTAACCATCCTGAAAGGCTTGCCGCCTTCGGACACCTCGACAAGGCAGATGCGGCATGCGCCAATCTCGTTTATCTCGCGCAGATAGCAAAGCGTGGGTATATCTATGTTCGCAAGGCGCGCGGCGTCAAGCACCGTGGTGCCCGCCGGCACTTCGTATTCCCTGTCGTTAATTGTGACTTTTACCTTATCCATGTTCGCTTATGCGGCTCTCCTTTCTCAGTTCTTGGATATGGCGCCGAATGCGCAGTTATCCATGCAGACGCCGCACTTTATGCACTTCGACTGGTCGATGACGTGAGGCTCTCTGACTTTGCCCGAAATCGCAGAGGTTGGGCATTTGCGTGCGCATTTCGTGCAACCTGTGCATTTTGCGGGATCGATTATAAATTGTACCAGCCTCTTGCAGACGTGAGCCGGGCAGCGGCGGTCTTTGATGTGCGCTTCGTACTCGTCGTGGAAGAACCTGAGCGTCGATATTACCGGGTTCGGCGCGGTCTGGCCAAGCCCGCAGAGCGACGCGGTCTTGACGTAGTCGGACAGCTCCTCAAGCCTTGCAAGGTCCTTTTCGGTCGCCTTGCCGTCGATGATCTTGTCGAGTATCTCAAGCGTGCGCTTCATGCCGATGCGGCAGGGCGTGCATTTGCCGCAGCTTTCGTCGACGGTGAACTCGAGGAAGAAGCGCGCGATGTCGACCATGCAGTTGTCCTCGTCGATGACGATCATGCCGCCCGAGCCGATGATGCAGCCGATCGCCGCGAGCGAGTCGTAGTCGACCGGCGTGTCAATCAGCTTTGCCGGAATGCAGCCGCCCGACGGGCCGCCGGTTTGAACGGCTTTGAGCTCCTTGCCGTTCGGGATGCCGCCACCTATTTCGTATATGATCTCGCGCAGCGGCATGCCCATCGGAATCTCGATGAGGCCGGTGTTGTTAATCTTGCCGCCGAGCGCGAAGACTTTGGTGCCTTTGGATTTCTCGGTGCCGTAGCTGGCGAACCAATCGGCGCCGCGCAGGATGATCTGCGGTATGTTTGCGTAGGTTTCGACGTTGTTGAGGACCGTCGGCTGATCGAACAGGCCCTTTGTCGCCGGGAACGGCGGGCGCGGACGCGGCTCGCCGCGCTTGCCTTCGATCGAAGTCATAAGCGAGGTCTCCTCGCCGCAGACGAACGCGCCGGCGCCAAAGCGCAGCGACAGCTCGAAGTTAAAGCCGGTGCCGAATATATTCTGTCCGAGCAGGCCGTATTCTTTCGCCTGGTCTATCGCGATCTGCAGCCTCTTTATAGCGGTCGGGTACTCGGCGCGTACGTAGATGTATCCCTCGTCGGCGCCGATAGCGTACGCCGCGATCGTCATGGCTTCGATTATGGCGTGCGGGTCGCCCTCAAGCAGCGAGCGGTCCATGAACGCGCCGGGGTCACCCTCGTCGGCGTTGCAGCAGACGTATTTTTTAACCTTGCCGCGGTTGTCGGAGGCGAGCTTCCATTTAAGCCCTGTCGGGAAGCCGGCGCCTCCGCGGCCACGCAGGCCGGATTTATATACGACGTCGATTACCTCGTCAGGCGTCATCTCGGTGAGCGCCTTGTGGAGGGCTTGATAGCCATCGCGAGCTATGTACTCGTCGATGTCCTCAGGGTTGATAACGCCGCAGTTGCGCAGGGCGATGCGCACCTGCTTTTTCATGAATGTGGTGTCGTCTATGGAGTAGGCGGGCTTGCCGTTCTCGGTGAGCATGAACTCTTCGACCGGCTTGCCGCCGCGGATATGCTCCTCAACCACGCGGCGTGCGCGGTCAGGAGTCATTTTTACGTAAGTAACTTTCGGTTTGCCTTCTTCGTAAATTTCAACTATAGGCTCGTACTGGCAGATGCCAATGCATCCGGTCAGCTCTACGCGGACGTTGTCCATGCCGGCGGTATATTCCTTGAAAGCGTCCATAACCGGGCCGGCGCCGGCCGCCATGCCGCAGGTAGCAAGCCCTACAACGACCCTGAAGCCGCCGTCGGCTGCGGTGATGACGGGGGCGGTCCTGTCGCGCAGGGCGAGAAGATCGGTATAGTTCATAAAGCTTTTTAATCCCCCTTAAGCCTTATACTTTGCAAGCACGCTCGCCACTTGGTCGGCGGTCATCTTGCCGTATACTTCGTTGTTAATAACCATAACTGGTGCAAGCCCGCATGCGCCGACGCAGCGCGTTGCCTCGAGCGAGTACCTGCCGTCGGGCGAGATACCGCCCACCTCGACGCCAAGCTGCTTTGACACCTCTTCGAGGACGGCGGCTGCGCCTTTGACATAGCAAGCGGTCCCAAGGCAGATGGAAATCGCAACCTCGCCGCTGGGATTGAGCTTGAACTGTGAGTAGAACGTAGCGATGCCATATATCTCTTCAAGCGGCGTGCCAGTCTTTTCCGCAATGATCTTTTGCACCTCGGGCGGCAGGTATCCGTAGATCTCTTGCGCCTCCTGAAGGATTGGCATCATTGCGCCTTTGACCCCGCGATATTTTTCGATGACAGCGAGGAGCTTTGCTTCCTGCTCCGGCGTGCCACGAAAATCGACAGCGGTCAGCTTCTTTTTCATGACAAACAAACCTCCGTTAATCGTCCGTTAAAATATAAATGGGCCGATAATTTACTCATACCGACTTATTATACTACATGTTATAACAAAAATCTATAGCCCTTATAAAAAATTTATCATTTTTTAAAATTTTTCATTTGCCTCTCTAACATTATCTGTTAAAAACTGGTTTTAAATTTAACAATTTTGCATATAAAAACCATAGGATTAAGCATGACGGGAGCGGTGCTGTGCTATCGTTTGTTAATTCTCACATTTTATCGCCTGTTGTAACAACACTTCTGTTACTCGCGGGTGTGTATTTCACATTCAGGCTGCGCCTTTCGCCGGCGCGGATTTTTAAGGCTTTGACCTCGAAATCCGCGGCGGAGGGGATAAGCCCCTTTCGCGCATTGACGGTGGCGCTCGCGGGGACGCTCGGCGTGGGCAACATCGTCGGCGTCGCCTCGGCTATATCACTCGGCGGGCCGGGCGCGGTGTTTTGGATGTGGGTGAGCGGGTGCCTAGTGATGGCGCTAAAATACGCCGAGGTGGCGCTCGCCGTCAAATACAGGCGCGCCGAGGAGGGCGGCGCAAAGGCGGGCGGCGCTGCACCGGCGTACTATGGCGGGCCGTTTTACTACATACGCGACGGGTTAGGCTTTAGCCGGCTTGCGAAGCTCTACGCCGCGGTATTGGCGCTAGACTCCTTCGCGCTGGGCTGCGTGATACAGACTAAAGCCGCGGCGGACGGGATGGCTGGGGCGTTTAGCATACCGAAATTGGCGACCGGCGCGGCGGTGGGGCTTTTAATGCTCGCGGTGACGCTGTTCGGCATAAGCGGGATATCCGAGGTAACAGTGCGGCTAATCCCATTTCTGACGCTCGGGTACGCGGCGTTGTCATTATGTATAATTTTGCCATACTCGGTTTATTTGCCCGAGATACTCGCCGAAATTGTAAGCTCCGCGTTTTTGCCCGAGACGGCGCCGGGAGCTGGTATCGCGGGGCTTTTAGGCATCTTCAACTTTGCGGCGCTGCGGTACGGTGTCGCGCGCGGGATATTCTCAAACGAGGCGGGCTGCGGCAGCTCCGGCATCGCGCACGCGGCAGCCGACACGCCGTCCGCAGCCGAGCAGGGTGCGTGGGGAGTATTCGAGGTGTTCGCTGACACCATAGTGCTTTGCGGCCTCACTGCGTTTGTAATCCTAATTGCGCAAAGGCTCTTTCCGGGCAGCGCGGCGCTATATGGCGGAGGCATGGAAGCGGTTACGGCGGCTTACGGCAAAAGCCTCTACTCGGTAGTGGAGGATTTCCTCGGCGCGTCGCCCGAGTTTTGCGACATGGCGGCGAGGCTTGCGGTAGCGTTTATAAGCAGCTCGGTCTGCATGTACGCGCTCGCGACGGTCATCACTTGGTCGCATTACGGCGCCGAGGCGCTCCGGTTCCTTCTTGGCAAACACTCGGGCAAGCTGCGCGCGGCGTACCTTTGCCTTTGCGCGGCGTTTTGCGCAGCCGGCTCGTTAGCGACGGAGGGCGCCGCGTGGGACGCCGCCGACCTTGCGCTCGGATTGATGATAATCATAAACACCGTCTGTGTGCTGAAGCTCAGAGGCGAGGTGCCGTATCTCGGCGGGCCAGAGCCGTTGCGGCTCGCAAAGCCTGAGCGGGGTGGCGGGCAGATGCCGCGGAAAAAAAGCGAAAAAAAGGGCAACGCCCATGCCGCGTAATTTGCTGCCCAGGCGCATAAAAAAGGGCGGGAACGGCTTTGGTTCCCGCCTTTATTTTTTCAGCCTTTCTATAAATTTCCCAATCCGCTCGAGCGCGGTATCGATATGCTTTATCGAGTAGGCGTAGGATATACGCGCGAATCCCTCGCCGCATTCGCCGAACGCGGTGCCGGGCACGATTGCGACTTTTTCCTCAAATAAGAGCCGCTCGCAGAACTGCTCGCTGGTCATCCCGAACCCGCCGATGTTGGGGAATACGTAAAACGCGCCTTCCGGCTCAAAGCACGGAAGCCCAAGCTTGCGCAGCCGGTCCACTATGTAGCGGCGGCGGCGGTCGTACTCGGCTTTCATCTCCTCGATGTCCTCGTCGCCGGCGCGCAGGGCTTCAATAGCGGCATACTGGCTTTGCGTCGGCGCGCACATTATCGCGAACTGGTGGACCTTCGCCATCTGCCGTGTGATTTCCGCCGGCGCAAGGGTGTATCCCAGCCGCCAGCCGGTCATCGCGTACGCTTTTGAGAACCCCGCGGCGATTACAGTGCGCTCGCGCATGCCGGGCATCAAGGCTATCGAGACATGCTTGCCGTTGTAGGTAAGCTCGGCGTAAATCTCGTCAGAGAGCACCAAAATGTCGGTGCCGCAGAGAATCTCGGCTATTGCGGCGACGTCCTCTTTGCCCATAACCGCGCCGGTGGGGTTGTTGGGGTAGGGAAGTATAAGAAGTTTCGTTTTCGGCGTTATTGCCGCGCGCAGCTCATCTGGCGTGAGCCTGAACCGGTTTTCCTCCTTTGTCTTAATCAGCACCGGCTCCCCGCCTGCAAGCCGGATCAGCGGCTCGTAGCAGACGAACGCGGGCACCGGCAAGATAACCTCGTCGCCGGGGCAGACAATCGTGCGGATTGCAAGGTCGATAGCCTCGCTGCCGCCGATGGTCACGATTATCTCAGACCGGGGGTCGTACTCAAGCCCGAACCTGCGCTTTTGGTATCTTGCAATCTCCTCGCGCAGCTCGGCAAGCCCGCTGTTCGAGGTGTAGTAAGTTCTGCCGCGCTCAAGGCTCTCAATTGCCGCCTCGCGGATATGCCACGGCGTCACGAAGTCCGGCTGCCCGACCGTGAGCGAGACGGCGTCTTTCATCTCGTCGAGCATATCGAAAAACTTGCGTATGCCCGAGGGCTTTAGCGCCTGTACCTTTGGTGATAACAACCTTCCGTAGTCAATCACATTATATTGCCCCTCTCGTCGACCTCGGGGGCGCCGTAGACTATACCCTTGTCTTTGTATTTTTTAAGCACGAAGTGGGTCGCCGTTGAAAGTACGCCCTCCATTGGCGCCAGCTTGTTGGCGACGAAATAGGCGACCTCCTTTAGTGTTTTGCCTTCTATCGTGACGAGCAGGTCGAACCCGCCCGACACGAGCATGACGCTTTTTACTTCGGGATAGTTTATAATCTTTTCGGCTATCCGGTCAAACCCGCGGTCGCGCTGGGGGGTGACCTTTATTTCTATAATCGCCGACACATACTCCCTGTCGGTTTTGTCCCAATCGACAAGAGCCGTGTAGCCGCGGATTACGCCTTCGTCCTCATAGCGCTTTATCGCGGCTTTGACTTCTTCTTCGCTTTTGCCGAGCATCACTGCAAGCTGCTCGGCAGTAAGCTGTGCGTTTTCCTCAAGCAGCTTTAGAATTGTATCCATAACGCGTTGTCCCCACATAATAAAGGATTAGCGCGCCTGCCGGCGCGCTTTTTGGCCTATAGATACGCACCGAGCTTCTCTAGCCTTTTGCGTATCTCGCCGTAGTCTGCTTCGCGCGCAGGTTTACCAGACTCGGCGGCAACCGACGCGCCAACGCCCGCCGCCTGCCCTGTTATGTAGCAGCCGGGTATAACCCTTATAGAAGACTGTATATACCTGTCGGCTGAGATGCAGCGACCGGCGACGAGCAGGTTGTCAATACCGCGCACGACCAGCGCGCGGTAAGGTATGCCGTAGCTTTCGCCCTTTTTGTACCTGTAGCGCTGGTGCTCGTCGGCAAATTTCCGGTAGCCAGCGTCGTCGTTGGTGGGAGAGTGGATATCGACCGGATAGGCATAGCGGCCAATCTCGTCTTCAAACGACGCGCGGGACAAAAAGTCGTCGAGCGTCATGACATACTCGCCCATCACGCGCCGGCTCTCGCGGATGCCGAGATACGGCGCGGAGATGACAGGGTGCGAATTCTCAAACCCGGTGAGGTACTCTCGGTAGTATTTTTTGTACTCGTCGAGTTGGCGCCGCGCCGCGATTATTCCGCGCGTCAGCGAGCGCGCCGAACGCGCGTCGACGTCGTAAATATGCCCGCCGTTAAGCCCGCCGACGCCCAGCCCCGGCGCCTCTCCCTCCGAGAGCCGGAACATGCCGGGCAGGTGCCGGTCGATGTTCGTAAAAACACCGTCGGCGAACGCGCGCTCAAGCTCGCGGGAGTCCGGCGGTACGACGCGCGGCCAGTCGATGCCGGCCCAGATGCTGCAAAGCGTCGCCGCCATCACCCTGCCGTGCTCGTCGCCGTACTCGCATTCTGCGCCGGCAAGAGCCGAAAGCTCACCGTCGCCGGTGCAGTCGATATAAATTTTCGCGCGAGCCGCGAACATTTGCCCTTTGGCTACGCAGACCACATGGTCTATCCGGCTGCCGTCGCGCACCGCGTCGATTACTGTGGTATAAAACATAAAATCGGCACCGGACGCTGCGACAAGCTCGTCGCAGCAGCGCTTGTACAGCTCGACAGGGATTGCGGGGGGCGTGTATTTCTTGTACCCGCCCTCGGCGTGCTCCTTCATGTAATCGTATATCTCTTTGCCGATACCGGCGGCGAGGAAATTCTCTCCGTCGCCAAACTGCATATGGCAGGGAATGAGCATATTTGTTGCCGCGCCGCCAAAATTTGCCGTTTGCTCCGCTATAAATACCCGCGCGCCGAAGCGCGCGGCTGCTATCGCCGCGGCGACGCCCGCAGGGCCGCCGCCCGCGACAAACACGTCGGTTTCAATCTCAACGGGAATCTCCCGCCTGTAGGTAACAGTGCGAGCGTTTTCCATCTCGGCTGCCCCCCGGAAAGGAATTATTAAAAAGGATTATAACACAATTTCTTTTTTTTGTCTATATCCCAAGCCTAAGTTGCCCCGCCAGATTTTTCCGGATTTTTATTTTTTTTTGGCAGCGGCGTCTTGCCATTTGGGCTAAGCTGTGCTATCATTCAAATAGCCAAAAAATATAAATTCGAGGTTGAGCTGTATGGTAAAGGAAAAGAAGTACACGGTCCCGCGTGTCGGCAGCGTCGATTTCGGCTGCATTATAACGACGCCGACCGGCTTTGACCCCCAAAAAGAGAGCCTTCCGATGATAGTTTTCCTGCACGGAGCCGGCGAGCGCGGCTTTGACGTCTCGGCTTTGAAGGTGCACGGGATACCAAAGATATTCGCGGCTGACCCCGACTACAAGGGCCTGCGCGTCATAACACTTTCGCCGCAATGCCCCACGCACATGACCTGGAACATGCTCGCGGCTGAGGTAATGGAGCTTATCAAGAAAGTATGCGACGAGTATAACGTCGACCGCGACAGGGTCAGTCTGACCGGGCTTTCAATGGGCGGGTTCGGCACCTGGGAGATAGGCATGCAGAACCCCGACTTCTTCTCGGCGCTTGCGCCTATCTGCGGCGGCGCGATGAGCTGGCGCGAAGGCGCGCTTAAAAACATGCCTATGCGCGTCTACCACGGCGACGCCGACCCGGTCGTTCCGGTCAAAAACTCGATCGACGCGGTAGAGCGGCTCCGCGCCGAAGGCGGCAACCCCGAGCTCACGATTTACCCGGGAGTTGGGCACGACAGCTGGACTTATACATACGAACAGACTGACCTAATCGAGTGGCTGGTCGCGCAAAAGCGCAAATGAAAATAAAGGATTTTACTTTCGCTGACGCTACCCGAGCGCTGCCCGTGCGCGACGAGTGCGGCAATAAAGGCGCATTCGGCACATTGCTTGCGGTATGCGGCAGCGCAGAGTTCCGCGGCGCGGCGGTGCTCGCGGTTATGGCAGCTTTGCGTTGCGGCACCGGTATTGTGAGGCTCGCCGCGCCGGAGCGCGTGATCTCTGCCTGCGCCGCGCAGGTATGCGAGTGCACCTTTCTGCCGCTGCCCGAAGCCGCGGGCTTTTCGCATTTGCCCGCCGACGCTATTGACGCGATCCTTGCTGCAGCCGGGCGTTCAAGCGCCGTGCTTGCCGGATGCGGGCTTGGGAATTGCGCCCGCACTCGCTCGATAATCGAGGCGGTCGCAGGCGCGGAGACTCGCCTGCCCGTGCTGCTAGACGCCGACGCGCTAAACTCGCTTGAGGGCGACATATCACCGCTTGTGCGGCTAGGCGAGCGCGCGGTGATAACCCCGCACGTCGGCGAGTTCTCAAGGCTTACCGGTATACCGATATCCGATATTAAGGAAAAGCCCGCGAAGATTGCGGCTGAGTTTGCAAAGTCTGCCGGCTGCGTGGTGGTGCTCAAGGATTTTATCACGCATGTCGCCTCGCCCGGCGGGGAGGCATTGCGCTGCGGGTCGCCGAACTCCGGTCTGGCTAAAGGCGGCAGCGGCGACGTGCTCGCCGGCATAATAGCCTCGCTGCTCGCCCAAGGGTTGCCGCCGATGCTCGCGGCAGCCGCGGGCTGCGCGATACACAGCGAGGCGGGCGCCCGCGCGGCGAAAAGGCTTTCAAAGCGCGCGATGCTGCCGTCGGACATAATAAGCGAGCTGCCCGGCATATTCCTTGAAGCCGAGCGACAGTAATTGCGGATGCTTGCCAAACGTCTTAGCTCCTGCAAGGCTGAAACTGCAAAGCTAAAGCTTGCGACAACATATGCTAGGCGACAAGGCAAAATTTCGACGACAAGAGGATTATGATAATGAAAAAGCTTTCCTTTTTCCTTGCATTAGCCCTAACTTTTACTGCTATTGCTACATCATGCGCAAAAGAAGGCGAAAAAGCCGCCTCCGATACCACGGCTTCCCAATCGGTTGAGAGCGAGACAACCGAGCTTGACGCAAGAGCCGCGATTTCGGACGACCTTCCGAGCAAAGACTGGGGCGGCAGACAGTTTCGCATCTTCTCCTCTCCCGGGCGCGAGACGACGTTCTATGCCGAAGAGCAGGACGGCGAGGTCATAAATGACGCCCTTTATAACGCTCGTGCAACGACTGAGGAGAGGTTCAATGTCGAAGTCGTTAACATCCCGTCCGGCGGTGACGACGTCGGGCACAACGATAAAATCCGCACCTCTATCACCGCCGGCGAGTATGCGTTCGAGATAGCCGAAAACCACGACTCGCTTTCGGGCGGCCTTGCGGTGCAGGGCTTGTTCTTGAACCTGTACGATATTCCGTACCTTAATTTTGAAAAGCCCTGGTGGCCTTCCAACGCCGTGGATTCGCTGACTTTCCAGGGCAAGATGTTCCTCGGCAGCTCGAACTTCAGCTTCCGCGGATTCCACTGGACAAGGGTTATATACTTTAACAAGGACCTGCTCCTTGACTACAACATGGAAGAGCCCTACAAATACGTGTTCGACGGCACTTGGACGCTTGACAGGTTCATCTCGCTGGTCAAGGACACTTACGAAGACCTCAACGGCAACAGCCAGCGCGACGACGAGGACCTTTACGGCTATGTCGCCAAAGGGCCGATATACTGCTACCTCGAGCAGTATGATCTGACTCCGGTCATAAAGACCGAGGACGGTGGGCTTGAGCTTGGCGTCAACAACCCGCGCACGCTGACGCTGGTCGAAAAGATGTACTCGCTGCTTTTTGAGTCTGCCGGCGGCTTAATCCGCGACTTTACGACCGCGGAAAAAATGTTCAGCTCCAACCGTGCTCTGTTCGCGTTCGGCTATATCTCAAACGCGGTCGACATCTATCGTTATACCGAGGTCAACTACGGCATTGTGATGCAGCCTAAGCTCGACGATACCCAAAAGCAATACCGCGCCGAGTACACCGACCGGTTTATGCTGTTCCCGATTACCTCCGAGGATCTCGAGTTCTCCGGCATGATATTCGAAGCGATGAGCGCCGAAGGTTACAAGCAGGTGTTCCCAGCCTATTACGAGATAGCGCTCAAGCAGAAGTTTACATATGACGCGGAGTCGGTGCAGGTGCTCGACATCATAAACGACGTGCGCGTGCTCGACTTCTCGTATATCTATATCCCCGAAATCAACGGCATTTTAAACCAGCTGTTCTACAGCAGCCCATCTAGGGATTTCGCATCGCTTTACAAAAAGAACGAAAAGGCGCTTAACGCCAAGCTGCAAAATATTGTAAAGTCTTACGAAAGCCTTGGGTAATAGCCCTATGCTTTGGCTACTAGCCGTAATCCTAGCTTGTAGGAGGTAAAATATGAAAAGGCTATCGCAGCTTATCGCGCTTTGTTTGGCAATGTCTATGCTTTTTGTCTCCTGCGCTAAGGGCGGTGGGGACACTGCGTCCGACACTACCGCCTCACAGGTGACGGAAGCCGAGACGACAGAGCTTGAGGCAAGGCAGGCGATTCCGGACGATTTGCCAAGCAAAGATTTCGGCGGCAGGGAGTTCCGCATCTACTCGTCGACCGGGCGCGAGGATTCGTTCTATACCGATGAGCAGAACGGTGAGGTTATAAACGACGCGATTTTTACCGCCATCGCCAAGACCGAGGAGCGCTTTAACGTAGACGTGGTCAACATCGACTCGACCGGCGACGACGGCGGGCACAACGAAAAAATCCGCTCGATAATCACCGCCGGCGAGGACGCGTTCGAGATAGCCGAAAACCACGACTCGCTTTCGGGCGGGCTTGCGATGCAGGGGCTTCTTATGAACCTTTACGACGTACCGTACCTCAACTTTGAGAAGCCCTGGTGGCCGTCAAACGCCGTGGAGACGCTGACGTTCAGGAACAAGATGTTCCTTGCAAGCTCGAACTTCAGCTATCGCGGCTTCCACTGGACGCGCGTCATATTCTTCAACAAGGACTTGCTCGTAGACTACAATATGGAGGAGCCGTATAAGTACGTCTTCGACGGCACATGGACGCTCGACAAGCTCGCGTCGCTCGTTAAGGACACTTACTCCGACCTCAACGGCAATGGCCAGCGCGACAAGGACGACCTTTACGGCTATGTAGCCGAGGGGCCCGTGTACTGCTACCTTGAGCAGTACGACCTTTCGCCGCTTATCAAGACTCCCGACGGCGGGCTAGAGCTCGGCATAAACAATTCGCGCACACTGACGCTTGTAGAGAAGATGTACTCGCTGCTCCACGAGTCGCAGGGCGCGATCATCACCGACTACGGCATGTCTTACGACTGGTTCTCGACCAACCGCGCGCTGTTCGCGTTCGGCGAAATTTATTACGCGGTCGACAAATACCGCTACACGGACGTAAACTACGGCATCGTCATGCAGCCGAAGCTCGACGACGCCCAGAAAGACTACCGCGCCGAGTACACAGACCGGTTTATGCTGTTCCCAATCACGCTGCAGGACACCGAGTTTGCAGGCATAATCTTTGAGGCGATGAGCGCCGAAGGCTACAAGCTGGTGTTCCCGGCATACTACGAGATAGCGCTTAAGCAGAAGTTCACGTACGACGACGAGTCGGTACAGGTGCTCGACATCATAAACGACGTGCGCGTGCTCGACTTCTCGTACGTCTATATCCCCGATATCTTCGGGTTGCTCAACACGCTGCTCTATAACAACCCGTCGAAGGACTTTGCCTCGCTTTATGCGAAAAGCGAAAAATCCCTCAACGCAAAAATTAAGCAGCTAATCGAGTCTTACGACAAGCTCGAGCAGATGCTCGGATAGTTGGTGCGCCAGTTTAGCCTATAAATCATCTCGCCCGCCAAAAGCTATCCCGCTTTTGGCGGGCTAATATTTATTATAGGAACAAACGCAACGGCTGCGCGTCATATATGGTGAAAATATTAAGCCTGGGAGAAAAATGCTATGAAATACCGACGGCTACTATGCCTCGCTTTAGCAATAGTTCTCTGCATGCCAATTTTTTCGGCATGCACTGGCAAAGAAGCGCCAAATGGCGACAGCGTCCCGTTTACGTCGGACGTGACCGGCGGCTACACGCTGTCCGGCGGCGCTTATGTAGCCGCGCGGCTTGGGGGCGTTCCCGCCGAGCTTGCCGCGGCAAAGATAAAGCCGCTGGGCGACGCGCCGGCTGACGCGCTGCCGACCGACGCGGCGTTGGTGCTTACCGCGGCGGGAGCGGTAGACGAGGCGACGGTGCGGCGCTATGTGTCGATTTCGCCCGCCGTCGATTACGAGCTTGAGGCGCTGTCCGATACCGAGTTCAAAATCACGCCGTTGGGCGGGCTTGACTCGGGCGCGGTCTACAGCGTCGATATTGGCGCCGAGGGCAAACCCGCCGCGCTGCGCTATGCGTTTCAGACCGAGCGCGAGTTTAAGATAAAGTGGACGCTGCCGACAGACCGCTCGTTTGATGTGCCGGTGAACACCGGCATTGAGCTGCATTTTACCGAGCCGGTGAGCGGCAATAATTTCAAGGATTTCGTTAAAATCGAGCCGGCGGTGGAGTTTGACGTTTTGCCTTACCCGAACGGCAAGACGGTCGCGCTAGTGCCGAAAAGCTACCTTGAGAAAAACACGGTATACACCGTTACGATAAGCGGCGGGCTTGAGTCGGCGACAGGCAAGACGCTGGGCGAGGACGTGAAATTCCAGTTCCGGACCGAAGCCAAGCCGTCGGTAACCGCCGACGGGCGCGTGCAGATTTCACCCGAGTCATATGACCTTGTGTTTGCCACCTCCCAGACCCCTGTCTTTAAGTGGTGGGTCTTCGCATACGATGGGCAGGAAATAAAAGAAGGCGACGCGGAGGTTAAAATCTGGCGTTACCCGTCGGTGCGCGCGCTTGCAGAAGCGGTCAAGAAGATGAACGAATCGCGAGGCGACGTGTATTTTTCGGGCGAGGGCTACAGGTACCCCACCGATGGGCTTGAGAAAGTTGCCGAGTATTCTGCCGCGCCGGCGGTGCTTGAGGATAGCCTTTACTCGCGCAGAAGGTACGTCGAGCTGCGCACGCCCGGCAGGGGAGTTTACCTCTGCGAGGTGACGCTTACAGCGTCATCCTCCGGAGAGCCGGTGACTAGGACTTTCCAGGCTATCGTGCAGGTGACCGACCTGCGGCTTTACACCGAGTCGCATGAAAACAAGCTGCTTTTGTGGCTCGAAGGCGCTGGCGGGCTTGACGCATCGTACGCGAATATCACCGCGGAGCTTTTCAAAGACAAAGGACAAAACTACTGGAACATTGACCCCGCGGCGGCGGAGTATAAAACCGTAACAGCAAAAGCCGATGGCTACGGCATCGCCACGATTGACGTGGGGGGCGCGAACTTCGCCTATATCATAGCCGAAAAAGGCGAAGACGCGCTGTTCCGCTATGCCTCGTTATACGATATCAAATATGCAAAAGAATATTTCGCGACGGTTTTTACCGACCGCGAGGTGTATTTTGCCGACGACGTTATAAATTTCCGCGGCTTTATGCGCCCGGCGCGCGGCGGCGAGATGCCGAAGCGCATTTATGTGACGACGGGCACAAACACAAAATTCAGCTTACCGGTCGCGCCCGACGGGAGCTTTGCGGGCAGCTATATCCTAGAGGATTTCTACGGTTGGGGCGTTTCTTTCAGCTTTGCCGACGAGGCGGGCAATACCATAACCTACAAAACCGTTCGCGTCACGCAGGAGGAAAAGCCGGTCTACACGGCTCATATTACGTTTGACCGTCCGGCGTATAACTTCGGCGAGGAGGCGACTGTCACAATCGACGCCGCGTTCTTCGACGGCACGCCCGCGCCGGGTCTGAAGTTCGAGCTTTCGTTTAGCGATTTCTCTGGTCCGGTAATGCTCGTCACCGACTCCGAAGGCAAGGCGGAGTACAGGCTAAAGACCGGCAAAGTCAACGTTTTCTCGACATATCCCCACTATATCTCATGCAGTGCGCAGCTTATGGGGTATGAGGGCACGACGCTGCATGTATACGCGAGCGCGCTGTACTTCCACAGCGACGTCTATTTCTCGTACAAAACTGTGGAAACCGACGAGGGTGAGCGTTATATTATTGTCACGCTCAATAGGTTCGACCAAAAGAAAATCGCAGCTATAAAATCGGTCGACGAGCTTTACGGCGAGGGCTTCCCGGAGAAGCTTTTCGCCGGGCCTGCGGAAGGCAGCGTTACTGTAACGCTCGCCGAGACTTGGTTTGATGAGATTGAGACCGGCACAGTATATGACCCGATAAACAAAAAGACGACGAAGACCTACCGCTACGAAAAGCGCGACAAGGTGCTCCGGACTTGGGATGAAAGCTTTAAGGACGGGCAGATAAGGCTCGATTATGTCGACGCGCAGTCGGAGCATTATACCTACTACACTGTCAGCTACCGCGACTCGCGCGGTAATACCTATAACTTGACGATAAACGCGCAGGCGGGTAACGACGAATGGTACATTTACCGCGGGCAAGGTGGAAAGTATTACGAACTTTCCTACGACAGCTCGCCAAAGAGCGTTGGTGACAAGGTTGAGCTGGTTTTGACCTACGGCGGCGAGCCGGTCAAAGGCGGTCGCGCGCTTTTTACCGTCTATACCGATAAGCTTGAGCGGCACGCGGTAACAGCCGGCGGCTTCTCGCTTGAGTTTGAGGAAAGCTTTATCGCCGGCAACCAGATATACGCCACATACTTCGACGGCACAGACTTCGCCTATATCGGCTCGGCATTTCTGCAATATGACTACGTGAAAAACTCGTCGCTCGAGCTTGAGATTATAACCGACAAGGACACCTATAAGCCCGGCGAGAAAGCGACGGTAACAGTCCGCGTGATCGATAAGCTCACCGGCAAACCGGTAACCGGTGGCACAGTTACGCTTGCCGTTGTCGACGAGGCCTGCTTTGCGCTCGGCGAGCAGAGCTATGACCCCGCGGCGGAGTATTACGGCTACCTTAGGGCGATCCCGTATATCAGCCGCAACGCAGCAGTTTCGCTGTTCCCGGTAGGCGGTATCGCTTATGATACGGCTTTGGGAGGAATCGGCGGGCCTGCCGCGGAAGAGAAGGCGGTGGGAGGGCCGCGGGCGATGGGCGGCGACAACATGCTCGCCGCTGACGAGGCTGCTATGGACGGCACGGCATCGGCGAAAAACGCCCAAATTCGCGAGATATTCCTCAACACCCCGGTGTTTGAGACAAAAATCGCTTCAGCCGACGGCACCGCGACGTTTACGTTCGACGTGCCCGGCAACATCACCACATGGCGGCTGACCGCGGTCGCCGAGAGCGAGGTGTTGGCAAAGGCGGGCGGTGTCAAGCTTGGCGCGGCGAAATCTGAGGCGATTGCAACGCTGCCGTTCTTCGTCAGCGCATACGCGAACAGCCGGTACATTTTCGGCGACGAGATCGTGGTTTCGGCGCGCGTTTACGGCACGGGTCTAGAGCCCGGCGCGCTGGTAGAATATATCGCGACGCTTGCCGACGCGGCAGGGAACACTATTAAGTCGATTGAGAAATCCGCAGCAGCGGGCATGCAGGTGTTCTTCTCGTTCGGCAAGCTCGGGCTTGGCGGCTACACGGTAACCGTCGCAGCCGCGTCCGGCGGATACTCTGACGGCGTAAAGATACCGTTTGAAGTAATCGAAACCGGCGTGCTCGTGCCGGTATACCGTACAATAAAGCCAAGCGAGATAGACTCGCTTAACCCTTCCGCCTATCCTATTACGCTCACATTCTACAACGCTGCTACAGAAGATTGGCTTCTTGTAGCCAATTACGTGATACAGCGCCGCGGCCTCCGCGCCGACACGCTTGCGGCATACTACGCCGTAGGCAAAGCCCTTTCGGAGTTTTACGGCGGCGGGGAGTATTTCGAGAAGCTGCTTGATGAGGCAAAAGAGAAGCTCTCGTCGTACGGAAACCTCTACGGCAACCCGCTTATCCCGCTTTTGCCGTACAGCAGCGAGAGCATCGAGCTTTCGGCGCTTATATTGGCTGCAGCGCCCGAAGCGCTTGGCGAAAGCCGGCGCGAGTCGATTGCGGGCTACCTTGAGGAGTTGCTTGAGAGAGGCATTGAGGACGAAACCGAGCTTTCGGCGCTATACCTCGGGCTTGCCGCGGCAGGCAGGCCGGTGCTAACGGAGCTTCGCTACCTCGCAGAGCACTGCGGTGAAATGCCGCTTATCCCGCAGCTTTACATTTGCGCGGCGCTGGCCGAGATAGGCGACTACGGTTCGGCGGCGGAGCTCTACGCGCAAATCCGAAAAAAATATGCTTCCGCCGGCGAGGACGGCACGCTCTGGTTTGCAGAACCTGATGCCAATGCCGAGGACAGGATAGCGGGCGCGGCGGCGGCACTGCTTTCAGCCTCGCATATCGCGCGCGACGACGCCGACGCCTTGGCGAAATTCATCATGTCGCGCACCTCGGAGATTGAGCTTTACGTTTTGCAGCTTGCGGAATATGTCTGCGCGTTCATACCAGCCGACGGCGGCGAGCTTGCGCTCGAGTATATGACTGCAGACGGCGAGCGGCACTCTGAAAAGGTCAGCCCCTACGGCTGGGTATGCCTGACGCTTGACAAGCAGTCGTTCCAAGGGTTTAAGCTAATCTCGGCTGACGATGGCATAATGGTGCGCGCTTCCTATATGGGCTCGCCCGAGGAGGCGGTGGAAGGCGCGAAGCCGACCGAGGAGGCATCGCTGAAAAAGACTATATCGGTCTACGACGAGGCGAGAGGTCTTTACAAAGTCACGATAGAATATAAAATCACAACCGACCGCGACCGCTCATTCTTCGTGCTGACCGACCTTATCCCCTCAGGCGGGCGTTTCTTCTACGCCGAGCCGAACGAATACCATGAGGCGTATATCTACAATGACGGCCAAACGATGCGCGGCGGCATATACGTCGACACGGTCGGCAAAATAGATAAATCGCTCCCCGGAAAGCGGACGCGCACGGTTACCGGCAAGCTCAGCTACATCTTCCGCGCCGCGGTGCCCGGAGAGTATGTGGCGGAGCCGGCATTCATGCAGAATGCCGCCAGCGGCTGCTACGCGGCGAGCGCGAAAGGCACGATAACGCTGAAGTAAGACACGGATGATAAAAAGGCTGCGGGATGCCATATCCCGCAGCCTTTTTTTAGATTAATCCGGCTTTTTGCAGTATGCCTCAATAGCGCGTACGAGAAACTCGCAGCAACCCTCGCCCATCGCGTCGTAGTGAGCCTTAAAGCGCGGGTCCGCAAGATACATCTGCGCAAGGCCTAAATGCTTTTCCTTAGAGTAGTCAGTCCAGAAGAATAAAAGCCACTCGCGATGAAGCTCGGCTACCCGGCGCCCAAGCTCGCCCTCGGAGTCGCCGGCGGCTGTGGCGCGCGGGAGCGTGGTTTTTATCTCCTCCGTCAGCTCCTCAAGCCTCTTATAGTCTTCAGGCGACATATTCCGAAGCTTTGAGGCCGAAGCGTCGACCGCTTTGTCGCCGTATTTTTTGCGCGCTTCCTTGCCATACTTTTTCTCGTTTTCTTCTATCAATTTGGTTTTAAAGCCTTCGAATTTTTCCTTGTCGTTCATAGTAAGTTTGCCCTCCATTTCGGCGATAGCTCTTTCGGCGTTCCCAATTAGCTTATCCAGCCTCTCGCGCTCAGCCATCAGCGCAGCGCGGTGCTGCTTTAGCGCAGAGAGCCTGTCGTAGCCGCCGGCGTCGACAATTGCCTTAATCTCGCCGGCAGGTATGCCCAACTCGCGGAAGAAAAGTATTTCCTGCAGTCGGTTGACCTGCTCGTTGCTATAAACGCGGTAGCCGTTTTCTTTGCGCTCGGGCACTAGCAGCCCGATAGCGTCGTAGTAACGCAGCGCGCGGCTGCTTATCCCCGCAAGCTCGGCAAGCTGCTTTACGATGTATTCTTTCGCCATACGCTCCCCCTCGGGGTTTATTTTGCACGTGCGGGGTTATTATAAACCTTAACGCCGCGTCAATGTCAAGAGGGAAATAAATAATAATTTTTTCCGCCCTTATCGGGGGCGGTCTTATGGCAAATAAAAAAGCCGCCGGGTTTGCGGCGGCTTAAATCTTATCTATATGCTTAAATTTAGTCGACAGTCACGACACAATGGATATCGAGCCTTGGGAGCTTTACGAGCGCGACGCCCTTCTCTTTGTCGTAGGCATATTCGAGCGGGATATGCTCGGGCTCGCAGTATATAGCTTTCGGCTCGTATTCGGTGCGCAGCTCAAGCGTGAGGTCATAAAGCGGCGGTATTTCGTCGAACGCGCGGTAGTGCGAGTCGGAGTGCACGCCGCTTGTGTTGAGCAGGTTTATGCGTAACTGTCCGTCGGCCCCGCGCATCAGCATCAGCTCGACGAGGCGCGAGCCGTGGACGCGCACTGTCGGCGTGAATACCGAGCCGATGATTTTGTCTACAAAGTTGCGCACTACCGGCGACTTCATGCTAGCGTACGGCCCGATGTCGAAGTATACGCCGGTAATCGTGCCTTCGCCGTATTTTGTGCGGGTCGCGGCGACAGGCCCGGACGCTGCCTCTGCGCTGCTGCTGTCGCCAAACGCAAACCGGCTAATGACCTCCGACGACTCGCAGGGGCGGGCGTTACAGTAGCGGGTCTTTAGCGGGGCAAAGCGCGCACCGTCCCAAACCCTTATATAGGTGGGCTTGTCGCTTGCGCCGTCTATCTCGACGTCAAGGTATGCGCGGAAAATCTCGCAGCTGTTATGCCCGGTCACGATGAGGTTGCCGCCTTGGGCTACGTACTCGATGAGCTTGTCTTTGAGCGAAGGCTCAATCGCCTCCAGGTTCGGCACGATTACTGCTCCGTAGCGCGCCAGGTCGCAGTCGAGCATGTAGTGCGACATTAAAATCTCTGCCGAGTACCCAGCGTCGAGCGTGGCGAACAGCAGCCCCCTTAAGTCCTCGACGTGCCTTGAGCCATGCGGCGTGAAAAGGTCAGTTTTACCTTTATAAAACGCGCGCTCGGAGAAGAGAAGCGCGACCTGCGGGACGGGGATCGCATTATGGCACAGCGACTCCCGCGCGCGGCAGAACTCGGCGAGCTTTGCCCACATCTCGATCGGCCAGTCTTGGATTGAGCCGACGCACTGGCGGTTGTAAAACTGGAATCCGCCACCGAGCATAATTATTGCTGCGGCTTCTTGGCAAAGCTGGGCGAGCTCTTTCACGGTCGGCACGCCGTCTGCCATCGAGAAGCCCCACGCCATCAGGTCCCAGCCGTGGTTGGGCACCGACGGGTCGGCGAACGCAGGCAGCCTTTGGTTCTGCAGGCACCTGCCTTCAAACCGCGCGGTGTTGAGGCTGTCGTTCGGCGAGTAGTCGCCTGAGAGGAAGTCAACCGGTATTGTCGGCTCTTCGGGCACATACGAGGTGTATAGCCAGTTTGACGCAATCTGGAAGTTAGGGGCTGCCTCGTGCACGGCGTTGACATATCGCGTGACATACTCGCGGAAGCCGTCCCGGTTGAACTTTAGGTATTTTTGAAAATCAGGATCGCCCGGCCGCGGGGGCGACTCGCTGTAGAGCTTGAAATACTCGTCGGCTGCGTATTTTGAGTAATCGAGCATCACGGCCCAGCACTCGCCGTCGACCCATGCGCCGTCGAGCCCGTAGTCGACCGCAAGCTCGATTAGCTGCGGGATGAGGAGCTTTTCGGCATAGGGGCCGAACACCGAGTTTTTCTCTTTGCTCGGCTTGCCTTCGGCGTCGACCGCAGCCCAGTCGGGGTTTTTCTCTATTGCGGCGTTATCCCAAACGCCGGAATGGTGGGCATACAGCGCGATCCCGCGCTCGGCGGTCAGCTTGCGCCACATTCGCAGGATGTCGGCATTTATTTCAGGCGCGGGGTTGCCGACTTTTGTCGGATAGCTCGAGATGCCCGGATGGCCTTTGGTGTCGCACTGGACATAGTCGGGCTTCACGGCGTCTAGCATGCGCGCGATGAGCTCGGGATTTGCGTTTTCGCCGATATTCTTCTGCCCCGGCCCCGCGTGGAAATCGAAATGCATGCCGAAAAAGGATTCCGATCTGCGTTTGGCCATAGTTTCACCCCTAATTCTACCTTGTGCAGACATTATACAACATCTGCCACTCGTGCGCAACCCTGCTTTTAGAAATTGTGCAAATTATTTTTCATTTTCGCCTGTGCCCTCGCAGGCGGGGCTTTGCTTTTTTTGCTGCGCGGCTTTAAGCTCTTCGATCCGGCGGCGTTTAGCCCGGATGCGCTTTTCGCGGTTTTTCTCGCGCCGGTCGACCGGCGGCGGCTCCTTTAGCCCCGCTGCCTCGAGCGCGCGCGGCCAGGGGCCGAGAAAAGCCTTGATTGCTACGACCTCTTCCTCGGCAAAATCCGCGCGTTTGGGAAGCCTATCCTCGCCTGCGGCGGAAAGCTCCGCTGCTTTTTGCCGCAGCAGCTTTAGGCATAGCTCTTTTGTGTACTTGCCTTTTGCCATAAACTTAAACTTTGCGTCCCTATTTTTTGCGTTATGTTGGGATTTTGCGGCGGGGCGCTTTTGCGATTATTATAGCTTTCGCGAGGGCGGGTGTCAATGCAAATTCTGTTGACAGCAGGTATATTTAATGTTATACTATCCAAAAAATTTACAATTTATATTTATTTTTCGGGGGTGCCTATGGAGTTTTACGCAGGACGCGGCGACGAGTCGATGTACGACGAACTTATGACGCTGCTTAACAGGTCGTTTGAGTTTGAGGATGGGGAAAAGGGCTTTTTAGGCTTGCTCCCCAAGCTTTACAAACCAGAGCACAACCCCGGCTACTATAACTATGTCGTGCGCACCCCGGACGGAAAGCTGAAAGCGGCGGTAGGCGCATACGACCAAGATGTATATGTGGCGGGGGTGAAGCTGCATAGCCGCGGCATCGGCAACGTCGCCGTCATACATGAGGCGCGCGGCGAAGGCTATATGAAGCTGCTGATGGACATGGCGATGAAGGAAATGATAGCTGACGGCGTTGATTTCTCGGCGCTCGGCGGCCGCAGGATGAGGTACCGCTACTTCGCGTTCGACTCGGCTGCGCCCATATACAAGTTCAGGGTCGAAGGCCACGACCTGCGCCACTATTTCGGCGACGAGCACGGCGGCAGTTTCGAGTTTTGTGAGATAACCTCGCCCGGCGCGCCCGAGCTTGCCGAGATGAAAAAGCTTTACGAGGCCGAGCTGCTTTCGTCCGACCGCGGGGATATTGCAAAGTTTTACGACACCCTTAAGACCTGGCGTCAGCGCGTATTTGCGGCGCGCGAGAAGGGTACCGGCAGGTTTGTCGGCTACTCCGTCGGGCATGACAATATCTCTGAGCTTGTGCTGGCAAATGACGCCGACCTTGACGAGTACATACACGGCTACATGAAGAGTCAAGGGCTTGGCAGCATAGGCGTCGGGGTCCCATACTACAAAAAGAACCGCGCCGCACGGATAACCGAGTTTGCCGCTGACGCGTCGCTTGGAAACACTGAGCGTTACGCGATAATAAACTATAAAAACGTAATCGCCGCTTTCATGAAGCTCGCCGCCACCGAGGCCGAGCTTGCGGACGGTCGCATCACGATGCTAATCCACGGCTTTGCGCGCGACGAAAAACTCGAGATTGCCGTCAGCGGCGGCGTGCCGTATGTCGAGGAAACCTCAAAAGAGCCCGACGTTGAGCTTTCTCATTTCGACGCGATAAACGTGCTGTTTTCAGCGGTGTCGCCGCTTCGCGAAAAGCTGCCCGCGGCACCCCGCAGCTGGTTGCCTTTGCCGCTGTTTATGTACCACGCCGACGCGGTGTAAGGGCACGCGCCAAATAGCAAAGCCCCAAAGCATGATAAGCCTTGGGGCTAGTTGAAAACCTTGTTTGCCAAACAAAAAGCGCCGGGGTATAGCCCTCGGCGCTTTATATTAACCGTATATCTCGATCCACACCATAGGCGTGCCCGGCTCGCCGTACCTTATGCCGCCAAACTCATCCGCCCGCTGTTCGGCTTCGGCAATAAATGCCGCGTCGCCCTCGATGAGATATGCCGCGTAGCCTTCACCATATACCGATTCGGATGCCGCCGGGCGGCTATCAATTGGCCCCTCGGTGCGGATTATGGCGACTTGGCTCGCTTTGCCTAAGAATTTCGGCGCGTACTCTTTTATAAGCTCATCCGCGCTCGGCGCGACAAGCATCATTTTGCCTGGTATCTCGGCTTCGCCCCTGTATCCGGGCGAGTAGCTTCCTTGCTCATCGGTTGTACCGCTTGTATCGGGCGGCGCGGTAAAGCCTTTCGCCACGCTGTCGTCTGGCTCATCTTCAGGCTCGGGCAGAGAGAACATCAGAATATCGCCGCCCGTCTCAGCCGCTCTTTCGCCCGCGAGGGTTTCCTCCGCGGTGCTTGGCGCCGCTTTATCGGCGGCGGCAGAATAGTGCTCTGCTGCGGTGGCTTCGCCCGAGCCGGCGGAATCGGTCCGCTTCATAAACGCGGGCAAAATGCGCCATCCGGCGGCTACCGCCAAAACGAGCGCGGCTGCCGCGACAAGCGTGCCGAAATACTGCGGCAATGCTTTGCGCGGGAAGAGAACCTTTGCCTTCTTGTCCTTTGCTTTGCTGGAGTCCCCGCTTTCGGCGATTCGCTCCATCACGCGCGCGGTGAAGTCGGCAGGCGGCTCGACTTTCGCCGAAGCGAGCATAGCAAGGGAAGCCCGGCAGCGCTCAAGCTCTTTGCGGCATGCCTGGCACGTGTCAAGGTGCGCCTTGACGCACGAGGCTATTTCATTGTCGAGATTTCCTTCGAGGTAGTCAAAGAGCTTATCTCTGACATACCGGCATCCCGTATTTGACATATAACAAACCAATCCTACTTTGAGGTTTTTGCGCTGCGGCGAGTGTCCGCAATAGCTTTTTCACCTACTATGACGCGGCTCTTTATAAAATGTTCCGCTTGACAAGGTACTCTTTTATGGCAAGCCTGGCACGGTTTAGCCTGCTTTTGACCGTCCCCAGCTCAAGTCCCAAAAGCTCGGCAATCTCCTCGTAGGATTTGCCCTCGATTTCGCGCAGTATTATAATCTGCCGGTGAGTCTCCGAAAGCGACAAAATCGCCTCGTGCACCGCGCGCTCCCGCATCTTGCGCTCGAGCGACTCGGACGGGTCGGCGGACGGGTCGCTGTCGGGTATATCGAGCTGCCTTGGGTCCTCGTCTTCTCCGCTGTAGTCAGATAGCGAAACCGGCAGAATCCGCCGCGAGCGCGCGCGTATGTAGTCACGCACAGTGTTTTGCGCTATCCGGTATATCCAGGTCGAAAACTTCGAGTCCCCGCGGAATTTGCTAAGCGAGCGGTAGGCTTTGACAAAGACGTCCTGCGCGGCGTCAAACGCGTCGTCGGCATTGCGCAAGCTGTGATAGGCGAGGTTGTAAACCATGCCCCGGTAACGTTCGACAAGCTCGGCAAAAGCGGGCTGCTCGCCGCTTGCCGCGCGGCGGACCAGCTCCGCTTCATCAAGCTCGCGGTAGCCCGGGCTTTCGTCAAGCATATTTACAACCTCCTTTAATAATATATGGAATCAAAGCCAATACTAATCTGTATAGCCGTCGCCGCGCTCGGATTCATCCAGCAACCGCAAAAGGATCGCTTCCATTTCCGCGGCTGAGCCCGCGCGGCAGATTGCGTCGCGAGCTTGCGCCGCACCGCGCATGCCTTTTATATAATGCGTTATGGCGCCGCGTGCTTCGAACACGCCGCGTTCGCCCTTATCCTCGCACATTGCGCGAAGGTGAGCGATTGCCGCCTGTATCCGCTCCCGCAGGTTGGGCTCGCCAAACTCCTTGCCCTCGAGCGCCGCGCGGACCTCCGCGAAAATCCAAGGCCTGCCCATAGCGCCGCGCGCTATGGCTAAGCCGGCACAGCCGGTCTCAATTAGCATATTTATCGCGTCGGCAGATGAGTTTATCCCGCCGTTTCCAATGACGGGTATTGACACAGCCCTTACTACCTCTGCTATAATATCAAGGTCGACCGGCGGAGCGTAAAGCTGCTCGCGCGTGCGCCCGTGAACGGTTATCGCGGCGGCGCCAGCCGCCTCGAGCATTTTGGCAAGCTCAACCGCATTTTTCGAGCGCTCGTCCCAGCCACTGCGGATTTTGACGGTTACGGGCAAAGGTGCAATCGCGCGGGCGACTTCCTTTACTATTTCAGCGGCAAGCCCCGGCTCGCGCATCAGCGCGGAGCCTTCGCCGTTTTTCGTGATTTTGGGCATCGGGCAGCCCATGTTTATATCTATAATATCGGGCGGGTTTTCGGCAGACAGCAGCTTTTGTGCCGCATATGCCATAATCTTCGGCTCGCGCCCGAAAAGCTGGACCGCGGCGGGGTGCTCGCCTTCGCCAAGCCGGGAAAGCAGCGCGGTTTTATGGTCGCCAAAATATAGCGCTTTCGCGGACACCATCTCGGTGACCGTAAGCTCCGCGCCATACTGCCGGCAGATGCCGCGGAAGGTGAGGTCAGAAAATCCCGCCATAGGTGCGAGCATTAGAATCGGGCGCCCGTCCTGCCCGACGGTTACATTCCCAATCTTCATACTCTCTGATTATAGCTAAATGCTGCGCCTAAATGATTAACTTTTTGTTAACAGTTGTCGTAAAAAGCCCGTATTTTCAGGCTTATTTCGTGGCTATGGGAATATTTTTTAACAATATGTAAATTCTCGTTCGATACTTGCATAATTAAAAAAATAATGGTATAATCGAAATGTTGCAAAAACGGACGGTCCTCTGCCCGCTCTGCACGAACGTCCGGTGTTATTGTACACCCGGCGCGTGGTGTCTATGCCGCATGCCGGAAATAAGTACAAGGAGGAAGTCATAAGTGGATCTCATCCAGGCTTTGACGAAAGAGCAGCTTAAGCCGATCGTACCTAAGCTCAACATCGGCGACAGCGTTCGCGTCTACAACAGAATTAAGGAAGGCAACCGCGAGCGCATCCAAGTTTTCGAAGGTACGATAATCGCCAAAAAGGGCGGCGGCATTTCCGAGACCTTTACGGTACGCCGCGTATCCTACGGCGTCGGCGTCGAGAAAACCTTCCCGGTACACAGCCCGAACGTTGAAAAGGTCGAAATCATCCGTTCCGGCAAAGTCCGCCGTGCGAAGCTCTATTATTTGCGCGGGCGCGTCGGCAAGCGTTCGAAGGTTAAAGAGCAGCTCGTTACCGTCGACGAGTCCAACAGAGCAAATCCCGACGAAGCATGAAAAAAAGGAAAAGCCCGCCCGGCTTCCGGGCGGGTTTTTTCATGGTCGCCGGCAAGTGATATAGCCGTAAATTTTCCTGGCGTGCTGGTGCGCGCTGCGGGAGCAAAATATTAACAAATTGTATTTGACATAATCAAAAAAAGAGGGTACAATATCCGTTGAGCGAAAATTCTGCGCGAACCGCAGCCGCGGCCGCGCCGATAGATAAAATGTTTTCCGGAGGTTTTTTCGGATTATGGATAAAGCAAAACTCGAGCGGCTGAAACGCGCGGCCAAAAACATCAGGCTTGGCGCGATCGAGGCCGTATATAGCGCATCGTCGGGCCACCCGGGTGGTTCGCTTTCGATAGCGGATGTGCTTGCTTACCTTTATATGGAAGAGATGAACATAGACCCTAATAACCCGCAAAAGCCCGACCGCGACAGGCTGGTGCTTTCAAAAGGGCACGTTACCCCCGGCCTTTACGCGGCGCTTGCGGAGCGCGGATTCTTCCCGAAAGAGGAGCTTAAGAATTTCCGGCAGATCGACAGCTACCTGCAAGGCCATCCCGATATGAAAAGCACGCCGGGCGTAGATATGACGACCGGCTCGCTGGGTCTGGGCTTTTCGGCGGCTTGCGGAATGGCGCTCGGCTCAAAACTTTTAGGTTACAACAACCGCGTGTACGCCATTCTCGGCGACGGCGAGCTTGAGGAAGGGCAGATTTGGGAGGCGGCGATGTTCGCCCGCCATTATAAGCTCGACAACCTGACCGCGTTTGTCGATTTCAACGGCTTGCAGATAGACGGCAAGATAACCGACGTTGTCGACCCCACGCCGATCCCCGAGAAGTTTGCGGCGTTCGGCTGGAACGTCATCGAAATCGACGGTCACGATTTTGTGGCGATCGAGCGCGCTGTGGGTGCCGCTAAAGAGTGCAAAGGCAAGCCCACGGCGATTATTTGCCACACCACGAAGGGCAAAGGCGTATCGTTTATGGAAAACGAAGCCAAATGGCACGGCTCCGCGCCGAATAAGGAGCAGTACGAGCAGGCGATAGCCGAGCTTTCGGCGCTTGAGTAAAACAAAAACCTAGGGAAAAGGATTAGGCGTATGGCATACAAAGTTGGCGATAAGATTGCCACTCGCGAGGCGTACGGCGACGCGCTTGTCGAGTTTGGCGCAAAATACCCGAATGTCGTGGTGCTTGACGCGGACCTCGCCGAAGCTACCAAAACGATAAAATTCAAAAAGGCATACCCCGAACGCTTCTTCGACTGCGGCATCGCGGAATCTAACATGGCGTCGGTAGCCGCGGGGCTTGCGTCCATGGGGCTTATCCCATTCGCCTCGTCGTTCGCGATGTTTACGGCGGGCAGGGCATTCGAACCTATCCGCAACTCGATCGGTTACCCGCATCTCAACGTTAAAATCGGCGCGACGCACGCGGGCATTACGGTCGGCGAGGACGGCGCGACCCACCAGTGCCTTGAGGACCTCGGCACAATGAGGCTTATCCCCGGCATGACGGTGCTCTCGCCTGCCGACGCGGTCGAAGCGCGCGCCGCGGTCGAGGCTGCGATAAATATAAAAGGCCCGGTCTATATCCGTTTCGGGCGCTACGCGGTGCCGGTGATATTCGAACAGGATACGTATAAAATGGAGGTAGGGCGCGGCATAATACTTGCCGAAGGGCGCGACGCGGCGATTTTCGCGACCGGCTTTATGACTCATGCCGCGCTTGAAGCAAGGGCGCTGCTTAAAAACGATGGCATCGACGCTGCGGTTATAAATATCCACACAGTAAAGCCCATCGACCGCGAGCTTGTAATAGCAATGGCAAATACCACCGGCGCTATCGTGACATGCGAAGAACACAACATAATTGGCGGGCTGGGCGACGCGGTGTCGGAAGTGGTGTGCGAGTGCTGCCCGGTGCCGGTGTTCAGGGTCGGAGTGCGCGACCAGTTCGGGCGCAGCGGCAAAGTTCCGCCGCTGCTTGAGCACTATGGGCTTACACCAGCAGTGGTAGCTGAAAAAGTGAAAGCCGCGGTCGCGCTCAAAAAATAGCCTTATGCCGCGGCGGGCCATAGGAGGTAGCATATGGCGGAAATAACAATAACGAAAGATAATTTTGACGAAGTAGTCGCCGGCGCCGAAGTACCGGTTTTGGTCGACTTTTGGGCGCCGTGGTGCGGACCCTGCCGCATGCTCGCCCCGATTATCGAGGAAATAGCGAAAGAGGCTGAGGGGCGCTATATAGTAGGCAAGGTCAACGTCGACGAAGAAGAAGAGCTTGCCGACAAGTTCGGCATCATGAATATACCCACGCTGATAGTGTTCCGGGCGGGCGAGCCCGTGAAAAAATCGGTCGGCTACAAAAGCAAAGCCGAGGTGCTCTCTCTTTTAGGAATTTCGCCCGAGGCTGAAAGCTGAAAAACGAATACTGTCCGGAAAGGGCGCGGCTGTCGCGCCTTTTCTGCGCCTTTTTTATGTTTTATTGCGAAAAATGGCATAAAATAAGCGTAAGCGGAAAATTCGCGTGGGTTTTACGCAAATATGGGGAAAGACGGCTTGGAGTTTCATGGTAAAGGGTAAATCTATTCGCGGAAGCATAATGCTTGTATTCGCCGCGATGATCTGGGGTTCGGCTTTCGTCGCCCAGAGCATCGGGCTTGACTATATGAAACCGCTGACATTTAACACCGTGCGCTGCATAATCGGCGGGATTGTGCTGCTCCCGGTTGTCGCGGTATTTGAAAAAAAGAAAAACGGCAAAAAGAAGGGCGAGCTGCCGCGCGGCTCCGACCCCTCGATAGGCGCGGCGGTCGCCGACGTCTGCGAGTTTGAGGAAGATGCGCCTGCTGCGAGCCAGCCTGAAACCGAGAAAAAGCGCAGCCGGCGTGACCTTTGGCTCGGCGGCGTCCTTTGCGGCATAGCGCTGTTTTTGGCTACGAACGTTCAGCAGATAGGCCTGATGTACACCTCGGCAGGCAAGGCGGGCTTTATCACGACGCTGTACATCGTCATCGTGCCGGTGCTGGGGCTGCTATTCGGCAAGCGCGCGCCGTTTACGGTATGGGTGAGCGCATTTTTGGCGCTCGGGGGGTTGTACCTCCTCAGCGTGCGCGAGGACTTCACAATCGGAGCAGGGGACCTTTTAATCCTCCTTTGCGCGCTCTGCTTTTCGGCGCACATAATGCTGGTTTCATATTTTTCGCCGCGCTGCAGCGGCGTCGCAATGTCGTGCATCCAGTTTTTCGTCGTAGGAATTCTCGGTATAATACCGGCGATAGTACTCGAAAGACCGGCGATAGGCGAAATTTTCTCCGGTTGGGCACCGCTGCTTTATACCGGCGTTTTATCCTGCGGGGTTGCGTACACGCTGCAGATTATCGCGCAGAGGGACGTCAACGAGTCCGTCGCCTCAGTGCTGATGAGCCTTGAGTCGGTGTTCTCGGTGCTGACCGGCTGGCTAATCCTTCACGAACGGCTTTCGGTGCAGGAGTACCTTGGCTGCGCGCTGATTTTCGTCGCGGTGCTGCTCGAGCAGCTGCCGCCGACGCGCATAAGGATGCCATGGGAAAAACGTAAAAAATCGACTTAGGCCTCACTCGCCCGGCCCATCGGGGTTGGGCGTTTTTTATGCGGGGCAAGCTCGGCTGTGCAAAACGCATATTATGGGCGTCAAATTTTAACCTCTACTTTACAAAAGCGCATATATCAGGTATAATTACATTAATAATTATGCGGCAAAAAAGCCGGAGGAATTATTTACCTGATGCTTCGATACGAGATAAAATACGTGTTGACCCGGGGGCAGGCGGAGCTTTTTGCCTCGCGGATTCGAGGGCTGCTTGAGCCCGACCCGTATATGCCGTCGCCCGAAGGGTATGTCGTTTCGAGCCTGTACTTTGACGACAACGCCGACTCGTCGTATTATGAAAAGCTCGCGGGGGCTGAGCACCGGAAAAAGTACCGCATGCGGATTTATAATTACGATACCAGCCTTGTGATGCTCGAGCGCAAAGTCAAATTAAGAGGGATGATTGAAAAGCAGTCGACAAAAATCAGCCTCGATGCGTTTGAGGGCCTTGCGCGCGGCGATTTCAGCGTGCTTGAGGGAAATACTTCGCAGCTTGCGCGAGAGGTTTTGGCGTGCGCCGGGGCGCGCGGACTTGCGCCGAAGGTCGTGGTAACTTACTTGCGCGAGGCGTATGTCCACCCCGTGTCGAACACCCGGATTACGTTTGACAAATTCCTCGACGCCGGCTGGAGCCCGGCGCGCATGACAGGCAGCAACGATTATGTGTACGCCTTCCCAATGGCGGGCGTGGGCGAAGCCGAGTCGGTTATAATGGAGATTAAATACGATAAATATATCCCCTCGTTTGTCGCGGCGGCACTGTCGCACAGCGGCCCGCAGCTTGCGGCGTCGAAATATGTCCTTTGCCGCGACAAGCTATACAGCCTTGGGAAAATCTACGGTTAGGTAATTGCCTGCCGCAAGGCGGCTTGCCCAAAGATATAAAGCAATTTAGTTAAGGGAGACGTTTTTTATGACATTGCAGAGCCTAATCAGAACGTTCAAAGACACAATAGCGCAGTCGAACCTACTAATGGAGCTGACGACCGAGTACATAGTAGTCTGCATGTCTGTCGCGCTCGCCTGCGCTGCGGTAATCTACCTTGTCTACTTTTTGTTCTACCGTGGTGCTTGCTACAGCGACAATTTCGCGCTGCTGCTCGTTATGGTCACGCTTGTGACTACGATGATAATAGTCACAATCTCGGCGAATATAGTGCTCTCGCTAGGCATGGTTGGCGCGCTGTCAATCGTCAGGTTCCGCTCGGCGATAAAAGACCCGCTCGACGTAGGGTTTTTGTTCTGGAGCATCTCGGCGGGCATAACCTGCGGCGCGGGGCTGTATCTGTTCGCGCTGACCGGCACGATTTTTATCGCAGTCATCTACATTCTTCTTATGTTTGTCCGCGGCAGGGTTACCTCTTACCTCCTCGTCGTCCGATTTGCCGACAGTGCTAAAGAGGCTGTCGACGCGGCGCTTTCGGGCATAAAATACCGCAAGAAGGGGAGCACGAGGACTGCGGATACAACCGAGCTGACTCTTCAGGTGAAGCTTGGCAAAAAACATGGGGACATTGCAGACCGCCTTGCGGCGATAGACGGCGTAGCCTCGGCGATACTTGTCGAGTATACGGGTGATATATAATGCAGCTGCTTCGTAAATCGCGCACCCTATACGCTTTAGCGGGGCGCGGCGTTTCTTTGGTTTTGCCGGAGCCGGCAAAAAGCAAGCCGCAGCTAATATTCGCCGCGGTTCTGCCGTTGCTTTTGGCAGTGTTTATACCGCTTTCGTTCGCGGCTGACGAGCTTTTGCCCGAAGACGCTGGCGAAGGCGAAGCGGTCAGCGTCATGGCGTTCATGGAGGGCTATGACTCGATTATCGCCGAGCTTGAGGCGAAAGAAGCCGGCGAAATCTTGCCGAGCGCAGATCCGCCCGTGCCAAAGGAAGAGGAGGTTTTCTTTTCGCTTGACAGCGAAGGGACGTACTTTTTTGATACCGACCAGTTGCTTGAGATAAAAACCTCAAAGCCGGGGAAGGTCTACTATTCTTTTACCGGCAAAGCGCCCGACCAGCAGTCGGGCACGCTTTACACCGACCCCATACCCCTCCCGTCCGGCGATAATGTCAAAGTCTACAGCATCGCCGCCATCGCGTATTTTGACGACGGAACGGTGTCGGATGTTTACTACCGCTCGTATTTTGTGGGCAAAAAAGCGCAATCAAAATACGACACGCTGGTCTTTTCGATTCTCACCGACCCAGACAACCTAACCTCGCGCGAACGCGGGATTTTAAACCCACGCAACATCTGGCAGTCCGGCAGGGACTGGGAGCGCCCGATAAACGTTGAATGCTTTTTGCCGACCGGCGAGCTTTTGCTCTCGCAAAAAGCCGGCATCAGGCTTTTCGGCGCTTACTCGCGGAACTTTAACCAAAAATCCCTGAGAATCATAGCGAGATACGATTACGACGAGGCCCATAACAGGTTCGAGTATAAGTTCTTTGACGGCATATACTCCTATTTCGGCACGCAGATAGGCGAGTTCAAGCAGCTTGTCCTGCGCAACTCGGGCAACGATTTCGGCGTTGCGTTCATGCGCGACCCGTTGGTGCAGATGCTGTTTGCGCAGCAGGGGTACCCGTTTACAGAGTCGGTGCGCCCGTGCGTGGTATACATAAACGGGAAGCTCTACGGCTTTATGTGGATACACGAGCCGTATAAGGCGTCGTATTTCGAGCAGCGGTACGGCGAGTATGACTACAAGGGCACGTTTGTGGTGCTCCAAGGCGGCGAAAGCTCGATGACCGGCTTTGACCAAGAGTACCGCGCCTTAAAGCCCTTGACGGAATACCGCAAAATGTACAATTACTCCAGGAAAGACCTCACCGACGACGCGGTATACGCCGAGTTGTGCGAGCTGCTCGACGTCGAAAGCTATATACAGCTTTACGCTGCGTTTGCCTACGTCGACAACGGCGACTGGCCTCACAACAACAACCGCGCGTTTAGGTATTTCGCGGCGGAAGGCGAGGACTTCTCGGACGTCTACGGCATGGACGGGAAATGGTATTTCCTCCCGCACGACACCGACTTTGCGTTCAACAGCGACGTCAACGCCAACACCCTCGAGCGCAACCTCAAGGTAGGCGAAATCCAGTACAGCCCGCTGTTTTCGGCGCTGATGAAGCGCGAAGACGTGCGCTGGATGTATGTCACCTATATGCTCGACATGATGAACGGCGCTTTTTCGCCGGCGAATTCCGAGCGCGTGGTGCAGGGCGTAATCAACGGCATACGCAACTCGATTTACATGATGCACAGCGAAAGCAAGTACCTGCCGAATAACAGCGACAACGCATCGTTCGAGCGCCGCGCGCCGAGGATTATAAACTACCTCAAGCAGCGCGGCAAGGTGATGGTAAATTACCTGCAGGATAAGTACAACCTCGGCTACCGCTACACTTTGAGCCTGAGCCTGCCGGACGGCGGCGCGGCGTATGTTAACTCGCTTTATGTGAATAAAGATTTTAACGGTACATATTACGAAAACTACGACACGGTGCTGCGCCCGGTCGTGCCGCCCGGAAAAGCTTTTTCATGCTGGGTGGTAAACGGCGAAGAGGTTTATACTCCGGAGCTGAGGGTTCGCGGCACGGACGTCATCCGCGCGAGGGTAAACGTAGAGCTGCGGCTGGCTGACCCCGAGGTGCCCGAGCTTTCGATATACGAGGTATCCTACCGTGGCGACGGCGATTATGTGCTGCTTTACAACAACACCGGCAAGACCGTCTCGACGCTTGGGTATCATTTGACCGACGACCCCTCCAAGCCCGACAAATACATGATGCCGGTGATGTACATCGAGCCCGGCGAAACGGTAAAGGTTTATTTCAAGAGCCGCACCGGGTCGAAGATTCTGCACAGCCTGACGGCAGATTTCGGGCTTAAGGACGGAGAGACGCTGGTACTCTCCAAAAAAGACCCGTACACGCGCGAAATAAAAACCCTCGACAGCGTAAGGCTGCCGAAGGTTGAGTATGGCAATGTATACAGGCGCAACCTCAACTCGGGTGTGTTCTTTGAAGTGTCGCCAGAAACCGAAGGCACGGGCGGGCTTGAGGTAAACCGCATCGCCCGGCTGCCGCGCGCATATACGGGCGACGCAGAGTAAGCGCCTGCCCTATAATACCTGCTGCCCGAGCCCGGCGGCTTGTTGCATAAGCGTCTCACGGTCAGGGAGCTCAATCCAGCCAAGCTCTATCGTTTTCGTCGCGACGTTTTCGCGGAACGCGCGGTCGTGCTCGACGAAAAGCAGCGTAGGCTGGTACTCTAGGATTAGCTCCTCAATCATGATGCGGGACATGAGGTCGATAAAATTTAGCGGCTCGTCCCAGACATAAAGGTGCGCGGACTCGCAAAGTGACCTTGCGAGCGCCACCTTTTTCTTTTGCCCGGAGCTGTAGGTTGAAATATCGCGCGTGAACGCCTCGCGCGGGAAGTCGAGCTTGCGCAAGATTGTGCGCAGCATCGTGCGGCTCACGCCGTAGATGTCGGCGTAATCGTCGAGGCTGCCCGAGAGGTTCGACGTGTCCTGCTGCACATATGAGATTTTAAGCCCTGAGGCTACGAAAAACTCGCCGGTATGGGGTATGCGCTCGCCTAAAATAAGTTTTATAATACTTGATTTGCCGGTGCCGTTCGAGCCACGCAGCGCGACCCGGTCGCCGCGCGACAAAACGAAGCTCACCGGCGGGCAGACCGCGCCGGCGCCGTAATCGATTTTGACGTTCCGCAGCTCGACAAGGCGCGCGGAGTGGTAGCGCAGCGGAGAAAGCTCGAGCTTTTCCGGCTCCTCAAGGTCGCGTAGCAGCGAGGACTTTTGCTCTATGGCCTCCGCCTGCCTGCGTTCGAGGTTTTTGCGGCGCTGCTGCAGCTTGCGCGACTTTTCGCCCGCGTACGCGCGCCAGCCGCCGGATTTTTTCTCGCGCAGCTTAGGGTCGTGGCCTTTTTTCGAGGCTTCTGCTTTGTCGGCCCACTTTTTGGTGCGGCTCGCAGCGTCTTTAAGCCGGCTTATCTCGCGCTCGAGCTTTTCATTTTGCATAAGCTCGAACTCGTCGCGCAGCTTTTTGTTATGGTACCACTGCGAGAAGTTGCCCGCCTGCACCTCGACGCTGTTTTTATTTATCGCGAGTATATGGTCGACACATGCGTCAAGAAACGCGCGGTCGTGCGAGACGAGTATAAACCCGCGCTTGGTGCGGAGGTACGCGGCGACGGCGTCCCGCGCCGGTTCGTCGAGATGGTTTGTCGGCTCGTCGATAAGCGGGAACGCGCCCTCGCGTGAGAATAGCGCGGCAAGCAAGGCTTTCGTCTGCTCGCCCGGCGAAAGAGTGCAAAACGGCCGCCCCATCGCCTCCTCGCGCACGCCGAGCAGCATTAGCTCGCGCACCAGCTCCCAGCCTTTCGCGCCGCCCACGTCGCGCAACGCCTCTATCGTGGGCTTGGTTTCGTCCGGTATTCTCGGCGGGAAGTACTCAAACTCCACGCTCGCCGTAATTTTGCCGCTGTAGTCGGGCAGTTCGCCGGCAAGCAGCCTCATCAGCGTGGTCTTGCCCCTGCCGTTGCGGCCGACAAGCCCGAGCCGCCAGTCGGAGTCAAGCTCAAGATTTAGGTTCTCAAATACGTTTACCGGCGAGCTTTCGTAACCGAATGTGAGGTTTGTGATTTTTATAAGAGACATAAAACCCTCCTGTTGCATATCGCAAATGTCAGGGGTCATACCCACGGCGCCGAATCAGCCGGTGCAGGTTTTGCGCTTTTGGCTATCCCGCTTTTAAGATAAGCTTTTAAGATAAAAAGAGCGAATGCGCAAAACTCCCCCGGCGAAAAGGGGCGTCCCGACGGCGCCAAAACAAAGCCCGGGCAAATGCCCGCGCTGGATTCGTTTTGCCGTATGTCGGAACGGTTATTTGCGCATTCGCGAGTCTCCTCAAATTCTCTGCTTTTAGGTTATTCTATCATCTGCCCCCGTTTTTGTCAACCGCGCGTTTGCGCGCCTCTTCGGTAAGCCAGTCGCAAGCGCGGGAGATACCGCCTATCTCGTCGATCAGCCCTATTTCGACGGCTTCGTAGCCGTTTAGGACCGTGCCGAGGTCGGTGGCAATCTCGTCGGTCTCAAACATTAGCTCGCGTAGCTTCTCGGGCGATACGCGAGAGTGATCGGAGATAAACCTTATTATGCGCTCCTGCATCTTGTTGAGGTAGTCGTATGCCTGCTGCGCGCCGAGCACAAGGCCGTTTATCCGCACAGGGTGCAGCGTCATCGTCGCCGACGGCACGATGAACGAGCGGTTTGCCGATACCGCGAGCGGCACGCCTATCGAGTGTCCGCCGCCTATCACCAGCGAGGCGGTGGGTTTGCGCATGCTCGCGATAAGCTCCGAGAGCGCAAGCCCCGCTTCGACGTCGCCGCCCTGCGTGTTGAGGATAATCAGCACGCCGCCGATGCGGTCGTCTTCGTCGACGGCGAATAGCTGGGGGATAAGGTGCTCGTATTTGGTGGTTTTCGTTCCGCTGCCGAGCATATAGTGGCCTTCGATTTGCCCGATAATCGTGATGCAGTGGATAGCCACGCCTCGGCTGCGTACTGTCACCGAGCCGTCGCAGCCGGGAGGGGGCGGCGCGCCGCGGTCCGGCTCGCTTTCAGCTTCCTCCTCATCAGCCGCGGCTATGCGCTCGTCTTCAACCATTGCTTCGTCTTTGCCAAATTGCGCCATGTATTCTTTATATTTCATGCGCTTGCTCCTTGTTTATCGAATATTCACCATTAGCCCAATAAATATTAAAATAAGACGTTTATACTTGTAGTGTGGATTATAATTTTTTAAATATGCAATCGACAAGGAGCTTAAAAAATGGACAATAAAGTGCTGGTCGAGACATCGGCGCGCCATGTGCATGTGACCGCCGAGCAGGTTGAGATACTTTTCGGTAAAGGCGCAAAGCTTACAAAGAAAAAGGACCTCAGCCAGCCCGGACAGTTTGCATCGGAACAGCGCGTCACGGTGGTCGGACCCAGAAACTCGATACCGAACGTCGTAATACTTGGGCCGGAGCGTCCCGCCGCCCAGGTTGAGGTCTCGATGACCGACGCTCGAATGCTTGGAATCGCTGCCCCCATCCGCGAAAGCGGCGACATCGCCGGCTCGCCCGGCTGCAAGCTGGTCGGCCCATGCGGCGAAATCGAGCTTGAGGAAGGCGTTATCGTCGCAAAACGCCATATACATATGACGCCAGAGGACGCCGAGCGCATCGGCGTTGAGGACGGCCAGATCGTTTCGGTAAAGGTTAATACGCCCGAGCGCTCGCTTATATTTGGCGACGTGGTCGTGCGCGTGAGTCCGAAATTCTCGCTCGCCATGCACATCGACACCGACGAGTCGAACGCCGCGAATGCAGGCGGGGAAGTATACGGCGAAATTATAATATAAAAGCCGATTAAGGCTCCCAGACTGGCGAGCCGATTTTTTAGGGCAAAAATAAAGCCGAGCCGATTTTGTCGGCCCGGTTTTGTTTTTAAAGCGCGTCGTCTCGCGTGGATATAAGCGATTCTGTGCGGCCAGTTACGCTGTGCTTTATGGGCTTCCATGTCACTCTTGCGAACAGAGCGGTGAACGCGATTGGGATATAGGTAAACATCAAAAGCGGGAAAGTGAATGTGTAAAGCAGCTTTTTTGCTGCTGTCGTGCGTATGCGCTTCCACTCGACTAGCGTTATTAGCAGCCCGAGCGCATAAAGCGTCAGGTAAGCGCGTACAGAGCTTTCTGCAAGCGACTCGACAGCTATCATGATATTGTCTCCGAGCAGCGCGCCCGCTACCGCTAGCGTGACGTTCGCCACGATACCGACGAACGAAAGCAGCATCGCCGGCAAGGTCGACATCGTGAGGTCAAAGCAGGCAAAGTTGCCGCACAAAAAGCCGAGAATCAGCTTTTTGCCGTATTTGCGGTACATCTGAAGGTAGCCTTTCGACCAGCGCATCCGCTGGTGCCACGACTGGATGAAGTCCGTCGGCTGCTCGTCGAAAAACTCTGCCGCGCGGCAAAAACCAATCTGCACGCCGCTTGTTATTTGGTCGGCGGTAAACTCAATGTCCTCGCTGAGCATATGGTAAGTCCAGCCGCCGATTTTGTTTTTTATCCTGCGGCTGAAGAGGAACCCCGTGCCTGATACGAAACAGCTTGTGCCAAGCAGGCTGCGCGCGTGGTTGTGGCAGCACGCGTCGCGGAGGAAATTCAGCCCGTAGCCGGCTGAAATCCAGTTGTCGGCATAGTTTTTCGAGTTGCGGTAGCTGGTGATAATCTCGTACTTCCCGCCCGCAAACATTTCGTTCATGCGCTCGATGTAATCGGGCATGAGGATGTTGTCGGCATCGAATACCAAATAGCCGTCGAAAATGTCGCCGTAATCTTCGCCGATACGGGCAAGCAAGTATCCGAGCGCATAGCCTTTGCCCACGTGCTTTGTGTCTTGCCGCTCATAGACAATCGCACCGTGCCCGCGCGCGGCTTCAGCCGTCGCGTCTGTGCAGTTGTCGGCTAAAACGAATGTGGTCACAAGCTCTATTGGATATGTTTGGCTTTTAATACTGTCAATCAGCTCGCCAATGACTGCCTCTTCGTTGCGCGCGCAGATCAATACTGCGTAGCGAAGAAGCGCAGGGGGCTTGCTTAGCGAGCCCTTTTTTCGTTTTGCGCGCTCCACAGCCCGACCTAAAAGCGACACAGGTACAAAAAGCAGCTGGTACGAGTAAATGATTATAAAAAGCGCAAGTATCGTGTTATTTATAATTTTTAATACTTCCATATCGAATAAATGCGGTTATGTGTTTTTTTCACGGCCGGCCGTCTTTGTGTTTACCAGTATAACAGTTTTTATATTAAAATAAAAGCGGCTAAACTTTACGATTTATTTAATACTGGATTGTTTTTTTATAAATTATTCACCCATTATATTTTTTGCGTAAATCGAGCTAATTTAAAAAGGGAAAAATTGCGCCAAAATATCCCCGCCGCAGCGGCGGGGATGTGATTGCAGTTTACGCAGTGTAATAGTATGGGCGGCGCACGCTTTCACCGAACCGCGACAGCGCGCACCGGCGAGGCTTCGGCGTAAAGCTTAAGCGGCAGCGCCATAAACTGATACGAGCGTGGCGCAAGCTCCAGCAGCGCCGATGTTCCGACGAGGTTTTCGGCGATGAATACGCCAGCGGCGAGCAGCATTTTGTGAAGATCATACGGCTCCTTGTCCGGAGAAGGGGTATCAAGCCCGAGGATTTTTACCCCGCGCCTAGCGAGAAACTCCGCGAAATCCGGCGAGAGCACCGGGTAATCCGAGTAGTACCGCATAGGGTCGCCAAAGAGATCCGCAAAGTCGGTGCAGATGATAACCGCGTCACCGGAGTTGATGAGCTTTTCGTATTCCGGCAAAAGTTCGATCGTGCGCTTTCCCCTGCAGTCGAGCGCTACGGCGGGCGCGATGAAGCATGAGGGGCTAAAATCTATTATTGTGCGCCCTTCGGCGAGCAGGTGCGAGGGGAGGTCGATATGAGTGCCGGCGTGAGCGGGCAAATCGAGACGGGTCAGCCGGTAGCCGTCGCGTTCGTACTCGCGGTCGCGTACAAGCCGCGCCTCGCCGTCGCCGGGGAATGTCGGCATGCCCGGTAAAATCGGGTATGAAAGGTCGGCTATAATTTCCATAGTTTGTTTCTTATACTGAAATTAAAACCGCAGAGCCACTGCGGCGTCTGCGGCGGGGGATGATAAATGAGCCGTTTTGCGGTGTTTGTTGCGCGGGTTATTTGTCAAGCCCGAACTTAGCCAGCTTTTCGCGCAGGAAATCGGCAGCCATGCGGATGTCGGCCTCGGGGTTGTCGCCGACTTCGCGCTCGATGGTCAAAAAGCCGTTAAATCCGGTCGAGGCGAGCGCGGGCAGATACTCGTCGAAGTTGACGTCGCCCTGACCGAGCGGCAGCTCCTCCCAGCCCTCCATGTTGCCTATCATCCTGCCGTCTTTGGCGTGGGTGTGAACGATGTACGGGCCGAGGACTTTCGCGGCTTCGGCGGCGTTGTCGCCGACGCACATAACGAGGTTTGCCGGGTCGAAGTTAACGCGGACGCCTTTTGCGCCAAGGCTGTCAAGGAACTCTTTCAGCACAACCGCTTTCTCGGGTCCGGTTTCGACCGCAAAATACGCGCCGATCGAGTCGCCGAACTCGGCAAGCTCGCGGCAAGCCTTGCGGAGAATCTCTTTGGTCTCGTTCTCCTCTTCGGGCACGACGCCGATATGGGTGGTGACGATGTTGCAGCCGAGCTTCTTCGACAGCTCAAGCACGCGCTTGGACTTGTCGATGAGCTCTGGGTTCTTTGCGGGGTCGGTGAACCCATGGCCGAAGTCGCCGCAGAGCGCCGAAAATACCAGCCCGTGCGAGGTGACAATATCGAGCAGCTCGCGCGCCTGCGCGTCGGTCATATCATAATCGTGCGTGCAGTATTTCTGGATGCCCTGCGCCCCAATCTCGGCGGCGATTTTGACCGCTTCCTTGAAGTCGCGGCGGAAGCTTTCGACCATTACGCCGATTTTCATTTCCCAATTAACCTCCGGTGGGTAAAAATATTTCAAATATATTATACATGCTTTTTCTGATTTGTCTATAGACAAAATGTCTGATTTGAGATATAATGTAAAAAATTAATAAAACGAACGTTCTTAAGGAGTAGATGCAATGGCCGAGATTATACCGGCGATACTTGAGAAAAAAGCGTTCATCTGCGACATGGACGGCGTGATATACCACGGCAACAAGCTTTTGCCGCATGTGCCGGAGTTTGTCGATTGGCTGGTAAAAAACAATAAAAAGTTTTTATTTTTGACCAACAGCAGCGAACGCTCGCCCCGCGAGCTGAGCCAGAAACTCGCGCGCATGGGGCTTTCGGTCAGCGAAGACCATTTTTATACCAGCGCGCTTGCTACCGCATCATTTTTAGCCTCTCAGTCGCCGGGCGCGAGCGTATACGTTATCGGCGAGCCGGGGCTGGTAAAAGCACTCTACGACGTCGGGCTGACTATGAACGACTATAACCCCGACTATGTGGTTTTTGGCGAGACGCGCTCGCTTTCGTATGAGAAAATCGAGCACGCCGTGCGGCTGGTCCAGCGCGGCGCAAAGCTGATTGGCACAAATACCGACCTTACCGCGCCCTCCGAAAACGGGATTATCCCCGCCTGCCGCGCGCTTATCTCGCCTATCGAGATGGCGACGGGTAAAAAGGCGTATTTTGTCGGCAAGCCGAACCCGTTGATGATGCGCCACGCGATAAAAAAGCTTGGAGTCGCAAGCTCCGAGGCGGCGATTATTGGCGACCGCATGGACACAGACATAATCGCCGGCATAGAGTCCGAGCTTGACACGATACTCGTGCTCTCGGGCGTCACGACGATGGAAAACATCAATATGTTCCCGTATCGCCCGACCTATATCTTCCCGCACGTCGGCGCGATTATCGGGATTGACTAAGGGGAGGGGCGGGCAGCCCTACTTTACATAAAAACAAGGTTCCGCTTAAAAGCGCGGAACCTTTTTATTTGTGCAGTTTTTTTATTTTTGCCACGTCGCGCAACATGCGGAAGGCGTCTCTAAATAGGCGCACTTTCGAGGCGCGGTGGTTTACAATCGTGACCGGCAGCTCGAGCACCTTCGCGCCCGCTTTCTTATAAAGTAACAGCACCTCAAAATCAAACGCGAAGCCGTCGATTTTGCACTGCGAGAATATCTCTTGTACAAGCGGCGCCTTAAAGCACTTTATGCCACACTGCGAGTCGCTGTAACTGAAACCCGCGAGCAGCGAGACGGTTTTGTAAAACACCTTCGATGCGAGCTTGCGCGTAAAGGTATAGCCCGCGTACCCCGCCTCGTGCAGCCTGCGCGAGCCGATTGCCGCGTCTGCGCCCGACTCCCTTAGCGCACCGTAAAACCGACCGATGACCTCGGTGCCGTACGCCAGGTCGCAGTCGGTGAAAAGCACGAATCTGCCGCGCGCGGCGAGGACCCCGTCGCGCACCGCCGCGCCTTTCCCTTTGTTCGGCTTATGACCGACCAGCCTCACGCACGGGTGGGAGAAGGATTTTATTATTTCATCCGACCCGTCGGTGCTGCCGTCGTCGGAGAAGATTACCTCGTACTCGCCGGCTGGGAACAGGCGGTCAAGGTACCCGGTTAGCGCTTGGGCGGTAGCCTCAACAATTGACGCTTCGTTATAAACAGGGATGACGACTGAAAGCTCCAGCCCGCTATTATCTTCCAATAATCATCGCCGCCAATCGTAGTGTTTTTCGCATGCCCAAAGCTAAGTTTCAATTTTAACCAGTTTTGCCTGGACTGCGATGCGCTCGGACTGCGAGCGGTTGGTACAGGTCGAAAGCGTGAGTATCCGGTCCTTTTCGGAGAACTCGATGCCTTCACGCTGATATATGGAGTTTGCCTTCATCTCGTAGGCGAACTTGACGAATTCCTCGCCCGACGGGAACGCTGTCCTGATATAATGGTAGTACATGTCTGTGATATACACCGCGAAGACTTCATAGGTGAATATGCCGTCGAAGGTGTATACCTCGATGTACTTGTTGTTGTTGAAAAAATCCTCGTCGAAGAAATAGTCTAGGGTATTAAACATCGTCCCGTCGCCCATGTGGTGCCCGTAGAGGATTGTGTTATAGTTTTTCAACACGTTCCTGTTGCACCGGTAATCGGCGAAAATCGCGCCGTTGGGGAGGTAGTCGCCCTTCCACGAATGGTTGAGGTAAAAGTCGTTGTCCTCCGCCTGGACAATTATGTCGTCGACCTTGGTTCCGGGGATTTTGATGTACCCGTAGACATCCTTGTTCTGCAGCCTCCACGCGTTAAGGCTTGCCTTTGCGAGCGCCACCCGCCTGTTGACACTCGATTGCCCGCTGATTTTGGCATAGTCCGCCTCTGTAAGAGACATGGATTTTACAAAATCGGCGGCAGGGGGGCTTGGGGCAAGCGGCATGGCGAGCTTTACCGGCGCGTCGGGATTGCTGAATATTTCCTCTATGTCAAGCTCGAGCTTGACGCCGGCGTATATCTCCTGCGCGCGGCGGTAGTAATATAGCGTGCGCAGGATATAAAACACGCTGCCGACGAAAACCGCGACGCATACTCCGAGCGTGAGGAGCCTTACCGCCTCAAACGGGCTTATTTTGCGCTTATTGGGCTGCGGCGGCGCGATGTCATCGGGAGTGAGTGTCTCAAGCGAGTATAGAAATGGGCTCGCGTCGGTATTGTATTCAGGCTCGCTTACGAAAACCCCAAGCTCATGCGGATCGCTATCCGGGCTTCCGTATCCCCCGGGCGGGGGGTACGCCTCTTTTTTCGGCTTAATAAAAGCGGACAGGTTCATGGCAAACTTTAGGCTTTAGCCGGCGGGCTAAATCTCAATCATGCTTTCGTCCCAAATCTCGGGCGCCTGGTAGCCGAGCAGGTTAACTACCGTCGCAGCGACATTTGAAAGCCCGAAAGACCCGGCTGTTTTGACCTTATATGCGTCTTTGTAGAAGTTATCGTAGATAATAAACGGCACGGGATTGAGCGTATGGCTTGTCTTAGCCTTGCAGTTACCGTTTTTGTCGCATTTCGGCTCGCCGGTTTTCTTGTCGATCTCAAACATCTCGTCGGCGTTGCCGTGGTCGGCGGTGATAATCGCGACGCCGCGCAGCTCGTCGATAACCGGCAAAATGCGCGAGAGCGCAAGGTCTACAGACTCGACGCCGATGACCGTCGCAAGGAAGTTGCCTGTATGGCCGACCATATCGCCGTTGGGGAAGTTGATGCGGTAAAATTTATGCTCGCCTTTTTTGAGCTCCTCTATAATCCTGTCGGTGATCTCCGCCGACTTCATCCACGGCCGCTGCTCGAACGGCACGATGTCGCTTGGGATTTCTATATAGGTCTCAAGGCTTTCGTCAAGCTTGCCCGAGCGGTTGCCGTTCCAGAAGTAGGTGACGTGGCCGTATTTCTGCGTTTCGGAGAGCGCAAGCTCTCTCACGCGTGCGTATGTCAAAAACTCGGTGAGCGAGTTTGTAATCTCAGGCGGGCTTACAAGGTATTTGCTCGGGATATGGAGGTCGCCGTCGTACTCGAGCATGCCGGCGTAGTAAACTTTCGGGTAGCGCACGCGGTCGAACTTGTCGAAGTTTTCCTCTTCGAACGCGCGCGAGATTTCAATCGCGCGGTCGCCGCGGAAGTTAAAGAATATGACGCTGTCGCCATCGTTGATGGTGCCGACGGGCTTGCCGTCTTTGGCGATGACGAACGGCGGCAGGTCCTGGTCAATCGCGTGGGTTTCGGCGCGCAGCGTGTTTATCGCCTCTTCAGCCGAGGCAAACTGCCTGCCGTCGCCGAGCACATGAGTATGCCAGCCGCGCTCGACCATCTTCCAGTCGGCTTCATAACGGTCCATCGTTATGACCATGCGGCCGCCGCCGGAGGCGATGCAGATGTCGAAGTCTGGGCCGCGCAGCTCGGTAAGGAACTGCTCGAACGGTATGACATACTCGAGCGCCGAGGTTTCGCCGACGTCCCGGCCGTCGAGTAGTATATGCACGCGCACACGCTTTATGCCTTCTTGCTTTGCGCGGATGATCATCGCCTTGAGGTGGTCGATGTGCGAGTGCACGTTGCCGTCCGAGAAAAGCCCGATAAAGTGCAGCGTTGAGGAATTCTCAAGGCAGTTTTTAACCAGCCCCCTCCATGTGTCTGACGCGAACATTTTGCCCGACTCAATCGAGAGGGTGACGAGCTTTGCGCCCTGCGCGAAGATTTGCCCTGCGCCGAGCGCGTTGTGCCCAACCTCGGAGTTGCCCATATCGTCGTCTGTGGGGAGCCCGACCGCCGTGCCGTGAGCTTTGAGCTTCAGCGTCGGGTAGCGCGACATAAGCATGTCCAGCGTCGGCGTGTTCGCTGCTTCTACCGCGTTGCCTTTGTTTTTGGGTGCAAAGCCGATGCCGTCCATTACGACCACGAGCAGCGGCCCCTCTATGCCAGAAAACCCAGGAAGTTTTTTCGGTGTAAGATCAGCCTGCATATCTATGTTCCTTCTTGGAGTTTAGATAATTTTGCTTATTACTGCTATTATAGCTTGAAAATATGAATAATGCGTGTAAAAAACGATTCATAATCTGAATATTTCGTAAAAATATAAAAATTTTCGCCGTGGGCTTACAAATTTCGGCGCGCCGCTTTGCGCCCGTCAAAAGCGGCAAAGGGCAGAACTCGTCGCATTCATAGGCCGCGCCGGCAAGGTGCACAAAAAGTTTCGCCGTATTGTATAAACTTCGGCTAATCGCATCCTTGACTTTAATAATTTAACATGCTATCATATTAGCAAGTTAAATTATATTGCCTAGGGAATAAAAATGGAGAGCAAAAACCTTAAAATCAACGTACCCGACGGGATGCGCGACCTTGTGTTTGGCGACTGCCGGCGGTACAGTGCTATCGAGCGTAGGCTCGCGGAAGTCTATGAGAGCTTAGGCTACAGGGAAGTGCGGACGCCGGCGCTCGAGTACCTTGAGGTGTTCGACGGCGGTAGCGCGCTCCCGCGAGAGCGGATGTATAAACTGACGGACAACTCGGGCAGGCTGCTTGCGCTGCGCGCCGACAACACGATGCCGATGGCGCGAGTGGCAGCGACAAAGCTACTCGGCGAGCTGCCCGCACTCTTATATTATAACCAAAGCGTGTTCGCTGTACAAAGCGAGAATTCCGGGCGCGCGGGCGAGATAATACAAAGCGGCGTCGAGATAATCGGCGCGCCGGCGCCCCGCGGCGACCTTTTGTGCATTTATACCGCGATAAAAGCCCTGAGAGTGCTTGGGTTGCCGTTCAAGCTCGAGCTTGGGCATGTGGGGTTCTTCAACAGCCTGCTTTGCGAGCTTGAGCTAACTGACGAGGCGAAGACCGACCTGCGGCGGCTCGTCAACGCGAAAAACGCCGTGCTTCTCGGCAGTTTTGAGGGGCTTGAAAAATCGCAGCTTGCGAGGCTGCGCCGCATACCTCTGCTTTACGGCGGCGAGGAGATTTTCGACGAAGCCGAAGAGGTGGCGGCGGGAAACGAAGGCGCGCTTATAGCGCTGGAGTATGTAAAAAAGCTGCACCGGCTGCTTGAGGAGGCGGGGCTTGCGGACGATATAATTATAGACCTTGGCATTGTACATGAGATTGACTATTATACCGGCGCGGTGCTGCGGGGCTATACCGCGGGCGCGGGTGAGCCGATACTGAGCGGCGGCAGGTACGACGGACTGCTTGAGAGCTTCGGTCACAGCGTGCCAGCAACCGGGTTTGCGATAAACGTGGGGCTTGTCGCCGAGCGCCTTGCCAATGCAGGGGTTGGCGAAAATGGCGGCGCGCCGGATGTGCTTATACATTACCCAGGGCATGAGTTTGCAAAAGCAGCGGAGCTTGCCGAGCGGCTCGCGAGCGAAGGAAAGCGCTGCGAGCTGTCGTGCTTTGGGAGCGAAGAAGAGGCGCGGCTCTATGCGGCAGCGCGCGGCATTCTGGAGGTGGTCGTGCTGTGATAAGGCTGGCGCTCACAAAGGGTCGGATAGAGTCTGAGGCGATAGCGCTGCTTGAGCGCGCGGGATACGACTGCTCGGACCTTGCGGAGGAGCGGCGCGGCAGGCGGCTTATCTTTCGCACAGGCGGCGAAGAGCTTGAGATAGTGCTCGCGAAAGCGGGTGACGTGCTTACTTATGTCGGGCATGGCGTTTGCGACGCGGGCATCGTGGGCAGCGACACGATAGCAGAGCAGGGCAGCGACGCCTGCGTGCTGCTCGACCTTGGGATTGGGCGCTGCCGGTTTGCGCTAGCCGGGAAAGCGGGGCAGTGGCGCGGCATTGGCCACCGGCGGCTTACCGTCGCTTCAAAATACCCGAACGTCACGCGCCGGTGGTTTGCCCGCCGCGGCGCGGACGTCGAAGTAGTAAAAATCGAAGGCTCGGTCGAGCTTGCGCCTTTACTCGGGCTTGCCGACGCGATTGTAGACATAGTCGAGACCGGCACGACGCTCAGGGAAAACGGGCTTGAGGTTTACGAGGTAATATCGGATGTTTCCGCAAGGCTTATTTTCAACATGGCGTCGATAAAGCTAAAAAAAGCCGAAACCGACGAGCTGGTGCGCCGGGTGCAAGTGGCAATCGGCTCATAATAAAGTAGGGGGCAAAAGAATGTTTGAGATATACGAAAAATCGCGCTCTGGGGAGCTGCTTGGGCTGTTGCGGTCGCGCGCGGGCGAGGCGGCAGCCGAGGCGTCTGAGTCGGTGAAAAAAATAATCGCCGACGTGCGGGCGAGCGGCGACGATGCCGTAAGGTACTACACTGAGAAATTTGACGGCGTGAAAGGCGCGCCGTTTTGGCTCGATAAATGCGAAATCGAAGCGGCGGCGCGGCGGGTGGACGAAGGTCTGCTATGCGCCATGCGGCGCGCGGCGGAAAATATACGTACGTTTCATGAGCGTCAGCGCGAGCGCGGCTGGGCGGAGTTTTCTGCCGGCAAATACATGGGCCAACGCATTGTGCCATTAAAAAGGGTCGGTGTTTACGCGCCGGGCGGCACGGCGGCATACCCTTCGACGGTGCTGATGACAGCTATCCCTGCTAAAGTAGCGGGCGTTGAGGAAATAATACTTGCGACGCCGCCGAAGGTATCGGAGGACGGCAAAATCATGCCGGCTGACGCAGTGCTTTGCGCCGCGTGGATAGCCGGCGTCGACCGGGTGCTGCTCGCCGGCGGCGCGCAGGCGGTCGCCGCGCTAGCGTATGGCACCGAGAGTATACCGCGCGTCGACAAAATCGTCGGGCCGGGCAACATATATGTTGCGGAGGCAAAAAGGCAGGTCTGGGGCGCGGTCGACATCGACATGATTGCCGGCCCAAGCGAGGTGCTGGTGATAGCCGACGAGAGCGCAAATCCGAGATTTGCCGCAGCCGACCTTTTGTCGCAGGCAGAGCATGACCCGCTCGCCGCAGCGGTACTGGTCACCACGTCGGCGGAGCTTGCCGGGGCGGTGAATGGAGAGCTCATGTCCCAGCTTAAGCTTTTGCCCAGGCGGGAGATAGCCGCGAGCGCTATTGAGCGCTGCGGCGCAGCGCTGGTGGTGGATACGCTTGAGGAAGCCGCGGAATTTGCGAATGAAGTCGCGCCCGAGCACCTTGAGCTTATGGTAAAGTCGCCTGAGGCGATACTGGGCTTAATTCGTAACGCCGGCTCGGTTTTTTTAGGTGCGTACTCGCCCGAACCGCTCGGCGACTATTACGCCGGCCCGAACCATGTGCTGCCGACCGCGGGCACCGCGCGGTTTTCGTCGGGGCTTTCTTGGGCGAGCTTTGTCAAGCGCATGACTTTCGTCTGCTACGACAAAGACTCGCTTGTGTCGGCAGCGGGCGACATAATCCGCCTTGCCGAAGCCGAGGGGCTAGAGGCTCACGCTAGGGCGGTCAAAGTAAGGCTGGAGGGGGAAAAATGACGGTATCCTCGGCGGCGTTTATACCTGAAAAGATAGCGAAACTCAAAGAATATGTGCCGGTCGAGGCGGACGTACCGGTAAAGCTCGACTCAAACGAAAACCCGTACCCAATGCCCGAGCCGCTGCGGGCACGGCTTTGCGAGATTGCGGGGACGCTTGAATATAACCGATACCCCGACCCGTACGCGCGGGAGCTGGTGGGAAAGTTCGCCAAAGTTTACGGTGTCAAGCCCGAGCGAGTCGTCGCCGGCTGCGGCTCAGACGAGGTGTTGCACCTTTTGTGCCAGGCGCTGATTTATGACGGCGCAGCCGTCGCGACGGCTCCGCCGGATTTTTCAATGTACGCGTTTTATGCATACCTCGAAGGCGGGCGGGTGATTACCTCGAGCCGCGGCGCGGACGGGCGGATTGATTTTTGCGAGCTTGCCCGGTTAGCGAAAAGCGACGGCTGCCGCTGTGTGATGTTTTCAAATCCCTGCAACCCCACCGGCGCGGTAGCCACGCGGGATGAGATGCTTGATTTTGTGCGGAACGCCGGCTGCCCGGTCGTGGTGGACGAGGCGTACGGCGAGTTTTCCGGGCGTGAGTATTCGGTGCTCGACATGGCGGGCGAGCTGCCGAACCTAATCGTGCTTAAAACGCTCTCGAAAGCGTTTGGGCTAGCGGGGCTGAGGGTGGGCTTTGCCGTTGCGCATGAGGATATAGTTCGCGCGGTGAAAAAGGTAAAAAGCCCGTATAACCTAAACGCTTTTTCGCAGGCGGCGGGCGCCGCCGCCCTTGAGTATGCCGGCGAAATCTTCGCTCTCGCCGAAAAGATAGGTAAAGCGGCAAAGGAGCTATACAAAAAGCTACATGCGCTATCACTGCAAGGCGGTTATGAAGCCATCGAGCCGGGCGCGAACTTTGTGCTTTTGAAATTTTTCGACGCTGCGGATGCCGAGCGCGTGCATGCCGAGCTTTTGCGGCGGGGGATAAGCGTGCGGCTGCTAGGTGGCGCGCTGCGAATAACTTGCGGCACCGACGCGGAAAATGAAAAGTTTTATGCGGAATTTGAAAGAATTATAAAAGGCGGTATCACTAATGAGAGAGGCAAAGCTGGCGAGGGCGACGCGCGAGACTGACATAACGATGCGGCTTGCGATACTTGAGTCCGGCGCGGGCAAGTTTTCAGGCTCGACAGGAATCGGCTTTTTCGACCACATGATAAGCTCCTTTGCAGTGCACGGCGGGTTTATAATAGAGGCGAGCGTTGAGGGCGACCTATATGTCGACGGGCACCACACGGTCGAGGACACCGGCATTGTGCTTGGGAAACTGTTCGCCGAAGTGCTTGGCGACAGAAGCGGCATCGCGCGTTTCGGCAGCGCGTTCGTGCCGATGGACGAAAGCCTCGCGTTTGCCGCGGCTGACATTTCCGGCAGGCCTTATTTGGTTTTCGATGCCAAGTTTAGCGCAGAGAAGGTTGGCTGCTACGATACGCAGCTGACTCGCGAGTTTTTCCGCGCGCTCGCCACGAACATGGGCGCGACGCTGCACCTTTTGCTGCATTACGGCGACAACGCGCACCATGAGACAGAGGCTCTGTTTAAAGCCGCAGCGCGCGCGATTGCCGAAGCAGTGAGGGAGACAGGCGGCGGCGCGCTGTCGGCGAAAGGCACGCTTGAGTAGCTGGGCAAAGGGCGGCTGGCAAGATGGTATATGTAGGAATAATCGATTACGGAATGGGAAATTTGCACAGCGTGGCAGGCGCGCTTTCGGCTTTAGGCGCGCGCTGCTTTGTCTCATCTTCGCCGGAAGAGCTGGCACGCGCGGATAAGCTGGTGCTCCCCGGCGTAGGGGCGTTCCCTGACGCGATGCGCGCGCTGCGGGATGCGGGGCTTGTGGAGTTTATAAAAGAGCAGGCGAAACTAAAGCCGCTGCTCGGCATCTGCCTTGGCATGCAGCTTTTGTTTGAAAAAAGCCATGAGTTTGGTATGACTGAAGGGCTTGGGCTGCTCGCCGGCGAGGTGGTAAGGCTCACCGAGCGCCCGAGCAAAGAATACAAAATCCCGCACATGGGCTGGAACAGCCTGTGTTATACCAAATGGGCAAAGGACTGCGCGCTGCTTTACGGCATACCCGAGGGCGAGCATGTGTATTTCGTGCACTCCTATCGCGCGGTGTGCGGGGAGCCGGATACGCTCGCGGCTTACTCCGAGTACGGCGACGAGGTCGCGGCGGTGGTGTGCTCGGGAAATGTGTTCGGCACGCAGTTTCATCCTGAAAAAAGCGCATGCGTGGGGCTTATGATGCTGGAGAATTTTTTAAAACTTTAAATGCGGCAAGGAGCAGGCGGACATGAAGGTAATCCCGGCTATTGATATACTTGGCGGCCGCTGCGTGCGGCTGAGAAAGGGCGACTTTGGCACAGCGGGCGAGGTCGCGGCGGATGCGATAGAAGCCGCGCGCGCGTTTGTAAAGTCCGGCGCTGAGTGGCTACACGTCGTTGACCTAGACGGCGCAAAGTCCGGGCGCAGGGTAAATCACGAGCTTATATCGCGAATTATTTCAGAATCGGGCGCTTTGGCCGAAGTGGGCGGCGGGATAAGGACGCTCGGCGACATCGAGTGGTACATAAGATGCGGCGCAGCCCGCGTGATACTTGGCTCGGCGGCGTACCGCGACCACGCGCTTGTAAAAGAGGCTGTCGCGCGGTTTGGAGATAAGGTGGCGGTTGGCATCGACGCGCGCAGGGGGTTGGTCGCGACCGACGGCTGGACCGCGACGGCGGGCAAAAACTATATCGACTTTGCGCGCGAGGTCGAGGAGGCGGGCGTGAAATTTGCGGTCGTTACTGACATTGAGCGCGACGGCATGCTCTCGGGCGCAAACACGTCAATGCTTGCCGCGCTCAAAGAGGCGACAAAGCTAAACCTCATAGCGAGCGGCGGCGTTCGGGATATGGGCGACATCCGTGCGCTGGCTGGGCTTGGGGTATGGGGCGCGGTGGTCGGCAAAGCGGTATACGAGGGTACGCTCGACTTAAAAGAAGCGATAATTTATTGCAAATCTGCCGGAGGTGAGGTATAATGCTTGCAAAGCGCATCATCCCTTGCCTTGACGTAAAAGATGGGCGGGTAGTCAAGGGCGTGAATTTTGAAAACCTGCGCGACGCGGGCGACCCGGTCGAGATCGCGCGCTCATATAACGAACAGGGCGCCGACGAGATTGTGTTTCTCGATATCACCGCCTCGCACGAAAACCGCGGGACTATAGTCGAGGTGGTAGAGCGCACCGCGCGCGAGGTCTTCATGCCGCTGACGGTCGGCGGCGGTGTGCGAAGCGTCGAGGATTTTAGGACGCTGCTTCGCGCAGGCGCGGACAAAGTTTCGGTCAACTCGGCGGCGCTGCTTGACCCCGAACTTGTCGCGCGTGCAGCCGACAAGTTCGGCTCGCAATGTGTCGTCGTCGCGATAGACGCAAAGCGCCGGCCTGGCGGCGGCTGGTCGGTCTTTCGCAACGGCGGGCGGATAGACACGGGCATTGACGCGATCGAGTGGGCGGCGCGCGCCGAGTCGCTCGGTGCGGGCGAGATACTGCTTACCTCTATGGATGCCGACGGCACAAAGGCGGGGTACGACATTGAGCTGACGAAGGCGGTCTGCAACGCGGTGAAAATTCCGGTAATCGCCTCCGGCGGCGCGGGAAGCGTTGAGCATTTTATTGATGTGTTCGAGAAAGCGGGCGCAGACGCTGCGCTCGCGGCTTCGCTTTTCCATTACCGCGAGCTGACGATCGCCGAGGTTAAAAATGCGCTTGCCGAGCGCGGCATACCCGTGCGCATGGCTGCGGAGGCATAAGGCATGGATTTAAAATGGCTGTTTGAGAAAAGCGCGCTGGTCCCCGCGGTGGTTCAGGACGCGCGCACGCTCGAGGTGCTGATGCTCGCGTATATGAACGAGGAGGCGCTAAGGCTGACGCTCGAGAGCGGCGAGGCATGGTTTTGGTCGCGCTCGCGCGGCGAGCTTTGGCATAAGGGCGAGACGTCCGGCAACGTCCAGCGAGTCTGCGAGGTGCGGTACGACTGTGACTGCGACGCGATACTGCTACTTGTCGAGCCGGCAGGACCGGCGTGCCATACCGGGAACAAAAGCTGTTTTTATAGAAAACTTGAGTTTTGAAAAGAGGGCGGCGAAATGAGCGATAATGGCAGCCCCGATATTATCCGGGAGCTTTACTCGGTGATAACGGCGCGAAAAGCGGCGCCTGAGGAAGGCTCATATACATCTTACCTTTTCGAGTCGGGGCTTGACAAAATCCTTAAGAAAATCGGCGAGGAGTGCGCCGAGACGATAATCGCGGCGAAAAACGGCAGCCGGGAGGAGATAATCTTCGAGGTATCCGACCTTATTTACCACCTCCTCGTAATGATGGCGGAGCGGGGAGTTACCCCCGACGACATTTTCGCCGAGCTTGCTGAGCGCTCGAAAAAGATGCATAACCTAAAACAAAGCAAAACCGTCGACAAAAATACATAATAAAGAGGGACCTATGAAAACCGTCTGCTTTGGTGAGATAATGCTTCGGCTCTCCCCGCCGGGGTATGGGCGAATAGCCGAGGCTAAGTCCTTTGATGCATACTACGGCGGGGCGGAGGCGAACGTCGCCGTTGTGCTCGCGCAAATGGGAATAAAGAGCGTATATGTCACGCGGTTGCCCGAAAATGAGCTTGGCAACGCCGCAGCCGGCGAGCTGCGCCGCTGGGGCGTCGACACCCGCCATATCGTACGCGGCGGCGAGCGGATCGGCGTCTATTTTTACGAGCGCGGCGCCGGCAGCCGGCAGCCGAAGGTGATATATGACCGAGCCGGCTCGGCGTTTGCAATGTCGCAGCCGGAAGATTACGACTGGGACAAAATCCTCGACGGCGCCGGGTGGCTTCATTTTTCGGGTATCACGCCCGCGCTTGGAGAAAACCTGATAAAGGTTTGCAAGTCGGCAATATCCGCCGCGAAAGATCGGGGGATTACCGTAAGCTGCGACGTCAACTACCGCCGCGCGCTATGGGGGGCAGATAAAGCCGGCGAAGTTATGGCTGGGATATTGCCATACGCCGACGTTTGCGTCATAAACGAGGAACACGCGGGGCTGCTGTTCGGCATAAAAGAAGAACGGCCGGACGACGGGATATACCTTGACGCTTCGGCTCGCGTTGCACAGGCGCTCTCGCAACGGTTCGGCTGCGGCAAGGTAGCGGTGACCATACGACGGACACTCTCCGCCGACAAAAGCCGCTTTGCAGCGGTGCTGTATGACAAAGCCTCCGGCAGCGCAAGCTGCTCTAAAATTTACGACCTAGAAATAATCGAGCGCATCGGCGGCGGCGACGCTTTCTGCGCGGGGCTTATTTACGCGCTAGAGTCTTGCATGCCAAATGATTACGCCGTGCAGTTTGCGGCGGCGGCATGCGCGATAAAGCACTCGATCCTCGGCGACTTTGGTGCGATGCCCGTGGCAGAAATCCGCGCGCTGGCAGACGGAGCGGGACGCTCGGAAAGATGAAAAAATAAAAAAGCCGCCTCTGCGGCTTTTTTATATAAACTAAAAGCCTCACCGGCAAGTTTCGAGCGGTGAGGCTATTTTGATGCCTGGCTTTCGCCTGTCAGGCATATCCATTTTTTCTTATTTGCCCGGCTTTTTCAACCCCCGCACGTCAAGCACCGGCTCGACGAAGAGGATGCCGGTACCGGGATTGTCCAGCTTAAGCTCGGTGTATATGTCGTTTGCAACTTTCTCAACGATCTCGCTCGGCAGAAGAATGATTACAAGCTCTTTTTCAGGCTCTATTTCCATGCCGAGGAATTTAGCGGCGTAATCCGAGCCGGCGCCGCGGCCGTGAAGGATCGTGCCGCCGGTGACGCCTGATTTGCGCGCTATATCCATAACGTCTTCCGCCATGCCGCGGTTGACGACAACAGTAAGTTTCCTATACATGCTTTCTCCCCCTATAGCCGGAGCTTCGCCCCAGCCGCTTAGACCCTCTTTTATAGTACGGTTTGCGACCAGCGCCTCCGTCGTAAACGCGATGCCGTGCCCTGGCTTGTCAAGCTCGAGCTCTTTTGTGTAAAAGTCAAGCAGCTCTGCCGCTTTCTTTTCGTCCGCCAGGATGGATACAATCTCCTTTTTTTCGCTTTTTATCCCAAGGAGGTTTAATATCTCGCTTTTGACGGTCCCTCTACCAAGCATTATGATACCGCCGTAAAAGTCGTCGCTTTTGGTGATGCGGACGAATTTGTTGCACTGGTGTTCGTTTAATACAAGTGTTATTATCCTAAAAGACGGCGCATTCGCCTGTCTTGTGTTACTCGTGTTCATGACTGCCTCCCGTAGAGAGCTCTTTTTGGGCGGCGGTTTTGGACGCTTTGCGGAGTTTCGCCTGATAGATCGCGCCTAGCAGCTCGAGCGCAATTATCGGTGTCATCGCGACAATGGCGATCATGCCAAAGCCGTCCGCCACCACGTCGGCGGTTGGGATCTGCTCAGCGATGCCCTGCACGAATGCGAGCGAGAATGTTGCGGTCATCGGGCCGGATGCGACGCCGCCCGCGTCAAACCCCATGCCGACAAATAGGTCGGGCACGAAAAATGCAAGCAGCACCGAAAGCCCAAACCCGGGCAAAAGGTACATCCAAAGCTTAATCCCGGGCACCAGTATCCGGAGTGCCGACATGAAAATCGACGTTCCGACCGCTACCGACATAAACAGGAACACCAGCCCGCGTTTGACTGACCCGCCGGTCACGTCTTCGACCTGGTAGGTGAGGACGTGCACAGCTGGCTCGGCGAGGACCGTCGTCAGCCCGAGCAGCAGCGCCACGACTAGCACGGGTATTTTCGACTCCATCGCGGCGAGCCGAATCCCAAGCTGGGCGCCGACATCCATAAACCCGCCGTTTACGCCCAAAAGGAATATAACAAGCCCTAGATATGTTATAACCATACCTCGGGTTATGTCAAGGACTTTGCTAAGCTTTTGCTTGAAAGAAAATATCTGGAACAAAAAGTATGTAATAATAATCGGCAAAAGGGTAATAATCGCGTCTTTCGCAATCGTGCCGAGCTTTAATAGGTATGACTGAAGCAGGTTTGTCGCCACGATTTCAGTCTCGGGCAGCTTGCCAGTGAGTTTGCCGTTCCCGATAAAAAGCCCGGCAATAAGCACGCCCAATATCGCGCCGGTGGACGAGATACCGACCAGCCCGAAGCTGTCGGCCTCGCTCATTTTGCTGTCCTTTTTCATCGCCGAGACGCCGGCGGCAAGCGCCAGCATGAACGGGACGGTAATCGCTCCGGTCGTAGCGCCGGACGCGTCGAACGCTATTGCAAGGAAATCGGGCGATGAAAAAAGCGACAATATAAAAATAAGCCCATACGCAGCCGTGAACACGTACTTGAGCCGCACGTCCCTGAGGATGCGCAGCATGCCCAAAGTCATCATTACGGCAAGCCCAACGGAGACTGCAACAACCATTAAAATATTGTTAAACTGCCCGGAGGTGACACTTGACACCTGTTTTGCCAGAATATGCAGGTCGGGCTCGGCATAGGAAATGAAAAAACCCAAAACAAGGCTGACCGTTATAAGAAGCGCGAAACTGTTGGAATGGGTTATTGCCGTACCGACGCCGTGGCCTATCGGCTCAAGGCCTTGGTCGATTCCAAATAAAAAAGCGGTAAGCCCTATAATTACTAAAAGTGAGCCGACTAAAAACGCGACAAGCATGTCGGTCTCGAGCGGGGCAATCGTAAAATTCAGCACCAATACTATAAAAGTAATCGGCAAAACGGACGCCAGCACTTCTTTTAACTTTTCGGTTAGCTCATTCAAAAAGTATTACCTCCTTATGCGGTCATAATTCTCAAAAACGGTAAAAAAAAACAATCGTTACTTTTTGCAACCATCGCCTTTCCTTTAAGATGATTCCGTTGCTAATGGATTGCCAAAAACCATCGCAGAAAAATGTATTGGCACAACAATCAGTACAAATTATATCACAAAAGTCATTAAGAAATATCAACAAAAATTTAAAATATTAACTCAAATTGAGCAAAACCCTGATGTAATAAATGGATAAGCGAAACCAATCACAAAACGCAGCGTCATATTATCGAATTGGGTAATAAAATTATCGATAAACGATAAAATTATCTTGACAATCGATAACATGCGTGCTATAATACGCAAAAAACGAAAAGGGGAAGGCATGCGTATGGATAACAGCGAGATGCGCGAAGCCGAAAGCCAGAAGATTGGCAACGCCGCGGAAAGGGCGGGGAAGCGGAAGATGCTGTCCGCCGCGGTGTCGCAGGCGATGGTGGTTATCATTTTCATTGCTCTGGTAACCGCGGTGTTCCTTCTGCCGATGATGTTCAGGTTTTACCTTGACTACTACAAGCGCCCGGATTGGCTGTTCGTGCCGACGATGGTAAACCTCTACACCGCGCTGGTGCCGGCGTTTGTCGCCGACGTCAGCCTGTTTTTCCTCTTGCGGCGGATTAGGGCTGGAGAGGTGTTTTGCGACGAGAACGTGCGCTCGCTGCGGATTATCTCGTGGTGCTGCTATGTCGAGAGCGCCGTCTTCTTCGTGTTCGGGTTTTATTTTCTGGTGTCGTTTGCTCTGTCGTTTGCCTGCGCGTTTATGGGCACGGTTGTCAGGGTTGTGAAAAACAGCTTTGAGGAAGCCGTCGAAATCAAGCGCGAGAACGACTTCACGATTTGAGGTGCGAAGATGGCTATTATCGTTAACCTCGACGTGATGATGGCAAAGAGAAAGATAACGCTTACCGAGCTATCGGAGCGCGTCGGCATAACGCCGGCGAACCTCTCGATTCTTAAAAACAACAAGGCGAAAGCGATTAGGTTTTCGACGCTCTCGGAGCTGTGCAGGGTGCTCGAGTGCCAGCCGCAGGATTTGTTGGAATATGTCGATGACGAAAAGCTCAAAAAGGAGGGGGGCGGCAGTGATGAGGGAAGCGGAGCCGACGGTGGTAAAAAATAGCCCGCGCGCCGACACAGCTTTTGCGTTTATTACCCTATTTTTAGGCTATGCGCTCGTCAGGGCGGTGTTATTCTGCGAACCGGGCGTCGGCGTCACAATATATGCCGTGATATTTGTCGCGCTGGCAGCTCTTTACATGAGGTTGCACGGCGTGCGTGAGTCTGCGGCTTCGGTCGTGCCTCCTGTTATTATGATAGTATTCTCAGCCGCTTTTATCGTCTCGGGCATCCGTTGGGTAAGGTACCTTGTCGTTTTGTTTGAGGTGCTTGTCGCGGTTTACTGGTTTCTCGCGGCGTTCGGCTGCCGCGCGGAGGAAAGGCTCGGCGACTTTTTTCCGTTTGACATGATTAAGGCGTTTTTGTTGCAGCCTTTTGCCTCGTTCTTTGCGCAGCCGAAGGCTGTCGACGGCGCGCTCAAGAGAACCAAGGCTGGGCGCCGGGTATTTTATATCGTGCTCGGACTCGCGCTTGCGACCGTGCCCGCCGCTATGATAACCGTAATGCTGATGGCGTCCGATTACGCCTTTGAAAACCTGATGCGAGTGCTGTTCGACTCGTTTTTAACGAGCGCGTGGCTGAATGCGGTATATTTCGCGTTCGGGATTCCTGTCGCAATGTACATTTTCGGCATGATGACCTCGGCGTCGACGCGCAAATGCAAGGGCTTTCTTTCGCCCGAGCAGTGCAAAAAGGTGCTTGGAGTCTTAGGTTTTGTTCCTGCCGCCGCGATTTATACCGCGCTTACGGTGATACTTGCGATATATGCTTTGTTTTTTGCCGCCCAGTCGTCGTACTTTTTCTCAGCGTTCTCATCGCTTTTGCCCGAAGGGTACAGTTTTTCAGACTACGCGCGCCGCGGGTTTTTCGAGCTTTGCACTGTAACTACGATAAACGCAATCCTGGTGATACTTTCGGAGCTGCTTATAAAGCGCGAGGCTGCCGGCGAGGCACCCTCAAAACTTCTAGGCTTGCGCGCCCTAAATATACTTATGGGGCTGTCGACTCTGGTGCTTATAGCCGTCGCGGGCGCAAAGCTATACCTTTATATCAAAAACTACGGGCTTACCCCCGCGCGGGTCAATGCGGCGTGGTTTATGCTTCTGCTCGCCATAGCCGCAGTGTTGCTCATAATCAGGCAGCTAGTACCGAAGTTTAACTTCTGGCGCGCTACGACGGTGGCGTTTGTCGCGCTTTTCGCGGCGCTCGCGTTCTTTAATACCGACGTTCTCATTGCAAAATACAACATCGCGCGGTATTACGACGGCAGCCTTCCCAGCGTAGACGTATACATTTTCCGGCAGCTTTCAGACGCTGCGCTGCCCGAGCTAGCAGAGCTGCTCGAGCGCGACGAGGCGTCGGGTGGCGCGCTCCTTGAAGATGAGCCGCGCCGGTGGGCAATGCAGTACCTTAGCGACCGGATTTACTATGCCGGGCGTTTTAGGGAAAACAGCAAAAGATTTATAACTGACCGTATAAATTACCTGCTCGGCTACAACGCCTCGCGCGGCGCGGCGCTGAAGCTGCTTGATAGCGGCAAATACCTCGACAAAACAAGATACGACGGGTAAGCGCGCGGTGCCGGTGCGCCATAATAAAAAAGCGCGGAGCAAAAAGCTTCGCGCATTTTAGCGGTCACGAGCCGACAGATTTGTAATGCCTTAGCCCAAACCGCCAAAAAAGCAGACAGGGAACGAGAAATAAGCTGCCTAGCAGGGGAGTCAACATATAAAGCGTGCTGTCCGTGCGGCCGGTTAGGTATAGGAGCGGGTAATACTGAAACATCGCGAGAGGGACCACGAAAGTTAGGAGCCTCAAAATACCGTCGCCGTATATTGAAAACGGGTATCGGCCGAACTCTCGCCCGCCGTCGGTGAAGACGTTTATAAACTCAAGCCCGTCTACGGTGAAAAAGCAGAGCGCTGCGTAGATAATGAAAAGCCCGGCGAATACCGCGACGCCGCCGGCAATCATCAATGCAAGCGTTAAAATTTTATCCCAGCTCCATGCGATGCCCGAGGCGGGGATCGCCCACGCAAATACGCAGGACGCCTGAATAAGCCTTCCAAGGCGGGAAAACTCGATTTTTTGCGCGAGCACCTGGAATATCAGCCCGCGCGGGCGCACCATGATGCGGTCGAACTCGCCGTTCGCGAGCATCGTGGGGAAGGTGTCAAAACCGCGAAAAAAGCACTCGGCGAGCGAAAACGCTATCAGCACGGCTGCATAACAGAGCGAAACCTCGCTAAAATTGAAGCCTTCCACCTCGTGGTAGCGCACCATCATGAAAACTATCGTTAAATACCCACCGAAGGATAAGATAATCTGCCCCAGCAGCGTCATGAAAAATGAGGTTTTGTACTGCATCAGGCTGCGGAGATGGATTGAAAGGTAGCGAAGGTACAGCTTCATGGGCTCACCCTCCCTGTATTGTCACGCGGCGGAGCGCCCTAGCCATCCAGAGCTTGCCGGCTGTGACCAGCGCGACAAGCCAGAAAACCCCAAGCCCAAACGATTTCCACATCTCGGCGCCAGCGATATGCCCGCACCAGATGCAGAGTGGCAGATTCTGCATCGCGCCGAACGGCGAAAGCTCGACCGCCGTGCGTAGCCATTCTGGGAAAAACGGCAGCGGTATAAGCGCGCCGGTGAAAAAGTCTAGCAAGGCGAGCGCAAGCATGCGCAGCCCGAGCGAGCTTATAGTGTAGAAAGCAGCGATGTAAACAAACATCGAGAACGCGACAATGACGCCGAGCGCCAGCGCCATAGTGACGCAAAACATAATAAACGCGAGCGGGCTCGCAGGCAGCGAAAGGCCATATGGCTTTGGAAGTAGCAGCGAGGCTGCGAGTATCGGAAGGCAGCGCAGCGCCGCTTTCGAGCAGCGGATAGCGGCGTTTTTTGTAAACCAAATAAAGTAGATGTCAGCCGGCCTTGCAAGCTCGTAAGCGATGTTCCCGCTGGTGATAAGCTCGAAGATTTCGGGGTCGAAAAACCACGACATAAAAAGCGCTAAAAACGCCTGCTGAAGCCAGATGTACGACGAAAGCTGCGGGTACTCCATCGGGAACCTGCCGCCGCCGCGATAAAACGCGCCGAACAGCAGCACGGTCATCCCGCCCCAGGCAAACTGCGTCACGATGCCCGCATATGCCGCGATGCGGTATTGCAGGCTGCCTAAAAAGCGGATTCGGAAAATCGAAAGGTACGCCCGCAGCCTCGGCGGCTTTCGGGTGTTAGAGGATTTCATATTTCCGGTACACCTCGGCAAGCGCCTGCCAGCGTGCGGATTGTGAACAAACCGTAATATTCTTTGGTTCCGTTGACTTCACCCTCTTGGGGGTGATATAATGTTTTTGCCTAATATATGCGGCAAGGGCGGAACAAATTGGCTGTGTTTACGTCTATAGTAATAATCGATTTGGCTTTACTTGCCGGTCTTTGAAAGCGGTGATAGCAATATTTAAATCAAATAAGTCGCAAGATTCGCCTCGCACGGCGGCATCTGGCGCCGCGCAGGGGGATAACATTATAACGATACGCGGCTTGCGCAAGGTGTATAAGCTCGGGCGTGAGCGAGTCGTCGCGCTCGACAATATCGACCTTGACATAAAACGCGGGGAGATATGCTGCATCTTAGGCACATCGGGCTCAGGCAAGTCCACGCTGCTCAATATGATGGCAGGGCTTGAGCCGCCGACGCGCGGCTCGGTAGTCATCGACGGCGTGGAAATCACAAAGACGCCAGAGCGGAAGCTCGCGAAATTCCGCCAAGAGGTATTGGGCTTCGTTTTTCAATCATATAATCTTTTAAACACGCTCACCGCGCTGGAGAATGTGGCTCTGCCGCTCACGTTCAAAGGCGTGCCGCGCAAAAAGCGCGAGAAGCTCGCGAAAAAAATGCTGGCAGACGTCGGGCTGAAAAAGCACATGCGGCACAAGCCCTCGCAGATGTCGGGCGGCCAGCAGCAGCGTGTGGGCATCGCGCGCGCCTTCGTCGCGCATCCCAAGGTGGTGTTTGCCGACGAGCCGACCGGCAACCTCGACTCGAAGACGACAATCGAAATAATGGAGCTAATGACCTCAATCGCGCGCAAATATGGCCTTACGCTCGTCATTGTTACTCACGACAGCGAGATTGCCGCTTATGCGGACAGGATTATTAGGCTACTCGACGGCAGAATTATATCGGATGAGCTGAACCCCAACCCGAAAAGAGTCGCCGGCGGCGATACTTCAGCCGCGGCGGACGCTAGCGAAACCGAAAAAGAAAATAACGTAGGTGGAAAGGATTTTCCAAATGAAACGGTCCCGGTTACAACATAGATATAGGTATTTTTGGCTTGCCATCGCCGCCCTTGTTTTGGCGTCGACGGTTTTTTCGGCTTTTGCGCTGCCCGTTTGTGCGATTGAAAGCGGCACGCCTGATAGCGGCAATGGCGGAAATAACGGTGGCCAAAACAGTGGTGGAGGTAATAATAACACGCCTGAGACCGACCCGCCGTTTACCGTAACATTCTTTGAAGACAAGTCCGGCGGCGTTCCTATGCTTACCGCAGGCACGAAGGCTTTAATAAAACTGCCGTTTATGACGCTGAGCAATTACCCGGGCTTGCTTTTAAACGTTACCGCGACGCTGTCAAGCCCGGCTGACGACCCAATGCAGTTTACGACTTCGTCGCTTTATAAAACACAAAACTTTATTTGGCTTAATACCGTCGCTTATTTCGATTATGAAATCGAAGTGCCTATAACCGCAAAGCCGGGCATCCACTCGCTCACATTAAATATTGCTTACAAAGCCCAAACGCTGGAGCAGGTGCCGCAGTTGCTTGAAGGCAACGCCAAGCTTACATATTACTACACCATTATCAACGACAACTACGAAGCCATAGTCGGCGGCAACCCACTCCGCATAACGGGCAGCATTTTGCCTGATAGCGTACGCGCCGGCGACGTGTTTGAAGTGGGCATAATGCTCCAAAACGACATCCCCGCCGACGTCTCGGGCGTGTCCGTAAAAATAAGCTACCCTGCAGGTTTTCTGCTATTAAACGACGCGAACACTAAAATCGTAAACGTGCCGGCGTCCGGCTCCGCGAGGGTGACCTTTAGGGTCACGGCGGGAGAGGACATAAAAGGAGGCCCGCAGCAGTTCACGCTCGATTTGTCCTATGCCAACCCAGGCGGCAAAGAGTTTACGATGCAGTATTACATGATAGTCAACGCCGTCGGCAGCCCAGAGGAGGAAGCAGACAAAAACCCGGCGACCGTCGAGATTACCGGCATCACGCTACCCGAGTCGGCTTCTGCCGGCGACGAGTTCGTCGCGGTGGTTACGCTCGCCAATACCTCCGAAAAGAATGCGGTTATCGACGAGCTGAAAGTGACGAACACGCTCGGCATACTTAACCGCACCAACGCGGTTTTTACAGGAATAACCCTCACGGCGGGCGAAGTTCGCTCGTTTGAGATTAGGTATTTCGTCCCAGAGCAAACCCAAACCGCCTACGCCAATTTCACGGTTTCGCTGAAATATAAAACCGAGGGTGGCACGCTCGCCCGCCAAGCGGAGATAACCGGCGGCATGAACATAAACGCGCTTGCTTCGCCGTCGCTGTCGATATCCCTTTCAGCCGATGAGTCGGTCAAAGCGGGCAACACCTTTACTGTGACTGCAATAGTCAAAAACCACGGCGGCGACGCCTCGAATGTCACCGTCACGGTAAACCCCGATCCCGGGATCGTGCCGAAATCGCAAAACAAGCTGGTTATAGAGAATCTTCCGGGCGGCAGCGAGTATAAGTGCACCTTCCAGCTTCTCGCCACCGACTCGGCGCAAGACGGATATAACCTCGTCGGCGTCGACGTCGTCTGCGGCGATATCGCAATAACCCAGTACACCGGCACGAATGTAATAAACCCGAAGAAGGGCGAGGAAGAGCCGAAAGCCGACATGCCCGTGATTATAATCGACAGCTACGACTACGGCGGAGAAAGCGTGTATGCCGGCAAGCCCTTCACGCTGACGTTGACTATAAAGAACACCTCGCGAACCACGCCCATCCGCGACATGAAAATGGTTATCCAGTCGAAGGACGGTATCTTCACGCCCACAAGCTCCTCTAATACTTTCTTTGTGGAGTCGCTCGGCCCCGGCCAGACGGTGACGAGGGAAATCGAGCTTGTCGCTAAAAGCGACTCAAAGCCGCTGTCGTACCCGATAGAAATAGTTATAACATACAAAAACAACGTGGGCGACGACGGCAAGAGCACCGAGGAAATCTCCATCCCCGTGCAGCAGGAAATCCGGTTTAACAAAGGCACGCTCAGCGAAATAGGCACGGTTACAATTCCCGACTCGGCTTACCTGCTTGTTTCGGCGAGCAACCTTGGCATGAGCACGATCCGCAACGTTCGGTTCGCCATCTCGGGCGAGGGCTTCACTGCTACCGAGCCGGAGTATTTCGCCGGCACAATTGAGCCGGGCCAGCAGGTGTCGCACGAGTTTGAGCTTATCCCGTACATGGGCGGCTTTTTGACCGGCACGGTAACATATACATACGAGGACACCCAAGGGCAAGTTTATACCGAAGCCCAAGATTTCAGCTTCGAGGTTATAGACACCAGCGCCGTCATAAACCCCGAGTTCCCGGGCGATCTGCCGTCCCCTGAAGAGCCGGGCATCTATGAGCCGGGCATGGAGGAAGAGCAGGGGTTATTCGCGAAATTCATGTGGCCGATAATTGGCGGCGCCGGAGTGGTTGTCGTTATAACTATAGCCATCGTCGTAGCCGTAATCGTCAAAAACCGCAAGAAGCGGGAAGAGGACGAGTTTGACGAAGGCGACGAGTAAACCGGCGGTGATGAGATGATGAGAATTACCGACCTTTTTGCATTGGGCAGCCGCAACCTATGGCGCCGGAAGCTGCGCACCCTTCTTACAATCGTTGGCGTGATGGTCGGTACAACCGCTATCGTGACGATGATAAGCCTCGGCATCGGCATGAACGTCAGCCTCGACGCGATGATCTCGCAGCTTGGCGACCTCACGGTTATCACCTTAAACGAGTATGCCTATATAGTCGACGACAACGGCAACTACTACGACGGGCAAAACACCCTCAACGACGAGCTTGTAGAGAAGATAAAAGCGCTTGACGGCGTTGTGGCGGTCATGCCTCAGCTGCAAAATTATAGGTACTCGTTTAAAGTAACCGCAAATAAGCGGTTTGAGAATTACGCGACAATAGTGGGTGTCGACCCTGCCGTTTTGCCGTATTTCGGGTATGAGCTTGATTCGGGAGAGATGCCCGAGCCCGGAGATAAAAATTTCGTGCTGTTCGGCGCCGAAACGCTTTACAATTTCTATAACCCTAACAAGGTAATCCGCGACTGGTATAAGGAATATTACAACGAAGACGGCACTCGCAAGCCTCCAAAGGTCGACGTGCATTCCGCAAAGCTTGAAGTGTTCGGCATATACTGGGACCCGAAAACCGGCGAGCAGAAAATCTTAAAAAAGCATAGGCTCAATACGGTCGGCGTCCTCAAGCTCGACGAACAGAACTGGGAGACGAGCTACAACATCTACATGCACATCGACCTTGTGCGCGATATGATCCTCGAGCAGGAGAAAATCGCGAAGGTCAAGGCTACTGAGTCGGAGGCGTATAAGTATAACACTATAAAGGTCAAGACCGCCTCGATCAAAGACGCCGAGAGGGTGCAGGAAGAGATCAAAAAGATGGGCGTTATGACCTATGGCCTGTCCGACTACCGCAAGCAGATGCAAAAACAGCAAGCCGCGACGCAGTACATCCTCGCAGGCATAGGCGCGATGTCGCTGTTCGTCGCCGCCATAGGCATAGCAAACACGATGATAATGAGCATATACGAGCGCACGCGCGAGATCGGCGTGATGAAAGTGCTCGGCTGCCCTCTTTCGGCAATCCGCGGCATGTTCCTATACGAAGCCTCGATGATTGGATTTATCGGCGGCATAATAGGCATAGGCTTGAGCTTTGGCGTTTCGTATATGTTTAACAATGTCGAGGCCTTCAAGCTTGCGCTCGGCGGCGGCATGTATGGCACACAGACGGCTCTCTCGATTATCCCGCCGTGGCTGGTGCTCTTGGCAATCGTGTTTTCGACAATGGTAGGGCTGGTATCAGGCTACCTCCCCGCTCGCCGCGCGACTAAAGTGAGCGCGCTTGAAGCCATCCGCAACGACGCGTAAAAGCGCAAAGCAAAGAAAACAAAATTAACCCTGCCGTGGCGGCAGGGTTTTTGTTTAGGGCAATTAACCGTCGTATTCTTCGTATTTTCTGTGCTTTTTCCAAATGTCGAGGATGAGCTTGTAGCGTTCCGGCGGCATTCCGCGAAAAGGCACGTTGCTGGTGCAGAAGATATAGCCGCCGCCCTCTTTGCCGTATTTTAGGCAGTACTCGGCACTGGCGATGACTTCTTCGTCGGTGCCTGTCTGCATCAGCGCGCAGTTGACGTTGCCGCAGAGGCAGACCTTGTTGCCGACGAGCTTTTTCACCTCACGAATGTCGACGCCCGCCATCGGGTCGAGCGAGTGAATCGCGTTCGGCTTGCACTCGACAAGCTGGTCGAGTATCGGCATGATATTGCCGTCGGTATGCTTAATCGTCGGGATGCCGTCGCGGCGCGCGGCCTCGCAGATTTGGTAAAGGTACGGCGTTATGAACTCGCGGAACATCTCTGGCGAGAGGAACGGACCGGAGTTGTAACAGTAGTCGGAGCAGAGGAACAAAACGTCAAGCCCCGCCTCATGGTTACGCTTGTTCATCTCAATCGCGCGTTCCGCCATGCGTTGTGCTTCTGCTTTGAGCCCCTCGGGGTCGTCGGCAATCCTGTAGGCGAAGTCATACATCTGGTTGCCGTCCGGTATCGAGAAAGTGCCGTCGCCATGCCCGCCGAGCAGCCTCGTGTTGCCCACGCGCTCGCGGATGCGCTTTACGAACGTCTTCCATTCAAACGACTCGGGATGGCCCCAGCCGGGGAAATACGCTGGCATAATGGCGTAGTCGAGCTCGGTGTAGACTTTAACGAAAAAGTCGGCGGTTTCGTCTATAAGCCTTTCTTTTTCGAGGAGTGAGAGCTTTGAGTAGTTTTCAGGCGCAAAATCCGGCGGGATTATTTCACGCCCGAAAAATTCCGGCGCAAGCTGAAACTCCAGCTCAAATGTTGGCACCTCGTCTGGCATGCCGAGGTTAAGCGCCGTCAGCGCGCGCTCGGAAGGTGTCATCGGTCGTTTTGGCATATTTTATCCTCCGGTATATTAAGATGGGTGGGTGGGCTTTCTACCTTATCCAGTTTATATTGTTTCGGGGAACATCATCTGTTCAACGTAAGCTTCCATGAAAAATTCGTTGCCGGAAAGCTCAAGGTAGCGCGAAATCGGCCCGTTAATTTTGGCTATCCGCTCGCGCACGGACGCGCTCATTATGTACGCAACCGCGCCCATGCCGGCTGTGTTGCCGACCACCTCGATTTTATCCTCAAGCTCGGGCGGGATAAGCCCAATCCGGCAAGCGCTGCGACGGTTAATATGCGCGCCGAAGCCGCCGGCTAGTGCGACGCGTCCGATGTCGCGTGTGCCTAGCCCAGCGTCGTCGAGCAGCGTCATGATTCCGCCGCAAATTGCCGCTTTCGCAAGCTGAAGCTCGCGGATGTCGTGCGGGGAAATATAGATGTCGCGCTCGCGGTCGAGGTAGAAGTTCTCTTCAAGCCGTCCAGTCTCGTCAACGATACCGAGGTCGAGCATCGCCGCTACCGCGTCGATTAGCCCCGAGCCGCAGATGCCGCGCGGCTCCCCGCCGCCGATGACCGAAAAGCGAAGCTCCCCGTCCTCGAGCCATACTTCGTTGATAGCGCCGGCCACGCCAGCCATGCCGCAATCGATTTGCGCGCCTTCAAACGCCGGGCCTGCCGCAGTCGCGCAAAGGCAAATGCCTTCCCGGCTGCCAAGCCCCATCTCGCCGTTTGTGCCGACGTCGATAAAAAGCGTTACATCGCCGGTTTGGTCGACGCCCGCAGCGACAAGCCCCGCTGCTATGTCACCGCCTACATATGCGGCAAAGCAAGGCATATAGTAGACCGGCGCGCCGGGGCGAATCGATATGCCGGCTTCCTCTGCGGGTATCGAGTTGCCAAACAGCGTGTCGACAGTAAACGGTGCGTTTGCGATGCCGCGCGCGTCACGCCCGGCTGCAATATGCTGCATTACGGTATTCCCGGCTATCGCGGCACAGCCGATATCGCGCGGCGAGATGCCCGCGCGCGCGCAAAGCCGCTCTACCGATGCGGAAAGCTCTCGCAAAAGCAGCGAACGCAGCTCATCGGCGCCGTGCGGGTGGTTATTAATTATGTACTCAAGCCGGGTTATAACGTCGGCGCCGTATGCCCTCTGGGGGTTGACGAACGCGTCTGTCGCCGCGACAATACCGCTCGCAAGGTCGCAAAGGTAAACTGCGACGGTGGTGGTGCCGATATCAATCGCAACTCCCCAGCGCGAGGGCTCGCCGTCCGGCCCCGGCGCAGGCGATAGCTCAAAATCACCTGCCGGTGCGGCGTCGGTCTTTATAGCCATCTCGCCGGCTCCCTCAAGCCATACCTCGCAGTCGCCGGTAATGGCGGCGAGGCAGGCAAGACGCGCGCCCCCAGAAAGCTCGCGCTCGGTGAGCATTTCGGCTTCTGCGCTTGTGATTTCGGATAGTGCCCCGGCTGCCTTGACTTTGCATTTGCCGCAGGTATGCCTTCCGCCGCAGGGCGCGTCTAGCCCTATCCCTTGCACGCGCTTTAGTACCGAGTATAGCGTTTCGCCCAGCTCAGCCGCTACCTCGCGGGTTCCATGGTTTGTATAAATCTTTACAATCATACGCTACTCCGTATATCTTAAATTGCCCATCATATGAATATACGCTACTCCGTATATCTTAAATTGCCCATCATATGAATATAAATATTATAAAACGTATGGATGCAAATTAGCCGCCGGCGCAATGCGTCGGCGGCGTGAGAAGCTATGGGCAAGCTGAAACTGTTCGCTTTTATCGCTGCAGCCGCACTGCTGCTTTTGTCTTGCGCCGAGACAACCGACCATCCGTCTGATATTGCGGCGCGCCTTGCTTTGCTTTACCCCGAGGACGCTGAGGGCTGCTCCGTCTATATAGACAGCGCCAGCGAGATTGACGAAGGGTATCTTTCGCGTCAGGACCTAACATACCTATACTGCTCGGAAAATCTGCCCGAAAGCGCAGCCGAAGCACTAAATGCCGTCGACGGCTGGGCTATCCTGCTTTCGGGCGGGACCGAGCTATTCGAGCTGCACGTTTTTAGAGTGCGTAACCGAGCCGACGCCGACATTGTGGCAAAGCTCTTGTCGCGCCGTGTAAGGCTCTTCCGCTCGTATGATTTTTACAGCGCGGTCGAAGACGAAGACACCCGCCCCAACCTTGTCGGCGGAAACCGGCTGTTCGGCGGCTACTCGTATGGCGAGCATCCGATGTATGGCAACACGCCATTTGTCGCCGCAAACTCGCTCGTCTATGTAAAGGGTAGGTATATTTTCCTGCTTGCCACGCCGGACAACGAAAAAGCTATAAAATGGATAGAAGAGAATATATCAAACAGTTATCACTAAAATGAGAAAAATATGTAAAAATATTATTTATGCGACTGCTGGGGTGCAGTCGCATTCTTTTTTGTATATGTAGGGATCGGGCCTATAAGCCGGGTTCTGTGCAGCCTGCGCTCTTCACGCAGGCCCTGCGGTCATCTATCTCGACCGTACGTTGCCGCACGGCTCTAGCCACCAGCGGGAATACTCTCGTATGCGCCGGGCAAGCGCGGCGCTGATGCGCCTCCCATACAGGTGTTGCTTCGGATAGGGTTTACAGGGGCGCAAAGTCGCCAGTGCGCCCGGTGAGCTCTTACCTCACCTTTCCACCCTTACCTGCGGGGGTAACGCAGGCGGTATATTTCTGTTGCACTTTCCCTGAAGTCGCCTTCGGCGGATGTTATCCGCTATCCTGCCCTGCGAAGCCCGGACTTTCCTCATGGCAATGCCTTCCGGCACAACGCCACGCGACCGCACGGCCCGGTCCCTTTGCCGTTTTATTATATCCTATCTTTGCGCCCATGTCAACCCTACTGAACCTGGCAATGTTTTTATGCTTATTTACATAATCGGTAACAATTCCGTATTGTATTGTAAATCTCCATATGATAGAATGATGACGATTTATGTCGCAGGACTTTGATGGTAATAAAGATGCAAAATTTCAGGTCTCCAAAATCAAATAAGGCTTATTTGCATTATATCGAATCGGCGTTAATAATTGCGCTTTTTGTTATAAAAGCGTATTTTCTATACGAGTACATAGGGTACGGCAAATACTCGATAGTTTTTGCGGCGATGACGGCGGGCGCGCTTTTCGGGCTGAATGCCTTGATTAGCATTATCTCTGACAAGGGCGCCGCGACCTGGACGCTGCTTGCCATTTATTTTTTGTTTTCGGTTATAATGTTCGCCGACCGCATGTATTTTTCGTATTACCACAAGCTGCCCGGCGTGGCGGTGCTCGGAATGATGGGTATGCTCGGCGGGGTAAAAAGCTCCGTATACGAGCTGCTTGATTTTTCGCATGTTTTGTACCTTGCCGACCTGCCGGTTTTGGCGGTATACTTCATCGCGGCGAGAAGGTATATTTTGCGCCACACAAAATCGGTGGCGGCTGCCCGCAAAGCATCGAGGATAAACCGCATTGCGTCGGCTTCTGTGTTTTTCTTGCTCGTGGCGGTTGTGGCAGTTACCATTAAGCTCACCGACCTGAAGCTTGAGAACATCTCCGGCGAGCTGTTCGTGTACCATTTCACCGACGTGCTTTCGGTTATGGTTGGCGACAGGTTCTCCGGCGGCGCCGATACAAACGAGTATGTGCAGGCGTCGGCAGAAGCCGAGTCCGACCCATACTATGGGCTGGCGAAGGGGCGCAACCTGATTATAGTACAGGTTGAGTCGCTGCAGGGGTTTGTCATCGGCAACGATTTTTACGGTAGCGAAATCACCCCGAACCTCAACGCGCTTATAAAGCACGATTCGTTTTATTTTCCGAACTACTACTATGTCGTCGGGGCGGGGAACACCTCCGACGCCGAGTTTGCTGTCAACAACTCGCTTTATCCGCCAACCGACCTGGCGGCGTATATAAAATACACCGATAAAAAATACTACGGGCTGCCTTTCGTGCTAAAAGACAACGGCTACAAATCCGCGATGGTGTTCCACGGCTACCTGCGCGAGTATTGGAACCGCGACAAGGCATACCCGTACCAGGGGTTTGACGAATACTACAGCCAAGAGAGCTTCTCGTCCGACCATATAATTGGGCTTGGGGTATCGGACGAGCGGTTTTTCCGCGAGTCGGTCGAGGTCCTAAGGGCCAAGGAGCAGCCGTTTTACGCGTTTATGATAACTCTCTCTTCGCACCACCCATATTGGCTGCCGCGCGAGGACAGAAGGCTCCCGGTGCCCGATGAGCTGGACAACACGCTTTTTGCTAATTATTTCGTCGCGATAAATTATGTCGATTACGCGATAGGTTGCCTTATTGAGGAGCTAAAGGCCGCGGGGCTTTACGACAACAGCATGATCGTCATATACGGCGACCACTACGGCATGCCGAACGACGAGGAAAACTACTCTCTCGCCTCGCAGTATTTTGGGCACCTATACTACGAAGGCGACCTTTTCCGCGTACCGATGATAATACATATCCCCGGCTCGGGCGTGTCGATGACGGTCGACCGTCCGTCGTCGCATGTCGACGTTATGCCGACCGTGCTTCACCTGCTCGGCATACGCAACGAGGGCGGAGTGATGTTCGGTCACAACATGCTGTCAGACGACGAGACGCCGGTTTACCTGCAGATGCATGTCAAGCGCGGCTCGTTTGTCACAAAGGACATTCTGTTCGTTTATCCCACAAGCGGCATAATATCCGACGCCAAGTGCTTTGACCTAAAGGCCCACAAGCGCATAGACGACGGCACCGCGGCGTTTGCCGAAAGATACGCAGAGCAGTATACCACGGCGCAAAAAGTGATACAGGACTGCATCTCTATAATTGAGGCTGACCGGATACGGGTAAAGCCATGACAAGGCAAAAATAAAAGGGCGGAAAACTCCGCCCTTAATTTTTTAGGTTTCTTATACGGTCGAGGAAATTTTGCAGCATAATCTCCGCCGAGAGAGCGTCTATTATGGCTTTGCGCTTTTTTTTGCGCGTTTCGGTTTCATTCAAAAACACCTGCGCGCTCAAGGTGGTGCAGCGCTCGTCTTCGAGCACGACCGGCAAGCCCGTTTCGGCGCGCAGCTTTTCGGCAAACGCGCGCGCCTTCTCGGAGCGAGGTCCGCGAGTGCCGTTCATGTTTATTGGGTCGCCGACGATAATCAGCCCGACGCCCCGGCTCTTCGCTACCTCATTTATTTTGCGGGCAAGCGCGCGGTCGCCGGTGGCTTCTATTGTCCCAATGCCGCTGGCTAAAAACAGCGACTCGTCGGAAATCGCAAGCCCGGTGCGCACGTCGCCGTAATCGACGGCGAGCACTCGGCCGCTGAATGACGGAAGGGGTGTTTTATCTTCCAAATCTTTATCCTTTCAGCTAGAGTTTTATGTAAAAGCCCGTTATAGGGGCGCAAATGTGGTAACCCGTTACCCCGCGCGGGCTAATCCCTTCTTATGAACCGTGCGAAAAACTCCGCGCCGAGAGTATTTTTCTCGCGCACACCTTCGATTATGTCGGTTGCCCACTCGTCGAGGTCTTCTATAACTTTGTCCCTTATCGAGCTGTTTAATAACTCGTGGCGGGCGCCTTCGTAAAGCTTAATGCGAAGGTCGGACAGCTCCATTTCGTTTAGCTTATCGTATACCTCGCGCACGCCTTCGCCGTCGGCGCCGATTGGGTCGAGCATGCCGCTGATAATCAGCACCGGCAGGCTTTTCGGCACGCCTTCGTACCACGCGTCGGACGAAATGTACTGCATAAGACGCATCAACCGGTTATACGCGCGGACGGTGAACTTAAACGTGCAAAGCGGGTCGTTTCGGTAACGGTCGCGGCACTCTTTGACATCGGTAAGCCACGAGAGGCTGTCGCGCTCATTTTTCCAGCTCTTGTTGCGGCCTGTGTCCGCAAGGTTGGCGACAAGCTTGCTTCTGTAATGGTCGCCGCGCAGCCGCTCAATCAGCGAGGTGAGGAATATGCCAAAGCCAAGCGGCTGCTTGCTCGTGCCGCTTGTGCCGCAGAGCACCACGCCGTCGATTGAAGTGCCGTAACGCACCATAAAGTCTCGCGCGACAAACGAGCCCATGCTGTGCCCGAAAAGAATATACGGCAGCCTGCGGTATGTCTTGCGCACGATGTCGTAAAGCAGCTTTTGGTTGTCGGCAAGCGGCTCATACTCGGCGAAATAGCCGAGCTCCTCTTCGCTTTGCGCGGTTCTGCCATGTCCGAGGTGGTCGCAGCCGCAGACGACATATCCACGGGCGGTCATGTCCGACATGAATCCCTCGCGCTCATAGCGCTCGATATACTCGCACATGCCGTGGCAGACCTGAATTACCGCTTTAGGGTTTTGTTCCTTGGGCCTATAAATATAATACGCGACGTCGCACGAGCCGTCGGCTGATGGGAATGTGCCGGCTATTTTTTCATATTCCATCAGAGCTTGTACCCCAAATCGTACTTTTCTATGTATTCCGCGACTTCTTCTAGCTTCGGTATAGACGCAATCGTTCCGGGCCTCGAGCGGACAATCGCCGAGACGATATCGGCAAACACGCACGCGCGCTGGATGTCTCGGCTGCGCGTATACTCGAGCGTCAGCGCCGCCGCAAACGCTTCCGACGAGGCTGCCGGGTCGACCGTTTGCGCCTCGTGCGGCGCGATGATTTTAAAATATGTGCCGTCGTATACAAAAATCCCGCGAGAGCCCATTTTTACGACGATGTATTTCGCAGTTATGCGCTGCGCGAGTGCAAGGCACGCCCGCATGCATTTATCTTGGTCAGCCGGCGCGATATCGGTAAACTGCGCCATCGAGCCTTCGTCGGCTAAAAATACGTCGAGCTCCTCAAACCGCTCTAGCGGAAAATCCCGCTCAGTCGCGCTCGGCGTGTATGTGGCGTCGAACACCGAGGGCAAGCCTTGCCGGTTCGCAAATGAAACAGCCGAAACCGCCGCGGCTACAGGTATGTCATGCTGGAGCAGCAGCGCGTCCGGGTACGAGGTGAACGCGTCCTCCACATGTTCAGCGGTCAGCCGGCGGTTGGCGCCGGGGTATACCACGCGGCGCGGCGGGGAATCGCTCTCGATAATGACGGCGACAAGCCCGGTTTGGGATTGCCTGTCTACGTCTGTAAAGCGCGCATCCGTACCTCGGTTTTCAAGATATGCTTTCAGGCGCACGCCGTGCGAATCGCCGCCGATTCGCGCGCACAGAATGCACTCGGCGCCGAGCTCTTCTAAGGTTACGGCTGCGTAAATCCCCCTGCCGCCGGGCTGGTATTCATACCTTTCGCCGACAGTCGACTGCCCGCTAGGCGGCAGGCGGTCGGCTCTTATGAAAAAATCGGTATAAACGCTGCCGACAACAAGTATCCGAGGTTTCATGCGCGGCCTCCGATATAAAGAATTTATTAGTACTCGTAGGTCTTGCCGTCTTTTTTAATCGTAACCCTGTTTTCGCCTTCGGTACGCTCCACGTAGCCGACGATTTTTGCCGCGACGCCGTATCTTGCAGCCGCCGCGATGAGTGACGGGGCGTCCTTCTCCTCGCAGTATATCTCGAGCCTGTGACCCATGTTGAAGACAGAAAACATCTCGCGCGGGGAGATAGCGCCGCTTTCGGCTATCGCCAAAAACAGCGGCGGTGTATCAAAAAGGTTATCCTTAACATAATGCAGCCCGCGCCCAAATGCGCGGCATTTGAGCTGCCCTCCGCCGGTGCAGTGGATTATGCCGTGGATCCGCGAGCGGCCCTCGGCCAGGATGTCGCGGACTATCGGCGCGTAGGTCCGGGTGGGCGAAAGCAGCGCGTCGCCGACCGTCATTTCCGGAACGCCGGCGCCCGCAGGCAACTTATCCATAATGCGGTATTTGCCGCCGTAAACTTTGGACGGGTCGATAGTGTTCGAGTATGTTTCCGGGTATTTTTCGGCATAGTATTTAGAGAGCAAAAGATGCCTTGCAGCGGTGAGGCCGTTAGAGCCGATCCCGGAGTTGGGCTTGTCCTCGTATGACGCTTGGCCGGATGACGAAAATCCGACAATGACGTCGCCGGGTCTTATGTTGCCGCAGTCGATGACGTCGCTGCGCCTCATTCTGACAAAAACAGTCGAGTCGACGATAAGGGTGCTCACAAGGTCGCCCACATCCGCAGTTTCGCCGCCCGACATAGTTATGTCTATCTCCAGCTCGCCCATCTTCTTGATGAACCCGACATAGCCTTCTATTATAGCCTTAATGGCGTTGCCGTCGACGCGGTGGGCGTTGCGGCCGATAGTGTTGGACATGACAAATCCCCCGGTTGCGCCGACGCAGATGAGGTCGTCGAGGTTCATTACCACCGAGTCTTGCGCAAGGTCATAATAGGCGGAAAAATCGCCGGTCTCGCGGTGCTTTATATAGGCGAGCGCCGATTTTGTGCCCGCTCCGTCGGCGTGCAGCGCGGCGCACCAGTTTGGGTCGCCGGCAGGGTCGTCGATTATCTTGCAAAACGCGCCGGCGAAAAGCCCGCGGTCTATTTTCTCAATTGCGCGCTTTACGTCAGTCTTTTCGGACGAGGCGCCGAGCGACAGATATGCGTCGGACATAAGATTTTTATACCCCCAGCAGAAGTGATAAAATACGTCATGCCTTATCAGGCGGCTTTATCAAATTTTATTATAACACGCGGGATGTTAAAAATCAATAATGTTGTTGACAAAAAGGCTGGGGAGCATTATAATTAAAGCGCAATTTAACTAATATTTATAGGACAGGTGTAGTAACAGGATGAACAAAACCCGCAGGGTGACAGTTGCCGTGGCTATATTTTTGGCTTTGGCGGTTCTTTTCGGCTGCAAGGCTGAAGATTTAGGCGAATGGGTGCCCGCCGGCATGAAGAAAATATCGACGGACATGGTCGAGTATGACCTTTATATCCCAAAAGATTGGGAAGAGGACATATCGACCGGCGTGGTAACGGCATATGTCAGTTCTGCGGACCGCTCGTCTATCAGCATGATCGCTTTCGACCTTGAAGACCCCAACCAAACGGTCGACGAGTATTGGGAGAATAACAAAGGTGCGTTCACCTCGTTTTTCACCGACATGCAGTTTGAGGCTGAAGGCGAGGCTACTGTGCTCGGCGGTGTAGCGGCGAGGAAATATGTATATACTGCAAGCGCGTCTGGCGTGCCGTATAAGTTTATGCAGGTCATATGCATAAAGGAAGGCACGGTTTATGTTTTCACATATACGGCGATGGCTGAAAAGTACGAGCTACATCTCCCAAGCGTGGAGAAAATCTTAGAAAACTTCAGCTTTAAGTCGTAACCCGAGGGCAAAATGGCGATATACCTTGACTATGCCGCCACCACCCCGATGCTGCCGGCTGCCGCGGAGGTGATGGCGGATATTTGCGCAAATGTTTGGGGCAACCCCTCGTCGGTCCATTCGGCGGGGCTTGCCGCGCGGGCTGCAGTCGAGCGCGCGCGTGAGCTTGTGCTCGCGCTGCTTGGGGCGGGGCGGGGCGACGCGGGCATGTTGGTGTTCACCGGCAGCGGCACGGAGGCTAGCAATCTCGCGATATTTGGCGTCGCGCGCTCAAAGCGCTGGAAGAGCAGGCCTGCCATACTCACCACCGACAGCGAGCACCCGTCGGTAGAGGAGCCGCTGCGCGCGCTCGAGCGCGAAGGCTACATTGTTGAGCGCATACCGACAAAGGGCGGTGTGCTCGATTTCGAAGCGCTCGATGAGGCGATTTTTAGACATAAAAATATAGTGCTCGCGAGCTTTATGCTCGTCAACAACGAGACAGGCGCGGTATATGACGTGGCAAAGGCGTTTTCGATGATAAAGCGCGTGCAGCCGGACGCGGTGACACACTGTGACGCTGTGCAGGGCTTCGGCAAGCTTAGCTTTACGCCTTCGGTGCTAGGTGCCGACCTTGTCACGGTCAGCGCGCATAAGCTTGGCGGGCCGAAAGGCGCCGGCGCGCTTTATATCTCAAAGCCCGTGATTGTGGCTAAAAAAATCGTGCCGCTTGTATACGGCGGCGGACAGGAGAACGGGTACAGGTCCGGCACAGAAAACGTAGCCGCGATAGCGGGTTTTGGCGCGGCAGCAGAGTTTCACCTATCCGCTGGCACGCGCGAGCGCTTCTGCAAGGCGACAAAGCCGCTGCTCGAGCTGCTTGAGCAAAATTTGCCCGAAGGCGCAAGGCTTAACACCCCGCTCGGCGAGCATATGCCGCATATCGCGAGCATAACGGTGCCGGGCATAAAAAGCGAAGTTATGCTGCGCTACCTTTCGGGCCGGGGGATATACGTCTCAAGCGGTTCGGCTTGCTCGTCAAGGCACCGCGGTATAAGCCGGACGCTGCTCGCTTTCGGGCTTTCCGAAAATGAAGCCGACTGCACTATCCGGGTCAGCTTTTCGGATGCGACCGGGAAAGACGAGATACTTGAGTTTGCTGCGGCTTTACGCGATGGGATGGCTTCGATCGCAAAAATTAGGTAAAGTCACCCCGATTAGGGGTGATTTTTATTTTTGTTATGTGTTGACTAGCCTCCGGCGCTGTGATAGCATTAACATACCAAATATTCCGGAGGCTCAATATGGACGGTGAAAAGAAGGTTTATTACGCAATCGGCAACGCCCATCTTGACCCGGTATGGCAATGGCGCTGGACCGAGGGCTATGCGGAGGCAAAAGCGACCTTCCGCTCGGCGCTTGACAGGATAAAAGAGTTTGGCGATTTCGTTTTCACCTGCTCGTCGGCGTCGGTCTACGCATATATAGAGGAAAGCGCTCCCGAGATGTTCGAGGAGATAAAACGGCGCGTCGCCGAAGGGCGGTGGGTGATTGTCGGCGGTTGGTGGGTGCAGCCGGACTGCAATTTGCCGTCCGGCGAGGCTTATTGCCGCCAGAGCCTATACTCGCAGCGATATTTTAAGTCGCGGTTCGGTGTCACGGCGCGGGTCGGCTACAATGTCGACTCTTTCGGGCACAACTACATGCTGCCGCAGATACTAAAGAAAAGCGGCATGGACTACTATGTCTTCATGCGTCCCGGCGAGCATGAAAAGCATCTTGAAACCGACCTTTTCCGCTGGACTTCGCCCGACGGCAGCTCGGTTTTAGCTTATCGGCTAGGCGAACCGTATTGCGCGAACTTCGATACCGACGAGGAGCTTGAGCGCAGCCTGAGGCGTAGCGAGGCTAACCACCGCCCCGACCGGCCAGAGCGCATGTTCTTTTACGGCGTCGGCAACCATGGCGGCGGGCCGACGGTAAAAAACATCGAGGCACTGATCCGGCTACGCGAGTCGGGCAAAGCCGAGGTTATATTCTGCGGACCGGACAGGTTTTTCGAAGATGTCCAAAAGCGTTATGGCAGCGAGATTCCGGCATATACCGACGACCTGCAGCACCACGCGAGCGGGTGCTACTCGGCGGTATCCGAGATTAAGGCTCTTAACCGCCGCTGCGAGATGGAGCTGCTTGCGGCGGAAGTATACTCTGTGCTTGCTGCAAAGCTTCTCGGAAGGGATATACCAAACGATAAGCTCGAGCAAGCTTGGCGCAACGTCTTGTTTAACCAGTTCCACGACTCGCTCGGCGGCTGCAGCATTAGGGAAGTTTACGACGACGCGCGCATCTTTGCGGGCGAGACGCTCGCGATAGCCGCGAAATTAGAAAACGCCGCGCTTCAGTCGATTTCATGGGCGGTCGACACTATGAAGTTTCATACGCCTATATTTGTCTTCAACCCCCACCCGTGGGAAGTCACGCAGCTGGTGCGGGTCAACCACCGTTACCGCGGCGGCGTGACCGCGCCCGACGGCAGGCGTATCCCGGCGCAGTATATCCGCTCGTCGACTGAGCCTTGCACCGGTCAGCCGGACCTGATTTTCCTCGCTACCGTCCCCGCATATGGCTTTGCGGTCTACGACGTGCACGGCTCGCCGGACGCTGAGCCGGAGGTTGAGCCGCCGCGCGCAAGCGGCAATGTGCTTGAAAACGCCTACTTGCGCTTCGAGTTTGAGCCACACACCGGCTATATGCGCTCAATGTACGACAAAATTGCCGGCAGGGAGCTTCTTTCCGGCATGGGAGCGGTGCCGGTGGTTGTAGACGAGTTTTACCACGACACCTGGAGCCACGGTAAAAACTTCTTTGACAAGGATATCGCGCGGTTTTCCGATGCCGAGATAACCGTTCTCGAAAACGGCCCGGTCCGCGCGACCTTAAAAGTCGAAAGCCGCTATAACAAATCGACGCTGACGCAGTATTTCTCGCTTGACTACGCCTCGCGCACGCTCAGCGTGAGCGCGAAGGTCGACTGGCATGAAAAGCATAAAATGCTAAAGCTGCGCTGGCCGGTTGCGGTAAAGGAGCCACGCGCTTTCTACGAGGTGCCGTTCGGCTGGATTGAGCGCCCCTGCGACGGCGAAGAAGAGCCGGGGCAGCAGTGGGTTGCCGTCCGTGGCAAAGATTTTGGCATGGCACTTTTGAATGACAGTAAATACAGCTTTTCTATAAAAGGATGCAAGCTGAACCTGACCGTCGTGCGCAGCCCAATCTACGGCGACCATGGGAACGTGCGCTCGCCTGAAGCCGAGTTTACCGACCAGGGCGAGCACCGGTTTGAATATGAGCTAATGCCCGTCTATCCCGAAACGGGCTTTGGCGAGATAACCCGACGCGCGCGCCAGCTTAATAAGAAACTGACCTACATTGCGGAAAACCGCCATGAGGGAAAAATAAAAGAGCCGCATTACTCCGGCGTTGAAATTGATGCGCCAAACGTCATAATCACCGCGGTCAAAGCCGCCGAGGACGGGCGCGGCATGATAGTGCGCGCGTTTGAAAGCGACGGCAAAGCGGTGACCGTGCGCATAAGCTGCCCGCTTGCCGGGCTTTTTGCCGACGTGAGCTTTTCGCCGCACGAGGTGCGCACGTTGCGCGTGGTGGATGGGGAATATAAAGAAACGCTAATAACGGAGCTTGAATGAAATGCTTTTAGGACTTGATATCGGCGGGACCAAATGCGCAGTCTCGGTCGGCGAGGTTTATGAAGGCGATATCAAAATTGTCGCTAAAAAGCGGTTTGATACCCCACACGGGCTGCCGCGCGAGGAGATTATAGCGCGGCTTTGCGATATGGTGGCTGAGCTATTTGACCCTTCGGTAGAGGCAATAGGTGTCTCCTGCGGCGGCCCTCTCGACAGCGAAATAGGGCTAATACTTTCGCCCCCGAACCTGCCCGGCTGGGATGGGATACCGATAACGAAAGCTCTATCGGAGAGGTTCGGAGTGCCTGCCGCGATCCAAAACGACGCCAACGCCTGCGCGATGGCGGAGCACCGCTATGGCGTGGGGAAGGGCACAAAAAACATGGTTTTCCTCACGTTCGGAACCGGCATGGGCGCAGGGCTTATACTAAACGGGAAAATATATACCGGTGCAAACGATATGGCAGGCGAGGTAGGGCATATCCGCATGGCTCCGTACGGCCCGGTGGGATACGGCAAATCGGGCAGCTTTGAAGGCTTTTGCAGCGGCGGGGGTATAGCCCAGCTTGGGCGGATGGTCGCGCTTGAGCGGATACAGCGCGGGGAACCACCAAAGTTTTGCCCCGATATTGAGTCGCTTTCGAAAATAACTGCAAAGACAATTGCCGAAGCCGCCGACGCAGGCGACGAGGCGGCAGCGGAAGTATACAGGATTTGCGGAGAAATGCTAGGCCGCGGGCTGGCGGTGCTGGTCGACATATTAAACCCCGAGCTTATCGTCATCGGCAGCATTTTTGCGCGCAGCGGGCACCTATTGCGCGAGGCTATGGAGCGCGAGCTTCGTCGCGAAGCTTTGCCTCGCTCGCTTGAAGCCTGCCGCATCGTGCCCGCTGCGCTGGGCGAGGAGATTGGCGACTACGCCGCGCTCGCAGCGGCGGAGTCGGCGCTAATGTAAAGCTTTTAGCTTGCCGTGACGGATTTATTGTAACGCGTTATGCTTTACGGGGCATTTGCTGGGAAGATACGTCCGCATGCTGTGTAAAGAGAATTGCTTGCGCACAGCTTGCGCTCGCGTTTGTCTCGCCGCAAAATTACCTGCCGCTGATGATATGCGCGAGGTTCACGCAGCATTTCAACGGCATCGGGCAAAACGAAAGTTACGCTAATTTCCAGTATATCTTGATCCCCAAAGAGGACAGAATAACATACACATCGCTTTATCAGCTTGTGTTTAACGCAGGAAACCTCGCGCTTGCGACGTTTGAGTTTTGGATGGAAAAAATACGACCCACGGCAAAATGTAAAACATTAATAAGACGGAGCTTGAGAAAAAATTAACGCTAATGCTTGACAAATAGAAAGGGCTTAAGTATAATACTTATTATGGCATTACCGAGTGATAAAATGGTTATAAATAGCGGCGAGAAAATAGATCTCAGCGCCCTTTTGGCGGGCGAAATACTCTGTTTGCCTTTTGAGTTTAGGCTGAAAGATTTCAGCCCGGGCAAAGGGTATGCGGATATTGAGCCTATCGGCGACGTAATTATAGACGGCCGCATAATAAACAATGAAGGGTATATTAGGCTCGAGGCAGTGCTTACAATGCATTACCGTACCGCCTGCGCGCGCTGTGCGGTGGAGCTTGAGCGCACATTGCACGTCCCGGTAGAGCGGGTCATCGCCACACAGGCGCAAGTCGAAGGCGCTGAAGACGCCGACGATTATCTCATTTTGGAAGGCGAAGCGCTCGACCTTGCGCCGCTGGCCACCGAAGAGGTATACCTCGGTCTGCCGATGCGCGAGCTGTGCTCGGAGGATTGCCGCGGCCTGTGCCCGAAATGCGGCAAAAACTTAAACGAAGGCCCCTGCTCCTGCCCGGAGCGCGAACCCGATCCGCGGCTCGCGATCCTCTCAAAGTGGAGCGAGAAATATAACAACGACTGACAACGCGTTTACAGAAGGAGGATCACGGATATGGCGGTTCCCAAGAGAAAGACGTCGAAAGCAAGGCGCGACAAAAGGCGCGCTAGTACCTGGAAGCTTGAGATGCCCGGCATGGTTAAGTGCCCCAAGTGCGGCGAGTACAAGCTGTCGCACCGGGTATGCACTTCTTGCGGCACCTATAACGGCAAAGAAGTCCTCAAAGTCGAAGAAGCTTAAGGTACAAAGCATTTTGCCGGACAACTCCAGACCGGACGAGTTCGGCTACATAAAAGGCCGAGGCGATCGGCCACGAGGCGTGTATCGATCATGTATCGTACACGCCTTTGTTAGCGGAAGGGACAATTGCATTTTTTATTTTGCCTAAAGTTTTGACACAAGGAAGGCGGCGGGAAGGCGTGGTTGAAATATACGCTGTGGAGCCGGGTTCGCTGGCGGAGCTTGCCGGGCTGCGCCCCGGCGATTTTCTTATTTCAATAAACGGGCACGAGATTGCCGATGTGCTCGACTACAGGTTCTATCTTGCAGAGCCTAAGGTCACGTTGAAGATTCACCGCGGGCCAGAGCTTTTTGATGTGACTATAAAAAAGGGCGAGTACGAGGACATCGGGCTCGAGTTTCAAAGCTACCTCATGGACGAGATGCGAAGGTGCCGCAACAAGTGCATTTTTTGCTTTATCGACCAACTCCCGCCCGGTATGCGCGAAAGCCTTTACTTCAAAGACGATGACGCGCGCATGTCGTTTCTGCTCGGCAACTACATCACGCTGACGAATCTTACAGAAAAGGACGTCGAGCGCATAATACTAATGCGCACCTCGCCGCTGAACATATCGGTCCACACGACAAACCCCGAGTTGCGCGTTAAAATGCTGCAGAATAAGCGCGCGGGGAACGTCCTTGCGCTTATGCGCCGGTTCGCGAAGGCGAATATTAAGATGAACTGCCAGATAGTGCTCTGCAAAGGCGTCAATGACGAGGAGGAGCTAGACCGGACGATGGCCGACCTTGCCTCGCTGTGGCCGGCGGTGCAGAGCGTGTCGGTTGTGCCGGCGGGGCTTACCAAATACCGCGAGGGGCTTTTCCCGCTCGAGCCTTACTCTCCGGAGGAATGCGCGAGGATTATCGGGCAGGTGTCGGCTTTCGCCGAGCGCTGCATGAAAAAGCACAAGTCGCGCATATTCTTTTGCGCAGACGAGCTATACGTCAAAGCAGGGCTTCCCATACCGCCCGCCGAAGACTATGAAGGCTACCCGCAGCTTGAAAACGGCGTAGGGATGCTGCGCTTGATGCAGGACGAGTTCGACGCGGCGTTGCGTGGGCTTGACGGCAAAAGGCTCGTACTGCCGCGCGACGTCTCGATTGCCACCGGCGAGGCGGCGTACGGTTTTATCTGCGGATTGGTGGACGCCCTTCGGGCGCGTTTCCCAGGGCTTATTTGCAAGGTATATAAAATTAAAAACGATTTTTTCGGGGAGAATATAACCGTAGCGGGGCTTATTACCGGGATTGACCTTTACAGGCAGCTGTGTGGCAAGCATCTCGGCGATGCGCTGTTTTTGCCGAAAACGATGTTGCGCAGCGACGGGGACATGTTCCTCGACTCGATGACGCACGAGGAGCTCTCAAAGCTGCTAGGCGTAAAAATAGAATTTGTAGATATAGATGGTTATGAGTTCGCCTATAAAATTTTAGGCGAGCTATGACGTAACGAAGCGGGGCATCTTGGGTATTAAGAAGTGACGGAGCGCCCCGACGGAAAAATGCGGGAAGGGATTGAGTATGGCAAAACCTGTTATAGCGATAGTGGGACGCCCGAACGTCGGGAAAAGCACGCTCTTCAACAGGCTGATAGGGAAAAGGATTTCGATAGTGGAGGATACACCCGGCGTCACGCGCGACCGGATTTACTATGAGATAAACTGGAACGGACGCGACATGATGTTGGTCGACACCGGGGGTATCGAACCCCGCACCGACGACGAAATGCTGCGCTATATGCGGCTTCAAGCGGAGCTTGCAATCGCGCATGCGGATGTTATAATATTCATGACGGACGTTAAAGCCGGGCTGACCGCCAGCGACCGCGACATCTCGGCGATGCTGCTTAAGTCAGGCAAGCCGGTCGTGATTTGCGTCAACAAAGTCGACCAGGTGGGCGAGCTGCCGGCGGAGTTTTACGAGTTTTACGAGCTCGGCTACCCAGACGACCCGATTCCGGTGTCGTCGCTGCACGGCACGGGCACAGGCGACCTGCTGGACGCGGTCATAGCGCACCTCCCGCCGGAAGACGAGGCTATGGAGGACGACGGCTGGCACGACGCGATACGTGTCGCGGTCATAGGCAAGCCAAACGTCGGCAAAAGCTCGGTGATAAACAAAATCCTTGGCGAGGATCGCCTGATAGTCTCCGACATCGCGGGCACGACTCGCGACGCGGTCGACACTTTCGCCGAAAACGAGCACGGCAAATACGTCTTTGTCGACACCGCGGGCATCCGCCGGCAGAGCAGGATTAACGACAAGCTCGAGTATTACTCGGTTCTGCGCGCAAAGCTTGCGGTCGAGCGCGCGGACGTCTGCCTTATCGTAATCGACGCGGCGCAGGGAGTCACCGAGCAGGACAGCAAAATCGCCGGGCTTGCGCACGACTCCGGGCGCGCGTCTATTATCGCGCTGAACAAATGGGACCTTGTCGAAAAGGATGACAAAACCATCATCCAGTATACCGACATGGTATACCGGGAGCTTTCATTTATGACCTATGCGCCAGTAATAACTATCTCGGCGCTGACCGGACAGCGCGTCCCGAGGCTTTTCCCGATGATAAACGAGGCGGTCGAGCAGGCAAGAAAGCGCATACCTACCGGCGTGCTGAACGAGTTTTTGGGCGACGCGATAACGCGCGTCGAGCCGCCGTCCGACAAAGGGCGCGAGCTGAAGATTTATTACATGACCCAGATAGGCACGCAGCCTCCGACATTTGTCATTTTCTGCAACGACGCGGAGCTGTTCCACTTCTCATACCGTCGGTACATTGAAAACCGCCTGCGCGACGTCTTCGGCTTTATGGGCACGCCGATAAAGATTATCATTCGCGAGCGCGGCGATGATGCTGACTTTTGAGCTTTGCAACCTATTTTTATAGCGGAGGAATATCGCTTTGCTTTGGCATAAGCTTGAGTACCAAGGGCTGCTTGATTATTTGGGCAGCACCCGGGGCGTAAATGTCGTAGTATTAGTCCTGTGCTTTATTTTAGTCGCGGTGCAGGCATACCTGCTCGGGAGCCTGAACTTTGCGCTGATAATATCAAAGCTTAAGTTCCGCGACGACATCCGCAAATACGGCAGCGGGAACGCGGGCATGACGAACATGCTGCGTACCTATGGGAAAGCCGCCGCTGCGTTTACGCTGCTCGGCGACGCCGCAAAAGCCGCGCTGGCTATTGCTGTCGGCGGGTTGCTGTGCGGCATGATAGGCGCGTATATCGCGGGCTTCTTCTGCATACTTGGGCATATGTACCCTCTCTACTATAAGTTCAAAGGCGGCAAGGGTGTCGTGACCTCGGCGGTGATGGTACTGATGCTCGACTGGCGCGTCTTTTTGGTGCTGCTCGCGGTATTCCTCCTTATCGTCGCCTCGACGAAGTACGTTTCGCTCGGCTCCATTATGTGCATGCTTATATATCCGCTGCTTCTATACCGCTTTACTGGGCCGGGCATAAACATAATTTTTGCGTTTGCTATAGCGGTATTGGTGATATTCAAGCACCGGGACAACATACAGCGACTGCTTGAGCGCAGGGAGAATAGGATATCATTCGGCAAAAAGAAATCGAGCAGCGGCAGGGAAGAGTAAAAAGGGCAATTTAAATAAAAAGGCTGCGATTTGCAAATGTTGCATTGACAAATCGCGAAAAATGTGATATAAGTTAAACAAACTGATAACCTAAAGGCGATGACCGGAAAGAAGTAAGCTGCGCGCGAGCCCACAGAGAGTTGCCGGTCGGTGAGAGGCGCAGGGGGTAGGCGCAGCCGAATACATTCCGAGAGCCGCGCTCCGAAAATGGAAGAGGGAATCGACCTCCGCATTAGTAGGCGGCGCCGCGCTCCGCGCGTTATAGCGGAAGAGCGTATTTTTGCGCTCGCTGAGTGATAAATCGTAGGTGGTACCGCGAACATAGTTCGCCCTCGGATTTTTCCGGGGGCTTTTTTAATATAAAGAATCCGAAAGGAAGCAAAGTAAGATGCCGATAACCGATTATCTTGAACGCAACGCGCGAAACTTTCCAGACGATGTCGCGCTGGTCGAAATCAACCCTGAACGTCAGCCGACAAATGGGCCGATAACATGGAAGGAGTTCAACCTCATCGTTACCGCGCCCGGCGGCCAATACCGCCGCGAGATGACTTGGCGCGAGTTCGACATAAAGGCTAACAGATTTGCAAACCTCCTGCTCACCCGGGGTATCAAAAAGGGCGACAAGGTCGCGATTTTGCTTATGAATTGCCTCGAGTGGCTGCCGATATATTTTGGGATACTCAAGACCGGCGCGCTCGCCGTGCCGCTCAACTATCGCTACACGGCTGAAGAGATAAGATACTGCCTCGAGCTTGCCGACGTTTCGGTGCTCGTGTTCGGGCCGGAGTTTGTGGGGCGCATTGAGGAGATTGCGCCGCATCTTAAGAACGTCAAGCACATGTTCTATGTCGGCTGCGATTTGCCTACATTCGCCGACAGCTACGATAGGCTGGTTACATATTGCAGCAGCTCGCCGCCCGCGATCGAGATAACCGACGACGACCTCGCCGCAATATACTTCTCGTCTGGCACGACGGGTTTTCCGAAAGCGATACTGCACCGGCACAGGGCGCTCACCCATGCGGCGTTAACCGAGCAGAATCACCACGGGCAGACGAAAAATGACGTATTTTTGTGTATTCCGCCACTCTACCACACAGGCGCGAAGATGCACTGGTTTGGCAGCCTGGTCACAGGCTCGAAAGCGGTACTTTTACGCGGCGTGCGGCCCGATTGGGTATTACGCACCGTATCCGACGAGGGCGTGACTATCGTATGGCTGCTTGTGCCGTGGGTGCAGGATATACTCGACGCGATTGACCGCGGCGACGTCGAGCTCTCCGATTACTCGCTTGAGCAGTGGCGGCTAATGCATATCGGCGCGCAGCCTGTGCCGCCGAGCCTTATAAAGCGCTGGCTTTCGGTATTTCCCAACCACCAGTACGACACAAACTACGGGCTTTCGGAGTCGACCGGCCCGGGGTGCGTCCACCTTGGCGTTGAGAACGTAGACCACGTCGGCTCAATCGGCAAGGCGGGCTACATGTGGGAGACAAAAGTGGTGCGTGACGACGGCAGCGAAGTCGGGGTCGGCGAGATAGGCGAGCTTTGCGTACGCGGCCCGGGCGTGATGGTCGAGTATTACAAAAATCCTGAAGCCACAGCCGAGGTTCTTCGCGACGGCTGGCTTTATACCGGCGACATGGCGCGGGTCGACGAACAGGGCTTTATCTACCTTGTCGACCGCAAAAAAGACGTTATCATTTCCGGCGGAGAGAACATCTACCCAGTCCAAATCGAGGATTTCCTTCGCGCGCACCCGAAGGTAAAAGACGTCGCGGTAATCGGCTTGCCCGACGACAGGCTAGGCGAGATCGCGGCGGCGATTGTTTCGGTCCGCGACGGCGAGACCTGCACCGAAGAGGAGCTTGCCGCATTCAGCGAGGAGCTGCCGCGCTACAAGCGCCCGAGAAAGTATTTCTTCGACGAGGTGCCTCGCAACCCGACAGGCAAAATCGAAAAGCCCAAGCTCCGCGAAAAATATATCGGCGCAAGGCTCGTCGAAGTGCAGATAACAAAATAAGGGCTAAAATGTAAACGCCTCCTGCCGAAAAATCTAGGCAGGAGGCGCTTATTATTAATATACCCCTTCTTTAATATACTTCTCGTTAAAGCCGAAGTACTTGTTGCCGGATATGTTTATCCCGGAGCAGTGCTCAAGGAGGACGAAAGACGTCTCTTCATCGGAATACTTTTTCGACTGAATTATAGTGTTGTCGGTAAAGGAAAGATTTTTGACGCAGGTCGCATAGAGTACCCTCTGGCTTTTTATCTCAAAGCAGTTTCGGGTGATAGTGATATTTTCATGATAGCCTTTGCAGGCCTCAGGGTCGCCGATTACGGGGTAAAAGCTTATGACGCCTTCGCAAAATTGGTATCTGCTCGACAAGCAATGGTTGGTGAAGTAGTTGTCGCAGATAATCATGTCCTTGCATGCGCCGGATTCAAACCAGCCGTTGGCGTCGCCGCTCATGAGGATAGCAGTGCCCGAGGTATCGAATACGTTGTTTTTGATGACGACTTTCCTCGGCGTAGTTACCAAAATCCCGCGCGCTCGTGCCGAGCCAACGTAGTTGTTTTCAAATATCAGCTCCGGGGTGTTTGTGAGGTTCTCGATGGCGTCGTCTACCTTTACATTTTCCGGGAGGTCAGTTTCAAACTCAATTTCAAACTCGGTATTATTAATCAGGCGATATGACTTTACGGCGCATTCTCCGATGGCATTTAGCGACGTTCTTTCGGAGAATAAAATTATGTCGCCGGGTTTGGCGTAGGAATCAAACGCAACCGACGAGTGCTCGCAAAATGCGCCTTTGATTTTTCTACCCGAAATTTCTTTTATAACGGCGCTCGTCCCGTGGACGTTCATGGCGTCGTCAAACATGCCGCGAAACCGGCAGCCGCTTACCTTTATCTTTCCGCTGCAGTTAGAAAAGTGCAAGGCGTCGTCGTGCCCCGACACGATTTTCCTCCCGCGCTTTGAGTTGGGTACGACGGCAACGTTGCTAACGGTAATATTTTTCGTAAACTGCACCAAAAAACAAATACCGCAGCTGCTATAGAGGTTTATATTTTCAAACTCAATATCCTCCGAATCCTGGCAGTATACGCCGGCTTCGGTCCTCGGGCCGAACCGTAGCGCGAGATAGTTTCCTGCTAAAGGCGGCAGCGGGAAGTTTCCAAGCATTTCTACGGTGTTTTCATCGACTGCGCTAAAACTTGCGCCCCAAATTTTGTCGCCCGAATCCTCACGGACATGAAGGTCGGCGCCGTATTCCATAGCGCCCCAATAGCTGTGTTCCCAACCGTCGCCGGTGAAAATCAGCTTTTGGTCTTTTACATAGTGGGGATAAAGCTTGTTGTCGATCTCTAGCAGTATCCTTTTTTCATCGGCTGCGATAACCCTGCCTTCGGCGGACGTGGGAATCTCCCAATCTATAGAGAAGTTTTTTAGTCTAATTTTTTTGCAGCCATCGATTGCGAAAGGCGTTTGCCAGCCGTTAAAAATCAGTTCGGAACCGCTAAAATCGAGCGTTATGTCGCGCATGCCATCGAGCAGGATGCCTACCGACCGCTCGGGTGTGGGGTATGTATTTGACATGGGGTAGCTTCTTTTTGCCGTGTTTGTCACGTCGAAACGGTAGGTGCCTTGCTCGAAAATTATCTCGCTGCCGCTCCCCACGGCTTTAAGCATTTCGGAAATGCTGCGTATGCTGCATTTTTGCCCGGGTAAAACGCCAAAGTCGGAAGCAAGAACTTTTTTCATTTTTATCCTCCGAATATAACCTCCTGCCATATGTTTATAGCAGGAGGTTTTTTTCACGATTTCTATTTCACCACCATCGGAATACGAAAGCCATTCCGCCGGCGGCGCGGGGGATTTTTATTCCGACAAAAGCCGCTTTTCGCCGGTTATCCCTTGGATGGGGGCGATATCCTGCGTGACTTCAAGCACGCCGAGGTAGTTGCCCTCTTTGTTGCGGACGGCGAAGTAGCGGATAAGGATATATTTGTCGCCAAGCTTTATCCAGAAGTCCTCGTGGTCCTTTTTGCCGCTCTTTAAATCTTCGACGATTTTCGTCACGATATGCGCGCTTGCCGGGGGATGGCAGTTTACCACTTTGCGCCCGAGCACGGCTGTGGTGCGCGGGAATATGCGCTCCTTGCTTTGCGAGAAGTATTTGACCTCGTCGTTTTTGTCGACGAAAGTGACGTCGACGGGCAAAGTGTCAAGCACAGCGGCGAGCTCTTCTAGCGTAAACGAGCCGGTAGGCAGCTTTATTGAGCCTTGCTCATGGGTGCTTTTTGCTTTTTCGAGTCCTTTTTCGGAAGCGGGATCCCAAGTAGAAACGCTGCTGATTAGGCAGTAGCCGAACTCGGCGCTCTCGTTGGCAATCTTCTTCCATTCGTCCACAGTTAAGGTTTCAAGCAGCATCGGTAGCATAATGTTTTCTTCTTTAAAAATCATATCCTCGATCTTCTTTAGTACCGCGCCGATTTTGTCGGCATGCTGCGCAGCTCCGTCGGATTTGGCGCCTTCATACGCCGCTTTCAGCTCGCTTCTTATTTCGTCGTCGACGCCCCACATGACTTTCGGCGGCGCGGTTATGCCGTACTGCTCCATGAACGGGAAGATGAGGTTTTCCTTTTTGAGATAGTGTTTATCAATCTCAAAAAGCCGCTCGAGGCTTAATAATACTTCCGGCTCGGACTCGGGAAGCTTTGACAAGAGGTTTTTGATGTGAAGGGTAAGCCTTTCAATCGCCCGGTTCTCGCGCTTTAAGGTATTAACAGGATGGCCTGGTATATCCGAGGGGTCGGCGGGACGGTGGATCTCCTCGATCGAGCCTTCGAACACCGCGGCATGCACGTCGCAGAGTCGCTGGACCTCTTCGACCGGCAGCCCGCCTTCAATCAGCGCTTGTTCTGCCGCGGCGATTTCCTCGGCGGATACGCCTTCAAATGCGGCGGCAAACTGGCCTTTTACTTCTTCGACAGATTTGCCCTCGTGTAGCTGGCGGATAAGGTCGGCAATTACTTTTTTGCGGAATTCCCGGTTATTTATTTCTTCGCTCACGAGTTGCCCTCCTTTATCGAGTACCCGTGCTCGGCAAACAACTTCTTTACAACCTCAAGGTCGATGCCTTTCGCCTTCGCGCCTTTGGGGATGGTCATAAACCTTCCAGCTGTCTCAAGCATGCCGGGCTTAAGGATATCAACAAAGCCCGCTTCGGTAATCACCTTTACCTCGGGGTCGGCCGAGCAAAGCTGGTACACGGTTTAATTTAAATCTAGCACTTTGCTATCCATTATTATTTCTCCCTGCCTTTGACCGATACCCTTATTTTGAAATTTCGGCTAAAGTGACGGTATGTAAAGGGCACCACTCGCCCTTCGGCTCTCAAGTGCGCGCGAAAATCGCCTTGATCGTCTCCTCGTCAGACCAGCCGTGCGGACAGGCTGGCGACGCAGTGTTGGCGCTGTAATTGTACCGGTGTGCGCCGACAAGGCAGCGGCGCGAGGGCATTTGCACCCAGCCTTCGGGATAGCGGGCTTTTACCCAGTCGACGATGTAGTTGAGAAACTCGTCCCTATACTCAGCCGGCTGAAGAGCAAACCATGTGATTTCGTCATAGCCCCATGCGTAATGCGAGTTTATGGTAGGCTTGCCGGGCGTGTCGGAGATGCCAAAGTTGTCAAACTCGACTAAAAAAGGCTGGCACAGCCCGTCGCGCGGGTTGAACATGCTGTCGAGGTAGCCTTCCTCGCATATGCATTTCATCGGCTGGTCGGGCAGCTCTTTTAAACGGATCGGGAAAGCGTTGTAGTCAAGCAGCGTCTCGTCCTGCCGCAGCTCGCCGAGCGTGTGGGCGTCAAGCAGCACATAGCGGCGCCGCGCGTGCTCCGAGGCATAGTCGCGGATCATGCCTATGACCTCGCGCCAATGCGAAAGGTCCGGGTCGTTGCGCCCGATAAGGCAAATCTGCCCAAGGTGTATTCCCTCGGCGCCCGCGGCTATATACTCGCAGGCGCGGTAATAAAACCACATTTTCGCCTCGGGTTTTGTGATGTCGGGTATCGCGGTCTCTTTGCCCCACGCGCCAGCAGTGCCTTCCATCGCCATCTTGTCAAACTCAAAGCACCGAGGCTCAGGCGTCACGCCGAACGCCCGGAACACATACGCGGGGACAGGCGTCGAGTTAACGAAAGGCTTATAGATGCACTCGAACACGCACGCCTGTAGCACAAATTCGGGGTCGACCTCATGGGCGCGCGCAAACCGCCTTTTTGCGAAATCGAACCCCTCTTTGTCGGGCACGCTGCGCGACCAGACATACGCCGCCCTGCCGATGAATTTTGCGCCCTCGTTTTTCAGCATGCGCAAATCGTCCTCAAATGTGTCGGAGTAAAGCTCGTTGTCGTAACCAATCCCGATATGCGTGACGGCGCGGGAGAGGTAATTGTTTAATACCTCGCGGCTGGGCTTGCCGTAGAAGGTAAAATCCTTTTGCATCGGTGTATCCTCCGTTAAACCAAATCGGGATACCCGCGCCCCCTCGCACGGGTATCCCGGTTTACTATTTCACTCCGTGCGTCCTAATATAGTCGAGCACGATTTTGTAAGCGGTGGTGTTAAGGTGCAGCCCGTCGCCGCTTTGATAATTTTCCGGCAAGTATCCGTCCGGTCCGACCAGCGTTTCGGCGGTGTTGAGGTAATACACGCCGTTTTGGCTCGCCGCTTTAGCCATCCAGTAATTGCCGCGGCAGATTTTGTTGTTGTTTATCGACTTTTGCAGCTGGTACGAAGCCGCGACGGGGAACATCGACTGAAGTATAATCGTCGTGTCGGGGCTTTGCTTTTTTACTTCTTTTATTAAGCTCGTAAACTGCGCGATAAAGTCCTTTTCGCCGAGGAACGAGATGCCGTTGATACCAAGAGAGATAATAAGGATATCAGGCTTTTTTGCCGCGACAGCCTCGCGCACCGTTATTTCGGTTCCTGTTTCGGGGTAAAGAATTTTGGCGTCGGCAACGTTGTTTAAGAGAAGCGTTCCATTCGTGGGCACCCATACCTGGGTTGTCTGCTTGCCGCCTTCAAGCATGCCGTAGGTTTTAAGCCCATAGGTGAGCGAATCGCCGAGGAAGACGATGCGGCGCAGGTAATCTTCACCCATATCATCGGTTTTAGTAAGCACCGTGCCGGGGAACTCCTTTTCAATGCCGGATAAGCCCATATAGCGCGGTATCGCAATTGTGTCCTCGACTAGGTCGACCGGCACGGTTTCCGGAGGCTCCGTTTCTGCCGGCTCTGTTTCTGTCACGGGCTCGGCAGTGTTCGAAGTTTCTTCCTGCGTGACGGGAATGGTATCGGCTTCGGTAGTTTCAGCCGCCGGCTGGGATGTAGCCGGCGCCGTCCCGCTATTTGAACCACTGATAGTCTCGCTTATGCCTCCGTCCTGCCGCTCCACTTTGGGTGCGCCCGAAAACAGCATGATAACTAGGATTATAAGCACGGCAAGCGCTACCGCCGCCGCAGCGATTGTTATTTTTAAGATTTTATCGTAGTCGCTACCACTTTTCTTATTGGACATAGCCTTTGCCGCCTAAAATTGCCTTCTGTAATCCGAGTTTCGCGATTTTTCGCGGTTTACTATATACCTTATTATTGCCGCAATAAGCGCAATAATAAGGTAAACCGCCGCGAAAATTGCGATGATATAAAAAACTCTCGCGCCACGCCTATAAAACCCGTTCAGGAAAATGAAGGTGAAAATGAAGTCCGCCATCACGGCTAGAAAGTGATAGAACACTTTTGCGCCGAATGTTAAGGTTTTGCTTGCAAATATGCGGTTGGCAAGCGCGAAGAAAAAGCAGAAGATGAAAATGAGTACGACGTTGCCAAGCGTAAGCGCAGGTTTGTATTCGGCGTCGATTTTCGTCAGCTCCGAAAGTACAGCCATGAAAAATACTGCCGCCGTCGAGATTAGCCCGAACGGGTATAGGATGTCATAAAGGAATTTGCGGCCAAGGCTTTCGTCACCGGTGACTTTTTTCTTATCCACTGCCATCAAAGCTCCGAGAAAGTTATCCTAAAGCGGTTTTTGTATGATGAGCCGGCATCGATATACTTCTGCGAGCCGTTGGCTACGGCGTCCGCGCGCCCGTCCAGCGTGCACGATGCGGGCTCAAGGCCTGTGACATAATCGCCCTCGCCGAGCTGGCGCCATTGGACAAGCCGGTCGAGCAACCCATCCGACTCGAACGAAATCCGCAGGCGCGCGCCGATTTCGGGATTGTCGATGCCGAAAGTGTTTTCGGACAGCGTGTGGTAATAGCACATCTCGACCCAGCCGGGCTGGGGCGGGAGTACCTTATCCCACTCGTCAAGCCCTTCTTTCGCGTGCTCGTCGCGTGGGATGGTTTTTTCAGCAGGGATGACGATTTCTGCCGCTTCCGAAAGCATTGGGTAGCCGATATTGAAATGGTAGAGCATCGAAATAGGTGCGCGCTCGTAGCCGGTGTTGGTTATGACGTCCTCAAGCTCAATCGCGTCTATGCCCGCGCGGCACCTTATGGTGCGCTCAAGTTTCAGCCTTGCGCCGAAGAGCACCGCCTCGCGCATGATGCCGGAAATCTCGACCGCGTCCTCTTCGGGTGAGAGCTTGACACATAAGTTTTCGGCAGGGGTGCTCGAGATTCGGCCGTGCATAGGTGTCGTTTCATCCGAGTTGTCTCCGACGCCTATGTTTTGCAGACCGCAGGTGGTGAGAAATCCACCAAAAAACGAGCGTAGCCAGCCCGGCCCTCGGTCGTTGTAATACGCAGGTGCGACCACGCCGGTCGGCGTGAGGAACGACATGTTCTTGTTTTTGTACCTTACGGTGTAAAGGTCAAGGCAGCGGTCGGCAAGCACCGTGAAAAACAGCCCTGCGCCGTTCCAAACGTCGATGGCGCGCACGCCAGCCGCCTTTCCGTCTGACATTATATACTGCCTCGCTTCGAACAGCTGCTTGGGGTTCCCGACGTATTTATTCATAAAACTCGCCTCCGGCAAAAAGATTTATAATTTACCGGTGTTTTTTGCTTATTATAACACGCCCGCGCGCAAAAACTATAAACAAAATGTAAAAACATGCCTAGAAAGCTTAAAATGAATTTGCGAAGCTCGCATAAAGTGCCGCCGGTAAAATAATTTTTTTCAGCGCGCTTTTAATATTCGTCGATAAAATAACAGCTTTGCGGGGGCAAAAGCTGGTCAAGCTCCGCCGCGGCGCCGCTTTCCGTCTCTATAAGCCCCTCTTCGCTAAGCCCCGAGGCGGAAGCGTAGCCGAAAGCTATCTGCGCAAGCCTGCCCACGTCGAGCCGCAGCTTCGCAGGGGCACTACTAGGCTCGCCCGATATGTCAAATACGCCGGAGTTTTGGGGAACGCTTGGGTCGATGACTTCGAGCGTAAGGCCTTCTTTATTTAGCGCGCGCAAGACCGCGCGCACGTCGGTTATACAGCCTGCCGTGCGCGGGGCGACATTGAGCTTTGCGCCCGCCGGTAAGCCGTCAGGGGCATATGCGTCCGGAGGAAGCGCGAATGTCACGTCTCCCTCTGCTATACTTGCTATATAAGCGACGAGGGCGTCGTAAGCCATTTTGTCTTTTGCCATTACCTCGGGGCACTCTATATCTGGGGTGGTTTGCGAGTAAAATGCGTAGCCTATAGCTTCGCCCTCGTAGTACGCTACGGCGCAATTTACGCCATCTGCGGCGTAGTCGCGGTATTTGAGCGCGAAATCGGCGAACGAGCGCGCCATGCACGAGCCGTATCGCTGCGATGCGCGCGAGTATAACGAATATAGCACGTCGAGCGCGCTTTCAGGCTCAATTATAGTTGCCACATAGCCGCTTGGCATCATGGGGCGCGGAGCGGTGGAGGGGAGGGTGAGAAACGCTTTGTCGGCGACCGGATAATGGCAGAGCGAACGGTATATCGCGAAATTTTCCGGCCTATGCACGACGAGCGGTATGCCTAGCTCGCGAAGGTGCCGCATTTGGGCTGCCAGCGTGGCACGCATGATGCCGCGTCCGCGGTACTCGGGCAGTGTCGCAACGCCTGCGATCAGCGCGGCGGGGAGTATAGCGCCACGCACGCGGACGTGCACCGGCAAAGCGTGTGAAACACAGGCGATCCGCCCGCCCTCTTCCCATACCGCCGTGTAGTATGGCACAAATCGCTCGCTGAAAAACCAGCTTGCGAAAGATTGCGAGTCGGCGAAAATCTTCCGCCAAATTGAATAAAGCTCGTCTTTTTCTTTATATTCCGCATGCCTGAACATAATAAACCTCGAAAAAACAAAACGGGGGGCAGCGTCCGCTCAGCTAGCCGGAACATTTCCCCCGTGTTTTATTTTTAATAAGTTTTGGTGTGTAACCATCCTTTATGGATTATAGCATATGCCAAATATCGGTGTCAACAGCCTATCCCGCGCCAATAGCTTCTTGTAACTTTTTCGAGTTTGTAGAGATTTTCGCCTTCAAGCGTGCGCATATGCACGGTTTCGCCTGCCATCATATCGATAAGGTCGGTAAGGTGCGTTACGGCTATAAAGTCCGCGCCGACCACGTCCGAACGCAGATAGCGCAAAATGCCGCACAACCCTTCCGCGCCCTCGGGGTATGAGGTAGTCTGAAATAGCTCGTTTATCAGCACTAGCGCGCCTGGCTTTATACTCTTTAGCATTTCCGCCACCAGCCGCACCTCCTGCTCAAACCTGCCGGCGTCGACGCCGGGAGCAAATTCTTTTTCGGCTGCCGCGTATAGCGAATAGACGCCGCAGCGCATGCGCACGGTCGCGCTTTTTGCGATGATAGGCAGCCCGGCTTGCGCTAGCAGCTGCGCGGTGCCGACCGAGCGCAAGAATACCGTTTTGCCTGTGTTGTTTGCGCCGGTAACGAGTATCCCGCCGTGCGATAGGTCGGCGTCGTTCGGTACCACCGAGCCGGCGTCGATGTATGACGCGCAAAGGAAAAGGTCGTAAAGCTCTTCATAGCGCGCCGGGCCATCGGATGTTAATTCCGGATAGCAAAGCGGCAGCCTTTTTTTGCGCATCGCTTCGACATATGCCGCTGCGACTTCGTAAAAGCACAGCTCGCGCAGAAGTGGCAAAAACTCGTCGAACACCGCTTGCGAAATTGAATGCGCAAGCTCGGCAATCTCACGCATCGCGCCGCTTAAGACGTCGTTTTGAAGTACGCCCCACTTGTCGTCGACCCGCACGCCCGAAATGTGAGCGGCGCCGTTTGGCTTTTTAGCAAAAAGCCGCTTTAAGCCCGAAACTTCCTCAGCCGGCGTAGGACGCGTGATGCCGGTAAGCTCATACGATGCGATGCGCGCGTAGCCGTTTAGTTCGGCGCGCATTTTATATGTAGCATCCATGCCGAAGCTTGAGGTATGCCCAAGCAGCTCGCAAAGCTCTTCGAATTTTGGCCCGGTTGTGAGTTTTGCCACTCGCTCGCGCAAAGCGGTAAGCCCGCGTGACTGGCAAGTGTAAATGCGAAGCAGTTCGCCTATACCGGCAAGCTTTTTGAGCGTTTTCCTTGCCGCTGCGGACGACACCTCGGCTATGCCGGCGGCGGTTACAAACGCCGATTCCGAGTCTGTGCTGCGGATGACGGAATAAAAGCGCGAGCGCTCGGCTTGCTGGTCGTCGCGAAGCTCCGAAAGCTGCCGCAGCTCGATGCACAGCCCCTCAAGCAGGTTGGGTTTTGAGCAAAAGTCGCGAAGGATTTCGGCCCGGTAAAGTGGGATATCCGGGTCAGGCTGCACGTCTGCGAGGACCGACAAAAAATACCGGCGCTTTGTAATGTCGGCCGTAATATATGAAAACGACTCGTCAAGCATCAAGTCTGCCGACAGCCGCTCGGCAAAAGAGGTATCGGTAGTTTTGCTTTTGCCTTCGGGGAAAAGCAGGCTCACGCTCATGGGTGCACCTCCATTCTGCGCATGAGCGATTCCGGATCAAGCCCGTATTTGCGCAGTATGTCGCGCGCGAATGACGAGCGGAGCGCCGAGCTTTTCATGATGCGGTAAGTGCGACGCGATGGGTCCGTCGGGTCCATCACGGTGTTGAGCATCGGGAAATCGTAGTCTGCCACCTCATGGAAATGCGTGACGTAAAGACCCATCGCGCCTTTGTCGCGCAATATCCTAGCCGCGCGCAGCGTTAGGTCAAGCCCGCGCTCGGCGTCTGTGCCCGAGTAAGTTTCGTTCATGAATACAAACGCGCCCGCTTTTGCGCGTGAAAGGATTTCGTCGGCGCGCGCAGCTTCCTCTACAAGCCTGCCGCTTCCGGTGAAATTTTCGTCGGCGGGGAAATGGGTATAGACGGCAGAAAACGGCCACACTTCGCCCGATTTCGCTACCACGGGCGCGCCGGCGAGCGCGAGGATTAAGTTTATCGACACACCGCGCAAATAAGTCGTTTTGCCGCCGCCGTTTGCGCCCGTGAGGAAAAAGAAGCTCTCGCGCTCGTCAAACTCGGCGTCGTTCGGCACAATCTCGCAGTTTTTGAGTAGCAGCGACGGGTCGTACATATCGCGCAGCCTAAATACCGGTCGCTCGGATACCGACGGGAAAGCGAAAGGTAGCCCGGCTTTTGCGGCACGCCGGTAAAAGTCGCGCATCGTAAGGTAAAAGGCAATCTCGCCGCGGTATGCAGTGATAGACGGGTCGAGCGCGCTCTTAAATTTATTGAGAAAATCCTCAAGCTCCCGGGCTTCGTCCGGAAGCCTGCGCAGCATCGCTTCGGAATAAAACGGTTCGGTGCGGATTTCTTTCTGCGGTCGGCGCGGGGGGATATTGTAGCCAAGCTCCTCCGCCAGCCTGCGTATTCTGCCCGCTATCGGCTCGGTTGCGTCGGGGCAGTCAAGCGATGTGCCATGGGGCGAGAATGTAAGCGTTGCCTTCGATAGCCTTGCCGCGGCACCGCTTGTTTCGGCAAGCGCTTGCTCAAGCTTTGAGGTTTGCCCGGATAACTCCGAAAAATAGCCGGCAAATCCTAAAACCAAATCGGAATCGCAGCCTGAAATGTTTTCCGCGAGCCTTGAAAACTCGGCGTATTTTTGCGCGTATCTGCGGAAAAGCAAAAGCTCTTCAAGCTTGTTTTGCGCAGTGGCATATGCGTCGTACGCCTGCGCGAGAGAAGTTGACGCGCCGCCAAGCGCTTCAAATTGCGTACTGAAGCTATCGTTGCTGCTATCCATACCGCAAAGCTTTTTAAAAACTTCTTGGCGGGCGGCTATAAGCGGCGCGGTGCATGGCAGCGCAAGGATTTTTAGCGTGCTTTCCGGCAAAAGCGCGTCAAGCTTTGTGTCAACAAAAGCCTGCGGGGCTATTTCGCCGGCAGGTTCGTGCTCGCCCCAGAGCAGAGAAGGGAATTTTCCGCGTATCATGCGCTTTTCTCCCAAAGGATTTTATTGCCACAAACAAGGCAGCCGCCGGGCTTAAGCAGCAATATAAGCTTTTCCTCCGGTATAGGGCCGGCCGCTACCGCGACGTCGAGCGAGCAGTATGCGATATGGGGCGAGGCAGGGTCGGTCGCCGCGAAAATGAGCTGACCGGAGTTGCGGTTTTTTGTAGCTATATCGGCATTGCGCAGCGCTTGCCAGTCGCCGTCTGCAAGTATAATGTTGATGTCGCAGTTGCAGGAGACTTTTGATGCCCACTCGGCGGCGCACGCGCCTTGAACCAGCATCGTAAAGTGCCGCCCGAACCGCCGCGCAAGCCAATTGCCGTCGGGAAGCCCGTTTTCGCCTGCCGCCCAGCAGCCGGTTTCTGCAAAATTTAGCGTGTAGCCGTATGCCGGCACCTTATGCCCGCACTTGCAGCGCTCGGGATAATAGCCTAAAAGCTGGCCCGCGCACTTTGGGCAGGTGAAAAGCGTTGGAATAGAGCCGCATCGTTCGTACTCGCCTTGATTAAAAGATTTCCTGCGCAGTATGTATAGCGCTTCGCCGTCGACCGCACCGGCTAGCACCGCGCTTTCGATGTACGAGAGATACGAGTACACGTCAAGCGGGAGTATGTCGAGATAGTGGCAGTCAAGCTCGCCGGAAATCACCTTGCTCACGATAGTGTAAACCCCATACTGCCCGAGCAGCGGGACAAGCTTTTCAAGCAGCACGATGTCCATGTCTGCGATATTGTCGAAAGTCACCGACCTCAGCAGCTTTTCCGAGTCGGTGTCGCAGAGGTACTCGGCGAGCGCCACAACGCTTGATATGTCGATGCCGTTTTTAGCCATGCTGTCGGAGAGCTTTGAAAGGATGCTTGGCTTGAGGTACGGCGCAAGGCCGACCACATCGCGTGCGTTCACCGAATGCGGCACTCGTCCTGCAAGCACGCTTTCAAGTATTTCGGCTTCCCCCTCGGTCGGCTCGCCGGCGGCGATAAGCAGGGAGGTGGGCACGCCGAAGATTTCGGCAATCGATTTTAGTATCGAGATATCGGGGAAGCTGTCCCCGCACTCGTATTTTGAGATTGCTTGCCTGGTTAGATTAAGTTTGTCGGCAAGCTCTGACTGGGTCATGTCGGCATTTTTCCTTAGCCGTGCTAAAAATGCGCCGAACTTCCTCGTATCAAACATCGGCATGCCTCCGCAAAATCTAAAGTTTATAAAAAAGCACGGTAAAAAACTTCAGTTTTTTATATGGTATCACGAAAGGCGCCGCCTTTCAAGCAAAGGTTGGTTGCGCGCCGGCTTGCTAAACCGGCAAGGGTGTGTTATAATAACTAAAAAGTATACTAAAAGTGGTGAAAATAGTATGAAAATCACGTTAAAAATCAAAGGGATGAGCTGCGAGCATTGCAAAATGCGCGTGGAGAAGGCGCTTTCGGCAATCCAGGGAGTGAGCAAAGTGGACGTTTCGCTGTTTTGGAAAAACGCCACTATCGAGGCAAGCTCCGATATTCCCGATGAGAAGCTGAAGGGCGCAATAACCGAAGCCGGTTACGAAGTCACAGATATAAAGCGCAAATAAGCCTTCACATAATACTAAGGCTACATCTGTAGTGAAATTGTGCGCGGGTGTTGATATTCCGCTAGGAAAGTGGTATAATCCATAGGGTTCTACCACTTGCGTGATGGCTTTTGCCCGCGCGTGCTTGGAGGGTATTTGCAACGAATAAGCTAACTCGCTTGCTTCGCGATGCCGGCGAAGCGGATATGACGGAAGGCCCGATATGGCGCCATATAATGGAGTTTTCGATACCGACCGTTATTGGGCTTATATTTCAACAGCTCTATAATACTGTCGACACCTTGGTGGTCGGTAAGTTTGTCGGCAAAGAGGCGCTCGCGGCGGTCGGCAGCACCGGCAGCATCGTAAACATGCTCGTCGCGCTCTGCGCCGGCATATCGCTCGGCGCCGGCGTCGTTATTTCGCAACATTACGGCGCGAAGGACTATGAACGGCTGCGACGGGCGTTGCATACCACCGTCGTTGTGACTGCAGTGCTCTCGGTTTTGGCGACGGTTGCGGGAATAGTTTTAACCAAGCCTATGCTGCGCCTTATGTCAACGCCAAAGGATGTTTTTGGACAGGCGAATACTTACCTGACCATCTATTTTGCGGGCATTTCCGGCCTTCTTATTTATAACATGGGTTCCGGCGTGCTCAGGGCGGTCGGAAACTCGCGGCTGCCGCTTTATTTTTTGTGCCTATGCGCGATGCTCAATGTCGTGCTCGACCTTGTTTTTGTAATCGCTTTCGGGTGGGGCGTGGCCGGCGTGGCATATGCGACAATCCTGTCGCAGTTTATTTCAGCAGGGCTTGAGATTTTCGTTTTGTCCCGTGGGGACAAGCCTTATACTATAAAATGGCACCATCTGCGCGTCTCGGTTGAGGAGCTAAAGCAGATTGTGCGGATTGGCATGCCTTCGGGCGTCCAGCAGGCAATAACATCGTTTTCAAATGTTTTCGTCCAGTCATACATAAACTATTTCGGCACCGCGTGTATGGCTGGCTGGTCAAGCTACAGCAAGCTCGACGTCTTCCTTTTGATACCGATGCAAAGCATCGCGATGGCTTCGACTACATTTGTCGGGCAGAACTACGGAGCGGGCAAGCTTGACCGGGCAAGGGAAGGCGTCAAAAGGTCGCTCACTTTTTCGGTTATAATCACCGCGGCTCTTTGCGTGGTTATGGTGCTGCTCAGGGTGCCGCTGCTAAAGCTATTCAACGACGACCCTGAGGTTATCGATTACGGCGCAAAGTTTATTGCGTTGATCTCGCCGTTTTATATCGTCACCAGCATAAACCAGATTTACGCGGGCGCGCTGCGCGGGGTTGGCAGCTCGCGGATACCCACTGCGATTATGCTGTTTTCGTTTGTGATTTTCCGCCAGGCGTACTTGTTCGTCAACCGCCTGCTCGGGCATTACTTCGTTCTCACCGCGCTCGCATACCCGGTAGGTTGGGTGGTGTGTAGCATACTTATGACGATAGCATACCGGCGCAGCGTGCTTATAAAGCATACCTCGGGGCACCACATCCCGCGCCATGCCGATGCTTTAGCCGTCGCCGGCAGCCATACGGACGACGACTCCGGCTCTGACACTTCGGCTAAAGCGGGGCTGACCGCGGACGAGTGAGTTTTTATGCGAAAAGAAGAGTCAAGGTTTGTTTCAAACGGCGTTTTTGAAGGCATTATATCGATACGGGCGCTGATTGATGGCGCAAGGCTCGGCACGACCGACCGCAAAATCGAGCGTGTGCTATACGACCCTGAAAGGTATGCCGACGCGCGCAAGCGCCCGGAACTTATGTGGCTAAAAAAGACCGGCGAGCGCTTGGGTTTTGAGGTAGCTGAGTGCAGGCGAGAGGAGATAGACGAGCTAGCCACAGGCAGCTCGCACGGCGGGCTTTTGGCAATCGCCGGTGAGCGCACGTTTGGCGCTCCCGACCCGGTCCCGGGCGGTTTTTATATGTTGCTCGAGGGCATTGAGGACCCATATAATTTCGGCTATGCGCTGCGCAGCATATATGCTGCGGGCGCCAACGGCGTGGTTATGACGCCGCGCAACTGGATGTCGGCGGCGGGCGTGGTATGCCGGGCATCGGCAGGCGCATCTGAGCTTATGCCGCTGTCGGTCGCAGAGCCGGAGGAAGCCGTGCGAATATTCCGCGAGCGGGGGTACAAAATCGTATGCGCCGACCTGCGGGAAGCAGTATGCGCGTTTGACGCAGACCTCTCGCGCCCGCTGCTCGTCATAGTCGGCGGGGAGCGGCGAGGCATATCTCGCGCCCTACTCGAGCTTGCAGATTTGCGGGTTTTGCTCCCGTATGGTCGGGAGTTTTCCGCATCCCTTTCGGCAGCCTCCGCCGCCTCGATTATCGCGTATGAAGTGCTGCGCCAAAATAGATAGGACCATATAAAAAAACAGCCGCCGAAGCGGAGGTTTCCGCATCGGCGGCGTTTTTATTAGGTTTGGATGCCCTTAAACTGGGTTTGGTAGAGATTGTAGTAGACGCCTTTTGCCGCAAGCAGCTCTTCGTGGTTGCCGGACTCGACTATGCGTCCGTTTTCGACGACTATGATTTTGTCGGCGTCACGTATCGTCGAGAGCCGGTGCGCAATTATGAGGCTTGTGCGCCCTTGCATCAGCCTAATCATCGCCTGCTGGATTTGCATTTCGGTTCGCGTGTCGACGCTCGAGGTCGCCTCGTCGAGTATGAGTATCTTCGGGTCGGCGAGCACCGCGCGCGCGATGGATAAGAGCTGCCTTTGCCCTTGGCTGAGGTTGCTGCCCGACTCGGTAAGCAGCGTTTCGTAGCCTTGCGGCAGCCTGTCGATGAAGGTATCGGCTTCCGCGGTGGCGGCAGCCTTGCGAAGCTGTTCTTCGGTCGCGTCAAGCTTGCCGAACTTGATGTTGCCACCAATCGTGTCGGAAAAGAGAATAGTGTCCTGCAAGACGATGGCAATAGCCGAGCGAAGGTCGGATTTCTTAATCGTCCTTATATCGCGCCCGTCGAGCTTAATCGCGCCGGAATCGATGTCGTAAAAGCGCAAAAGCAGATTTACAATCGTTGTCTTGCCCGCGCCGGTGCGTCCGACGATCGCGATTTTCTGCCCGGCTTTGACCTCTAGGTCAAAGCCTTTGAGCACAGGCTCGCCGGGCTTGTACGAGAATTGGACATCCTCAAACGAAAGGTCGCCGCGGACCGACGAGACGTCGAGCGGCTCGCCGCTGTCGTCGCGTTCGCTGGGCGCGTCCATTATCTCAAACACGCGTTCGGCGCCGGCGACCGCGGTGATTATCGAGCTGTATTGGTTAGCTATCTCGGTAAGCGGGCGGGTGAACTGCTTTGAGTACTGGATAAACGCCTGAATTACACCTATTGTAATCGCGCCGTTGAGCGCGAGTACGCCGCCGGTGACGGCGACGATTAAAAATCCCAAGTTGCCGATGACGTTCATCATCGGGCCCATAAGCCCGCCGAAGACGCTTGCGGTAATACCGACGCGGCGCAGCTCGTTACTGTAGTCATCGAACTCCTCGATGGCTTTATCCTCGTAGCCGTAAGCCATAACCGTCTTGTAGCCGGTAACAATCTCCTCGATGTGTCCGTTGAGGCTCCCGAGCACGCGCTGCTGCCTTACGAAATACTTACGCATGATGGACGATAGCTTTGTGGAGGAGAACACCGTTAACGGGATTATTACGATCGCCGCGAGAGTCATTATCGGGCTGTAGTAGAGCATCATCACAAGCGAGCCGACGAGCGTTATCGCGCCCGAGAAAAGCGAGGCGATCGAAGAGGAGATAGCCATTGAGATGTTGTCGACGTCGTTTGTCATGCGGCTCATCAGGTCGCCGTGGCGGTGGGAGTCGATAAACTTAATATGCAGGTATGAGATCCGCTCGAACAGTTCGGCTCGCATGCGGTAGACGGTATTCTGCGAGAGCTTAGCCGACCAAATATTTGCCAGATACGTAAACGCCGAGGACGCTATATAAATCGCGACCATCCCTAAAAGCGAAAGCACAAGCCGCTCCCACAAAAACGAAAACGTGCCGTCGGGGTTTTTGTGGAGGATAGAGTCGATAGCGATTCCCTGAAGCGCCGGGCCTGCTAGCGTCGCGGCGGTAGTGAGTAACGTCATTACTAGCAGCCCTAGCACTAGCAGCTTTGCCGATCCGAGGTAGGAAAAGAGCCTCTTTGCAGTTTTCCATAGGTCCTTCGGCTTTTCCTTAATCATCCCCCGCATCATCGGGGGCCCGCCGCGACCAGGGCCGCCGCGCCCTTCCGCCATCCGGCGCTTAAGAAGCTCGTTGTCGTCAAGATCGTCGGTAGGAATGCGCCGCTTTCTGCGCGGCGGGGCGGTTTTTTCGTTTGGAACTTTGCCTTCCGGGCTGCCAAAAGACCCATGCGTCGTTTTGCCGTTTGGTACGGAGTTAGGGGGGACATTGCCCGCAGGGGCGCCGTTATCAGGCTCCTGCCCCGGGTTTTGGATTGGGGGGATACCGTTTGGGGTAATATCAGTCCCGTTTGGCGCTTTTTCTTTTTTACCCTTAGGCACCGACAGCACCACCTTCGGCGAGCGCCTCAAGCTCCTCGATATCTGTTTCGGATATACCGCGCTGGCCGAGCTGGGAGTTGTAAATCTCGCGGTAGGTATCGCTGGTCTTCATCAGCTCGTCGTGCGGTGCGCAGGCGGTTATAACGCCGTCTTCGATAACGGCTATTCTGTCAGCCGCCATAACGCTTGTAATGCGCTGAGCGATCATAATAATAGTCGTCCCTTTAAGCTCCTCTTTAAGCGCGGCGCGAAGCCTGCTTTCGGTTCCCACGTCGAGCGCCGAGGTGCTGTCGTCGAAAATGATTATTTCAGGCTTGCGCAGGATAGCCCTTGCTATTGCTATTCGCTGCTTTTGCCCACCGGAGAGAGAGGCACCTTTCTCGGCGACGAAGGTATCGTAGCCGTCGGCGAAGGAATTTATAAACTCGTCAGCCTGCGCTATTTTGGCGGCATGGCGCACCTCTTCGTCGGTCGCCTCGTCGTAGCCCCAGCGGATATTGTCTGCGATAGTGCCCGAGAACAGCTCGCTGGTCTGCAACACGAACGAGATGCGCCCGCGGAGGTCTTTAAGGTCATAATCGCGCACGTCGACATCGTTTACCAAAACTCGTCCTTCGGTCGCGTCGTAAAAGCGCGGGATAAGCTTCACGAGCGTTGATTTGCCCGAGCCCGTCGAGCCAAGTATAGCCAAAAACTCGCCGGGCTTGACCTCAAGGTTTATGTTTTGCAGGACCGGCTTGCCTGCTGTGCCGGGGTAGCGGAAGCTGACATTCTCAAACTTCACGCTTCCGCCTTGAGGAGCGCGCTCAGGGGCTGCGTTGCCCGAGACTATCACGGGCTTTTCGTCAAGCACTTCATTGATGCGGCGCGCTGATGCCAGAGTTCGAGAGAACATCTGGAACCCCATCGCCACCATCAAAAGCGAGAAGAGAATTTGGGTGATATAAGTTATGGCAGCCATGATTTTGCCGACTTCAAGCTCGCCGGCCTGTACCCTAAGCCCGCCGATGAGGATTATCGCCACGACCGATACGTTCATTATAATCATCATCGCGGGGTGGAGAATAGAGAGCAGCTTTTGAACGTAAAGAGTAGTGTCGCGCAGGTCGCGGTTTGCGTCGTCGAACCTATCAATCTGGTGCTCCTCGCGGACGAATGCTTTAACCACGCGCGCGCCGATGATGTTTTCCTGAACAATCGAGTTGACTTTGTCGATTTTCTTTTGCACCGTGTCAAAAAGCGGGCGCGCCTTGAGCACGACGATAAATACTATTAATAGCTCTATCGGCATTGCGCAGGCGAGCACTACTGAAAAGTTTACGTCAAGCGAAAGCGCCATAATAATGCCGCCCACAAACAGCATCGGCGTGCGGATAAACATGCGCAAAACCATTGAGACAAAGTTTTGCAGTGCCGTAACGTCGTTTGTCAGGCGGGTTACAAGCGAGCCGGTTGAGAATTTATCTGTTTGTTCAAGCGAGAACGCCATCACATGCCTAAATATATCGCCGCGCAAATCGCAGCCGAAGCCTTGCGAGGCGACAGACGCGAAATAAGAAGCCGAAAGTCCTCCTACGCCCCCGACAATGACCAGCAGGAGCATCAGTATGCCCGTGCGCACGAGTTTGCTGATATCTCCGCCAATGACGCCTTCGTCGACGATGACGCTCATAAGGGTGGGCTGGATTAGGTCGACGACCACCTCCACAACCATCATCAGAGGGGAGAGTATGGCAAAAAAGAGGTAGGGCTTAATATATTTTGCCAGTTTCATACGGATTCCGCTTTGTGTCCCTTTCAAAACTTTCTGATGTGCTTTTAAAATGCGGATTTATTCTTTATTATTTGGGCGGTCGTCGGATTGCCTTATATTATCGCGGATGCGGGTGAGCATCGAAACGAGTGCCTTAAGCTCTTCGTCAGTAAAGCCCGACGCGACCTCTTTATCTATTTTTTCTATTTTCATTCGAATATTCTTGTTATATTCCTCGCCCTTTTCAGTGAGGTAAACGAGCGTTTGCCGCATGTCGCGCTCGTTGGGAACGCGCCTGACATAGCCGTCAGCCTCCATTTTTTGGAGGGTGACGCTGATTGTCGGCGGCTTTAGGTGGGTTATGTTCGCAAGCTCAAGCTGTGTGCGGCCGCCGCGCATCGCGAGATGGAATAGGATCATGCGGTAGCTGTTTTGCATGTTCTCGTCGCGGATGCGGTCGCGGAACAGCTTGGATATTTCGGTTATAAGCATAAGCGGGGTCGGCTGGATTTGCTGGTACCCCATGTAGCTTGGCTTGCTTTCCTCAGCTTCTCTAGCGCTGCCCTCGCCAGTGCCGGTGGTGCCGGCTTCCGGGATCGGAGGGGCAGGGAAGCTTTGCAAGGCTTCCGCCTCGCCGGTTTTCTCGGCAGTTGTTTCAGCCTCTTCGGGCTTGTCCGCAACAGAACCGATAAGGCTGCTTGATTGCTTATCCATGATAAGATACCTTCCTTAATATGTTATTAATGCAGAAAACCTTACTGCGGCGCGCTAAATGTAGCGCTGCCGGTTGGTCTTTTGTATTTTATTCGTTTTCTAACTAACATATTTTATTTAATTATATCTAATTTATATGCTTTGTCAATATGGTTTACCTTAAAATTAACAAGGGCAATATTTTTTCTTTACAAATCGCTTGCATATAAAAATATCCCGGAAAGGCGGGCTGCGCTTTCCGGGTTTTATTTATAGCTCGGCAAGTCGTTCGACTGCCACATAGATGTGCGATATGCGGTACCATGTGGCAAAATCGACGACGCCGGTCTCAGGGAGGCCGAAAATCCGCTGGAAAGTCTGCACGGCGTTACGGGTCTGCTCGCCGTAGATTCCGTCGACCCGTATTTTCGGTATAGCGGGGTAGTTATTAGAAATCGCGTTGAGCTGCTCTTGGATTACTCGCACATTTGGGCCGACCGAGCCGACCTCTAGCGGTGTGCCGGGATAGGAAATCGGGATGCCCTCGACCCGCTCGGCTTCAGCTAGGTATATGTCTTGGCCGTAGTAGTTGCGCAGGATTTGCACGGCGTCGAATCCTTGGTCGCTGAGAGCTTTTGAGCCCCATTGGCTTAGCCATTCGGGGCAAGTAACGGTCGTGCCGTTGCAATATTGAGTGAGCAGGGGCTGGCGGATGTCAGGCTTGGTTATGTAGGTGGTGAAAAGGTAGTCGACAATGTTTGATATTTCGGCGAAGATGTTGCGTCCGTACGTGAACTTCTGGTCGTATGCCGTGGAGCTGGTAATTGTGAAATTATATCCTTGGTTGCGATACCATTCGGTATAAACGCGGTTCATCGTAAACGACACTATCGCGAGCACATTGGCTTCGATAGCCTCTACCGGCCAGGTGGAGTATATCTCGTTGCACGCGACGTTTTTGATGTAGTCGGGGAAGGGGACGTAGTAGTTCGGAGCGTTCGGGTCATTTGGTGGTCCATCATGCACAACGACGTACTCGGGCACGACCGGTTCGGGCAAAACTACGAAGCCTTCGCCTTCAGGAAGCGGTTTGATCGGATCCTCAGGGATTTTCGGCGGGTACTCGTACCATAAGGTGTGAGGGGGTATTACAATGCTCGCGGGCAAATCAAGCTCAGGTGTTTGCTCGATTAGAGGCAGTCGGACGTTTTGAAGCGACCGCGACTCAGGCAATATTTGCACGCCTCTGATTCGGACGGGGACAAAACCTTCCGCTTCGACTGCAAGGTCGTACTCCGAATAAGGCTGAAACTCAGTTTCTGGCATCAGTGAAAGGTCAATCGGGGGAGCGGGGAGCGGAACCTGGCCGCTCAGACCCGACGAGTCGGTGGTTAGCTCTTCGATTATTTGTTGCTCTTCCTCGCCGGTCGGCGATATGCGAACGATTGCACCGTCAACCGGGACTCTACTGTTGGAATCGGTAACATGGATTTGCAGGTATCCGGTGTATGTATTTATATTTTGCAAGCGTCTCACCTCGTGCTGCAGTCGCAAAATAGTGGTCTCTAATAATTATATTCTCCTTATGGGCTTTGCGACTGCGGCGGGGAAGTTCTCAATTCTCGGCATGTCACTGCATATAATTAGACTAAAAAGCTTGATGAGCCGAGGCTAGTTAGGGTATGACTTCTTCTACTGGTCTTCAAAACCTACTTCGTTTTGACCCCCGCCTAGTGCTCGAGGGGCGCACCGAGCTTATCGTCAAATACAACGGCGATATTGAGAGGGTCGCCGCAGAGGTCGGTGCAACGGTCGAAATTTTAAACAGCGATTACGCAATTTTGACGATAATGGTCGAACAAATACCACTGCTTTATTCATTTCCCGAAATTGAGTTTTTGGAGCTGCCTAAGACACTCACGTTCGAGCTGTTTAACAACATTTCAAGTGCATGCATCACCCGGGTCCACGGACCGAGGTTCGGCTTGTCCGGTAGGGGCACGATAATTGGAATAATCGACTCCGGCATCGACTACACCCATCCGGATTTTATCAACGAAGACGGCACGACCCGGATACTTTACCTTTGGGATCAGCTCGCAAGCCCAGAGCTTGGCAGCCCTCCCGAAGGGTTTTTGCATGGCGTCGAGTATAACAGCGAGCAGATAAACCAAGCGCTGCAGTCGCCTAACCCATTTGATGTGGTGCCATTCGCCGACTATGTAGGTCATGGGACTGCGGTCTCGGGCATAGCGGCAGGTAATGGCCGGGCGTCGAACGGCGTGCAGGTGGGCGCCGCCCCTGAAGCAAACTTGATAGTAGTAAAGCTTGGGCGCACTGGCTTTGAGGCGTTTGCGCGCACGACCGAAATTATGCGGGCGCTAAAATACCTGATCAGTAAAGCACAGGCGCTGAACATGCCCATAAGCATCAATCTCAGCTACGGTACCAACAACGGCCCGCACGACGGGAATACACTTTTTGAAAACTATATCGACGCGGTTGCGCAGGAATGGAAGACAGTCATTTCAGTCGCAACCGGCAACGAAGGTGCGGCGGCTCACCATTATAGAGGGGTAGTGCAGCAAGGAAGGCAAACTTTTATCGAGTTTTACACCTCCGGCGAACTTTATAAGCTATATATAACTTTATGGAAAGATTTTGCGGATACTTTTTCGTGGCGGATTGTCTCGCCGGTGGGCGACGAAAGCGGGCTGATACGCCCGACCGCGCGCCTTTACCTTGCGACGATAAATAACGTGAACATCACGATATTCTTTAACCAGCCGACGGTATATACCACATCGCAAGAAGTTTTCATCATGCTTGAGGGGGTAAACCGGCCTATACCTCAGGGGCTTTGGCGAATAGAAATAAACGGCGAAGAAGTAGTCGACGGGCGGATTGACGCATGGCTGCCCAATGTCGACGATATTTCATTTAGCACGGCATTCGCGGTGCCGAGCACCGAAACTACGCTGACTATCCCGTCGACCGCCTCGCAGGTTATAGCGGTAGGCGGCTATGACGCGCGCAACAATACGATTGCAGCGTTTTCGGGTCGTGGATACACGCGCGGCGATATTATGGTAAAGCCCGATTTGGTTGCGCCGGCGGTGGATATAATTACCGCCGTACCCGGGGGAGGGTATGACAGGTTCAGTGGCACGAGCATGGCGTCGCCTTTTGTCGCAGGAGCGGCTGCGCTGATGATGGAGTGGGGAATTGTCAGAGGCAACGACGTTTTCCTCTATGGCCAGCGCGTTAAGGCGTTTTTGCGGAAGGGCGCGCGCCGGAGCCGGAATATCCAGTATCCGAACAACCAATGGGGATACGGTTCGCTATGTCTTGAGGACACTATGCTGCTTCTCGAGCAATATACAGCGGGAGGAATTTCAATATGAATCAATTCCCAATTGCACCGGTTGACTTTGACTATATAAATAGCCCGGACACGGTAGATTTTATTATTCCTGCCAATGAGTTTTTCATCTTAGATATCTTAGATATCGCGCAAAATTCCCCATTCAGGTTCGCGCAGGTGTTATCAGACAGGTATGTCGTGGTATATGCGAGCCGACGCGACATAGACCAGATAAGGGATCTTTTGGGCACGAATTTTTACATATCAAGGTCGATGGTATTGGGGCTGCTGGACCGCGAGTCGCTCGACGCGGCTGGGATTAGGCAGGTCCAAGAGCAGTCGTACCTGTCGTTGACCGGGCGCGGCGTGCTTATCGGGCTTGTGGATACTGGTATTGACTATACCAATCCCGCTTTTATATACGAAGACGGTACCACCAAAATCGTTTCGATATACGATATGAACGATACCTCCGGAACTCCGCCGGAAGGCTTTTTCGTCGGCACAGAGTACACGCGCGAGCAGATAAACGAGGCGCTGCGCTCGGATGACCCGTACAGCATTGTACCGCACCGAGACACCTCAGGGCATGGGACTTTCCTTGCCTCTATTATGGCGAGCCGGGAGCGCGGCGAGTATATCGGCGCGGCGCCCGACGCGGAGATTGTAGCCGTAAGGCTTAAGAAGGCACGGCCGTATTACCTTGAGTATTACATGGTGCCGCCGGAGCAGGAATTTGTGTTCGAGTCGAGCGCGGTGATGGTGGCGGTCGAGTATATAGTAAGAGTTGCGCGAAGGCTCAACCGGCCGGTCGCGATTTGCATTGGCGTCGGCACCAACAATGGCACGCACGACGGCTTTTCGGTGCTTGAGCAGTACCTAGATCATATAGCCACCATTAGCGGCGTATGCGTCTGCACGGCGGTTGGTAACGAGAGCCAAGCGCGTCACCATATGCGCGGGGCTGTGACCGAAACCGGCGGGACGGCTATAATCGATATAAACTGCAGCGAGCTGGGCAGCAATATCTATACGCAAATTATAAACCCGGTTTCCGACCGCATATCGGTGTCGATAAAGTCCCCGTCGGGCGAGGTGGTCGGCAGGACGCCGGCGAGGAGCGGCTCGGTCTTGACAACAAACCTCATTTTCGAGCGCTCGCGCATATCAGTCGAGTATTACTACCCGGTAACCGGCAGCAGCGGGCAGGTGACGATAGTTAGAATCCAAGACGCGACGCCGGGTATTTGGTCGATTACCGTCCACGGCGACATTATAACTAACGGCAGGTTCGACGCCTATCTGCCGCTTACGGGGCTGGGTTCGCCGGGCGTGGAGTTTTTAGCGCCCGACCCGTATTATACGGTCGTCGTGCCGGCGACTGCGTTTTCAACGCTGTCAGTTGGGGCATACAACGCAAAAGACAACAGCCTCTACGTCAACTCGTCATGGGGTCCGTCGCTTCTTCCCGCAAACATGCCCGACCTTGTCGCTCCGGGCGTGCGGGTAGGCGGGATATTCCCGACAGGCCCAGGCACGATGACCGGCACCAGCGTTGCCGCGGCGATAGCGACAGGGGCTGCAGCGCTGATGCTACAATGGGGCATAGTGGAAGGGAATAACCGGGCGATAAGCACATATCAAATAAAAGGTTTCTTCATACGGGGCTGCGAGCGCAGCGATTTTATGTCATACCCAAACTACCAGTGGGGATACGGCAAGCTAGACCTATACAACTCGTTTAACTTAATGCGCGAGCTGTAAAAAATCACGCCGGAAAGGGCATGCCTCTTTCCGGCGTTTGCTATTTAATTATATTAATAAGTATTATAATTTTATATAGGCGAGATTATTATACTAATTTTATAGCTGTTAGTTAACTAAGATAGAATTATACTAATTTTCGCTATTGCTAGGCTTGTTTAAGAAATACGCGCCTATAAAGCCGCCGGAAAACAGCATGGCGGATATTATTGCCTCGGCGGCGGAACCAAACGAGGTTGGGACAATGAGGAGCGTCGAGGCGAGCACGATGCCTAGCACGGTAAAGCTTGTGAATTGACCGAATCGCCTAAAAAGAGCGTCAACCACCCTGGCAGAGGCGGCGACGGTAATAGCGATCCCGCAGGCGAGCGGCAGTATGACTTTTGGGTCGAGCGCCGCGATACCTGACGCCATCGACTCATAAAGCCCGAGGAATATGAGTATCGACGATGAGCTTAGCCCGGGTACGACGAGGCTGAGCCCCCAGACAATGCCGCAGAAGGCATACCAGCCGGCGCTTGGCGTTATGGCGGCGGAACCTCCGGTTTTAATAACGGAAAGCAGCGCGTACATTAAAAACGCCGCGGCGGTCATGCCGACAAATGAGGATTTGTTCACGCTGCCTTCTGAAGCCTCGCAAAAAAGCTGCGGGAGCGTGCCTGCGACAAGCCCGGCGAAAAGGCAAACCGCGGCGGATGAGGATACCGAAAAAAGCAGCTCGGTCAGGCGCGCAAGCCCCCAAAAGCCGAAAAGCCATCCCAAAAGGAACGGAACGAAAATTCTATAATGTTTCTTAAAAGACTTTAGCGGGTGCGATAATAGCTCCATCATCGGCCGGTAGATGCCGAACGCCACGCAAAGCACGCCGCCGCTGACGCCCGGCAAAATCGCGCCTCCGCCGACCAGCGCGCCTTGGATTATGCGCGCAGGCCAGCATTTAAGCCAGTTTTTTGTGACTTCTTTCATTTTAGTACCTTCTAATCCTTTTAGCAGCGACGTTTATTATAGCATAAACCACACCGCAGGGCAACAATTCTGCAAAGCGGGACAATCCGCAAAATGGGGCGAAGATGCCTCGTGAATGAGTCCCGTACGCAAAACATACTATTATACTAATTATTTATTTTGTATAATAAAGGGAACGGGTTTTCCGCAATACATTAGCCGTGGCTCTGGCACACGAGCTTTGATTTGCAAATCTAGATAAGCTTTCAAGATTTAGTTATTTTTGTGCGCTTTTTTTGGCTAACTATATATAATCCGATTGAATTTTCAAAAGATTTATGTTATACTGGCTAAGAAAATACCATACATAGGACGGCGGTGATCAATTATTAGCGGCAAATATGTTATAGGCATCGACTTTGGCACGCTTTCCGGGCGCGCGGTGCTGGTCAACGTGCTCACCGGCGAAGAGCTGGCGACGGCGGCGCTCGATTACCCCCATGCCGTTATGGATACCCACTTCCTCGACGGCAGCCCTCTGCCGCCCGATTTCGCGCTCCAGCATCCCGGCGACTACCTGCAGGTGCTCGAGTATACGGTTCCAAAAGTCGTTAAAGACGCGGGCGTTTCCCCTAGTAGTGTGGTGGGAATTGGCATCGATTTTACCACATGCTCGCCGCTTCCGGTTTACCGGGACGGCATGCCACTGTGCTTTACCGAGAAATTTAAAAACCACCCGCACGCGTATGTTAAGCTTTGGAAGCACCACGCGGCGCAAAAGTACGCGAACAAGCTCAACGAGATTCTCGCTGAGATCTACCCTTCAATACTGGCAAAATACGGCGGGAAAATCTCGTCCGAGTGGATGGTGCCGAAGGTATGGCAGACGCTCGCCGAAGCGCCTGAGGTATTCGATGAAGCAGACTACTTTGTCGAGTCTGCCGACTGGGTAGTATGGCAGCTTTCGGGCGAGTTTGTGCGCAATGCCTGCATGGCGGGCTACAAATCGATGTATGTACCCGGTGTCGGCTATCCGCCGCGCGAGGTTTACGCTGCGCTCGACGAAAGGCTCGCCGATCTGCCCCAGACCAAGCTCGGCGGGCGAGTGGTGCCGATTGCCACGAAAGCCGGTGGGCTGACTGAGGCGATGGCTAAAAAGCTGGGGCTTGTACCCGGCATCGCTATCGCGGTCGCGTCAGCCGACGCGCATGTGACCGTTCCAGCGCTCGGCATTGGCAGCGAGGGCAAGCTGCTTGCTATAATGGGTACTTCGACTTGCCATATGATCCTAGGCCGTGCGGGCGAGCCGGCGAAAATCGTTCCCGGCATGTGCGGCGCGGTTGAAGACGGCATAGTCCCGGGCTTTACTGGCTATGAGGCTGGGCAGTCTTGCGTGGGCGACCATTTCGCGTGGTTCGTCGAGAATCTTGTGCCGGCTGAGTACAAAGATGCTGCTCAGAAAAAAGGCGTGTCGATCCACGCTTACCTTGCCGAGCTTGCGGATAAGCTCACCCCCGGCGAGTCGGGCGTTATCGCACTCGACTGGTGGAACGGAAACCGCAGCATTCTGGTCGACGCCGACCTGACCGGAGTATTTTTGGGCATGACGCTGGCGACAAAGCCCGAGGAGCTATACCGCGCGCTGGTCGAGGCTACGGCGTTCGGCACGCGCATAATAGTCGAAAACTTCATCGAGAATGGCGTACCCGTCGAAGAGTTCTATGCTGCGGGCGGCATCGCCGAGAAGGACCCGTTTACGATGCAGCTGTACTCCGACGTTTTGGGCATGGAGATTAAGATATCCGGCTCGCCGCAAGCACCCGCGCTCGGCGCCTCGATATTTGCAGCGGTAGCGGCTGGGGTATATCCGTCCGTTTCGGAGGCGTCGGCGAAGATGGGCAAGCTGAAGCCGCTTACTTATAAGCCTAACCCCGAGGCTAAGGCGGTATACGACAAGCTGTACGCTGAGTATAAGACTTTGCACGACTATTTCGGCCGCGGCGGCAACGACGTCATGAAGCGACTGAAAGCTATCGCAGCCGAAGCAAAGTCTAAAAAATAACAACCTCAAAAAATTATAAATAGAGGAGCCACTATGATTGCGAATGTCCAGAATGTAAAAGTCGGCATTGTCGCGGTTAGCCGCGACTGCTTCCCCAAAACATTGAGCGAGCGGCGCCGCCGTGCCGTGGTCGCCGCCTGCAATAAGGCTGGGCTCGAAATTTTCGAGTCGCAGGTTATACTTGAAAACGAGCGTGATGCTATGGCGGCGCTTGAAGAGATCCGTGCCGCGGGCGTAAACGCGCTATGCGTGTATCTCGGCAACTTCGGCCCCGAGGGCCCCGAAACGATGCTTGCCCAAAAGTTCGGCGGGCCGGTTATGTTTGCAGCGGCGGCCGAGGAGTCTCAGTCCGACCTTATCGACGGCCGCGGCGATGCATACTGCGGCATGCTGAGCGCCTCATACAACCTTGGGCTGCGCGGCGTACGCGCTTACATACCCGAGTACCCCGTCGGCACGGCTGAAGAAGTAGCCGATATGATCGCCGAGTTTGTGGTGATCGCAAGGGTGCTGCTCTCGCTGAAGCGGCTGAAGGTTTTCGCGTTCGGCCCGCGCCCCTACGACTTCCTTGCCTGCAACGCGCCGATTAAGGGGCTTTATGACCTCGGCGTGGAGGTTCAGGAAAACAGCGAGCTTGACCTCTATGAGGCGTTCCTCAAGCATGAGGGCGACCCGCGCATTCCGAAGGTTGTAGCCGACATGGAGGCTGAGCTGACTGAAAACGGCAACTGCTATCCGGGCGTCCTGCCGCGGCTTGCGCAGTACGAGCTGACGCTGCTCGACTGGGCTGAGAAGCATATCGGCGCGTCCGAACATTTCGTGTTCGCGAACAAGTGCTGGCCGGCTTTCCAGACGATGTTCAAGTTTGTGCCCTGCTATGTCAACTCGCGTCTTGCTTCGCGCGGCATCCCCGTAGCCTGCGAGACCGACATATACGGCGCTTTGTCGGAGTTTATCCTCTATCAGGCGACCGGAGTCGCACCGACGCTGCTTGACCTCAACAACACCGTCCCGCGCGACAAGTACGAAGAATTCAAGGATGTCATCGGCAACTACAAGCCCACCGACCTGTTCATGGGATTCCATTGCGGCAACACCCCGATCTGCCACCTCAAGAACGGCAAGATGGCATACCAGCTTATTATGAAGCGCAGCCTCGAGCCCGACTCCGAGCCCAACATATCCAGAGGCACGCTTGAAGGCGACATGAAGCCTTCGCCGATAACGCTGTTTAGGCTGCAGTGCAATGCCGACACGACACTCTCGGCTTACATTGCCGAAGGCGAAGTGCTCGATGTGCCCACCTCCTCGTTCGGCGGCATAGGCGTCATTGCAATACCTGAGATGGCGCGCTTCTATCGCCATGTGTTGCTTGAAAAGCACTTCCCGCACCATTCCGGCGTGGGCTTTGCGCATGTCGGGCGCGTGCTGTTTGAGGTGCTGAAGCTGCTCGGCATCAACGATATAGGCTACAACCGCCCTGCGGGTGACCTCTACCCGACCGAGAACCCCTTTAAGAAATAAGCATAAGGGGTGACTAAGGGTGCTAGAGGCACTCCGCGAAGAGGTTTACCGGGCAAACCTCTTGCTTGTAAAACATGGGCTGGTGATTTTCACCTGGGGTAATGTCAGCGGGATCGACCGCGAGCGCGGGCTGGTCGTCATAAAGCCGTCCGGCGTCCCATATGAAGAGCTTTCGCCTGATAATATGGTGATAGTCGACATGGAAGGCCGGGTGGTGGAAGGCGATCTGCGCCCCTCTACTGACACGCCGACGCATATTGAGCTTTACAAAGCTTTCCCAACAATCGGCGGCGTGACGCATACCCACTCAACATACGCGACCGCATACGCGCAGGCGTGCCGGCCGATTCCAGCGTACGGCACGACTCACGCCGACTACTTCTACGGCGATATACCCTGCACCCGCGCGATGAGCGAAGCCGAAATAGGTGGCGACTACGAAGCCGCTACCGGCAGGGTGATTGCCGAAGCGCTCGAAGGTATCGACCCGCTATCAATGCCTGCGGCTCTGGTGCACTCGCATGGGCCGTTCGTTTGGGCGAAGACCCCGACCCGCTCGGCTGAGCTTGCCGCGACTCTTGAGGAAGTCGCGCGTATAGCTTATTTGACCGAGCAGCTCGGCGGCCAAAATCATATTGATGGGGCGCTGCTTGACAAGCATTTCCTCCGAAAGCATGGCAGCGGCGCATATTACGGGCAAAAAAGCGAATAAAAAGCGGCGCCGTTATTGTAGCAGTGCGCCGCATAGCAAAATAGCCGCCACCCGGCTTGTCCGGGGGGCGGCTGTTATTTTATATAAAGTAGAATATAAAGGAGAATTACCTTCTGCGCTTAAATATGATAACCGACACCAGCGCAGCGCATGCGAGCGTAGCGGAAATGAGCACTGCCGAGCTGTCGTATGTCTTAGCGGCTACAATCACATCTGCCGCGGGAGCTGTAGATTGCGCCTCTTCCACAGGAGCCTGCGCCTCCTCAGCTGCAGCTTCTGGCTGCGCCGCAGGTTCGGACGCCGGGAACTCGAGCTTGTTTGAGACAAGTATGCGGTCGCCAAGCCCATAGCCTTGGTCGGATATGTAGATTTTATCGCCGGCGATGGTTACGCCGCTGTACCTAGCCGAGTCTTCGGTGTCGGCAATTTCGCATACGGTCGAAAGGTCAGAGGCGTTTATCACGTAAACGACGCTGTCCGCGCCATTGTAGGTAGACACCAGCACGTAGCCGTCGTAGAAGTATATCCCGTACGGCTCGACGAGCGATGCGGTGGATATGATGGATTTGCCGTCGGCGCTGAGTTTAAGCAGCGTGTCGCCTTTGCTGCCGCTCGACACTTTCGCGGTCATATAGATGACGCCGTCACCGTCGACCGCGAGGTAGTTCGCGTCGCAGTCTGCGCTGCCTGTCAGCTCCTGAAGGTCGGTGTAGCCAGAACTTTTGCCGAAGCTTGCGTCCATAACTGGGTTTTTCGGGTCGGTGACGTCCCAGCGGTAGAGCCTATCGGTGTCGTAGTTAGTGATTACATAAAGGTAGTACTTGCCGCCGAGCTTCGCCACGGCAACGCCGTTTACGCCGACCTTGCCTGCGATTTCGGTCGAAACGAACTTGACCTCTTCCATCGACTCGATGTCGACAATCGCGAACCCCACGGCGCCGTCGTTTGCAGCGTTGGCAATTCCGACGTAGAGGTAGCCGCGGTCGTCCGCCGCAAGCCCCTTCGGGTAGCCGGGCTCGTCGTCGCTGTACTCGCCAAGCACCTCGCCGGTAGCCGCGTCTATCTTAATTACCCGCCTTAAGTTTTGAAGCAGCCCGCCGAAAAGGTATTTACCGTCAGTTGACGAGCAAAAGCCTCTTAACTCGTATGTTAAAATATCGTTTTTATCAAATTCTACTAAAGTGGAGAATGTCGCCTGTGCGAAAACGGAATCGTATGGACCCGCATAAGCCGCCGTGCCTAAAAACGTCAACATAAAAAGCGTCGCCAAGGCGGCAGCGATGAACTTATTTTTCACGGTAATCCTCCTCTTTTATTTTTATTATCAAATGAAAAAATTACCATGGGATATATTAGCGGGATATATTAGCACACTGCACAATAGGTGTCAATACCATTTTTATATTTGCAGAGCTTAATGTTTTAGGTTATAATATATCCGCCCTAAATTTAAGGTAAAGGAAGCAGTTATGGATTACGGATTTGACACTTTAGTAAGCCGCAAGGGTCTTTCTACCGTTAAATATGATCTAATGGATAAAAACGGCTATCCGCCGGACACTATCCCGATGTGGGTAGCCGATATGGACTTCCCTTCTCCGCCAGAGGTTAGGAAAAGACTTGCCGAGCTAGCGGGGCTTGGGGTTTTCGGCTATTCGATGGCCGACGAGGCATACGAGGACGCGGTTATTGGTTGGTTTTCCCGCAGGGTCGGATACACTCCGCGCCGCGAGTGGATAAAAGTGACGCCCGGCGTCGTTTTCGCTATCGCAACCGCCATCCGCGCGTATACCGAGCCGGGCGACGGCATCTTAATCCAGCGCCCGGTTTACCACCCATTCGAGCGTCTTATACTTGCAAATGGCAGAAAGCTTGTAAATAGTCCCCTCATCTATCGGGACGGAGCATACTCAATTGATTTTGACGATTTTGAGCACAAGCTCAAAACTGAAAACGTGAAGCTTTTTATCCTCTGCAGCCCGCACAATCCAGTCGGCAGGGTCTGGAGCGAAAAGGAGCTAAAGGCACTTTCTGAGCTATGCATAAGATACGGAGTTATAATCATCGCGGACGAGATACATTGCGATTTTATTTACCCGTGGGCAAAGTTTGTGCCTTACGCATCGCTGGGCGAGGAAGCGCTTGAACGCTTAATTATCTGCACGGCTCCGAGCAAGACGTTCAACCTCGCGGGGCTGCAGCTGGCGAACATATTTATACCGAACGCGGCTTTGCGCGACAAATACTCGGCTGTGTTAAGACGCACGGGATACGGCGAGCCAGGCTTTATGGCGCTGCATGCCTGCCGCACCGCATACGAGCAGTGCGCGCCGTGGCTCGACGCTCTGATAGATTACCTAAGCGGGAATCTTAACCTCTTGCGCGGGGCGCTGCGCGAAAGGCTGCATGAGGTAAAGCTTGTCGAGCCGGAGGGCACTTATCTTGCGTGGCTTGATTTCTCGGGGCTGGGGCTAAACGAAAGCGAGATTGCCGATACTTTAAAGCATAAAGCGAGGCTTTGGTTTGACTCCGGCAGCAAGTTCGGCCCCGAAGGCGCGGGGTTCCAGCGCGTAAATATAGCCTGCCCGCGCACGGTTTTAGCCGAAGCGGTAGAGAGGCTAACGGAAAGCTTTAAAAAGTAGGCAACCGTTTGCGAAAAAATAAGCCGCGCTGCTGCAAACGCAACGCGGCATTTTGAAAGTCCGGCATTATGCCGGATTTTTATTTTAAGCTCCCGAACGCGGCTTGGTTTTCAACAGGGCTTGAGCGCTTGTAGCCGGTATACGCGCGCCGCTCAAGGATTGCGAGCGAAAGCTCGAGGTTTTCGCGCACCTCATCGGCGGTCGACGCGCCCATGGTAATCATATCGCAATCCCGGATGGCGTTCCACGAGAACGTAAGCCCGACAAACGGCGTGACTCGACCGGCTGCGAACGGCTTTATGGTCATTACCGGCTTTTTCGCGTTCCTTATAATTCCCGCAACTACCTCGACTTCCACCTGCATTAAAAATCCAAGGCAATTGAAAATTTGTATGTATGTTTCAACGTCGTAGCCGTTTTCGTCGCAATATACTACTATTTCGGGCATATGCGCCGAAAGGCCGGGGATTTGCCCGCTCTCGCGCACCATGTAAAGATAGTCCGGGAGCCTATCGATGATTCGCTTGTTTTTGTTGACGAGCTGCTCAACGCTGGTATGGTGCATAAGCGAGAATGTGCAGCCTGCAGCCGCGGCGTTCTTAAAAACCTGCTCGGCTTCCTTACGGGCCTCGGGCGTGTCGTCGACGTTTATCCAAGGCGTGTCGATGATTATAATCTTCTGCCCCAGCTTTTCCTCGGCGCATTTGACTGCGGCAAGCGCAAGCGGTGTCTGCGAGATCGGGCCCATCACCGCGTTGCAGCCGTAATCGAGGTATGCCTCGAAAACAGGCAAGAAATCCTCGGGTTTTGAGTACCGCTCGCGAATCAGCTTGTCAGCCGCGGGGCTGGTATGGCTCCATCCGAGCAGCCAATTTGTTCCCATAATCGCGCGCGGTAGTGACACCCCGCCTACATCGGTTCTAGGAAATGGTTTAGACATATGTAAAACCTCACAAAAACAATTTATTCATAAAATTATATATAATTATTAATATAATGCCAGTATAATTCAAATACAGATATATTTCCCGGGAAACGGCAAAGTTATGCGAATTTTCCGTTTCAAGGGGGGCGAAAGAAGCCTGCGGAGAAATAGACCCTGCATTGTTTAAAGTTTAACATGCAAAACGGCGTGAGTCAATCGCCGCTTCGTTATTTTTATACATCTAAAATTACATGAATTATTTACACTACTGCGAGGAAAATTATTATTGCGGTCATTAAAAAAATTTTTATATAAAAGAGGTATGGCCATGAAAAGACTACTCTCATTAAGTTTGGCTCTCTTAGTTGTTGCAACACTGGTCGCTTCTTGCGCGAAAGACAACACTGGTGGCGGAGATACGACCGCTGGTGATACTTCCTCCGCCGCGGCAGAGACCACTGTTGCCGACACGACAAAGGCTCCTGAGACTACAAAAGCTCCGGAGACGACACCAAAAGAAACCGAGCCAGAGACCGAGCCGAATCCACCTGAAGACCTCATCGATTATGAGTCGATCGTTAACACCAAGAAGGACGTAACCAATCTCGTCGACATCGAATCCCTTGAGTGGGATGTTGAAGGCTTCAACGACCAGGAGCAGGCTCCGAACCTCTTCGACGGCGACACCGCCACCAAGTACTGCTGCCCGCTCCCGCCGATTTTCTCCTTCAAGACCACTGAGCCGGTTAAGCTGACTGCTTACGCTCATGCGACTGCGAACGACAACTCGCAGTACGGCCGTGCTCCTGAAGAGTGGATCTTCTGGGCTTCCAACGATGGCGAGAACTGGGTGCAGCTTGACTACGTCCAGCAGGCTTCCCAGATCATCGAGCGCGTAGACTATACCTACTATGCATTCCTCATCGACGAGGATAAGCAGGGCGAGTATCAGTACTACAAGTTCGAGGTCATCGAAGCCGAAGGCGGCACAACCTTCCAGATGTCCGAGTTCCAGATTTTCACCGACTAAAGTTTAAGAAGATTATTTAGACAAGCTATATAAAGTGTAAAACTTGCGGCTTTCCGTTAATGGAAAGCCGCTTTTTGTATGCCTGCGCATGGGTTTGCGAGTGCCTTCTAACGCGTAATCTAGCTTGCGATAATGACATTTACTGCATTCTGCTCGAGCGCCTTTCTGAGCGAATCGCACCGGACTTTTGCTAGCCATGTTGTACCTATTGTATCCCATAAAAATCGCGCCCGCCCGGCTAATGTAGCCTGACGGGCGCGGTATTATTTAGCAGCCTTTGCTTTCGCCGGTTTGATTGGGTATACCGGCGCAATTATTATTTAAATTGCTCCATCAGCGCGTTGAGCATGCAAGCAGTCTGTGCGCGCGTGAGCCCGCTTGTAGCGGAAATCGTGCCGTCGCCGGTGCCAGCCATGATGCCAAGCTCGGCGAGCGCGGCGATCGCGTCGCTTGCCCATGCTGGGATGGTGCTTTCATCGGCGAACACGGGTTTAATCACCGGCTGCTTCGTGCCGATCATCGACGAGAGGATTACCGCGGCTTCGGCGCGAGTGATCTGATAGTTCGGGAAGAAGTACCTACCGTTTTCGGTTTCGATTCCGCTTATATAGCCGAGCTCAGCCGCCGCGGCTACATAGCCCTTATACTGCGGCAAGATGTTCTCGTCGTCGGCAAAGCCGGTATCGACGACGCCGGAAAGCGGCTTTTTACCTATCGCTTTCATCGCCATCGCTAAGAACTCGACGCGAGATACGGCTTTATCAGGGCAGAACAGCGTCTTGCCGCCTACCGTCTCGCCAACCATGACGCCTTTCTCAGCTAAGCGCAAAGCCGCGTAGTGCGCCCAATGCCCATTCATGTCGTCGTACACGACGTTGGTGCCGGGCTTTTCGACTTTGATTGTGACCTTGACTTCTTCAGAGCGGTTGCCGTACTCGTCGTAAACTGTGTAGGTAAAGCTGTCGGTTCCGGTCCAGTTGGCTTTGGGCGTGTAGCGATAGCTGCCGTATGCGTCGTTTATAAGCTCCAGCGTGCCCTTGGACGGGTATTTGGTAATCACATAGCGCAGCGCATCGCCCTCAGGGTCGGACGCCATCAGCCTGCCGTAAAGGTCTACGTTCCGCAGAGCGGTAAGCTTCTGCTTGCCGCTGGTTGCCTGCGTGATTGTCGGGGCAAGGTTGAGTTCCGAGAGCACATAAAGCGTGCACTGGACCTCATAAGGCGTAGCGTCGCCCGCCGGACGGAACACAAAGTCGGTGCTAGCTGCATAGGAGTCGTTTGCGAGGTTCACCGCCGCCTGGGACGGCACAAACCTAAGCAGCGACAGGTTCTTGCGCGAGATGGTCTGGTTCTTCATTACCGTCGTCGAACCTAGCATCAGCGTGCCGTACTCAGGCGAAGGCAGGCTCACGATAGTAATCGCGTCGAGCTTCTTTACGCCAAGCGCTTCCTCAAAATCCTCTGGCGCAAACTCGATATCCGAGCCAGCCACAGCAGTCTTTACGAGCTGCAGCTTGTTGGCAAGGATGTTGAGCGCCGGCGATACCTGCGAGTAGCTTGTATCGCGTGCGGCGAGGGCGCTAGGCGCAAAGAGGCTCCCGGCGGTTACCATCAGCGCCGCTGAAAGCAAGACCGCAAACAGCCTTTTGTGCCGGCTTACATGAAATGCCATTTTTGTTCTTCCTCCGTTATATGCTTGTTTGTTGTAGTTGTTGGTATCTGATGTTATTTTTTTCAGCGGTTATCTAAATTATGCATAAGATGCAAATATAATTATTATTTCGGATATTTGCTTTTTGGGCTTGTTTTTTGCGCAATAGCCGTTGAAAAAACGCGGGCTGGGGTTTATAATAATACAATAGATATTTTTTTGTAGGAGATAAAAAGGATGCTTGATATCAAGTTTATTCCCACACAAAACCCGAAGCCGAAACCCGACTGGTCAAAGCTTGGATTCGGTAAGTATTTTACCGACCATATGTTCGTCATGGATTACACCGAGGGCAAAGGGTGGCACGACCCCCGCATAGTGCCCTTTGGCGACATTACGCTCAGCCCCGCGGCAATGGTTCTGCACTATGGGCAGGAGATGTTCGAGGGGCTGAAGGCGTATTTGTCGCCCGACGGCAGGATTCTGCTTTTCCGCCCACAAAAAAATATCGAGCGCATGAATGAGACTAACCGCCGCCTTTGCATACCCGAAGTCGACCCTGACGACGTGCTCGAGGCTATAAAAGCAATCGTACGGACCGACCGCGACTGGATACCGAGCCTTCCAGGCACATCGCTCTACATCCGCCCGTTCATCTTCGCAACCGACCCATACCTCGGCGTGCGCATTTCCCAGACATATAAGTTTATGATAATTCTCTCCCCTGTCGGGGCTTATTATGAAAGCGGCATAAACCCGGTCAAGATATACGTCGAGCGCGACTATGTGCGCGCGGTCAAAGGCGGCACCGGGCGCGCTAAAGTGGGCGGCAACTACGCGGCGTCGCTCATCGGGCAAAAGCGCGCAGCCGAGCTTGGCTATGCGCAGGTGCTTTGGCTCGACGGCGTGCACCGCAAGTATATCGACGAAGTGGGTTCGATGAACGTTTTCTTCGTCATCGACGGCGAGGTCCATACCCCCTCGCTTGAGGACGGCGCAATCCTGCCCGGCGTCACTCGCGCGTCCTGCATCGAGCTGCTCCGCGACTGGGGTTACAAAGTACACGAGCGCAGGATTGCGTTCGACGAGCTCGTCGAGGCCTCAAAGCGCGGTGGGCTCAACGAAGCGTTTGGTACCGGCACCGCTGCTGTCATTTCGCCTATAGGCGAGCTTTGCGACGGCGACACGAAGATAATTTTAAACGAAGGCAAAATCGGGCCGATCGCACAGCGTCTTTACGACGAGCTGACGGCTATCCAGTGGGGCAAAGTGCCCGACACCCGCGGCTGGAGCGTTGAGGTGGAGGTATAACCACCAAGCCGGCAATCCTTCGAGGCTTGGTGCCGGGGGATTGCCGGCTTAGCACTAGCAGGACTAGCTTTTTATGGCTTACGATTAAAATATATTTTATAAATGATGTTTTATTCCAACCAGAAGACCTTATAATGATATATAAAATAGGACCGGAACACGACGGGATGACCGTGCGCGAGTATATGCGCCGCGTGCTCGGGCTTTCGCGGACCGCTATGACGCGGCTGAAGCAGCGCGAGCGCGGCATAATGCTTTGCGGCGAGCGAGTCACCGTGCGCGCGGTTTTGCGGGCGGGCGACCAGCTTGAGCTTGACGAAGCCGACGCGGAAGATGAGGTAAACGAGCAGATCGAGCCGGTCGATTTGCCCTTTTGGGTGCTTTACGAAGACGACGAGATTATCGCGGTCAACAAGCCACCGGGCATGCCGACGCATCCGTCGCGCGGACACTTATACGACACCCTCGCAAACGCCGCGGCGTTTTATTTCGCCAAACGCGGCCAGCCCTTCGTTTTCCGCGCTATTAACCGGCTTGACAGGAACACCAGCGGCGTCGTTCTGCTTGCGAAAAACAAGCATGCGGCTTATAAATTTTCGCGTAGCATCTCGGCTGCCTGCGGGCGCGGAGGCAGGATAAAAAAGGAATATTTTGCAGTTTTGCGCGGTATAATTAATCCGGCGGAGCCGCCCCGCGGCGTGAGCTTCGAGCCGTGCGATTTCGGCGAGGCCGCATGCCGTGCCGGTGACGACGGCGCCGGCGGATGGGGCGGCTTGCGCCGCTCAAAAGTGATAATAGACGCGCCCATCAGAAGGGCGCAGCCGAGCATAGTATTGCGCGAAGTCTCGTTTACCCCCGACGCCCAGGACGCGATAACCGAGTTTTTTGTCGATAGCGTATTTGAAACTGCGTTCGGACCGATGACAGCGGTGCGCGCCTTCCCTCTAACCGGGCGTACGCACCAGCTGCGCGTCCATTTTGCGTATATCTGCTGCCCGGTCGCCGGCGACACGCTATACGGGCAATATGCTGGTGACGAAAACCAGCCTATAGCGCGCCAGGCCTTGCACTGCATGGCGATGACCGTGGGGGATTTGCGCATAGAGGCGCCGCTGCCCGAAGATATAGAAAATTTATTAAAGTTAGGCTATATAAAATGAATGAAAAAGAAATTAGTGCTCCGGCGGAAACAGGGCTGGGAGACGGCATACCAAACAGCGATATTCAACCCGACGTTTCGCCACATATAAGCGAACAAGCCCCGCAATCGGGCGAGGTTTCACCGTTGCCCAGCGCAGATGAAGCTCAGCCGCAGGATGCAGCGCAATACTCGGATGCGGCAGGGGTAGCTGGCAAACCTCAGTTTTGGGACTTTGTCCACCCGGTCTCGTTCGCGCTTTTCATTTTAGCGGGATTTTCTGCCGTATTGCTTTTTGCGTTTTACCAAAGCGCCGATTTTGCTGATTTTTACAGCAGGCATATTGGTTCCGTCTTCCGCTTTGTTTTGGCAAAGCTTTCAGACCCTTTCCCCTTCTCGGTGGCTGAGACGATTATATTCTCTTTGCCTATATTTGTCGGCGCTGTCATTGCACACACGGTGAGGCTATCAAAGCAGTCGGCGGCGAAAAATTGCCGGTTTATAATGGCGCTTTTATCGATTTTAACGCTGCTTTTCTCGCTTTTCGTGCTAACATTCGCCGCCGCATACCGAGGTTCGACGCTTGAGGAGAAACTAGGGCTTGAGCGCAAATACGTCTCTGCAGCCGAGCTTGCGGCGACCGCGAACGCACTTGCAAAGCAGATTGAGGGTGTGCTGGACGAGGTGCGCTTTAATTACGGATCGTTTTCGGTGATGCCTTACCCGCTTGACGAGATGACAAAAAAGCTCAACGACGCGTTTGAAAAAGTGTGCGAAAAATACCCGTTTGTGCAGCCGATGCGCACGAGGGTGAAGCCTGTCGTTTTGTCCGAGCTTATGACATATACGCATATCTCGGGGGTATACAGCTATTTTACCGGCGAGGCGAACCTCAACGTCAACTTCCCCGATTATATGCTTCCCTACACCGCCGCGCACGAGCTGTCACATCAGCGGGGCATTGCGCGCGAGGACGAAGCCAACTTTATGGCGTTCCTCGTCTGCATTGAGTCCGACGATCCTTATATCCGCTACAGCGGCTATGTCAACGTGCTCGGATACGTGCTCAGCTCGCTTTACTCCGCCGACCCGGCTGAGTACATGAAGGTTTGGCGGGCGATGGACCGCAGGGTCGTGTTTGAGTTTGCCTCGTATAGCGAGTTTTTCGACAAATACAGGGAATCGAAAGTCTCAAAGGTTTCCGAAACGATAAACGACACTTATCTAAAAATTCAAGGCCAGGCCGAAGGCACGCGCAGCTATGGGCGGGTGGTCGATTTGGCCGTGGCGTATGCGAAAGTGCATTTAGGTGCCGCGGAAGGCTAAGCTGGGCGGCACATCTTTGCGGAGGGATATTTTTGACTACTGATTATGCCGGCGTTACGGTATCGGTTATAGGGCTGGGCGTGTCAAACCGCCCGCTTATCGACTGGCTGCTTGAGCGAGGCGCGATAGTAACCGCGCGCGACAAAAAAAGCCGGGATGAGCTCGGCGAGTTTGCAGGGTACCTTGAGTCGCGCGGGGTGAAGCTCATCTGCGGCGATGGCTATCTTGAGGGGATAACCGACCAAGTTATTTTCCGCACGCCGGGGCTGCGGTTCGACCAGCCCGAGCTTGCCGAAGCCGTCGCACGCGGCGCCGAGCTTATATCTGAAATGGAGCTGTTTTTCGAGCTATGCCCTTGCCCGATTGTGGGCATTACCGGCAGCGACGGCAAGACCACGACGACGACGATTATCTATAAGCTGCTTGAGTCGCAGTTTGGGTCAGAGCGCGTGTTTGTCGGCGGCAATATCGGCGCGCCGCTTTTGCCACGGCTTAATAAAATCACGCCCGAGTGTTTTTGCGTCGTCGAGCTTTCAAGCTTTCAGCTACAGACAATGCGCAGCTCTCCGAACATCGCGGTTATAACCAACATAACGCCGAACCACCTCGACTATCACCGCGATATGGAGGAATATATCGACGCCAAGCGCAACATTTTCAGATACCAACCCCCTGGATCAAGGCTTGTCCTCGGCGCGCCGAACAAGGTGACCTGCTCATTGGCGAGAGAGGCGCCCGCAGGGGTTTCGGTGACAATGTTCGGAACAGACAGGGCGGCTTGTGAGTTTCCCGAAAGCTGCGCCGAGGTTTACAGGCAAGGCGGCGAGATATATTACCGCGCGCCCGGCGGTGAGCCCGAGCGGCTTTTGTCGCTTTCGGACATTCTTCTTCCCGGCGCTCACAACGCAGACAACTACATGGCGGCTTTCGCGGCGGTGATGGGCATTGTCGACGCCTCGCATTTTGCGCCGCTTGCAAGGACATTTAAAGGAGTTGAGCACCGCTGCCAGCTTGTGCGCGAGTACGAGGGCGTGCGCTACTACAACAGCTCAATTGACTCAAGCCCTACGCGAACCGCAGCCGCGCTTTCGGCGTTTGAGAAAAAAGTCATCGTCATCTGCGGCGGCTATGACAAGCATATACCGTTTGAGCCACTCGCTAAAACCCTTTGCGAGCGCGCGAAGGCGGTCGTGCTGACCGGCGCGACGGGCCCCAAAATCCGCGACTCGCTGCTCGCTTGCCCGGACTATAGGGAAGGCTGCCCTGTTATAATCGAGGCGCCGGTCTTTGACGATGCAATTGAAGCAGCGCGGCGTGCTGCCCGTCCCGGCGATGTCGTAATTTTATCCCCCGCCTGCGCGAGCTTTGACGCCTTTCAGAACTTTGAAGCACGCGGTAAAAGGTTCTGCGAAATTGTGCAAAGCTGGAAATAAAAAGGAAGTTAGATAAAGATGTCAATACGCCAATACCATATCGCCTGCGCGCCGGGCGAAGTGGGCAAATACGTCATATTGCCCGGCGACCCCGGTAGGAGCGAGCTTATCGCATCGTATTTCGACTCGCCGCGCAAAGTGGCGCAAAACCGGGAGTATACGACATATACAGGCACGCTTTGCGGGGTGCCGGTTTCTGTCACATCGACGGGCATAGGCGGGCCGTCGGCGGCGATTGCGATGGAGGAGCTTTGCGCATGCGGCGCCGACACATTTATCCGTGTGGGGACCTGCGGTGGCATTAATATGAATGTAATATCGGGCGACTGCGTTATTGCTACCGCGGCTATAAGGCATGAAGGCACCTCGCGCGAATACGCGCCGCTGGAATTTCCCGCCGCCGCGGATTTTACGGTTACCTGCGCGCTTGTCCGCGCGGCGGAAAAACTAGGGCTGCGCTATCATACCGGCGTGGTGCACAACAAAGACTCGTTTTACGGGCAGCATGCGCCGGGCCGAATGCCGGTGTCGGGCGAGCTTTTGTCAAAATGGGAAGCGTGGAAGCGGCTTGGCGTGCTTGCCTCCGAGATGGAGTCGGCGGCGCTGTTCACTGTCGCGGCGGCTTTGGGCGTGCGCTGTGGCACGGTGCTGCACGTCATATGGAACCAGGAGCGTAAGCTCGCGGGATTTGACGAGCCTGACAGCCACGACACCGAAAACGCCGTGCGCGTCGCCGTCGAAGCCATAAAGCTGCTCATCGGGTGCGATAAAAACGGTGATAAAATAATATAGTTGCGGGCGAGTCTGGTAGCTAGTAATCCCATGCCCCGTGTAAAATATAAAAACGCAAAAAAGCGTTCGGAAACACTGCTTTTTCCGAACGCTTTATGTTTGCCCTTTATGGCGTAAAGCCTTTTGCGCTATGTATTGGCAAGCTAGCCGGTTATAGCGCCCGAATCTCATATGCGGGCGCCTGCGGGGGCATGGTCCTCGGCTCAAATCCCCCGTGCGTCACGCGTACCTGCTGGCCTCTTTGCAGCTGGCTAAGCCTTATCGGCCTGCCATTGCGGTCGACTATCCTAGTTTCGGGCGATACTGTGAATGCAAGCTGGCGGCGTGGGTTAAGCGCGCTTCCGGTTATTAGCCTGCCGCGCGGGTCGACTGCTAGTACTCTCCCGGTTGTAACTCTGCGGAACGGAGGTTGCGGCGGTTGGGGGCGCGGCCTGTCGGGCCTGCTGGGCTGCTGGCGGACCTCAATCCTATACGCGTTGGCGCGCGGCGGTATGCTGCGCGTCATCGAGCTTGAAAACTGTACGTCTGCCCACATTCCGGGCCTGATGTCGCATAGGCAAACCGGCCTGCCCGATTGGGTGACTATCGAGGTGCTCCTGTCGACGTTAAGTACCAGCATGTTTATATTTGTCCTGCCGTCCCTACCCCTTGATGTGTGCGATACCGTCATCGAGCCGACCCTGTCGTCGCGGGGGTTGGTTGACACGTTTTCGATTCTAGCGTTGTTTATGCACAATGCCCTACTGCAACGGTATATTTCGCCGCGCGGGTCGAATCCTCTGGTCATTTTTATGTACCTCACTTTTGGCTAATTCCGTCACATTTATTATATTCCGCACGGCGCAAAATGTTTTGGCAAAAAAACCGCCGGCAGGCTTGCCGGCGGAAGATTTATTCGCCTTTCTTTTTCGTTGTTATTTTGTTAATCAGCACCGTAACGCCGATTATCACCAAAATAACCACGCAGATGCCGAGCATCCCTAGCCCCAAATAGTAGAGGCTGTCGACAAACGCCATGGGATTAAACTTCATGCCTTATACCCCCATAAAGAAGTTTAACACGAGGCCGCCCGCTATAACCGAGGCGATCTGACCGGACACGTTGACGCCGATGGAGTGCATGAGAAGGTAGTTTTGGTTGTCTTCCTTAAGGCCGAGCTTATGTACGACCCGGCCTGACATCGGGAATGCAGAAATGCCTGCCGCACCTATCATCGGGTTGATCTTTTCCTTGAGGAAGAGGTTCAATATCTTGGCAAACAGTACGCCACCGGCTGTGTCGAATATGAACGCGACCAGCCCGAGGAAAAGTATGAGGAGGGTGTCAGGCTTGAGGAACTGCTCCGCCTGCATCTGCGAGGCTATGGTAATGCCGAGCAGCAGCGTGACGAGGTTGGCGAGCACCCTCTGCGCGGTCTCAGAGAGGTTGTCGAGCACGCCGCACTCGCGGATCAGATTGCCGAACATAAGGAAGCCCACCAGCGATACCGACTGCGGCGCGATAAGTCCGGTAACCACCGTTATGATTATCGGAAAAAGAATCCGCGTGGTTTTCGATACGTCGGCGGGTTTGTAGGGCATCCTAATCAGCCGCTCTTTTTTCGTCGTGAGAAGCTTAATAACCGGAGGTTGGATAATCGGCACAAGCGCCATGTACGAGTAAGCCGCGACCATAATCGCGCCGAGGTATTTTGAGCCTAGCTTTTGCGCGACGACTATCGAGGTCGGGCCGTCTGCTGCGCCGATTATGGCTATCGACGCCGCGTCTTTGATGTCGAAGAACATCGAAGCTAGGCACAGCGTGAAGAATATGCCGAACTGAGCGAACGCGCCGAAAATCATAAGCTTCGGGTTCGAGAGGATCGGGCCGAAGTCGATCATCGCGCCGATGCCGATAAACAGTATCAGCGGGAACAGTTCGTTCGCGATGCCGGCATTATAAAGCGTGCTGAGGGGGCCGCGCTCGAGAAAATTGCCAATAAGCTGGTCCACCGCGCCTGACATCGGGAGGTTGACAATGATTGCGCCAAAACCTATTGGCAAAAGCAGCGACGGCTCCATGTCCTTTTTAATTGCAAGATAGATTAGGAAGGCACCGATGGCCCACATTAAAACATGCTGCCAGGTTAAATTTAATACGTTTTGATATAGAACTTCCATTAAATTTTAAACTCCGATCAGCCAAAGATAGAGAATACGGCAAATATGCCGGACATAAGGGACGCAACCAGCGAAACGACGGTGATCTGCGTGTTAATCGACGGGCCGGCGGTATCCTTGAACGGGTCGCCAACAGTATCGCCGACGACCGCGGCTTTATGGGCGTTTGAGCCTTTGCCGCCTTCTTCGCCCGACTCGATGTATTTCTTCGAGTTGTCCCACAGGCCGCCGGAGTTAGACATAAACTGTGCGATGAGTAGCCCGCTTATGATGTTGCCAAGAAGGAACCCTCCGATTGCGCTGACGCCGCCGATAAGCCCGACTATTATCGTGACTATGATCGCCATCAGGCCGGCAGGAATCAGCTCGCGCAGCGCGCCGGTCGTCGCTATTTCGATGCACCTGTCATACTCAGGCACAACGCCGGGCTTGCCTTCGCGCAGCCCGAGAATTTCTTTAAACTGGCGGTGGATTTCCGCCACCATCCTCTGTGCGTTGCGGTCGACACCCAATATCAGCATTGCCGAGAATACCGCTGGCACCGACGCGCCGACAAGTATGCCGAAGAAGACGGTCGGGTCCATGACGTCAAACCCTGAAATCAGCGATTTGCCGGCTTCCGCGAGCGCTTCGTTGACCTCCGACATATACGCGCCGAGCAGCGATATAACCGTGAGCCCTGCCGCGCCGATGGCAAAGCCTTTTGTAACGGCTTTGACGGTGTTGCCGGCGCTGTCGAGCTCGTCTGCTATGCGGATTGTCTCTTCGTCAAGCCCGCCCATCTCGGCAAGGCCGCGCGCGTTGTCGACAATCGGGCCGTACGCGTCGTTGGCTATAATCATGCCGACGATCGAGAGCATACCAACCGCTGACATCGCGATGCCGAACATCGCGTAGCCCTCACCTATCGGGGCGCAGAGCTTATACGCCGCGAGCGCCGAGATTGCAATGCCGACCATCGCGGGCATCGCGGAGATAAAGCCATACGATACGCCCGAGAGGATTGTAAACGCTGGGCCGGTCGCCGATGCGCGTGCTACGCGCTTTACTATCGGCTTTGTGTCGTCGGTAAAGTAGTTGGTGGTAATGCCTATAATCATACCGACGGCGAGGCCGACAACCGACGCGCCCCAAATGCGCCATGAGAACCCCTCGATTAGAGCGGTAGCGAGCGCGGTCAAAACCAGGTATATCGCCGACGTGATATAGGTGGATGCGTTAAGCGCTCGCGTTGGGCTGCCTTTTTTGCCTATGCGCGCCGAAGCGATGCCTATGACCGACGATAGCAGTCCTATTGCCGCATAGGTGAATACCATCATCATGTTAGACTGCGATCCGCCCGCCGCTTTATCGAGGGCTTCGGCGATGACCAGTGCCGCTGCCATCGATGCGACGTTCGAGTCGAGCAGGTCCGCGCCCATTCCCGCTACGTCGCCGACATTGTCTCCAACATTGTCGGCGATAACCGCCGGGTTACGCGGGTCGTCTTCGGGGATTCCCAGCTCGACCTTGCCCACAAGGTCGGCGGAGACGTCGGCAGTCTTCGTGAAAATGCCACCTCCCGCTTTAGCGAACAGCGCGAGCGAGCTTGCGCCGAAAGAAAAGCCGAGTAGCACCGTGGAGTCGCCGATTAGCGCCAGCACTGCGGTCACGCCTAGAAGGCTGCAACCGACGACCGCGAGTCCCATGACGGCGCCGCCGCGGAACCCGACCAAAAAAGCGGGCTTGATGCCCTTCTGCGCTGCTTCTGCCGTGCGCGAGTTGGCGTTCGTTGCGACGACGATGCCGATTTTGCCGGCAAGCGCGGAGATAGCAGTGCCGCAGATGTATGCGATTGCCATCTCAAGGTTGCGGAGCGCGTTGCCGGTCCAAATGGGGCTTGGCAAGAACACGAAAATAAGGAGAGCCGCACATCCCGCGAAAATTGCGAGCAGCGTGTACTCCTTACGGATGAAGGTATTTGCGCCGGATTTGATATAATCCGAGATTTTGATAATTGTTTCGTTTGTGGCTTTTTGCTTTTTTACCCACAAAAAAAGGTAAGCAGCAAAAGCGATAGAAATAGCCACAGTCAAAAACGAAAACGCGTAAACGACTGATAAGTCCAGCATCATACCTATACCGCTTTCTCGGTTACCACCGCGTAGTATTAATTTGCGATATATGCCGTGCTGCCAAGCTCGCGTTTTGTGTCGAAAGCGCCAGCGACCCGCAAATCGCGGGCTGATGCAATACCCTAAACGCGGGTTTGCCTACATGGCACAATCGCACATTGCATTATAGCACTCGTGAAAAACTTTGTCAATCTTTCTTAAATATACTTTAACCCTTGCGGGCGATTTTGATTCCTTTTATTTTCGGCAGATTGACATAAATCTCGTCGCGTTTCCATAGAGGATCGCTTGGCGCTCAGGCTCGGACAATTCGAGCTTGTTAAACAGCTCGAGATAGTCGGCAAGCCGCATGACAGGGTAGTCGGAGCCGTAAAGGACGTTTTCTACACCGCAGCCTTGGGCAAACTCGAGCGCTTTTTCAGGGGTAACGTCCCAAAATGTGCTAGAAGCGTCGTACCAGACGTTTTCCCTGCCCCAAAGGTGTGCTTTTGCCTCGTCCCATGCCCGGTATCCCCCGAAATGCGCAGCGATGACCACAAGCCCCGGGAAAAGGTCGAGCACCCGGGCTAGCTTTTTTGGCTCGGAATAGCGGTACTCGGGCCGGTCGTCGCCCATATGTAGGAAAAGCTTCATGCCGCGCGACTCCAGCTCTTCATAAACCGAAAGGAGCCGCGGGTCGTCGATGTCGACGCGCTGAATATCGGGATGGATTTTTATGCCGCATAGCCCTAGAGACTCGCAGCGCGCGACCTCGCCCCGCTTGTTAGGGTAGTCCTGGTGCAGCCCGCCAAACCCTAGGGCTAAAAAGCCGTCCTCGCGCGCTTTGGCGACGAGGTTTGCCATGTTGTAGTTGAGCTTTTCAACCTGCCTTTCCGCAGTCGCTACCGCGAGGAAAAAGAAGCCGGCTGTGCCTGTTTCTTTGGCTTGGGCTTTAAGGTCCTCGTATGTGCCTTTGCATTGTACCGTAAACCCGTAAAATTCCCCGAGGTTCTTTGCCGCTTTTTCAGCGACCGATTCGGGGTAGACATGAACGTGAGCATCTATAATCTTATTCATAACATCTATATGATATCACAAACAGCTTTGCCAAACAAGCCGAAATACTGGCGGACAGGGGCGGCTATACGTGCTTTTTGGCTATTTTTGGTGTTAATTTTAAAAATACAGGATGTTTGGGCGGGATTCATATTTTTATTTTATAGTATAGGGGTAGGCTTGATTGGCCCGCGCACGCCGGGCGGAATAAAATGTAACTAGGGGGATTAAAAAGTGAAAGTGCGCCTTAACGAGGACAAGGAGCTCGTCCGCGCAATCCTCGAGGGGCTGCGGCGCAACGGGGGGTATTGCCCCTGTCGCCGCGAGAAAAACGAGGACACCAAATGCAAATGCAAAGAGTTCCGCGAGCAGATCGCAGACCCCGATTTTGAAGGGTACTGCCACTGCATGCTATTTTATAAAGAAAAATAGTACATCAAAAGCGGCATGCCTAGAGTTGGCTTGCCGCTTATTTAATTGGCGACCTGGTATATTGAAGTAGCGCAATGCCGCCGGTAGTGCCAAGTTTACTCTGCCAGCTCCGTTCAAAAACGGTTTTGTGCTATCTTATTTGACGCGTCAGCAGCCGCCTTGGTAGAACGGCAGTGCGCCGTAGCCGCAGGGGTGAAAGGCGGCGTTTTTTACAGATTATATACTTTTTTATACTTTAATTCATTGACATTCTTAATGATTAATGATATATTTATTGCAAAGATTTAACAGTAATGATTACAACAGGGAGATTATATCATGGAAGACAAAATATATTGGTCGATAGAAAAAACGGACGGGCGCCCCTCTCTGTGTTGGGACTGCACCAAAATCGGTGAGGACCATACCGATTTTATTGAAATGAGCGGCCTTTATGCTTCGTTCATAGTAAGATACGGTATCGAGAGCGGCAAAGCGGTCTTTAGGCGCCATCCCGTATTCCCTATGCTTAGGACATTCCCCAACGACACTCATAGTTCATATCAGCTCGAGATTGATAATGGTGCAATTCCTAAAATCCTCGCAAACGGCGCGCCTATTACGGAATATGTTAAAAGCTTCAGGTTAAACGGTACCGTTGAATGTAATTCCATTTACTCTGAAAACGGCTGCAACCTCGAAATAAAGCATGTTCTTTTCCCGTCTGTCGATAAACAGGCAGTATGCGAAATGTTCACTATTTACAACAGAGGCTCGGACAATGTAACGGTATCGCTTTCCGGAAATACGCGCCAAAAGCTTCATGGCGTTATTGGCCCGATGGGCGCGATCTCCGCAATGCTTCATGCAAAAATCGCATCAAACGAGCTGCCCGTAGAAAATAATGCGGTAATACTGCCTCCGAACAGCAAAGCAACCGTATCAATAGTATACAGCGGTAAACTTGCGATGCAAAACGACCCTGCAGAAGATATTGATATAGCAAATGAATATAAAAAGCGCCTCGACAGAGTGGCGGAACTCATGTCCAAAGTCGCTCTCGATACGGGAAATGAACTGCTTGATACAATGTTTGCTTTTTGCAAAGTCAGGGCGGGGGAAAGCATTTTCCGTACAAGGAACGGCGATATCCATTGCCCCGGAGGCGGCGCATACTATGCGGCCGTATGGTGCAATGACCAAGTAGAATACGCCGGCCCGTGGCATGCATATACAGGCGATGAGCTCCAAGTTAATGCCGCCTATAACGCTTACGCTTGGTATTACCCCTTTATGGATGACACGTACGATAATCCGATACCGTCATCCATAATTGCTGAAGGCACAAACTTCTGGAACGGCGCAGGCGACAGGGGCGATGCTGCAATGTATTTGTACGGAGCATCGCGTTATGCCCTCACTTGCGGTAACATGGGAAAAAACAACGAGCTTTGGAAAGCGATTCTGTGGTGCGCAGGCTTTTGCCTTTCAAGAAAGAATGAACACGGTGTAATCACATCCGATTCAGACGAGCTTGAAGGCCGTTTGCCGTCCGGCGAAGCCAATCTTTGCACGAATATGTTGGCGCTTGGCGGGCTGAGGTATGCGTCAAGGATTGCTGCCGCTTTGGGCGATAACTATCATGCCGAAATATTTATGGAAGAAGCAAATGCACTTGAGATAGCGTGTGAAAAATACTTTGCTGCCAATATCCGTGGATTTGATACATACAGATATTACGAGGGCAACACTACGCTTCGTTCATGGATATGCATGCCGCTGTGCGTCGATGTTAACAGGCATGTAGACGGTACCGTCGCTGCGATTACGTCCGAGTACTTGATGAGCGATGCTGGGCAGCTTTCCGAAGAAGGCACCAATATTGCATGGGATCGTTCCACACTTTACGGAATTCGTGGGATGTTCCGAGCCGGCAAGAGCGACATCGCATGGAATTATCTGCGGGATTATTGCAGGCGGCGATTAATAGGAAGGCATGTTCCTTATCCCGTTGAAGCATGGCCAGAAGGCGGCATGCGCCATCTTAGCGCGGAATCCGCACTGTTTTGCCAAATCGTAACAGAAGGCATTCTTGCAATTGACCCTCTTTCATTTAGTTCTTTCTCATTTGTTCCCAAACTTCCTACCGAAATGGACCATCTTGTCCTATCAAATATTCGCGCATTCGGCGAAACATTTTCAATAACCGTTACCCATGACGGCTGGTCTGTTAAAACCGATTCAGGCAAAACTTACTCAGGAACGTCAACTGAAAGACAGACTATTGCGTTTTAAAAAAAGCCCGTTGATACGGGCTTTTTTCATAATACTGTTTAGACAAGCAAAAAGATAGCCTGGCGTGCTGTTTTTCAGCTTGCCAGGCTACCTGGTGGGAGCGGGTGGATTCGAACCACCGAAGTCAGCGACAACAGATTTACAGTCTGCCCCCTTTGGCCACTCGGGAACGCTCCCCTACATTGTCCCCGCCGCTTTTGCAGCGGGTCACAGCGTTGGAGCTGTGGAGCTGGTGAACGGATTCGAACCATCAACCTGCTGATTACAAATCAGCTGCTCTACCGTTGAGCCACACCAGCGCGGTTGCGCTCCAACCTGCGACGCCACATATTATAACACAACGCGCTCCATTTGTCAATATCAAATTTGCGTTTTCGGTCGAATTTTATAATAGCCGGTTGATAAGGCACAATTTGCCCACGTTGCCTGGCAGCGGTTGGAAGCGGCCAAAGGGGCTTTTTATAATGCCGAGCGCAGGTGGCTGAGGATTTTTTTCTCCTCCCTTGAGATTTTCACCTGCGAAAGTCCGAGTATCCGCCCGGTTTGCTGCTGGGAAAGCTCGCGCTCGAAGCGCAGGTGTATTATTTTGCGCCAAAGCTCGGGGAGCTCATCTATCGCTTGGCGTAGCGCAATTTTGTCGGTAGCCCAATCTATTTCGGCGCTGTCCTCGGAGAGCGTGCTCTCGAGCGTCAGGCTCTCGTCGTCGCCCGCTACCTCCGAAAGCGATCGCACTGTGCCGACCGCCTCCATCGCATATACGACCTCTGCTTCGGGCAGCCCGCATAGCTCGGCTAGCTCCGATATATGCGGCTCACGCCCGTTTTGCGCGATAAACTCCTCGCGGCGGCGTGCGATGTCGGCGCCGATTTTCTTTGTCGCACGCCCGACTTTCACCAGCCCGTCGTCGCGCAAAAAGCGACGTATCTCGCCGATAATCAGAGGCACGGCATAGGTGGAAAAAGCGGTGCCGTACGACGGGTCGTAGCTGCGCGCCGCTTTTATCATCCCTATTGTGCCTATCTGTACCAAATCCTCAAACTCGACCGCGCGCCCGCCGCATAGGCTGCGGTCGCGGAAACGCTGCGCGATGCTTTTGACAAGCCCGAGGTTGAGCCGGACAAGCTCGTCAAGCGCCGCTTTGTCCCCCTGCTTAACCCGGGCGAGCAGCTCGCTGTTGTGCGATTTATCGTAGGTCTGCATTTTGCCGGCAGCCTTTTATCTTTTCGGCGAGAGCTTCTTTGTTAGCGTGACGGACGTGCCTTTGCCCGGCTTCGAGCGCACCGAGAGCCTGTCGGTAAAGCTCTGCATAATCGCAAAGCCCATGCCGCCGCGCTCGCCTGTGGGATCGGTGGTGTAAAGCGGCTGCATCGCCTGCTTTATGTCCTCGATGCCCACGCCTTTGTCGGTGACCTTGATTTTTACGGTGCGGTCCTCGTAATACTTGCAGGTTATGTAAACCGTGCCCGGCGTGTCACGGTAGCCGTGGATTATCGCGTTTGTCACGGCTTCGGACACCGCACAGCGCAAATCGGACAGCTCCTCCACTGTCGGGTCAAGCTGCGCCACGAACGCCGACACCGCATAACGAGCAAAACCTTCGTTTATCGATTTTGAGTTGAACTCAAGCCTCATTTCGTTTACCGGCTTGTTTTTCATATCCTTCTGCCCTTTCGGATTCTAAGGCTTTACGCCCGTTATTTTATGATGTTAACTAATTTATTTGCGCCCGAGAGCAAAAGCAGGCGCTGGATCTGCTGCGACGGGCCTTTAACCGAAGTCGTCGCACCTAAAAGCTCGGCTTTCCCATATCGCCCGAGTATAAACCCAATCCCGGAGCTGTCCATAAAAGAGACTGACGAAACGTCGATGATTAGGTGTTTCGGCCTTTTCACCGCCAGCTCCCGGTCCGCTTCGCTGCGCAGGCGCCCGGCCGAGTGGTGGTCAAGCTCGCCCGAAAGCACCAGCGTCAGCGTTTTAGACTTTTCATCATACTCGATTTTGATGTCCGCCGTTTGCATTTTCGCTTTCTCCGATTTAAATTTGGTTTCTTTCATTGTACAAAAAAAGCCGTGCGAAATATGTCAAATCGCGCAGCCGGGTAAAAAAATAAGCCCCCGTTAGCGAGGACAACCCTCGTACGGGAAGCTTTGCCGGCGACTGCCGGCTTATAATATGTTTTACGGCGACTGCCGCGTGTTTGAACTATTCTTCAGTCCGGCTTTCGATGTACTCTGCAAGTTCGCGGACGGTGCGAATGTCCGCCACATCTTCTTCCGGGATAGTGATGCCGAAATACTCCTCCACCGCCATCAGTATTTCGACCACGTCGAGCGAGTCCGCTCCGAGGTCTTCAAAGATGTCGGCGTCTTCATCTACCGTATCGGTTTCGGCACGAAGTTGGTTTGAGACAATTTGGCTAATTTTTTCGAGAATGTCTACTTCCATGAATGACAACAGTAACCCTCTCAATTATGTAGTGTTTTTTGAGCATTGATTATTATACCATATCGCTTGCGTAAATCAACATCTTCGCAAATTTAACTGTAAACGTACGTTAACAATTGTGTGACCTGAATTTTTCGGCATTGTAAATGCAAAAAATGTATTGACAAACGCGCTTTAGTTTGTTATAATGTCAAAAAACTGAATATAACCATTATGGGCAGTGACCGGGAATAAACGCGCGGCGTTTAACGGCAAAGGATGCGGCTTACAGAGAGTAGCCGGTTGGTGAGAGGCGCACAAGCCGGACTTTGTTGGATACCTTCCGGTAGCCTCCGCGCTGAAATGCCTTTGCGGCAGAGTAGGAGGCGGCGTTTTCGCCGGACGTTACACCGGCGGGGGTATTATCATGTACCCGCAGAGTTATCAAATCGAGGTGGTACCGCGGACACACAGCCGCCCTCGTTTCGGGACATAGGTCTCGAAACAGGGCGGCTTTTTGGTTTATATGTACCAGAAAAGGCAAATAAGACTTGCCGCCCCAAAAACCTTATGTCGCTAAAATATTATATACTCAAAATACAAAATTATTACGGAGGATTCGCAAAGTGTTTTGGAAAATCTTTCTGATCGTGTTCTTCTTTGCGGTGACTGCGGCAGTGGGATTTTACTACCGCAAATCTGCAAAGGATAGCGGCGACTTTATATTGGCGGGCCGTAATGTTGGGCCGTGGCTCTCGGCTTTCGCTTATGGCACGACCTATTTTTCGGCGACGATTTTCGTAGGTTATGCCGGCCAGTTCGGCTGGATGTACGGTATCTCGGCGTTGTGGATAGGTCTTGGCAACGCGATAATCGGCAGCCTGCTCGCATGGGTAGTGCTGGGCAGGCGCACGCGGATTATGACCAAGCACCTTGGCGCAAGCACGATGCCGGAGTTTTTAGCGCGCCGGTACGACAGCCAAGCGCTAAAGCTTCTTGCCGCGCTTATTATAATTATATTCCTTGTTCCCTACACTGCCTCGGTTTACAAAGGGCTTGCAGGCATTTTTTCGATTTCGTTCGGCGTGCCGTTTATCTGGTGCATTATCGGCATGGCGGTGCTCACCGGCATTTATGTCGTAGTGGGCGGATATATGGCGACTGCCGTCAACAGCTTTCTGCAGGGCGTGATTATGCTCTTCGGCATAGTGCTCATCGTCGGCAGCGTGCTTGCGGGTGGCGGCGGGTTTATGCAGTCGCTTGAAAAGCTCTCGCAACATACAAGCGAGCTTAACCCCAATCTCAACGGCTCGCTCGTCTCGATGTTCGGTCCCGACCCGCTTGGCCTGCTCGCAGTTGTGGTGCTGACGAGCCTTGGCCCGTGGGGCATGCCGCAGATGATACATAAATTCTACGCAATAAAAGACGAGCGCTCTGTAAAGCTTGGGACGATTATATCGACCGTTTTTGCGGTGTTTATCGCTTGCGGCTCGTATTTTATGGGCGGGTTCGGCAGGCTCTTCTACAGCGCCGAGACGGTAGTATACGACGACATTGTGCCGACGATGCTCACAAAAACGCTGCCCGACATACTCATAGGCGTAGTGCTGCTCGTGGTGCTCTCGGCTTCGATTTCAACGCTTGCCTCGCTTGTGCTTGTCTCGTCGACGACGGTGGTTCGCGACTTTATCGGCAGCTTTATCGATAAAATCAAGGATAAGACCTCTCTTTTGCTTGTTCGCGCGCTTTGCGCCGTGTTTATTGCCATATCGGTGGTTATAGCCGCATATCCTACCAGCATGATTACGACGCTTATGGGGCTTTCCTGGGGCGCGCTAGCGGGTTCGTTTATCGGGCCGTTTATATACAGCCTCTTCTGGAAGCGCACGACTAAAGCCGCGTGCTTCGCCAATATGGTATTTGCGGTTGGGCTTATCGTGGCAAACGCCTTCTTGAAGTTTGCCTCACCCACGATGGTAGGCGCGATTGCGATGGTGGCATCGCTGGTCATAGTGCCTCTAGTCAGCTTTGTGACCCCCAAACTGCCAAAAGCTACGGTCGACTCGGCCTTTGTCGCCTACAGCGACGTAGCATCGCGCGAAAATGTGGCATAAATGCGTTTTGTAAAATAAAACCCTGCCGGGGATACCCGGCAGGGTTTTATTATTTCTTATCCCTGGTTTTTCATCGCGGCCTTTTCCTGTGCGACCTGCTGCTTGTTGGTTAGGTGCTCTTGGTAGGTTACCGCGAACAGGTTCTGGCCGTTGGGCCGTGCGACGAAATAGTAGTAATTGACGTCGTCGGGGTACATTGCGCTGTGGATGGCGTTGAGCGTCGGATTTGTAATCGGCCCGGGCGGGAGTCCGGGGTATATATAAGTGTTGTAAGGCGAGTCTAGCGCCAGATCGTCAACCGTCAGTTCCTCATGGCGCTCGGGAAGTACATACTGGATTGTCGCGTCCGACTCGAGCTTGCCGCCTGTCACCGAGGGGTTTTTAAGGCGGTTGTGGAATACCGCTGAGATTGCGCCGAACTCATAAGTGAATTTGCCTTCCGCTTCTATCATCGAGGCGAGCGTTATAAGCTCGTCGACGGTCATGCCAAGCTCCTTGCAGCGCTCTTTGTAGGCTATATCGAACTTGGCAGCGAAGTTGTTAAGCAGCTTCCTTAAGATTTGCTCCTCGCTCCAGTCGGTGAAGAAATAGTAGGTGTCAGGGTAAAGGTAGCCTTCGAGCCTGTATTTGCGGCCTTCTTTGGGCTCGAGCTCGGCGATAAACCAGTAGTTGTCAAAGTTGCCGTTCTCAATGGCGTTTATAAAACCTTCGCGCGTGCCCATGTGGTACTTGTTAACAAACAAGTCGATGATTTGGTCGACAGTATAGCCTTCGGGTATTGTTATGAGTATCTGCTCGCGCTCTTTTACCGGCCCTTTGAGAGTAGCGCGCAGCTGGTCGTAGTTCATCGAGGGTGTAACGGTATACTCGCCCGCGACAAAATCGCCGTTGTCGTTGCGCAACAACGCGTAGATCTTGAAGATATACGGGTATTTTATAACGCCCTTCTCATATAGTATGTCGGCGATGTTGTCGATTGTCGCGAACTCCGGTACCGTGACCGCAACTTTATTGTCGGGCTTGACGAAGGCAAACACGTCGTTGCCTATCGTGATGACAAAATAGGATAAAAACCCCGAAACTGTGAGGACGAACACGATGTAGACAATAGCTTTAAGCAGGCTCGTGAGCGCCGAGCCGCGCTTTGCAGGCTCTTTCTCCTCAATGGCAGCGTCCTCTTCATCCGGAGCGCCGGCTGCCTCTTCGCTTACCACGCGCTTGTCGCGCGTGACTACCAGCTTTTCCGGTAAAAACTCGTCGGCGCGTTTGTAGCCGATCCTAACCCTGCCGCTGCCGGAGGAGCCGGCGACGCGTTTGGGAAGCGGCTTTGCCGGCTTCGGCGCGGTGACCCTCTTATCCGCGGTTTTACCGGTAGCATAAACTTCGGTGCGCGCGCCGCTGAGGCTTTCCGTCTGGCGCTTTGCCGCGTTCTGGCGCAAAATTTCGGGGTCGATAACCGGCACCTCGAACTGCACTTCGCGAGGCAATGGCGCCTCTACCGGCTTTGCCGGCTGCGTGCGGGCAGGCGGACGCCGAACCGCTTCGGCGCGTTGCGGCTTCTGTGCGCCGTCAAGCTCAAGCATACGCAGCTGCTCGCGCGGGTTTATGTGCACCGGCAGCCGCTCGCTTGCGGATTGCGACGCGCCGGTGTTGCCTGCGTGCATGTTTTTATCAGCTTGCGTGCGGTTACCAGCCGTGCCGCCATTATTCACGGCGTTTTGCCGGTTTTGGGGCTTTGTCAGCTTCGAGGGCATACGCGCCGCCCGGCGATGAGGAAAGCTTTGGCGCGCTTCGTCCGGGTTGTCAGCGCTATATTTTTTACCGTTTTGGGGATTTTGAAGCTCCATTTTATATATTCTCCGAAATGCCGAGAGTGACTATAACAAAAGCCAAAACGCATAAAAGGAATGTTGGCGACACAAGCGCCTCAAGAGTTGCGCGCATTGGCGGTTTTTTTCGTTTTTTAACCCATGCGGGCGTCTCACGGTTGGTCACGCCGTAAAGATAATAAATTTTCTCAACCTGCCCCAGCGTCAAGGCAAGGCATACTAAAAACAGCGCCACGCAGGTAAAAGTCAAAAACACCATGTTTTGAGGGTGTTTTATAAGAGAAAACAGGTACGGCTCAAGAAAGAGCTTGTAGATGTTGTTGATAAAATGCACCGCCATCGCCGCAATAACCGAGCGGGTGACAAGCGCCACAGCGGCAAATATAATGCCGCCTAAAAAGTAAACCGGGAATTGCTTTATGCTAGAGTGCATCAGCGCAAACAGCAGCGCCGACATAAGAGCCGCGCTTAGCCCGCCATAGCCGTCTTCCTCATACTCGGTGATTATTATCGACCGGAACACGAACTCCTCGGTAACGGCGGGCAGCGCTGCGAATGTTATTATTACATAGATTATGTTCGAGACCGACTGCGAGGCTAGCGGCATAAAACGGTCGTAGAGCGAAAAGCTCTCGATCGTGCCGGTATAGCTTAGCTCAGCGAGCCTTATCACCGCCGTACCGGTGAGCAGCGTCATCGCCGAAAGGATTAAAAACCAAACCCGCGTCGGTGGGAAAAGGCGGAGGTTTAGCTTCAGCGAATAACCGGTGCCCTTTAGCTTGCAAAAAAAGAGGGCGGGCAGCATGAAAATTACAAGCTGCAATATTATAATCGACAGGTATATGTTGTCTCGGAACTCAAGGGCTTCTACATCAATAAAACGCGAAAATGTGAGAAGCAGGTATATCACAAGCGAGAGCAGTGGTGCGGCTAGTACAGCCCCGCCGGGCAGCCGCTGGGCAGCGCTTTCGGCTTTTTTAGTTTTTCCCTTTTCCAACAGCCAAGACACCGTCCTCGGTAATAATCACGTCTACCGCGACGTCGTAGCGCCCACGCGGCAGGCGGACGAAAAGGAACTGCGCCGGTATTAGCCCGACCTTCACGCCTGAAAAAGTTGCGAGAAAACGGTCATAGAATCCTTTCCCGTAACCGAGCCGGTAGCCTTCATAGTCAAAGGCGAGCGCTGGCACGATGCACATCGCGTGCACGCTCACGTTTTCGACGAAAAGCTCTGAGCCGGCTGGAGGCTCCGGTATGCCGTAAGTGCCGGTCGAAAGCTCATCGGTGCTGTTTACATAATAAAAGCGCATAGTGCGGCTCGACGGATCGGTGACGGGGTAAGCGATACGCTTGCCGTCGGACAGCGCCGCACGCGCAACTTTGTTTACGTCAAGCTCGCCTTTTATTGGCGAGTAGAGCAGGACGGTATCGCTGTAGCGGTATGTTGCGAGCTGGCGCAGGTATCCGAAAATTTTCGACTCAATTTCGGCTTTTTCGGCTGGGTCAAACCGCTCGCGCTGGGCGAGCAGCTGCGAGCGAAGCCGGATTTTTTCGTTTTTTACTTGAATCTTTATCACCTGTGCTCCTTATATTGCCGCGGGCGGCTCCGTGCCGGCGAGATCGCCTACGGGGCTGCCCACGGCGCGTACTTGGTTTAGCGTGTGTATATTACTGCTTTCTTAATACGCTCGGCAACTTCATAGCCTTTTAGCATGCGGACGATTTCAAACCCGAACTCGAGCGCTACGCCCATGCCGGCGGCGGTTATGATTTTGCCGTCGCAGATGACGGGCTTTTCGGAGAGCTTTGCGCCTTCAAGCTTGTCCTCAAACCCGGGATAGCAGGTCGCCTCCTTGCCTTGGAGGTAGCCGTTTACCCCGAGCACATACGGAGCGGCGCATATCGCGGCAAGGTATCCCCCCGCCGCGTAGGTGTGCGCGAGGCAGTCGCGGACCTCTTCCGACTTTTCAAGGTTTGTTGCGCCGGGCATACCGCCGGGCAGCACTACCATCTCAGGCGTCGTGCCTTTTATTTCGTTTATCGCAAGGTCGGCCTCTACTGCCACGCCCTGCGCGCTGACGACACGTTTGTCCTTCTTTATTGAAACGCTTTTAACGTCGACGCCAGCGCGCTTCATTATATCGTACGGCGCGAGTGCTTCGACCGTTTCAAAGCCGTCGGCTAAAAACAGGTATACCATCATCGACTCTCCTTTCTTTTTATTATTCGCCAAAACCCATTGCTTTCATTATATCCGCGTGGATCTCCTCCGGCGTACGCAATATAAGCTGCGGTGCGCTCTCGGATATATCGACGACGTATGCGGGAATAAGTTTCCACTCAAAGCGGGTCGCCGCGTAAAGCGCCGCAGTGCGGCAGGATTTTATATACTCAAAGTCGGTCTCATGTATATCGCGCGACTGACCGGTTTGGCTTGCGCGCTTTGCAATGAGCGACACCGAAAGCTCGGGCGGCATGTCAAGGTATATTACGCTGTCTGGCTGCGGTATTCCGAGCTTTTTGTACTCGAAGTCCCATAGCCAATCGAGAAAGTTGTCCCATTCAGCGCGCGGCAGCTTGGCGAGCTGATGCACCGCGTTAGCCGAGGTGTACCGGCAAGCGACAATCACGCAGTCGTCGCGCCGGTAGTCGGCATGCCAGTCTAGCCGGTAGGATATATATCTATCGCAGGCGAAAAAGGTAGACGCCGCATAAGCGCCGGTGTCCTCTGGGTGCTCGCCTAACCCTCCGCCAAGATACAGCTCGACAAAAGCGGAGCCTGCGGTCCCGCGGGTCGGGAATGATAGCTCGCGCACATACACGCCCTTACGCCGAAGCGCGTCGGCAGCCAGCTTTGCCTGCGTGGTTTTTCCGGAACCATCCGTTCCTTCTATGACAAACAACCTTGCCATAAAGCACACTTCATCTCTCGTTGTATTTTAAATAAAGCCCACTCCTTGGGCATGCGCTGTGCAATCCCACAAGAGTATTAATCTCTCTGGTTTAGCTCGCTGTCGCGGCTTACTACCATTTCCATGTACTGCTGGCGGGTTATCAGCACTTTGCGTGGGTTTCTGCCGTCCGGCGGGCCGACAATGCCCATCTCCTCCATGCGGTCGATGAGCTTTGCCGCGCGGCCGTATCCCAGCTTGAGCTTGCGCTGCAGTAGCGATGTCGCGATCTTGCCGTTCTCAAGCGCAAGCTCTATTGCGGGCTTTAGCATGGGGTCGAAATCGTCGTACTCGTCGGCGCCGGCATCAAACGCGCCGGCTTTTTTACCGGTGCCGCAACGCTCGGCTTCGCGTTCGATTGACTCGATTACCTCGCTGCTGTAATCGGTTTCGCCGTTGTTGCGCTTGATAAAGTCGACGACCGCCTCGACTTCCTGCTCGGAAACATACGCGCCTTGCACCCTGATGGGCTTTATGCTCCCCACCGGCGCGTACAGCATGTCGCCGCGCCCGATGAGCTTCTCCGCACCGGACATGTCTATTATGACGCGGCTGTCGGTCTGCGATGATACCGTAAACGCTATCCGCGAGGGGATGTTGGCTTTGATAAGGCCGGTTATGACGTCGACCGACGGGCGCTGCGTGCCTATAATCAGGTGCATGCCTGCGGCGCGCGCTTTCTGCGCGAGCCGGCATATCGAGTTTTCGACATCGTCGGGCGCAGTCATCATCAGGTCGGCTAGCTCGTCGATTACGATTACAATATAGGGCAAAAACTCTTTTTCGGGGTCGTCTTTGGTGAGGGCATTATACCCTTTTATATCGCGCGCGCCGACCGACTCGATAAGGTCGAACCGGCGTTCCATTTCAGTAACCGCCCAGTATAGCGCGCCTGCGGCTTTCTTCGGGTCGGAGACGACCGGCACGAGCAGGTGCGGCAGTCCGTTGTATATGTTAAGCTCTACTTTCTTAGGGTCGACTAAAATCAGTTTTACTTCGTCGGGCGTCGCTTTGTACAGCAGGCTTACAAGCATGCTGTTGATGCAGACCGACTTGCCCATGCCGGTCGCGCCTGCGATGAGCAGGTGCGGCATTTTTGAAATGTCAAGGTACACCGGCTCGCCTGCGACGTCCATGCCGAGCGCGACGGTAAGCTTGCTTGTAGCCTGCATAAATTTGTGGTTTTCAATCAGCTCGCGTGCATAGACTATTGATACCACACGGTTGGGCACCTCTATGCCGACGGCGGATTTGCCGGGTATCGGCGCTTCTATCCTCACGCCCGAGGTGGCGAGGTTCAGCGCGATGTCGTCGACGAGGTTGGCTATCGCGCGCACGCGGACGCCCTCTTCGGGCACAAGCTCATAGCGCGTTATTGTCGGCCCGCGCGAAACATTGACAATGCGGGTGCGCACCTTAAAGCTGCGAAGGGTTTCGACAAGCTTCACCGCGTTGGAATGCAGTTCCTCGCTGACGTCGGTGTTTTTGGGCGCCGGCTCGGCGTGTAGCAGCGAAATCGGCGGGAAAGAGTACTTAGGCCTTTCAGCCGCCACGCGCTCCCGCACATTTTTCGGCTCCTCGGAAGGCACCGCGGCGCCGCGCTTGACGTTAAGCGTAATGTCGGCCTCAGTTCCCTCTTCGCCGCCAAAGCCGGCTTGGCTTTTACCGTCGGCTGAAGCAAAGCCCATCGAGCGGGGGCGGGTTTCGCCGAACTTCTTTATAAAATCTAGCCCGTCGTCCTCGCCGTCGCCGAAAATCTCATGTAGCCCGGGCTCGGGGGCGGCTTGCGCTTCCCTTTTTCTTTCGGACTTGCCTAAGTCGAGTGGCTTTAATTTCTCAGAGGTCATCCCGGGCTCAAGGTCTTGCTGCTCAGCCGGAATGTCAAACGGCGGGGCGTCGTCTTGCCTGCCCCCCTCTTTTTCTTTCATCGCCGCATCGAATATTGCGGGATCAATGGCAGGCTCAAAATCTTCGTTTTGGGCGGTTTCTGCGCCCCCGGCTGGTTTGCCCTCTTCATCCTCGTCGTCATTATATATGAAGACGCCTTTTGATTTTTTATGCTCGGATGATGCGGGCTGGCTGCCATTTGCTACTGTGACCGGCACAGCAGGTGCGGAAGGCTCTACCGGCGGCTTGTTTAAATATACTTTCCGCGCTTCGGCTTCGGCACGCTCGGCGCGCAGCCTTTCCTTTTGTTCATAGAGCTTGTAGGCAATCCAAATTCGTACCGCGTGCGGCGTAAGCCCCAGCAGGAAAAGCGCGAAAATCAAAAGTAGCGAGATTACCACCAGCAGCATGCCGACCCGGCCGATGCATTTTAAGAGCGCCTGGCCCAAAAGGCCGCCTATGACGCCGCCGCCGCGGCGATCAAGGCCGGCCTTCCAAAGCTCTTTTATGCTGAACGTATCCGGTCCGCCGGTCTGCATAAGGCTTGCCGTGCATAGCAGGCAGATACCGGCGAAAATGAGCTTTGTATGTATCCTATAAGCCTCATAGTCCTGCTTCCACAGCGCCGCTATTATTACAATAAACACCGGAATGGTATAGGCGGCGGACGAAAACAGGCCATAAAGCACATCCGAGAGCCACGAGCCGAAATACCCGGTTGCCTCGGATGAGATGAAGCAAACTGTTACAAACAGCGCTACGAGCACAAGTACCGGCGGCACTATTTGAGCGGTGAGATCTTCCTTTGAGCGTGGGATTGGGGAGGGTTTCGGCGCCGCCTTTGCGCCCGTGCGCGGTTTTGCGGAACTTCTTGTGCCTTTGCTTCGTTTGCTAGTTTGTGGCATTTATCTTCCCTTTTTACCGATTACCTTGGTTTTTGTTTGCCATCGGGCATTATCCGAAAATCATCGCGAGGGCGCCGACGATGACGCAGTAAATTGAAAATACCCTGAAGTTCGATTTTTTGGAGATATACATGAGGAGCTTCATCGCGGCTATGCCGGTCAAAAGAGCCGCAGCCATCCCGCAGACATAGGCGAAGATGTCGCTTTTCGGTACCGGCGTTTCAAACAGCTCGGGCACCGCCAAAATGTTCGCGCCGATTATCGCGGGTATGGACAATATAAATGAGAATTTTACCGCATAGTCTCGCCTGAACCCGCACAGCAGCCCGCCGGTTATTGTTGAGCCGGATCTTGAAAGCCCGGGAAGCAAAGCGCAAAGCTGGCAAAGCCCCACGACGAGCGCGTCGGAGTATTTCGCGTTTTCCGCGCCTTTGTCGCCGCGTGCGAGAAAGTCGGATATAAAAAGCACAAGCCCGTTGAAAATGAGAATCGCGCCGATAGCTTTGGTGTAACCATATATTATTTCGACGTAGTCTTTTAAAAATACCGCGGCTACGAGCGGCAGTGTTGCGACAATGAGCATTATCACCATTCGCTCGTCCGGGTCAAGCGCGTGCAGCCTGTGTGACGTCGCTTTCCTGAGCAGCGAAAAAAACGCGCGGATGAGGTTTAGGATGTCGCGCCAGAAGACGATGCACACCGCAATAAGCGTCGCAAGATGCAAGAGGATATCAAATACAAAGTAGTTTGTTTCGACGTCCTCCATGCCGAACATGTTCTGCATGATGCAAAGGTGGCCGGAACTTGAGATCGGTAAAAATTCAGTCAGCCCCTGAATTATACCGACCAGAATTGCGAATAATACCGACATGTGGCGTCGTGCCCTCCGATGGCAATAGAAAGATATATTAGCGATATACTATATATAATAGCAGATTACCCCTAAAATTACAAGTGAATTATAAAATCGCACTGTAAAATGTTTATAAATTTAAAATGAAATTAAAAAATATTATTATCAAGGACATACTCCTGGGCATTGCGGGCGCCATATCCGGCTTTTTGTCGGGGATGCTCGGCGCGGGCGGGGGTATGGTGGCGCTTTTTTCGCTCGCGCTGCTTTGCCCTGAGGAAGAGGCGCGCGACAGGTTCGCGGCGACAATTTGCGCGGTGCTGCCGATGACGGTAGTATCCGCCTGCTTTTACCTTTTGCGCGGCGGACTTTTATTCTCCGAGGCTGTGCCTTACCTTCTCCCCGGCGCGATTGGTGGGCTACTCGGAGGGCTTGCGCTCGGCAAACTGCCAATGGTGTGGATTAGAAGGGCCTTGGCTGCGATTTTGCTCATCTCGGGGCTTGCGATGGTGTTCGGCTTATGAGCTATGTGTTTGATTTTGCCGCAGCGCTGCTCGCCGCCGCGCTGACCGGCATGGGCGTAGGCGGCGGAGGGATACTAGTTTTATGGCTCACATTTGTGATGGGCGTCGAGCAGCTGTCGGCGCAAGGCATTAACATCGTGTTTTATATATGCGCATCAGCGGCGTCGCTTATAGTGCATATAAAAAACAGAAAGCTGCCCGTAGTCCCAGTGCTTATTATGGCTGGGACTGGCGCAGTGGGGGCAGTTGGGGGCTGCATAGTCGCCGACATTATTGAAGCCGACCTGTTGCGCAGGCTGTTCGGAGGGCTGCTCGCCGTTGCGGGGGTTGTGCTGCTTTTTAGAAGAGGCGAAAACTAAAGCGGGCAAGTACCCCATGTTAATATAGCCCGTAGGGCGGGCGGAATTTGTAAAATTTTCGTAAAAATATTGCATCCTTTAAAATTTTTGATATAATTAATAAATAAGACAAAATTATAACCCTAAAAACGCGGTGACGGGGTTTGGCGGAGCGCAGAAAAGCGGCATACAGAGAGGCCGGCCGCGGCTGAAAGCCGGCTTGCCGTGGCGCAAAAGCATTTCGCCCCTGAGCGGCGCGGGTGAAAGCCGAGACCATACCCGGGCTGGTAGCCTGCGACGGCGTGACGGCCGTTACACCGTCGGAGAGTGTTTGCTTTCGCAAAAATAAAGGTGGTACCGCGGAGCCTTGCATTTCGGCTTCGTCCTTTTCGCATGCGCGATTGGGACGAAGCCTTTTTAGTTTAAGCGTTTTTGGCTACGGCGGCAATAATACAAGAGAAAAAATACGATAGATTTTCCGGAGGACAGTATGATTGAAAAACTAAATGAAATCCGCAGGCAGCTTACCGAGCTGCTTGCCAAAGAAGATGTGGACGAAAAAACGCTTGAGGAGCTGCGCATACGTTTTCTCGGCAAAAAGGGCGAGCTTACCGCAGTTCTGCGCGGCATGGGCTCGCTCCCGCCCGAGGAGCGCCCGAAAGTAGGTCAGTACGCGAACGAGCTGCGCGAGGAGTTCGAGCGCATGCTCGAAGAAAAGGGTGCGGCTCTGCGCGAACGTGCGCGGCAGGAAAAGCTCGAGCGCGAGCGCATCGACGTTACGGCGCCCGGGCGCACACCTAAGATCGGCAGGCGCCACCCGCTTGAATCGACTCGCATTGAGATGTGCGAGATTTTCCGCTCGATGGGGTTTGACATTGTCGAGGGGCCGGAGGTTGAGTACGCTTACTACAACTTCGACGCGCTCAACACGCCGGAAAACCACCCCTCAAGGGACCTGACCGACACTTTCTATATCACCGAAAATATCCTTTTGCGCACTCAGACCTCGCCGGTGCAGGTACGGACGATGGAGCAGCGCAAGCCGCCGATAAAAATTGTCGCTCCCGGGCGCGTTTACCGCAGCGACGAGGTCGACGCGACGCACTCGCCGCTCTTCCACCAGCTTGAGGGGCTTGTCGTAGACAAGCACATTACGATGGGCGACCTTAAGGGCGTGCTCGAGCTGTTTGCGCAGAAAATGTTCGGGCCGGGCTCGAGGATCCGCTTCCGCCCGCACCATTTCCCGTTTACAGAGCCTTCGGCTGAGGTCGACGTGTCCTGCTTCGTCTGCGGCGGCAAGGGCTGCCGCGTCTGCAAGGGCGAGGGCTGGATCGAGATACTTGGCTCGGGCGTTGTGCACCCGAACGTGCTGCGAGCCGGCGGCATCGACCCAAATATCTACAGCGGCTTTGCGTTCGGCATGGGCATCGAGCGCATAGCGATGATCCGCTACGGAATCGACGACATGCGGCTGCTTTACGAAAACGACATTAGGTTCCTTGCGCAGTTCTGATAAACGATAACCAAAAGAAAGGTACGGTCAATATGATTTTATCGCTTGAATGGCTATCCGAATTTGTGGACATAGAAGGCATATCGGTTAAAGAATTTTCCGACGTAATGACGATGACCGGCTCGAAGGTAGAGGGCTGGGAAGAGCTTGGCGCGGATATAAAGAATGTTGTCGCGGGCCGCATACTTTCGCTTGAGCGGCACCCCGACTCCGACCATCTTTGGGTTTGCAAGGTCGACATAGGCGAGCCGGAGCCCCGTCAGATTGTAACCGGCGCGCAAAACCTATATGTAGGCGCAATTGTGCCGGTCGCCGCCGCGCCTGCTGAGCTTCCGGGCGGAGTGAAGATAAACAAGGCGAAGCTGCGCGGCGTCGAGTCCGACGGAATGCTCTGCTCTATCTCCGAGTTGGGGCTTACCGAGCGTGAGATGCCCGGCGCGGTGGAAGACGGCATCTTTATACTCTCCGACGCCGGCATTGAAGGCGTAAAGCCCGGCGACGACATCCCCTCGGCGCTGAGGATGCGCGACATAGCCGTCGAGTTTGAGATAACGCCCAACCGGCCTGACTGCCTTTCGGTTATCGGGCTTGCGCGCGAGGCGGGCGCGTCGCTTGGCAAAAAGCCGCGCTGGCATACCCCGTCCGTGCGAGGATCGGACGGCAAGACGGGCGACTATATATCCGTTAGCATCAAAGCACCCGAGCTTTGCCCCCGCTACACCGCGCGTGTGGTGAAAAACGTCAAAATCAGCCCCTCTCCGCTTTGGATGCGCATGAGGTTGCGCGCCGCGGGAGTTCGCCCGATAAACAACATCGTCGACATCACAAACTATGTGATGCTTGAGTACGGCCAGCCGATGCACGCGTTCGACTATGCCTGCCTGCACGGCAAAAAAATCATTGTACGCGAAGCCGAGGAAGGCGAGCAGTTCAGAACGCTTGACGGCACCGACCATACGCTTAGAAAAGGCATGCTCGTCATTGCCGACGAGGAGCGCGCGGTCGCGCTCGCCGGCATAATGGGCGGCGAAAACAGCGAGATTACCGAAAACACGACTACGGTAGTGTTCGAGAGCGCCAATTTCGAGCCGAGCCAGGTAAGGCTTACCTCACGTGCGCTTGGAGTGCGTACAGAAAGCTCGAGCCGCTTTGAGAAAGGGCTCGACCCTGAAAACACGTTGCCGGCTATCCAGCGCGCCTGCGAGCTTGTCGAACTGCTCGGTGCCGGCGAAGTGGTCGGCGGGCCCGATGACTATATCGACGTTTATCCGGGCAAAAAAGAGCCGCGCACCCTCCCGCTCAATGCCGTGCGCATAAACCAGCTGCTCGGGCTATCGCTCGATGCCGATGCGATGGCGGAGATACTCCGCTCGCTCGAGTTCGATGTGCGCAAGGTTGGCGACTCGTACGAGGTCGGCGTGCCGTCGTGGCGAGGCGACGTCGAGGGGGTAAACGACCTTGCCGAAGAGGTGCTGCGGATTTATGGCTACGACAAAATCGCCTCGACGCTGTTTACTTCGGGGGTCAGCGTCGGCAGCATGTCGGATAGGCTCGCTTGCCGCGAACAGATTAGCGACCTTTTAATAAAGCTTGGGCTTTATGAAACCTGCACGTTTTCGTTTGTGTCGCCCAAGATTTTCGATATGGTCCGCGTGCCCGCCGGCTCGTCGCTGCGCGACGCGGTAAGGCTGCTCAACCCGCTCGGCGAGGACACCTCCATCATGCGCACGATGCTTTTGCCGTCGGTGCTCGAGGCGCTGGCACACAACTACAGCCACCGTATCCCCGAGTGCGCGCTGTTTGAAAACGCGCCTGTATACATCAACCGCGGCAAAGATAACTTGCCCGACGAGCCTGTGCGCATCGCGATTGCGATGTACGGGCCAAATGATGATTTTTACTCGCTCAAGGGCATCTGCGAGGCGATATTGGGAAGCCTCGGCATAACCGGCGCCCGGTATGTGGCGACTTCGGATAATCTCACTTATCACCCCGGCCGCTGCGCGACGATTAAGCTCGGCGATGCAGTGCTCGGCGTGCTTGGCGAGCTGCATCCAGAGGTGCTTGAGAATTTCGAGTTTGACATACCGGTATACGGTGCCGAACTCGACTTTGAAGCCCTCTTTGCCGCGCGCTCGACCGAGCGCCGCTATGTGCCGCTGCCAAGGTTCCCTGCTGTGTCGCGCGACCTTGCGTTTGTCTGCGACGAGCGTCTTGAATCGCAGTCTGTCGCCGACGTAGTCGCCGAAGTTTGCGGGGCGTTGCTTGAAAATATTAAGCTGTTCGACGTCTACCGCTCGCCGCAGCTTGGCGATGGCAAAAAGAGCCTTGCGTTTGCGCTGACGCTGCGTGCGGCAGACCGCACGCTATCGGACGAAGAGGTTGACGAGCTGCTCGGCCGCGCGGTCGATGCGGTGCGCGAGAAGCTCGGCGCTCAGCTGAGGCTGTGAAATTGAGCTTATAATATTTTAGCCCGAGGGATTACCCTCGGGCTTTTTTGTTTATAGTAGCCTTACCGTATGCGTGCGTACGATAGTTTCGCCGGGCGCCGCGACGATGATACCCAGCTTTTCAAGTATGCAGCCGGTGGAGTCTACAAAGTCGGGCAGCCCACACCACGGCTCGATGCAGATATAAGGCGCGCCGCACTTTTGCCAGATGAGAAGGTATTGGAACCCGTCGAACCGCACCGCAACCCCGCGCCCGGTCGGCTTGTGGCGGAGCGTTACGGCGCGCGACTTTACGTCGGTAAAGACCAGCGCGTCGACCTCGAAGTATTTCGGGTCGAGCGCAAGCGTATCCCCAGATAAAACCGGCACTTTGTTATGGCTGAGCAAGTTGCCCTCAACAATGTTTGAGCCAAGCTCTTCGTATTTTTCGAACACCAGCTCGTACTCGGATATGCCTTCGGGGCAGGCGTATGCCTCGTGCGCGCCGACCGAAAAAGGCATAGGCCGCGTATCTTTGTTAGTAACTATATAGTCGGTCACAAGAGTGTCGCCAATAAGTGTAAACCGCGCGCGGAACTCAAACGCGAATGGGTAGCCTTCACGTGTTTCTTCGTCGTCACGCAAAAGCAACACTGCCCAGTCGGCTCCGGCTGCTTCAACGGTAAATTCTTTGCGCCGCGCGAAGCCGTGCTTGGGGAGCTTATAGCGTTTGCCGTCGTACTCGTACTCGTCGCCGTCAAGCCCGCCGCAGATTGGGAAAAGGATTGGCGCGCGTCCGCTCCAGTATTCGGGCCTGCCGTCCCAAAGGTATTCTGTGCCGCCTTTTATTAAGCTCTGCAGCTCGGCGCCGAGCTCGGCTATCTCGGCGGATATTATCCCGTTTGATATTTTTATCATCTTGCATCCTCTCGCTTTATTTGCACATCCGTGCCCGGCACGGCTATGCAAGTTTTAAGGCTATTTAATTTTAAACCGGCCGGGCGGCTTTGTCAATCGCATGCGTAAGGATGGTGCTGCATAGCCGCTATTTTGGCGGGCAAATTTTAAGATTTTCAGTGCCGCGCTCTTGACAAATGTCCTATTCTGTGGTATAATGTGTCGCACGCGGATAGATGACGGGGTGTGGCTCAGTTCGGTAGAGCGCTTGGTTCGGGACCAAGAGGCCGGAGGTTCAAATCCTCTCACTCCGACCAACGGCATCCTCCGCGGGTGTTGCATCTCACAGATAGTGAGATGCTTTTTTATTTTTATATCTGCGCCTTCGCTTCACCGCGAAGGCGTTTTTTTCACCCTCGCAGGCTCGCGGGGGCAATATTGTTGGGAATAAATAGCTACAATTGTGCTTATTTTATCAGAATTATATAAAATTTAAAAAGATGTATTGCAATTATTGTGAATGTATGTATAATATATTTACCAAACTAATTGTGGGCGCAACCCGATCCCACACCGCAATAACGGAACAGGAGGATTACTATGCGCTACATAAGGCATGTTTTTTTGCTGGTTGCGCTGGCGCTGCTTCTTTATACCTTTTTGGGCTGCGCTTCCGAAAAAACCACCTCAAAGCTTGAAACCGGTCCCCAATCTACCACAGAGGAAGAAACGACGGCAGAAGTTGAACAGCAGCCGGATGTGCCGGACGTCAATATGGACGGCAAAGAGTTCGTTTTTATTGTCCGCGGCCCCGCTTATAACGAGTGGCAGAGCCAGGACATCTATGTCGAAGAGCAGACGGGCGAGCCGATCGACGACGCAGTGTATATTAGGAATGCGTATCTTGAAGACAAGTATAACATGAAAATCCGCGAGTACGGCGCAAGCGACGTTGGCAACGAAGCGCGGCGCAGCATTGTCGCCGGCTCCGCCGACTACGACGTCGTTATGGCCAACACGAGCGAGTCCGCCACCCTTGCGTCCCAGAGCTTGCTTTATAACCTGCACGAAATGCCCTACCTCGATTTGTCGCGCGACTGGTGGGACCAGCGCTCGGTAAAGCAGCTTTCGATAGGCAATAGGCTCTATTTTTGCACCGGCGACCTTTCGATAATGGCAAACGACGCGACATGGATAATGATGTTTAACAAGCCGATGATAAACGACAACAAGCTCGAGTCGCCGTACGACTTAGTTAATAGCGGCAAATGGACCATTTCCAAAATGCACGAGATGGCAAAAGTCACGGTGAAGGATCTAGACGGCGACGGCAGGATGAGGTACGACGTCGACTGCTATGGCTTCGTCACGCATGAGTCGTCATGCGAGGGCTTCTTCTTCGGCTCGGGTTGCAACATTATAACCAAAGACGAAAACGACTTGCCGCAGCTTTCGATGATGAACGAGCGAGTGCTTAGGGTGCTCGAGCTGGCGCACCCGCTTATCGGCAACCGCGAGCTGGTCGTCAACGGTTCGGTGCAGGGCCTTGACCCGATAAGCCAGATGCAGCCGGTATTCGAGAGCGGCCGCGCGCTGTTCTATGGCGAGGTCATGCAGTGCATCATCCGCTTACGCGCGATGGAAATCGATTTTGGCGTAATCCCCTTCCCCAAGCTCGACGAGACCCAGCCTACATATAACCACTTCGTGCATACCACCGCCGCGATGATGAGCATTCCGGTAACCAACCTTGACCTTGAGAACACCACTATTATGCTCGAGGCGATGGCGGCGAAGTCCAAGTACACTTTGCAGCGGGCATATTATGACATATGCCTTGAGGGCAAGTTCATGCGCGACGAGGAGTCCGCGGCTATGCTCGACATCATACTTGACACCCGCAATTTCGATATAGGTTACATATACAACTGGGGCAATCTTTTTACCAACTTCCGCAACGTGCTGACTTCGGGCAAAGGCGATTTGGCCTCCCAGTATGCAAAAGCCGAAAAATCCGCCGTTGCACAGATGGAAAAGACCGTAGAGGCATGGCTCGAAGATATGTAATGTTAAGCCTCATTCGGTATTGTGTAAAGAATATGTAAAAATATGGAGTATCGTTTGAAATTTAAAAAGGCGTGTGATAAAATCCTATTTGGAAGCAAATTCTACAAATAGGAGGAAGTAAGATGTCAAAGCTGTATGACGCGCTTTGCGACCAAATGAACTTCGAGCTTGAGTCGGCGTATATCTATACCGCGATGGCGGCGTATCTTGAAAAGCTCAACATGAAAGGCATGGCCCATTTCCTCGAGGAGCAGGCGAAGGAAGAGGTAACGCACGCTGAGAAATTTAAAAAATTTCTTATGAATGTGGGCTACGGCGTAAAATACCGCCCGCTCGACCCCGGCTCCGGCGAGTTTGAGTCGATAGAGGATGTATTTGGTAAGGCGCTCGAGCATGAAAAGAAGGTTACTGCGCGCATTCATAAGCTCGTTGAGGACGCCCGCGCCGAGGGTGACCAGCGCGTGCTTAACCTGCTCTACTGGTTCGTCGACGAGCAAATCGAGGAGGAGGACACCTTCTCTACCATCACCGAGCGGCTTTCGCGCATCGGCGGTAACTGGAACGGGATTTATATGCTTGACCACGAGCTTGGTCAAAGGTAAATAGCAAACGCCCGGGCAAAAACGCCCGGGCTTGTTTTTGGAGGGATTATGTAGTATTGGAAATAGGTGTACGGGTGTACATTCCGCTAACATATAGGCTTCACCTGTGCTTTACACAACTTTTGCGCCGAACGGCATGAGGGCGAGTTTTGCGATTTTAAAGCACTGGATGCCGAACGGTATGCCGATTATCGTCACGAAAAACACCAAGCCTATTATTGCCGCTGTCGTCGCGAGCGGCAGCCCGCAGATTATTAGCCATACGATATTGGCAAGCAGCGAGACCGCCCCGCCGCCGTACTCAATCTCGCGCCCAAACGGGAAAAAGCATAACTCGGCAAACTTAAAACACTGGATGCCAAACGGTATGCCTACGATTGTCAGGCAGCACATAACTCCTGCGACGAGCCATTCAAGCCCGAGCAAAAAACCGCCAAAAATGAACCAAATGATATTCCCAAGGCAGCTCATGGCTTTTTCTCCTTTACATAAACCGTTCGAATTTTATAAAGCGCTTGCCCTGAAAGGTAAGCACGCCCTTGTCTCCTTCGACCAGTAGCCCCGCCTCGCTCCCCGGCAAATATAGCTCAAGACGGTCGCCCGTTTCAAACTCAAATGTGGCGTAATAAGTCGACCAGCCGCTGTGCCCTGAAGATCCATGAAATTGGGCCCGCTTTGCGACCACTGTCGCCGGCGCCGAGACCTTTGGCGCCTTTGAGTCCCTAATGTAGCGGGATATAACCGTAGTTACGGTAACGGCGAGGATTGCTAAAACTATAGCGAATGTTAATGTAAATAGTACCGGGAACATATATTCGAAGAAGTACCACATTTTATTCTACTCTGCCCGGTGATGGTCGATGCCATATCCCGGGGCTTCCCCTTTTTTTATTTTTTATAACGCTAGGATGCAATCTATTGCAAGCACAACGCAAAGTGCGGGGGCGGTATCGCCGCTACTTTTTATGTCAAGCTCATAAAAATCGCCAAAACTTATTGGCGCTTTTTGGAGTGCGGCGACAGTGCGTCTGCCGTCATAGATTATATTGTCAAAAGCGAACCCTTTACCTCCCAGCCAAACCCAAGGACAGTGATTTAGCTTCATTTGCCAACCTTCCGCGCCCGTGTTGTGGTATTATAATTATAATACGCGGTCATTTGATTGTCAATAGCAATCTATAAATTTATATAATTTAAAGATTAACTTATAAAACAGCCGGAGGAAATACCCCCGGCTGTTTTATTTGCCTGAGAAAACGAGCGTCGGGTAAAGCTGCTGCATTCGGGCGTCGCCGAACCTGTCATCGAGGATTTCCTCGATGAAGTTTGACGGCGGCTCACCGCTGTACCTCTCTTCCCAGCGGTATACCGCTGCAGCCGAAACCAGCCCATTTATAGCCATAAACGCAAAAAGGCACCAGGTGAGCGCTTTGCCGTATTTGTTCGGGATTTTCAGTATTAGCTGCACCATCCTCGGGTAGATGGCTTTAATCCAAAGCACGCCTAGGATGCCCCAGAAAATCGAGTACTCAAGGCATATCCGCCCGTTTATGTTGAAGGGCTTTGAGCTGTAATCCCACGAAGTCGAGCCGAAGACGGTTTCCTGCAGCCATGAGCAGAAATACTCAACCATGGAGCCGGCGATCATGCCTCCAAGAAAAGAGTAGAGCTTGCTGCGGTTGCGGTATTTATACAGCGCGACGGTCAGGACTAGCGCGCCCAGCCCATATACGGGGTTGAACGGCCCCCAAACGAACGCGCTGCGGCTTTCAAGCCTGCCGTAGCGCACAAGGCACCATAGGGTCTCTACTATAACGCCCGAGATACAGCCGAGGAAGAAGACCCAAAAGAGCTTGTAAAAGGTAATTCCCTGAGTGAAATGGCGGGATTTTTGCTCCTCGTAGTCGATATAGGCGTTTGGCGGGGCTTTGAGCAAACGCAGGTAGCGGCGCTCGCGGGCTTCAATCTCGCGCAGGCTTGTTTCAACCTCGTCGAGCGGCTCGCTTAGTTTGTTTATAGCCTGCCTCACCCGGAACCGCCATTTTTTTATATGAGCGATGTCACGCTTTATCTGCTCGTGCAGGGCTTCCCGCTCGTATGGCATAAGGTCGGATTCCGCGGACAGCTTCGACTGGTAGAAGCTTAGCCTGTCAAGCGTCTGCTGCTCTATTTTGTTTATCTCGTTTAAGTCGAGCAAAGAAGATAAGCCGTAACGCTTTTTTTCCATATCACAATATGTATCCGGCACGGCGCGCCAGCTTTATATAGTTTTCAAGGTCGATACCGGGCATTCCTGCCATGTGGTGGTTTGCGCCGGTGGCGTCGCCATGCCAGCTTATATAAAGGAATTTTTGAGTACCTCTTTCATAATGAATATTTGCTATTTTAACGCTAGAGTTTTTCGGAAGCACGGCGTTGCCGGAGCAAATTACGGATCCGGTGTCAAGTTCGGTGACTTTATACTCAATATGGGCGTCACGCTGGGTATCGTTGACGCCGTATAGTGCCATTACGCTATTTTCGTCGGGCTCATCAAACATCAGGCAGACCGGCTGCTGTGAGCGTTTTATGTATTGGTAGGCAAGCTTTTTTATGCCGTAGTAGTCCACTATCGCGTCAGAGATTTGCGGCCAGCCGTCGATGAGGTTCCACCAGATAATTCCGGTTCGGCGCCATTTGCCTATGCGGAAGCGCTCGATGAAGTATTTTTTGGCCTCAGCCTGCGAGATTTGGCTGGCGCGAGCGAAATCTTCGAGCGTGTTCGGCTCAAAACCGAATAGCGTGCGCACCTGTTTTGCCATAAGCGGGTTGCGGTAGGCGTATGGCGCGTCTTTCGAGCGCTCGGGCGAGGCGGAATGCACGCGCCATGCGTCGTTGTCCCAAGGCCAAAGCTTGTCGGCGGGTATAAATTTCTTTATCGACTCGGGCGATGGGCAGCCATGGTACCCAATTTCACTTGCGAAGTGCGCGGCTGCCGTGCTATAATAGTTACCCTTAAAGTAGTCGCGCGGCCCCCAAAGGTGGTCTTCGGGCGTCGGCTTGCCGGTAGCTATCGCTTCTGCGTCGCGATAGGGGCTTGACGGCAGATACGGGCGCGAGTCGTCAAGCAGCGCGAGCAATTTCGGAATCCATTCGCGCGTTATCGCGTTTTTCTGCGGGTCGGGATAGAAGTAGTCGCACTCGTTGTCGCCTGCCCAAAGGACAATTGAGGCGTGCCCGCGCAGCCGCTTGACTATTGCCGCGATTTCAGGCTCTAGGATTTTGCGGAAGGTTTCATCCTGCGGATATGCGGCGCAAGCCATCGCGAAATCCTGCCAGACCATTATGCCATGCTCGTCGCAATAGTCGTAGAATATGTCGTTTTCGTAGACATTCCCGCCCCAGCAGCGCACTATGTTGCAGCCGAGGTCATCGAGCATCGGGAGTATTTTAGGCAGCCTTTCGGCGTCGCGCGAGTGGAATGCGTCGACCGGAACCCAGTTTGTGCCCATTGCGAAAATTTTTTCACCGTTTATATAAAAGCAGAACTCGCCGCTGCCGTCTGCATCGGTGGTAGAGGTACGCTCGAGCCGGACGGTGCGTATGCCGAGCCTAAAGGTATGATCATCTATCACTTCGCCATCGCGCTCTAGTGTTGCACGGACAAGGTAGAGATTCGGTTCACCGTAGTTTTTCGGCATCCAAAAGCGCGCGCCCTCTACGGTAAATTCAAACCTGCCTGCTGTATGCCACAGCTCGTGCGTGGCGGTAAACCCCGTGTCCCCACAACTGCCGCGTAAAACGAGCCTTGCGCCGCGGATTTTATTGCGGTTTGACGAAATAGTAAAGTCCGCCGCAAGCCGCGCGGTTTTTTTGGATGTGTCGACGGAAACTGCGCGCAGGAAAATGTCTGATATATACTCGCCTCCCCGCTCCTCGAGCCAGACGCTCCGCCATATGCCGCCCTGCACCGCGCGCGGCATAATATCCCAGCCATATGCCGACGGCGCTTTGCGGACGTATAGGCTGTCCCAGTTGTATTTCATCGCCGAGGCCCCGAGCGGCAACGGGTATTTGCGTGCTTCGATAGTGTCTGGCTTTATGTGCACGACAAGCTCGTTTATCCCCCTCAGCAGCGAAAGCGGCCCAATCTCGTGCGGGATCAGCGCGTTCGCGGTACTGCCGACCAGCTCGCCGTTGAGATAGATGTCGGCAAAATTGTCTAGCCCCTCAAAAACAAGCCATGCGGGGTCAGAACCGCTATACTCAAACTTGCGGCAGTAGAATGCGTGCAGGCACTCAAGCTCCTGCAGAAGCAGTATATTTTCGCCGAAAAACGGGTCGGGTATGACGCCGCCGCGCTCAAGGTCAAGCGCGATATTGCCCGGCGCTTTAGCACAGAGCTTTCTAAACCCCGACTCCTCCAGCGCCGCAGCCGTATTTATTCCGCCGCGGTAGCTAAGGTAGCTTTCATGGTCGCTATAATAAAGCTCCCAGTCGCCGTCAAGAGGATAGCGCTTTTTCATCGTGCTTCGCCTCCGGCATATTTTATCCATTATATCATGCAGATTTTATGAATTCAAGAACAAGCGGTTTTAATTAATTAAAAATGCCGCCATGACGGCTTTTGTCAATGGGGCACATAATTTGGCAACAGTTTTGGTTATTTTCACGAAGTGGAAAAATTTTTCCGTGACCCCTTGAAAAAAACAATACTTTGTGTTATGATAATACCGCGTCACAAGATATTGTGCCTTGAGTTTCACCTCAGATTCCACATGTTGGTATATTTTAAATGATGCGGATTTACGGTATACAAAAAGTGACACTACTCGACTACCCCGACCGGACGGCGTGCACGCTGTTTTTTGGCGGATGCAACCTCCGCTGTCCATTTTGCCACAACGCATCGCTGGTTAGGCTCGACGCCAGGCCGATCGACGAGGGCGAGGTTTTCGAGTATCTAAAAAAGCGCAAAAACTTGCTCGGCGGCGTGTGCGTCAGCGGGGGCGAGCCGCTGATTCATCCGGAGATTGGCGAGCTACTTTCTCAGCTTAAAGAGCTGGGATACGACGTAAAGCTCGACACCAACGGCACAAACCCCAGCCGTTTGAAGGAGCTTGTAGAGCGCGGCCTTGTAGATTATGTTGCGATTGACATAAAAAGTTCGCCGGAGGGATACCCCGCCGCGGTTGGCGTCCCCGGTTTTGACGTCACTCCGGTGGACGAGAGCATAAAGCTTATGCTCGGCGGCGCAGTCGACTACGAGTTCCGCACTACCGCGGTACGTGGGCTGCATACTTTGCAGGACTTTACCTCCATCGGCGACTGGATCGCCGGCGCTAAGAGGTACTTTATCCAAAACTATTCCGGAATGGGCGACATTTTAAGCGGCGGCGAAGGGCTTTCCCCGTTTGAGGAGAGCGAGCTTCGAGCATTCCTCGCCGTGGTTTCCCCAAAAGTTGAATATGCCGCTTTGCGCGGAGTTTAAATATGAAAAGTATATAATTAAAATTTAGTATAGAGGTTATTGGGCATGCAATCGTATAGAGTGGTAAAGCGGGATTACAGAGTCGTAGATTTTGACATAACAAAAATATCAAACGCGATTACAAAGGCATTTGAAGCCAAAAAAGTCCCGTATACAAAAGATGTGATCGATCTGCTAGCGCTGAAAGTGACTGCGGATTTCGCCCATAAAGTCAAAGACGGGCTGATCCATGTCGAGGATATCCAGGACAGCGTCGAGACTGTGCTCATCCAAGCCGGTTACGCCGAAGTGGCGAAATGCTACATCCTCTACCGCAAACAGCGCGAGAAAGTGCGCAACCTTAAGTCGACCTTCCTCGACTATAAGGAGCTCATCGACAGCTACCTCAACAGCACCGACTGGCGCGTCAAGGAAAACTCGACGGTTACCTACTCGGTCGGCGGGCTGATACTTAACAACTCAAACAAGATTACAGCTCATTATTGGCTATCGGAGATCTATGACCCCGAGGTCGCCGAGGCGCAGAACAACGCCGACATCCATATTCACGACCTCGGCATGCTGACCGGGTATTGCGCCGGCTGGTCGTTGCGCCAGCTTATCACCGAAGGGCTCGGCGGAATCCCGGGCAAGATTTCCTCCTCGCCGGCAAAGCACCTCTCCTCGTTGTGCAACCAGATGGTCAATTTTCTTGGCATTATGCAGAACGAGTGGGCGGGCGCTCAGGCGTTCTCGTCGTTCGACACCTACCTTGCCCCGTTCGCGAAGGCTGACAACCTCAGCTATTGGGAGATCAAAAACTGCATCCAGTCGTTCGTATACGGCGTGAACACCCCAAGCCGCTGGGGCACGCAAGCTCCCTTTTCCAATATCACTCTCGACTGGACAGTCCCCGAAGACCTTGCGGACCAGCCTGCGATTGTCGGCGGACGCGAGATGCCGTTCAAGTATAAGGACTGCCAGCGCGAGATGGACCTTATCAACCGCGCCTTCATTGAAACGATGATCGAAGGCGACGCAAACGGGCGCGGGTTCCAGTATCCGATTCCCACATACTCTATCACGAAGGATTTCGACTGGTCGGACACCGAAAACAACCGCCTGCTTTTCGAGATGGCTGCCAAATACGGCACGCCGTACTTCTCGAACTACATCAACAGCGACATGAAGCCCAGCGATATACGCAGCATGTGCTGCAGGCTGAGGCTCGACTTGCGCGAGCTGCGCAAGAAGACGGGCGGCTATTTCGGCAGCGGCGAGAACACCGGCTCGATAGGCGTCGTCACCATCAACATGCCGCGCATCGCATACCTTTCCGAGGATGAGAAAGACTTCTACCGCCGGCTCGACCATATGATGGACATCGCGGCGCGCGCCCTTAAGACCAAGCGCGAGGTTATCACCAAGTTCCTCAACGAAGGGCTTTATCCTTACACTAAGCGCTATCTCGGCAGCTTCGACAACCACTTCTCCACTATCGGCCTTGTGGGCATGAACGAAGCCTGCCTTAACGCCAAGTGGCTGCGCTGCGACCTGACGCATCCCGAGGCTATCAAGTTTACAAAAGAAGTCTTAAACCACATGCGCGATCGGCTGCTCATCTATCAGGAGATGTACGGCGACCTCTACAATCTCGAGGCGACGCCGGCTGAGTCGACGGCATACCGCCTCGCAAAACACGACGTCGCGCGTTATCCCGACATCATCACCGCAGCGAAGCCCGGCGAGACGCCTTACTATACCAACTCCTCGCATCTGCCGGTGAGCTATACCGACGACATCTTCGAAGCGCTTGACAAGCAGGACGAACTGCAGACGCTTTACACCTCCGGTACGGTCTTCCACGCATTCCTCGGCGAGCGGCTGCCTTCATGGAAAGCCGCAGCCGACCTTGTCCGCAAGATTGCCGAGAACTACAAGCTCCCCTACTACACCCTTTCGCCGACCTACTCCATCTGCAAGGAGCATGGCTATATTACCGGCGAGCACTTCAGCTGCCCGACCTGCGGCGAGCCTACCGAAGTCTACAGCCGCATCACCGGCTACTACCGCCCGGTGCAGAACTGGAACGACGGCAAGGTGCAGGAATACAAACACCGCAAGGTCTATGTAATCGACACCTCTCGCCTGGCGATTGGCGCGCATGCAATAAAGAGCGAGCGCAAAGCCGAAGAGGAGCCGACAAAGGCTGAGGTATCGGCTGATGACACTCTTAAGAGCGGGCTTTACCTTTTCACCACCAAGGTTTGCCCGAACTGCAAGCTGGCCAAAAACCTCCTCGACCGCGCCGGCGTGCACTACACAGTGATCGACGCTGAGGAAAACCCGGAGCTTGCAAGAAAGCTTGGCATCATGCAAGCCCCGACGCTTGCCGATGTCGGCGGCGCTACCGCAAAGCTATATGCGGGCGTGCCGAATATCCGAAAGTACGTCGAATCGGCAGTGTGGGCATAGAGTATAAAGCGTAAAACTGATGAAGCTGCAATATAAAAGCCGCCTCGTACGGGGCGGCTTTTATATTATCAGTGCAAAAATAAAACCGCCCACAAGGGGCGGTTTTTTATTAGTCGTCAAGGTACTGCATCATGAACAGAATCAGCATCTCGGCGATTTCCTTGCGCTGCGCGTTTTCCTGCGGGAAGAAGTTTGACGAGTTGGGTCTCGGAAGCGCTACGCCAGCCTGCTCGAATATAGAAACCGCAGCTTTTGCGTAATCGCTGACTTTATTTGCGTCCGGGAAGCCGATGGAGCGCGCTGTAAACTTGAGGTTTATACCGGCGTATACCGCATAGCGTCGCAGAAGCTCGCATACCTGCTCGCGGGTTACAGGGTCGTCGGGCGCGAAGGTGTTTTCGGTCTTGCCCACGACTATTTTATTCTGCACCGCCCATGCTACATAAGGCGCGTACCATGCGTCGGGTTTGACGTCGGTGAATTTGTCGGTCTTATATGCGGAAACATTGACGCCGGCAAGTCTGCCGAGCACGGTAACAAACATCGCGCGGGTCATTGTCGCGTCAGGCGAGAATGTGGTGTCGGAAGTGCCGACGAACAGCTTGTTCAGATAGCAGTATTTGATAAATACGTAGTAGCGGTTGGGCTTGCCGTCTGGGTTGCTTGCTGAAGGCTCCACGTCATACTCGCGCACATCGGTGAACGGGTTGACCCAGTAATTGTAGGATATTACTACCCTGTCGGCGGATTTGCTTTCGATCTTAGCGTTGCGGTAGCCGATTTTTGCCGACTCAACGTTGAACTTGTAGCCGGACGCCGGCATAAGCGTTACCTGAACGGTGTAGGTGTTCCCGGCTTTAAACTGCGACGTAGTCGGGTTCCAAGTGATGCTGCTGATGTAATACGAGCTGTCGCCCGGCGTGCCTGAGGTGTCGGGCGATTTGCCGGCAGCGGGGTCGTCGATTCCGTACACCACAACGTTTTTAATTTCAACAAGACCGGGGAGCTTATCAAATGCGTATCTAAACTTTGCCGACGATGTGCTGTAGTCGGTAAGCGTCGCGCTCTTGCCGTTCACCGACGCGGTAAACTGGCTAGGGTATGACGGGAATGTATAGCCAGATTTCGGGGCGACAGTAAACTCGACAGCGTATGTATTGCCGGGCAAGAAGTACTCGCCAATGCCCATTTTTTCATATTTGTCGGTTTTATTGCTTGAGGCATTGTATTTATACCACTCCATACCCGTCACGGTGAACTTGTTATCGCTGGTCGAGTATGCTATGGAGCTGGGGAACTCGCCAGCAGCGGGCGATTTTGAGGTATTGACGTTGACGGAGGATATAACTGTCGACGAGGAGTCGGGTACTTGGACGGCGGTTGAAGTGTTAGGAGATATATAGAAGAGCGGTGATTCCGCCGTAAGCGAAGAGTTGCGCGTGTAGAAGTACAGCGGTGCGTAATATTGCAGCGCGCTGGTGTAAAAAATAGGTATACTATTATAGCCTTGGGAGATCTCAATAGTTGAGAAAATCGGTGAGTTTTTAGTTACGGTCTGGTCGGTCGCAATGCCGTAGCTGATGTAACCTCTAGCGCTTGAGTTAAAAGTAAGCAATCCGCCATAGCCGCCAAAATACTGGTAAAGCTGCCCTATCGAGTATTGGACGTCCGAGAGGACGGGATAGGGTGTGCCCACCGATATGGACTGCCGCGACGACATGCTGCCATTGCTTCCGACGGTGTAATAATATACCTTTGCGCCGGATTGCGAAAGCTTGCTGTCTTCTATAGTGAAGGAGTTAGTTCCCGGTTGCAGGTTATAAGAACCGGTCGGATAGAAACTGCTTTCGGGCGGAGAGGTTGCAACTGTGTAGAATATTACGCCGGCTCTATCGGAGGTGCAGTAGAATGTGCCTTTGTTTGTCGAGGTCAGAACAAAACTGCAATTGGTGAGAACGGGGTAACCGCTTGTCGTGGAGCTTGAGCCGAGCGATATTGACATTATTGTGGGCGACCGGTTGCCTGAGGTGTCGGAGGTGACAAAATACATTTCAGGCGGGGTGTTGCCCTGGAATGCGCTGAAATACAGCAGCGGGTTTATATTAAACGTGTTGCTCCCTGCCGAAATTAACTGTGCATTCGCTTCTGACGGCATTGATGTTATAGTTGTAGCGGAGAATACGTAATAGATAATCCCGCTTTTGTCGGATGTGTACGAAAATTCAATTGTCCCATCCGACTTCATGGTCAGGCTGTAGCTTGACAGTTGGGGATATTGGGATGCGGAGCCTGAACCGGAAGTGCCGACTATGAAATATTTAACGTCCGATTTTACTGTATTGCCGCCAACTTGCCTTTCTGTGTAATAATACACCACGTTGGAAGAATAATTTTCCAACGGAAGTTGCATCGGTCTTACTTCCGGCAAGAAACAGGACGACTTATTATTCATGTTGGAGTTATCGCTATAGTAGAAGGTGCACGGCTCAAGCACGTTTAGGCTTACTATAACGCTAGAGCCCGAACGGGAGCTTGAGATTATAGAAACATGTGTGCCTGAGCTGGAGCCGGATTGAGGCGATATTGTGAAAGTCTTATATGGAGAGGGATAAGGGTAAAACGGGTAATAAGTGTAGTAAGTGTAGTATGTAATGGTATAATATGAGTTAGTGGGCAAACCGGAAATCTCTACTGGAACAACGACACCCGGGTAGATCTCTACTTCCTTCCAGCTGGAAGAGTTACCAGCTTGATAGGCAAATATTCCACTATAGCCCCAAATGCCGTTAGTAGTACTGACATATAAAGTGCCCTTTGTGGAATCGTTCGGATTGCGTGTAAACCAAAGATCAACTGTTGGATAAAGCTCATTGTTCGCCGTCGCGCCGACCGGCAGAACCATAATTAGCATCACGCCGGCCAAAAGCGCAATGGCAAGTCTTTTTAACCACATATATAATTTCCTCCGTAAATTATTCAGCTGTTAACCTCAATAGTATCGCTATTCTACCATAAGCGAAAATAAATTACAATACTCAATGTCGAATATTATTAATATTTTTACATTTATATATATTGCTGGAGGATATTGTCAAATCATCCTTCCCTGCCAATTTGACGCTTGTGCGTGAAAAATGTTCCACGCATTCTTTACTCATGTAGAACAACAGGCAATAAAAAAGGGCGTCACAGCCCTTTGATTCTGTTATAAGTTTTATCTACCTGCTAAAAATTCCGCATCGCGCGTTTGCGGCGGTTGTATTCCGAGCGCGGGTTGACTATCTCACGCCAATCGAGGTCGCCGCGGTCAAGCGCGCGCACGAGTATTTCGGCTGTCGCTATGTTCGTCGCCACTGGCACGTTGTGTATGTCGCACATGCGAAGGAGCATCATGTCAATCTCATTGTTCTGTGCCTCGGGTGATGTGTCGCGGAAATACAGCAAAAGGTCTATCTCGTCGTATGAAATACGCGAGGCGATTTGCTGCGCACCGCCATGTGCGCCCGAAAGCAGGCGCTCTATCCGCAGGCCGGTCGCCTCGGATACGTATTTCGCGGTAATGCCGGTTGCGCAGAGGTTGTGGTTGCTCAAAATCCCACAATACGCGATGCAGAATTGGGTCATCAGCTCTTTTTTATTATCTGCAGCCATCAAGGCGATTTCCATATTTTTTTCTCACATTCCCTTCGTTTGCATTGTTGTATAAGTCATACCGGACGGGTGGAAAGGATATATTTCATAACCCTTTTTTTGTTTATCCCGCGGAAAGAGGTAAAAAGCGGGACGTTTTTGCCCGCAAGGCGCTGGGCGATGTTAGCAAATGCTGTCGCGGTATTTGTGCCCGGTAGTTCATCAATAAGCCCGCCTTTGAGCTGGAGCTCCGGCAGGCGGCTGTCATACGGTATTATTCCGATAAGCTGCAAGTATGTTTTATCTATTATATCAAGCACTGATGCTTGTCCCGGCGGGGGTTTAGACGCAAAGTCGAAACAGTTGATTATGAGGCGCTGGCTGAATATGCCAACCTCTGCTACCGCCGTGCCTGTACGCTCCGCAGCCCTAATTGACGTGGGCTGCATTGTCGATATTATAAGCGCCGATTCGGCAGCGGAAGCAGCCATCATAAATGTGTCGCCTTCATCTCCCGGGGTATCAAGCAATATGTACTCATATCCTTGTTCCTCGGCGGCGCGGTTTATCGTAGTGCGGAAAAGGGCGGGCTCAATTGCTTCGCTCTCTCCGGCAGGCGCAGCGCAAAAATCCAAAAGCGGGCTTCTGCGGTCGTGAATGACTGCTCGTGAAAACTCGACGCCTCGAAGCGCCACATCCCTGATGTCAAACACGACCCGGTCTTCAACGCCTAAAATTAAGTCAAGCGACCGTATGCCGAAATCGCAGTCGACAAGCAACGTTTTGTGCCCGGCTAGCGCAAGCTGCAACGCTAGGTTGGCGGCAACGGTCGACTTCCCTACTCCGCCCTTACATGATGTTACAATTATCTTTTTCACACCCATCTGTCACCCGGTCGCATCACGTCCGCCGTTTCCGCATATTTCCGCATGTTAATCTTAATAAACAATTTACATATCATGATTATAACATAATTTCATTAAAATTGTCAATGACATGAATTGATATTTTTTGTTAAAAACGTTTATACGAAAAACTATTTTTTTATTGTTCACAAAAAGTTCATCATTATCGCGGGTTCAGTGCTATAATATCATGTTACTATCTATTAATAAATAATAAAAAAGTTGACAAATATCGCTATGAACATTATTATCGTCGGCGGCGGCAAGGTGGGCGAAGAGATTACCGCCGCGCTCGCGAAAGAAGGACATGATATAGTCGTAGTCGACACCGACCCTGAGGTAATAAAAAAACTGACAGACGACTATGACGTTTTAGGCGTTTGCGGCAGCGGGCTTATCTGCGGAAACTTGCTTGAAGCGGGCGCCGCAAACGCACGGATTATCATTTGCACGACGCCTAGGGACGAAGTCAACCTGCTTTGCTCCATCATTGCTAAAAAGCTAGGGGTGCGGCACAGCATAGCGAGGGTGCGCGACCCGCAGCTTATCGAGCAGTTTAAATTCATGCAGACGGAACTGGGCATCAGCGCGCTCGTCAACCCCGATTACTATGCCGCATGCGAAATAGCACGGGTGCTCCAAATCCCCTCGGCGATAAAAGTCGACACATTTGCGAAAGGCAGGCTGTTTTTGGCAGAGGTAAAAGTCGAGCAAGGCTCAAAGCTTGCCAACATGGCTCTGCACATGATCCGCCGTAGCTTCGGCACAAAAATTTTGGTGTGCGCGGTGACCAGGGGTGATGAAGTCGTCATTCCTACGGGCGATTTCGTCCTAATGGCGGGAGACCATATATATGTTACCGCCTCTCACGCCGACCTTATTGCGTTTTTCAGGGCAGCAGGGCTTGATGGTGCGCGCGTTAAGGATGTAATGATAATAGGCGGCAGTCGCATTGCGGTTTACCTCGCCCAGCAGCTTCTAGATACCGGAACATCTGTAAAAATCATAGAGTTAGATCGAGACCGCTGCCTCGAGCTTTGCGGCATGCTCCCGCGCGCCACAATTGTATGCGGAGATGGGACAAGCGAGGGGCTGCTGCTTGAGGAAGGCGTAAAAAATATCGACGCATGCGTCACGCTCACCGGAATCGACGAGGAGAACATCATCATCTCGATGTTCGCGAAAAGCTGCGGTGCGCGCAAGGTCATAACTAAAGTGAGCAAAACATCACTGCTCGGCATGATGCATAGCGTAGGGCTTGACACTACGGTAAGCCCTAAAAAAGTAACGGCGAATATTATACTCCAGTACGTGCGGGCGAAGATGAACTCGAAAGGCAACAACATACAGACGCTTTACAAGCTTGTCGGCGACCGGGTAGAAGCGCTTGAGTTTATCGCGGGCGAGCACAGCGCGACCGTCGGCGTGCCGCTGCGGGACCTTAAAATCAAACGCAACGTGCTTGTTTCGGGCATTATACGAGGCGGGCATGTCATAATACCCACCGGCGCCGATATCATCGAGCCTGGCGACAGCGTGATTATCGTGACTACAAACCCGCACTTTACCGACCTTGACGAGATATTGGATTAGCACTGTATGAACATAGGATATTCGCTCCGTATTGTCGGCCGCATAATGAGGGTTGTCGCCGCGCTTATGCTTTTGCCCGCGCTTGTATCAGCCATTTACCGCGACGGGTATGCTGTGTGGTTTATTCTAAGCTCTGTGGTTATACTTGCGGTAGGCCTCTTACCGCTTATGCTAAAGACAGCCGATAAAAACATATATGCCCGCGAAGGCTTTTTTATAGTGGTGGCGACCTGGATATTGATTTCGCTCTTTGGCGCGCTTCCCTTTTACCTTTCGGGACAAATACCCTCGTATCTCGACGCGGTGTTTGAAACCGTCTCAGGCTTTACGACGACCGGCGCGAGCATTTTAACCGACGTCGAAAGCTTGGCGCCGAGCATGCTGTTTTGGCGCAGCTTTACCCATTGGGTGGGCGGCATGGGCGTGCTGGTGTTTGCGTTTGCGATTATATCGCAAGGCGACACGCGTGTTGTCCATATACTGCGCGCCGAGTCGCCCGGCCCGACTTATGGCAAGCTTGTGTCTAAATCCAAAATAAACGCGCAGATTCTTTACGGAATATACATCGCGTTGACTGTGCTTGAGTTTTTGCTTCTCGCCTGCGGCGGGATGCCGGTATTCGACGCGATGCTCAATGCCTTCGGCACTGCCGGTACCGGCGGCTTCGGCATCAAAAACACGAGCATCGGCTACTATAATAGCGCTTACGTCGACTGCGTCATAGGCATTTTCATGATGCTGTTTGGCGTAAATTTTAGCGTGTATTTTCTGCTGTTACGGCGCCGGTTAGCCGACGTCTTCCGCAGCGAGGAGCTGCGCTGGTATCTGGGCATTATCGCGTTTTCGACAATAACAATCGCGGCGAATATAATGCCGATATATAAGACAGTGAGCCGCTCGCTCCGCTACGCGTTCTTTCAGGTATCTTCCATTATCACCACAACCGGGTATACGACCGCCGATTTTAACGGCTGGCCCACATACTCGCAAGCCGTGCTTTTGGCGCTGATGTTCGTCGGCGGCTGCGTAGGCTCTACCGCGGGCGGACTTAAAGTGATGCGCATCATTATAATGATCAAGACCGCGATAAAAGAGATACGCTACAGCCTCGACCCGCGCTCGGTAAGCTCCGTAATGCTTGATAAAAAGCCGCTCGATCGCTCGGTCGTAACCGGCGTCAGCTCGTATATTGTCACATACTCGATTATTTTCTTTGTTTCGATACTTCTCGTTTCGACAGGCGGGCATGACCCTTTGACCACTATTACCTCGGTAATAGCATGCTTTAACAATATCGGGCCGGGGCTTGGGGTCGTTGGCCCCGCCGGCAACTTCTCTTCGCTGTCCGCGCTGGCGAAGGTTGTGCTCACATTTGACATGCTCGCCGGCAGGCTTGAGATATTCCCGCTTTTGATTTGGTCCGTACCGTCGGCATGGCGTAAATAACCATAAGGAGAAAATATATGAATGAAGAGCTTATTATCCAAAAATGCCTGGAACTTGGCGCGTACAAAGCCGGTTGCGCCAACGTTTCCGACATAACGTTCGACCCCAACCTGCGCAAAGCGTGCGAGGCTAACATTTGCGGTAATTACGGCAAAAACCTCACCTGCCCGCCCGCAATCGGCACGCCGGAAGAGCTGATCGAGCGCGCGAAGGGGTACTCGCGCATACTTGTGTTCCAGACGGTGTCGCAGCTTGAGGACAGCTTCGACATTGAAGGCATCGAGGCGGCACAAAATCGGCATAGTGAGCTTTCTGAGGAAATAGGGAAGCTATTTGATGTACCGCACCTTCAGCTCGGAGCCGGCGGCTGTCCGGTATGCGAGCGCTGCGCCGGCTTCGACGGTGAGCCTTGCCGCTACCCCGACCGCGCGGTCGCTTCGCTTGAAGCGTATTGCATCAACGTCGCGAAGCTTGCCGCGCTGGTCGGCATGAAATACATAAACGGACCTAATACCGTCACATTTTTCACAGGCTATCTCTACTGATAATAAAACGCCGGAGCCCGACAAAGCTCGGTTCCGGCGTTTTATTATTCGCCTTTGAATTCTACCAAATGCTTGAAATAGTCGAGATGGTACTTGTAGCTTTCCTCCGCCTTCTTTTTGCCGGTAAATACCGAGGCGGTGGAAAGCCTTCTTATGCAGAGTATTGTGTCCTCGGGGAATCTTCTGAAAAGTTCGAAATACTGCCCGATTGCTGTGTCTTTTAAATACATGCCGTAATCGTCAAAAGCTATATCGGGCTTGTATCCGAGCGCCTCCTCGAGCGGCAAAAAGCCGTTTTGGCTTTTTACCTGCTCATATCTGCTCGGGTCGAGCAGGCAGATAACCGACTCGCCCGCGAAAATCTCCTGCGAGAACGCTCGCTCGATTTGCGGGCCATAATACTGGCCTAACACTATCGCCGGGCCTTGCACGCGGTTTGAGGCTTCCATCGCTTCATTAAACTGCTCTTCGGTCATTATTGTCATATTTGCGAGTATGACCGTTTTTTCCCCGTCTCCGTTATAATCGCGCGGCATCAGGCTGCGGAATATATCCTCAGCCTGCTCTTTTTCGCCCAGCTGGAATATATACGGCCCGGCGTAAAGTATATGGATGTCATAATCGACCTGCGACGCCGACTGCGCGACCATTACCGCAATGGCAATCACGAAAAAGCCGATTACGATCACGGGCCATTTATAGTAGTACCAGTAGTTTTTAAACCAGTTTATAATTTTTTTCATTTTAATAACCAGCCTATCGGTCAGCCGTCTACGGCTGGTATTGTAGCTGCAGGCTGCAATGCCTTTCTCTGTTACTGCTGGAGCGGTTTCATCGTCGGGAACAGCAAGACGTCCCTTATCGACGCGTTGTCGGTCAGCAGCATAACAAGGCGGTCGACGCCGAACCCAAGTCCTCCGGTCGGCGGCATGCCGTACTCAAGCGCGCAGAGGAAGTCTTCGTCAACCTGCGCGTTTTGGCCTTGCGCTCGCTTTTCGGCAACCTGCTTTTCAAACCTCGCGCGCTGGTCAATTGGGTCGTTAAGCTCGGAGAACGCGTTGCCCATCTCAGAAGCGTTTATAAAGAACTCAAACCGCTCGGTGAAGTTGGGGTTGTCGGGGCAGCGCTTCGCAAGCGGCGAGATTTCTACAGGATACTCGTATATGAATGTCGGCTGTATAAGTTTATCCTCGACATATGTCTCAAAGAAGGCTTCGAGCACTTCGCCGCGCGTCGCAGTATCAGGGCACTCGACATTGTGCTCTTTAGCACACTTGCGCGCGGATTCGTCGTCCGCCCAATCGTCGTACGATACGCCGGCGTATTTTTGAACCGCCTCACGCATCGTCATCTTAGTCCACGGCGGCGACATGTCGATTTCCTTGCCTTGGTACACAATCTTATAAGAGCCGCAAATCTTCTTCGCGAGATGCGAGTACAGCTCCTCGACGAGCTCCATCATGCCCTTATAATCAGTATAGGCTTGATAAAGCTCTACGGATGTAAACTCGGGATTGTGGCGGGTGTCCATGCCCTCGTTGCGGAAGATGCGGCCGACCTCGTACACGCGCTCGAACCCGCCGACTATGAGCCGCTTGAGGTAAAGCTCGGTCTCGATGCGCAGATACATGTCGATGTCGAGCGCGTTAAGGTGGGTCACAAACGGGCGCGCCGCCGCTCCAATTGATATCGTATGCAGCACCGGCGTGTCTACTTCAACGAACCCGCGAGAGTCAAGAAATTCCCTTATTTCGCGGATAATCGCCGAGCGCTTTATAAATGTCTCTTTTACCTCGGGGTTGACGATGAGGTCGACATAGCGCTGGCGGTAGCGCAGCTCTGTATCCGTTAAGCCGTGGAATTTCTCAGGCAGCGGCAAAAGCGATTTCGTAAGAAGCGTCAGCGTTTTGGCGTGGACCGAAATCTCACCGGTTTTGGTTTTGAATATAAAGCCGGTGACGCCGATTATGTCGCCGATGTCTAATTGCTTTTTGAAAAACTCGTATTCTTCCTCACCGAGGTCGTCGCGGCGGAAATAAATTTGGATCCTACCCGACCCGTCCTGGATCGTCGCAAAGCTGGCTTTGCCCATAATACGGCGCGTAATAATCCTTCCCGCGACGCTGGTGTCAGAACCTTCGAGGCTTTCGAAATTCTCGCGGATCTGCGCGGAGCTGTGCGTGACGTCGAATTTTGTAATCCTAAAAGGGTCGCGGCCTGCTTGCCTTAAGGCATTAAGCTTTTCGCGCCTGATTTTTAGAAGTTCCGATAGATTTTCAGCGGTATTAGCAGTCTCCGGTGTGTATCCCGAATTGTCCGTCATCTCTTTTTTCCTTTTGTCTCCTAAATTTTTTATTTATTTTTTCTCAATATTAAGCACGCGCAAGGTGACTTCTCCGCCCGGCGTATGAACCGTGACGGTATCACCGATTTTGGCGCCTAACAGCGCCGAGCCTATCGGCGACTGGTCGGAGATTTTGCCGCTCATCGGGTCGGCTTCGGTTGGGCCGACGATTGTATACTCGGTTTCTTCGTTATAAGTTTCGTCGTAAACTGTCACTGTCGAGCCTATGCTGACGATGTCAGTAGAAATTTCGCTGTCGCTGATGATTTTGACGTTTTTCAGCGTTTCTTCCAGTTCGAGTATTTGAGCCTCAACTTTAGCCTGTTCGTTTTTGGCCTCGTCGTACTCGCTGTTTTCGGAAAGGTCCCCGAAAGCGAGCGCTTGGCGCAGGCCTTCTACTACTTCTTTGCGGCGAACGTTTTTAAGGTAATCAAGCTGCTCTTTAAGTTTTCTTAAACCTTCGTCAGTGATGTAGATCTGCTTAGCCATCTACCTCGTCTCTGCCTTCCGATAATGTATCTTTACGGCTCATTATCGGCCGAAATGCTCTCAAGCGACATTAATGCTTCTATCGCAGCTTGCAGCTGCGTGTCTTGCCAGTCGTTAATTTTATAAATATTTATGTGTTTTACCTCGTCGGCCATTTCGACGACAATGTCGGGCGCTATCCCCACGCCTTCGTAATTGTCCGAAAATGGGGGGTAATACATCCGCGTGGAAATTGATATTGCTGACCCGTCGTCGAGCGGGATTACCGACTGCATTGTGCCCTTGCCAAATGTTCTGGTGCCGACGACTACGGCTTTGCCGTAATCACGCAAGGCGCTGGTGAAAAGCTCCGCTGCGCTCGCGGTGCTTCCGTTGACCAATACCGCCATCGGCAAATCGATCGAGGATGCGTTTGAGTATATCGTGTCCCATTTGCCGTTGCGGTCCACCGCTCTAATTATCGGCCCTTCAGGCAAAAGATAGTCGAGTATTTCGGTTATGCTATCAAGCTCCCCTCCGGGATTGTACCTTACGTCGAAAACGAGCTTATCAACTCCCTCACGGGTTAGCTCATCCACAGCGGCAATAAACTGCTGTGGAGTCTTGGCGTCAAACTGCAAAATCTTGATTATGCCGATATCGGTTACTGTGCCGTCTTCAGTGAGATAGCGGTGGTACATGACCGTCTGCTCGGTCACATGCCGGCGGGTAATTGTAAACTCGATTTCGTCAAAAAACCCGTCTCCCGCCGGGCGCATGACCGTAAATTCGGCGACCGTCCCTGCCTCGCCGCGCATTTTTTCGATGGCTACATAGTAGCCAAGGTCCGAAACATACTCATCGCCGACGCGCACGATGAGATCACCGGGAAGCAGCCCTGCTTCAAGCGCCGGAGAGTCCGGCATGACGCCGGCGATTTCAATAGCGCCATACTCGGCGTTGTATATTACCAGTATGCCGATGCCTACCAAGTCGGCGTTTTCGTCGCGCATGAGCTCTTTAAACCGCTCAGCGTTCATGTATGTCGAGTACTTGTCGCCAAGCCCCCTCATGTAGCCCATTATAATTGAGTCGCTTAGGGCTGCTTCGTCGATCTCTCCGATATATAGCGAGCGCACGATCTCGTCGACGCTGGCGAGTTTGCGGTAGGCGTTCGTTTGCGCGGTTATTTCGGCAAGTTTTTGCGAGTATTTGTTGCTTGTCGCAAGGTAGGTCATCTGAAAGGTCAAAAGCACCGCTAGCAGGACGATTACCAATACGGTACCTATCGGCAATTTTATTTTCATATTTCGGTTCCTTAGCTTTAAAAAATAATTCCGCACAGGCGGCTGCGATCTGCCGTCGCGCGGAAGCGGCAACCGCGGCCGCGATTCGTTGCTGCCGAAAATACCGCAGCATTTAGAATATTCTAGGGCAAGGGAGCAAAAGGCATTATAATTATATTGTTCCTCCCGCTTATTATTCGGCGGGAGGAACGCATTCTATTGCGCAAGGCTGGTAGCCGGGCGGTATTTACGGTTTTACGACATACCCGTCGAGCGGGTTGACGGCGACACCGTTGATACGCACCTCGAAATGCAGGTGATTGCCCGACGAGTAGCCGGTGGTGCCAACTTTGGCGATGACGTCGCCTTGTTTTACCTTATCTCCCACTTTTACGAGTATCTTCGAGCAGTGGGCGTAGAGAGTAGCTTGTCCCCCGCCGTGGTCGATTATAACATAGTTGCCGTAGCTGTAATGGTAGGTTGCGGTAACTACCGTCCCGGCATTGGCAGCGTAGATATTGGCGCCCGCGTTTGCGGGTATATCTATGCCCTTGTGGAACTCGGTAACGCCGTTAAACGTGCGTTTTGTAAACCCTGAAGAAATGCGGTTATACTTAAGGTCGAGCGGCCAGATATATTTGCCGCCGACATAAACTTGCTGGGATCTGGCAGCAATCTCTTGGAGTAGCTTTTCAAGCTGTGCGTCGAGCTCTTCGTTATAACGAACCAGCTTTTGGTATTCTTCTTCGTTTTTACGGAGCTCGCGCTCTTTATTTTTTATATATGTAAGCGCGTAGCTTTGCTGCCTTTCAAGCTCCTCTTTTTTTTCCTCAAGGTCGGATTTTGTCTTTAGCTGCTCAGCCCGCATGTTTTCGTACTTCAGCTTGAGGTTGTTTAAGTCTTCCGCCTCAAGCTTCAGATCGTTCAGAAGCGTCGACTGGTAATCGAGCAGTATGGCGGTGCGCTCCGCATTGATGAGAAAATCGATTAGGCTTTCGGAGCTAAAGAGGATTTCGAGCAAATTATAGTCCTGGTCTTCGTACGCAAGCCTGAGCTGCGTCCTGAAGTCATCGTACTTTTTCTCAAGTATGCCTTCTTTTTCCGCCAGCCTCGTTTTGGTTTTTACTATTTCCTGCTCGTATTCCTCGATAAGCTTTTCAGTCAGCTCGATGTTTTGTTCTTTTAGAGCTATCTGCCTGTCAAGATAGTACTTTTGCTGAAGGAACGAGTTTATTTGGTTTTTTGCAGACGCTATTTCAGCTTTGTACTCCGCCTGCTTTTTTTCGTTTTCTTTTATTTGGTCGCGTAGCTTGGCGATCGCGGCGTTCGTATCCTCGGCTACCGTAACGATGACGCCGCCGCCTGGGAGCTGCAAAAGCAGTATTATTGCGCATAAAAATGCGCTTATCAGTTTTACCGCGCGGCGCGGCTGCAGCTTTCGCGGAGCCGCGCTGCTTTTAGTTGTGCTCTCGGCTGCCATAATTATCACGCCTTAAGGTATTTGCGCATTGAGATATAGCTTCCCACCACACCGGTCAGCATGCCTATCGCTAAAAAAGCGACGAGCAGCCATTTTGAAATCGAGTTAAAGCTTATGATATGTATCATCTGTAGCGTGTCGGAGATAACCATGCGCTGCAAGTATATGTAAATATACCATTCAATCAGATACGCAAGCCCTGCGGAGATAAGGCCGATAAACACGCCTTCAAGCATGAATGGCAATGTTATAAACCAGTTTGTCGCGCCTACGTAGCGCATAATCGATATTTCCTGCTTGCGCGTAAACACCGCGAGCTTGACGGTGTTCATGATGATGAAGATACTCACCACAAACAGCAGTATCATAAACCACGAAAAAACCACTATGATACCGCTTTTGAGGCTGTCGATCCGCTCCGCCACGTCCGAGCGGTCGCGGATTTTGTATATCCCGTCTATCTGATTGAGCTGATATATGAGCGTCGCGACTTTATCGTTGTCGTAATATGAAATGAGGAAATTGTCAGGATACGGGTTTTTCCCGGATAGCAGTATTTCTATAACCTCAGGGTAATCTTCATAGCGCTTCTTTTCCTGTTGGAGCGCCATTTCTTTTGTAATAAGGTCGACGCGCTTTATATTGTCGAGCTTGCTAACCTGCTCGGCAATATTCATAAGCAACACGCGGTCCTGGGTCGGAACCGAGCCTTCAATCTCGGTCCGGTTGGGGTTATAGACAATCTCGTATTTCGAGATAACCGGCATGTTGCTCCATATCGCATAGAGCGTCACGGTCGCGCAGACCGCGTTGCCGGCGTTGAGCTTATAGATGCTGCCCGGCTGCATGAGCTGCGAGGCGTCGCCGGGTACAACCGACCAGCCGAGGAAGTTGTTCGACGCGAGTTTGGGTATCGGCGCGTCGGCGAGCACCACCTCGTCGCCGTGGTTGTAGCGGTTGTTGTCAACGGGCGGGTTGCCTTCTATGCTCACGCCGCTCATGTCGTAAACAATCCCGTAGTTTGCCGTTTGCGGCTTGATGCTCCAAATGGCGTACATCGTGATCTTGCCGTTTTTCGCATCGGCAGGGTTCACGGTGTATTTTTGCCCTGGGGCATATGTCGGGGCGTCTGCGTTCGGGTCAAGCGACCAGCCCAAAAATTCTGCGCCGTTTTTCGCTTTCAGCGCGCCTGCCAAAAGCGCTTCTTCGCCCTCGGCGTACTCGGTGTCAGTCTGAACGAACGCCGAGATTGTATTAAGGTCGCCGAGGTTTTCCATGTTGTAGTCGATATTTAAAACGAGCAGCGCAAAGCTGCCCATCACTATTAGGCATGACATCAGGACGGTTATAGAGGCGATGCTCATCACACCGTTGCGCAACAGGCCCGAGATGCTCTGCCCGATGAAGTAAGTAATGCTATATCTGCGCATTCAGAACATACCGCCCATTCTGTCGTCTACTATCCTTCCGTCGCGGATCGTCACAACGCGCTGCTGGAAGTAGTCAACCAGCGTTTTTTCATGCGTTACCACGATGACAGTCTTGTTCCGCTTATGGATTTTAATAAGCAGGTTCATTATTTCAAGGCTCATTTTGGGGTCTATGTTGCCGGTCGGCTCGTCGGCTATTATCATGCGCGGGTTGTTTGCCAGCGCCCTTGCCAACGCCACACGCTGCTGTTCGCCGCCGGATAGCTCTGTGGGATAGCAGTTGTATTTGTCGGCGAGGTTGACGATGCTCAAAATCGTGGGGACACGCTTTTTTATTACGCTCGCCGGCTCTCCCACCACGCGCATTGCGAATGCTACGTTTTCGAATACCGTCTTATTCGGGAAAAGACGAAAATCCTGAAACACCACGCCAAGCTGACGGCGGTAGTACGGCACTTTGCGTTCAGGCATTTTTACAAGGTCGAACTCGTCGACAATTAGCCGGCCGGAAGTTACCCTTTCCTCGCGCAAAAGCAGCTTCATCAGCGTAGTCTTGCCGGCGCCCGACGGGCCGACGATGAACACGAACTCCCCGTCGTCGATATGAAGGTTAATTCCGTCAAGTGCCGTCGTGCCGTTGGGATAGACCTTTTTTACATTGCGAAAATCAATCATTACCGTTAATATAAATTGGCAGTGGTTAAAATTTTACGGGCTTTGAGGAAAGGTATTTTTTAACCATCAAAGCAACTTTGAAGGTGATAGCGTGTTCGAACTCACGCAAATCAAGCCCCGTCAGCTTGCGGATTTTCTCAAGCCTGTATACCAGCGTGTTTCGGTGGACGAACAGTTTGCGCGAAGTTTCCGATACATTGAGGTTGTTTTCAAAGAAGCACTGGATAGTCTGAAGCGTTTCTTTATCGAGCGACTCCAGCGACCCGCGCTTGAAAACTTCCTGCAAGAACATCTCGCAGAGCGTTGTTGGAAGCTGGTAAATCAGCCTGCCTATGCCGAGGTTCTCGTAGCTGACGATGTTCTTTTCGGTATCGAATACCTTGCCGACCTCAAGCGCGACCTGAGCTTCCTTGTAGGAGCGTGCGAGGTCCTTGATGTTGTCGACCGCCGTGCCGATACCAATGTTGACTTTAGTATAGAACTCCGAGCTTACCGTGTCGGCGATGGACTTTGCGATGCGCTCGATTTCTTTCGGGTCGTAGCCCGGCTTCATTTCCTTAACGAGCACGATGTCGTTTTCGCCAACGCTGATGACATAATCCTTGTTTTTGTCGGGGAACATGTTTTGGATTATGTCGTACGGCACGATGTCGTTTTTGCCGAAAAATTTAATAAGCAGCACGACACGCACGACATCGTTATTGAAGTGCAGCTCTTTCGACTTGATATAAATGTCGCTCGGAAGGATGTTGTCGAGGATAATGTTTTTAATAAAGCTGCTTTTGTCGTATTTTTCGTCGTAGAGGTTCTTAATGTTCGCAAGCGCAACGGACAAAATCGCCGCGTATTTTTCGGCGCTCTTGTCTTCACCCTCGACAAATACGATATAATCGGCTTTAGGCGATGAGCCGATAAGCTTGTAGGTATAGCCGCCCGAGGTTATTGCGTCGGAAGTATAGGCAAGCTCGTCACGGATGCCCTGGCGAGTCTCGCCTATGCGGGCAAGGTCGCTGCAGGAAATGATGACCCCGTTTTCGTCTATGACGCCGATAACCCTATCGACGGCATCTTTCATTTGATGGATTATCCCTTGAAACAATCTGTTAGACATAAAGCAGTTCCTTCCGCCTTTTTATATCATTTTGACGGTGCAGACGATCGCGGAAATAAGGTATGCGCCGAAGTAGACAACGAGCGAGTAGAACACAAGCTGCGGGAAGACGATGACGAAAATATTTAAGGCTAAAAGCAGAGCCGCGCCAATGATAACCGACGGGCTGTCATAGCCGCTGCCGAGGACCGGGAACTGCCTTCCGCCGGGCACCTTGCGCGCGCCCTTGCGTGCCATAAAGAAGAGTGCCGCCGCCGCAAACGGCAAAGCAAACGAAGCTATGCGCAACAGCACAAAGATTGCTCCCTTAACCGAGAGAGGAATCGCAAAGCCGTATTTTGCGCAGTATATGCCCATCCCGCCTACCGCTGCGGCTAGCGAGAAGAAGAAGAACCATCTGGGATAAAACGCGTAGATAAAGCAAAACGCGGTCGTAGCGATAACGAAAATTATATGGGTGCTTATCGAAAACGTGCGGAAAAGGAGCGACATAACAAAAAGGTATGCGGCCGAACCGAGCAGAATGGCCGACGAAAAAGGTTTTTTACTGTCGTCCACACGCTTTACGCGGAGCCAGATGTAATATCCCGCCGCAGCCGCAGTGAGCAGTCCTAGCGCTATCCAAATATATGGCAAAATCGCGTTAAAGCGGGTCATGAAGGCGATTGTCTCATTCTTCTTTATCAGAAGCAGTCCGACAATGAGCAAAGTCGCCGCTATGAAAAGCCCCATGAGCCGCGTGACTATAAGCTCTTCCTGTTGTTGGCTGCGCTTTACTTTTCTGGTGGCTGCGGTTTTACCATCGCCCAAACCTATCACTCCATTTGTCTTAGCAGTCTTAAGGTGGTTGTTCATACGGCTTATCCTTTTCCTTTTACGGGCGCCGGGCAAGCTCTGGCACCATAAGCCTTAATGCCGCCGTATCGCGCCGCTTTATTATAAAAGTTCGCATAACAAATTTCGGCGCATTAGCTCAAACTCGTATGCGAGCGCCACAAGCACATATAGCGGCGCAGTCTCGCACCGCAAAATGCGTTTCCCAAGCCCGCAGAGCGGGATCCCCGCCTCGCGCGCCATGTCGATTTCGCGCGCGGAAAATCCGCCTTCGGGCCCGACGGCAAACGCCACAACGCTCGGGGAAGCTTGTCCGACTAAAAGTTTCGGGAGCGGCACCACCCCGTCGCCCTCATAGCAGAGAAAGCGCAGGCCACTCGACGCTTTCAACTCCGACACGACATCCGGGAATAAAACCGGATCCCTCACCGTCGGAATGATTGCTCGCCCGCACTGCTTTGCCGCCTCTTGTGCGATTTTCCTTCTGCGAGCCTGTTTTTTCTCGGCATCTGCCGCGCTTACCAGTGTCCGCTCGCTTTCAAACGGGACTATTTCGGCGACACCAAGCTCCACGCTCTTTTGTATCGCAAGCTCAAAACGATCGCCCTTTGACAATGCAATATACGCAACAGCGTGGTATGGAGGCTCGTTTTCGCTGTCGCGTATTTCCTTGATGCGCGCAACTACGGTGTCGGACGTAATGCGCTCCGCTTCGCATATAAACTCGCGACGACGCATATCGCAGATTACGATTTCCTCGCCCCGCCTGATGCGCAGCGAACGTATGAGATGGAAAGCGTCGCCGCCGTCAATTGTGATATGCTCTGTGCCGATTTTCTCGTCCGGTACGAAGATCCTCACGGTACAGTCCAAAGCCTCGTTGCCTGCCCCCGTTGGGGCAGCGCGGGTAACCCTAAAATACTTCAGTATTATATATTATATTTTACTATTTGTCAAGAAGAAACCGGTGTTTTTTGTAAATTATACTGAATAGTGTTTTCAGTTTTCACAATTAGGTGCGGCAGTTTTTGTGATAAGTCACCAGTCGCCATTTCCCGCCAATTCCGGCGGCGGGATACCCCGAATTATGGCTTTTTAAAAAGTAGCGCCACCCAGTCGTTTTCCGTTATTGTGGCGGCGAGCGCCAGCCCGCCTTTCTCGAAGGCTTTTGTGACTTTATCCTTTTGCGGCTCGATTATCCCGGACGCTGCAAAATATCCACCGGATGAAAGGTAATCTTTCGCGTCGGCAGCCATGCGCAGGACGATGTCCGCAACGATGTTTGCGCATATAAAATCGTATTGGACATTGTGCGGCACTTTTGCGAGCAGGTCGCTTTCGAACGCGCACGCGTTTTTTATGCCGTTTGCCTCAAAGTTATCGCGTGCGACGCGAACCGCTACGGGGTCAAGGTCGCAGGCGTCGACAGCTTTCGCGCCGAGCAGCGACGCCGCTATCGCGAGTATGCCGCTGCCGGTGCCGACGTCTAGCACTTGCGCGCCGGGCTGCATGTACTGTTCGAGCAGCCCGGCGCAGAGCCTTGTGCTTTCGTGCGTCCCTGAGCCGAATGCCATGCCGGGGTCCATACGTATAACAATTGCGCCGGGCTCGGGGCTATATTCCTTGTCCCACGCGGGGACGACTACAAGCCGCTTCCCTATTTTGAGCGGCCTGTAGTATTTTTTCCAAGCGTCGGCCCACTCTTTTTCGCTTCTGCCGACCGCTTCAAGCTTGATTTTTAGCCCTTCCGCACCGGCGCGTTGCCTTATGAAGTCCGCGTACTCGCCAAAGTTTTTTTCAGCTGGCACGAAAATGCTGACCGCCGCGGGCCTGTCCGGGCGCTTTAGCTCCTCGTCAATTAGCTCGCCGTACCAGGTGCCTATCTCCTCGACGTCCCCCGGGTCTTCCACCATAATGCGGCTGTCGAGCATTGTGAAAATCGCAGCGACCCGCTCAAGGTCGCGCACGTCGCATTCAGCGCGTAGTTGTGTCCAGTCTTGCATACTATTATATACCTTTGCGGTTTCTAGTCTGATGTACACGGCGGCGGCATTATACTGCCGCTGCCTTAAGGGTATATGTTATCGGGTTATGCCCTGCTTTATTGCTTGCCGAAGAATCTGTTGAAAAAGTTTGTCTTTTTTGAGTTGTTCGCGGGGCTGCATGATTCCGCAAATTTGCGTAGGAGCTCTTTTTGCTGCTCTGTAAGCCCCTTTGGTACCTCGACATGCACGCTGAATTTCAGGTCGCCGCGCTTTGTCGAGTGCACATGCTGGATGCCTTTCCCGCGCAATGTAAACGTTGTGCCCGTTTGTGTGCCTTCGGGTATGGTGTATTTTATCCTGCCCTCAAGCGTCGGCACGTCGATTTCGGCGCCAAGCGCAGCCTCGACGAATGTTATCGGAACCTCGCAGTAGATATCGTAGCCTTCGCGCTCGAAAATCGGGTGCGGGCGCACGGTAATTATCAGGATTAGGTCACCCGTCGGGCCGCCGTTCCGCCCGTCGTTGCCCTGCCCCGGAAGCCCAACGCGCTCGCCGTCGTCTATGCCGGCAGGGATGGTTACGCTGAGCTTCTTGTTGACTTTTATATAGCCTTTGCCGTTGCAGTTGTGGCAGGGATTCCTTATAATCTTGCCCGTGCCGTGGCAATTTTCGCAGGTGCGCGTGGTCGAAAACAGCCCCAGCGCGGTGCGCTGGGTATATTTGACCGTACCCGTGCCGCGGCAGGTCGGGCAGGTCTCGGGCGATGTGCCTTTAGCCGCGCCCGTCGCCCCGCACTCTCCGCATTTTTCGATGCGGGCGTATGTGATATCCTTTTTGCAGCCGAACGCTGCCTCCTCAAAAGAAATAGACAGCCTAAAATGTATGTCTTCGCCGCGCTGAGGCGCGTTTCTGCGGGCGCTGCTGGTCTGTGTTCCGCCGAAGAAACTGTTTAAAATGTCGCTGAAATCGAAACCGCCAAAGCCGCCGAAATCGCCGAATCCGCCGAAGCCTCCGCCCATCGACGGATCGACGCCTTCGTGGCCGTACTGGTCGTATCGCGCGCGCTTTTCAGGGTCGGAGAGCACCGCGTAAGCTTCGTTTATTTCCTTGAATTTCTGCTCCGCTTCCTTATCGCCCGGATTCATGTCCGGGTGGTATTTTTTCGCGAGCCTGCGATACGCTTTTTTTATCTCTTCTTCACTTGCGCCGCGCTCTACGCCCAGTACTTCGTAATAATCGCGCTTGTTTTCTGCCATAAGCTGTCCTTCCGATTTGATAAACATACCACGGGGATTAGGAGCCCAAAGGCGCCGCCTTCGGGTTCCTAATCCCTGCCACTTTTATTTTATTCCGATGCTGAGAAAAATTTATTTATTCTCGCCTGTCTTGTCTTCAAAGTCTGCGTTGTAGTAGCCTTCTCCGCCTTCGCCGCTTGTCGAGCCTTCGCTTGTTTGCGCGTCGCCTTGCGCGCCGGTCGAGCGGTAAATCTTTTCGGATATCTTGAAGAACGCTTTCTGAAGCGCTTCGGTATCGGCTTTGATCGCCGCGACGTCGTTGCCCTTCATCGTCTCTTTAAGCTTGTCTATCGCCGCGCGGACCTCTGACTTTTCGCTCTCCGAGACTTTGTCGCCAAGCTCGGTGAGCGTTTTTTCCGCCTGGAATATAGCAGAGTCCGCATGGTTTTTAGCCTCGGCAAGCTCTCTTCTCTTCTTGTCTTCCTCGGCGTATTTTTCCGCTTCTTTGATAGCGCGGTCTATGTCTTCCTTCGACATGTTGGTCGTCGAAGTGATGGTTATATGCTGCTCTTTGCCGGTTCCTTTATCTCTTGCGCTGACGTTTACGATGCCGTTTGCGTCGATGTCGAAGGTAACCTCAATCTGCGGCACGCCGCGCGGCGCCGGCGGTATGCCGTCGAGTATAAACCGGCCAAGCGTGACGTTGTCGGCAGCCATCTCGCGCTCGCCCTGGAGGACGTGGATTTCAACCGAAGTCTGGCCGTCCGCCGCGGTCGAGAAGATCTGCGACTTTCTTACCGGGATCGTGGTGTTGCGCTCAATAATGCGGGTGAACACGCCTCCGAGCGTTTCGATGCCGAGCGACAGCGGGGTAACGTCGAGCAGCAGCAGGTCTTTGACCTCGCCGCCGAGCACCGCCGCCTGTATCGCCGCGCCGATCGCGACGCACTCGTCGGGGTTGATGCCCTTAAACGGCTCTTTGCCGATAAACCTCTTGACAGCCTCCTGGACCGCGGGGATGCGGGTCGAGCCACCGACGAGCAGCACCTTGTCTATCTGCGAGGGAGACAAGCCCGCGTCGGCGAGCGCCTGCTTTGTCGGGCCCATAGTGGCCTCGACAAGGTCGGCGGTAAGCTCCTCGAACTTGGCGCGGGTAAGCGTCGCGTCGAGGTGCTTGGGCCCGTTTTCGTCGGCTGTGATAAACGGCAGGTTTATGTTGGTGGAAGTGACGGATGAAAGCTCGATCTTCGCTTTCTCGGCCGCTTCTTTAAGCCTCTGGAGAGCCATTTTGTCTTTGCGCAGATCGATGCCGCCGTTTTCTCGCGCAAAGTTTTCAGCCAGCCAGTCAATGATGCGCTGGTCGAAGTCGTCGCCGCCGAGCTTGTTGTTGCCGTTGGTTGCGAGAACTTCGAACACACCTTCGGATATCTCAAGAATTGAAACGTCGAATGTACCGCCGCCAAGGTCAAAGACCATAATCTTTTGGTCCTTCTCTTTGTCAAGGCCGTATGCGAGCGCGGCGGCCGTCGGCTCGTTTATGATGCGCTTGACGTCAAGGCCGGCGATTTTTCCCGCGTCCTTGGTCGCCTGGCGCTGCGAGTCGGTAAAGTACGCGGGAACCGTAATGACTGCTTCGGTAATCGTGGTGCCGAGATATGCCTCGGCGTCAGCCTTGAGCTTTTGCAGGATCATCGCGGATATTTCCTGCGGGGTGAAGGACTTGTCGTCTATACGGACCTTGTAGTCGGTACCCATGTGACGCTTAATGGACATGACAGTGCGGTCGGGGTTGGTGATAGCTTGGCGCTTCGCCACCTGGCCGACCATGCGCTCGCCTGTCTTCGAAAATGCCACGACCGAAGGGGTAGTGCGCGAACCTTCGGCGTTCGGGATGACTTTTGGCTCGCCGCCTTCAAAAACGGCGACGCACGAGTTAGTCGTACCTAAATCTATGCCTATGATTTTCCCCATATATTTCTCCTTGCTTTGATTTAGACTCAAGGGTAATGCCGTGTAAAATTAATATCAGCCGCGCCGCATAGCCGGCGCGGGGAAATTAGTTGGCAACTTTAACCATGGCGAACCGGAGCACGCGGTCGCCTTTTTTAAATCCGGGCTGGAACACTTCGGTGATCTCGCCCTCGCCGTGAGCGTCGCTTTCCTCGTGCATCACGGCGTAATGCAGGCTCGGGTCGAATTTATCCCCCGGCGCGCCGAAGCGTTCTATGCCCATCTTTTCAAACGCTTTGCCGAACATGTCGAAAGTCATCTTGATGCCTTCGAGCATTTTTTCAAAGTCGTTTGTGCCGGCGCTGATATTCAGCGCTCGTTCAAGGGCATCGTAAACCGGGAGTATCTCCTTTAGCACATCCGCGTAAGCGTCCACATATATTGCTTGCTTTTCCGCGGCGGTGCGCTTGCGGTAATTTTCATACTCGGCATATAGCCTTACAAATCTGTTTTTTTCATCGTCCAGCGTGGCGCGGAGCTTTTCAAGCTCGCCGGAAAGGCGCTTTATTTCGCCTTCAAGCTTGCGCACCTCTTCCATCTCGCCACTGCCCGGTTTTGCCTCATCTTTTTTGCCTTCCGCCTCACAGCCGGCAGCCCCTTCACCTTCGGATTTGCCTGCATCGGCAGCCTCGGGCTGGGCCTCTTGCGGCGTGGCTGCACAATCGCATTCGCAGGCCGGCGCCTGATGGGCCTCGCCTTCGGGAGGCTTCGGGGTTTCGGCTGCGTCCGCGGCAGCTGAGTTGTCAGCTGTATTTTCCTGCGCAGTCATATCAAGCTCGCGCTCGCTACCATTGTTCATGATTCCGTTTTCCCTTTCGTTTACCCTTTCAATATATTTTAGTACCGCTGCAAGGCTAATCTTCCGGCGGCTTTATATAAGCCTCATCGTCCGGCGCAGTTGAAAGCCCGGGAATAATACCTGCCGCCCTTTTCGATATGCAGTCGGCTAGGTGTTCCACTGTCGCGATTACCCTGCTGTAGTCCATGCGGCAGGGGCCCAGCACCCCGATTGCGCCGACGACGCGGCCTCCCCGCCTTATTTTTCGGAATATGAGCGATGAATTATGCATTACCTCGACACGGCTTTCGCCGCCGATTATCACTTGCGTACTGTCGGCGTCGCGTTCTGATATGATGTTTAGTATATCTTCTTTCCGCTCGAGCATTTTAAGCAGTTCTTTAAAGCGCTCTACGTCTGAATACTCGGGGTATTGGAGTAGCAAGTTTATACCCTCTACATGCAGGTCGCCGCTGTCGATCTCGCCCACTGCATCGTAAATGTACCTTATAATCGACGATACGAGCTGCTCATACTCCGACAGGCGGCTTGTCAGCTCCATTATCACCGGCAGCGTTATCCTTTCCACCGGAATGCCTGTCAGGTATGCGTTAAGCTCTATCTCCAACGTGCGCAGCATCTCGTCGGTCACGACCATGGGCGAGCGCACATACTTGGTCTTTACGATGTCGGTGCTCGTTACCAAAACGAGAAGGAATGTCTGCGTATCAAGGTAAAGCAGCCTTATATGCGTGATTACGACTTCATGCTGCGGGGGCTTTACCGTCAGCGATGTGTAGTTTGTCAGCGAAGAGACGAGCTTGGTCGCCGCCTCGAGGAGCTTGTCAAGCTCCTCAATCTTTGACTTCATGAGGTTGTTGAGCTGACGGAGTTCCGCCGACGTGAGCCGGTATTTTTCCATGAGGCTGTTGACATAAAACCGGTAGCCGCGCTCGGATGGGATTCGCCCAGCCGAAGCGTGCGGCTGCTCGAGGTATCCTAGAGCCTCAAGTTCGGCCATCTCGTTGCGTATCGTAGCGCTCGACAGCGTGATGTGCTGATGTTGCGCGAGGTATTTGGAGCCGACTGGACCCCCTACTCTGATATGCGCATTAACTATCGCGTGCAGAATTTTCTTTTTGCGCTCGTCAAGTTCCCCAAACTCGGCATTCATGCTCCGTCACCCCGCTTTCATACGAAATTTAGCACTCGTGCGCTTTAAGTGCTAACAGGCATTATAAAATATATCATTATTTTCCCATTATTTCAAGATGTTTTGTGATTAGATTTGTTAATTATTTGTAAAGCCCATATTGCCGTGTGCCAAATTGAGGACAGTCGCGCTTTGCCGCCTTACAAAGGACAACTTTCACTTGCAAAGCGCGCAGAGGGGTGATATAATAAAATAATGTATCAAAATGCGGCGCCTTGGGCCGGCTAAATACAGTATTGAGGTGAATTTCGTGCCCAACAAAAGCGGCGAGAGCGTTCACAAAGGACACAGGAACCGACTTCGAGCAAGGTTTTTGAGAGAAGGACTAGCAAGCTTCGAGCATCACAACATGCTCGAGCTACTGTTATTTTATGCGGTGCCGCGGCGCGACACGAACGAGCTTGCGCACCGCCTCATAGACCGCTACGGATCGCTTTCGGGCGTGTTCGACGCCGACGTGGACGAGCTGGTCCGCGGCGCGGGGCTCAGCGAGAGCACCGCCGCGCTTATTAAGCTTGTGCCCGCGCTAGCGCGCGAGTACCTGCTCGACCGCGGGGCTCGCGCCTCTGATCTCGACAGCTTTGAGAAAATCGGCGCATATCTTTGCGACTATTTTATGGGATTCTCCCGCGAGGTCACCGTGGTGATGCCGATATCTGCGGGCGGCTCGCCGGGCTCGCCTGTGGCAATCAGCGAAGGTACGCCCGACGGCTGCCTGCTTGAGATGCGCAAGATTGCCGAATGCCTAATACGCGCGAATGCGTGCTCGTTTATTTTGGCGCACAACCATACGGGCACTAACGCTGAGCCTTCGGACGCCGATATAGTGGCGACAAAGCTTGTGAGCGAGACATTTGCGCGGCTGGGTATACCGCTTAGGGAGCATTATGTGGTCTCCGGCCGCAGCTATAAGCGTTGTTTTTCGTACATACCAGATTTATATGCTTAAAAAGCTTTGCGGGCAGCCGCCCGCCAAAAAAACCCTTTTGGGGCAGTTACGATGAAAGAAAACAGGTTTAAAATAAGAAGCGACTTTAAGCCCGCCGGCGGTCAGCCGGAAGCGATAGAAAAGCTCGTTGACGGCGTGCTGCTCGGGTATAGGGAGCAAACGCTTTTAGGCGTCACCGGCTCGGGCAAGACGTTTACAATGGCAAATGTCATCGAACGGCTGCAGCGCCCGACGCTTGTGCTTTCGCACAACAAAACGCTCGCCGCCCAGCTTTGCTCCGAGTTCCGCGAGTTTTTCCCAGACAACGCCGTTGAGTTTTTCGTCTCATATTACGATTATTACCAGCCGGAGGCATATATTCCCGGCAAAGACCTTTATATAGAAAAAGACGCGCTTATTAACGACGAGATAGACAAGCTCCGCCACAGCGCTACCTCTGCGCTGTTCGAGCGCCGCGACGTAATTATCGTGGCGAGCGTGTCTTGCATCTACAGCTTGGGCGACCCGGCGACTTATACGAAGCTAATGATTTCGCTGCGCCCTGGCATGGTAATGGAGCGCGACGACCTCATCCAGCGGCTCATCTCGATCTCATACGAGCGCAACGACATAAATTTTACACGCGGCAAATTCCGCGTGCGTGGCGACGTGGTGGAGATTTTCCCAGCGTCGTCGACCGACAAAGTCGTGCGCGTCGAGTTCTTCGGAGAGGAAATAGAGCGGCTGACCGAAATCGACGTCCTAACCGGCGAAATCCTGCGCGAGCTGCGCTATGCGTCTATATTCCCCGCGACGCACTATGCTATCGACGAGGAGCGGCGCGAGCAGGCTCTGCGCGAGATTGAGGCTGAGCTTGAGGAACGTGTCGCATATTTCAAAAGCCAGGGCAAGCTGGTCGAAGCGCAGCGCATCGAGGAGCGCACACGCTACGACATGGAGATGATACGCGAGATAGGCTACTGCCCCGGCGTCGAAAACTACTCTCGCATACTCGCGGGCAGGCCGCCGGGCTCGACTCCCTATACGCTGCTCGACTATTTCCCCGATGATTACCTTATATTCATCGACGAGTCACACGTCACCATCCCGCAGCTGCGAGGAATGAGCGGCGGCGACTACAGCCGCAAAAAGAACCTTGTAGATTACGGGTTCAGGCTTCCTTCGGCGTTCGACAACCGCCCGCTTTTCTTTGATGAGTTCCTCGAGAAGATGGGCACGGTCATATATGTCAGTGCGACGCCGTCTGAGTTCGAGCGCTCGCGCTCGGGCCAAGTCGTTGAGCAAATTATAAGGCCGACCGGGCTTGTCGACCCCGAGGTCGAGGTGCGCCCGGTCGACGGGCAGGTGCTCGACCTGATGCGCGAGATAAAAGAGCGGGTCGAAAAAGGCGAGCGCGTGCTTGTCACCACGCTTACGAAGAAAATGGCCGAGGACTTAACCGAGTTCCTCGAGATGAACGGCATACGCGTACGCTATATGCACCACGAAATCGACACTATCGAACGCATGGAGATTGTGCGCGATCTGCGGCTCGGCGTGTTCGACGTGCTTGTAGGGATTAACCTTCTGCGCGAGGGCCTCGATATACCCGAGGTATCGCTGGTCGCTATCCTCGATGCCGATAAAGAAGGATTTTTGCGGTCGGAAGTCTCGCTTATCCAGACGATCGGACGCGCCGCGCGCAACGCCGAGGGCAAGGTCATTATGTATGCCGACAAGATTACCCCGTCGATGCGGCGCGCTATCGACGAGACCAACCGCCGCCGACAGATTCAGCAGGATTACAACAGAAAGCACGGCATCGAGCCGCAGACGATAAAGAAAGCGGTGCGCGACATAATAGAGATAGGCAAAAAGGAAGCCGAGGCGGCAAAGCCGCTGCCGAAGCTGCCGTCACAAAAGAGGCTCCCGAAAGAAGAAAAAGAGCGGCTTATTGCGGAGCTTACAAAAGAGATGAAAGAAGCCGCTCGGAAGCTCGAGTTCGAGCGCGCCGCATATCTGCGCGACCGCATCGCGGAGCTTTCAAAAATGTAAAGCCCTCTCTGTGGTATTAAATTTAAATTAAAGGGAAACGGGTAGATGTCTAGCCAATATATAAAAATACGCGGGGCACGCGTGCATAATTTGAAAAACGTAGACGTAGATATACCGCGCGACAAACTCGTGGTGTTCACCGGGCTTTCCGGCTCGGGCAAATCGTCTTTGGCGTTCGACACGCTTTACGCCGAGGGGCACCGGAGGTTTGTCGAGTCGCTTTCGTCTTATGCGCGGATGTTTTTAGGACAGCTTGACAAGCCGGACGTCGACTCGATTGAGGGGCTGTCCCCAGCGATTTCGATTGACCAGAAAACCACGTCCCGAAATCCGCGCTCCACGGTCGGGACGGTTACCGAAATATACGACTACCTGCGCCTGCTTTACGCGCGTATCGGCATACCGCACTGCCCTATCTGCGGCAGGGAGATCCGCCAGCAAAGCGTCGACCAAATACTTGACCAAATCATGTCGCTGCCCGAAGGCACGCGCTTTATGGTGCTCGCGCCGGTCGTGCGCGGCAAAAAGGGCATGCACGAGAAAGTGTTCGACGACGCGAGGAAAAACGGTTTTGTGCGCGTGCGGGTCGACGGCTACCTTTACGACCTTTCATCCCCGCCGGAGCTTGAGAAAAACAAAAAGCACAACATCGAGATTGTCGTCGACCGGCTTGTGATGCGCCCCGACTTGCGCTCGAGGCTTTCCGACTCGGTGGAAAGCGCGCTTGGGCTTTCGGACGGCAGCGTTATAATCTCGATTGTCCCGCGTGAGGGCGAGCCGCTGCCGCCGGGGGTTGAGGGTGAGATGTCGTTTTCGCAGAATTACGCCTGCGAGGAGCATGGCATAAGCATCGGCGAGCTTGCGCCGAGGATGTTTTCTTTCAACAACCCCTACGGCGCCTGCGAGGAGTGCTCGGGGCTTGGCGAAATGCGGGTTATCTCGCTCGACCGCGTCATACCCGACAAAACCAAATCGCTGCGCGACGGCGCGATTGTCTGCAACGGGTTTAAGAGTATCGGCGAAAACAGCTGGATGGACCCGCTTTACGAGGCTGTCGGCAGAAAATACGGCTTTACGCTCGACACACCTATCTGCGAGATACCGCCCGAGGGGCTGAAAGTGCTCGCTTATGGGTCAAATACCGAAACTTTCGACGTCGTACGCGAGTATGAGGGTAAGGTCCGCTATCAAAGGGGCGTGCGGTTTGAAGGCATCATCAACATGATTCAGCGCCGGTACGAGCAGACGCACGACGAGTATTACGAAGAATTTGTCGAGAGCATTCCCTGCCCCAAATGCGGAGGCAAAAGGCTGAAGCCCGAGATACTTGCGGTAACCGTAGGCGGGCTTAACATCGCCGAGCTTTGCGACTTGCCCGTCACCGCGGCGAAAAAGTTTATTGAAGAATTAAAACTCACCGAAACCGAAGCTACCATCGCGCGCGACATACTAAAGGAGCTCAAGGCGCGGCTTGGGTTTTTGGAGAACGTGGGGCTTGATTACCTGACACTATCGCGCTCGGCGGGTACGCTGTCGGGCGGCGAGGCGCAGCGGATCAGGCTTGCCACGCAGATAGGCTCGTCTCTGATGGGAGTGCTTTACATCCTTGACGAGCCGAGCATCGGCCTTCACCAGCGCGACAACCATAAACTAATTGACACTCTAAAGCGTCTGCGCGACGTAGGCAACACAGTTATCGTCGTCGAGCATGACGAGGAGACGATGCTTGAGTCCGATTACATCGTCGACATCGGCCCGGGCGCAGGCGTGCATGGTGGGCAGATTGTGGCTGCAGGCACGCCCGCCGAGGTTATGGCTAACCCTGACTCGATAACCGGCGCGTACCTTTCGGGCAAAAAGCGCATCGAGGTCCCGAAAGAACGCCGGCCCGGTAATGGCAAGTTTTTGCGCGTCGTCGGCGCGCGGGAGAACAACCTCAAAAACATCACGGTCGACATCCCGCTCGGCATGTTCGTCTGCGTGACCGGCGTATCCGGCTCGGGCAAGTCGTCGCTCGTCAACTCTGTCCTTTACCGCGCCCTTGCGAAGGAGCTAAACCACGCATACGCTGCGCCCGGAAAGCACGACCGCATTGAGGGCATCGAGCACCTTGACAAAGTAATCGCGATCGACCAAAGCCCGATAGGCCGCACGCCGCGCTCTAACCCCGCGACTTACACCGGGCTGTTCAACGACATAAGGGAGCTTTTCGCGAGCACGCCCGACGCGAAAATGCGCGGCTACACCGCCAGCCGGTTCTCATTTAACCTCAAAGGCGGGCGCTGCGAAGCATGCGAAGGTGACGGCGTCAAGAGGATTGAGATGCACTTTTTGCCCGACGTATACGTCACCTGCGACGTTTGCCACGGCAAGCGCTACAACCGCGACACCCTCGAGTGCAAATACAAGGGCAAAAACATATATGAAGTGCTCGAGATGACAGCCGAGGAGGCTACCGAGTTTTTCGCCAATATCCCGCGGCTTTACCGAAAGCTCAAGACGCTTTGCGACGTCGGGCTTGGTTATATCCGGATAGGGCAGTCGTCGACCACGCTGTCGGGCGGCGAGGCGCAGCGCGTCAAGCTCGCGACCGAGCTTTCGCGCCGCAGCACGGGCAAGACGATATATATCCTCGACGAGCCGACGACCGGCCTTCACACCGCCGACGTTGATAGGTTGATTTCAGTCTTGCAAACGCTTGTCGACTCCGGCAACACCGTTGTGGTCATCGAGCACAACCTTGACGTTATCAAGACTGCGGATTATATAATCGACCTTGGGCCTGAGGGCGGCGACGCGGGCGGTGAAGTGGTCGCCACAGGCACGCCTGAAGAGGTGGCTATGTGCGAGCGCTCTTATACGGGCAAGTTCTTAAAAAAAGTGCTCGGCAAAAGCTGAGCCGGTCACCGTGCAATTTTTCCGCAACGGGGTCTTTGTTATGCCTTCCCATTCAATACATTTGCTTGTAGCGTATAATTTTGAGCCGAACGGCTCGCCCGAGTTTTATACCGGCTGCATTGCGCCCGACGCCGTGCGAGATCGCGAGGACAAAGACCGCACGCACCTGCGCGATTTGCCGGAACACGAGCGTCCCGGCGCGCTCGCGGGGCTTGCCCGCAAGCTTGACCTTAGCCGAGGCGAAAACCTTGGCGCCGTGCTGCACCTTTACACCGATATTCTTTGGGATACCTCGCACCTTAAGCGATACATTGAGTCGTACGGCGAGGGCTGGTTTCTGCCGTACCGGCACGAAACTGCTATCGCGGGCGCATGGATGTTCCACCACATGCCGCATATCCGCAGGCTTTGGGAGGTTGTCGCGGATGCCGCTGAAAAAGGTATTGGTTTTAATGCTTGCAAAGCAGTTTGTGAGGGCGTCTTCCCCGGTTGCGAAAAACTATGCGGCACACAGTGCGGCGATGTCAGGGGCATGATACTCTACAACTTTAACTGGAACAAAACCCACAATCCCGAGCCAAGCCAAGCGTTCCCTCCAAGCGTAATAAGCGAGTTCGCGAACCATGCCGCACGGTCTTTTGCCGAGTTTTTGAAAGAGTACGGGTTATAGGTTTTATGGGAGCATTCCCTTATAAGCTCCCACAATTCGTTAAAAAATTTGCGCCGCCCTCCGGTTCCCTTATCCTTAGGGCGGCTTTAGCTGCACAAGTAAAATACCCCGCAGCCATAAAACTGCGGGGTTTATTTGTAGCTAATTACATAATTAAAACAGCGAAAGCTGGTTCGTCTCGGAAAGCCCGTCGAGCACGCCATTCTCGGCGAGGACGTCTATTACCGGCTTTGAGAGCCCCGCGCGGATGCGCAGGTCCTCAATCGAGTAAATCTCCTCTTTCGCCATGACCTCGGCGATGTTGCGAGCCGCCGTCTCGCCGATGCCGGCGAGCGAGGAGAACGGCAGCCGGATTTTGCCGTCCTCGGGCTTGAAGACAAATGCGTCCGACTTTTTGAGGTCTACCGGTAAAAACTCAAACCCGCGCGCGTAAAACTCGTTGACGAGCTGCAGCGTCGTCACCATCGCGGCTTCTTTTTGCGAAAGCTCGCCGTTCTTTTTGCTTGAGAGCTCCTCAAGCACGCGCTCGACTTCCCTTTTGCCGCGCATGACAAGCTGCGCTTCAAACCCGCCTGGTGCTACAGTGAACATCGCGGCGTAAAACTCGAGCGGGCGGTATACCTTATACCAGCCGAGCCGAATCGAGCTCATCGCGTAAGCCGCTGCGTGGGCTTTCGGGAACATGTACTTGATTTTGCCTAGCGACTCAATATACCAGTCGGGCACGTTGTGGGCTTTCATCGCCTCGACCATCTCGGGCTTGAGCGGCTGCCCTTTTTTGTTTTTGCGCACGAACTCCATAATTTTGAACGCGTCGCTCGGGTCAAGCCCGTATTTCATAAGCGTCAGCATTATGCCGTCGCGCGTTCCGATAACCTCCGAAATCGTGCAGATGCCGCTTCGTATCAGCTCTTGAGCGTTGCCGCTCCACACGTCCGTACCGTGCGTGAGTCCCATTATCTGCATGAGGTCGGCAAACGACTTCGGCTTTGCCTCCTCGAGCACCGGCAAAACGAACGAGGTACCCATCTCCGGCAATCCAAGCGTGCCAAGCTTTATTCCACCGATGTCATCGGGCTTTATGCCCAGAGGCTTTGTCGAAAGAAAAAGCTCGTACACTTTGGGGTCGTTCATCGGTACGCTGGTTACAGGGATGCCTGTGAACTTTTCCATCCATTTGTACTTGGTCGGCACATCGTGCCCGAGCTCGTCGAGCTTCAGCAGTGTGTCGTGCAGGTACTCGAAAGTAAAATGAGTTGTGATGACGCCTGAGCCGGGGTCGTCGGCGGGGTGCTGCACCGGCGTGAAGTCGTATATCTCCATATCGCGCGGCACGACGACTATTCCGCCCGGGTGCTGCCCGGTCGTGCGCTTGACGCCGACGCAGCGCGAAACGAGCCGGTTTACCTCCGCCTTTGATACTTTCAGCCCCTTGCCTTCGATATATTTCATTACAAAGCCGTATGCTGTCTTCGACGCGAGCGCGCCAATCGTGCCTGCGCGGAAGACGTTTTCGGCGCCGAACAGCTCCTCGGTGTACTTGTGGACCTTCGCCTGGATTTCGCCGCTGAAGTTGAGGTCGATATCGGGCGACTTTTCGCCGTAAAACCCTAGGAATGTCTCAAATGGGATGTCGTGGCCGTCGCCGTAAAGCTTCGTTCCGCATACGGGGCAGTTTTTATCGGGCAGGTCGAAGCCCGAGCCGGCATTAGCCTCATTAGAAAAATCGCTGTATTTGCAGTTTGGGCACACATAGTGCGGCGGCAGCGGGTTGACTTCGGATATCCCCGCGAAGAACGCGACCGCCGACGAGCCGACCGAGCCGCGAGAGCCGACAAGGTACCCTTGGCTTTCGCTGAAAGCAACGAGTTTCTGCGCAATTATATACAGCACCGCGAATCCGTTTTTGATAATCGACGTAAGCTCGCGGTCGAGCCGCTTCGATACGGCTTCGGGCAGCGGGTCGCCGTATATCGCCTTTGCGCGGCTGTAGCATAGGTTTTGCAGCTCCTCCTCGGCTCCTTCCATTTGCGGCGTGAACGTGCCTTTGGGGAACGGGCGGATATCGTCTTCCACCATGTCGGCGATTTTGTTGGGGTTTGTTACCACCACTTCCCAAGCTTTTTCGGGCGGAAGGTAGTCAAACTCGGCGAGCATTTCGGCCGTCGTGCGGAAATACAGCCCAACCTCGCGGTCGGCGTCTTGGAACTTCATGCCCGAGAGCAATATCTTGCGGTATATCTCGTCGTGCTTTTCGATAAAATGCGCGTCGCAGGTCGCGACGACCGGCTTGCCGTATTTTTCGCCTAGCTCTATGATTTTTTTATTGAGCGCAACAAGCTCGTCACGGTTCTTAACCCTTTGGCTGTCGATAAGGTATTGGTTGTTGCAAAGCGGCTGGATTTCAAAGTAGTCGTAAAATGACGCGATTTCTTCGATCTCAGCCTCGGCCTTGTTTTCAAGCAGCGCCGTAAAAAGCTCGCCCTCGGAGCAGGCGGTGCCAAGTATCAGCCCCTCGCGGTGAAGGTTCAGCACCGACTTCGGTATGCGCGGGTGGCGCCTGTAGCAGTGCAGATAGCCGTATGAGATGAGCTTATATAGGTTTTTCAGCCCCGTGCGGTTTTTTGCTAGGATTATAATGTGATATGTCGGCAAAACCAGCGGGTCGGCTTTATCAGCCATCGCGGCTGTCATCTGCGCAAGGTCGGTTATGCCCTCTTTGCGCAGCTTGTCCGCCATAGCGAGGAATATCTTAGCCAGAACCGCCGCGTCTTCATGCGCACGGTGATGCTCGAACTCGCCGAATCCAAAATAATCTGCGAGCACGTCTAGCCTATGCTTTTGCAGCTCGGGGTTGACATACCGCGACATCGCGAGGGTGTCGACGTATGTATTCGGGAATGGATACCCTTCCTTGTCGGCGACCCGGCGGATAAAGCCGATGTCGAACGAGGCGTTATGCGCGACAAGTATGCCGCCGCCGGCAAACTCGAGGAAGGCGCGCACCGCTTCGGCCTCGGACGGCGCATCCTTGACCATCTCGTCGGTTATACCAGTCAGCGCGGTTATCTCCTCCGGTATATGCTCGCCTGGGTTGACATAGGTGCCGAACACCTCTTTTACTTCGCCGCCGGATATTTTGACCGCGCCAATCTCGGTGATGTGGTTTTTCAGCGACGAAAGGCCGGTGGTTTCAATGTCGAACACTATAAACTCGCCGGAAAAAGGCTTATTAGCCGAGCCGAACACCGCTCGCGCGGTGTCGTTTACAAAGTAGGCTTCGGCGCCCCAAATCACCTTCTGCCCGAGCTTTTCAGCGGTTTCCATCGCCTTTTGGAATCCCTGCACGCCACCGTGGTCAGTGATCGCGACGGCGCGGTGGCCCCACTTGTGCGCAAGCTCGACGATTTTGTCGGGCGGGATAATCGCGTCCATCGCCGACATCTGAGTGTGCAGGTGCAGCTCGACGCGCTTTTTCGGCGCATCTTCGGGATACCCCTCAGGTATTATGCCGGCGGGGATATCCTCGATATTGTCACTGCGCTCGATTTTTACGATTTTTGCGATAGACGACGGCGCAAAAACCAGCTCGCCCTCAAAGTCGTCGAATTTAAACGAGCCTTTCATCGCAAGCACGTCGCCAACCGCGATTGACTCTGATTTCCCGTCGTCTTCCTCAGCTTTAATCACCCATTTTGCGCTAATTGAGCCGTCAAAGTCGGTAATTGAAAACGAAACGGTGACCCGGTCGCCGCGCCTGTTTTTCTTCACTTCGCACTCGAAGACTTCGCCGAGCACGACTATTCCCCTGCCCGGCTTTCGCATGTTGCGCAGCGGCGTGGGGGTTACGATATTAAACTGCGGGCCGAAAATATATGTAGGGTTAGCTACATCAAATATAAGGTTGCCGATTTTGTAAGCCGTGTCGGATATAGCCTCAACCACAGCCTCTTCAGTATTAAGCGACGGCAGCTTTTCCTCCGGCTCCGGGGGCGCATCCTGAGAAGTATCGCCATTTTCTTCAGCCGGGTGCGGCGGCTCCAGCACAATCTGCGAGGCGAGGAGCGCAAGCTGGCTGCGGCTGTACTCCTCATAGTCCGGGATATACCCTTCGTCGCGCCTTATTGTGACTTTCGTGCGCAGCCCGAACTCGCTTTGGATTATGCTCGCTATAATATCCGGCGTGCGCGCGTCGTAAAGCAGCCCGATGCCGCCGTCCGAAAACGGTATTTCAATGTCTAGCTCTACTTGCTCTTCCCCACCTGCAACGCGGCTGCGGTTTAGTGTGTATTTCGCGTTGTCGAAAAACCCGCGCGAAACAGCGCCAATTCGCTCGGTTTCGATTAGTATCTCGCGTATGCAGTCGTAGCAGAAAAGCTCCGATGGATAGCGAGGCAAAATCCTAATCGAGCGCAAATCATATGCGGCGCGTAAATCTTCTTCAAGCGCGTATAGCTTCGATTTCGGGTGGACCGATTCGAAAAAAGCGCTGACTTCGACAAGTCGGCGCTCTTTTTCGGCTAGTATATTTATAATGCGCCCCTCATTCATGAGCCCCACAAACTCGGGGCGCGGGTTATATCGCTTAAACTGCTGGGCAAGCGTCTTGTTCGTCATTTTTCGCTCCGGATGTTACTCTTTGCAGCTTATGCATTCTTGGGCGGCTTTTTCAGCGGCATCGATTTCGTCAAGAAGCACGGGGATAATATCTTCCTCCGCTATCTTGCGCACGGGCACGCCCGAGCGGAAAAGTAACGCTTCCCCCCTGCCGCCCGCGACGCCAAAATCGGCTTCGCGCGCCTCGCCGGGTCCATTTACCGCGCAGCCCATCACCGCGACGGTGTACCTGCGTGAAAGCGCCTTCCCTTTGTATTTTTCCTCAATAGCGCGCTCCAGCCGCTCGACGGTGGCGATAAGGTCAAAGCCTGTGCGCGCGCAAGTTGGGCATGATATGACATCAATGCCTGCACTGTTTAGACCCAGTGCGGCGAGGATTTCGCGGCCCCGCCTTACTTCAAGCACAGGGTCTGCGGTAAGCGAGACGCGGATGGTGTCGCCGATGCCGTCGCACAAAAGCGCGCCGATGCCTATAGCCGATTTTATTGTGCCGCGTGCGTCGGTGCCCGCTTCAGTCACACCGAGGTGCAGCGGGTAATCGCAGCGCTCGGCGACAATACGGTTAGCCATAACCGTGTCGGCTACCGACGACGACTTTATCGCGACGATGATGTCGTAAAAGTCAAACTTCTCAAGCAGCGATATATGATATAGCGCGCTTTCGGCCAGAGCCTCAGGAGTGGGGCGGCCGTAGCGCGCGAGTATATGCTTTTCAAGAGAGCCGCTGTTGACGCCTATCCTTATTGGGATTCCCCGCTTTTTGCAGGCGTCGGTGACAAGCTTTATTTTCTCGTCCCCGCCAATGTTGCCGGGGTTGATTCGGATTTTGTCGGCGCCGGCGTCAGCCGCGAGCACAGCCAGCCGCGCGCTGAAATGTATGTCGGCAACAATCGGCATTTTTATACCCGAAAGCTTAAACCTGTATATCGCGCGGGCTGATTCTTCGTCAGTCACGCTCACGCGGACAATGTCGCAGCCCGCTTTTTCAAGCTCACGAAGCTGCGCGAGCGTGGTTTCTATTTCCGACGTGCGCGTGTTGGTCATCGATTGCACGCTAATGGGCGCGCCGCCGCCGACCGTGACGCTTCCGACCCGTACGGGCTTAGAGTTTCGCCTTTTTATCATTAAGCCTAATGGCACCTTACTTTATGAACAGTTTCATTATGTCTTTATAGGTGATAAACACCATTGCGAGCATTAAAAGGACTATGCCGGCGAAGTGGACGTAGCCTTCGTATTCGGGGTTAATCGGCTTGCCGCGTATAGCCTCGATGAGAAGGAACACCAGCCTGCCGCCGTCGAGCGCGGGCAGCGGCAAAAGGTTGAAGATGCCGAGGTTCATCGAGATGAGGGTGCAGAGGTAAAGAAGGTTATACGTTCCCGCTTTCGCCGCCTCGCCAATGGCATTGGTGACCCCCACGGGGCCGGAAATTTGCTCGACGCCGTACCTGCCGGTGAGAAAGTCGAATATCGACTCCCAAATCAACTTTACCGTCGTGGCAGATTGGTAAAACGCATGGCGGATGACCACGACGGGCGTTTTCTTTTCGGCGGCGACCACGAAGTCGACCTCGCCGAACACCACGCCGTCTTCAATGATTGTTGGGAAGATGACGTCTTTTACGACGATTGTTTCCCCCGCGCGCTTTACCGTGATGTCGAGCGGCTCGATGCCGTTGCGCATTATCTCGTAGACGAGCTCGTATGAGGTGTGGACTTTGGTGTCGCCGACCTTTATGATTTGGTCGCCTACTTTAAGCCCCGACGCCTGCGAGAGCGCGCCTTCCTCGGCAAAGCGCAAGATGGTGGTCGAGCCGAGCGTCGTCGTCGTCATAACCAGCACGCACATGACGATTATGCCGAGCAAGATGTTCATAATCGAGCCGGCCGAAAGGATTAAAAACCTTTGCCAAATCGGCTTTTTGGTCAGCGCGCCGGGATCGTCGCTTTGCTCATCCTCGCCTACCATGCTGACAAACCCGCCGATAGGCAGCGCTCGGAGCGAGTAGTCTATGCCGGTCTTTTTCGAGCGGCGGGTGAAGAGCCTTGGCCCCATGCCTATGGCGAACTCGCGGATTTTTACCTTGAATATGCGCGCGAAAAGGTAATGCCCCAGCTCGTGCACCAAAATAAAGACGCCAAATATCAATACGGCAAGCAGGATATAAATTTTAAAGCACCTCTAATCGAAACTAATATTTTCGCAGTGCCTGCGCAAACTCGAGCGTTTTTTCCCTATAGTACCGGTCGGCTTCGGCAAACTCACCGTAGCTGAAATAGTCCCGTTCTTCCGCCGAGCGCACGACCTCGCAAACAAGCTCCGCTATATCATTATAGCGGATTTTGCGGCTGAGGAAAAGCCCCACCGCGACCTCGTCAGCTGCGTTTAGCGCGACTCGCGCGGCGTCCGACCGCCTATCTGTTTCATATGCGAGCCCGAGAAGCGGGAACTCTCTATAGTCCGGTTTGTAAAACGTCAGCTTCCCAAGCTGGGCTAAATCGAGCTTATTTGTAAGCCCTGGCGCCCTTTCGGGATATGTCAATGCGTACTGGATGCACAGCCGCATGTCGGGCACGCTGAGTTGCGCCAAAACCGCATTGTCAATATACTCGACCATGGAGTGTATTATGCTTTCGCGGTGGATAACCACATCAATCTTTTCGGCGGGGATATCGAAAAGCCGCGCCGCTTCGATGACCTCGAAGCCTTTGTTCATCAGCGTCGACGAGTCTATCGTGACCCGCGGTCCCATATTCCAAGTCGGATGTCCGAGCGCCTCTTCAGGGGTCACATCCGCAAGCTCGGCGCGGGTTTTGCCGAAAAACGGGCCGCCCGACGCGGTGAGTATCAGCCTTGATACGGCTTTTGGGTGTGTCATGCACTGAAGCAGCGCACTGTGCTCGCTGTCCACTGGCAAGACCGCCACGCCGGCGGCTTTCGCGCGTGCCATAACGAGCTTTCCGGCTGCCACCAGCGACTCTTTGTTTGCAAGCGCGAGATCGCATCCTGCGTCAATCGCCGCGAGCGTCGGGCGAAGGCCGGCAAAGCCCGATACCGCGTTGAGCACTTTATCCGCGCGCAGGTCGGCTATCATCTCGCAAATGCCGTCCTCGCCGGCGTATACCTTTATGCCGGTATCGGCAAGCGACTGCTTGAGCGATTTCGCCGCCTTCTCGTCGCGCACCGAGCAAGCGCGCACGCCGAGCATTCTCGCTTGTTTTTCAAGCTCCAAAACGTCGCTGCCGCAGGAGATGCCGAGCACTTTTATCCCGAGGGCAAGCGCGACATCAATCGCCTGCCTTCCTACCGAACCTGTCGATCCTAAAATGATAAGTGACATATTTTATGCAAAAAGCGATAGCCTGTCAAGCATTAAGCAAAGGATATACAAAAACGGAGCCGCCGCAATGACGCTGTCGAACCTGTCGAGTACGCCGCCGTGGCCGGGAAAGATATAGCCATAGTCTTTTACGTTATAGTGGCGCTTTATGAGTGAGGCGACAAGGTCGCCGCACTGCGAAAGCACGCTTATTACAAACCCAGCGAATGCTAGCCAGCCGTACTGCGGGCGGAGCGCGAAAATCCGCTCGACGATAAAGCCATATATCAGCACCGATACTGTGCCGACCAGTATCCCACCAATCGCGCCCTCGATTGTCTTTTTCGGGCTGACCGCGGGGTTGAGCTTATGTTTGCCAAAATTGCAGCCTATGAAATACGCGCCGGCATCGGACATCCACGGTATTATAAAGGCGATAAGGTAAACATACTCGCCGTACGGCATGTCGCGTAGAAGCACTAGCGACGAGAAGCCGTAGGATATATACAGCGTCATTACGATTTCAAACGCCGCGTCCGCCACCGGGTACGATTTTATCATAAACACCGCGACGGACAGTATCGTGAACATGTATGTGAAAAACAGCACGAAAATGTTGCGGAAGAAATTGATGCCGAGCGAGTAGCGCGCAATTATCGGCATAACGCCGGCGAATATCACCGAGGGCACTAGCGCAAAAGGGTTAAGCGACCACAACCGCTGCCAAAGCTTTTTGTGCCATGGCAGGCTATTTTGCGGGCCTCCATTTTGCCCTGCGCGTCCGTTTGCAACGCAGGCGAAAAGCTCGCATACCGCCACGATATTTAGCACCGACGCGAGCACAAGCAAAGCCGGCGTTCCGGATAGTATTAGGAAAGGGATAAATAGGCAAAGCGCGACAATCGCAGTGATAATTCTCGTTCGCATAGCCGGTTTATAAGGCGGCGGCTTGCCGCTCTCCCTTCAATTTGGGGTAATTTTTCTGCACAAGGCAGCCGCGCAGCCTTCCATTGCGCGGCTGTGCTTCTTTATCCCGCGGCAAGTTTGAGAACTTTAGAATCATTCGGCTGCTCCGTATCTTCTTTTTCTGCCTTTGAAGTCGGCAATTATTTTATCAACTTCGCTTTCGGTAAAGTCAGGCCAAAGCGTGTCGGTAAAGTAAAGCTCCGAGTACGCCGACTGCCACAAAAGGAAGTTGGAAAGCCGCATCTCGGCGCCGGTCCGCACTATGATGTCAGGGTCAGGGCATCCGGCGGTATAAAGCGCGGCTTCGATATCGGCTTCGGTCACGTTTGTCTTGCCCGACGCGATGAGCTTGTTGAATGCGGCGACGAGCTCCGCGCGGCCGCCGTAGTTTATGGCGACATTGAGCCGCTTTTTACGGCTCATAGTCGCGCGCTCAAGCGCGGCCATGCGCTCCCTTATATCGGGCGCGAAAATGCTCCTGTCGCCTATAAAGCAGACGCGAAGGTCGCGGCTTGGGGCGTCGCGCTCGGCGTCAGTAAGGTATTCCTCAAATAGCGTGAGTATGGTATCTATCTCTTTTTTCGGCCTTTTCGCGTAATTTTCGGTGGACAGTGCGTAAACGGTCACGATTTCGATACCGATGTCGCCGCAATACTCGATGATGCGCCTGAAGACTTTTGCGCCCTGCACATGCCCGTACTCGCGGGGCATACCGCGCTTTTTCGCCCAGCGCCCGTTGCCGTCCATTATGAACGCAATGTGACGCGGCGCCGAACCAACACTACATTCGGCGCCGTTCGGTTTATTTTGCTCCATTTATGAAAAACCTATCCCCTTTGGGGCTATATCTCCATTATCTCCTTGTTCTTTTTCGCAGTTATGTTATCGATTTCTTTGATGTACTTATCGGTAAGTTCCTGGACCGCTTTCTCGGAGGCTTTAAGCTCGTCTTCGGTCATCTCGCCTTTTTTCTTCATGTCCTTAGCCTTTTCGTTTGCGTCGCGGCGTATGTTGCGGATGCTGATTTTGGCCTCCTCGCCCATCTTCGAAACCTGTTTTGTAATCTCGCGGCGGCGCTCCTCGGTAAGCGGCGGGAATACAAGGCGTATTACTCTGCCGTCGCTTTGCGGGGTTATGCTCAGGTCCGATGCCTGGATGGCGTGGTCAATGGACTTAAGCAGAGAGTTTTCCCAAGGCTGGATAACCAGCGTACGGGCGTCGGTAACCGAAACGGTTGCGACTTGGCTTATCGGCGTGGGCGTCCCGTAATAGTCGACCGTGATTTTGTCAAGAACCGCCGGATTTGCGCGCCCCGCGCGAATTGCCGCAATCTCGTGCTCGTAAATGGTGACCGTTTTCTTCATTTTTTCTTCGAACTCTTTTGTGTTCAGCTTCATATTACCGACATCCTTTCCTGTAAAGTTTATATTACGTCCGTTTGTGGTCTTTTGAGTTGGTAATAATCGTGCCAATATGTTCCCCTATTATCGCACGGTAGATGTTGGCGGGGTCGTCTATGCCGAAAAGCAGCATCGGTATATTGTTTTCCATCGCAAACGACGCTGCCGTGGAATCGATGACGCTAAGCCCGTCGGACAATATGCGTATATATTCCACCTCGTTGAGCTTAACCGCATCGGGGTTCTTTTTGGGGTCGGACGTGTAAACGCCGTCGATATTCTTAGCCATCAGCACTATGTCGGCGTTGATTTCTGCCGCGCGAAGCACTGCGGCGGTGTCGGTTGAAAAGAACGGGTTGCCGATCCCGCATCCGAAAATGACGGTTCTGCCGAGCTCAAGGTGATGAACCGCGCGGTTGCGTATATACGGCTCGGCAAGCTCTTTCATTTCGATTGCGGTCATCGCACGGGATTCCACTCCGAGCTGCTCAAGCGCGTCCTGCAGCGCCAGCGTATTTATCGCCGTGGCGAGCATTCCCATGTGGTCGGCGCGAGTGCGGTCCATTTTGACGCCTTGGCGCCCGCGCCATATGTTGCCGGCGCCCACGACAATGCCCATCTGAACGCCGAGATCGACGCAGCGTTTGATGTTCAGGCAAATTTCGCGGACAAAATCGTAATTTAATATACCGGAGGTGGCGCCCTTCGCGAGCACCTCGCCGGAAAGTTTAAGTAACACACGTTTATAGCGAGGTTTGACCAACTCAGACATCAGTTTAATCTCCCAGTCCAAGACTTAAAATATTTTAACATTACTATTTTGAAAAGACAATAGTGAATTTGTTAATATATGCTCGGTTTTGCGCAGCATTGTCAATAAAACCATGTAAATGCCCGCATATATTACAGGAGTTGCACAAAACCAAGCGTCGCGCCTTTACTATATTATTGACAACGGCGCATATAAAAAGCCAATTTACCGTAAGTTTTCCTTTAAAAATCCCGTTGCCGACCGCATTTTCTGCGGCCGGTAACGGGACTTGTCTTTACTTTATTAACCTTTGTTTCCGCTGACTAGGTTTGCGATTTCCTCGGCGAAATTATCTTCGCGCTTCTGAATGCCCTCGCCCTTGTCGAAGCGGTAGAAGGAAACGAGCTTGACCGGACCGATATCCTTCGCGACGCTCTCGATGTACTTGCCTACAGTCATCGAGTCGTCCTTAACGTATACCTGGTCGACCAAGACGGTGTTTTCGAAGAACTTATTAAGCCTGCCGGAGACCATTTTCTCGATTATCTCAGCCGGCTTGTTCGCGTTCTTAGGATCGTTTTTAATCTGTGTGATGAGGATTTCCTTCTCCTCGTCGAGCACCGACTGGGGCACTTCGTCGCGGTAGGTATACTGGCAGTTCATCGACGCCACCTGCAGCGCGACGTTCTTAGCCATCTCGGCAAACTCGGGCTTTGCGGCGACCTCGTCGCTCGCCTCGAAATTTACGATAACGCCGGTCTCGCCGCCGCCGTGGACGTATGTGGCCATCGGGCCTTTTACGATGACGAAACGGCGGATGCTGAGGTTTTCTTTGATCGTGAAAATCTTGTCTTTGAGCACCTGTTCGACGGTCAGCTCGCCGCCGTCATATTTGCAATTCAAAAGCGCGGGGACATCCGCAGGCTTGTTTGCAAGAATCGTTCTGAGCACGCCGCGGACGAACTCGCGGAAATCTGCGTTCTTTGCGACAAAGTCGGTTTCGGAGTTGACTTCGACCATAGCCGCGGTTTTGCCGTCTTCCGATACCAAAATATCGACGACGCCGTCTGCCGCAATGCGGTCGGCTTTCTTTGCCGCGACGGCAAGCCCGCGCTCGCGGAGAAGCTTTATAGCTTCCTCGAAATCCCCGTTTGCGTCTATGAGAGCTTTTTTGCAGTCCATCAGGCCGCAGCCGGTCTTGGCACGCAGCTCGGACACCGCTTTTGCTGTAATTTCTGCCATCTATCTATATCTCCCGTTTTTTATATTTTTTGCTAGTCTTTCGTAGTCTATAAACAGGGCGGGGGCGAACCCCCGCCCAAAGCAATCATTTGATTAGCTCGAGCAATTAGGATGCGGCATTACTCTGCTTTGGCGAGTTCGACTTCGCTAGCCTCGGCAGAATCAAGTTCAGCCTCGGAATCGGCTGTGCCGTCGTTAAACTGTTCGCCCTGGCGGCCTTCGATGACGGCGTCCGCGATGAGGCTCGTGATGAGCTTGATTGCGCGGATAGCGTCGTCGTTGCCCGGGATGATATAGTCGATTTCGTCGGGGTCGCAGTTAGTATCGACAATTGCTATGATGGGTATACCGAGCTTTCTTGCTTCGGCAACCGCAATTTTCTCTTTGCGCGGGTCGACTATATACACCGCGTCGGGCAGCTTGGGCATATCCTTTATGCCGCCGTAGTTGCGTTCAAGGTCGTGCATTTCCTTCATGAGCGCCGCGACTTCCTTCTTCGGAAGCAGGTCGAACGTTCCGTCCTCCGCCATCTTGTTGAGGTTGTTGAGGCGCTGGATGCTCTTTTTGATTGTCTTGTAGTTGGTCAGCATGCCGCCCGGCCAGCGGACGTTGACGTAATACATGCCGCAGCGGGTCGCCTCTTCGCGGATCGAGTCGGCAGCCTGCTTCTTTGTGCCGACGAAAAGGATTGTGCCGCCGGAAGCCGAAAGGTCGCGCACGAACATGTACGCTTCGTCGAACTTCTTAACGGTCTTCTGCAGGTCGATAATGTAAATCCCGTTGCGCTCCGTGAAGATGTACTCCGCCATCTTCGGATTCCAGCGACGGGTATGGTGCCCGAAATGGACACCGGCTTCAAGAAGTTGTTTGATTGTTACGACTGACAAACGATTTCCTCCTTCGGTTATTCCTCCACCGCGCTGGCGAGCTATAGCACCGCCTTTCGGGACGCAAAGCCTATAATTTAACCCTTTGCGTCCACCGAAGATGCGCTGTGTGTGTAGATTTTTGTCACCCGCATATTATATCATGCCAAAATTATTATTGCAACAATTTTTAAAAGAAAAACATGACGTTAACAATTTTTTTACACCTTTTTAGGCAAATAAATCGCCGCGCGCAGAGATAATTAATACGCGCGGCTTTGTTTGAGGCTCAAAAAATCCGGAACTTTTTTTTCTCCAGCTTGATGTTCCGTGGCAGCGGAGGCTCGGGTGCACGGACCAAGATGGTTTCATCGCCGATGCGCTCGACGCATTCCCAGGGGATGACGACCTCTTCGCTTTTGCCGAACAGCGAACGGCACTCGCCGGACGCGACAATCGAAATAACCCGGCCGCTTGTGACGTCCACTTCAATGTCGACGACATAGCCGAGCCTTACCCCGTCGCATATATTTATTATTTCCTTGTCACGGAGATCGCTTATGCAGCAGCTCATATCATACCCTCCGCGTTCACCGCGTGTTAATAATTCGACGATATACTATATGTAAATTTTGTTCAAATTATGTTAATCTGGCAATTCTATGAGGTGCGCTGTGAATTTGACAAGCTACAAAGCATGGATTTTCGATTTCGACTACACGCTAGCCGACGCGACGCGCGGCATCGTTACGGCATACAACCGCGCGTTTTGCGAATTCGGCTTCCCTGAGCAGCCCGAGGCTGTGATCCGCTCGACGGTAGGCCTTACCGTGCCCGAGAGCTTTATGATAATGACGGGGTCAAAAGACGAGGAGCTTGCCCGGCGGTTTTTCGAGCGGTTTGTCCGGATCGCCGACGAGGTGATGACCGCCAACACCGAATATTTGCCCGGCGCACGTGAGCTGCTTTTATTACTGCGCACGGCGGGGAAACCTCGCGCGGTGGTTACCACCAAGATGGCATACCGCATTACCGATTTTTTCGAAAAGCGCGGCGAGCCGGAGCTTTTGGATTTTGTTATAGGTTACGAGGATGTGGTACAGAAAAAGCCGGCTCCGGACGGGCTGCTTGCCGCACGCGAGAGGTTTGCTCGGGACTTTGGAATAGACGGGCGTGAAGTCGTTTATGTAGGAGACAACGAGGTTGACGCGCGTGCCGCCGAAGCCGCCGGCATGGACTTTATCGGCGTCACCACCGGCACGACGACGGCTGTAGCTTTGGCGAAATACCCGCATGTGGCAATCGTGCCTGGCTTGCTTGAGATGCTTGACTTTTTGCAAGAAGGCTAACGGCTCATTTCTACTCAAAATAAAATAGCGAGACGCGGATGTTTTTCCCTGCGGGCGCCGGAATGAAAGCTTCCGGGAAAGGCATATTCTGGAGGTTTATTTATTATTAACAATATGGGCTTTGTTATCAATCTGAATATTGACATCTGTACCATTATTACTATATAATAAGTCAGTATCTGACAGGAAACGATAGACTTGGTTTTTACCGAATTTCGCGCTTATAACAGCAGTGAAACAACTTGCCTGCAGCGACAGAATAACATTTGAGAAAGGAGGGTATTCAGGTGAAAAGATTAGTCAGTATTGTTTTATTGACTGGTTTGTTGTTGTCGATGTTTTCCTGTTCAGATACTGAAGTTAAAGCCCCTGCGCAGACGGAAACCGTCACGACGGAAGCTGAAACAATCGAAGACGACTATGTGCATGACGACTTGCCTGACACTGACTTTGACGGCGCTACCATGAATATTTTAACCACCATATGGTATGACGCCCCAACGTATATCTACGCTGAAAATTTGAACGGAGAAGTTATAAACGACGCGCTCTATAACGCCCGCATGACCATTTCGAACAGATTCAATGCAAACATAGCGTTGACAGCTAAAGATAATTTCGATGTGGTCTCCAATAACGTTCACAACATGGTCTTGGCGGGAGACAATACATATGACCTTGTTTACAATCATGACTTAAAGACCGTAAGCAACGCGTTAAAGGGCGATTTTCTCAATATACGCGATATAGATGTAATAGACTTTTCAAAACCGTGGTGGAAAGGTTCAAGCGAAGAATTCACGGTTAACGGCAAGCTTTTGTTCACGGCGAACTTTTTAAGTTTAAGCGGCATTTACATGAACTGTTCGTTGGCGATAAACAAAAAAATTGCCGCCGACAACTTGATTGAAATTCCATATGAAAAAGTAAAAGCCGGGGATTGGTATCTTGACGACCTCATTAATATGACAAAGGACATGGTGCGGGACCTTGACGGCGACGGTGAAATTACCGATAAGGACCAGTTTGGTTTTCTAACAAGCTATTACGGTGAAATGGCTATACAGTCCGACCTTGGAGGCACTCTTATATCAAAAGATTCCTACGGCTATTTAGTATACGAGCCCGATCTTGATAAAATAGTACGCATACTTGAAAAGGTTGAAAAGCTTTACGAAAACGGTACTAGCAAATACGGCGCTACAAACGAATACGGCGCGGACTTGTTCATGAACAATCAGGGACTCTTCATGTTCACTGAAAACCGCATACTTTATACAAAAGTACGTAATTCTAATGTGATTTATGGGATATTGCCCTTCCCCAAATTCGATGAAACGCAGAAAGACTACCGTTCGGCAGGCTATGATATTTACTGGGGTATACCGATAACGGTTCTTGACCGTAAAGAAATGATAGGTACACTCGTAACGGCTATGAGTTGTTATAATTATAATACTATTGTTCCTCAAGTATGGGAGATTGTGTTGGGCAACAAGTTAGCAGATGCGCCCGAAGACGCGGAAATGTTCAAAATCATACGCGACGTGCAGTATGTTGATTTAGGTTATGCTTTCAGCGAATCTGCACCGCTTACGGATTTGATTTTCCTTATCAATAAAACAAACTCAAATCAGGTTATTTCATTCATAGAAAAGCGTGCAAAATCCCTAGATAAGCTTCTTGAGAGAATAAATAAAAGTTTTGATGATATAGGCTGAATCTGCATAAACCAAAGCAGACTTACAATTTGGATATAAAAACGCCTCCTGTTGCAGCTATATTACAACAGGAGGCGTTTTTTTCACTGATCGCTTTTCGGGGTACAGTCCATGCCGCACTCCGAAGGCTCTATATTATCCCATATTTTTAAAGCGCTCAACGCCTTTTGTCATTATCCACCGGTATAGCGCCAAGGAAGCGGCAAAGAACGCAAGGGCGCAAAGCACGAGGTAAAGCACCGGCGAGATGAATTTTTGCACGGGGATAAAGATGAACACCAAGGCGGCTGCAATTGCGATCCCGCCAAGCACGGCTATCAGCACCGAAGCGCTTTGCTTTACGACCATCGTCTCATTTATCCACTCGAACCGCGGGAAAAGTATGTTTGCCGCCATGCCGAAGGTCGCGGTGAAAAATGTGATTATAGTAGGCACTATCAATATCAGCGCCTTTTCGAGCGCACCGACAGGCAGCACCACCGCCAGCACAATGCCTGAGATGACGACAAACGGCAAGGTTATAATCAAGTTGCAGGCAATTTTGGCGCGGTACACATCCTCGGGGCGTATCGGATGAGCCTTTAGTATCCATAACGCCTTACCTTCAAGCGAAAGCGACGGCGCGGCGGTGTTGTTTAACAGAGCGCAGTAACCGAGCGCAAGACAAAATATCGGCGCGATGAGGCTATTGCCTTCGGGGAAATACGCCACTATCTCCATAATCCGGTCGAGCCGCATGACGGCGTAGCCGGCGATAATCAGCATGAACACCGAGCCGAGCGCGCAGTTTAAGATATATATCGGCAGCGTGAAAAAGCGGTTAAGCTCTTTGCGGACAAGCGCCCCAAAGCTGCTTGATACTTTCAGCTCGCGCCTTTTGTATGCTTTCCCTGCCGTTACCTTGCCCGCCGTGGCAAGACGCAGGAAGCTGCGCGATAGCAAAATATACGCCACGGCGAATGGTATAAGGCTCCACAGCGCAAAAAGGCCAAGATGCAAAAGCCCAGTAGCGCCGCTCTCCGCCACCGCCATACCGAAGCTGTATATAGGCGGCAAAGCTTTTTTCACAGTATCGGCTAACGAATGCCCTTGAGTGATGAGCTTGTTTGCATATCTGCTAAGGAAGTTGTAAAACCAAAGGTAAAGCCCGATAAAGCCAAACATCAAAATCGTCGTGACGAACGCCTTCGCGCGGAGGCGGGAGATTACAAGGCTTATAATCCAGCTCAGTATCGTCCCGATGGTTAGTACAAGCAAAAGCAGCAGCGCGGTCGCAATTATAAGCGATATTATGCCCTGCGCCGACAACCCGACGCCTTTTACCGCATATACCACCACCGCCGGTATCATCACCACGCCGGCATACATAAACTCGAGCACTACTATTATAATGAGCCGGCTTGCGAGGATATAGGCGTATGGTATCGGCAGAGACAGCAAAAGCTCGTTGTCGGCGGCATCGAATATCTCTTTATGGACTGTAAAAACGCTGCCCATTATGCTGAAAACCGATGCAAAGAGCGCAGCTACCGAAAAGTACAGCCATCCCAGACCCGCCTCCGACAGCGGCGCGGCAAGCGGGTACATCATGGTGCCCATTGAAAACAGCAGCATCGAGACGATATAGACCGTGACAAGCGCTATCAGTATTTTTTTGGGCTTTGAAACCGAGGACATGCTGTACCTTTTGCCGAACATCGAGTAAAGAAGCGCGGAAAGCCGGATTTTAACGAGATTTTTAAGCATCAGCCTCTTCCTCCGCAAGCTCAAGGAATACTTCTTCAAGCGAGGCGTCTCCGCGTACTTCTTCGGTCGTGCCCACCTTTATTAGTTTGCCGTTTTTGATAATCGCGACCCTGTCGCAGAGCTTCTCGACCACCTCAAGCACATGCGAGGAGAAGAATATCGCGCTGCCCCGCCGGCACAGCTCGCGCATTTCATTTTTCAATAGGTGGCTCGCTTTCGGGTCAAGCCCCACGAACGGCTCGTCGAGCAGCAGCAGCTTCGGCTCGTGCAGCAATGCCGATATAAGCGCGAGCTTTTGCTTCATGCCGTGCGAGTAGGTGCTTATCGGCTGCGCCAGAGATGGCGTCAGCTCGAACATGTCGGCGAATTTTGAAATCCTCTCCTCGCGCTCCGCCTTGCCTACCCCAAACACGTCAGCGATAAAGCTGAGGTATTTTATGCCCGACAAAAACTCGTATAGGTCCGGGTTATCGGGCAAATACGCAATCCGGCGCTTTACTTCAAGCGGGTTTTCCTTTACCGATATGCCGTCGACATATATTTCACCCGAGTCAAACGGCAAAATCCCGCAGATTGCCTTAATCGTCGTCGTCTTGCCGGCGCCGTTGTGGCCGACGAACCCGCATATCTCCCCTGCCTTAATATGCAGGGAAATGTCATCAACAGCGCGTTTGCTCCCATAAGTTTTGGTCAGGTGCTCGATTCTAAGCATGTTGCCACTCCCTTGTCTTTTTATTCCGTCGCCGTAAATGGTGTACTGATTATATCATGCGGTCACGCGATTGTCAATTAACAATTTGTAAACTTTAAAGCCGGAAAGTATATAAAATCCGGGGCTTTAGCGCCCCGGTTATTCGGTGATTTTCTTTTGAAGCACGCCGAAAAAACCCGACGAGCCTGATTTTGAGTTTAGCCTGATAAGTTTTGCGGTAATCTCGGATTTTGTTATGCGGACTTTGTCGCCCCTTGAGAGCCGGTATGTTTCGTTGCCGTCGACCGTAAGGTACAGTGCAACGTTATCCGAACATATGTCTTCTATTATAAGCTCCGAGCTCCCGGAGAAAACGAGCGGCCGTGCGCTTAGCGAGTGCGGGCAGATTGGGGTGACGCAGATGCAGTCGAGTTTCGGATCGATTATCGGGCCGCCCGCCGACATTGAGTAGGCGGTTGAGCCGGTAGGAGTGGCTGCAATAAGCCCGTCGGCGCGGTATTTTGTCACCGGGCGCCCGTCGCAGTACAGCATGATGTCGACCAGCCTCGAGACCGCTCCGTGCGTTACTACCGCATCGTTGAGCGCAGGCGCGGTGGTATGAGGCTCCCTGCCGGTGCGGTATAGCACCACCTTGAGCATTATGCGCTCCTCGATTGCGTACTTGCCCGAAAACAGCTCGTCTATTTTGCCAAGCTCGTCAAGCTCGAGTTCCGCAAGATACCCGATCCTGCCGAGGTTTATGCCTAACAGCGGGATGCCGCGCGGCGCCGCCCTTTTCGCGGCGCGTATCATCGAGCCGTCGCCGCCAAGCACAATGCAGACGTCGGGCGCTTCGGAGACGCCGTATTTGAGCTTTCCATACGCCCCGCAATCTGGCTCGAGCAGCTCGCGGAATACCTCAGCCACGTAAATTTCGCAATCGCGGCGGGTAAGCTCGGCAACGACTTTTTTCGTCTTGTCGAGCCCCGGGTCCTTAACGATGTTCGGCAAAAGCTCAATTATCAATTATAATCACACACTTTCGCATTGCTTATGATGGAAGGCTAACCGCCCAAAACGAAACAGGCTAAATACTCTTCGTTGCCGTCGCCGCCTTTAATCGGCGAGTCGATAACGCCGCGGAAGGCAAATCCCGCGCCCAGAGCCGAGTTTATAACGAGCTCTTTCGCCAGCATTTTTGCCTTTGGGTCCTTGACAATGCCGCCCTTTCCCACGTTTTCGCGCCCGACCTCAAACTGCGGCTTTATAAGGCTTATAAATATCCCGCCGGGCACAAGCAAGCCGGCGGCTACGTTATGCAGCTTGGTCTGCGAGATAAACGAGACGTCCATCACTACCATATCACAGCGCTCGCCTAGCATCTCTACCGTAAGGCTTCGCGCGTTTGTCCCTTCGAGCGGCACAACGCGCGGGTCGGCACGCAGCCGAGGGTCAAGCTGACCGTGGCCCGAATCAATCGCGTAGACCTTTTTTGCGCCGCGCTTTAGAAGGCAGTCGGTAAACCCGCCGGTCGAGGCGCCGATGTCAGCGGCGACCATGCCCGCCACGTCCACGCCAAACGTGTCGAGTGCCGCGGCGAGTTTGTACCCGCCCCGGCTTACATATTCTATCGGCGCGCCAACAAGCTCGATTTTATCGCCCTCGCTGCACAAAAAGGCGGGCTTTGTTACAACGGCGCCGTTTACCGCTATGCTTCCGGCTTCGATTAGGGCGCGCGCGCGGCTTCTGCTTTCGGCGATGCCGAGGCGGTAAACCAAAACGTCCAGTCTCATCAGTGGCTATATATTATTGTAGGTATAAGTATACCGAGCACAGCGCCGCCGAATACCTCGGGCGGGGTATGCCCGAGCAGCTCCTTGAGCTGAGCCTGCATGTCTTCTTCAAAGTCGAGGTAATCCTGCGTGAGCATGTTAATCCTTTTCGCCTGCTCGCCGGCAGCCCTTCGGACCCCCGCTGCGTCGTACATCACTATAAATGCGAGTATCGCCGCAATCGCGAACTCGGGGCTGGCAAAGCCGCGCTGGAACCCTATCGCCGTCGCAAGCGCAGAGACCGTCGCCGAATGGGAGCTTGGCATGCCCCCCGCTTGAATCAGCACTAGGAGGTTTATCCTGCGTTCGCGGATATTTACAATTATAAATTTTAAAAGCTGAGCTGTTATCCAAGCCAGCGCCGCGCAAAGTAGTGGGGTGTTTTTTAATATGTCCATCTCTGTCGCGCTTTCACAGTATTATTTGTCCCGATTTGCAATATAGCCGCAAAACTCGCGCAATATACCATCTTTATCAAAATCCGCGACGGCGGCCGCAGCCTCGTCTAGTAGGCTTTTTGCCATCTTGCGCGCTTCGTCCAGCGAAAGATAGGTAAGATATGTTGTTTTATCGTCTTCTGTACCGTAGTCGAGCAGGTCGTCGGTAAGCTGAAAAGCAAGCCCCAGCCGGTCGGCGAAAAGCCCCGCGGCAGCCCGCTCCTTTTCGCCTGCGCCCGCGGCGACGCAGCCGAGAAGGCACGAAGCCCGAATGAGCGCGCCGGTCTTGAGCATGTTCATCTTTAAAAGCCGCTCGTAGCTAAGCTTTTCTTTCTCGCCGATTAGGTCGATCTGTTGGCCGCCCACCATGCCCGCCGCGCCTGAGCACTCTGCAAGGATGCGGACGCCTTCAAGCCGCGCCTCGGCGTGTAATCCCGGAGCCGACGCCACGATTTCAAACGCAGCCGTAAGCAGCGCGTCGCCGCATAGCAGTGCCGCCGCCTCGCCGAACTTTGCATGGCATGACGGCTTGCCGCGGCGGATGAGGTCGTTGTCCATGCACGGCAAATCGTCGTGAACGAGCGAGTAGCTGTGCACAGCCTCAACCGCGCAGGCGAAAGGCAGTGCCGCCGCGTCGTTCCCGCCGAACATCCTGCAGAACTCGAGCACTAAAAACGGCCTTATTCTTTTGCCACCTTCGGCTGTGGCGTAGTCCATCGCTTCCCATAGCACAGGGAAATCCTCGTCGCGGTAGCGGGAGAGGTATTCCTTCAGCGCCTTCCCCGTGAGTTCTGCCACTTCACTCAGCCGGCTCGAAAGGCTGCTCTTCATAGCTGCCATCCTTGTTTTTTACGAGGATTTTTATCTTCTGCTCGGCGGCGTCCAGACGCTCGGTGCAGATTTTAACGAGCTTTACGCCTTCTTCAAACATCGCAAGCGACTCGTCGAGCGGCGCGGTGCCGCTCTCGAGCGCGCGCACTATCTCCTCAAGCCGCGCCAGCGCGGCTTCAAAACTTATGTTCGCCTTATCATCCATAATATGCAACTCCGCTTACCGCGCCTTTGCGCGGCTAAAATTTTTATGTGCTTATGCCTGCTTCCCCTGCCGGCTCATCCGGGTTCGGCTTTACAGCCGTGACTTCGCCGTCGACAGTGCCGTCGTAAGTACGAAAGCTAATTTTGTCTCCGACTTTTACTTGGCGGACGCTTTTTATCAGCTCGCCGCTTTCGTTAAAAACCGCCGAGTAGCCCCGAGCGATTGTCTTCATCGGGCTCATCGCCTCAAGCGATGCGGTTGCGCGGACGAAAGCGTTGCGCTTTGCCGCAATCAGCCGCATCATCGAGTTCTCAAGCCTGCCTGCATAGCCGTCGTACACTGCGCGTTTTTTTGATATAAGCAGCTTTGCGGCGCTCTCGAGCCGCCGCTCGTCCGACAGCAGTATCATGCGCTTTTCGTCAAGCACACGCTCGGGCGAGGTGAGCACCCGCCGCTCCGCCAGTCGCTTTAAGTGCGTGCGATAATGCTCAATCTTTTTCGTAACGAGCAGCTCCATACGCCCTATGATATTACCGATTTTGCGCTTTAGCTCCTCTGTGTCGGGCACTGCGAGCTCGGCGGCGGCGGACGGTGTGGGCGCGCGCTTGTCGGCGACGAAATCGACTATCGTAAAGTCTATCTCATGCCCAACAGCCGAGATGACAGGCACCGGGCATGCGGCTACCGCGCGCGCCAGCCCTTCGTCGTTGAACGCCCATAGGTCCTCGATCGAGCCGCCTCCACGCCCGATGATAATTACGTCGACGCTGCGCGTTTTGGCGAAGTAGTTTATCCCCTCGATAAGCTGCGGCGGCGCCTCGGCGCCTTGGACTAGCGACGGGAAAAGCACAAGTTCGGCAAGCGGGAACCGCCGGCGCGTTATGTTTATCATATCGCGCAGCGCCGCTCCGGTCGGCGAGGTTATAATGCCGATGCGCAGCGGTATTTTGGGCAGCGGCTTTTTGCGCGACTCGTCGCACAGCCCTTCAGCCAAAAGCTTGTTTTTTAGCTGCTCGAACGCAAGATACAGCGCGCCGATCCCGTCCGGCTCTAGCGATTCGCAGTAAAGCTGATACTGTCCATCGCGCACGAACACCGATATCCTACCGCGCGCGATTACTTTCATGCCGTTTTGCGGCATAAATTTCAACTTTACCGCAGCCGAGCGGAACATGACGGCTTTTATAGCCGCGGCTTCGTCCTTAAGCGTAAAATAAAGGTGTCCGCTGCGGTGGTTTGTGAAGTTTGAAATCTCGCCCCTCACGTAAATGTCGGCAAGCATCGGCTCGCTGTCGAGCAGCATTTTTACATACTCGTTGACCTGGGCGACGGTCAACACCTTCGGCTCAAATGCGTTTACTATCATCGGTATATTCCATTTCGGTTAGTAGCGCAATTCCGACAGCATTGTCGCACGACAGCTCCGGCGGCGCGAAATATGCGTCAAATTTTTCTTTTATCGCCGAAGCGATGAGCTTGTTGCTCATCACTCCCCCGGCGCAAATCAGCGGCAGGCATGGATACCGCCGCGCCGCGCCCTCCGCCATCGCAATAAGGGTTTTCACTACAAACAAAAGCGTGTAAAGCGCGACCGAGGGCGCCGGCTCGCCGCGCTCAAGCAGTGCTGCGGCTTTGTTCTCAAGCCCCGAGAGGTTGCAATCGCAGCCATGAACGCTCACTTTTATAGGCTCTTGGGGCGGCTCTGCGCCCTGCGCCAGCTTTTCAAGCTCCGGCCCGCAGGGGAATTTTAGCCCCATCCGCACGCCGATGCGGTCAACAGCCATGCCGGCGCTGATGTCGAGCGTGCCGCCGAGCTTTTCTATCGTGCGGTTTTTAACATGAAGAATCTCGGTTGTGCCGCCCGAGGCGTGAAAGGCTAAAAACTCGCCGCAATCTTTCCAAAGCTCGGTTTTGCCGCAGCCGTAAAGCGCGGCGACGACATGCCCCGCCTGGTGCGAGAATTTATAAAGAGGCACGCCGAGCACGTTTGCCAACGCCGAAGCCGCCGCGACTCCTGCAAGAAAGCACGGCATATACGAGCCCGGCACGTCGCGCGGCGCATATGAGCACCCGACCGCCGAGGGGCTGCGCTTACCTAGCCTTGCCGTTAGCTCCGGCAGGTTTACGGTATGCGCAAAAAGCGCGTCGCTCTGCCGCAGCCCGCGTTCGCCTTCAGCTACGGATAACGGGATGCGTACCGAAGCGAGCACCTCCCCGCCGCGCACCACAGCCGCAGAACTCGTGTAATTACTTGTATCAAAGCCAATAAACTCGCTCATTTTTTGCGTTCTTTTATGCCTTCTACCTCGGCGACTTTATTCAAAACGCCGTTTATAAACGCCGGGGCTTTGTCGTGGTCGTATTTTTTGGCAAGCTCAACGGCTTCGTTTATCGATACCGTAAACGGAATGTCAGGGAGATAAAGCATCTCGCACACCGCGAGCCGCAAAATCGCAAGCGTCACTTTCGACATGCGCGAAAGCGACCAGCCAATCGCGCACGAGGCGATTTTTTCATCAATTTCGGTTTTATGGTCCGTTACGCCGTAAAACAGCTCGCGTATAAATCCGTCGTCCTCAAATTCCCGGCACTCAATCGCGTTTTCGTATATGGCGCCAGAGTCGTCGCCAGTGTGAAACTCATACTCGAAGATAAGCTCGAGCGCAAGCTCGCGCGCTCTGCGTCTTTCCATTTCGCTACGTCCGTTTGTTTTAAGTTTTATAAAGGTTTATTCAATAATTATACAGTATAGGCTAATCCTTGTCAAGGCAAAATGATTTAGCTACGCTGGCTATATCTTCCCCGCCTTAAAGCCGTGATATGCTACTCTGGCACTATAGAATAGCAGGCAGGCTGCGGTGCGATAATAAGAAAAAAGCATCGGAGGGCAAAAATGCAATCGCTTTGGGAGACGACAGCACAGCCACCAAGCTTTGGGCAGCTTGAGGGCGACATTGCCTGCGACGTCCTAATCGTCGGTGGTGGGTTGGCGGGCCTTCTTTGCGCCTATATGCTGAAAGAAGCCGGCATCGACTATGTTTTAACCGAGGCAGGCAAAATCTGCAGTGGCGTCACGAAGAACACGACGGCGAAAATCACCTCGCAGCATGGGCTTATTTACGACAAGCTCATCCGTCGGTTTGGCATAGAAAAAGCAAAGCTATACCTGCGCGCAAACGAGGAGGCGCTGCAGCGGTACAGGGAGCTTTGCAAAAAAATCGGCTGCCACTTTGAGGAAAAAGAAAATATCGTTTACTCTACAAAAAGCAAAAGCAAAATAGACAAAGAAATAGCGGCATTAAAGGCGCTCGGCTACCCTGCCGAAAGCCTTGACAGCCTAAGCCTTCCCTTCCCCATCCAAATCGCTGGCGCGGTTAAGTTCCCCCGCCAAGCTCAGTTTAACCCGCTCGAGTTTGCGTCAGCAATATCGCGCGGGCTGCGGATATACGAGCACACGCGCGTCCGCGAGTTTATTGACACAACGGCGGTCACCGACCGCGGCAAAATATTTGCGAAAAGGATCGTCATAGCTACGCATTACCCGATAATAAACAAGCACGGGCTGTACTTTATAAAGATGTACCAGCACCGCTCGTATGTGATAGCGCTTGAGGGCGCGCCGCCAATAGACGGCATGTTTGTCGACGAGGCGCCGGATGGCATGTCATTCAGGATGTACGAAAACCTCCTATTTGTCGGCGGCGGCGACCACCGGACCGGCAAGCAGGGAGGCGGCTGGCAAGTGCTTCGCGATTTTGCGCGAAAGAATATGCCGCGCGCCGTCGAAAAGTACCACTGGGCGACGCAGGACTGCATCACGCTCGACGAGGTGCCGTATATCGGTCGGTACTCGAAAAATACCGAAAATCTCTATGTCGCGACAGGCTTTAACAAATGGGGGATGACCTCATCGATGGTAGCGGCGTCGCTGCTTTGCGAACTTCTTAAAGGGAAAAGCAGCCCCTACGAGGCGGTGTTTGACCCCTCGCGCTCGATTTTGCGGCCGAAGCTTCTTTTAAACGCGGGGAGCGCTGTGGTGAATATTTTAACTCCCACATCGCCGCGCTGCCCGCATATGGGTTGCGCGCTGAAATGGAACCCCACCGAACGTACTTGGGACTGCCCATGCCATGGCTCGCGCTTCGATGCCGACGGCAGGCTGATTGACGGGCCTGCGACGGGAAATATTAGGCTTAGTCAACGGATATTGGAAAAGTATAAATAAAAAATGGGTATAAACACATGCATTAATAATGCTTGTGTTTATACCTTTTTTCAAGCAAACGAAAAAGTAAATACTATTTAAAAGCCGAATATTAAATAATATGCAACAGCAGCAAGTATTATAGCAATAAGTACCTTAATTAGTCTGTCTAGAAACTCTGTATCATTATTGTTTTGATTACTAATTTCATTTTTTGCAAAAATCTTGCTACTCTTTTTATATTATTTTAGAAAACTTTAAATCCATGGCACTTATTTAATGTCAACACCATTTAATAAATAGAGCCTACCAAATGTTACATTTGGTAGGCTCTGGCGGAGAAGGAGAGATTCGAACTCTCGCGACGGTTGCCCGTCCTACACCCTTAGCAGAGGCGCCTCTTCACCACTTGAGTACTTCTCCGCGTCGGTAAAAAGATTTATTAACTTTCGTACGGCACGCTAAATTATAACACATATTTAACGGATTTGCAATAAGTAAATTATGAACATTAAGTTAACAACATGTTTCCTCGGCAATATTCGCCGAAGCCGCTGTCGGGCGGCAAATAAAAAAGCCCCCACAACAGCGGGGGCTCTTTAAGCTTTTTTAAGCGGTAACCTCTGCGAACTTTTCGTTGAGCTTTTCAACCTGCTTGAGAGCGGTCTTCTCGAGCTTCTTGTACATCGACGTGAAGTCGTTCTTGAAATTGCGCAGCAGGTTCATTACCTGTTCGTTGTAGCCGCCGATCTGGTAGTACCAGCCGAGGTCGTAGCACCTGGTGGCAAGGATGATGTCAAGCATGTCGGAGCTTTCGTTGTCGCGAGTGTATTTGCCCTTCAGCGCGATCTCATAGTACGCGGGCGTTACGGTCTTCATCGACTCGTACGCTATAGCTTCGACCAGAATTCCGGTGCGGTCGGGATTCTCTTGAACCTTGGGCACGCACATAAATACCGAGTGCCACGAGCCAACGGTGTTATAGTACTCTTTCTGAGCCTCGTCGTACTTCGGATAAGGCAATATACCGAAGTCGGCTTCCATGCCACGGAGCGACGGAACGTCCACCAGGAGGCGCATGAAGAACAGGGCCTGGTTGTTGCTGAACATCCTGACAGCCGCAACTCCGTCCCAGTTCTTGCGCTGATAAGTGTGCGCTATCGAGTTGTCGAACGCGACCTCAAAGTATTTATCGAGGACGTTGACGGTGCGCTCAGTATTGAGCGTTAGCTCAAGCTCGCCGGCAGCGTTGATCGTGCAGCATTTCTGGCCGGCGGCGTTGATTATGCCCATGACGGTGTCGTCCCAAATCAGCGCGCCGTAAAGGTCGTTGGTATCATACTGACCGTTGGCGTCAAGGTCGGCATGAACCTGAACGACGGACGCGAGGAAATTGTCAATCGTCCATGTGCCGTTTTTGACCATCTCGTAGTAGTCGGGCAAGCCGTAGTCCAGGACAAGCAGCTTGTTGAACATTATAGCGTATGTGGCATCGTTGTCCGCCGTGCTTATGTCGCCGGTCGTGAAGTACATCTTGCCCATAATCGTCAGGTCGGCGTTGCACTTCTGGTCCCAATACGGCTTCGTAAGGTCGAGGTAGTTGAGCGAGTAAAGGTCTTGCAGATAACCTGTGCTCGCCAGCGTGCATGTGTCGTAACCGGCCATCATGGCGATGTCATAAGCGAAGTCGGCTGCGGTAACCGAGTTCCTAATCGCGTTGAGGCCGGCGCCGTTGTGACCGACAGGCTGCGGATAGTCAACGATGTCAACATTGTATTTTTCCTCAATAGCCGCATTCCTGGTAAACCGCGCGTCGTTTATGACATCGCCGTTCATTTCGAATGCTTCAAAATCGTTTTTGACTATGCCCAGCTCATCGTTTGACGAAATCAGAATGCCGAACTCCTCACCGTCGAACTTGACATCGGGGAGGTCGGGCCTGATTTCAGTCTCATCTCCCGATCCATTGCTCGCGACTGTCGTTTCTTGAGCTCCGCCGGATTGAGTCTTACCGCTGTCTGCGCACGCGATAAGACCGAACACTGTAAACGACGCGAGCAAAAGAGCCGCAATGATGCGTTTTTTTGTGTCGTTCATCGTTTCTCTCCGATTTCCATAATATAATCAAAAAGCCATTATAATAATATCACAATTATCACAATAAGTCAATCAAACTTAAGGGCAATGTCGTGAAATTTTCTTCTAAAATACCATGTTCTTCTCAATTTTTTTGATATTTTTTGAATATAAAAAAGCTTTTGCCAAAGCCATGCCCCATTTGTGCAAAGCGTGGCAAAAGCTTTTTAGTTTACATCTTCTTCAGGCTTTTTCAACGCGACGGTTATCTCTGAGCGGTTGTGGAACAGCTGCCTTGACCCGACAATCCTATACGGTTGCACCGAGCCAAGGTAACCCAGCACGTGCTTGTAGCTGAACCCGCGCTCAAGCTTGAGAGTAACAATCGCATACCCTCCGGGCGTAAGCTTTTCGTAGCAACGCTTTACTGCGGCGATGCTTTTTTCAGGGTTAGCCTTCATATCGCAAACTATCATGTCAAACCGCTCGTCTGTCCCGAGTGCGAGATAGCGCTCCGCGGTCATCGCATAGTGGCGCACCCGGTTGTGTTTTTGCAGCATAGGGTGCAGCTTCAGCGGGTCCACTGCTATCACCCTCGCGCCGCGCTCGAGCAGCGCCTTTGTCCAGCCGCCGGGCGCCGCGCCGAGGTCGAGCGCTAAATTTATCCCGTCGGCGGGTATCGCAAAGCACTCGAAAGCCTCAAGCAGCTTGAACTCCGCGCGTGAAATAAAGCCAAGCTCGGGCGACTTCGAGTAAAACGGCATACCGCCCCTGTAGCGGCTGAGGTTTTCGGTAAAGTCGCCGAGCCCCAAATAAATTATGTTATTGCTTACGTATATCGATAGTATCGCGTCGCCGTATTTTAAGTCGCACTCGATGCCGTTTGACAAAAGGCGCTCGGCGATGCGTGTCGAAAGACCTTCAGGCTCCTCGCACGGCTCTGGGCATGCGCGTACCTGGACGCTTACCGGCTGCTCTGCGGCTGCGCATAGCGAGGCTGCGGCATCAAGCAGCTCTGAGGGCGCGCACATGAGGTCGACAAAGAAGATGTGTCGCACAAATATAATCGGCGCGCTTCGGATCAGCCAGGGCAAATCCGTCCTGCTAAGACCTGTTTCGGCAAGCCCGACCTCTTCATCGAGCCATTTGATAAAATTGAAGCTAGCATCATACCGCTTAAACTCGTATAGCGTAAGATCGCGGTGCGCCCCGCGGCATGTGAAAATGAACTGCATGTTTTCTCCGTAATACTTATTTAAAATTGTTATGTTAAAATTATTCCAAAACCCGCCGGCGTCAATACCGGCAAAAAATTAAAAAGCAGGACTTTATATCATGGCTGTAAGCATTCTTGTAAGTGCGTGCCTTCTCGGCACTCGATGCCGCTATGATGGGAGCCACAAGCTCCATGAGAAAGTTTCCGCACTCAGGCGCAACCCCAACGTAAAGCTCATCCCGATATGCCCCGAGGTGCTAGGGGGGCTGACTATCCCGCACGAGCCGTCGGAACAAAAAGAAGGGCGCGTCATCTCGCGCGACGGGCGCGACGTCACCGAAAAATTCATTCTCGGCGCGCAAAAGGCGCTTGAGATTGCTACTCGCCACGACTGCCGATATGCAATCCTAAAAGAGCGCAGCCCCTCATGCGGGAAAGGCGAAATCTACGACGGCAGCTTTACCGGCAAGCTTGTCCCGGGCAACGGGGTTAGCGCTGCGCTGCTAATGCAGCACGGCGTAAAAGTCTACGGTGAGTCTGAGCTTGACGAACTTATCGCCGAGCTTGGTCTATCGGTTTAATAGCATTTGCAGCGTCGGGTAAACTAGCTTTTTTGCCCGCCGCAACACTTGTCCTAATTGCGAAAGGTCCGCCTGATGTTATTTTTTTAGGCGCGTGCGCATTTTTTTAGCCCTAAAAACAGCGGAACCCGCAAAAGCCGAGTTCCGCTGCTGTTTTTTCGCCAGCGCGGCAATATAGATTTTCCGCGGTGGGTAAATCTCGATTTAAACGACGACAAGCGCAGGGAATTTCCAATGCCTGCGTTATTTTTTGCTTTCGGCGTTTTTTTTGCGCATTAAAAATCTCCGGCGGGTCGCTTCGCCGCCCCTTATATGACGCTCGGCTTTATTGCGGTCCAGCACTTCGCGCGCTTTTTCATATAGCCTAGGGTTAATCTCGCGCAAAGTGGTTGTCACGTCTTTATGTACAGTTGATTTCCCTATCCCAAAACGCGCAGCCGCGAGCCTGACAGTCGCGCCATATTCGATTATGTACTCGGCGAGCAGCTCGCAGCGCTCTTTTTCTCTGCCGGGATATCTGTCGCTCGTCGCCATAATGTACCTCAGCCTGAGTTTGGTTTGGTACATTTATATGACAACGGGCGAAAAGATATTCAGGTAAGCGAAAAAGTTTGCCCGAGCCGCTTTATGCTAAATAAATTAGCCGAACAACTCCGAAAGCTTTTCTTTATACGGCGGGCGCACGATCCCGCGGTCGGTGATAAACGCGGTTATAAGCTCTGCGGGCGTGACGTCGAAAGCGGGATTGTAGATTTTCACGCCTTCCGGCGTCATCCGATGCTTATACCAAAGCTCCGACACCTCTGCAGGGTCGCGCTGCTCAATAACGATGTCGTCACCGGTGGCGGTTGCAAGGTCGATTGTCGAGTAAGGCGCTGCGACATAAAAAGGTATGCCGTAATGCTTCGCAAGTATCGCAAGCCCGGAGGTGCCAATTTTGTTCGCGGTATCGCCGTTTGCGGCGATGCGGTCGGCGCCGACTATCACCGCGTCGACCCAGCCGTTTTTCATTACCTGCGAGGCCATGTTGTCGCAGATGACGGTGGTGTCGACCCCGTCCATGCAAAGCTCGTATGCCGACAGCCTCGCGCCTTGCAGCAACGGGCGGGTTTCGTCACAAAATACCCGGAACCTCATTCCGCGTTCGCGCCCGACATGAATCGGAGCAAGCGCCGTGCCATAACGGGTCGTGGCGAGATGCCCCGCGTTGCAGTGCGTGAGTATGCCCGCGCCGTCGTGCAGCAGCGTGAGCCCATACTCCCCTATCGCGCGGCAGGCGGCAATGTCGGCGTCTCGCAGCTCTTCGGCTTTTGCGCGCAGCCTTGCAATGTTCTCTTCGACTCCGAGCGCCGGGTCGGCGCACGATACCATCGAACCCAGCGCCCATGAAAGGTTTACCGCTGTCGGGCGGGAGGAGTTTATATAGTCCGCCGTCATTTTCAGCTTTTCGATAAATCGCGTGGTATCCGTCTCTCCGAAACGCAGCGCGGCGCAGTAAAGGCCGATTGCCGCAGCGACGCCGATTGCCGGTGCTCCACGCACCCGCAGCGATTTTATAGCTTCGTAAATTTCTTCCGGCTCTGTAAGGTCAAGGTACACCGTATCGCCGGGCAGCCTTGTCTGGTCTAGTATTCTCAGCGCGCGCCCGTCGGGCGAAAACGCCACGGTGTCGGGCAGCCCGCGCAGGCAGTTAGTGCTTTTTTCTTCGTTCATAACTAAATTTCTATAGTTAAATTTTTTGAAGCTCCGCGATTATCTGCGCAAACGAGTCTTTGTGATTTTGCAGCAAACTATACGCATGCTTGACCGCGAGCGCGATGTCGGACCCTGCATCGACTATAGAGCTGTACTGCGCCATCGCCGCGTCAAGCCCGTTGTTTTTGACGAATGCCGCAACCTCTCGAGAGGGCTCGTCGCCCTCGGGCGCGAACATATACCCCGCCGCGATGCCAAGGCAGATATGCGACGGCATAATCCCGTGCTTATAGCATAAGCTCGCCGCGCCGGCTAGCCGGTCGTTTTCGCTCAGCTTGCGCTTGGTGTCACGTCCGACGCGCTCAATCGTGTCGCCCAGCAGCTTATTTTCAAACCTGTAGAGCAAGTTTTCGGCGTGCAGGTAAATCTCGTCAAGCGGCACGCCGTGCTCGGCATGCAGCGCTCGCGCCGCCTCCATCAGCGCGCGCAAGACAAGCAGCTGTATCTCGGGGTCAAGCGTCGCTTCCCATATATAAGTATACCCTTTCAGCGCGCCGAGGTAAGCCGTCATCGCGTGGCTCATATTGTGTAAAAACAGCTTACGCCGGATATAAAAATCGAACGGCTCAAACGGCACCATTCCGGCAATCTCGGGTATTTCGCCTTTGAAGCCCCTTTTGTCGACCGGCAGCTCGCAGTATTCCTCGGCGCAAACTGCGAGCGGGTGACGCTCCAGAAGCTCTTTCGGCGTTGCCGGTACCATCCGCCCTATCGACGGCTCGACGAGGCCGATGTATTTATCAAAATATTTTTTTTCAGCATCGTCAAGATAAGCCTTTATTAGCCCTTTGAAATATTCGTCAGCGCCTATCATATTTTCGCAGATAATAATATTCAACGGTTCGGCGACGCCGCGGGCGCAGCGGAGCTTTATACCCTCGGCAAACGGCTCCGCGATAAAGCGCAATACGTTAACGCCCACTGCCGTCGCCGCGATATCCGCTTGTGCAATGGCTTCCGCTACGGCGGAGATGTCGCGCCCGTTTATCCCACGAACGTTTTTGACGAGGTACTCTTCGTACCTATCGCCGCGTGTGATATATATCGGATACCAGCCGTCGGTGTTTAGCCAATTAATTATGTCCATGTTTATATCGATAAATGTGGTTTCGTATCCGGACATATAAAACAGCTGGCCTATAAATCCGCGTCCGATGTTACCGGCGCCATACATAACCGCTTTTTTCATTCTTGTAGCATCCCCGCCGATTTTATTTCAACATTTTAAAGAAAAATATAAAATTTTGTCGGGTAGTTTACTTGATTTATTATATATGATATAATTTTATAAATCAATGAGCAATATAAATAAATCGCATCCCGGAGGATTTTCCCCAGATGGGCAAAGGAATCATCGTCGCGGGCAACCTTATCGTTGACCTGCTAAAAAAGATAGACATCTATCCGGAAGCAAATAAGCTTACAAGCATCCGCGAGGTCTCGCGCTCGACGGGCGGGCTTGTCAGCAACTGCATTGTCGACTTCGCCAAACTCGACCCCACGCTTGATCTTTACGCGGTCGGGCGGGTTGGCGCAGACGAATACGGCGAGTATATCCTTAATACCCTGCGCCAATACGAGAACATCGACACCAGCTCGATAAAGGTTAGCGGGCAAACCTCATTTACAGACGTTATGTACGACAGCGTGCGGCGTACGAGAACTTTCTTCCAGTTCCGCGGTGCCAATGCCGACCTTGACATAGCCGACTTCGATTTCGACAGGCTTTCAGGCTCGCTTTTACATGTCGGCTATATCCTGCTCCTCGACAAGCTTGACGAGTCCGACCCCGAGTACGGCACGCGCATGGCAAGGCTGCTGGCGACTGCAAAATCGCGTGGCATCAAAACATCTATCGACGTGGTCAGCGAAGAAAGCGACCGCTACCAGACAATCGTGCGGCCTAGCCTTCGTTATCTTGACTTCTGCATCATAAACGAAATCGAGGCGGGGAAAATAACCGGTGTACAGGTAACCCGCCCGGACGGCACGGTCGACGACGACGCGATGCCGCTCGCCTGCCAAAAGTTGCGCGAGCTCGGCGTTTCCGAATGGGTTGTCATCCATGCACGCGACGCGAGCTACGGGCTTGACCACGACGGGACATATTATCAGCTCGGCGCACTCGATATCCCGCGCGAGCTTATCAAAGGCACAACCGGCGCAGGCGACGCGTTTTGCACCGGCGTTCTTTACGGCGCTTACAAAGGCATGAGCCTGCTTGAGGCGATGAAGCTCGGCACCGCAGTCGCGTCCTGCTGCATCCTTGAGCCGGGCGCGTCCGACGGCGTGCGCAGCTTTGACGATACGATGAAGCTCTATAGGTCCTACCCCGAGCCAAAGTTGATAGAGAAAAAGCTGTGAGCGAAAAAATAATTGTCGAGGGCAAACTGGAGCCCCCGCCGCCCGGAGATTTTTCGGGCGTTGTTATTCCGTTTGAAGTGACGAAATTTGGCGGGCAGACGACAATACGCGTTTGCGAAGAGCTAGATGATGTGGCGCGCGTTTTTGTGTGCCGCTTTATTGATGTTGAAACCTCCGAGGCAGCCGAAAAATGGCTGGCGGAGGTTTCTCTTCCCATATTGCGCAACGCCGGGCTTGAGCCTGCTGGCGAATGCGGGCGGATGCGCATCTTTGAGTTTGACCCAAGCCTTCCTTCGTCTGCCGATATTTCGGCTGCGCAGGAATTTGACCCGGAAGCAGGTTATGATAACCTTACAGGGTATGACCTTGACGCATACTATAGGTTGGGTCTGCCCTGTTTTGTTGGCGTTACCGAGGGGAAAATTGTATCTGTGGCAACCATGTCGCCCGGATACGCAGGCGATGAGGTGGCGGAAATAGGCGTCGAAACAGCGCCGGGTTTTGAGGGGCGCGGATACGCGAAGGGATGCGTTAGAGCGCTTGCCCTGCGGCTTTCCTGCCGCGGCATGCGCGTCATTTATATTGCTCAGGAGGACAACCCCGCTTCGATCTCGGTCGCGCGCGCGGCTGGGTTTTCGGAGCGAGGGTCAATGCTTCAGCTTGTCTGCATTCCTGAAAATCATGGATAATACCAAAAAGAAAGCGAGGTTTGCCGTGGTCAATTTCTACACAACCAAAAACAACACTTTCACGGTCCTCACCGAGCCGGAGGAAGGCTGCTGGATCAATATGATCAGCCCGGACGAGAGGGAGATATCGTTTATCGCTGATAAATACGGCATTGATCCGGACGCCTTGCACGCCGCGCTCGACCTTGACGAGCGCTCGCGCATCGAGGCGGACGAAAACTACGCTATGATACTCGTCAACATCCCGACTGTGGAAGACGAGAAAGAAAACGAACTTTACACCACAATCCCGCTTTCGATTATTGTTACGCGGGAAGTCATCATTACCGTCTGCATGGAGGATACGCCGATACTCAAGCAGTTCGCGCAAGGCCGGGTGCGCGACTTCCGCAGCAACATGAAATCGCGGTTTATACTGCAGATTCTCTACCGCATCTCGACGACGTTCCTTGAGTATCTCCGCCTTATCGACCGCAAGACGACGATTGCCGAAAACAAGCTGCGCAGGTCGACGCGCAACAGCGAGCTTTTCGACCTTTTCGAGCTTCAGCGTTGCCTTGTTTATTTTACCACGGCGCTGCGCTCGAATGAGACGGTTTTCGAGAAGCTCTTTAAAAATGAGATTATTAAAAAATACCCGGAAGACGAAGACCTGCTTGAAGAGGTTATAGTTGAAAACAAGCAGGCGATTGAGATGGCAAACATCTACAACAACGTTTTAACCGGCATGATGGATGCTTTCAGCTCGGTTATCTCGAACAACCTGAACATAGTGATGAAGGTTCTCGCGATAATCACGATAGTGCTGAACATACCCACGCTCATATATAGCGCCTACGGCATGAACCTTTTGCCAGAAAGCATGCCATTTGCTACCCAGCAAAATGGGTTTTTCATTATTAACATTATAACGGTTTGCATAACCGCGATAGTAACGCTCATTATGATTAAGGGGAAGATGTTCCGATGATTGGTCGACGAAGGAATGCCGCGCGGATAGGTATCCGTCGCGGTTGCCAAGAAAAAATGCAAAAATACTCTTGCAATTTGGCGTGCGATGTGATATAATACCTTGCGTCGGAAAAGATGCCCGCGCGGCAGTTTCTCGGAGGCGTAGCTCAGCTGGTCAGAGCGTACGGTTCACATCCGTGAGGTCGGGGGTTCGAGCCCCTCCGCCTCCACCATACAAGATAAAGCGTGGTAGGCTATATGTAGCCTGCCACGTTTGTTTTTTATGTTTATTTTTACAAGTTGTCCTCTTGTTGATCATAACAAGAGATTCCTCTTTATCTTGCGGATTATACCGCAGGAGCTATTTGACCTATTTTATTTCGCCCGTCATGCAACTCAAAATCTGAGTATAGCACAAGCGCCGAGCCAAAGGTGGAGTGAGCATTGCTGGTGGGCGTCGCGATTACGGGGTAAAAACGCTTGACTTGGCAGGCAAAACCGGCTAAACTTGCAGTGGGCATATTTGGCAAACAGCCCGAATAACATAGCGTTAAGCAGCGGGAGGATAAAGCTTATGAAGCTCAAAATAAGCCTCGATGCCCCTATCGGCAAAATAAAGCCGATGAACGCGGTAAACAACGGGCCCGTCTACAAGCGCAGCGTCGGGCAGGACCTTACGAATCTTCCCGATTACAAAGCCGCGCGTATCCCATATGCGCGAACTCATGACGCCTCGATTTGCTACAACTACGGCGGCGAGCATACGGTAGACATAACCGCGATATTCCCCAACATGGACGCCGACCCATACGACCCCGCCTCGTACGATTTTGCGTTGACCGACGAGTACCTCGACACTATAATGCTCGCGGGCACAAAGGTATTCTACCGGCTTGGGCAAAAAATTGAGCACTGGGAGAAAAAATACGGCATCTACGCGCCGAGCGACCCGCAGAAATGGGCAACGATATGCGAGCACATCATAGCGCATATGAACGAGGGCTGGGCTGATGGTCACCGAATGGGTGTCGAGTACTGGGAAATCTGGAACGAGCCCAACATTGTCTATGAATGCTGGATCGGCACGCCGGAACAGTACTTTGAGCTTTACGAGGTAACGGCGAAACGACTCAAACAGCGGTTCCCCTACATAAAAGTCGGCGGACCGGCGATCGGATATTACGACGAGCCGTGGCTGCGCAAGTTTTTCGCCTATGTAAAAGAAAAAAACGTGCCGCTCGATTTTTACTCGTGGCACCGCTATGCGACACAGGTAGAAGAAATAGTAGCGGACACCAGGCGCCACCGCGCTCTGCTAGAGGAGTACGGGCTTGGGCATGTGGAAAGCATACTTAACGAGTGGAATTACGTCAAAAGCTTCCGCGGCGAGGATTGGCATTATTCCATCAAGACGATGACAAGCCTTAAAGGCGCGGTATTCGCGGCGGCGGTCATGGCGGCGTGCCAGTATGAGCCGGTCGACATGCTGATGTACTATGACGCACGCCCGACCGGCATGAACGGCATGTTCTCGATGTACACCTACGAAAAGATGAAGACATATTACCCTATCGCGGCATGGAGCGATATGGCGGAGCTAGGCATGGCTTGCAAAGTCGAGTGCGACATACCCAATATCTACGCAGCCGCGGCAACAAACGATAACGGCAAGCGGATGATATATATCAGCTACTACACCGACGACGACAATGCGCTTTCCAAAACCTTCACTGTCGAAGTTGCAGGCTCAAGCAGCGACGAATACAGGCTTAGTCTGCTCGACGAGGAGCACAACTTCGACGATGTGGCGCTGATTTATGCCGACGATGGCAAATTCACGCTCACAATGCAGCCCAATACGGCAATTATATTAAGGTAAACGGCACCTTCCCATAAACCTATGTAACGATACATCAAATTTTATCTGCACATGTGACGCTTACGCTGCTGCTCGTGGTGTCCGGGGCCAGAGCACTTGCCGCATGCAAGCTCTGCTCTGCCCGGCACATTCGGCAGCAGCGCTTTTATATCCGATTAATGCAGTCAAACCGGCGCTATTTTCCTGCAAACCTTGAAATAAGCGCTGGTATGCTTTTTTCCCCTGTGAGCTCTGCATTCTTTGACCCGTGGAGAAATTCGTTTGAAGAAAGGTATCAACGATATGAAAGAAACCGCAAAACTCGCAGCATTAATTTTGTGCCTGATTTTGGTCACGCAAACCCTTGCCTGCGCAGGCGACACCGATACCGAAATGACGGCACCGGAAACCGAGACCGCAGAGGAAGAAACCACGCGGAGCGTCCTTCCCACCAATTTGCCGGACATGGACTGGCAGGGACGGGAGTTCCGGGTGCTCGGATATGCAAACGGTGCATACCCGCAGTTTTCATCTTTTGAAATATACTCCGACGGCGAAACCGGCGAAGTTGTAATCGACGCGGTTTACCGCAGAAACAGATTAATCGAGGAAAAATATAACGTTAAAATCACGCAAAATCTTGACGACCACGATGACATGTGGACCGCAACAACCGACCATATCTACAGGGTTGTCACGTCACAGGAAGATCTTATATGACCTTGTTTTCTGTAACGTCAACTTCATCGGCTCTCTTGCGCGCGACGGTATGTTCCACGACATAAACGGGGTAGATTATATTGACTTTAGCAGTGATTACTGGAACCCCGAAGTAAACGCCGCGCTGTCTTACAGAAACAAACTGTATTTCACCACGAGCGACTTTTCTCTGCGCGACAAAAATCGCGCCTATATATTGATTTATAACCGCGATCTGGCAAAGGACCATGGGTTTGGCAATATTGTGGACTTGGTTCGCGCCGGCACATGGACAATTGATAAAATGACGGAGTATTCAAAGGCCGTCGCCGGTGACGCAAACGGCAACGGAGTTATCGACGACAAGGACAATTTCGGGACGGCGATGGACTCGTATGTATCTTTCGCGACTTTTATGGTGGGGTGCGATAACACCTTTTTAACCAAAACAAGCGAAGACACATTTGAGCTAACTATCTATAACGAGCACGCCATAAACTCTATTGACAAAGTGCTGAAGCTGACCGGTACGCCGAGCGACGCTGTTTTCTGCGAGGACTGGAGCGGCAAGGTCGACTATGACTATTGGTATGTTGCCAGCACTCTTTTCAACGAGAGGCGCGTTCTGTTTATCACCACTTTCCCGCATGCGCTTAAAAAATACTCGGCGGAAACCGACTTTGAATACGGCATTATTCCCTTCCCCAAATACGACGAACAGCAGAAAAAGCATTACACAATGGCCGACTATATGACCATGCTGTTTGCGATTCCGGTGACAAATCCCGAGCCCGATTTTGCGGGATTTATGCTCGAGGCACTGTCGTCGGCGTCCACCTCAACTTCGCTTCAGGCATATTATGAAATATCTTGCAAAACGAAGTATACATACGATGAAGAAAGCGCCGAAATGCTCGACCTCATCTTCTCGAATATCGTTTTCGAGCCGGCAGTGGTGTATAATATTGGCGACCTGAAGTCGATTTACTTTATACTCGCCGAGTCCAAAGCCAATAACTTTGCATCGCTCTATAAAGAGCGCGAAAAAATGGCGACAACCGACCTCGAAAACCTCGCTCGGGATTTTGACAGTTAATATTAACTGCCACCCATAGCCTGCTACGAAATCGCCTGCAATACCAATTACACCTATGACACCGATGGAATGGCTTGACCTTGTCTTACCGTATACCGTTTTCGAGCCGGCGGTGGTCTATGGCTAATGTGGTATGCAGGCGATTTACCTTCAAAAACCGACACCGCGCCAAACGATATGCCCGATCAGACTGATATGGTCGATAAGCCCAGCCTGACGGATATAAGCCCTGACAGTAGTTTTCCGGATTTATGCTCGAAGCTTTGTCGGCAGAAGCCACAGAAACCTCGCTTAAGGCTTACTATGATTACACATGCAGAAAAGGCAAGTCTTATGACGATGAAAATATCAAAATGCTCAAGGTTATTAACCGAAGCATTTACTATGACCCCATGGATCAGTATAATTATACTAATAGCCTTTATATAAGATGCTGGGAAATAGCAAGAAGCAAGGAAAATGTTTTTAACAATGCTCAAACATTGAATCATCAAAAACAGACTTTAGAAGAAAACTTCGAAACATTAAAATCACAGTTAGGCGGCTGAAATAAACTGGCGGCTGGAAAGCCGCCGCCCGTTTTTGTATAAAATTAAATTGCGGAAAGGTGGAAATAACGTGGATCATCTGTACTCGATCATTCCTCTCGACATTTCCCATCTCGACGAAATCTGTGCCGACATCAAGGCGCAGTGCGATAGCGGCGTTGCGACATGCGCGCTGTTCATGATGACGCTCGTGCCGGAAGGCAACCCTCCCGCAGACAAAGCAGAAATATTATGCAGTAAATATGCAAAATTCAAAGAAAAACTATCTTCCATGGGCATCCCAAACGGTGTACTGGTACAGGCGACCATCGGACACGGCTGGGTGCTCGGACAGATGTTCCCATATCAAAAATACGTCGGGCTGGTCGGCGGATACGAGGAAAACACCGTCTGCCCCTATGACGAGGGGTTCAAAGATTACATATACAGCGCCCTTAAAACGATTGCCCTACACAGGCCCGACCATATAATGATTGACGACGATTTCAGACTGCTCGGCAGAAGCGGCGGGGGCTGTGCGTGCCCGCTCCACATGAAGCGCTTCAACGAGCTTGCACAGACTAATCTCAGCCGCGATGAGCTGCACGCCATTATCACAAGCGGCTCGGAACAAGGCAAAAAATATGCCGACATTTTTCTCCAGACACAAAAAGAGTCGCTCCTCGAAACCGCCAAGGTGATGCGTGCGGCAATAGACAGCGTCGACCCGTCGCTTCCCGGCTCATACTGCTGTGTCGGCAACAATGCGGAGTTTGCAGCCGAAATCGCGACTATTTTAGCCGGCGCAGTCAATAAGGTGATTGTGCGCATCAACAACGGCGACTATACGAGTGCCGGAGCAAGGCTTTTGAGCATGTCGTTTTTCAGAGCGGCTGCGCAGATAGCGAAACTGAAAGACAAAGTCGATGTAATTTTAGCCGAAACCGACACCTGCCCGCAAAACCGCTACAGCAAGGGCGCAATGTCGCTGCACGCCCAGTTTACAGGCACTGTTTTGGAAGGCGCGGCCGGCGCAAAACACTGGATTACCAGGCTGATTTCCTTTGAGCCGGAGAGCGGAAAGGAGTACAGGAAAATCCTCGGCAAATACAGGGGGTTTTACGACGCGCTTTGTGAGATTGTGCCGTCGCTTGCGTGGAGAGGGTGCAGGATTCCCGTTTTAGGTAAACCGATATTCAGAGTTGGTAAGCCTTGGAATATGGGCGAAGATTCTTACAGCGGCTGGGGCGAATGTGTGCTCGAAAGGCTTGGTTTGCCCATGTATTTTTCGGCAGAGCCCGGCGGCGTGCTGTGCCTCGACGGCGAAGTTAAGCTCGGCGATGAAATACTGCTCGAACTCTTAAAAGGCAATGTGTTTCTTGCCTCCGACAGTGCCGAATACCTTATCCGCCGGGGATTTGGCGAGTATATTGGTGTGGACGTCCGCGAATGGAACGGCAAGCAGCCCATGGCCGAAAGGCTGTATGTCAATGGCAACCTCACCAAAACGCAGGTTAAGACAAAAGAGCTTGCTGTTACCGGTGAAGGCGCTAAAATCGACTCGATGGTCTGCCATACGGTCGACCACGAGCACTATGAAGACCTGTTCCCCGGCACGGTGATATACAAAAACAGCCTTGGCGGCACTGTTTTCACGTTCTGCGGCACGCCGAGAGCCAACTATAACATTACTGAGGCGTTTTCGTTTTTGAATTATTCAAGAAAACAGCAGCTTATCGCGATGCTCAAGCAGGCGGGTGAGCTGCCGGCATTCTACCCCGGCGATGCGGAGATGTATTTCCGCGCAGCCGACATGCCCGGCGGCGAGCTTTTTTGCGCCGCGTTTAACATCGGCTTTGACCCTATCGAAAAACTTGAGATTGTGTTCGACAGAGCTGTCACGCGCATAGAAAAACTCATGCCCGACGGCACGAGGAAAGAAATCGCCTTTGTGCAGGAAGGCGAAAAATATATTCTCGATACAGCTTGCTACACGCTCGACCCGGTCGTGATAATTGCGAGCTGACAAACATGCAAAAGCAGGCACACGCTGCCTGCTTTTTGAGTTTTAATTACACCGCTCCTCTGCCATAACATTGTAAAGCGATTGATAGGTGTCCAATTTTATCATTTTATATAACTATTTTGGATAATATTGGATATTTACCTAATTGCTTTTACATTATAGTATAATTTATGGCAGTTGTGTTATATTCTGCATTAACACACAAAAGGAGTGACGACATGAAAATTATCGCATTTATTTTGGCAGCATCTATGATATTATCTCTTGTTTCTTGCAGTAATACCGAAATCGCCACAACCGGAGGCGTACAAGAAGATGTAGCTTCGGAGGCCGAAACCGATGCGGTAACCGGTCGTGAAGAGATTTCCGACGACTTGCCGGAAAAACTTTTATGACTGGAACGATATAAGCTACATAAATGTCGAAAAGCCATGGTGGAACTACAGCTCATATAAAAACCTCAGCATCGCGGGCAAGTCTTATATGATAATAGGCAGCATATCGCCGTATTTTTTGGGTGCCTATTACTGCGTGTATTTCAACAAACAGCTTGCCGCAGATTACGGTGTTCCCGACAATTTATTATACGACATAGTCCTTGACGGCAAATTTACTGTAGACGATTATATATCATTGATAAGAGACACATGGCGGGACCTCAACGGAAACGGCAAGCATGACGAAAACGACTTTTATGGGCTTGCCGCGCAGGTTACAAGCTATGCCACTCCGTTTATATACTCATTTGGCGAAGTGACGGTGACCAAAAACAAAGACGACATCCCTGAACTGTCCATGAAAACCGAAAAATTCGCTGATATAGTAAACAAGGTTTACACTTTATTTTATGATTCAAACGGTACCATCACGACATCCGGTTGGGAACTGCACACAAAAACTTTCCTTGACAGCAGAGCCATATTTTTCAACGGGGTGTTCCAGCACTCGTATAATTATTTCACCGATTTTGAAGACGATTACGGAATGCTTCCCTACCCCAAGTGGGACGAGTCCCAAAAAAAATATTACACTATGTCCGACGGCAGCTCGCCTCTGGCAGCGGTGCCTGCAACCGTGCAAGACACCGAATACGTTGGAATTATCACCGAGGCGCTTGCAGCCGAAAGCTGGAAGAAAGTTATACCGAAGATATACGATGTAGCGCTCAAAGTGCGTGGCGCGCGCGACGAGCAGTCGCTGACCGTAATCGATATGATAGCAAACAGCGCTATTCTCGATTTCGGGTTTGTTTTCGGCGAATATAGCGGAATGGGCTTTACACTTTCTAACCTGATGGAGAGAAAAAGCAACAACTTTGCTTCATATTATGCAAATAATGTTTCAGCATGGGAAAAGCGGCTTGAAAAAATCACAGAGCAAATAACCCAAGATTGATGGAGGGGTTGTCATGTACACTACGATAATACCTGTCGGTAACCGTACGCTGCGCCGGAGCGGCAGAGAGAAAACCGTTGCTGTGCTTCGCAATATTAAAGCCAGCCGAATTTTACTTGCGATAAGCGCATTTAACCGCGACAAAGAAAGGTGGCGCGAAACCATTGCCGAGCTTGAAGATAATATGAAATACATGAAGTCGGAGGGCTTTGAGGTCAGCGTCTGGCTTTGGGCGCTGGCATGTCACAATCCCGGCGATTTTACCCGGTTAACCGGCTTTAATCTCAAACAATCACAAAACCAGTGCTGCCCGCTCGACGAAAATTTTCTCGACTTCGCCGCAAGCTGTATCAGAGAAATAGCGCAGCTGAACCCCACGATGATACTTTTCGACGACGACCTAAGATTCGGTCACCACGACATCGGGCTCGGCTGTTGCTGCGAGCTGCATCTGTGCGACATTGAAAGCCGCCTCGGCGGCGAGGAGCTACCCAAAGATAAGCTGACCGAGCTTTTCTTCTGCGGCGAGCCGAATAAATACCGCAGTGCTTATCTTGACAGCATGGGCGACAGCATACGCAATTTCGCGCGCCGTATGCGCGAGGCTGTCGACTCGGTCAACCCTGAAATACGCCTCGGCACATGCGCCTGCATCACCACATGGGACATAGACGGCGTGGACTCCGTTGAAGTTGCGAAAATCCTTGCCGGCAACACAAAGCCCTATCTCAGGCTGATAGGCGCTCCGTACTGGGCGGCCAAGCACAACTGGGGCAACAGGCTTCAGGATGTTATCGAGCTCAACCGCATGGAGCTTACCTGGTGTGCTCCCTATGCAGACATTGAAATCGTAACCGAGGGCGATGTCTACCCGCGTCCCCGATATGCTTGCAAAGCCGCGTATCTTGAAAATTTTGATATTGCTATGCGCGCCGACAGCCGTGCAAACGGCATCATGAAGTACATGCTGGACTACACCGCGTCGCAGGATTACGAGACCGGTTATATCCAGCGCCACATCAATAACCAGTCACTTTATACACAGGTCGAGCGCTATTTTGCCGGAAAGACCGCGACCGGAGTCAGAGTTTACGAAGAGCAGCGCAAGATAAGAAACTACTCGCTGCCGGAACAGTTCGTCGGCATTGATATGATTCAGGACATGCTGTTTTCAAAAGCGGCAAGGATGCTTGCCGGTTGCAGCATTCCGACCGCCTACCATGCATCCGGCGTCGCGGGCATAGCATTCGGCGAAAATGCAAAATATCTCCCCAAGCAAGCCTTTGAAAGCGGGCTGATTTTGGATATGGCCTCGGCAAAGATACTTATGGGCGCGGGGCATGATGTCGGAATTTTGCACATCGGCGAGAGAATTTACCCCTCGGAGGAGCATTATCTTGCCGAAAGCGAGCACATCCACTGCTCGGATGTCACGGCACACAGGCTTGAGCTTGCCGAAGGCGCAACCGTACAAAGCCGCTTTGTTTGCTCGGACGGCAAAGAGTACCCGGCGGCATTTACATACGAAAACTCGGAAGGACACCGGTTCCTTGTGTTTGCGTTCGACATGCTGTTCACCGGCGAGACTATATACAGAAACTATATGCGTCAAAAGCAGCTTGTGCGCTGCATCGAATGGCTCCAGCGCAAAAAACTGCCCTGCATTTGCACCGGTAACCCTGACCTATATATCATGTGCAAGAAAAACGGCAGCGGCGAGTATGCAGTCGGGCTTTGGAATTTGTCGGAAGATTACATCGAGACTCCGACAATTGAAATGAACGGAAAAATAATCAATGCGAATTTTATAAACTGTCTCGGCGAAATAAACGAAAGCAAAATTGTGCTTGAAACTGTACAGCCCTTTGCTTTCGCGGGGTTTACCGCACGTGTGATAGAAGACTGAAAAGCTGCCATAAATAGCTTGCCGCAGGCATCGGCGCCTGCGGCATTTTATCTAATTTTTTACTGCGCGTCTTCCATTCTTTCAAAAAGACGGTTTATCATTGTATTTGCTGCTTTTTCGTTTTTGCTGTAATAGGAGGCGAGGTCGGTGCTCTTATCGCGCCCTATCATAAACGGAATCATATAAAACAGTGCCATAAATCCGGTGTCAAACCCAAAGTAGTTCATACCCATGTCGTAAACTATGTTCGAAAAGATTATATTGAGCATCTCGACCGACTCATCGTCGCGCGCGAGCTTGCCGGTAAGCAGCACATCATAGTATGCAGGCATTGTGGTCATCAGGCTCTCGTAAGCCAAAAGCTCGCATGTCATGCCGATAAGCTCAGTGTTTTGTGCAACTGCCGGGATGCACATGAGACCGCTCCAGTCGTTTGAAATGTACTCCTTCTGATGCTCATCGTATTTCGGGAACGGCAGGATACCGAAATCGACGTCGCTCTGGCGATATATCTTACTGCTGTTTAGCGGAATTACACTGAACAGACAGCGCCCGGTATCCATAAGAATTTTTGATTCCGCGCTTGCACCGTAAAGCCACAGATATGTATGGTTGCCGCCGTGAAACAGGTCATAAAGCTTTTGAGTTATGGTCAGCATTTTGTCGTTGTATATATCAAGCGCTACTTTGCCGGTCTCGTCGCGCTTTACCATGTACTGGTCACAGCCGTACATAAAGCTTATGAGCATCCAGTCGGACTCGGCCGCCAGACCGTACAGGTCGTTTACGGTAAATTTACCGTCACCGTCAAGGTCAGCCGATACCGTGCGCGCCATTTCATAGAGCGTATCAATCGTCCATTTGCCGTCCCTGACAAGCTGATATGGATCGGATAGCCGGTACTCGTCGACCATCTGCTTGTTGAAAAGGAACGCGTTGGGGTCGGCAATCATATATGACGACGCGGCATAATAAAGCTTGTCGTAAATCGACAAAGTTTCGTTCATCTTATCGTTCCAGTAAACAGGGTTCCAGCTGATGTGTGGGATTGTGTTCCAGTTCAAAAGCAGTCCCGACACCATCATATTGCCGAGATCCTGAATGCAGTGGGTCAAAACAAGCTGATAGTCGTCCCCGCCGCTCATCACGACTTGCTGCATAGTCGGGAAGATGTCCAGTATGCTGCCGAGCATGTACTGGTCGATATCAATGCCGAGATATTCCTCCACATTTGTGGTGCGCTTGTAAATAGCATCGTTCATCTGGTCGCCGGTCTGCTCGTCAGCGAAAAAGTAGTCGACATAAAGCCCCCAGTTGGGGTACAAAATCATAAATGTCTCGCCGCCGAAATCCGTTTTTTCAATGTTGGGGCGCGGATATGTAGTGTCGGCGTCAAGCGTGGTTTCGGGCTCGGCAACCGTATCGGCCGCTTTTTTTGCCTGTTCGGCACACGCGATGCATGAAAATGAAATAACTGATGCGAGCAGAAGACTTATCACGCGCTTTAGCATAATTTTGAAATAGTGCCCAAGTTAGTTTTGCGCGGCCGGCCTACCGCGCCGGGCACCGGCCTCCTTTCTGCCGATTCATATTATTAACTGGTTGCTCAAATTCTACCATCAGCGCCCCGATTTGTCAATCATTTTTTTGCATTGTTTTAATAAATTTTTGAAGATCGGGCTAAACTTTTTCATGCAAACTCGCTGACCGGAGCATATACCCGGGAAAGAAAAAAAGCGGCTCCGACCGGCGAAGCCGCTTGCCATTTTTTCGCATAAAAATACAGGACACTCGCACCCGAATGTCCTGTGATATGGAGCGGGTGACGGGAATCGAACCCGCACAGCCAGCTTGGAAGGCTGGTATTCTGCCATTGAATTACACCCGCTCATAGTACCCATATATTATACCACGGCAAAAGCCGGTTGTCAAGGGATTTTCTAAAGCGGGCCTAATTGCCTTCCTGAGCGAATGACGACAAATATTTTGTTTATTCTCCCCAATATTCAAATGTTTTTCGACGGTTTATATTCTCGACCGCGAAAATTTTACGCAGGTTTGGAATTTTTCTTGACAAGGATTTTTGTTTGTTGTATAATAGCTCGAAATGCGCGGACTTAAATCAATACGCGAGAGGAGACAATATGAAGACTCAAACAATCGGATATCTTCCAGACGAACGACCTGCGATCGGCAAGCTTTTGCTATATGCCCTTCAGCAGGTCATTGTTATGTTTCCGGCTACCGTCACGGTGGCGCTGATTACCGGATTCCAAGTTTCAACTACGGTATTTGCCAGCGGCCTTGCCACCATCTGCTTTATACTGATAACCGGCCGCAAAATACCGATGTACTATGGCTCAAGTTTCGCATACCTCACCGCTATTGCGGGACTAGTGTCCAGCGAAGCCATAATGGCAAAGCTTTCGCCCGGCGCGCTTGCTCAGCTTGAGGCATGGAAAGCCGGCACGTCGGCAACGCTCCCGACCGAAGCTATCCAGTATGCGCAGTTCGGTATCGTGATGTCCGGCTTAGTTTCGATTGTAGCCGGGCTTATCGTTAAGTTCAGCGGGCCGAAGGCCGTGGAAAAGGTGCTTCCGGCTACCATCACCGGCCCGATAGCGATGATAATCGGTCTGACGCTTGCGGGTAACGCACTCAAAGACGCCTACACGCCTTCGGCGTCTTTCGCCGGTCCATCCGGCTTGATTTGGCTTGTATCGCTAGCCACCCTGCTTTCGACAATCTTCTTCTCGCGTTACCTGAAAGGGTTCTTGGGGCAACTCCCGCTTCTGCTCGGCGCCGGCGTTGGTTGCCTGGTCGCGGGACTGGTTTATCTCATCGGCGGCGAAAGCTACAACCTTTTCAACGCAATATCAGCCGATACGATAACCGCCGCCTCAGCGTTTAAGCTCGGCAACGGCTCCATTTTCGCGCTCCCCGCTTTCTCGCTTCCCAAGCCCACGCTTGAGTCGGTGGTCGCGATTATGCCGATAGCCATAGCCACAATACCGGAGTCGACCGCGCATATTTACCAGCTCGACATTTATGTAAACGAAATCGCTCGTCGCAAAGGCAAAGAGAAATATAACCTTGCAGGCCTGCTCGACCGCAACCTCATCGGCGACGGCATCGGCGATATGATCACCGGCTTTATCGGCGGCCCTGCGGGGACAAACTATGGCGAGAACATCTCGACGATGGCAATCACAAAGGTGTTCTCAATCCACGTTCTCATAGCGGCGTCGATTATAGCGATGCTCATCTCGTGCTTCACCCCGCTTATTCAGGCGATATACGCCATACCGACCGCTGTTATCGGCGGGCTTGAGATTTACCTCTTCGGCGCAATCGCGGCGCAGGGTATCGCCATTATGATCGACAACAACTGCGATATGTTCTCCGCCAAGAACATCGCGGTTATATCGACTATAATGGTCATAGGCCTTGGCGGTAACTATGCTTTCGGCGGCAATATCCCCTTCCCTGGCTTCCCCGGCGGCATCCCCTGCATTGCCGGCGCCGCAATTTTCGGCATTGTCCTCAACTTGCTTTTGAGCAACGGCGAAAAGAAAGATTCCGTAAGTCAAGAAGAATAAACAAGTACGCTGGCCGCCCGGCATATAAATTATATGCCGGGTATTTTTCCGCGCATTTTGCCACGTATTTGTCGCAAGCTAACAATTGCCCTGCCGCGGCAAGTATAGGGAATGTTTAAAGCCGCCGAAAATCGGCTCGGTGGTTGAATTTTTCTGCCGGTATGCTATAATTAGCATAATAACATGCAGGGAGAAAGCCATGTTTAACCTGAGAAAACGCATATACGGCATTACCGTCGCGGCTCTGCTCTGCGCCGTCGGCATACTTATACCAATGTTTATGCCGATAAAAATAATCATCGAGCCAGCGTCGTTCACGCTCGCCAGCCATGTAGCGATTTTTATCGCTATGTTTATCTCGCCGCTGACCGCGGTGTTCGTCACAATCGGCACGACGCTCGGCTTCTTCCTTGCCGGCGTATTCCCGCCGGTCATAGTCGCCCGGGCGGCTTCACATATCGTATTCGCGACAGTCGGTTCGCTAATGCTGAAAAAGCAGCCGGAACTGATTGGAACGATCCCGAAAGCAACTGCATTTTCGCTGTTTTTAGCGATTATCCATGGCATATGCGAGACAATTGTGGTGCTTCCCTTCTACTTCCTCAACATGCTGGCGCCGCAGAATTACGAAAAGGGCCTCTTTTACTCGGTCATATTGCTTGTCGGCGTGGGTACCATCGTGCACAGCATGGTAGATTTCTACCTAGCCTATGTGATATGGCGCCCGCTGAAGCAGGCAGTCGGCACGGGTAAATCGGCGATTGAATAAATATGCCGTAATATCATAAAAAACCTACCGCGCACGGCGCATGCCGTGCGCGGTTTTTTATTACGCTTTTATGCCATTACATCCCAAACATAACTTTCGTCGCCGAGCAGGTGCCTGCGCGTCACATACTCGTCGATGGCGTCTGCGACGCGCTTAGATATTTTGACGGCTTCAACCACCGTCTTTGCGCCGGTCACTACGTCGCCCGAGGCGAACACGCCTTCGCGCGTCGTACGGCCAAGCTCGTCGACTGCGACAAGGCCGGTATCCTTAATCTTTATTCCCTTTGTCGACGAAACGATTACCGAGCGCGGGCCTTGGCTTACCGCGATGATTACCGAGTCTGCCGGGAAAAGCGTTTCGGTGCCGGGGATTGGCCTTGCGGTTTTGTAGCCGTTTTCATCTGTATCGATTTCCGAGTCGGCTAAAATCACGCCTTCATCGGTTATTTCGACTGCGGTTTTCTTTAACATGATGCTCGCGCCGTCTATTTTGGCGTACTCGAGCTCAACTTGGCGGGCGGTGATACCCGACTCGTCTAGGTTGCAGATTATTGTTACCTCTTCGCAGCCGTGGCGGAACGCGGTTCGCGCGACGTCCATCGCGACATTGCCAGCGCCTATTATCGCGAGCCGGCTGCCGAGGTTATATACGTCAGGGTTGCGCAAATACTCAATAGCGTAGTGCACATGCCCGAGGCTTTCGCCGCGGATATTAAGCTTTCTCGGGCGCCATACGCCGGTGCCCATAAAGACTGCTCTAAAGCCGTCCCTGAAAAGCTCATCAAGCGAGAGGTTTGCGCCTATCGTGGTATTCGGCCTGATTTTCACCCCGCTGTCGACCAGCGCACTTGTCAGGCGGTCGATTATATGTTTTGGCAGCCTGAACTCCGGTATACCGTACCGCATTACCCCGCCGGTTTTGTCGTTGCCTTCGTAGATAGTTATGTCATACCCGCGCCGGGACAGAATAAACGCTATCGTAAACCCTGCCGGCCCGGAGCCTATGATTGCTATTTTAGCTTTCCTTTCGCTCGGCGGGATAGCCTGCGGTTTATATATGTTAAGGTAGTAATCCGATATATACTGCTCAATCGCGCTTATCTGCACCGGCATGCCCTTGCGCCCCATGACGCAGTGCCCTTCGCATTGGTTTTCCTGCGGGCATACGTGGCAGCAGACAAGCGAAAGCGGGTTGTTGTCAAAAAGCAGCTTGCCGGCTTCGGCGATTTTGCTTTCAAGCAGTAGTTTTATGGCGTCCCTGATAGGCGTGTTAACCGGGCAGCCTTCGCTGCATTTGGGTTTTGGGCATTGTAGGCAGCGTTTTGCGTCGTCAATTACGTGTTTGCTCAACAATCTATTGGGTTCACTCTTTCATTTGCGGCGATGCCGCTGGATCATTTTCGCAAGCATTATATTTTTGTGCCAGCTTGCGCAGCACATAGGATATTGCGCATCCTAAAAGTATTGCTAAAATCGAAATAACGGTTTCAATAGGCGTTTTTGGAAGCCCCGGGAATATGCTGATAAGCGAGCCGCACATAAACCCGAGCACGAGGAGGTACCCAAGCCCGCGCCATTTGCGGAAGACATACTTTGTCACGCGCGAGAACAGCACCATTCCGCAAGCAAAGCAAGCGGCGACAGGCGCGACCGTCAGCACGTCGAGGTCGGCGGCGGCATTTAGTAGCGGCTCGTAAACGCCCAGCATCATCAGCACCATCGACACGCTCATGCCGGGAATCATGCTCGTAATGCCGGCGATGGCGCCTGAAATTGGGTAATATAGCTCTTCCGCAATCCCTTGCCCTGTGGCGGCAGCCTCAAGAGCTATGCCATGCCTAGACAGCAGCCCTACGCTTAGCGCAATCGCAAACGCCGCCGCGGTCCCCAATGCGTATATGGGCTTTATACTGCCCGCTTTGGCTTGCGCCGCGACAGTAGGTATGCTGCCCGCGATTAAGCTTATAAAAAGCAGGTACGCCGGCACCGGGTAATGCTCGAAAAGGAGACGTAAAATCTTAAGCAGCGCTATCATCGACGCCCCCGCGCCAAGGCACATGGGGAAAAGGTATATGGCGTTTTTTATGAAGTTTTTAAAAGGGTTTGAGATTATCTCGATAAGGTCGTCGTATACCCCCATCACGACAGCCATAATGCTGCCGCTGATGCCCGGGGCGATGACGCTTATGCCGAGCAAAACCCCGCAAAGTAGCCTATAGAGAAAGTTCTTCTTTGTCTTTTCCGCCGCTATTTCGCTCATTTGCCGACCTCTGTTAAGGTTTTCCCGCCGCGCCAATCCGGATTGCGCCGCGCTATGCCGGAGTTGTTTGCGCATAAAGACGGCATGCAATGCTCGCCGATGCCAAAGCGCAGCATTATTTGATTATACCGCGCGGAAACATAAAACTCAATTGTCTTATTGTAAACTTTTCCCCAAACCCCCGCCGTAAATGCGCCGGAATTTCCCATTATGCTAAAAAAGAAAGAAAACCAGCAGGACAGGCTCTCAGCCTATCCTACTGGCTTGCGTCATGGTGGGGACGGTTGGGATCGAACCAATGACCTCTTGCATGTCAAGCAAGCGCTCTAACCAGCTGAGCTACGCCCCCGAGGACTGCTCTATTATACCACAACGCGCTCTAATTTTCAATTGTTAATTTTGCATAAATTTCGACATTTGTTATTGTCGCTTATCTCCGCCGAGATGCCAAAATTGCCGAAATTTCCGCAAGGTCTTCAGGGGTGTTGACGCCCCACATCTCGGTTTCGTCCGGCGTTATGTAGGCGTCGACGCGCTCTCCCGCCGAGATGAGCACCGCAATAGTGTCTGTGAGGTAATACTCGCGCTTGGGGTTGTCGTTTTTTATGTTCGCGAGCGCGTACCTGAGCTTGTCTGTGTCATATATGTATGTCCCGACGTTGAGCTCGCGTATGAGCTTTTGCTCGGGCGTGCAAACCGCGTCCTCGACTATAGCCACCACATTGCCCGGCTCGGGTTTTGCGGGGTCGCGTATTACCCTGCCGAACGGCAGTTCGCGCTCCGTGACGCAAGACAGCAGCGTGCAGGCGCAGCCCGATGTTCGGTGCCGCTCCCTCATCATTTCCACCGTTTCGCGGCGCACGAGCGGCATATCGCCGTTTAGCACGAGCACCTCGCCTTTGTAGCCGCTAAAACTTGGGTGCGCGAGCGCGCACATGACGGCATAGCCGGTTCCATATGCATCTTCGCCCTGCCTGACGAATGTGTAGCCGGGGAAAGCCTCTTCGACTTTTTCGGCAAGGTGGCCGGTGACGATTATCATGTCTTCTTTTTTACAGCAGGAGGCGGTTTCGAGCACATAGGCGAGCAGCGGCACGCCATTCGCTTCGCGCAGCACCTTCGGCAGGTCGCCGCCAAGCGAGGCGAGCCTTGTGCCCTTGCCCGCCGCCATAATAATTGCTTTCATTTCGACAGTACCTCTGCGGTATAGTTTTGCCTATGCTATTATACTACCTTGCGGCGCAAATGGCAACAGCGGCAAAAGTTTGCCGCGGCGAACTTAAGCCGCGGCAAACTTTATTATATTATGCACAAAATTACGCGCTTTCGCTAATTTTCACTGCTTCCGGGCTCATGCGGTTCATCTGGCGCTGGGCCATAACGAGGTTGTAGTAGATGCCGCGCTTGCGCATGAGCTCGTCATGCGTGCCGACCTCGGCCACCGTGCCTTTGTCAAGCACCACGAGCCGCGTGGCATTGCGCAGCGTCGAAAGCCTGTGCGCGATCGCAAGCGTCGTGCGGTTTTTCGCAAGCTGCTGCAGCGCGTCTTGGATTTGCTTTTCAGTTTCGGTGTCAAGCGACGAGGTCGCCTCGTCGAGTATCAGTATCTTCGGGTCGTGCAAAAGCGCGCGCGCGATCGCGATCCTCTGCCGCTCGCCGCCCGAAAGGGTGTAACCCCGCTCGCCGACTTTTGTGTTATACGCGTCGGGCAGCCTCATTATAAACTTATGCGCGCCCGCAAGCTTCGCAGCGGTGATAACCTCCTCGCGGGTAGCGTCCGGCTTGGCGTATGCGATGTTCTCGTAAATCGTGCCGGAGAACAGGAAGGTTTCCTGAAGCACGACTCCGATCTGCGAGCGCAGCGACTCCTGCGAGATGTCGCGGATGTCGTAGCCGTCGATTCTGATACTGCCCTCGTCGACGTCATAAAGGCGCATGACGAGGTTCGTAAGCGTCGTTTTGCCAACGCCCGATTTGCCGACTATGCCGATAAACTCGCCGGGCTTTATTTCAAGGCTGACATGTCGCAGGACGTCTTTAGAGTCGTCGTAGCCGAAGGAGACGTTTTCTATGCTTATGTGACCTTTTATCTCTAGGTCGATGGCGTTTTCCTTGTCTGCGACGTCAATTTTCTCGTCGATTATATCGAAGATCTTTATAATGCTGGTCATGACCCTTATAAGCCGGCGCGGGATGTTCGCCATCCAGTTTAGCGGGCCGTAGATTATCGAAACGTACGCCGAGAACTGCTGCATCTCGCCGAGCGTCATCGTGCCGCCGAGGATTTTGTTGCCGACATAGTAAAGCAGGAAAAACTCCCCGATGCCCATAAAGAATCCGAGTACCGGGAATATTAGCGCGAAAGTCCGCTCGTTTGAGATTGCTATGTCGCGCTCTGCGGCGGTAACCTTGTCATAGCGCTCCATCTCAGCTTTTTCCATGCCGAACGCCTTGACGACACGTATACCGCTGAATATGTCGTGCAGCACTGAGTTCGCCTTCGCGCTCAGCGTCCACTGCTTGTCGTAGCGCACATGGATAAATCTCCAGAACATCCTATGTGCTACCATTATGATGGGCGCCGGCAAGAGTATCATCAGCGCGAGCCGCCAGTCGTATATAAAAAGCATTAGGCTGACTGCGAAAAACACCAGTATCTGTTGGACAATCTCGCCGAGCTGATATGTGACGAAGTCGTGCACGGTGGCGGTGTCGCCGGTCACCCTGTTGATAAGCTCGCCTGCGGTGCGCTTTGACACCCGCTTGAGCGAGAGCAGCTCGATTTTGTTGAACACCATCGAGCGCAGCTTCGTTATAACTTTGTTGCTGGCTTCGACCATCGTCAGAGAGCGCAGTATCGTAAGCACCCGCGACAAAAGGCTCACTCCGAAGATGCAGGCGATAACCGTTAGGAAGCCCGCGAATTCCGGTATCTCTTCGGCTTTTATGTAGTCGTCGACCAGTATACGGTTAAAATACGGGCCGAGCATATTCAGCGCCGAGATGATAAAGTACATTATCACCGAGGCGATTATGTAGCCCTTATAGGGTTTCGCAATATCCCAAAGCCTTGAGAGGTACTTCTTTTTGTCCGCGCAATGCGGGCAAACGTTCGAACCCGGCGGGTACGGGCGCATACACTTGGGGCAGTATATGTCGACTTCCTCTTCAAACGATGCGTCGAACACGCCAGACTCAAGGTAGCGGTTAAGGCGTTTTGCGACCGTCGCATAAAGCAGGTTCATCGACATATCCGCCCTGCAAAGCAGCACTTCCCGCTCCCCGAGGTCTATTTCAACATTCGTGCAGCCGATGCCCGGGACGCATTTAACTTCTTTTACGTTGGCGATATCGTACTCAACGTCGAGCGCCCCGTCGCGGTACACTTTTATTTTGTCTTTTGTAAAGCCGACAAGCCCGTCTACGCGCTCCTTGCGCGCGGTTGGGGTCAAGTTAAATGGTAAAACGACAATAACGTCACCCGGCCCGACCGTCTTGTCAAGCTCTAAAAAGCGCTCTTTCAGCGCCTTTTGCGATTCCATTTCAGTTTCACCTCCGCTCAAGAAGAGGCAAGCTTTATAGGTAAAGCTCAATCATCCGGTAGCTTTTGCGGTCGAGCTCGTGGATGTCTGGTATTTCATACCGGTTGCCGTTCATGTCGACTACGAACAACCGTGTCGAGGTGACCCTTATTATGCTGCGGTATGTATCCTGAACCGTGAACTGCAGCGGGCCGATGTCGGTCTCCACTTTCCAATGAGAGAAGCCGTAGCGCTCCTTTATCTGTTTTATCGCCTTTATCGTGGGCGTATAGTATTTGCGCTCAAGCTCTTCCTCGATAAGCTTGCGCATGTTCGGCTCTATGTTGCGCAGGTCACCGATTATCCCTATTTCGTTTTGGTCTTTATCAAGTACCGAAATATACTCATAGGGGTCGTCGAACGGGAAAGCACGGTGAAGGAACACCCTGTCCCAGTTCTTTTCCTCACGCTCGCCGTTTTCATTTTCAAGCTTTGCGCGCAGCGCGAGGAAGTCTTTGTTCTTGTAAAACACGGCATTGCCCGCAGCCACTTCGTCGTCGAGCTTTACTATCTTGACGACGTCGCGCAGCGCGGATGCCGGCCGGTTGTTTGCTTCGGATTTTCGCGAGTCTGACACTCTGTTACCACTCCCAACAAAACGCTTCTTGCGTTATTTTTCAGTAATGCCGTTTATTCTGCGACCCCAATGCTCCTCAGCGCTTCCAGCTGCAGCCTGTAAAGGTTGTAATATATTCCTTTCTTCGAAATAAGCTCCGCGTGCGTGCCGAACTCCGGCATCTTGCCGTTTTCGATGACTATCAGGTAGTCGGCGTCGCGCAGCGTCGAAAGCCGGTGGGCGATCATTATCGTCGTGCGGCCCACCACCAGCTTCGACAGCGCCGCCTGGATCTGCCTTTCGGTTTCGGTATCCATCGACGCGGTAGCTTCGTCGAGAATAAGTATCTTCGGGTTACGCAAAATCGCGCGCGCTATGGATATGCGCTGACGCTCGCCGCCCGAGAGGTCCTTGTAGCCAAAGCCGATGCGCGTCAGATACGCGTCCGGCATCTTCATTATGAAGCTGTGCGCGCCGGCGATTTTCGCGGCTTCGATCACTTCCTCATATGTAGCGTCGGGCTTTGCGTAGCGGATATTGTCCAGTATTGTGCCTGAGAAAAGATAAGTTTCCTGAGATACAATTGCGATATTTTTGCGCAAATCCTCAAAGGCGATGTCCTTTATGTTGACGCCGTCGATGAGGATTTCGCCCTCGGCAACGTCGTAGAGCCTTATTAGCAGGTTGGCAAGCGTGCTTTTGCCCGCGCCGGTATGCCCGACGATGCCGATAATCTGCCCGGGCTCAATCGTAAAGGATATGCCGTCGATGACTTTGCGGTTTTTATCATACGAGAACGAAACGTTGCGGAAAGTGACCCTGCCCTGCATGTTCGGCATGCGGACGGGGTTTTCGCGCTCGGCAACCTCGGGCACGGCATCCATTATTTCCATCAGCCTGTGCATTGAGTTGAGGCAGTTTGACGCCCAGTTTGTCATATCGACGAAGAAGTACATCGGGCTCCATATCATGTTCATGTACGACACGAACACAAGCAGCGTGCCGTATGTCATCTCGCCCTTAATGACCTTCCAGCCGCCGACAAGCCAAACGATAATGTTGCCGACATAAAGCAGGAAACTCGTCGCCGGGTACGCGGTATTTTCAAAGCGGCGCAGCGTGCGGTCGGCGTTTGCAAGCTCATCCGAGTGGGCTTTAAAGCGCGCCATCTCGCGCTTTTCTTTCGAGAACGCCTTAACGACGCGCACGCCGGTCAAAACGTCCGAAAGCATCGAGTTAAGCTCTCTTGAGCGCGAGTACTGGTGCGCCCAGAGCTTTTCGGCATGATCGAACAGCCAGACAATGAGCATTACCACAAACGGGAACACCACGACCGCCAAGAGCGTCAGCCAAAATTCCATCATGAACATCAAGACGATGACCACGATAGCCTGTATGATGTTCACCAAAAAATAAGGCAATCCGTCGACGAAGAACCAATATATGTTATTCGCGTCGCGGTTGACCTGGTTCATAAGGCCGCCGGTCTGGCGCCCGGTGAAAAACGAAATCGAAAGACGCTCGATAGCGCCGAATATGACTTTTTTAAGGTCGTAAACCACATGCGCCGAGATATATGCGGAGACCCATCCCATGACCATCGATATGAACATGGACAGCAGCCTGGTCCCCACTACAATCCCAAGCACCAATAAAAGCTCACCGTAGAATTTGCCGTTTTTGTCGAGCACCTGGTCGTAGTAGAATCCAGAGCTGACGTACGGCGCTATTACGCCAAGCGCGCTCGACAGCAAAAGCATCATCAGCGAGATACCGACATATGCCTTGTACTTGGCGAAAAAGGTAGCAAACCGCGCGATTATCTTGCCCTTATCAACGCAGCGCGGGCAGATTTTGCGCTCCGGGTCGGCGTAGCGCTGCCCGCACTTTGGACAAAACAGCTCTTGCTTTTTGTCCTCCTCGTCAAACTCCAACTCTCCGGTCTCATGATACCTGTTTATGTATTTGACAAACAGCCGCATATCGGTGCGGCAGGCGTTTGTAAAGCGCGTGATAAGCACGACTTCGCCTTTTATTTCCGGCTGCTGGAATCCTTGCTTATTTTCTTCTTTCTCCACCTCGGGCATCGGGCGCCCTTCTTCTATAGCGCGCCTTATCGCCTCCGCCAGTCTTTTCTCGCGCTCCTCGCGCTCTTTGCGCTCGGCGCGTGCGCGCTCAACCCGCTCGGCTTCGAGCTTTGCGTTTTCATCGTCGAGCATCGTCGCGCAAAGCCGGCAGGTGGAGATAAGCTCTTCAATAAAGAAATTCTTTAGGTTCGCAAGGGGGTAATATTGGTACGAAATCTGCTCAAAATTGTATATCACACGGCTTTTGGCTTCCCTGTATTTGCGAAGCATCCGCTTTACCGCGCCGGCGGGGCCTTTTCCTGCGCGCTCCGATTCGGCAGCCGCGGCGACAAAGCTTTGATCGGGCATGCGCCCTAAAAGCCGCTTTTTGGGGGTTACGGTCTTGATGCCGCCTATGACAATAAGGTCGTCTTCGGTTACCAAAAGCCAGTTATCGCAATAAACGCCGTCGGAGTTCATATCCGAACGGACGCACATTTTGATATCGCTTTCGGCAATGCCCTTTTCCGCAAGCTTGGCTATAAGCTCGCGCGGCAATTTGCTTAGCTCAATCAATCGCTTCCCTCCTTGCTGGAGCGGTAAAAAAGTGAGCCTTAAACCCGCCCTGCCGGGCAACACAGGCTCTTTGATTATACCTCTTTTTGCTTATTTTAGCAAGCAACCAGTCGTTGCAAAGAATAAACGGACCGGTTACAAAACGCGTCCTGCGCATCGCAGGCCATGCACGAGAGCACACAATAGGTATTATAGTATTTTGTATAAAAAAAGTCAACTAATAGAATCGTTTTATCCTATATTTGTAATACAACTGTAGCAAGCTGGCATGCTAAAGTGGCGATTTTGCCGAAATTTTTAGTTTAGTTTAACATTTTTATCACCAGATTGACAAATCATGTTGGCTTAGTATATAATAAGATATACTCACGAAACCGGGAGGTTTGGTATGTACGATAGGCCTTTGAGAATTTTGTCCGCACTGCTTGCGGCAGTGGCGTTAGCCGGGCTTTTTGCCTGCTCCGACAGTGGAAGACCGAAATCCGGCTCGGTAACCGAGCCGTCCGGAAGCACGCAGACAGGTGGCGACGAAGAGACCCGTATATACCCCGATTTGCCGGACAAAAAGTTCGACGGCTATAACTTCAGGATGGCGCATTGGGAGATTGACGGGTGGACGATAATTTACGACCTTGACGCAGACGAAGAAACCGGCGATATAATAAACGACTCGGTTTACAAAAGGAACCTCGCGATTGAAGAAAAGTATAACGTCGAAATAACCGCCGACTATATAAACCACGCAGAGCTTATAAACACCTGTGTTAAGACGGTCAGGGCAGGCGACCTCCCATACGACGTTTACTTCCCTCGCACATATGAGAGCACACAGCTTGTGCAGCAAAGCGTCCTGCTCGACCTGCACACCCTGCCGTATATAGACTGGGATAAGCCTTGGTGGGACTCGCAGTCGGTGGCGGAGCTCTCGCTTGGCGGGATGCTCCCGATGGTCGAGGGCGACATAACGCTGATGGACAAGAGCGCCACCGCCTGCATTTTCTATAACAAGAAAGTGCAAACCGACAACGCCGTCGGCGACCTTTACCAGCTCGTTTACAATAACGAGTGGTCGCTTGACAAGATGATAAGCCTCGGCAGGTCGGTGACCGCCGACCTCAACGGCGACAGCGTGCTTGACGGCAATGACCGCTGGGGCGTCGTGGCGTACGACGACTGGACATACATTATGCTGCACGGCAGCGGCGGACGCTACGCCTCTAAGGACGAGGACGACTACCCAATTATAGCGTTCGACAACGAGCGCACGCTCACCGTCGCGCAGAAAATCCTCGACTGCATGTGGGACGAGACGTTCTTCTTGCACACCAACAAGCTCAAGGACGGGCAGACGCCTATAACCATGATGGCAGCCGACCAGATGCTGTTCTACGTCGAGCGCATAGTCGTCACCGAGCGGCTGCGCGCGGTAGAAAGCGACTTCGGCATCCTTCCGGCCCCGAAATTCGATGCAAACCAGAAAAACTACGGGCATTCGGTGTCCATCCACACATCCGGCATTTTGACCGTCCCGCTCAACGCGGTCGAGACGGAAATTACGGGGATATTGCTCGAAGCGCTTGCCGCAGAGTCAAAATATGTGGTTATTCCCTCATATTATGACATAGTTCTCAAAGACAAGTATACGCGCGACGCCGAGTCGGTCGACATGCTCGATATAATACTCCAAAACCGCGTATATGACCTCGGCGAGTTCTACCAGTTCGGCAGGTTTAACGAACTTTACCTGCGCGCATATCCGAACAACAAGCGCGACCTCGTCTCTCTGTTTACCCAAAACAGCAAAAAGATGCAGACCGAAATAGACAGGCTGATTAAGACGATCGAAAAGCAAAAAGAAGCGGCGGCGTAAGCCTTCACATGCCCGGTTTTATGACCGGGCATTTTTTTTGCCGGGCATAAACGCGAGGCTAAAATACGCAAAATAAGCTATATAGCTGCCAAAGCTGAGGTTTTGTTGACATTGCTGGGGTTTTGTGCTATACTTGCCGCGTGAAAGCAAAGCCTCAAATATGCTGTTTTTGGAAAGAAAAATGAAAAACACGATATCAAAAATCCGCGAGCATTTTGCCGAAAACGACTACCGATTCCTCATCGCGGCGTTTTTCATCCCGCTTGGGCTGATGTGGATGATTTACATCGCGATGGAGGTTTGGCCGTTTGGGAACAACTCGGTGCTTGTGCTTGACCTCAACGGCCAATACGTCTATTTTTTTGAGGAGCTGCGAAGGAAGCTGCTTTCCGGCGGCAGCTTGCTTTATTCTTGGGGCCGCGCGCTAGGCGGCGAGTTTATGGGCATATACGCATATTACCTCGCCAGCCCGTTTTCGTTTTTGGTGCTGCTTTTCCCAAAAACGATGATAACCGAAGCGCTGCTTGCGATGATACTTCTCAAGGTCGGCTCGTCGGGGCTGACTATGGCGTATTATCTATACCGCACGCGGCTAAACGCGCCGAAAACCGGTATTGTGCTGTTTTCGACGATGTACGCCCTAACGGCTTATGCCGTCGTGCAGGCGCACAATACCATGTGGATAGACAACCTCATACTTCTGCCTATTATAACGCTCGGGATTGAGCGGCTGATCTCCCGCGGGCGGTATAAGCTTTTTATAATTTCCCTTTCGCTTGCGGTTTTGTCAAACTTCTATATCGGCTACATGATGTGCATATATGTGTTTTTCTACTTCTTTTACTGGTACTTCGCACATGGAGCACATCATGAAAACAATTTCTACCGAGAGAAATATCATTTTATAAAATCGCTCGCCAGGATAGCGCTCGCCTCGGCTATTGTGCTTATGATCGCGTCGGTGATTCTTCTTCCGACGTGGTACTCGCTCAATTTCGGTAAGACGACATTTTCAAAGCCAATATACGAGTTCAAGCAGAAGTTCGATTTCCTTGACCTTGCCGCGAAGTTCTTCTTCGGCTCGTACGACACCGTGCGGCCCGAAGGATTGCCGTTCGTCTACTGCGGCACGCTCGCGCTTATATTCCTCCCGCTTTATTTTATCTCAAAAAGCTCCACTGCGCGCGAGAAGGCGATGAGCGGACTGCTACTTGCCTTCTTTATTTTCAGCTTTAACTGCGCGGTTGTAGACATCGCCTGGCACGGGTTTCAGCGCCCCAACTGGCTCAATTACCGCTACAGCTTCATGTTCTGCTTTATCATGCTGGTACTCGCTTTCAAGGCGTTTTGCGACCGGCACAGTATCAGTATGAAAGCGGTGCTCACCGTCGGCGCAATGCTGGGCATTATCCTGCTTTTCATCCAAAAGCAGGATTACAAATTCGTCGACGACCTCGTGATGATATGGGTCAGCCTTGGGCTTATCGGCCTTTATATTGTGCTCGTTTACCTTGAGTCGCGCGGCGCGCTAAAAAGCGCTGGGCTGATCGTGCTAGGCTGCGCAGTATGCGTCGAGGCGTTCGCGGCGGGGCTGCAGAACACCATTGCGCTCGACGACGACGTCGTTATCAGCAACCGCGTCGGGTACCGCACGTTCATGGACAACCTTCAGCCGATTGTTGATGCGGTAAAAAGCTCGGACGACGGGCTTTACAGGATGGAGAAAAACTTCCACCGCAAGACCAACGACCCGATGGCGCTCGGATTTTACGGGCTGTCCTGCTCCACCTCGACGCTTAACGAGGCGGTTATCGATTTTCTCGCACAGATGGGCTATACCTCGCAGTCACACTGGGCGAAATACCTCGGCGGTACGCCGGTATCCGACTCGCTGCTCGGCATAAAATACCTCATCCTCGACGAGCCGACAAACCAGTACTTGTACCGGATGATCGCCTACGACGACGACAACGATTACCGCACCTACCATAACCCGTATGCCCTTTCGATAGCATACGCTGTTTCGGGCAATTTCCTCGACTACGACGCCGAAGCCTACGACTCGCCGATGGAGCGCATGAACGCGATGGTTACGATGATGCTCGGCGAGACAAAGACTGTAGAACTTTTTAAGCCGGTGCCGGTCGTGGGCGAGCAGACATACGAAGTCGACACTTCCTATATTACCGGGCACAGGCGCTATGCGAAAAAAGATAACGCCGTCGACAGCAGGATAACCTACACGCTTCTACCCGAAAACAAATACGAAATCTTTTGCTATTTCCCCACAGAGATCAAGCGCGAAGTTCAGCTAATTGTCGACGGCACCGACAAAGGCACGGTTTACGGCAGCGACACCGACCGGATAATTTCGCTCGGCACCATGTCGCCCGGCGAGCCGGTAAACGTAACGCTCAAGCTTAAAAGCGACCTGTTTTTCGTAAAAACCAACGCGACCTGCTTCTGGTACCTTGACATTGAGACGTTCCGCGATGCTTTCACAAAGCTTGCTGAAGGCAACGTCAATTTTACAAGCCACAGCGATACGCACCTTGAAGGCAAGGTAAACGTGCCTGAAGGCAGAAACCTGCTTTTCACCTCGATACCTTACGACGAAGGCTGGCATGTCACAGCCGACGGCGTAAAGCTTGAGCTGGTCAAAACTGCGGACGCGCTGCTTGCGGTCAAACTTCCGGCAGGCGAGCATGAGTTGGTGTTCAATTATCTGCCCAACTGCGTGGTGCAAGGAAGGATTATAAGCTTAGTTGGCTTACTTCTTTTCGTTGCGCTTGCAGTAGCGGAGAAGATAATAAGAGAGCGCAGAAACCGCCGCTGGGCTGAGTCGTTCTCGCTCGAAACGCCAATTGTATAAAATAGATTTGCACATAAAAACAATGCCGCTTCTCGGGACATTTCCGAGGGCGGCAAAATTTAGCTAAGGGGCGTGGGGGGACTTTTTACAATAAGTCCCCCCACATAAATTTACACACCAAGTATGCGCTTTATATTGTTGTAGCAAACGTCCATTACGAGTTGTGCGGCAAGGTCAAGGTCGGCGGGCAGCTCGCCGTTTTCGACCCACTCGCCGACAAGGTCACAAAGTATACGGCGGAAATACTCGTGGCGGGTATAAGACACAAAGCTGCGCGAGTCGGTAAGCATGCCCGGGAAGCAGCCTATCGCCGAGAGGTTCGCAAGCGTTATCATCTGCTCGCGCATGCCCTGCTTATGGTCGCAGAACCACCACGCGCTGCCCTGATATACCAGCGGAATGCCGTCTTCCGACTGCTGGAACGCGCCTATCAGCGCCGCGACCGCCGCGTTGTCAGCCGGGTTTATCGAGTAGATAATCGTGCGTGGCAGCCCGGATTCGGCAGCTATTTTGCCGAGCAGCATCGCAAGCTCATAGGTCGACGGGCGCCCGCAAATGACGTCGCAGCCGCAGTCCGGCCCGAGCGATTTCCAAAATACCGGGTTGACGTTCCGCAGCACGCCGTAATGTATCTGCATCACCCAGCCGCGGCGCCGGTACTCGGATGCGAGGAAGCAGTAAAGCGCGGTCTTGAAAGCCGCTACCTGCTCGTCGGTCAGGGGCTTCCCCTCTAGCGCCGCCGAAAACGTGTCGTCAAGCTGCTTTTTGTTCGCCGCCAGCGCGAACGGCACCGCAGTGTCCATGCCGTGGTCGGAAACCTTGCAGCCCCGCGCGGCGAAAAAGTCCATGCGTTTCGAGAGGGCTTCGCAAAGGGTGTCAAAGCAGTCGATTTTAACGCCCGACGCGGCGGAAAGCCGCTCGATATATGCGGCGTAGCCTTCGCGCTCGCAGTTTACCGCTTTGTCAGGGCGGAACGCAGGCAAAACCCGGGTTTTAAACTCGCCGTTTCTATAAGCCTCGGCTAGCTTGTCGTGGTACTCGAGCGTATCTGCCGGGTCGTCGGTCGTGCATATCAGCTCTACGTTCGAGCGAGCGATTATGCCGCGCGCGCTAAACTCGGGCTCGGCGAGCTTTTCCGCGGCGAGCTCCCATACCTCGTCGCAAGTTTCAGGCGAAAGCACGCCTTCCCAGCCGAAATAGCGGCGCAGCTCAAGGTGCGACCAATGGTAAAGCGGGTTGCCCGCAAGCTTCGGCATCGCCGTCGCGTATGCGCGGAACTTTTCATAATCCGACGCGTCGCCGGTGATGTATTTTTCAGGTATGCCGCATGACCGCATCGCGCGCCACTTGTAATGGTCGCCGCCGTCTTTGGGATTGCCTATCCACAGCTCGGTGATGTTTGAAAACCTGCGGTCCTCGGCAATCTCGCGGGGGTTTAGGTGGCAGTGGTAGTCGATAATCGGAAGTTTTGCGGCGTAATTGTGGTAAAGGTCGCGCGCCGCATCGCTGTAAAGCAGAAAGTTTTTTCCTAAAAACTTTTTCACCGCGTCTGCCCTCCCGTTCGCTGCTTTATTAGCCTGCCCGCCGCCTAGCGTTATTTGCGCCTTACTTCGGCGTGCCGCTTTGCAGCTATATTAAGCTTTATTATATTTATAAGTTTTTGATACCCAATATCAGCACAAATCGATACGGTATATGTCAAGGCGGCGCAAATCGCGGTGCGCCACAAAAGGCGCGCCACTCCAAGAAAGTCTAGCAAAGCCTTCGCCGCCGACCCCGCTTGGCTAAAGCTTTATCGGCTCAAAGCCGCAATTGGCAGGCACATATGTGAACCTATACCCCAGCTTGCGCAAAAGCTCGTACGCCCGCTCGACACATGCGCCTATATCGCGCGCGTCATGCGCGTCGCTGCCCACTACGGTCAGCTCGCCGCCGCACTCACGGTAAAGCGCGATGAGCTCTTCGTCCGGCATCGGCACGCCCAACCCTTGGCGGTAACCCGAAGCGTTTATCTCAAGCGCAGCGCCGCGCGCGATGAGCTTTTTATAAATCTCGGCAACCTTGTCCCTAAACCGCTTAAAATTTATAACCCTTCCCGCCTGTTTCATGTACCGATAGGGGTATGTGAGGTGGGCAAGCGCGTCGCAGCGCGGAAAATCGAGCATCTCTAAAACCTGCTCGAAATACTTGCCGAGCCAATACTCGCACATGGAATCTGACATTTTGCCATAGTCCCAAAAACAAAAATCGGGCACGTCGCGCATGTTGTGCATCGAAAGGAGGACGTACTCAAAGCCAAAGCGTTCCAAAAACTCGAGTGCTTCTCTCGGGCGGTGGTGCGGCTGGCCAAGCTCAATCCCCCAAATAATGCGCAGCTTGCCCGAGTGCTTTTCCCTGCCGCGCATAACCTCTAGGTGGTCCGACTCGGCGTCGTAATCGTCGTAAATCCCGTCGAGCACGCCGTCGATGTCATAGTGGTTTGTCACGGCGATTATATCTACGCCCGATTCCGCCGCCGCGGCAAAGCAAGCGTCAGCCGTCGAGACGCCATCAAACGAGTAGCGGTTGTGGGTATGAAGGTCTGCGATTATCTTGCCGTTTTTCAATCTGTGCCTCACTTATAAGCTAGTTTTGCGCAAAATTCCCTTCTGTCCCGCTTGCGCTTTATCCTGCTGAAACTAAGTCGATAAACTGCTTTGCGGTTCTGCCGGAGCGACCGCCGTGGCGCAGTGCGAACTGCTCTGCCGCCGCCTCAAGCTCTGGAGTAAACTCTATGCCGCGCGAGCCGGCAAGCCCGCGCACTATTTCGGCGTATCCGATTTTGTCGGGCCTGAAAAACCCAACCGCAAGCCCGAACCGGTCGGACAGAGAGGTTTTCTCCTCAATCGTTTCTGCGCGGTTTATGTCGTCACCCTCACGCTCGGAGAAAGTCTGGCGCACAATCCGCCGGCGGTTGCTCGTCGCGCAGAAGACAATATTGTCCGCCCGCACGCAAGCCGAGCCTTCAAGCGCGGCTTTGAGCGGCCCGAAACTCGGATCGTTGCTTTCAAGCGAAAGGTCGTCTATATAAACTATAAACTTCAGCGGGTTTTCGGCGAGGGTCTCAACCAAATTGTCAAGATTGCCGAGCGCGTTTTGCCGCAGCTCGACGAGCCGTAGCCCGTGCGGCGCATACTCGTTGACAATCGCTTTGACGGTCGACGACTTGCCGGTACCCGAGTCGCCGTAAAGCAGCATGTTCGCAGCCGGCTTGCCTTCAAGGAACGCAAGGATATTCGCGAGCACCTCGCCGCGCTCGCGATCGTAGCCGAAAAGTTCCGAAAGCCGCACAGGGTCGGGCACGCTGACCGGCCGCAGCCCATCCCTGTCGAACGTGAACATCGCGTGCTCGGCAAACATGCCGTACCCGCGCGTGTGAAGGGCATCCATCGCCTCAAAGTATCGCCGGGCAAGCCCCTCGTGCGAGCTGGGCAGAGCCGGAAAGCTTATATTAACGCCCAGCGCCGCCGCAAGCTCGTCAAGCCGGGCTGCCGCAACCTCTTCGAGCGCCAAAAGCTCCCGGTGGGCAAGCTGCTCAAGCTCGGCTGGCACCGAGCCGCCTTTTATCCGGGCGCGCAGGTAGGCGTTTTCGTCTGCCAAAACCAGCCGCCCGATATGCGCGCCAAGGTCGCCGCCAGCTTCAATTAATAGATGGACATACTCGGCAAGAGCTGCCGCAGCTTTGTCCGGCTCGTCGCGCCCTGCCGCCAGCAGCTCAAGCAGCGCATTTATAACCGGGTCGCGCAGAATCCTTCTGAAAACAGCAAGGGTAACTAATTCAAGCCTAAGCTCAGATTTGTCAAGCATGAAAATGCATTTCCTGCCTTAGCAATGTGGTAGCTATTAGCCTTTTTTCGCGCGGCTTTGCAGGGTCTTTTCCGCATTCCAAGCGTCGCGGCACATGTCCTCAAGCGACAGCTCGGCACGCCAGCCAAGCTCGCGCTCGGCCTTCGACGGGTCTGCGTAATATTCGGCAATGTCGCCGGGCCTGCGCGGCGCGAACTCGTACGGTATTTTGATATTATTAACGCGCTGGAAAGTTTCAACAATCTCAAGAACACTCCTGCCTTGGCCGGTGCCGAGGTTGAAGATTTCAACCTTGCCCTTGCCGTGCGATTCAAGCCACTCGAGTGCCTTGACATGGCCGCGCGCAAGGTCGACTACATGGATATAGTCGCGCACGCCGGTGCCGTCGCGCGTTTCGTAGTCGTTGCCGTATATATAAAGCTTTTCGCGTTTACCTGCCGCAACTTGAGTTATATATGGCATAAGGTTGTTGGGCACGCCTGTCGGCACCTCGCCGATAAGCCCGCTCGGATGCGCGCCTATCGGGTTGAAGTAGCGGAGAAGCACCGCCGAGAGCTTGCCTTCAGACGCCGCAACAACGTCGTTTATAATCTGTTCGTTGAAATATTTGGTCCTACCGTATGGGTTAAAGCACCTGCCGGCGATCGCCTCTTCGGTTACCGGCACATGGTCGGGAATGCCGTAAACTGTAGCCGAGGACGAAAAGATTATCCTGCCCTCGCCGCTCTCAAGCAGCACTTCAAGCAGCGTGAGCGTTGTGCCAAGGTTGACGTTGTAATACTCAAGCGGCTCTTTTGTCGATTCAGCCACCGATTTGAGGCCTGCAAGGTGAATGACGTCAGCAATGCCATGGCACTTTACAATCTCGCGCATGGCGTCTTTGTCGCGCGCGTCGACGCGGTAGAATACCGGCTCGCTGCCGGTTATCTCAGCGATGCCGCGCAAGGCGTCTTCGCTGGCGTTGCGCAGGTTGTCCACTATAACGGTCTGTTTGCCTGCCGCCGCAAGCTCTACGGCGATATGACTTCCTATATAGCCCGCGCCGCCGGTCAAAAGCACAGCGCGGGAGTTTTCATTTTTCTGCATTTGTCAAACCTCGTCTTCACTAATATTGTTTTCTTAATTATACAACACCAACCGGCACTAAATCAAGACAAAAACGTCCAAAATCAGGTTAAATGCCGCATTTACCGGGTATTTTCCACTATTTGCGTATACCTATAGTTGCCGTTTACGCCGCGTTAACCTTTAATGAAAATAAAATTTTATTTAGGGTCTTGCATTTTTTCTAAAGTTGTGATATAATATCGCACGTGCCATGGGGGCGTAGCTCAGTTGGGAGAGCGATGCGTTCGCAACGCATAGGTCAAGGGTTCGAATCCCTCCGTCTCCACCAAAACTGAAGAAAGCTCTTGATAATATCGAGAGCTTTCTTTTTTTCGTCCAAACGCGGCTAAAAGCTAAAACCGCGCGCTTAAAACAGCACTCGAAACCAATTCACAGATTGTTTACTTGACTGGGCAGCATAAATATACTAATATTATAGAGTTAGCCTAAAAAATATAAGACAAGGAGGAGACGTAATGGACGCTGGCAGTAGTCGCGGCACACCGGAAGGCCATTGTAGCATGGGCGTACAACTGCATAAGTGTCCGTACGTTTCCATGCCTTTAGTCTTTTATGGACCTTGGCCTGTGTGTCGTAGCTTCCGCCTATATCATTACGATGGGAGGATCTTACGATGGCAGGGCACAACGTTACAATTGAGAACACTATCAAAGCGCTTACCGACGGTAGGAAGTATTCGACCATTAAAGACATTCTCGTCACCATGAACGGCGCGGATATCGCTGCGGTTTTCGAAGAAATCTCGGAGGATAAAATCCCGCTGCTGTTCAGGCTGCTGCCCAAAAAGCTTGCGGCAGAAACCTTTGTCGAGATGAGCACAGACCTACAGGAGCTCCTCATACAGGGATTCTCAAACGCAGAGCTTCGTGAAGTTATCGAGGAGCTGTATGTCGATGACGTTGCCGACTTAATCGACGAGATGCCGGCAAATGTCGTAAAAAGGATTCTTGACCACGCCGACCCCGAGATGCGCAGGGATATAAACGAGATACTTAAGTATCCCGAAAACTCTGCGGGCTCGATAATGACCACCGAGTATATATCGCTCAAGCCTAATATGACAATCGACGAGGCTCTTCGCCGGATTAGGGAGACTGCCGTCGATAAAGAAACGGTTTACACCTGTTATGTAACTGAGAACCGAAAGCTCATCGGCGTTGTCACATTAAAGGAAATACTATTGGTAAAAGACGATAACACTCGGATTTCGGACATAATGAACCCGAACGTCATCTCCGTCCATACGACGGACGAACGGGAGGAGGTAGCGAAGCAGCTTTCCAAATATAACTTCATAGCGATGCCCGTGATTGACAATGAAGGCATGTTGGTTGGCATTATAACGTTCGACGACGCGATGGACGTCATCGAAAAAGAAACCACGGAAGACATCGAAAAGATGGCGGCTATATTGCCGTCGGAGAAAGGTTACCTTCAATCGAAAGCAATCGATATTTATAAGCAAAGGATTCCGTGGCTGCTTCTTTTGATGGTCTCCGCAACATTCACGGGAATGATTATTTCAATGTTTGAGGCTGCTCTCGCTGCTCAAGTAGTGCTTACGGCATTCATCCCCATGCTGATGGACACGGGTGGCAACTCGGGTTCTCAGGCATCCGTAACCGTAATACGCGCGCTTTCGCTGGGCAATGTATCGTTCCGCGACCTTCCGAAAGTTATATGGAAAGAATTCCGCGCGGCAATCTTAAGCGGACTTTCGCTTGCCGCCGTTTGTTTCTTTAAAATACTTCTTATTGACAGGCTGTTTTTGGGCAATAAGGACGTTACTTTGCTTGTATCGGCAGTGGTATGCGCGACGCTTGCCGTTACCGTAATAGCCGCAAAAATAATAGGCGGCACGCTTCCGATGCTTGCAGAAAAACTCGGATTTGACCCCGCGGTAATGTCAAGCCCGTTTATAACGACAATAATCGACGCCATATCGCTGCTAGTTTACTTCGGATTCGCAAGCCTGTTGTTATTTAGGTAAAAAGCAGGGGCAAAAACCCCTGCTTTTTTGTTTTTCCGCACATTGATTAGCATCTATCAGCGCACTAACATAAAAGCCAATCTTGTCATATATTGTATTAGTGAACGGTTGTTTAAAACGCGCCACGCTATGCTTTATAAAAATACAGGAGACACGAAAAAAATGTGCCTATTTAAGAGGAATGCTATATCGTGCAAGCAGCTCATGCTGTCAAACCAATTAAGGCAGCTTTGGAACGAGCACGTGCTTTGGACGCGGTTTTTCATTGTCAGCACCGCGTTTGATTTGCCCGACCTTCAGTTTGTAACCCAAAGGCTGCTGCAGAACCCGTGCGATTTTGCAAAAGTGATTTACCGCTTCTATGGCAGGTTTAAGGCTGAGAGATTTAAAAACCTACTAACCGACCACCTTCTGATAGCTGCTGCGTTAGTCAACGCAGCAAAAGTCGGCAATGCCCAAGAAGTCGAGCGGCAGCGCGTGCTTTGGTACAAGAATGCCGTGGAAATTGCGAAATTCCTCGACGCGATAAACCCGTACTGGAGCTTTAAGGTTTGGAAAGAGCTGCTTTTCGAGCACCTGCGCCTAACCGAAGATGAAGCGGTTTTGATTTTAAGCGGTTGTTATGAAAAGAGCATCAGGGTCTATCAGGCAATCCAAGATGAAGCAATGCAAATGGCAGACGTGATGACCTGCGGTATAGTACGTCAATTTCGCCTATAAATTCAAAAGCCCGCTAGGCGATAGCCTCAGCGGGCTTATTGTTATGTTGGCTTACGAAGGGCAAGCGGCTTGTCCTCAATTTTTATGCCAAGCCGCTTGGCAAACTCATATGTCTTGCGGACATTTACCGGCTCCGCCACGGCGTCGGGGCTGTGCGCGTCGCAGCCAGCTACCACCCGGCAGCCGTGCTCGGCGACTAGCTTCCAAAACTCGGGGTTCGGATAGTTTCGATTGTCGCGAAGCCCGAGCATGTTTATCTCAAGCGGGATGTCTAGCTCTTTAGCCGCCTCGCATATGCGGCTCATCTCGCGCCGGTAGGCTTCGGGCTCGCCGCGGAAAGGCAAAACGTCGGGATGCGCAACGTAAGTAAACTTGCCGGTCTTCATTCCCTCGACAATCTGCGTCGCGTATGTGCGTATCCGCTCGGGGTCGCTTGTCGGCTGGGCTGAGTATATGCCCTCGATCTCGTTCGCCATAAAGTGCTGGCCAAGTATCAGAAAATCGATTCCATACGGCTCAATCAGCTTGAGGTATTTGTCGAAAAACCTCGGGTAATACTCCGCCTCAAGCCCGATTTTTATCTCGATTTCACCTTTGTATTCCTCGCGCAGCGAGTCAAGCGTTTTGTAATAGCCTTCAAGCTCCTCGGGCCTCATGCGGAAGCCTGAGTAATAGCTGCCTTCGAACACATATGGCGAATGGTCGGAAAAACCGAGGAGCTTTATGCCCCGGGCAATTGCGGTTTCTATGTACTCCCGCTCGGTACCGGTGGCATGGCGGCAACGCACTGTGTGCGTATGGTAATTTACGGTCATTTTGGCTGCCTTTCAGCTGTAGTTTTTGTCTATGCCCATTATACGACTTTTCTCTACAGCGTTCAATCGTCCAAATCTACAATATTTTACAGCTTTACGGTGTCATTTCTGCACACGCGCGTGTGGCTAAAGTTTATTATTTTTTGTCAACATCCTTTTGACGGATTTCGACGCGCCTTATTTTACCGCTTATGGTTTTGGGCAGCTCGTCGACAAACTCGACTATGCGCGGATACTTATAAGGCGCGGTGTGTGTTTTGACGTACTCCTGCACAATTTTGACGCTTTCCTCGGTAGGTACATAACCCTTAACCGGTACGATTGTCGCTTTCACTACCTGCCCTCTTATCTCGTCGGGCACGCCGGTGACCGCGCACTCGAGTACAAACGGCAGCTCCATAATGACGCTTTCAATCTCGAACGGCCCGATCCTGTAGCCTGACGACTTTATAATGTCGTCGCAGCGGCCGACGTACCAGAAGTAGCCGTCCTCGTCTCGCCATGCCATGTCGCCGGTGTGGTACATTCCGCCGCGCCATGCGTTCTCGTTGGCATCCGGGTCGCCATAATATTCCTTAAACAGTCCGCAAGGCCTGCCTTTCCTATCGATGCGGATTACTATTTCGCCGGTCTCGCCGGTCGGGACTGTCTTGCCTTCATCGTCCACAAGGTCGATGTCGTACAGCGGCGAAGGCAGCCCCATCGAGCCGGGTTTTTCTTTTGTGCCTATCAGGTTTGCAACCGCGAGCGTGGTTTCGGTCTGCCCGTAGCCTTCTTTCAGCGGTACGCCGGTGGCTTCGAGGAATTTCTGGTAAACCTCGGGGTTCAGCGCCTCGCCCGCGACCGTCGCGTACTCAAGCGACGAGAAGTCGTATTTTGTAAGGTCTTCTTTTATGAAGAAGCGGTACATCGTCGGCGGCGCACAGAAAGTCTTAATATTGTATTTCGCGAACATCGGCAAAATGTCCGACGGGACAAACTTTTCGAAGTCGTAAGTAAACACTGCCGCGCCGCACATCCACTGGCCGTAGAGCTTGCCCCAGAGCGCCTTGCCCCAGCCGGTATCCGAAATCGTAAAGTGCAAGCCGTCTTCGCGCACGTTGTGCCAATATTTCGCGGTGATAAAATGCCCGAGCGGATACTTGTGGCTGTGCAACACCACTTTGGGGTAACCTGTAGTGCCCGAGCTGAAAAACTCAAGCAAATCGTCGTCACCGCATGCCGAGTCGGGCGTGCGCTCGAAGACGTCGGAGAATGACTCAAACTCGTCATCGAACGAGTGCCACCCTTCCCTCCTGCCGTTGACCGTCACAGTAACCCGCACCGACGGGGAGTTGGCAAGCGCGGCTTCGGCTTCATTTATGGTATCGCCCTCCGCGGTGCAGACGAGCGCGACGACGCCCGCCTTCATAAAGCGGTACTCGAAGTCTTTTTTCATAAGGAGATGCGTCGCCGGGATTGCGACCGCGCCAAGCTTATGCAAGCCAAGCAGGCAAGGCCAGAACTGCCAATGACGCTTGAGCACCAGCATTACCCTGTCGCCTTTTTTAATTCCGAGCGATGCGAAGTAATTCGCCGCCTTCGACGAAAGCTTGCTCATGTCGCCGAACGTAAAGCGGCGCTCGGTATGGTCGGCGGAAACATGCAGCATTGCGAGCTTGTCGGGCTTTTCCGCCGCGATTTTGTCAAGGTAATCGAACGCGAAATTAAACCTGTCGGCGTTCGGGAACTCTATATCAACCAGCGCGCCGTCCCGCTCTTTAGCGACGACGAAATCGCTGTAACGCACCGTGACGACCGGCGCCTCTTCTTCTTTTTTCTCCGTAACGCCGTAGCTTGAGGCGCGGCCGAGCGCATCGGTTATAACAGCCAAAAACTCGCAAGGCTCGCCGCCGACCGCAACCATGCCGTGCGGCTGCGAGCTGTCGTAATAAATCGCGTCGCCGGCATGCAAAATCTCAACATGCCCGGCAACCTCCACCTTCAACGTGCCGCGCAAAACGTAGTCGAACTCCTCCCCGACATGCGAGGAAAGGGGTATCGGCCCCTTTTCTGCCTCCGGGTCGTACGGTACCGTAACAAAGAAAGGCTCGGCAAGCCTTCCCGCGAAAGCAGACGCAAGGTGCTCGTATTTGAACCCGCGGCGGCGCTGCAGCCTCATCCCCTCGCCGGCGCGCACCACCGAAAAGGTTTTAAGCCTTGCGTCCTCGCCCTTGATAAGCGCGGTTATATCCACGCCAAGCTCGCGGGCGCAAGTGAGAAGGAATGAAAACGAAAAGTCGAGCTCGCCGGCTTCGGCGCGCTGGTATTCCTCTTCGGACAAGCCGGTGGCCTTTGCCATCTCAGCTACGGTCTTGCCGCGGATTGCGCGCAGCTCGGCAATTCTTGAAGCGATGAGCTTTACCCCACTGTCCATATAATTCTGTTCCTCCGCTTAATCGGTATCAAATTTATAATGAAATAAAAAAATCTCCCGCCCCGATTGGGACGAGAGATATGTTTCTCCCGCGGTACCACCCAAAATTGCGCATTATGCGCCCGCTCTACAGGATCGGCCGAAAGCAGCATGCTCAGCGGCTGCGCTGCCCTTTCCCAAAATCACGCCTTGGTGCGCAACCTTTAGAAGGATTTACAACAGTTAACCGCTATGCGAGTTTCCGCAATATGCGGCTGTTTCGGCTTAATCCCTGCGCCTTAACGCGGCGCGCCCACTATTTTCCTGCGGGCTGTCACGTCGCAACCTGTCCGCGCAAATCCCGCGGTTCAGCTGCGCCGCATCGGGAGTGATCCGCATCGCGGCAGCGTCACCCCGTTACACCGCCCCGGGGCTCTCTTTGGACGCCGTTCCGCGCGCCGTCTCCGTCACTGCGTTTGTTATTTTACGCAATAATATCACAAATCCCCGGATTTGTCAACACCCATGCCGCATTTGCAGTTTTCAAAAATTTCTCTTGCTACATGGCAAAAAACGGCTTTTCAATATTGAGAAAAAAGCACCTTTTGCAAGGATTTGCCACATTTGATGCGAAATTTCGGAAAGACGATTTTTGTCGCATATTGACACATTTTATGGAATTGGCTTATAATTGTTTCAGATTCTATATGGGAGGATTGGCTATGAAAAAGATTAGGCTGCTTTTCCAGGGGGATAGCATTACCGACGCTGGGCGCGACAGATCTGACATCCACAACCTCGGTCATGGCTATCCAAAATTTGTGGCTGAAATGCTTAAAGCGGAATATCCCGACATCGAGTTTGAATTCATGAACACCGGCATTTCAGGCAACAGGGCTGAGTCGCTCAAAGCCCGCTGGGATACTGATGCCATCGCGCTCCAGCCGGACGTCATTTCGATCCTCATCGGCGTTAACGACACATGGCACATGGACGCCTCAGGGAACTGGATGCCTGAAGACTACTTCGAGTCGTGCTACCGCTATATACTTTCCGAAATCAAGGAAAAAACCAATGCGAAAATTATAATGCTTGAGCAGTTCTTACTTTTCGTGCCGAGAGGGTCGGTCCACCCCGCAGAGTTCCGCACCGACCTCGACCGTAAAATCCAGATAACCCGCAAGCTTGCTCGCGAGTTTGCGGACGTTTTTGTACCGCTCGACGGCTTGTTTGCAGCCGCCTGCGTGGGCAACCCGCCGGAAAAATGGGCGGCAGACGGAGTCCATCCAACCGAAGACGGGGCAAAATTCATTGCCAAGCATTACGTACGCGCATTTAAGAAACTAGGATTCTAGCGTTATGCCATCCTATACGGATTTCAAGCCATTCGACAACCTGCGCACCCCGCTTGTCATAACAGATAAAAACGGGTTGGTTTTATTCCGCAACAAATCGTTTACGTCCCATTTTAGAAAGCCGAGGCGCGGGGGCAATATTTACCGGCTGATTGGCGAGAACTTGGCATTCGAAGACGTGTTCCCAAACGGGCTTCCGGCTTACTCTTCGCTTGAAAAGATAAGCGGGACAGGCTTGAATATAGTGCGCACAACCTGGCGCGCTTTTGTATTTATGTGCGAGGACGCCCCGCCTGAAATAGAAGCCAAAGAACCGCTGTTTTGGCTTTTTCCGCGGCGTGTGATAACGGTCTCGCACGGCCAAGCCATGGCGCTATTGCCGTTTTATTCAGACCGGCTTGGCACGCTTAAAATGATACTTTGGGAATTCTACCGTTCAAACAGCCCGCGACCGTTTAACCACTTGCCATACTCGCGCTCGCCCGAAAGCGTGTTCGACTCAATCTCGGACAGCAGCATTTTCGGTGCAAGGCAGCACGGCGGCATATACGATTTCCCCGTGGACCTCGCCACGTTTTTCAAGATTTTCAGCGAGTGCGCCACAAAACAGCTCGGCATGCGAGGGTATAGGTTCGAGTCGAGCATTTTGCTTAAAGCCGGGGAGACGCTGACGATTGCAGGCTATGAGCTAGCCGCGCTATGCGTGCAGCTTATATATGCCACGCTGATACTCAGCGAAAGCCACCAGCTTGTTATGCAGTGCTCTTATTCCGACAGCAGGCTTATCATCACTTTCACGGCGCCGCTTCCTGAAGGCATCTATAAGCCTTCGGCGTCAGGCTCAATTTACGACGCAGCATTTCAAAATCTGGGGCTTGCGACAGAGCTGTTTTTCTGCGACCTACTTTGGAATGCACCTGGACGCCGAGTTATATGGGAATCTTCGCCGGAGAAAGTTATCTTGCGCACCGAGTACTGGCTTGTAAGCCCTAGCTTCGTCATGCTCAGAAGCATCGATGTGCTTACAATGAACAGGCTGAGCGAAAAAATCTCAGAACTGCTTAAAATATTCGACGATTAAGCGAAAGGCGGAAGCTTTTTGGCTCCGCCTTTGCTTATTCATACGCATTATTATAGCGCGGCGCGCAGCTTCTCCAGCGCCGCTTTTTCAATCCGCGAGACATACGAGCGCGAAATGCCAAGCTTTTGGGCAAGCTCGCGCTGGGTCATCGGCCGGTGTCCGCCAAGCCCATAGCGCATTATGATTATCTCGCGCTCGCGTTCGTCAAGCACGGTGCCTATCAGCTTTAGCGCCTTCGCGCCGCTAAGCTTTATGTCTATGTCGTCGGCGATTGTGTCCTCGCAGCTTATGACATCCATATAGGAAAGCGGGTTACCGTCCCTATCGACGTCTATGGTTTCGTTGGTCGACACCTCGAGCGACTGCTTTTTTTGTGACCTAAAATACATTAAAATCTCGTTTTGCAGGCATTTGCTGGCATATGTAGCGAACCTCGTGCCGTTTTCCGGGTCGAAGGTGTCGATTGCTTTTATTAGCCCGATCGTCCCTATCGACATCAGGTCTTCTTGGTTCCGGTTGCCTGTGTAATACTTTTTGACTATATGCGCGACCAGCCGCAAGTTGTGCTCAATCAGCTTCGCGCGCGCTTCCTTGTCGCCCTGTTTTGCAAGCATAAAGCAGCGCATCTCCTCTTCGGGGTCAAGTGGCGGCGGAAAACTGCCCTGCGATGTCACCGAGAGGAAAAACAGCATAATACGCGCCAAAAGGGCGTCCAAAAACACGCCGGTCACCTCCGAATCATCAAGCTTTCGGCGGGGGTGGGTAATATCTATTTATACGCTGCAAAAAAGAGTATGATAACGCCCAGTGGCGCGGCGCTTGTTATAACTTTTTGTTTGACGCGAAAGAGGCCGATGCTTCCCTGCGCGGTAGTATGCGGCAAACAGCCCTGCAGGCAAATAAAAAAAGCCGCCCGCTTTCGGACGGCAATTTTTATTTAGTCTTTGACGTACGGCAGAAGCGCAATCTGGCGTGCGCGCTTGATTGCGGTAGTCAGCTGGCGCTGGTGCCTTGCGCATGTACCGGTGATGCGGCGCGGCAGTATCTTTGCGCGCTCGCTGATGCACTTGCTGAGCCTTGCGACATCTTTGTAATCGATGCGCTCGATCTTGTCGACGCAGAACTGGCATACCTTTCTGCGCCTGCCGCGTGCGCCTGCGGGGCGCTGCTGTTGCTGCTGGCGCTGCTGAGGCTGCTGCGCGGCTTGGGCGCCCTGCTCTTCGGAGGATGCTGCCTCTTCGGCGCCTTCAGTGCTTTCGGCTGCGCTTTCTATCTCTTCCGCCGGGCTCTCGGTGGCCTCGGCTGTGGTTTCGGTCGCCTGCTTGACTTCCTCAACCTGCTCGTTGTCCATCATCTTATGAAACCTCCTTTGATGTTAAATTTGCTCCGGCGATGTCAGAACGGAAGGTCGTCGTCGTTTGAAATATCCACAAACTTCGGCGGTTCATCCAACGGCTCGGAATAAGCGGGTGGCGGCGGGACATCGCCATACGCTCCGCTATCCCTGCTAGCGGGGCCTTCGCCTTTAGAATCGACGAAGTAAATGTCTTCCGCCACGATCTCGATCACGGATCGCCTTTGGCCTTGCGAGTCGGTAAAATGGCGTTCCTGAAGGCGCCCTTCAACAAGAATGGAGCTGCCTTTGCGGAAATAACGCTTTACGAACTCCGCGGTTCCCTGCCACGCGACGACGTTGAAAAAATCCGCCGTCTGCACCGGCGTGCCGTCGTTTGAAGGCCTTACAAATCGGCGGTTGACCGCGACCCTGAATGTCGCAACCGGCGTGCCGGACTGCGTCTGTCGCCAGTCAGGGTCGGCGACAAGCCTGCCCGCGATCGTGACCTTGTTGTAGTTTAGGCTTGCCATTACATTTCCCTCCGGCTTACGCATCGGCGCGAACGATTATCGAGCGGAGGATCCCGTCGGTAATCTTATAGACGCGATCCAGCTCGGCGGGAAAGTCCGGCGGAGCGGTAAACTTCACAACGGTGTAATACCCCTCCGTGCGGTACTTAATGGGATACGCAAGCTTGCGTTTGCCCCATTCCGCCGTCTCGGTAATCGTTCCATGCTCAGCGATAAGCGAGGTGAACTTGTTTACAAGTGCAGCCACCGCTTCGTCGCCAAGTGTGGAATCGACGACAAATACCGTTTCATAAGACGACTGCTTGTTTGCCATGCTTTACACCTCCTTGTGGACATAAGACCGCCGCCGTCTTTGCAGCGGTAAGGATTTTAAATACGCGCAGCTATATTATGCCGCGCATAAATTAATCGATTTATTATAACCTATCTTTTTCTGCTTGTCAAGGAATTTTCACGATATTTTTGTCTTTTGACCAAGAAATAAATTATAGGGGGTGCGATTTTTTCGCCCATAAGCGAAAAATTTGCCGGCTCCCGTAAAAGCTGTTGACAGCTATTGGCTGGCATTGTAAAATATCACAAGAAGCGTAATAACGCCGGATTTTAGTCTATTTCGCTATTTCCTTTTACTTTTCTTTCCGGAGGAGTTTTATGACCGGACGGGATACAAGCGATAAAAAAACTGCTACTGGCGAAGTTTTCCCCCGTGAGCGGAACGGTTATTCCGTATCGGCGGTTAACGAGTATATAGAGCGGCTAAACCGCAAGTTTGAGGACACTCTATACGATTACCGGCGCCAAATCGTTGAGCTGAAGCGCGACCTTGAGCAAAAAACAGCGCCCGCGTCAGAGGATATCGACAAGCTGCTTGAAGAGCTTGGCGAGTCGAAAAATAAGCTTGACGAGGCAAAATCGGAGATTGAAAGGCTAAAGTCGGAGCGGGACGCGCTTTTGAAACAAGTCGAGCAGCTAAATGAAAAGACCGAGCGGCTGCGTGCATTGCTCGAAGGCGGCGCAAGCCGGCATGAAGGGTTTGGGATGCTCGGCGCTGAAGATGAGTTTGAGGCGGATGGGGCTGAAATACGGCGCGATGCCAGTATGGGTGGACCCCGACCGGTGGTCGAGTTTTTGCCGCCGGACGACACGGAGCTTGGCAGCGAAGAAAATGCTGCGGACGGCGAACCCTTTTTGAACTGGCTGGAACTTGATAGCGATACCATCGATTTAAACTCAGGCAGCGAGGAATACGCCGAAGGCGAGGGTGAAGAAATTTACGAAATCACGCCCACAAACGCCGCGCAATCGGCGGCTGCGGAAACGGATGAAAGTACCCGCGCGGATGAGATAGTCGCCGAAGCTCGGCGCTTTGCCGACAAAATTGTTGAAGACGCCGCAAAAGATGCCGAAAGGCTGCGCGCAAGCCGGCTGCAAAAAGCCAAAGAGGAAGCGCGCGCGATAAAGCATGAGGCGTACCTCCGCGCGCGGCTGATGCTCGACAGGGTCAGCCGTAAGCTATACGCGCAGTTTGAAGAGTGCCTGGGCGGTATCGCCGATGCCGGCTACGGCGCGCACCGCGAAGTCACCGACCTTTTTATAAAACTTCGCGTTTGTTTAGACGACTTGAATTTCACCGCATCCGACCGGTCAAAGCAAATCCTAAAGGAGTTTGACGAACTTGCAAATGGCACACTCGACGAATAAAAACCCGGGGCTACCGCCCCGGGGATTTTATCTTTATCCTTAAAAATGCTTTCCTCTGTAGCGCCATTTGAGCTTCATACGCTCTATAAACTGCTTCGCCCGGCTTATGAAATCTGAACCGAAGAAGATGAAAAAATTAAGCAGCGCCGCGATAATCGAGGCGCGGGTCGCCCAGCCCCCGATAATGAACATGAAAATGAACATCGCCGCGTCAAGCCAAGCGAGCCATTTGATTTTAACCGGCAAAATAAAGAAGAGCAAAAGCTGGAAATCGGGATAAAACATCGCGAACGCGAAAAACAGCGACATGTTGAGGTAATAGTTGTCCGCGTATCCCGTAATAAATCCCGCGACGATTGTCCCGATTATGCCGAGCAGGTAATAGATATTAAACTTAAGCGCGCCCCATTCGCGCTCAAGCGAGATACCGATAAGGTAGTAAAAATAAAGCGAGAATATTACAAATATCGGATTGGTGCTCGGCGGCAAGAACGCAAACGTTATAACACGCCAAACCTGACCCGCCAGTATGTCGGCGCGCTTAAATACAAACGCGTCGTAAATGGATATGCCCGGGAAAAATGAGGACATGAAAAAGTCGGCGATAAACACTATCCCCATCGCGCCGATCATAATCGGCATGAGGTTATGGATAGCGTACCTGCCGTATCTATATTCGAGCCTTGCAAGATAAGCTTTCAAGCTAAATCGTTTCATATGTCTATTATATCTCTATTTTATACCGATTGCAAGACAAAAGCAAAATTTTCATAAAATATTGTATTCCTGTATACATTTTTTACATTTTATATTACCGTTTTGTTAAGAATCGCTTGACATTTTGTTTTCATACCATTATAATAAGAATGTTATATTGTTTTATAAACAAATAATACCCTTTTAAAGGAGCAGCGCAATGAACAAACCCAAAAAAGCTTACGTGAGAATTTTCGCGGCTTTGCTTTTGGTCTGTATAGCCGCCCAGTTTGCGACCTCTTGCGCCGACACTTCGACGGGCAAAGCCGCAAGCGAGACAAGCGCATCAGTAACAGGCGACGGGAGCGAGTCGACCGACCGCCTTTATCCGGACGTGCCCGTAGTTGACTTCGACGGATATATATTCAGAGCGCTTTATTGGTACGTTTCCGGCTGGGATTGGCGGAGATCGAAGGATATTGTCGCTGAAGAGGGTTCCGGCGACGTCATTCAGGACGCGGTCTACAAACGCAACCTCACGATTTCGGAAAAATACAACATAAAATTCGAACTCGACGAGGTTGACGAGGGTTCTCTCAACAACAGGCTCCGCCAGAACATCATGGCAGGCGACGACGTTTACACGATTGTCTGCCAGAAGCAAACCTCCGTTGCAGACCTTATCACGCACGGCGACCTTCTCAACATTTTCAGCATACCGTATGTCGACCTTGATAAGCCCTGGTGGGACAAAAACTCGATTAACGACTACTCAATCGCCGGCAGGCTTTACCTTGTAGCATCGGATATCACCATAAACGACAAAGACGGCACTGCCGCGATGGCGTTCAACAAGCAGGCAGCTATAGACCACAACCTGCCGAACCTCTACGACATGGTCCGCGCGGGTACATGGACCGTAGAGAATTTCTACAACACCTATAAAGACGTCGCATCCGACCTCAACGGCGACGGCAAGATGGACGAAAACGACTTCTGGGGCGTAATCGGCGGTCGCGACGTTCTCACCAGCTTCTTCTCCGGCGCCGGCGCAAGGATTGTCGACAAGGATGATAACGACACCCCCTACATATCGGTCATGAGCGACCGCAACGCCGCGATTCTCGAGCGCCTGTATTATCTTACAACCGAAACCAACGTATTTTATCACCATCATATAACCGGCATCGGCGACGCGGAGTTCCAAGACCTGTTTGAGAACGGGCACGGGCTTTACCACTGGATCCGCTTCGACTCGATCTCCGACATGCGTGCCAGCGAAACCGATTTCGGCGTGCTGCCGATCCCGAAGTGGGAGGAGACCCAGGACCGCTACTACTCGATCGTCAGCATCTACATCAGCAGCTTGACGAGCGTGCCGATTTCTACGCAGGACGTCGAGCGCACCGGCATATTGCTTGAAGCGCTTGCTGCCGAGTCGAAGTACACGCTGATCCCCGCGTACTATGAAGTTGCGCTGAAGACCAAATACGCGCGCGACGACGAGAGCGCCGAGATGCTTGATATAATTATAAATAACCGCATCTACGACCTCGGCGAGATGCTCAACCCCGGCGGGCTGCGTGACTTCGTGCTCAACCTCTCGATGCAGAAGACCTTTACGTTCACTTCGAATTACAAGAAGCTTGAAAAAGCTTCGGTCAAAGCGCTTGACAAGCTCCTCGATATGATTGACGATCTTCCGCAATAACATATAGCACACAAAAAAGCGCCCTAATAATTGGGGCGCTTTTTTGTTGTTAATAAGGAATTGTGAAATGGTAAACAATATTCGTGTCCGATTGACAAAATCCGACGGCTTGGTTAAAATTATATGGCAATTTGCCATGAAAAGCAGATATCGCGCTGGCATGACGCTGCCTTGCGGGTGTATCCCAAAAGCGCGCTTAAAGCCGGCACCGGTAAGCCTTGTCGCCGCGCCTGGGCTTGCCGACGCCGACCACGCAAATGCCCGGCGCATTCTTGCTTTTTCGTGGCGCAGTAATATAGTCTAGGAGCACCCAAAAATGAGGAAAACCAAATCTTTAAAAAAGCGCGTTGCGGCTGCGCTTGCTGCGGTTATAGTGCTGCTCGGCGCGACGGCTTGCGCGCGAGAGACCGGCGACGGCGGCGGCAACGCCCAAACCACTACCGGAACGCAGCCCGGAGGCGAAACTCAGCTTACCGCCGACGTGCCGACCGTCGACTTCGACGGCTATACCTTCAACGCCCTATATTGGTACAACTCCGCATGGGATTGGCGCCGTTCGAAGGATATATACGCCGAGGAAGCAACCGGCGACACGATAGGCGAAGCGGTGTACCGCCGCAATATGGCTATATCTGAACGCTATAACGTCAAGTTCCAGCTTTCCGAAGAGTCGTTCGACACACTCGGGCAAAAGCTGCACAGCGTTGTCGCGGCGGGCGACGACGTGTATACAATCGTCTGCCAGGTCCAGGGCCTCATCCTCAGCTCGATAACCAGCGGCGACCTATATGACATCACCGACCTGCCTTATGTTGACCTTGATAAACCCTGGTGGGACGCAAACTGCGTCAGGGACTACTCAATAGGCGGCAGGCTCTACCTTGTCGCGACAGACATACTCATAAACGACAAGGACGGCACCGCAGCCATAGCGTTCAACAAGCAAGAAGCAAAAGACAACGGCCTGCCTGACCTTTACGAAATCGTAAGGTCCGGTGGCTGGACGATGGACGTGATGGAGAGCACCTATAAAAACGTCGCACGCGACGAAAACGGCGACGGCAAGATGAACGAAGACGACTTCTACGGCTTCCTCGGCGGGCGCGACGTCGCGCTGACCTTCTTCCAGGGCGGCGGCGCAAGGCTCATAAGCAAGGACGAAAACGACATTCCCTACCTCTCGTTCTCAACCGAGCGCAACTTCTCGCTTGCGCAGCGCATTTACGACCTTATCACCAAAACCGACATCTTCTACGACCACCACGCAATGGGCACCGACGACGCGCAGTACCAGAAGCTGTTTGAAAACGGGCACGGGCTTTATTTCTGGATGCGCATGGACGCTGTCTCGAGCATGAGGGCAAGCGAGACCGACTTTGGCATTCTGCCGATCCCCAAATTCACCGAGGACCAGGACGGCTATAGCTGCACGGTCAGCGTTCACACCTCGAGCCTGCTCAGCGTGCCTGCGACCGTGACGAACGTTGACCGTACCGGCATACTGCTTGAAGCAATTGCCGCCGAGTCTAAATACACGTTGCAGAAAGCTTACTACGACGTCGCGCTGAAGACTAAGTTCGCGCGCGACGACGAGTCATCAGAAATGCTCGACCTAGTTTTCGCCAACCGCGTTTTCGAGCTTGGCGACCTCCTGAACCCCGCAGGCATCCGCGACCTCGTGCTAACCGCCGCATCGAGCAAATCGGCTACGATAGCGTCGCTTTACGCAAAAATGGAAAAGCCGGCGACAAAAGAGCTTGAAAAGATTATTGATAATATTCTTGACCTCCCCGCGTAACTAAAAATCCCGCAGCGGATTGCCCGCCGCGGGATTTTTTCGCGGTTTTATTCTTTGTCGTATTTAAGCCCGGCGAGCGCGGCGCCGATTACGGTCCCAAACTGCGACCGCTCGGGAATCATGAAATTCACCTTAAAAATGTCATTGAGAGTGTTTATAGTATTCCTGCCCTGCGGGACTTGAGTCAGGTTGCCGAGCAGTACGATGTCGTTAGTCTTGCAATAGCGCGATGCGAAAATCGCCATCATGCCCGCAGTTTCAAACACCATATTTATAAGCCCCAGCGCCAGATCGAACCTGCTCGCGAGGTCGCTCACTTTGCCGAAGTTCGCCACGGTCAACTCGGGCGGCAGGCCCGGCAAAAGGTCCTTGCTCGTTATGTCGCAAAGCCTTAAATCTACGTTGGAGAGGTTGCCGCTTTCGGCTAGGCTTACGATATTATCTATGTTGTCGGTATTGAGCAGCTTTTTTGAAAGGCCGACAAGCGTGCCGCCGCCGACGCCGGTGCCGCCAAGGTAAGTCATCGTGCCGTCGCTTGTCGCATAAACCAGTGCCGTGCCCGTGCCCATGCTTACCACCACAGCGCGCTCAAGCCCGGACAAAAACAGACCTCCAAGCCCGATGCAATCGAACTCGGATACGTGCACGCACTCAACGCCGTATATTGAGCTGTTTATATATGTGCTGCCGACGCCGGTTACCATGACGCGCCTGACGTCCGTCAAGGTGAGCTTATTTTGCGACAAAAATTTGCCGAATGCGCCGTAAAGCGACGTAATCGGGTCAGCCGCGCGGACGAACATCGGCTCCATCAGGTTGCGCTCGCCGTCGACACCTACGATTTTTGTTGTACTGCCTCCGACGTCTATGCCTATGATAATCTTTTTGCCGTCTTCCATTCCCCTTTTTACCCTTGCCTTTCGTTTCGCCGCCGGCTTGACCGCCGAGGCGGCGTATGCTATAATTTTTGTCATTATAGCATACATTTACCCAATATTCAACCACATTGGGCGGCATTTTGTTAAATTAGCGCGAAAAAGCGCGCAATACCACGCCCGCGCTCAAGGAGAAATACCATGAGGCTTCTTTCTGACAAACGGCTTTTTGTCTTCGACATGGACGGCACTATATATCTTGGCGACAGGGTGTTCCCAGCCGCCGTTGAGTATATTTCGCGGCTTAGGGAAAGCGGCATGAAGGTGCTGTTTTTTACTAACAACGCCTCGCACTCGCCCGAGTATTACGTCGCAAAGCTCGCGAGGCTTGGGTTTGACCCGCGCCCGGGCGAACTGCTCACCTCCGCCGATGTGACGATCGCTTTCCTTAAGGCTCACCGCCCGGGCAAAAGCGTGTACCTTGTCGGCACGCCGGAGCTTGAGGGCCAGTTTTGCAAATCCGGGATTACCCTTGTGCCCACTTCTGAGGTACTGTCCGGCACGCCCGCCGATATCGTCGTCACCAGCTTCGATACGACTTTGACATACGACAAGCTCAACGCCGCATGCCGGCTTATCCGGCAGGGCGCCGAATATATCTGCACCCATCCGGACTACAACTGCCCGACCGAGGACGGGTTTATCCCGGACAGCGGCTCGATTGCCGCCGCGGTGACCGCGTCTACCGGAGTGGTGCCCCGGTTTTTCGGCAAGCCTTACCGCGAAACGATTGATATGATTTCCGAGCTTTCCGGCGTTTCTCCCGCCGAGATGTGCATTTTCGGCGACCGGCTTTATACCGACATCGCGCTCGGTAAGCTCAACGGCGTGACTGCCGTGCTTGTTCTTACCGGCGAAACGAAAAAAGAGGACCTTGAAAAATCCGACGTGCAGCCGGATATAGTAATAAACTCGCTTGCCGACGCGCCAGCTCTTACATGGTAAAAGCGCCATATCGATTTTATGAGTTTGTTTGCCGTAAAATCGGCAAGCTCGTAGAGGTTTTTGGTTACCCAATACAAAAACTCGGGCGAGTCTTTGGGGAAAAGCTGCTCAATCCTCTGCCCGCGCGCCCTGTACCATGTCGGTAAACACTCAAATTGATAACATAATAGCATATAAACGGCGGCATGTACAGCGAGCGTTATGAAAGTTGAGTTTAACTTATAGTTAAATTTTTAATAGCGGCTCAATTTTACCTGCGCCAAATAAAAAAATGCCCCGGACAATAGCCCGGGGCTTTTAAATTATCTGATATCAAGGCCGGCGCTGACTTGACCAGCAACTGCAGTGGCTATATCAAGGCCTCCCGTAACTTCTGCAGATACTACAACAAGCAAGCGTGTTCCCGCAGTAAGCGGATAACCTATACCGGTAGTAGAACCGGTTAAAATATCACCAACCGAAATCAGCCCGGTAAGAGTCGGCGTAAGCGGAGTAGCCGCTGCGGCAATTTCGGTAAATGCATTGTCGGGCGTGGTCGATTCAAACACACGGACCGAAACGGTAACTTCAGAACCAACAAGCGCGAGAGCTGCCGTTACGCTAAAGAAGGCGAAAACACCTTCAAGCGTCGAATCCCTCGGCACAATAAATGCGGTGTTTGAAAGGTTAAGCAAGTTAATCTCGTTACCTAAAACTATAATACCGGGCACGTTAAAACCAAAACCGATTGAAGAAGATGTGTTCGCTATGCCGCCGAGGGTAGTTGTCGCCTGCGCCGGCGTACCGGATGCAAGCGGTATTATAGCGCCGGGACCAGGCGGGCCTTCGGGACCAGGCGGGCCGGGCGGGCCAGGCGGGCCGGGCGGACCTTCAGGACCTTCAGGGCCTTCGGGGCCTTCAGGACCGGGCGGGCCAGGCGGGCCGGGCGGACCAGGCGGACCTTCAGGGCCTTCAGGGCCTTCGGGGCCTTCAGGACCGGGCGGGCCAGGCGGGCCGGGCGGACCTTCAGGACCTTCAGGGCCTTCGGGGCCTTCAGGACCGGGCGGGCCAGGCGGGCCGGGCGGGCCTACGAGGCTAGCTAGCCATTGCTGTTCGGTACCTACAAATCCGTTTAGAACCGCAATCTCGTACGCGCTGAGCCCTTCGGGGCCGGGCGGACCTACGCAGCAGCACGGCTTGCAGCCGCAGCGGGAGCAAAATATACAACGATTATGCTTTCTATTTACCTGCATCACTTTACTCCTTTATTTTTCATTTAAACAATGCGGCGTGATTTAAAACTATAAACTTAAAAAGCCAACTTTAATGATCATATTCCCTTCTAAGCGCCGCCACTTTCATTATATGAGAATGGACAAATATGTGTTAGCGGTTTGCGGACCAAAGCACTAACGCTCGGGCATAATAAAAAGGCACGGGACTTTTGTCTCCCGTGCCATATGCCTTTTTTATTACACGTTTTCGGTAAACTCTTCTTCGCTCGCCGTGTCATCGACCGGTACCTCGCGGCGGTAGTACGGGCGCGAGTTTTCCTCCTCCTCAAGCAACTCGTCCATTGCCTCGAGTATCCTGTCGTCTTCGATAACACGCTTTAGCTGCTTATAAATCATCGCAGCGCCTGCAATGCCGCTAGCCGTACCGAAACCAAGCATGAGCCCTGCATAGTTTTTCTTATTTTTGAAAAACAGGACAACGGAAAGCGCGATGAAGGTCAGAGACTGCACAATCAGGGTCAGCCCTATATAAAACCTTGTTTTCTTTAGCATTGCGGTCCCCTCCGTTTAGCTTATTTTGCTGTTTTGTATTAAATATGCGTATATAAACCCGTCAATATCCCCGTCCATCACGGCGTCGATGTCTCCGACCTCGTAGCCCGTGCGGTTGTCCTTGACCAGCGTGTAGGGCATAAACACATATGAGCGTATCTGAGAGCCCCACTCTATGTTAGTCTTGACGCCTTTTATGTCCTCAATCCGCTCGAGCTTCTCCCGCTGCTTGATTTCAAGCAGCTTCGCTTTGAGCATGCGGAGCGCAGTCTCCCTGTTTTGGATTTGGCTGCGCTCGGACTGGCAGCCCACGACTATGCCGGTCGGCTTATGCAGTATGCGCACCGCCGAGTCGGTTTTGTTGACGTGCTGGCCGCCCGCGCCGCTGGAACGGTGGGTCGTGATTTCAAGGTCGTTTTCGTTTATCTCGATTTTCTCGTCGTCGTCGGTAAACTCGGGTATAACCTCGACAGACGCGAACGAGGTATGCCTGCGCCCCGACGCATCGAAAGGCGAAACGCGCACAAGACGGTGCACGCCGTGCTCGCTTTTAAGAAATCCGTACGCATTTGGGCCTGAAATGGTTATTGTCGCGCTTTTTATCCCCGCCTCTTCGCCTTCCAGCCAATCGACGACTTTCACCGAATAATTGTGCCGCTCGCCCCAGCGGACATACATACGGAACAGCATCTGTGCCCAATCCTGCGCTTCTGTGCCGCCCGCGCCGGGATGGAACGACAAAATCGCGTTGTACGAGTCGTACTCGCCGGTGAGCAGCGTCTCAAGCCTCATGCGCTCCTCAAGCTTGGCGATTTCCTTAACGCTCGCTACCACCTCGCCGACCACGCTTTCGTCCTGCGCTTCAAGCCCTAGCTCAATAAGAGTTTCGGTGTCTTCAATCTTTGATAGCAGCTCACTATATTCTTCGAGCTTGTCTTTGATGCTTTTTAGCTCTTTTAAAATCTTTTTCGACTCTTCCTGGTTTGCCCAAAACCCGTCCTCGGCAGTTTTAGCCTCGAGCTCTTTTGCTTTTTCACGCAGATGTTCGCAGTTGATAGCTTTGCCGAGTTCTTCGGCTTTTTGGCGAAGTTCGTTTAGCTCGCGCTTTGCCTCGTCAAGTTGGATTAGCATAAAGTCAGTTATCCCTTCGGTTTATTTTGCAGCGATTATGTGGCAAAAATTCATCTGTCATTACATTTATCGTTGACTACGACTATCCCTCGCGCCGCGTCGAGCGTTACCGCCGTCCCGCTGCGCAAAATCTTCGTCGCACCGACGGCGCCAACGATTACGGGAATGCCGAGCGCCTGACCGACTATGGCGGCGTAGGAATCGACCCCGCCGCGCTCGCAAATTATCCCACGTGCGCGGCGCAGTATATGGATGATTTTCTCCGATGCAGAGGAGACGACGACAATGTCGCCGTCCTCGAAGTCGCAATGGCAAGGGTCGTCTTCGCGTAGCACGCATAGCGTGCCGCAAACCGCGTCTTTGCCGACGCCTGTACCCGAAATCAATACGTTCCCGACAATCTGCACCTTGAGCATATTGGTCGTGCCCGAGACCCCAAGCGGCATGCCGGTAGTCACCACCACAAGATCGCCATGCTCGACGAGCCCATGCTTTTGCGCCATCTCAACGGCGTGGTCGACCAGCTCGTCGGTACTATATTTCTCCTCAATTAAAATCGGCGTGACACCCCACGACATGCTCATGTGCCGGCAGGTCTTCGGGTCGGGCGAGCAGCCGATTATCGGCACTTCAGGTCTGAAGCTAGACAGCATTCTCGCCGTATGTCCCGATTTTGTGACCGTTATTATCGCCGCTGCGTGCAAGTCGTGCGCCGTGGTGCATGTGGCATGCGATATAGCGCCGGTAACGCTCGAATAGCCTTTTGGCTCAAGCGACGCGAAACGCTTGTGGTAATCTATCTCGCTTTCGGTCTGCTCGGCTATTTTCGCCATCATTTTCACCGCCTCGAGAGGGTATTTGCCCGTTGCGGTCTCTGCCGAAAGCATTATAGCCGAGGTTCCGTCATATATGGCGTTCGCCACGTCGGTTATCTCGGCGCGCGTCGGGCGGGGGTTTTGCGTCATAGACTCGAGCATCTGCGTGGCGGTGATAACGTGCTTGCCCGCCATATAGCAGCGCTCGATGAGCCTTTTTTGTATGCCCGGGATAGTTTCCATCGGCACCTCTACGCCCATGTCGCCGCGCGCTACCATTATGCCGTCGGCTTCGTTTAAAATCTCGTCGCAGTTTTCGACGCCCGCCGCGTTTTCAATTTTAGCGATTATACGCATTTCGGTGCAGCCGAGCTTTTCAAGCTCGCGTCGCAACTCTCGGATGTTTTCAGCCGACTGCGTGAACGACGCGGCGACAAAGTCGAAGCCGTTTTCAACCCCGAAAGCGAGGTCGGCCCGGTCGCGCTCGCTCATGAACGGGATAGAAAGGTGCACGCCCGGGACATTTACCCCTTTGCGGTCGGAAATCGGCCCGCCGTTTAGGACCGTGCAGACAATCTCGGTCCCACGTATTGCCTCGATGCCAAGCTCAATCAGCCCGTCGTCGATAAGTATGGTCCCACCAGGCCGTACGTCGCGGTATAGCCCGGCATATGTCACCGACGCGCCCGAAGAGTCGCCTTCCCGCCCGTCGGAGTAAATCACAAACTTCTGGCCGGCTTCCAGTATCGCCCGGCTGCCGCGAATCTTGCCCAATCGGATTTCTGGGCCTTTGGTGTCAAGCATCAGCGCTGTGTGCAGCCCAAGCTCCTCGCGCAGCTTTTTGATGCGGTCGACTTTAGCCTTGTGCTCATCGTATGTGCCGTGCGAGAAGTTGAGCCTTGCGACGTCCATGCCCGCGAGCATCATCGCCCGCAGCATCTCTTCGCTCTCGGATGCCGGGCCGATTGTGCAGATGATTTTGGTTTTCCTCATATTGTATTCCAATTAATTTAAGATGAGAGCCGGGTTAGACTTAAAAACGGTGCATTCAACGCCGAGCCCTGCCAAAAGCCCCGCAAGGCGCGCGCATACCGGCTGCTCGGTTTCAAAATGCCCCGCGGCAACAACCGTCATGCCGCGCTCCGAGGCGTCGCACATTTCGTTATACGGCATCGAGCCGCAAATATATGCGTCCGCGCCCGCCTCGAGCGCCGCCGGATAAAGCGACTTGCCCTCGCCCGGGCATACCGCTACCCGCAAATACTCGCCGCTATCCCGCCGCGCGACAACTTGCATTATCGCGGGCGAGACGGCTTTTTTCACCCTCGCTACAAGCCCGTCGAAAGAAAGCGGCTCTGCCAGCCGCCCAATCCTGCCGCAGGGAATCCCCTCGTCGAACAGTGGCTGCAAATCGAAAAGACCAAGCAGCCCCGCCAGCGTGTCGGCAGTACCGCCCGGCGCGCAGTCGAGCGATGTGTGAAAAGACAGCGCCGAGATACCCGCGCGCACCATCTTTAAGAGCTTTGGGCTCTCAAGCCGTTTTAAAGGCTTGAAAATCACCGGGTGGTGCGAGACGATAAGCTCGCACCCGCTTTCGACCGCCTCGTCCACCGCAGCCTCGGTTATATCAAGGGTAACAAGCGCGCGTTTTATGTCCTTTTCCCGGTCGGCAAGCAGCATTACGCCCTCATTGTCCCAGCCGGCTGCAAGCTCCGCCGGGATATGCTCGCGCAAAGCCGTGTATATTTCAAGCGTCCTCATTGCTGTGCCCGTATTTTCCGTTTTTTCGTATATGTAGCGCCGGCATTTTTTTACGGCGCAATATTTTCCCGTGTTATTTTATATTTACAGCCTGCGCTGTATGCAGGTTTTACCCTGCCGGCGCGCGCCTTTGGATTTCAATTAGCTCATGAAGCAAAATACGGTCGTCCTCATAGTCGGCGCCGGCGTTTTTCTTCGCAGTGAACCTTGTCGCGACGATATTCGCCTGCTCTGCAAGGTACCGCTCGAACAGCTCGCCGCGCCGCTCGATTATGCGCCGGCCGAGCAAATACTCGCCCGGCGTTATGGGGTTATACCCTTCCCCATGCCCGCGGCCGCCCCCTTCAGCGCAGATGACCTGATAAATCCTGCCCTTGTCGAGGGTTAGAGCCTCGTCGCGGATGACATATCCCATGCGCACAATCTCGCGCCTGACCCGCTCGGGCTTTGTCATCGGCTGCAAAATAACGCGCTTGCCGTGCGAGCGCGTAAATGGCGCTGCCATGAGTATCTCGACGATTTGGTCGGCGCCCATGCCAGCGATTATGATGTCGTCGGGGTCGTATTGCGCGATACCGTCAAGGCCACGCGTGCGCAGCACGGTGATGCGGTCGGCTACGCCTTCTTTTGCGATGTTATTCATCGCACGGAATAGCGGCCCCTCGTTTACGTCTGATGCGATAACATGCCTTGCGATGTTGTTTTTTACCAGCCAAATCGCGAGGTAAGCGTGGTCGCAGCCCACGTCTACGGCAAGGCTGCCCCGCCTCACGAATGAGGCAACCGATTTGAGCCTGTCGCTTAAAACCACCATAAGCCGTCTTTGCCATTAAGAGAGGCAAGGCGGGCAGCTGGTGCCCGCCTTGCTCCCCATCGGCCGCTTATTTTTTGGCAAGAAAAGCGTTGATTTTTTCTACCAGCTCGTCTGCATCCACGCCGTGGACCTCGCAGGCCTCGGCAATAGTCTCGCCTCTCGAAGCGGGGCATCCAAGACAATGCATCCCGATTTCGATGAAAAACTGGGCGGTTTCTATATCATAATCGAGCACGTCGCCGATGATAGTTTCCTTTGTTACCTTCATTCTCCCCCGTCCCTCCTGGTTAACATATAAACTGTATTTTACATTATACTATCCCGCTGCGCCATTGTCAATACGCGCCAGATGGCTCGAAATTTAAATATTTATAAACAAAAAGGCAATTTTTTGTAATGGCGAGCCTTTCGGCAAAGCCGGGGCACATGACGGCTTTTTATTTCTGCCTTGACATCTTATACGAATCTCGGGTATAATTTATTGTAAACATTTTGACTATAGCTTATAGCGAAAACTGGAGTTTACTCAAAGATGCAAAATAGTTACGCCGAATCCGCGCGCCGATACATGGAGGCGGTCGCCGCCATTGTCGCGTCGATGCCGCGCAGACCGGCATATTATATCGAAACTTTCGGTTGCCAGCAAAACGAAGCCGACAGCGAAAGGCTTGCCGGAATGACCGAAGCGATGGGTTTTGTGCGCGCCGCCTCGCCCGACGGCGCGTCACTTGTCATATACAACACCTGCGCTGTGCGCGAACATGCCGAAAAAAAGGCGCTATCGCTCATCGGGCGCGCAAAGCACCTTAAAGAAGCAAATCCCGAAGTCCTCGTCGGCGTCTGCGGCTGCATGACCGCGCAGCCCCACCGGATGGAGGAAATCAAAAAGCACTACCCATACGTCGATTTCCTTTTCGGCACAAAATCCCCCGAGCGGTATCCTGAAATCCTTTATAATGCGCTGACGTCGAAAAAGCGCGTGTTTTACCCCGACGAGTACGACAATGTCGAAACGCCTTCCGAGGACCTGCCGGTAAAGCGCGAGACCACTTGGAAGGCTTGGCTGCCTATTATGTACGGGTGCAACAACTTTTGCACCTACTGCATAGTCCCATATGTCCGCGGGCGTGAGCGCAGCCGCCGCCCCGAGGCGATACTCGCCGAGGCTCGCGAGCTGGTCGAGACCGGCTGCAAGGACATCACGCTGCTCGGGCAGAACGTCAACTCATACGAGTACGGCTTTGCAAAACTTCTTTATGAGCTTGACAAAATCCCGGGCGACTATGTGATACGCTTTATGACCAGCCACCCGAAAGACGCTACGCACGAGCTCATCGACGTCATCGCCAGCTCGGAGCACGTCGCGCGCCACTTCCACCTCCCGATGCAGGCTGGCTCAAATAAAATCCTCGCCGCCATGAACCGTCGCTACACCCGCGAGCATTACCTTTCGCTTGTCGAGTACATGCGCAAAAAAATCCCCGACATCGCGCTCTCGTCGGACATAATCGTCGGCTTCCCCGGCGAGACCGAGGAGGATTTCGCCGAGACACTCGACGCAGTCGAGAAAGCTCAGTTTGATTTTATATACTCGTTCATCTACTCCCCGCGCAAGGGGACGCCCGCGGCCGAACTTGAGGATACGACGCCCCACGAGGTAAAAACCGAGCGGTTTGCGCGCCTGCTTGAGGTTCAAAACGCGATATCGATCGCGAAAAACAGCCGCTTTATCGGCCAGCGCGTGCGGCTGCTCGTCGAAGGCCCGAGCAAAACGAACCCCGAGGTTTACAGCGGGCGCTCGAAGAACGCGAAGCTCGTGCATTTTACAGGCGGATACGAGGCGCTGACCGGCAATTTCGCCTGGGTCGAGATTACCGGCGCGGACGTTTATACCTTGACGGGCAAGCTTGCCGCAGACTAATATTTTCCCTGCTGTGCTTTTTGGGAGCGCTAAATTAAGCGAACGAAAAAGCCAGCTTGACTATTCGATTTTAACGTCTTTATGGGGCGGCATAATGCCGCCCCGCAAAAAACTTTTATACTTGGAGCAAGAGAGCCTATGCCGCTGACCCCGATGATGCAGCAATACCTCGAGATAAAACGCCAATACATGGACGCGATTGTCTTTTATCGGCTCGGCGACTTTTACGAGATGTTCTTTGACGACGCAAAGCTTGTGTCGCGCGAGCTAGACCTAACGCTAACCGGCCGCGATTGCGGCGAGGGCGAACGCGCCCCCATGTGCGGCGTCCCATACCACTCAGCCGACAGCTACATAGCTAGGCTCGTGGCGAAAGGCTATAAAGTCGTAATTTGCGAACAAATGGAAGACCCGGCGACCGCAAAGGGGCTTGTGCGCCGCGAAGTGGTGCGCATCGTGACGCCGGGCACGATAATAGACGGCGGCATGCTCGACGACAAGCGCAACAACTACATCGCAGCGCTCTGTTTTTCGCCGGCTGCCGCCGGAGTTTGTTTTTGCGACATCTCTACCGGCGACATCGAGGCGGCAGTATTCGATTCGGGGGACAGGGCTGACATAATAGACCGCGTGCTCGCCGAAATCGCGCGCTATCAGCCGCGCGAGCTGCTCTGCGACACAGACATCGTGGCGTATCCGAAGCTGAGGGAGTACCTGACAAAGCGGATTGGTTGCGCGGTCGTCGACAATGCCCCCTCGCGGTTTGACGGCGGCGCCGCGCTAGACAGAGTCAGAGCGCAGTTCCCGGGCCGCTTCCCCTCCGCCGGCGTGCCAAGTGAGCGCGAGCTGACGATGGTCCGCGCGGTCGGCGCGCTGCTCGGATATGTCGAGGAGACCCAGCGCTCGGCGCTCGGCAACATCACCGAGCTTTCGGTCTACGATGAGCGCAAGTACATGGAGATCGACCCCAACACCCGCCGCAGCCTTGAGCTATGCGAAACCATGCGCACCGGCGAACGCAAAGGCTCGCTGCTTTGGGCGCTCGACCGCACGAGGACTTCAGCGGGCGCAAGGCTGCTGCGGCGGTTTATAGAGGCGCCGCTGCTCGACTGCAACAAAATCCAGCGCAGGCAAGGCGCGGTCGGCGAGCTTGCCTCATCGTTTATCCTTCGCAAAGAGCTCGGCGAGTGTTTGTCGAAAGTGCTCGACCTTGAGCGGCTCACGACGAAAATTGTATACGGAACAGCGGGCCCGCGCGATATGAAGGCGGTCTCAAGCTCGCTTGCAGCCGTGCCTGAGATAAAATCCCTGCTCGCCGACTGCCGGGACCCCGAGCTTTGCTCGTTGCGCGACTCGCTTGACGAGCTAACAGACGTGCGCGAGGATATAGACAAAACCATTTGCGACGACCCGCCATTTTCGGTACACGACGGCGGCTTCATACGCCCGGGCGCAAGCGAGGAAGCCGACCGGCTGCGCGAGATTGTAAAGGACGCCAAAAGCTACATAGAGCGCATCGCCGAAGAGGAGCGCCAGGCTACAGGCATAAAGAACCTGAAAGTTGGCTACAACCGCGTGTTCGGTTATTACATAGAGGTATCGAAGTCGAACCTTTCGCAAATCCCCGGCCGATACATACGCAAGCAGACGCTTGCGGGCGGCGAGCGGTTTATTACCGAAAAGCTTAAAGAAACCGAGCAGACGATACTCGGCGCGTCGGACAGGCTCGCCGCGCTTGAGCAGGAGCTATTTTCGCAGCTGCGCGAGCGGGTTTCCGCCGAGACCCCGCGTATCCAGCGCGTCGCGGCGACCCTAGCGCTGCTGGACGTATACTGCAGCCTCGCCGAAGTTGCCTCGGAGTACGGCTACTGCCGGCCCGAGGTCGACTACAGCGACGTGATTGATATAAAGGACGGCCGCCATCCCGTCGTCGAGCGCTTTACCGAGGGCGCGTTCGTGCCGAACGACACATACCTCGACTGCGGGCATCACAGGCTTATGCTCATAACCGGCCCGAACATGGCGGGTAAATCCACTTATATGCGCCAGGTCGCGCTGATTGTGCTGCTTGCTCAAATTGGCTCCTTTGTGCCGGCGTCGAGCGCGAGGATCGGCATCGTCGACAAGATTTTCACGCGCGTTGGCGCGTCCGACGACCTTGCCTCGGGCACCTCGACTTTCATGCTTGAGATGAACGAGGTCGCCTATATCCTCACGCACGCGACAAAGCGCAGCCTGATACTCTACGACGAGATTGGCCGCGGGACAAGCACGTTCGACGGCATGTCAATAGCCCGTGCCGTCGCCGAGTATACCGCAAGCAAAAAGATAGGCGCAAAAACTCTATTCGCCACCCACTACCACGAGCTTACCGACCTTGAAGGGCAGGTCGAGGGCATCTTCAACTGCAACATCGCCGCAAAAAAGAAGGGCGACGACATAATATTTTTGCGCAAAATCCTGCGTGGCGCGACCGATGACAGCTACGGCATCGAGGTAGCGAAGCTCGCGGGCGTGCCGAAAACGGTAATCCGGCGCGCGCGGGAGGTACTCGAGCAGCTTGAACAGCGCGCGAAAATGGCCGCTCCGCCGCCCGAGCCGAAACCCGAAAGCGAGCCTATCACAATCGACGATATCAAAGCCGCCGAGGTGCGCGAGCGGCTCCTTAAAGTCGACGTCGACCTGCTTACCCCGCTCGAAGCGCTGAATCTCCTCTCCGAGCTGAAAAAGCTCGCAGAATAACTGCCGCAAAAAAATTTGCGGCGCGAGGTGCGTTATATTGCCTAAGATAAACATACTTGACCAATCGGTTGCAAACCTCATAGCCGCCGGCGAAGTGGTCGAGCGCCCGGCGTCGGTCGTAAAGGAACTTCTTGAAAACTCTGTCGACGCCGGCGCGACACAAATAACGGTCGAAATCAAGCGGGGCGGCATTACCTTTATCCGCGTCGCCGACAACGGCTGCGGCATCGCTCGCGAAGACGCGCCAGTTGCCCTAAAGAGGCACGCGACAAGTAAAATATCAGACGCCTCGGACCTTGCGTCGATTATGACGCTCGGGTTCCGCGGCGAGGCGCTCGCCGCAATCTCGAGCGTCGCCCGCGTGCGGATTATCACGCGCACGCGCAAAGAACAGATAGGCACGCTGCTTGTCAGCGAGCCCGACGGCGAGGTAGAAGTACACGACACCGGCGCGCCCGCCGGAACGACGGTTATAGTCGAGGAGCTGTTCGCGAACGTGCCCGCGAGGCTTAAGTTTTTAAAAAAAGACTCAAGCGAGGCGCTGGCGGTAAGCTCGATTGTCGAAAAGCTCGCGCTCTCAAGGCCCGACATCGCGATACGCTATATTTCCGACGGCACGGTAAAATTTGAAACCGCCGGGACCGGCAAGCTTGAGGACGCGATCTACGCGGTGCTAGGGCGCGATTTCGCGCGCCGGCTCGTGCCGGTCGACGAAATGACCGAGGGGATAAACGTCACGGGGTTTATCGGTACGCCCGAAGCCGCGCGCGGCAACCGCAACTATGAAAACTTCTTCGTCAACGGCAGATATATTAAAAGCCTTACCATTTCCACCGCTGTCGAGCAGGCATTCGAGTCGTACATACCCGCCGACAAGTTCCCCGCTTGCGTGCTGCACATCGCAATACACCCGACGCTCGTCGACGTGAACGTGCACCCCACGAAGCTCGAGGTCAAATTTTCAAACGAGCGCGCTGTGTTCGAGGCGGTATACTGCGCTGTCCGCAACGCGCTTATGACAAGGCTGCCGCTGACAAAGCTCAGCGAGCCACGCGTCAAGCTTACCGGCGACGACCTCGGACCTATGGCCCAAATTATAAGCGGCAAGCTCGAGCAAAACGAGCGCGACGGCGACACCACGCCCGCGTCCGCCCTCCTCGAGCAAGGCGAGCCAGCCGGCGAAAGCGCGCCTAGCGAAAAGCCGGATGAGAAGGCTGCGGGCGCCGCGCCAGAGACAAAAACTTCGGATACTCAAAAAACGTCCAAAGCCGCAAGGGGGAAATCCCCTTCTCGCGGGCAAGCTGAAATTGTAGGCGGCGCTGCGAGTTCTATCGAGCCAAATGAGGCTAAAGGCTCCGGTAGCAAACCTATAAAGCTGCCGCGGCTTGACGAGCTTCTTTTTTCCATCGACACAGCCGAGTCGCTAAAGCCTGCGCAGCCCAGCGGGAAAACCGAGCCGCAGTCTCAATTGTCGCTGCCTGCCCAGCCGCAAGAGGAATCACATGATAAAATTGAGTTTGATTTGGGTCAGGATTACCGGATCGCCGGCGTGCTTTTTAACTGCTATATCTTCGTCGAGTCGGGCGAGCGGCTTTATATAATCGACAAGCACGCTGCACACGAGCGGGTCTTGTTCGAAGACATGAAAAAACGGCTCCACAGCCAATCCGATGCCCAGTCGCAACTGCTGTTTATACCGATCGAGGTTGCATTATCGCCGCAGGAGCGCGCGGCGGTCGGCGAGTTTGCCGCTGAATTTGACGCGCTCGGGTATGGATACGTCGAGCTTGATGACGGAAGGCTCGGGCTCTTACAGATACCGGCTGGGCTTTCTACCGAAGCGGCGGGCGAGCTTTTCGCGACGCTTGCTGCCGCGCTCGCCGAAGGCGGGGGCACGCCGAGGCTTGAGCGCGACGCGCTTTACGAACAGGCGCTTTACACCGCGTCGTGCAAAGCCGCAATGAAAGCCGGGCGCGACGACGGAAGTGCGGCTTCGCTCTTTTGGCTGGTTCAGCGTGTGATGACCGACCCTGCCGTCCGTGTCTGCCCGCACGGCCGCCCGGTCGCGGTCGAAGCCAGCAAGGCTTGGCTTGAAAAGCTGTTTTTAAGGACATAATGTATATACCGCCTACAAAAATTTCTAAACAATGACGATATAAGGTTAGAAGATGTCTTTTACGCTGCTAAAACAAGAGGGCCGCGCAAGGCGCGGCAGGTTTGAGACGGTACACGGCACAATCGAAACGCCGGTTTTTATGAACGTGGCGACAGTCGCCGCCATAAAAGGCGCGGTGTCGACGGATGACCTGCGTGAGATTGGCTGCCAAATAGTGCTGTCAAACACATACCACCTTCACCTCCGTCCGGGCGATGCGCTCGTCCGCGAACTCGGCGGGCTGCATAAGTTTTTCTCTTGGGACGGGCCGATCCTCACCGACAGCGGCGGGTTTCAGGTATTTTCGCTCGCCAAACTTCGCAAAATACGCGAGGAGGGCGTTTATTTCAACTCCCACCTCGACGGGCGTGCCATTTTTATGGGCCCCGAAGAGAGCATGCGGATACAGTCGAACCTCGGCTCGACGATTGCGATGGCGTTTGACGAATGCGTCGAAAACCCCGCCGAGTACAGCTATGCGAAAGAGGCGGCGGACCGCACATACCGCTGGCTTGTACGCTGCAAAGCCGAAATGGCGAGGCTTAATTCCCTCCCCGGCACCGTCAACCCCAACCAGATGCTATGGGGGATAAACCAAGGCTGCACCTTCGACGATTTGCGCGCAGAGCATATGAAAAAAATCGCCGAGCTAGACCTTGACGGCTACGCGATAGGCGGGCTTGCGGTCGGCGAGCCGGCAGAGGTGATGTATCATATAATCGAGGTCGTCGAGCCGCTGATGCCAGCCGACCGGCCGCGCTACCTTATGGGCGTAGGCACGCCGGTCAATATCCTCGAGGCGGTGTACCGCGGCGTCGACTTTTTCGACTGCGTCATGCCCAGCCGTAACGCGCGCCACGGCACGCTTTTCACCTGGGATGGCAAGCTAAACATTACAAACGAAAGGTATATGTACGACACCGGCCCAATCAGCGAGAAATGCGGCTGCCCGGCCTGCCGGCGCTACAGCCGGGCGTATATCCGCCACCTTTTCAAAGCCAAAGAGATGCTCGCGATGCGTCTGTGCGTGCTGCATAACCTTTACTTTTACAATGAGCTCATGAAAAAAATCCGCGAGGCGCTCGATTTAGGCGAGTTTGAGCGGTTTTACCGGCACTATAGAGAGGTACTAGGAGAAAGCGACGTATGAGCATAAGCGAAAAAGCGGCGGCGCTGCTTGACAAAGAGCGCTACACGACGGAGGACTTGCTCGAGATAATGGCAATCCTCCGCATGCCGGGCGGCTGCCCATGGGACATCGAGCAAACGCACGAAAGCATTAGGAACAACTTCATCGAAGAAGTATACGAAGCGGTCGAGGCGATAGACAAGCGCGACCCGGCAATGCTGCGCGAGGAGCTTGGCGACGTTTTGCTGCAGGTAATCTTTCACGCGCGCATTGCCGAAGAGGCGGGCGAGTTTTCCTATTCCGACGTGGTAGACGAGATTTGCCGAAAGCTCATCGTGCGGCACCCGCACGTTTTCGGGGTAACCTCCGAAAATGAGTCGGCGGTCGGCGAGGTGCGCGACGGCGCTGCGGTCGCCGAGACTGCTGAGGCGGTTATAAAAAATTGGGACGCCATAAAGCGGCAAACGAAGGACCAGTCCACGTTGCGCGAGGAGCTCGACGGGGTATCCCGCGCGCTTCCTGCACTGATGCGCGCCGCAAAGCTCGCCGGCAAAGCGATGAAAACCGGCAAGTATAGCCCCAAGTATTCGCCCGAGGGCTGCGAGGGCAAAGACGAAGGAAAGCTGCACGAGCTTTACGGGGAGCTGCTTTTTGAGCTTGCCGCGTCGGCTAAAAAGCATGGCGTCGACCCAGAGCAGGCGCTTTACGACGCTTGCGAGCGGTTCATCCGCAAGTTTTAGCGAATAACGAAAATGCAGCATAAGCTTACTTTGCTTTTTTAGGCGAAACTTGTCGATTCCGCTTTTGCCAAAAGCCGCAGAGTCGCCGAGCCGGCTAGCCCTCCCGCCGACATAAACCGAGTGGCTTTGTGAATTGCGGCGGCTGGCGGAGCTGGCATATTTTTTCACTGTAAAAAACGGTAGAAAATACGCAGAATTTTATAAAAGCACTTGATAAAATAGCCAAAAGATGATACACTATACATTGAACTTAAATCACTTTGAAAGGATTTTTGGCAATGACTAAATCCGAGCTTATCTCCGAAGTTGCCGCAAAAACCGGCATGACTAAAAAAGAGTCGGACACAGCCGTCAACGCGGTTATCGACGCAATAATCTCCGCTCTCGCCTCGGGCGAAAAAGTGCAGATAGTGGGATTTGGGACATTTGAAGTCAAAACCCGCGCCGAGCATGTCGGCCGCAACCCCTACACTGGCGAGCCGATGACCATCGCTGCGTCAAAGCACGTCACTTTCAGCGCGGGCAAAACGCTCAAGGAAACCCTTAAATCTTCGTCCGGCGAGTAAGGCATAAAGACAGTTTTAGCTTTTATAACTTGGCGTCGGGGGAAGGCGATACTGCTTTTCCCCCTTCTCCAAATATACCGTCGAAATCCGCATTTTGCACATAAACATGAGAATTGACAAATTTCTTAAAGTGTCCCGGCTCATAAAGCGCCGGACTGTCGCAAACGAAGCCTGCGACAACGAACATATTACCGTAAACGGCAGGGTTGTCAAAGCGTCGTACGACGTCAAAGTGGGCGACATAATCGAAATCACCTTCGGCACGCGCAAGCTGCGCGTCCGGGTGCTCGACGTCCGCGAGCATGCCGGGAAAGCCGAAGCCGCCGGAATGTACGAGGTGCTCGAAGAAGCGTAAACGGCTGCGGGCAGCCCGGCTTTCCGCAAAACTGCCGCAGCAGCGGCTTTGCTCAGTCATACCGTGCGGGGCGCGCGAATATACTTGTACCGCAAGTCTCCCGAGAAAGGCATGGTATGGCAAAATGACCAGCACAGCCGGCACCCATAACTTAATTTTAAACAATAGAAACCGCGCAACGCTCGACGGCGTCACCGGCGTTATCAGTTTCGACGACCGCACAATAGCGCTGCGCACCGAGCTCGGCGAACTAACCATCGACGGCGAAAACCTCAACATCGTCAAGCTCGAGCTTGAGGAAGGCAAGCTCATCGTCGAAGGCACAATCACCGGACTGTTTTATAGCGACCAAGCGGTAAAGCCCGCAAAACGCCGCCTCTTCGGATCGGGCAAATAATGGGTATAATAACTTACGTCGAGCAAACCGAGCTTGCCGCACTGTTTGTTTACGCCGCGGCGCTGGGCTGCGTTTTTGGTGCGCTGTACGACCTCTTTAGGATATTGCGGCGCGCCACCCGCTTTGCGGAGAATAGCATCACGTCGGCTTTATTTGTATTTTTTCAGGACATCCTCTTTTTCTTAATCGCAACCGCGGCATCGGCAATTTTCTTTTACAAATTTAATTCCGGCCGGATCCGCCTTTCCGCAATCGCCTTTATGATCGGCGGGTTTGCCGCCTATTATTTCACGGTCGGCCGGCTCGTTATGGCTGTTGCGGACGCGATAATCGCGTTTATAAAGGAGCTCATAAGGCGGTTTTGCCGGCTGCTGCTCTTTCTATTTTCGCCAATCGCAAAGCTTGCAGCCGCAGCTTTTGCCCGCATAGAGCACGCGATAAGGCTCATTTTGCTTTCCGCCTATACCAAACGGACGCTTGTTCGCTATAATAAACTGCTTTATAAATAAAACCGCGAGAAATGAAAAAGTATAAATTCTCAAATATATTTATAAAAGCCGCGGTGCTCGCGTTTGTGAGCTTTTGCGTTGTTACAATCGTCAAGCTGCAATTTGACTTTAATAAACTGCGCGAACAGCGGGACGAGCTTGCAGCGTTAATTGAGGAGCAAGAGGAGTTCAACGAGGGATTAAAGGAGCTGCTCGAAAGCCCATACGACAAAGACTACATAATCTCGATTGCGCGGGAAAAGCTCGGATATTGCATGCCAGATGAAATAATAGTTTATAACGATAAATAGGACAAAAGACCGGTAAAATGATGGATACTCACAGCGACGTAATCGTAATCGGCGGGGGCCCCGCAGGCCTTACCGCCGCTTTGTACTGCCGCCGCGCCGGCTACTCCGTCACCCTTTTCGAGGGCGGGCTGCCCGGCGGCAAGCTGAACCAAACGCTTGAAATCGAAAACTACCCCGGCACTCCCGGCACCGAAGGGCCGTCCTTATCTATGGCAATGCTCACCCAAGCCGAGGAAGCGGGGACAAAAATAGTTTACGAGCAGGTGACAAGCCTGCGTTTCGGCGACGGGCCAGATAAGGCTGTTATAACCGACTCGGGCGAGTACACCTGTCGGGCGCTTATCATCGCCAGCGGCTCTGAGAACCGCAAGCTCGGCGTGCCCGGCGAAGAAAGGCTCGCCGGACGCGGCGTTTCATACTGCGCCACCTGCGACGGCGGGTTTTTCAAAGGGCTTGACGTCGCGGTATGCGGCGGCGGCGACACCGCTCTTGAAGACGCGCAGTACCTTTCTGAGATATGCCGGAAAGTGTACCTCATCCACCGCAGGAATGAGTTCCGCGGCTCGGCGATAAACGTCGAGCGCACAAAATCAAAGCCCAACGTCGAGCTTGTGCTGAGCGCGACAGTTTCGGAAATCGAAGGCGGCGACAAAGTCGAGTCCATACGCGTGCGCCGCTCCGACGGCAGCGAGTTCTCTTTGCCCGTTTCGGCGATATTCATCGCTATCGGCAGCACGCCAATCACCTCTTTTATACCGCCCGGCACAATCGCGCTTGCGCCCGACGGCAGCATCGAAGTTGACGCGCTCATGCGAACTAATATTCCCGGCGTGTTCGCGGCGGGTGACGTGCGCAATACCCCGCTGCGGCAAATCGTCACGGCTACCGCCGACGGCGCGCTTGCCGCAACTTCGGCGGGCCGCTACCTTTCCGAAGTCGGGCGCTACTGACATTTTGTATTTTCAAAAAAATACTTCATCACATACAGAGAAACATGAAGACGACAATAATAAAAAACATACCGATTTACTCAATGTCACCGTCGGTCGGCGACATCGACCGCGGCTTCATCGCGTTTTGTGACGGCAAAATCACCGGCATAGGCCCGGGCGAGCCGAGCCTGCCCGAGGGGTGCGAAGTCATCGACGGGCAGAAGGCTTTCGGCCCCGACGCCGCGATTTACCCCGGATTTATCGACGGGCATACCCACCTCGGGCTTTGCGAGGACTCGCTAGGGTTCGAGGGCGACGACGTCAACGAGGCTACTGACCCCTGCACCGCCCAGCTCCGCGCTATCGACGCCATCAACCCGCTCGACAGGTGCTTTGAAGAGGCGCGCGCTGGCGGCATAACCTGCGTCGCCGCCGGTCCAGGAAGCGCCAATCCTATCGGCGGGCAGATTGCGGCTATCAAAACCGCGGGCAAGCGGATTGACGACATGATCGTCACCGCGCCGGTCGCGATGAAGTTCGCGCTCGGCGAAAACCCAAAAAACGTATACCACGGCAAAAACCAAGCGCCCGAGACCCGCATGGCTACCGCGTCCATCATCCGGGAATATTTGCAGAAAACGAAAAAATATGACCAAGCGTGGAACAAATATCGCATAGCGCTAGACAAATATAACCGGGAGCTTGAGAAAGCCCGCGCCACGGGCGACGACGAGCCGGACGAGCCCTCCGAGCCCGAATACGACGCAAAATGCGACGCACTGCTCCCGGTAATCCGCGGAGAGCTGCCCGCGCATTTTCACGCCCATCGCGCAGACGACATATTCACCGCTATCCGGATAGCCCGGGAGTTTGGCCTTCGCTTTTCTATCGTGCATTGCACCGACGGCGCAGCTATCGCCGATATACTTGCCGCGGAGGGCGTCACCGCATTTTCCGGCCCGACGCTTTCCGACCGCTCAAAGCCCGAGCTGCGCTCGCTGTCATTTGAGACACCGGGCATACTCGACCGCGCCGGCGTGCTGATCGGCATAACGACCGACCATCCGGTGATACCACTGCAGTATTTGCCGCTTTGCGCCGCGCTCGCGGTGCGCGCGGGCATGGACAAAAAAGCCGCGCTGCGCGCCATCACGATAAACCCTGCTAAGATTTTAGGCATCGACAGCCGCGTCGGCTCGCTTGAGATCGGCAAAGACGCAGATTTTGCGGTCTGGCTGGGCGACCCGCTGAACGTGATGAGCCGCCCCGCCGCCGTATGGATAAACGGCAAAAAAGAAGCTTAAAACCGCGCTCCGGTACGGCTCCTCCGCACCGGAGCATGTAAGTATTTATGGTCAAAACATGAGGGAAATTAAAGCAAGCGACATAACAAAACTTGTCCAGCGACTGTTTGTCGAAGCGAATTATACCCTTCCCCCAGACCTAGCGGGGCTTATTGAGGACGCCTCGCAAAACGAGCCCGACCCGCTTGGAAAGCAAATCCTATGCCGGCTATGCGAAAACCTCAAAGCCGCAAAAGTCTATAACGTGCCTATCTGCCAAGACACCGGGCTTGCCGTTGTCTTTGTGGAGCTTGGGCAAGACGTGCATATTACCGGCGGAAATTTTGAGGAGGCAATAAACGCCGGCGTGCGGGCTGCGTACCTCGGCGGGTATTTGCGCTGCTCCGTCGTAGGCGACCCGCTGTTTTCAAGGAAAAACACAAACGACAACACGCCGGCGGTGATCCATACGCGGATTGTCCCGGGCAACAAGCTGCGCATCATCGCCGCGCCGAAAGGATTTGGCAGCGAGAACAAAAGCGCGATTAAAATGTTCACGCCGGCCGCGACCGCCCGCGACGTGTCGGATTTTGTCGTCGAAACCGTGCAGAAAGCGGGCGGGGACCCCTGCCCTCCAATCGTCGTAGGGGTCGGCATCGGCGGCACGTTCGAGTCGGCGGCGCTTGACGCAAAGCGCGCTCTCACGCTGCCGGCGGACTACCGCAACCCCGACGAGCGGTACGCCGCTCTTGAGGATGAGCTGCTCGAGCGCATCAACTCCACCGGCATCGGACCGCAAGGCTTCGGCGGGCGAACTACCGCGCTAGCGGTCAAAATCATCGCCCGGCCAACGCATATAGCCGGATTGCCGGTCGCGGTCAATATAGGCTGCCATGTCACGCGCCATGCCGAAGGCGAGCTTTAGCGCTGCTTGGGGGAGTGATGCCAAGTATGAATAGGGGCAATTTGCCAAGCAGGCGCAGGCTTCAGTACGGCACGCCGGTCGCCGCTCTCGCCGCCGTATTCGCGGTGCTTTTTACCGCAGCCCTCGCCGTCGCGCTGGTGTTTGTTGCAAGGTACAGCTCGGCGACCGAGGCATATAAAACCCTCGAGCATGACGCAGAGAGCATATCGGAGAGCGCAGAAGCCGAGATAAGCTCGCTTGAGGTGCGGATAATCGAGCTTGAGAGGGAGGCGGCTAAGCTCCAGAAAGAAAAAAATGAGCTTATAAGCTCATTCGCCGACTCCGACAAGCGCTACAAGGAGCTGCTTGAACAAATCTCAAATCTCGAAGCCCGGCTCGAAGAAAAACAGCTCGAGATAAACAGGATGCGCGAAGACCTCGAGCGGCTCGGGCGGGTATATAAAGTCGACATGAGCGCGCAGTTTGAGATAATCTCCGAACTTGAAGAGCTGCTCAAAAACGGCGCGCCGCCGAGACGGATAAAGACGCTCGAGACGACAGAAACAGGCGAAGAAGCCGAAGTAACAGTTGAGGAGTACCCGAAAATAGCGCTCTTCTACCAAGACATAACGCGCGGGTATACATACTCATATAACGACGGCGAAGTGTTTTACTCAGCAAGCTGCCTTAAAGCGCCGTTTGCCCTCTCGCTTCTTGAGGCGGCGACGGCGGAGATAACAGGCTCAGCTGAAAAGCGTGTTTACGACTTCGACGAGATTTACACCTACACCGCCGCGGACGCTCAAACTGGCTCGGGCATAATAACAAAGCAGCCCGAGGGTACAGAGTATACATACCTTGAGCTTATCGAGCTTTTGCTCTCGCAAAGCGACAATGTCGCGTATGCGCAGCTTAAAAAGAAATACGGCACCGATGGCTTCCGCGCGCTGGCGTCGCGGCTTGGAACGACCGCAATGCGACGGGACCTTTCGACGATGACCGCTTCCGACGGCGGCAAAGTAATGCTCGCCATATACGAGTTTATTAGTGGCGACTCGCCATACGCGCAGTTTATGTACGACGCGATGGTCAAAAGCAACCACCGCGTGCTCATACCCGCAGCGGTGCCGGGCAAGCCCGTCGCGCACAAATACGGCTGGGATGTGGACGCATACCATGACATGGGCATAGTGTTCGATAAAAACCCCTATGTGGTCGTGATACTCACCAACCTTGACGAGGGCGGAAGCGAGGTTGACGATTACATAAGAAGCGTGCTAAAGCTTGTAGACCGCCTGCACCAGAATTTTTATAAATAACTACCCATAAAAAACCCCGCCGGGAAAGCGGGGTTTTTATTTTTTAGTTTTTTACTTCTCTTTTATATACAGCATCGACGGCGATACCCAAACGCTGCGCTTGCCTTCGTATTCGGATATCGACACCTCGGAGAGAGTCAACAGGGCATAAATGTTTTGCCCCTCAAGCTCGATCAAAAGCTCGCTTTGGGCTATGGTGCCCTTATCGCTGCTTGCCGAGTATTTGTCCGCAAGCTGGCTTATAAAATCCTCAAGCGAACGCTCGATTTCAACATTGCCGTCAAGCGTTATCTTTATGCTTGGGCTGCCTTTGTCGACGGTATTTTGCCATGAAATTATATACTCGCCGCGGTTTGTTTTGACGACCACGTCTGCCTGCCTGCCGGTCAAATTAACCGCCCAAGTGAATTCTTCGATTCTTATAGCCTCAGGCTCGGCGTAAAGGAAAATCCCGTGCGGCAAATCGCCCCCCGACGGAGTGCCGTCCTCATTGAGCCAAAGCTTGTCAAAGCCCATCTTTTCGCGGAAGACCTCGCCGTATGCCAAATCTTTGTCAAACCACGCGGGCAGCTTCCCTTCCGAGTATGCGAGAAAGTCCACCGCGTCGGTTATCGCGGCGCGGGCTGCAGGGCTTGGCATCTCAGCCGCGGGGATGAGCTTGCCGTCCTTGAGCATACCTTCACTCTCAAGCAGCGACTGTAGCCTTGCCACCTGCGCCGCGACCGGCAGGTCGATATACCCGACCGCGGGCAGCACGGCTACCACGACAAGCGCGCACGCAACGGCGGCGATCGCCCGGTGCGCCTGCTTGCGCCTATCCCTGTCGCGCATCGCTAAAAGCAGCAAGCTGCCTGCCGCCGCAAGAACCCAAATCAGTATGAATGCATACTCCGTCGTCTTAAGCCCGAAAAGCAAAAGTCGCCTTATTACTGCCCACGCTTCGAAGATGAGTATTATAATCGCCGCTACGGGGTAGACGGCTCGGTAAAGCTTCGCCACTCCAGCCTCGCTGTCGGACGTCATCGCGTGCAGCCACAACCCGCCGATGGTATATGCCGCCGCGATAGCCGCAAGCTCGCCGAAATCGGATTTTGTTATCCCAAAAACGTTCAGCAGCGCCCAAATCAAAAGCACCACGGTCAGCGCAAGCATTATGGGGATGAGGATATATGAGAGAAGCATGGCGATAAACTGTGGCTTACGCTGCGCTTGCTCGCGGCGCTCGGGCGCCTTCCCTGCGCCGAGTGGCGGGAAGTATCCGACGAAAAGCAGAAACGCCAATAGCCCGGCGAGCGTGGTTATATAGCCGTATACCTTGCTAGACATGTCAGGGTAAATGAGCCCCTGTACCGCGCCCGCGACCCCGCTTGCGCCTACCAACGCCACAAGCCCATATATGAACGCAATGAAAAACGATTTATGCGCCATAAACAGCGAGCGAACAAAGTCTGTCTCCTCCGAGCGGCGCCCGGCAATCATCACATAGGCTACAATCGAAACGAACATAGCGGCTAAAACGCGCATACCGGCCGCTTCGGAGACCCTGCCTTCGCCGGCGCCACTTAAGTATAGGGCAATATATACAATCACCGCGACGCCGAGAGCGAGCAGGTTGGAGGCGAGCGGCGCGTTTTTTTGCGAAAAGTAACACTCTTGCGCCGCAACAGCCGCCATGCCGAATATCGCGCCAAGCGCCAGTGCCCATTTCATGCAGCTTAGTACGAACTCGTATCTTGACAAGTCAAATTGTATCTGTAGCAGGCTGATGACGGCAAACGCCACGGCGCAAAGGACGGTAGCGGGATATGCTTTTGCTGCCCTGCCTGCACCGCTCAGTACGCCCGAGACGGATTTTAGTATTTTGGACATACATTACCTCCAAATAGGCTATTTATAATAGTTTGACGCAAGACTTATAAACAATTCAATCGAATCTTTCAATATTTACATTTAATTAACAAATATATTTTTTGAAAAAGAGTTGACTTATATGCGCGCATAGCATATAATAGATACGCTGTGCCGCGCGAGCGCTGGCTCCGCGGCACAATTTTTATTTGAGGTATAGTATTAGTAATGTACAAAGACAAAACGCTCGTTTGCCGCGACTGCGGCGCCGAATTCACCTTCACCGCCGGCGAGCAGGAGTTCTACGCCGAAAAGGGACTGACCAATCAGCCGCAGCGCTGCAAACCCTGCCGCGACGCGCGTCGCGGTAAGCCCGCACGCCAGATGTACGACGCCGTATGCTCCGAGTGCGGCAAGGCTTGCAAGGTGCCCTTCGAGCCCAAAACCGACCGTCCAGTTTACTGCAGCGACTGCTTCAGGAAATAATTAGGACAAAATCAGCCGGGAACCGCGGTTTTCGCCGTTCCCGGCTTTATTTATTTTTATCAGATATTGCCTAAAATCACGGTGTCGAGAACCTTGCGCGCCACGTCGGCGAGCCTGTAAAGCGTCCTTATCGGCGTCGGCTGCCGGTCGCTGTAGCGGCTGCGTGGGAAAAATCTTGTGATGTGCAGCGGTATAGAGCGGTCGACCGACGCTACCCACGCGGCAAGCTCCCTTATCTCGCCCTCGTTGTCGTTAAGACCCGGCACTATTAGCGTCGTCAGCTCGACATGTGCGCTTTTTGCCGCCGTCTTAATAAACGCTAGCACCATGTCTAGGTCGCCACCAAGCTTTCTGTAGCCTTCGGCGGTAAAACACTTGAGGTCTATATTAAACGCGTCTATATACGGCAAAACTTCCTCGAGCACCTCTTGCGAAAACGCGCCGTTTGTCACAACGACATTAGCCATGCCCTGAGCTTTAACAGCCGCTGCGGCGTCGCGCACATACTCGTAGCCTATCATCGGCTCGTTATATGTGAAAGCGGCACCGATGTTGCCGTAAGGCTTTCTCGCCTTGGCGAGCGCGGCAAGCTCGTCTGGAGGGATATAGCGCCAAGGCACGTCGTCCGCGCACGCGCGCGAAATCGAGTCATTTTGACAGAACGGGCAGTTCATGTTGCAGCCGTAGCTGCCGACCGAAAGCACCGTTTTCCCGGGCATAAAGCGCGCAAGCGGCTTTTTCTCTACCGGGTCAAGCGCAATCGATGTCACCCTGCCGTAATTTACGCAGGCGCTCTGCCCACCTTTGCAAGCCCGCGCGCCGCAAAAACCAAGCTGGCCCTCTTTCATCTGGCAATGCCGGAAGCATACGTGGCAGGTCACTTCAGACATGCCGCACTACCTCAAACCTGTATAGCGTATACGGCTCGTTTTTCCCTATACCCGCCTTGCGCCGCGCTATGTCAATCTGCTCCTCTACGGTGTCGACGCCTTCAAGGTCGGGGAGCAGCAGCCCGCGCCTGAACCCGTACTCCACTATGATTCCGTAGCGTTTAGGGTCAAGCAGGCTCGGCGAGTCAATCCTTTCGGGCTCGCTTAAAACATCGACGCTGTACTCAAGCAGCGGCAGCTCTTCGGGCGAAACCGGCTCAAAGCGCGGGTCGCGCGAACAGGCGCTGATGCCGTTTTGGATTATCTCCTCCGCGACGCTTGGGGTCGTCGGTTCAATTGTGCCGATGCAGCCGCGCAGCCTGCCGCGGATGTGCAGCGACACGAAGACGCCCGCACGGCGGCCGGTGAGCTCCTCCGGCAGCCCGTCAGGCACTTTGGCGCGTTTGCCTTCGCAGACATAAGTTTCAACCGTGAGCTTCGCAAGCTTTACATATGGGTCGCCGCTATCGTTAGACGAGCGCGCGGTAGGCGTGTTGGCAGTGCACTCGAGATAGCAGCGCGACGGGTCTGCCGCGCCTGGCTCGAAAATGCAGACGCCGTACCCAACGCCGAACGGCCCCTCATACGACAGCCGCTCGGCTTTTACAGCGCGCCGGTCGAGCGCGCCAGCCATTATCGTAAACGACCTGTGCCCGCACTCGCCCGCCGCGTAGCAAAACGCCTCGCCAAACTCGAAAAGCTCGCCGAAGTTTGCCTCGCCCATCACGTTCATTATCCTGTCGTCGTACTGCGGGCCCTCTGGCGTGTAACCATACGGCCCGTCCTCGCGCAGCCGGTGCGAAAGGTCGCCGCTCGCGACAAAGCCAACGCGCCGTCCGAGCCTGTCCGCAACTTCGGAGATAAGCATGCCGAGCCTGTAATGCTCGGTCAGCGGCAGCCCCGAAAGGCCTATCCGCACGACGGCGGGCAGCTTGCCAAGCCTGTACGCTTTCTGAATAAAATACAGCGGGACCATCGCGCCGTGGTCGAGCGTGGGGTCGCGCTCCGGCGAGGTGTCGATGGGAAGCCCGACTTTCGCCGCCTCCTTCTTGAGAGCGTCGACAAACTCGGTGTCGTAATCGACGGTTATCCGCACGCTAGGCGCCAAAAACGAAGCAAAGCTGCCCTTTGCCGACTCGCCGGGCGATATGTGAAACCTATCTGAGTAAAAAAGGCTGTGCGGCGTGGTCAGCACAATTGTCTCGGGCTGCGAGTCTTTCAAAAACTTCGCCGCGGTATTGTATGCGGCGATAGTGGCAGAAATCTGCCGCTCTTCCCCACGGCCGACTTCCGGAACGATGAGTGGCGGATGCGGAACCATTATAGCAGATACGACCGGCATTATGTTCACCTCATGTCCCCGTTTATATTTGTAATTATTATAGCTTAAATCATATTTTATTACAAGAATCATAGATAAATTTGCCAAAAAACAACCCTACCATGCGGCAACGCGCGGTATAAATTCCAGCGGTTTTATTGACAAGGGCGCGCCATAATGCTAAAATAATATGATAAGATGGATAATACCGTAAAGCGAGGTGCCGAACGTGAGCGATAAAGGCCGGGATCTCGACCCCGACGAGTTTTGGGACCTTGAGCCCACGCGTCCCAGGCGCAAGCTGCGCCGCTTCTATCACGACACCGGCACCGCTCTCTTGCGCATTTCGGACGGCGACGCACAAGAGCCCGAAGAAGGAGCCAAAATCCCCCGCCGGACTGAAGGCAAAGCAAAAAGCCAACCGCAAAAGCCCACGATTGAAGAGCTTATGCGCGACAAGCTGCTTGTGCGCGGCAGCGATCTTGAGCCGTTCCCAGAGACCGCCGCCGAGCGGGATTTGTCCCGTGCCACCCAGCCCGGCTTGGGTGAAGGTGAAAAAAGCGGCGAGCCTGCCGTCAACCGCCCGCCGGGAATCTCGCCATGGGATAACGGCGGCGAAGCCGTCCCACGCGCCAACACAGCGCAAGGCGAAAATCAACCGTATCTCACCTACACGCCCGACTATAACAGGCTAATTTTCGAAGTGCGGGTATCCGAGTGGCCTTCACCTTACACTTTCTACGAGCGTTTTAGAAGCGACGCGCGCCGATACCTCGACTATCCGGCAAAGGAATGCCGGCCGGCGCCCTTTTTCTCTTTTATGCCGCAGTATGTCCAGCTAAATGCCGACCAGAGGGCATGGTACTTTTATTGGCGCTCGCTCGTGCGCGAAGGCAAGTTCCCACCCACCGATTTCGGCTATGTAATGCTTTATATTTACGAGCTTATAAACCTTTCGGACGTCTTAAGCCCGGACGAGGTGCTAAGCCGTCTTTGCGACGTATGGCTCGGCTACAGGGTGCAGCACCCAAGGCTCGACAGGTACCTTTCCGAATGGGTATGCGACCTCTGCCTCATCCACAAACTGCCGGTTCCGTATGAGCGGCTGAAAGCGATATACCCGCAAATCATAGCCGCCGCGAGGTTTAAGGAGTTTTACGTAGGCTGCAATGACAGCTCAGACATGCCTTTCGCCGAGGCGCTCTTCTGCTTTAACTCTGGCTACGACTGGCGGCACAGCAAATATATGACCGACGAAAACCGCCACTTGTTCGAGGAGCATATCCGCGGCGCCTTCCTTTACGCCTGCAAAAAGCTCCAAGAGGAAGCGACCGGGAATGAAGGCCCGCACGGCTTAAACCTGCTCGGCTCAGCGCTGAAAAGCTATGGGATACGCCAGCGCGCGGTACGGGACGCATACTCCGGCGCGCTTTGCTCGTATGAGATAAAGCGCAAAATTGAGGTAGTTTATTTTTCCTGCACGCGATCGCCCGAGTTGCGCTATATCGTCACCGATATGGTAAAATATGCCGAGAACAACGTCCGCGCGATGCTCGGCATTAAGTCGCGGTTTGGCACGCCAAACCTGCCGGAGTCCGCAAAAAAATATATAGCGGAGTATTTCGCGCCGCTCCGCGCAAGCCGCAAGAAAAAAGACGAAGAGCCGCCGGAGTACGAGCGCTATTATGAGGCGGACTCGCACGGCATCTCGCCTGAAGCCGCGCTTGAGCTTGAGCGAAGCTCATGGGAAACAACCAAAAAGCTTATCGAGGCTTTCGACGAGCCGGCGGCGGAGCAAATAAACGATTCGGCAAAAGATTTGCCGGCTTCCGTACCGCCCGAAAGCAGCTTGGCTGAAAATGAAAAGCTAAATGGAGCGCTGCTTTCGGATACAAGAATCCTTGCCGGCGGCGGGCAGGCTAGCGGAGAGGGTGGCTCGGAGTTTGATATTTGCCGGCAGGCTTTCGCATTTTTACGCGACGGCGACACGGGCGGCTTCATCGCGCTTGCCGAGCGGCTTAACATATTGCCCGACACACTAATAGAAAAGCTGAACGAGTACGCATATGACATAATCGGCGACATAGCTGCCGAGCCTGACGAAAAAGCAGGCTGGAGGCTTGTCCCAGACTATGTCTTTGAACTTGACGAGCATTTTGGCCGCGCGTAGGACGCGGCGGAGTGTTTAGATGGAAGAGCAAAAAATCCCAAAAAGGATACTAAATGCCCTGCTAAACTCAATCGCGGCGGGCGTTGTGCCCCGCACCGGCGCGCCATATATTGCAATCGGCCGCGCCGAAGAAATAGACGCGTTGCTCGGCGACCTCGAGCTTATAAACGAGGGCGGCAGCTCGATGCGTTTTATAATCGGCAAATACGGGAGCGGGAAGAGCTTTCTCATGCAGCTCATCCGCAGCTATGCGGTCGAGCGCGGCTTTGTCACCGCCGACTGCGACCTTTCCCCCGAGCGCAGGTTCTGCGGCGGCAAGGGGGCGGGACTTGCGACATACCGCGAGCTTATTAAAAACCTTGCCTCCAAAGCGGCGCCCGACGGCGGCGCGCTGACTATCATCATTTCAAAATGGCTGTCCGAGCTGCGATCGGAGCTTGCGGCATCGGGGCTTGAGCCAGGCAGCGCGCAGTTTGACGTGGAGCTAAAGGCGCGCGTCTATTCGCTTGGTCGAGAGCTTGAGGGGCAGGTCGGAGGATTTGATTTCGCGCGGGTGCTGACGCTTTACTACGAAGCTTCGAGCTCGGATTCAGATGAGTCAGAAGCGAAGCGCTCGGCTTGCCTGCGCTGGCTGCGCGGCGAGTTTACGACCAAAACCGAAGCCCGCGCCGCGCTCGGCGTCGGCGACATAATCGGCGACGAGAACTGGTATGACTATATAAAGCTCCTCGCGGTATTTGTCCGCAAGATTGGCTACCGCGGGCTTGCCGTATTTGTCGACGAGTGCGTAAACCTTTATAAAATCTCAAACCGCACCGCGCGCGAGAACAACTACGAAAAGCTGCTCTCGATGTTCAACGACGCGCTGGGCGGGCGCGCGCCCGGGCTTGCGATTATACTCGGCGGGACGCCGCAGTTTCTCGAGGACCCGCGCCGCGGTCTTTTCAGCTACGAGGCGCTGCGCTCGCGGCTGGCAGACGGCAGGTTTGCTAACCTCGACTACAAAAACATCCTCGGCCCCGTCATAAGGCTGCGCAGGCTGTCCGACGACGAGCTTTTGGCGCTTATCGCACGTATCACGAAACTTCACGGCATGGCGCACTCGTGGGAGCCGCGCATAACGACGCAGCAGCAGGTAGAGTTCCTTAAAACCTGCCTTGCGCGAGCGGGCGCGGACAGCATGATAACGCCGCGCGAGATTATAAGAGACTATATGCAAGTGCTAAACATCCTGCTTCAAAACCCAAAGGCGACATTCGAAGAAGTAATGGGCAGCGGAGTTGTGACGCTGAAGACCGCATACGACGGCGGCGGCATCCCCGCGGAAGCCGAATTTGAGCGCGAAACTAGCCCCGGCAACGCGAATCCCCAAAAAGCGTTTTCGCTTGAGGATATTGAATTATGAAGAAAATTGTGCTCGCGATATTAGCATTAGCCTTGGCTTTTGCCTTCGCCTCATGCGGAGCGAGGCTTAATAAGCCCGGCGACCCGGCACAGTATTATGACACCGTTTTGCCCGGAAGGGGCATATCCGAAGAAGGCGGCGAAAAGAGTCCCGCCGAAACAGATGCAGAAACTGTGGTCATCCCGAAAATCAGCAAGTTTTTCGATGTCGTCGTCAAGGAAACCGAAAGCGGGATTCTCTATCTGCCTTATACCGACGAGGATGGTAATGAAACCGGCGACATAATCATCGTCGGTTACAACGGCACCAGTTTTAACGTGAAAATCCCCCCGATTATCGACGGCGGGAATGTCCGCGCCATAAGCGAGGGCGCGTTTTTCGGCAAGCCGTACATTTATACTATAACCATTCCCGACTCGGTCACCGAAATCGGCCGCGCGGCGTTTTCGGCTTGCCCTTCCCTGCGCTCGATTAAGTTCGGGCGCGGGGTTATGGTGCTGCCGGAAGCCGTGCTACGTAACTGCAAACAGCTGACAAAGGTTGAGCTTCCCGACACGCTTGAGGTTATCGGCGACCGTGCGTTTGAGGGGTGCATAAGCCTTGAGCACCTTTACATCCCCCCGTCGGTCAAAGAAATCGGCCACGACGCGTTTATGACTTGCGAGCGTCTGACGCTTGATGTGTCCGACAACGAGTACGCGGCGGAATATGCGAAAAACAACAACGTGAACATCGACTTGGCGGCATCATATAAAGTGTTCCGCAGACAGGTTTATATCGGCCTCGGCATCGGCGCAGCCGTCGCTGCCGTGTGGATTGGCGTATACCTTTATATGCGCAGCAGAAAGGAGAAAGAGCAGCCATGGTAGCGGTATTTCAGCGCGTCGCCGAAGCGTCGGTAGCCGTTAGCGGCAAAGTTGTCGGGGAATGCGGCGCGGGCTGCGTCGTGCTGCTCGGCGTCGCGGCAGGCGATACCGAAGCCGACGCAAAAAAGCTTGCGGCGAAAATTTCAAAGCTTCGCGTTTTCTCCGATGAAAACGGCAAGCTCAACAAATCCGTAAAAGACATAGGCGGCTCGGCACTGGTCGTGCCGAACTTCACGCTTATAGCAAACTACGTGCACGGCAACCGCCCGGACTTTATGGGCGCGGCACCGCCGGCTGAAGCGGACGCTCTTTTTGAGAAGTTTTGCGACGCGCTCGCAGGCGAGGGCGTGCCGGTCGCAAAAGGAATTTTCGGCGCGGACATGCTGGTGAGCATTAAGAACGACGGCCCCGTGACGCTCGTGCTCGACAGCCGCCAACTGAAATAGATTTAACCGTATTTTTTGGTATAAAAGCGATGAAACTTATCACCGAAGGCAATGTAAATAAATACTACGCGCAGGCGCTCTGCCTTCTCTTCTTCCCCACCTCGAAGTTTTCCGAGTCGGAGCCGCTTTTGCCCTCGACTCCGGTCGTGAAGATGACGATGACGGAAGTGGAAAGCGGGGTGCGCGCTACCGTTAAGATAAAAACCGAGCTTGGCGAGTCGTACGCCGAGGCGTTCAGGCATTACGAATCGAGCGAGCCTCTCAGCCGTCGCCGCACCGAGCATATCGCGCTCGGCGCCGCGATGCTAGAGGCGGGCAGCAAGCTTTTCGGCGACACCCCTGCGTGGGGGCTGCTCACCGGCGTGCGGCCTGCCAAAATCGCCAGGCAATATATCGAGCGTGGGCTCGACGACAAAGCCACGGCGCGCGAGCTTACGGCAAACTACCTTATCAATCCCAAAAAAGCGGCGCTGCTGACCGCCATCGCGCGCAACGAGCACAATATAGCAAAAACGCTTGAGGATAACATGTGCAGCGTGTACATTTCAATCCCATTCTGCCCGACGCGCTGCGCATATTGCTCTTTTGTGTCATACGCCACAAAGCGCCTTTTGTCGCTGATCCCCGCGTACCTTGAGCGGCTTCACCGCGACATTGACAGAATGTTCGGGCTTATCCGCGAGCTTGGTCTGCGCGTGGTGACCGTCTATATCGGCGGCGGCACACCGACCATACTTTCGGCGAAGCAGCTGCGCGAGCTGCTCGAGCATATCGGCTGCTATGTCGACCCGTCGGATCTACGGGAGCTGACGCTCGAGGCTGGCCGGCCGGACACCATAACCTCCGAGAAAATAGCGGTTGCGGTCGGCTGCGGTGTCTCGCGCATCAGCATAAACCCGCAGACACTAAACAACGCGATACTCGAGGCTATCGGGCGCAAGCACACCGCCGAGGATTTCTACCGCGCCTTTACGCTCGCGCGCGAAGGCGGGGTCAAGACCATAAACTGCGACCTCATCGCGGGGCTACCATCCGAGCGGTTTTCAAGCTTTTCGCGCAGCGTCGACGCGGTGCTTAAACTGCGGCCGGAAAATGTGACGTTCCACACCTTTTGCGTCAAAAAATCGGCGGACCTTATCCGCGACTGCACGGAGCTATATCTCCGAAACGGCGGCGATACGTCAAAATGCGTCGATTACTCGCAGCTTAAAGCTAAAAACGCGGGATATGTGCCCTACTATATATACAGGCAGAAGAATACCGTCGGCAACCTTGAAAACGTGGGATTCGCGCTGCGCGGATACGAGGGGCTGTACAACATCATAATGATGGAAGAGCTGCACAGCGTGTTTGCAATCGGCGCCGGCGGCATAACGAAGCTCGTCCCGAAAAACGGCGGGCGGATAGAGCGCGTTGCGGTGCCGAAATACCCATACGAGTATCTCGATATGGACAAAAACCCAGAGGCAATGGACGCCATTTACGATAAAATACGCAAGTTCTACGAGGAGAATTTTAAATCGGAAACAGTAGATGTTAACAATCAATAAGACTTTTTTAAACGAATCCGAAAAGCAAAGCTTTGTTTTGGAGTGCGAGGAGCAGTTTGAATCCGATCTTGACCGGATAGCAAACTCAATTCTAGAGGAGGACGGCGTAAGGTTCGTCACGCTTGCCGGCCCTACCTGCTCTGGCAAAACCACAACCGCCGCCACATTAATCCGCGACATGAATAAAGCGGGCCGGCGCGTCCGGCTTGTTTCAATAGACGACTTTTTCCGCGACAGGACGGAGCTGCTTGAAGAAGCCAAAGCAGAAGGAAGGAAAGAGCCCGATTTTGAAACGGTGCGCGCGATAGATTTTGAGCTTTTATCCGAGTGCGTAGAAAAAATCAGCCGCGGCGAACGGGTGCGGCTTCCTATATTTGATTTCACGCTCGGCAGCCGGCGCGGCTACGAAGAGTTTGACGCCTCTATGTACGACGTCGCGCTGTTTGAGGGTATCCAAGCCATATACCCCGAGGTGACCGACCTTTTTAGGCACTATCACACCAAATCTATTTACGTTTCGGTCGCCGACGACGTGACGGTAAACGGCGTCTTTTTCTCAAGCCGGATGGTGCGGTTTTTGCGCCGGCTTGTGCGCGACTATTTCTTTCGCGCCTCGACGCCGGAGTACACCTTCAAGCTTTGGAAGAACGTGTCGGCTAATGAAGACGCGAACATTTTGCCATACGCCGACGCGGCGGATATAAAGCTTGATTCATTCCTGCCCTACGAGCTGTTTGTTATAAAGGATTATGCCATACCGCTGCTTCGTGAGATTCCCGACAGCTCGGAGTATAAAGCAGAAGCCGCGGCGATAATCGAAAGCCTTTTGCAGCTTGAAACAATAGACTCGCATTATGTGCCCGACAGCTCGGTGTTCCGCGAGTTTATCGGCCCAAAAAAAGGAAAAGCATAGTTTTCTGTTAGAGGTTATAGCGATGAAAAAGGCTGTGTATTCCGACTACGTTGAAAGCGCAGAGTTTATACGCAAAAAAATAACCGAGGCCGGGATGAAGATGCCCCGGATCGCGATAATCCTCGGCAGCGGGCTTGGCGATTACGCGAACCGGCTCGAGAGACCCGTCGTTATCCCGTACAGGGATATCCCCCACTTCCCTGTCTCGACGGTGTCATATCAGAAAGGCGAGCTTGTCTGCGGGCTGCGTGGCGACGTGCCCGTGCTCGCGATGAACGGGCGGTTCCACTACTACGAAGGCTACGAGATGTGGCAAACCGCTTACCCGGTCGGCGTCTTTAAGTTGCTCGGCATAGAAAAGCTGATTATCACCAACGCCGCCGGCGGCATTTCGCCAAGCTACAAGCCCGGCGACCTTGTGGCGATTGTCGACCATATAAAGCTCTCGCCCGACTCGCCGGTCCGCGGGCAGAACATCCCCGAGTTCGGCGAGCGGTTTTTTGACATGCAGAGCGTATACGACAAAGGATTAGTTGCGCTCGCGAAGCAAAAAGCGGGCGAGCTTGGCTTTGAGCTTAAAGAGGGCGTCTATGGCTATATGGCTGGCCCGCAGTACGAAACCCCCGCTGAGATACGCATGCTCGGCATGCTCGGCGCGACCGTGGTCGGCATGTCGACTGTCGCCGAAGTGATTTTCGCGGCACAGTGCAAAATCCCGGTGCTGTGCATATCCTGCGTTTCCAATATGGCGGCGGGCATCACCGGCGCGGCGATTACAGAAGAAGAAGTGCTCGAGACCGGCAAGGTCGTCTCACACCGCTTTACCGAGCTCGTCGACGCGCTCGTCGCCGCTATCTGAATATCAGCGCCGTCGCGGGTGGATGCACCCGTCAGCGGGGTTTGGTACATGGAAAAACGCATATGTAGGTGAAAAAAATGTTGCTTTTTAAAAACGTCACAACGCTTTTTGGGGAAAACCTCTACGTCGCGGTCGACGGCGCGTTTATAAAAAGCGTGTCGCATGAGCGGCCAGCTGGCGAGTTTGAGCGCGAGATAGACTGCGCCGGCAAGCTGATGCTGCCGGGGTTTTATAACACGCATACGCACGCAGCGATGACGCTCTTCCGCGGCTACGGCGAGGATTTGCCGCTGCAAAGGTGGCTGACCGAGCGGATTTTCCCCGCCGAGGAAAAACTGACCGCAAAGGCGGTCTATGACGCCTCCATGCTCGCAATTGCCGAGATGATAAGCGGCGGCACGGTGGCTTTTACTGACATGTATATGTTCCCCGAAGAGACGGCGCGAGCGGTCGCCGAGACCGGGATAAAGGCTAATCTTTGCCGACCTATCATATCTTTTGACCCAAGCGAGAGCATAAAAGACAGCCCGCGGATGGCAGAGGCTATTGCGCTATTTAAAGAGTGGCATAACGCTTGCGGCGGGCGAATAAAAATAGACATGTCCCTGCATGCCGAGTACACCAACACCGAGCGCTCCTGCCGCGAAGTTGCCGAGTGCGCGAAAGAACTGGGAACCGGCATGCATATTCACCTTTCCGAAACCAAGACCGAGCACCAGGAGTGCAAAGCGCGGCGCGGCGGCTGCACTCCCGCGCGCTTTATGTACGACTGCGGCGTCCTCGATGTCCCCACCACCGCAGCGCATTGCGTCTGGCTTGAGGACGACGACCTGCCCCTGCTGCGCGAGAAAGGCGTCACGGTCGCGCATAACCCGGTGTCAAACCTCAAGCTCGGCAGTGGTGTTATGCCCTACCGCAAGTACCGCGACGCCGGTATAAACGTTGCGCTCGGCACCGACGGCGCGGCTTCAAACAACACGCTTGACATCCAAAAAGAGATGTACGTCGCGGCGCTTATCCACAAAGGGGTAAACCTCGCGCCCGACAGCGTGACTGCCGCCGACGTCATCGAGTCGGCAACGGTTTGCGGCGCGCGCGCCCAAGGGCGGCTAGACTGTGGCAAAATCTCGGAAGGCTACCGGGCGGATTTGATTTTGATTGACGCCACAACCATAAACAACATCCCCTCGTATGACCCCGCCTACACCACCGTCTACAGCGCAAACCGCTCCGACGTCTGCCTGACGATGGTCGACGGCAAAATCCTGTACGAAAACGGCGAGTTTTTGACGCTCGATATCGAGAAAGTCAAAGCCGAAATGAGGTACACGTGTGAGCACTACTTCGATTGAAAAAACAAAAAAGAGCACCCGGATGTTTGTTTCCGGCGTGCTGATTTTATCCATTTCCAACGTACTTCAAAAGATAATCGGCGCGACGCTGAAAATCCCGCTGCACGGCTTAATCGGCAGCGTCAGCATGGGGTACCACACCATTGCGTACGACATTTATAAGCTTCTTTACATGATTTCAAACCAAGGTCTCCCCGTCGCCATCTCGATAATGATTTCCGAAAGCCGTGCGCGCGGAAACTTCCGCGAGGTAAACAAAATCCTAAAAATCACGCTGCAGATTTTAATGGCCGTCGGCTTAGCCGGCACGCTGACGATGGCTTTCGGCTCAAAAATTTTTGCAAAGCTCTACGAGCAGGAAGGCGCGTACCTTGCCATTATAGCGCTCTCGCCGGCATTGTTTTTCGTCTGCATATCGAGCGCGCTGCGCGGATACTTCCAAGGCTACCAGCTAATGTTGCCTACGGCTATATCGCAGCTGATCGAAGCGGTCGGCAAGCTGGCAATAGGCATAACGTTCGCGATTGTTGCCGTTAATATGGGCTCCGGCAACGAAGTGAACGCGGCGGCAGCCATTATGGGGCTGTCGGTTGGCGTCTTCGTGGGCATGGTATTCCTTATAACATATAAGCTGCGGTTTAAGGCGCAGGTTTACGACGCCGAATACCTGCGCCCGGACAGCGACACTATGCCGGTACGCGGCTGGAAGGCCATAACAAAGCAGCTTTTAATGATCGCCGTGCCGGTGACGCTGTCGGCGTCGATAATGTCGTTTACCAGCATGATCGACAACATAATCATCTCGCGCCAGCTTCAGGCGATAGGCTACACCGCCGATCTTGCCGCCGCGATGATGGGCGACTATTCGGCGCAGGCTGTAACTATGTGGAATGTGCCGCCGGCGCTGATTTATCCAATCTCCTACTCGATTATCCCGCTTATTGCATCCGCGATGAAGCTGGGGCAGACCGAGCGCGTCAAAACCATAATGAACAGCGCCATTAAAGTCGCGGCGCTCATCGCCTTGCCCTCGTCGATTGGCCTTTCGGTGCTCGCCGAGCCGATTTTGAAGCTTGTGTTTACCGATCAGGCCGCAGCCGAGCGCGTGGCACCTCTGCTTTCGATACTCGCGCTTTCGGTATTCTTCGTCGCGATGATTGCGGTGACAAACGCGATCCTTCAGGTCTACGGCTACGAGCGCAAGCCGATTATATCGATGATCGCCGGCAGCGTGGTGAAAATAGTTGTGAGCTATCTGCTTATTGGCACTCCGTCAATCGGCATGTACGGCGCGCCGACAAGCACGTTTGCCTGCTATCTTGTCATAATGCTCGTTAACTTCTATTTCGTAGCACGTTATGTCGGGATTATTCCGGACTTGCGAGTGATACTTGTAAAACCCCTCATTTCGGCTATAGTTTGCGGCGCAACCGCGCTTGGCTCGTATAAACTGCTCGCAATGGCGGTGCACCCCAAAATCTCGACGTTGCTCGCGATTGCCTTCGCGGCGCTAGTTTACGGCGTGTTTATATTTATAACCGGTGCGGTCACGCGCGAAGACATATTGCTGCTTCCGAGGGGACAAAAGCTCTGCTCGATATTTGAAAAGCTGCATCTTATAAAAAGGGCGGAAGCCTAAATATCATAAAAGCGCTATATCCCGCGCAAATACGCCCGGGCAGACCGGCTGGGCGAGGTAATAAAAGTGCGAGGGGAGAATTTGCTATGCGGTACGTTACTGTAAAAGATACGGAATGGACGTATCCGGACAGGTGGGATTACGCTTCGGCTGGCGATAAGCTTACGCTCCATGCCGCGCGCGGCAGCTATGCGGCAGGGCAAGTATTGCTTTCCGGCCTGCCGGAATCCCCTCCGGTCAAAGTTGAGGCATTGGGCGGCATTTCGGCGTTCGAGCTTGAAAAATACGAGCTTGTCCCGGTAACGGTGGAAGACAACCCGTTTTTAAACGATCAAAACAGCACCGAGCACATGCCGGTCCGCAAGGCGCCGTACAGGCTCTATGACTGCGCAAAGCCGCTGGGCGAGACGCTTGCACCCGAAGGCGGGGTTGCGGGGCTTTACCTTGCGTTCGTTATACCCGAAGACGCTGCGCCCGGCGCCTATAGCGGCACCGTGGTGATAACTGCCGCCTGTGAGAAGGTCGAAATCCCCGTGTGCCTGACTGTTTACAAAGCAGTGGTGCCGAAAGACGGCAGGCTCAAGATAATCGGTGGGTTTTACAGGAATTTCGACGTCTACCACGGTGTGCCGAATAACTCGCCCGAAGCCGAAAGGCTTGAGGCTGAGTACCTAAAGCTGCTACTCCGGGCGCGGCAAAACATGATGTATGTCGGCGGCGTGCAGGTCACGTCCCGCCCCGATGATGAGGGCAAGGGCGAGTATGCCTTCGACTTTTCGCCGCTCGAAGCCGTCGTCAACCGCTATATGGCCGCAGGCATGAAGTATTTTAACATGAGCAGCGTCGGCTGGCGAAAGAGCTGGAAAGAGTCGACCATACTCGTCTCGGGCATGCCGGCAATGAGCTATGGGGCGTTCCGTTACCTTTCGGCGTATCTTCCGGCGCTGCAACAATTCCTTGAGGAAAAGGGCTGGACCGACAGGTTCGTCGTGGGCGTCTCCGACGAGCCGAACGAAGCAAACGCCACCGAGTACCGCGCGCTTTGCGGGCTGGTCCGCAGGTTTGCGCCGAAGATTAGGCTAATTGACGCATTGAGCTTTGTGCCGGTCTACGGTGCGCTCGACGTGTGGGTGCCGCTTAACAGCGAGTACGAACGGCACAGAAAAGAGTTCGAGTCGATGCGGATAGACGGCAGCGAGATTTGGATGTACGTCTGCTGCGGCCCGCGCGGGCACGGGTATATCAACCGCTTCATGGACTACCCGCTGCTTTCGACGCGGTACCTTTTCTGGGGCAACTACAAATACAACCTCACGGGCTACCTGCACTGGGCGACAAACTGCTACCAGCCGGGGCAAAACCCGTTTGAGCAAAACTGCCCGCGCCATAGGAACGCCGACGCCGAGACAATCCTGCCGCCGGGCGACACGCATATAATCTACCCCGGCCAAGGCGAGCCTTGGATGTCGATGCGGCTTGAAGCCCAGCGCGCCTCGGCGGAAGATTACGAGCTGCTCTGCTTTATTGCCGAGCGCGACAAAGCGAAAGCCGACGAAATCTGCGCAATGGGGTTTAGGGCTTTTAACGATGTCGAGTACGATGTAAATAAGTTTGAGCAAATCCGCATAGCGCTGCTTTACGCAGCGAGCGAACTAGCTTAATACATAAAAAAGACGCGGCAACATGCCGCGTTTTTATTTTTGCCGTTGACTTAACCGGCTCGAAGTAGTAATATACCCATAAGAACACGATTTTTGGGCGGGTGGTAACGCTTATGGGCACTTTTTATTCAGGCTACGAAAAAATCGCGGCTTTCGCGGAGCCGGAGAAGCTGCCGGTATCGTTTAAGATTGGGGACAGATTGGTCAAAGGCATCCCTAAGGAATACAGTCCGGTTACCCGGCGGGTTGCGATAGATTCGGCGATAACGCTTTATACCGTAACCGGCATAAGCCCCGAAGGGCTGGAGGTGCGTGTAGAGCAAACGGTTTATTCCGATTTCCCTGTTACCGAAACCGTCGCCTACCTTACCAACCATGGAAACAAAAACACGCCGATTATTTCGGAGCTTAAGGTTTTCGACGGCTGGCTTCTCCCCTGCGCTAACCCAAGGCTGATTTACGGCCCCGGCGACGACTGCACGCCCACAGGCTATAGCATGTTCGACGAGCCGCTTACCGAGACGCGCTCCATACACCCGTACGACCGCAGTGGCACGCCCTGCTGCGGCGCAAGCCCTTATATGAGGCTATATTCCGGCTGCGAGGATTTGGGCTACAACATCGCCATCGGCTGGACGGGGCTTTGGCAAGCCGATTTTACCCCATGCGAGGGCGGCGTGAGGCTCTCGGTCGGGCAGCGGCGGTTTGCATCCTATATAAAGCCCAGCGAGACGATGCGCACCCCGCGCGTGACGCTTATGGCATACTGCGGCACGATGCACGCTGCGCGCAACATGTGGCGGCGCTGGTATTATGCGCATATTCTGCCGCGCGAGAATGGAAAGCCGATGCCGCCTAAACTGTGCCTTCACGTTTTCGCCGACGGCGGGCCCGAGTTTACCGGCACGACCGAAGAAAGCCAGCTCGACGGCCTTGAAAAATACGCGCGCGCGGGTATTTTGCCCGACGTGTGGTGGATAGACGCAGGCTGGTACAAATGCGACTTCAACTGGCCGGCTACGGGCACTTGGCAGCACGACTCAAGCCGCTTCCCGCGCGGGCTGCGGCCGATTTCAGACAAATGCCGCGAGCTTGGCGCAAAGCTGCTGTTATGGTTTGAGCCAGAGCGCGTCTACCCCGGCACCGAGCTTGCGACAGAGCACCCAGAGTGGATACTCTACCGCAAAGGGGAAAACAGCCGCGAACACAACGGGCTTCTCTTTCTCGGCGACCCCGAAGCGCTAGAGTGGATTACGAACCGTATAGATTCCCTAATCAAAGAATACGGCGTGGGGATATACCGGCAGGACTTCAAATATGACCCGATGCCGAACTGGATAGCGGCGGAAACCGAAGACAGGGTCGGCGCGCCGGAAAACCTGCATGTGCAAGGCTACTATAAACTTTGGGACGAGCTTTTGGCGCGTAATCCCGGGCTTATAATTGACTCTTGCGCGTCGGGCGGGCGGCGCAACGATCTTGAAACCATGCGCCGCGCTATCCCGCTCCACTACACCGACGTGGGGTATGGCAACCACCCACTAAAGCAAATCCAGCACCGCTATATGTTCGAGTGGATTCCCTATTTCCGCGCGCACACGATGAATTTCGACGACGGCACGGTGGATATGCCTACCTCAGGCCAGTATAACACCTCCTCCCCCACCGACCGGTTTGCCTATCACAACGCGATGGCTCCGGCTATTACCGTAATGACCGACCGCAACGACACCGAGCGCTTTGCGCTGACGCGCGAGATGAACGCGATTTGGCGGCGCGTTGCCGAGCTTGAGCTTACTTGCGACTATATCCCACTCACCGAATGCCGCCGCTCGGTAGAGGATTGGTACGCGATGCAGTTTGACAGCCCGGAGCGCGGCGAAGGATTTTTCCAGGCGATCCGCAACATCCTCGCGCCGGAGGAAAGTTTTACCCTGCGCCTGCATGCCGACGAAAACGCCCTTTACGAGCTTGAGGAAGCGGAGTCGGGCAATCGGTTTATCGTAAGCGGCAAGGCGCTGGCTTTCTTTACCGTGACGCTGCCGAAAAGGAGCGGTGTGATTTATTTTTACAGAAAGCTAAGATAATGCATAATATGAAAACCCGCCAAATGGGCGGGTTTTTTCTTATGCTGTGTTCTTTTTTAAAAAAATTTCATTATCTGCTCGACTCTCACATTTTGAGCCTTTTCTATGCGATTGCTGTATGACGCGACGTCCGTCGACGGGCGGTCGGCATTGAAAAGGTTTGAAAGCATGTTGTTCTTTCCAGCCTACATGATATGCCGATTGGTTTTATATAAAACTAAAATGCCTCGGTATTCCTCCGACAAACTCGAGCTTCGGCTCGCCTAAAATGAGAGGCTCGATATAGCGCAAGCATTCGTCTGTGACGTTGTTGCCGCTTATAGCTATAAACTCGTCCGGCACCTTACGCATTCGGTTCGCGATAATCTTAATGTCGTTCGATATAACCTTTACCTCATATGGCGAATCCGAGACGCGCTCGAACGCCATCATTTTGCCGGTTTCGCCCGCTATGGCATGCTCCACAGCCGATCTGCCGACCATCTGAGCCTCTTTTAAGTCGGTTTCGGACGCAATATGCGAAGCGCAGCGCTGGAGGATGCTCAGCTCTACTGTCCTTGTCTTGCAGCCGAACTTATCCTTTATCGCCCGCTCGACGACCCTGCCGGTGCCCGAAAGGTAACTGTGCCCGAACACGTCGCGCACCCCGCTATGCGCAGCCTTTCCTACATAGCTGCCATCGGCAAACCTAATCCCTTCGGAGACGCCAATTACCACGTTAGGGTGGCGCTTGAACGCTTCGGCGATGTCTTCGTACAGCCTTTCAAAATCAAACGGGCGCTCTGGCAAGTATACATAATCCGGCGCGACATTAGCATACAGCCTTGGCAGCGCGGACGCCGCTGTCAGCCAGCCCGCGTCGCGCCCCATGATTTCGACGACAGTCACCGCGGGGACGGTGTACACCGCGCAGTCGCGAAGTATCTCCTGCATCGACGTGGCGATAAACTTCGCCGAGGAGCCATATCCAGGCGTATGATCGGTGCCCACAACGTCGTTGTCTATCGTTTTAGGCACGCCGATTACCCGCATCTCGTAACCCACTTTTTCGGCATACGCAGAAACTTTGGCGACCGTGTCCATCGAGTCGTTCCCGCCGATATAAAAGAAATAGCGGATGCCGTACTCTTCAAATATCGAAAATAGCTTTTTGTACACGACGTCGTTGCTTTCGACCTCTGGCAGCTTCTTTCGGCATGAACCGAGCGCCGCCGCGGGTGTGTGCGACAAAAGCAAAAGGTCCTCTTCACCTTTGATCGCTTCACGCAGGTCTATCAGCCTCTTTTGTAGTAGCCCTTCGACGCCGTTTCTCATTCCATAAATTTTGCCGATGCAGCCAGCCTCAAATAGCCCCCTTATAACCCCGGCAAGCGACGCATTTATAGCCGCCGTGGGCCCGCCCGACTGTCCGATGACTGCATTCCCAAAAAGCATTATTTTAAATCCCCCTGTAAATTACCGGCGCTTTTAAACCGCGCCGCCAAGCTTTCGCCGCGGCGTGCCGAGCCGGTTTTTTTATAATCGCCGGATATTCACACCGCAGGCTAAAAGTAAAAAGCGGCGTACTTTAAGTACACCGTCGAAGTTTATGCAAAAATATAGACAGGCGTCGCTTGCGCAACGCCTGTTTATGGTGACCCGTGGGAGATTCGAACTCCCGTTTCCGCCGTGAGAGGGCGGCGTCTTGACCCCTTGACCAACAGGCCGTTTCCCTGGGACGACTATATTATATCACATAGCCTTGTTTTTTGCAAGAGGTATTTTTATGACTTTTTTGTAAATATCCTTTTAACAAGCGATAGCGTTGCGACAAAGAATAGCGCGACGGCAAATACTAAAAGCTGATATCGGGCGGGGAGGGGCACGGCGGCGGCTAAGAGGGCGGCGGCTGAGGGATAAACCAGTTTCGTAGCCGCGCGCCCGCCGTAAAGCTTGCACAGCGCCGACAGCACAAGCGCAGCCAGCCAAAATATCGGCATAAGGCTCGTCACGCCGCTTCCCTCCCCAAAACTTTATTGTACACGCCTGATTTTTGTTATGCTGTTTATCAAAACCTCGCCGGTGCTTTCGTACTCAATTATTTCATATATTTCAGGCACCGCCATGTCGCTGCCGACGTCGCTGCGGAACGTGCCGTTATTGTCCATGATTCTATAGCGCATAATATACTCGTAGCGCGTCATTTGGTTGGGTTTGCCCTCGTTTATGATGTTTTTGGAGTATAACTCTATTTCGGGCTCGTATATCTTTTGCATAGTAAACTTTTTCGGCAGCTTGTTGTTTTTCTTGTAGTCCTCGGTGAAAAATCCCGGCAACGCCTCGGCGTCGCCGTTTATTACCGCCTCAAGATACCTATGCAAAAGCTCGACGCCTACGCCGTACTGCGAGAAGTTTCCGTCGGTTATAATCGTCGACTGCGCGCCCTCGGTGTACCTGATGTCGCGGATTTGCGCCAAGTACTCGGGGTCTTCGAATATGTTTTCGCTGTAGTCCGCCACCGCAAAACTCACAGGCGGCTCCCCAACGGCTTCGGAAAGCGGCTTCGGAGTAAAAAGCTTCCGATAAATCGCGTCGAAATCAATCTGGTTTAGCGCGAGCAGCACGACGAAAGCCGCGACGCAGCCCCCGATTATCTTGAGGGCTAGTGCCTTCTCCTCACGCAGGCGAGGTTTCTTTTCCCTGCCTTCTCTATTTTTGCCCGGATAGCTCATTGTGATTCAATATATTTTTTCAGATTTTCAAGCCCGAGCCTGATGCCGAGCAGGTTGTCCTCGATGCCCTCAAACTCGATGGAAACATAGCCGGTGTATCCCGCGCGCTTGAGGATACCGATGCTCTGCGACACCTTTGCGTCGCCGTGCCCGATAATCGCGCCGCGGAGGTAGTTCCCAGAACGCGTGATAAACCAGCCGTAGCCCGGAAAGTCGAGCGTGCCGGGCTTGAAGTGGAAGTCCTTCGCGTGGACGTGGAAGGCATACGGAGCCATTATTCCCACCGATACCACCGGGTCTTCGTCGACGCACATGAAGTTGCCGATGTCAATAAGCGCGCCGAAGTTGGGGTGCCCGACCGCGTTGATAAGCGCCTCCACCCTCGCAGCGTCCTGCGAGAAATAGCCGTGGTTTTCGGTCATCGTGCGGACGCCGAGCTGTTCGGCGTATTTTGTAACCTCGCGGCACGCGCTCGCGAGCGTTGGGAGCACGTCGCTGTAGCCGATGTGGTACTTGCGCCCGCGCGGCTGCTGCGCGACGTCGTGCCTCATCGCCTTTGCGCCGAGCGCGGCGGCGAAATCGACGCAGCGGCGCAGCCTCTCAATCGTGGCAGCCGTATCCCCGACGAGAAAATCCGCGCCAACGCATAGCGACGCAATCTCAATCCCCAGCTCCTCGGCTTTCTCGCGCACGCGCTTTGCGGTGTCTACCGATAGATTGTCGGTCCACTCGCCGTCGGTAAACTCGATTGCCGAAAGCCCGAATTCCTTAGCCTTCCGCATCACGCCTTCGGGCCCAAGCTCGCCGAAATACCTGCCAAAGCTATACGAGCTTACACAAGGTTTCATACCGTTCCCTCCGTTATACGCATAAATTCCTGCCTTTGCCGTAGCCGATTATATCACATGCGAAACTATTTGTAAATACGCGCCGCGCCCGATTTTGTGAAAACTGCCCAGCCGCGCCCCGATATTAACATTAAATAAGCAATTTAATAACAAAAATTCCTTGACATTTACGGCGGCGGTTTATATAATAAATTGTATGCTTGGGACGCGTTGAATGGCATATACATAAGGCCGCGCGCATGGCGGCCGGATTTTTTCAAGCACGGAGCGATATAAAATTGAAAAATCAGCTTAAAGCAAGGCGCAAGCCCAAAGTTATAACCGACCTGCGTCACCTGGTCGTCTCAGGCGCGGAGCTCTTCGGCGACAAAGCCTTATACGAGTACCGCGAGCACGGGGAGCTTTTGCGCTTTAGCTATCGCGACAATCTCGAGCATATGAATAGGCTCGGGACCGCTTTCGCCGAGCTTGGACTTATGGGCAAGCACATCGCGGTCGTCGGCGACACTCACCCGCACTATATGACCGCGTACTTCGCGACCGTCAACGGCGGCGGGGTTATTGTGCCACTTGACCGCGACCTGTCGGATTACGACCTCGCCGATTTTTTAAACTTGTCCGAAGCTTCGGCGCTGGTTTATACCGAATCGATGGCGAAGCGGATACCGGGCATAAGGAAGAACGCGCCGGGAGTTAAGGTCTTTATACCGATCGGCGGTGCCGATAGCGGCGCCGACGGGACGTATTCGATGGCAAAGCTACTTGAGATGGGCGAGCGGCTGCTTGCCTCCGGCGACACCCGCTTTACCAGCCACCGGATAGATTTGGAAAAAATGTGTGCGCTGCTTTTCACGTCCGGCACGACCGGCACAAGTAAGGGCGTCATGCTTTCGCAGCGCAACCTTACCGCGGCGACTAACGCTTCGTGCCAGTCGATGGAATACGACGACACGAATACCTTTGTATCCGTGCTCCCAATGCACCACTCGTATGAAGTAACCTGCGGGCATCTCGCGATACAAAATATCGGAGGCTCAATTTATATCAACGACGGGCTGAAAAACGCGCTGCGTTCCTTCTTATACTATAAGCCGAACGCGCTGATGCTTGTGCCGCTGTTCGTCGAGACGATGTACAAGCGCATCTGGGCGGAAATTGACAAACAAGGCATGCGCGGCAAGGTGAAAGCCGCGATGAAGCTTTCGAACTTTTTGCTCGCGCTTGGCATCGACGTGCGCGACAAGCTTTTTAGTAAAATCAAGGAAGCGTTCGGCGGCAACCTGCGCAGCATAGTCTGCGGCGGCGCACCGCTTGACCCAAAGCTGATAAAAGACTTTGAGACTTTCGGCATCACCGTGCTCGAAGGCTACGGCATAACCGAGTGCGCGCCGCTGGTGGCGGTAAACTCGCCCGGCAAAGTCAGGCTTTGCTCAGTCGGACAACCCGTGAAAGGCTGCCAGGTCAAAATCGACCCGAGCGGCGGCGATTATGTGACATACGAGAACACCAAATCGCGGAAAATGCCCCGCCCTGCCGGCCCGGTCGGCGAAATCCTCGTCAAGGGCGACAACGTCATGCTCGGTTACTACAAAAACGAGGAAGCGACGCGCGAGGCCTTCACCGAAGACGGCTGGTTTAGGACCGGAGACATCGGCTATCTTGACTCCGACGGATACCTTTATATCACCGGCCGCAAGAAGAACGTGATAATCCTCTCAAACGGGAAGAACATCTTCCCCGAGGAGCTTGAGGAAAAGCTGTCACGGGTTCCGGGCGTCGGCGAGTGCGTGGTAATCGGCCGCAAGAACGAGGCCGGGGAGACGGTGCTCACCGCGGTGATATACCCCGACCCTGAGCACAGCGCGGGCAAAACGAAAGACGAGATTCAAAAATCGCTCCGCGAGGCGGTAAACGAGCTTAACCGCACACTGCCGATATACAAGCAAATCCGCGCGGTGGAGCTGCGCGAGACCGAGTTTGAGAAAACCTCGTCCCGCAAAATTAAGCGTTATCTGGTAAAATAATAAATTTAAATATACATCCAGGAGATAATGCACCCATGTTCGAAGCAGTTAAAAAAATCTTGGTTGAGGATATGCAGGTTAAACCTGAGGACGTCACTCTCGACGCCGAGCTGGTCAACGACCTCGGCATCAACTCGCTTGAGCTTGCCGACCTTATACTTATGTGCGAGGAGAAGTTCGGTATCGAGATTAAGGACGAAGACATCCACAAGTTCATCACCGTCGGCGACGTTGTCAATTACCTCACCGAACAGGGCGTAACCCTTGATTCCGTAAAAGATTGACATAAAAGCCGGCACCACACGTGCCGCTGTCGATTTCCCACGGACGGCGGGCCGTGATACCGGTCCGCCGCCTATCTCTGTTTTTTGCGGGCTAAACTTGCCAGGCAAAACATAAACCCGCGGCAGCGCGGGAAATTGGAAAGCTTACAAATTATAAATGGATATTTTTATTAAAATCACTCTTGCGGCGCTGGGCGTTGTAGCCGTTTTGATTTTCGTCATCGCCATGGTAAGGCGGGTCGCGGCAAAACTCACCGCGGAAAGCCTTCTTAAATACGGGCGAGGCAGCCCAAGGTTCATATATAACCTGCTTTCGACTGCCTACCCCAAACAGCGGCTGTTTAGCAACGTGACGCTCCCCAAAGAACCCGCAAATCCACAAAGCCCCAGAGCGGCTGCCGACCTTATATCGGTCGGGCGGGGAGGCGTCTGCATTATCAAAGTTATGAGGCACAGAGGTTTCATTGAAAACCCGAATAAAGGCGATTGGTGTCAGGTTTACGGGGATAAAATTGTCCCCTTCCGCAACCCATTCGAGCAAAACGCCGCTTGCCTCAAGGCGCTTGAACGGATATTCAAGGCTGAAAATGTCTACAATGTCCCGATTTTAAACCTTGCGGTATTCGTATACCCCGACGTGAAGTTCAAAACGCGTCAAGATTACCTTTATACCGCCGACAGGCTGCTTGTGGCGCTGCACGATATCAACCGCAGCCGGTTTTTAAGCGGCCGTGAAATTAAAGCGGCAGCCGCGGCTATACGCAAACATGCGAAGCCGGTTGCAACCCCCAAGCCCGGCGCACCCGGCGGGACACCGGGAAATACTACAGGACAGGTAAACCGATAAGATAAAATGATAATTAGAAACGAAAACTACGATGTCGCAATTGTCGGAGGCGGAATTAGCGGGCTCATGTGCGCTTACCGCCTTGTGGAAAAGCATCCGGAACTCAAAATCGTGCTTATCGAGCGCGGCCCCGCTCTCGATAAGCGCAGATGCCCAATCCTGCAAAAGAAAGTCCAAACCTGCATCAGATGCAAGCGCTGCTCAATTATGGAAGGCATGGCCGGCGCGGGCGCCTTTTCGGACGGCAAATACGTAATCTCGACCGAGTACGGCGGCTGGCTCACCGACCTTCTGCCCGATGAAACGGTTATCGGCTATATCGAGCAGGCAGACTCGATACTAGTATCTTTCGGCGCTCCGACCGAGCGCTACATGCCCGACAACGAGCTAAAGCGACTGGCGCTTAAATACGACCTGCACATGGCGCAGGCCCAGGTCAAGCATTTCGGCACCGACGGCAACCTCAAGATAATGGGCAACATGATCACCCATCTTGAGAAGTATATAACCATCTACACCGAAACCGAGGTTACCGATATCGACAAGTCCGCGCACTGGCTCAAATGCTCGACGCGCGACGGCAGGCTCGACATCACGGCTGATCGCATCATCCTCGCGCTCGGGCGCGCGGGCAGCCGGTTCTTCTACAAATGGTGCCAGGACAATGATATCCCTGTTGAAAACAACCAGGTCGACGTCGGCGTTCGCGTCGAGCTTCCCGCCATTGTCTGGGAGGAGTTTTCACGGCGCATCTACGAGCCTAAAATCAAATACCGCTCTAAAGCGTACGGCGACACGACGCGCATGTTCTGCTTTAACGAGCGCGGCAGCGTCGTCATCGAGAATACCGACGGGGTGCTTACCGTCAACGGCCACGCATACCATGACCCGGCGATGAAGACTACCAACTCGAACTTCGCGCTGCTTACCACTATCAAGTTTACCGAGCCGTTCGACAACCCGATAGAATACGCGCGCCATGTCGCGAAACTATGCAACCTCATCAGCGGCGGAAGCGTGCTCGTGCAAAGGCTTGGCGACCTCAAGCTAGGCAGGCGCACAGACGAGCGCAGGCTCGCCGCGTCGACTACCAAGCCGACACTGAAAGCCGTGCCGGGCGACCTTTCGCTCTGCATGCCCAAGCGCCAGCTCGACAATATTATCGAAACGCTCGACGCGCTTGACAAAATCGCGCCGGGCACCGCTAACTACGACACGCTGCTTTACGGCATTGAGTGCAAGTATTACTCCGCAAGGCCTAAGTGCAACGACTTCGAGCTCGAGGGCTGCGAGAAGATATACGCGATAGGCGACGGCGCGGGCTTTACCCGCTCGCTGTCGCAGGCTGCCGCAAACGGGCTTTACGTCGCGGATAAAATAAACATAGAGCTCGACTCGGGCAAAAAATAAAAACCCCGCGGGGTTATACCCCGCCCCTAGCACTTGTGCCTTTTAACCGCAGCCATAAAAATAAAACTGCAAAGGTGAATTTCAGCATGCTTAATATAGCCATCATGGGCTTTGGAACTGTCGGCAGCGGCATCGCGGAAGTTATCTCAAACAACTACGCGCTTGTAAAAAGCCGCCTCGGCGACGATATAAATATAAAGCGCATACTCGATTTGCGTGATTTTCCCGACAGCCCTTACGCCAACCGAGTAACGCATAATTTTGACGATATAATTAGCGACGAGTCAATCGCCGTCGTAGCGGAAACGATGGGCGGCGTCGGCGCGGCGTATAAATACACCAAAGCGCTTCTCGAGGCTGGCAAGCATGTTGTCACCTCAAACAAAGAGCTTGTGGCTACACACGGCATCGAGCTGCTCCGAATCGCCGAAAGCCGAGGCGTAAAGTACCTTTTCGAAGGCAGCGTCGGCGGCGGCATACCGCTGATACGCCCGATGAACGAGTCGCTAGCGCATGACGATATAATCGAAATTACCGGCATACTCAACGGTACGACGAACTTTATTCTCACAGAGATGGCAGCCGGCTACGATTTCGACGCTGCGCTGCGCGAGGCACAAAGGCTCGGCTACGCCGAGGCTGACCCGAGCGCCGACATCGACGGCTACGACGCCTGCCGCAAAATATGCATTCTTGCGGCGGTCGCTTTCGGCGTGCTTATACCGCCTGCTAAGGTTAGCTGCCGCGGTATACGCGGGCTAACGCTTGATCACCTCGCCGCCGCTGCCGAAAAGAACCGGGCGGTAAAGCTCATCGCGCGCGCGCGCCGGCTGCCCGACGGGAAAATCGAAGCCGAGGTTGCGCCGTACGAGGTTGTGATGACAAACCCCCTCTACTCTGTCGAAGGCGTGTTCAACGGCGTGCTGCTGCACGGCTCGATGACCGGTGACGTCATGTTCTACGGCCGCGGCGCGGGGAGCCTCCCCACCGCTAGCGCGGTTGTAGCCGACATTATCGAATGCGCCGCCGGCAGCGGCTGCGGCAAAAAACACCTCACCTGGGAGGACGGCTCGGGCCTGTATTTGCTGCCGGAAGAGGGTACCGTGCCCGGGCTTGGCGAAAGAATCAAATTTTAACCGATGCGTTCGGCGGGAAGATCTGCCCCTTTCGCTTTGGAAAAACTAGCCCCGCCTTATCCGTAATTTTCAGGGCGGCTTTGCTATCCATGGCGTCAAAAGGCGCCCTGATTTTCCATAAACTTTAGGGTTACATTTTTTCCGCCGCGCGCTTATAATAGTAATGTATTGCAAAAAATCGTTTATTGGCGCAAAGGGGCGGATTGTAAGTGGACCTAATCTTAATAAGTGAAAGCAAACTTAAGGTGACGCTGACACCGGAGGATATGAAAGCGCTTCAGCTGTCCTGCGACGACATCGACTATGACAGCACCGGCACGCGTCGCGCATTTTGGAGCATTCTCGACGAAGCGAAGCAAAAGACCGGGTTTGACGCAGCGCATAGCCGAGTCTTCATACAGATTTACCCTTCAAAAGACGGCGGGTGCGAGCTGTATGTGACCAAACTCTCACCCGAGACCGGCAGCTCGCTTAAAATGACCGACCGCTCGTGCGACTCCTCCGACCGGCTGACGCTAGATCGCGCAGGCGAGTTTGACCTTAAAAAGGTGCGCGGCTGTGCCGCCGAGTTTGAAACGCTTTCTCAGCTGACGAACTGCTGCCGCAGGCTGTATGCTGACGGGTATAGGGGCAAATCCTATGCATACTGCGACCGCAGCCGCAGCAAGACGCGCTATATACTTATCCTCGACGGCATAGCCGACATAAATATCTTGCGCGAGTACGGCAATTTGCTCGATCCCGATATCGTACATATCTGGGTAGCCGAGCATTGCGACGAGATACGCATGTCCGACGCGGTGGAGACTCTGCGCGGGCTCTAATGAATAAAAGAATATTGCAAAGTAAACTAAACCGGAGGAGCGGCGGGGGCGCGACATGCACCCCCGTAATGTGTGTCAAAAGAGCGGTAAAATAACTTTACCCGAAAATATACATAACTTCGGAGAGCTGCTATGACGAGCGAGATAGCCGCGCGCTGGGACGAGCTTCAGCGCGCCTGCGAAAATTGCACACGCTGCCCGCTTGGCAAAACCAAGACAAACACCGTTTTCGGCTGCGGCAACCGGGATGCCGATTTGATGTTTGTGGGCGAGGCGCCGGGCGAACAGGAAGACCTCACCGGCATGCCCTTTGTCGGTCGGGCGGGACAGCTGCTCGACAAGTTCCTTTACGCGGTTGACATAAAGCGCGAGGACGTTTACATAACCAATATTTTAAAATGCAGGCCGCCGCACAACCGCGACCCGCTCCCTGCCGAACAAGACATGTGCATCGATTACCTGCGCGAGCAGGTGCGGCTGATTAAGCCCAAAATTATCGTCTGCCTCGGCAGGATATCGGCTATGAGGCTAATCAAGCCCGACTTTAAGATTACCTCCGAGCATGGGATATGGTTTGATAAAGGGCAGTTTAAAATCTGCGCCGTATACCACCCTTCCCTGCTGTTGCGCGACCCTCGCAAGCGGGAGGACATGCTTCGTGACATGCAAAACATAAAAGCGGCGCTCGACGCTCTCTCGGGGGTGTAAAATTGGCAGCCGATTTAAACGCGGTCGGGCCGGTAGTCGCGACGATGTTTTTTATTATCATCACCGGCTACATAGCCCGCAAGCTGAATTTTATCGGCGAGACTTCGCCGAAACTGATGAGCGACCTTATAATCCGCGTCGGGCAGCCGTTTATGATTATATCGGCGGTGCTCGGCATGCCTTACTCCGACTCAAACCTCCGCGAGGGGCTTTTGGTTTTGGCTGTCGGGCTTATCGTGCATGCGGTAGGCGCTCTCCTAGGATTTTTAGCCACCATGCGCATAAAAAATGCCGACGCGCGCCGGCTGACCGAGTTTGCTATAGTTTTCGCGAACTGCGGCTTTATGGGGTTTCCGCTCCTTCGCGCCATATTCGGTGACGTCGGGGTGTTCTGGGGTTCGTTTTATGTGATTGTCTTTAACCTCGTATGCTGGACATACGGGCAGTTTATCCTCTCGCGCGCCGACTCGAGCGTAAAAATTAAGCCGCTTAACATTTTCATCAACTTCGGCACGGTGCCATGCGTGCTCGGGCTTTTGCTTTACGTGCTGAGGGTGGGCGACATTCTGCCGGCAAAAGCCCTCGAAGCGATGGATTACCTCGGCTCGATTTGCACGCCTCTCTCGATGCTTGTCGTCGGAGGGCTGCTCGCGACCGTCCCGCTCGGCAGGCTTTTTACCGAGCCAAAAATTTACCTGCTTTCGGCGGTAAAGCTTTTGGTATTGCCCCTTGTTTCAAGCGTGCTTTTAGCCCTTTTGGGCTTTTCAAAAGAGATGGCGATGTTCGGCGCGGTTATGGCGTCGCTGCCCACCGCCGCGAATACGGCGATTTTAGCCGAGTCATACGATATAAACCCCTCGTATGCGGCGCATACGGTCGGGGTGGCAACGCTATTCTCGGTCGGGACGATACCTGTATCGCTTTTTTTGGCGGGCAAATTGCTCGACTTTATTTTCGCCTGAGAAATTTTATTACCGCTGTTGCTTTTGGCGGCGGCTATGATATACTTAGATTGTAATACACGCTAAAAGGAGTCCGTGCCATGCTGCCGTCAAAAAAAGACATAGAGGTACTGCGCAGGCTTGCGGCTCGCTATGCCGAGCACGCCGCGCTGCCTGTCCAAGCCCAAAAGCTCAAGATGTGGCGCTCGCTGAACGACGGTCATATGGTAAAGCCGATGGTGGCGATAGACCAGATGCCTTGGAACGAGCTTGACGTCGACGGCTTCCTCAGATGCGAGGTGGAGCATCCATACTGGCGCAATGTCGAGTGGCACCTTCGCACCGAAATCTACAAATGGGAGCACCTGCCCGCCGATATGGTGCTTAACCCATATGTGCTTATCCCCCGCCATATTTCAAATACCGGATTTGGCGTAACAAACAAGGAGCGCATCGCGGTGACCGACCCGACAAGCTCGGTTGTCGGCCATTACTATGAAGCGGTCATAAGCGAGCCTGAGGATATTGAAAAGATAAAGATACCACAGCTCGGCGTAGACCGGGAAGCGGACAAAGCCGCCGCCGAGGCTGCCAATTACATATTTGAAGGCATCATCCCGTGGAAGTTCAGCGGGCTTAACATGCACCTCGGCGCTTGGGACTACCTTTCCCAGTGGCTCGGCGTGGAGAATGCCTATATCGAGCTAATCGAGCGGCCGCAGTTCATGCACGCCTGCATGGAACGCATGACAGAGGCGTTTGTTTCAATGATCGAACAGGCGAACGAACTTGGGATTTTCGATATAAACACCAACATCACGCATTGCTCTTACACTTTCTCGAGTGCCCTGCCCGGCCCGGATTGCGACCCCGAGCGCCCCACCTCGAAAGACGCGTGGGCGTTTGGGCTTGCCCAGCTTTTTACCGGAGTTTCGCCGGAGATTACCGCCGAGTTTGAAGTGCCGTATATGCAGCGGCTGTTCCCCTATTTCGGCGCGATTTATTACGGCTGCTGCGACCGGCTTGACGACCGGCTCGATATCGTCGCACGCATGCCGAATATCAAAAAAGTGTCTTGCAGCCCGTGGAGCGACCGCGAGGCTTTCGCCGAAAAGGTTCCGGACGAGTATATTATGTCGGCAAAGCCCTCCCCCGCCATTTTCGCGACCGACACGTTCGACGAGGAAGCCGCGCGCGCCGACGTCCGCCGTACTATCGAAGCCGCAAAGCGCTACGGTAAGCGCCTTGAGCTGATTATGAAGGACATCTCGACCGTGCGATATGACCCGCCGCGGCTCTGGCGCTGGGCTGAAATCGCAGTCGAGGAAACAATGAGATAAAATCGGCGCCGACCGCTAAAACTTTGTTTCCGGTCGGCGCTTTGTTATAACGGTGTGTGAATTTGAAAGCGAAAACGTTTTTTGTTTGCAGCGAATGCGGCTACAGGTCCTCAAAATGGCTCGGGCGCTGCCCCGAGTGCGACTCTTGGAACACGTTTGAAGAGGAAACCGTGCTTCCGGAACCGAAAGAAAAATCGCGCCTAAAACCGGCGCCCGGCGGCGAAAATATCGCCCTGCCGCTCTCGCAGATTAGCTCGGACGCAAACCTGCGCATTACCTCCGGCATGGCGGAGCTTGACAGGGTGCTCGGCGGCGGGCTTGTCCGCGGCTCTGCGGTGCTACTCTCGGGCGAGCCGGGAATAGGCAAGTCGACATTGCTGCTTCAGATTTCAGGCTCAATTGCGGCTAAGAGGCGGGTGTTATACATATCAGGCGAGGAGTCGCCCGGTCAAATCCGGTTGCGAGCCGAGCGGCTGGGCGTGCGCTCCGACAACCTGCTCGTGCTTGCCGAAACTAGCCTCGACACCTCCCTCAAGCAGATTGACGATCTTTGCCCCGAGGTTATCGTCGTCGACTCGATACAGACGCTGCGGACAAGCGAAGCCGCCTCGACGCCGGGCAGCGTGACGCAAGTGCGCGAGTGCGCGTCACAGCTTATAACGCTCGCGAAATCGCGCGGGGTCGCTGTCATTATGGTCGGGCATGTCAACAAAGAAGGCGGCATCGCCGGCCCAAAAGTGCTTGAGCATATGGTCGACGCTGTGCTCTGCTTCGAAGGCGAGCATCGTCACGCTTACCGCATTATCCGCGCGAGCAAAAACCGCTTCGGCTCGGTGTCAGAGCTTGGAGTTTTCGAGATGACCGCCGCGGGCTTGCGCGAGGTGCCTAACCCTTCGGAAGCGCTACTTGCCGGACGCCCCAAAAATGTGTCGGGCAGCTGCGCGGTATGCGTGATAGAGGGCACGCGGCCGATAATCGCCGAAATACAGTCGCTGGCATCCCCGACCGTCTTCCCTTCCCCGCGGCGCACCGCTACGGGGTTCGATTACAGCCGCCTTTGCATGCTTTTGGCGGTGCTTGAAAAGCGGATTGGGCTGCGCTTTTCAGGCTCGGACGTATACCTCAACATCGTAGGAGGGCTTGAGATTGACGAGCCAGCCGCTGACCTGCCGACAGCGCTGGCGCTTATCTCATGCATCAAAGACATACCCGTCGACGCCGGGCTTATCGCCGTGGGTGAGATTGGGCTTGCCGGCGAAGTGCGTGCTGTACCGATGCTCGAGTCGCGCGTGCGCGAGGCCGAGCGGCTGGGATTTACCAAAATCATCGTGCCTGCGCGCGGCAGCGAGCTTGGAAGCATTAAGGCTGAGTCAATAAAGCTGGCCCCCGTCAAAAGCGTTTTCGAGGCGATGGAAGCGGCGCTCGGCGGATAACGGAATAAAAATTGCCGCACGGGTTATCCGTGCGGCTTTTGTATTTTTTTTGCCACCAAAGCCGCTGCTAGGGAGAAGGACCCGAGCAAGGCGGCGCGGGTTTCGTAGACGGTGCCCAAAGCACATACGCTCGGCACAGGGCGGAGCCGGTTTGCGGGGGCCGGGAAGGCATAGCCTTCCCGGCGTATCCTATTTTACGCCTTTATCCCGTACTTTTCAAGGAAACGCTCGCCGTAGCCATAGTGCTCGAAGATGTAATCGATGTCCTTGTCGCCGCGGCCAGAGAGGTTGACGAGCACCGTACCGCCATCATGCTCGCGCGCGTATTTTATCGCGTACGCCAGCGCGTGCGACGACTCAAGCGCGGGGATAATGCCCTCAAGCCTGCAGAGCAGGAAATACGCCTCCATTGCTTCCTCGTCGCTTGCGGTGACGTAGTTGACCCGCCCGCAGTCGTAAAGATACGCGTGCTCGGGGCCGACCGACGGGTAGTCAAGCCCGCTCGCGACGGAATATACCGGGTCGGGCTCGCCCTCATTTTGATTTTGCAACATCAGCGACTCAAACCCGTGCATTATTCCGCGCTTGCCGAAAGTAATCGACGCTGCGTGGTCGCCAATGCCCGGCCCACGCCCGAGCGGCTCGACGCCGTAAAGCTCGACGGGCTGGTCAAGGAACCCCGCGAAAAGGCCCATCGCGTTCGAGCCTCCGCCCACGCACGCGACAGCGGCGTCGGGAAGCTGTCCAGTCATCTCAACGAACTGGTCGCGCGCCTCAAAACCGACGACAGCCTGAAAATCGCGCACCATCATCGGGAACGGGTGCGGCCCGACGACCGAGCCGATGCAGTATATCGCCGTCTTGTACTCTTTAAGGTACGCTTCAAACGCCGCGTCGACAGCCTCTTTGAGGGTCCGCAGGCCGTGCGATACCGGTATTACCCTCGCGCCGAGCATCCGCATACGCGTTACGTTCGGCTTTTGCTTTTCCATGTCGACCTCGCCCATGTAGATATCGCACTCTAGCCCGAAATACGCCGCAGCGGTCGCCAGCGCCACGCCGTGCTGCCCCGCGCCGGTCTCGGCTATTAGCTTTTTCTTGCCCATGAATTTTGCGAGCAGCCCCTCGCCCATGCAGTGGTTGAGCTTATGCGCGCCGGTGTGGTTTAAGTCCTCGCGCTTGAGGTATATCTGGGTCTTTCCGATCAGATTCGACAGCCGCTCGCAATGATAGACCGGCGTCGGCCTGCCCTGGAACTCGCGGCGGATCCTGCGCAGTTCCTCGATGAATTTTGTGCTGTGGCAAATCGTCATGTACGCGCCGGTTATCTCTTTGAACGCAGGCTCAAGCTCCGGTGGCAGATACGCCCCGCCGTATGCCCCGTAGCGCCCGTTTTTGTCCGGGAACTCTTTTAAGTAGTTTATAAAGTCGCGATATGTTTTCTTTTCCGGCATCTTGCTTTCTCCTTGTATTATAAATTTATATTTTTTACAAACTAAAAATCCCTGTCCTGAAACGCTCAGGACAGGGATCATTTGATCTCTGCGGTACCACCTGACTTGGCGGCAAAGCCGCCCACTCTGCGGCGTACTCCGCGCCTTGCACGCTTTTATACGCCCTCCGGATGATAACGGCCGGATTCCGTCGGCGCTTACTTGCGGAGCCTGAGTCGCCCCTCCCCCGCTTTCAGGCCGCCCTCATGAGCCCATTCGCATATCTTGCCGCGACGGAACTCCCACCACCCGTCCGCTCTCTGGGCGCGGCTTGATATGTTACTTCTCTCAATCGCCGGTTTATTTTTTTTCGCATTATACCACGCATTCACCTTTTTGTCAACAGGGCTAAGCCGATTTTTAGCAAAATTAGTCGGCAACTATCAGCACCGCCGACGACGGGGCGATCTCGACGGTATAAACTCCGTCGCTGCGCTCAAGCGTCGCGTAACCGCTGCTGCTGTAAACGCGCACCAAGCGCTCGCCGCCGACGCGGAAGCTGACGCGCTGGGGCGAGGGGGACTTGTCGAGCGGGTCGTTCGCTGCGCAGACGAAAAGCGCGCGCGAGCCGCCGCACCTTGCAGCCATCTCGCCGACCACAAGGCTGCCGCCGTCCGGGTCGCATACATCGAAGAACACGCCGGTGTTGAGCTTACTTAACGGAGCCTGGTTTACTCCGGCAAGGTACGGCGTGCCTTCAAAGCCGACGAAGTGAGTCGACACCCTGCGGTATTTCATATACGGAACGCCGAGCGCCTTTATCTCTGCGTTGACCTTTTTCAGCTTTTCGTACTGCTCGGTCTTGTTGCCCTGCGAGTCGAGCACTTGGTTATGCCACCAGCCAGCAGTGTAGCACGCCCAGATAATACTCTCGGCGCCGAACGCCATCGCGGAATAGGCTTGGAAGCGCAGGCGGTTCTCGCTTGTCCACTCCTCGGGACGGCTCGAGTTTACCTGAAGCACAATCCACAGCGAACGTCCGGTGCGCAGGCAAGCGTCGGACACAATGCGCAAGTTTTCATATGCTCCCGAAACCGACGCGGAGTACATGTAAAAGTCATAGCAAATGTAGTCGGTCGGCACATACTCGCAGTAGCGCTTTATGTACTCCTCATAAGTCGGCGTGCCGAGCTGGCTTACCCTTTGCTCGCCGGTAGTCTGGGCGACTGAAGCGTAGTTGGGGTAAAGGTTGAGGTAAGCGAACTGCCGCGAAAAGCGTGTTTCAACAAGGTCTATGATCTTGCCGTATTGCTCAAAATCGAGCGCCGAAGGCTCGTCGCCGGTGTCAATGCCCCATATCGCGGGGTGGTCAATGAAATTCCTCGCCGCCTCCTCGTATTTTTCAAGAGGGTTTTTTTCCGCCATAGTGCCGGCGTTGTGCCCGTCGCCGCCCCACCAACCGGGGAGTATGCCCGAGACTATCGCGCCGACGCCGTATTTCAAAAACAAGTCGAGCGCCGGCTTGTCGTATTCCATGCAGACGATAAAGTCGACGCCGGCTGCCGCTATGTCCCTAATATGCTCCTCCGTCCGCGCGTACGGCGCGAGAATATACGCTCCAATGTTGAGCCTTGAGCGATCCATACGCGTGTTCATATGCTTTCACCTCGTTTATATTTTCCATTTACTTGCAATTTAACATAATCGTCGCGGTTTTGCAATAGCAAAAACGACAAATTTGCTTTGCCGCTTTTCTTCGGCGGGTATAATTGCGCTGCCATGGGTCAAAAATAGCTTCGTGCAAAAAACAAAAAAACTAGCGAGTCGGTGACGCATATGGTCAAAAAACCGCTCACGGGCGAGCTTGGACGCTGCGCCGTCGCTTACGGGACAGGCGCGGTCTTGTACAGCCTTCTTGAGATAGCCTTCCGCGGCTTTACGCACTGGACGATGACGCTGACCGGCGGGACTTGCATGGCGCTTATCTACCTTCTCGATCGCAAGATGCACAGCCGAAGCCTTTGGCTGCGCTGCCTTGCCGGCGCGGGCATTATCACCGCGCTTGAGTTCGCGGTCGGCTGCATTGTCAACCGCAAGCTCGGCTGGAACGTGTGGGATTACTCCGACCAGCGGTTTAACGTGCTCGGGCAGATTTGCCCCGTTTTCTCGGGGATTTGGTTTTTGCTCTGTATACCCGCCACCGCCATCTGCAGGCTCATCAGGATGCTCGGTAGAGGTTCCTAGTTTGGCTGCCCTGCCAGAAGTTACTTTCCCCCCTGTCCCAGACATGCGAATATTAGCAACTAAATCCGCATATTTTGTATTATATAAAAAACGCGGGGGGATGTGTATTAACAGACAGCTTATTGCGGGTGCGCTGTTCGTCGCGCTAGCGGTCACCGCCGCGTTTTCTTTCGCCGCGCAGGTATGGGGCGCCGAGTCGAAACCTCAAGAAAGCTATATAAAGTACGTCGATTTCAACGTGACCGCGCAGGCGCTTTCCGACGCGCTGGAGCTTGATATAAAATACCACAACGAGCCTTGGGCGCCCGGGTTTTCCGCCTCTCTTGCGTATCTTGGCGCGAAATGGGGCGGCGATTTTCGGCGATACAAAAAATCCGCGTTGGTTGAGCTTTACGAAAAGCTGAAATCCGGCACCACGATGGAGGAGCTGACCGCGGGGCTTAAATACTACCCCTACTACAGCAAAGCCTACGGCGCGATTTTGGACGGGATGGTCGGCACATATTATGTCCCGAAGAAAAACCCCGACGGTACCGTTGTGATGGAGGAAAAATATGGGCTTAAGGCGTTTTCGCCAATCGCGGCGGGCTACTACTACCACCACTACGACGATTTCGGCGACTCGCGCTCGTACGGGTACAGGCGGCAGCACCTCGGGCACGACATCATAGGCAGCATCGGCACTCCCATCATCGCTATCGAGTCGGGCTACATTGAGGCATGCGGCTGGAACATGTACGGCGGCTGGCGGATCGGCATCAGGTCGTTTGACGGCAAACGCTACTATTACTATGCCCACCTGCGCAAAAACCACCCGTACAACGACATCTACGAGGGCAAAATCGTCTACGCCGGCGAGGTTATCGGTTATCTCGGCATGACCGGCTACAGCACTCGCGAGAACGTCAACAACATCTCGGTGCCGCACCTGCACGTCGGGCTGCAGCTAATCTTCCACCCGTCGCAAAAGGACGGCTGGAACCAAATTTGGATAGACATGTACGAGCTTACGAAATTCCTCGCGAAAAACCGTTCGAAGGTCTATTACGACAAAGAGGCTAAGGAATATTACGCCGAAACCGTCATTTACGACCCGGCAGTCAACGACTGACATATTAAAATTTTATCCCTTTAATTTATTAAATCACTTGAAAATTTATCGAAAATATGTTATTATATAGCGGGCTTTAAAATAGGCGGGCCCGCTATTAGTTTTTTTAGCGAAAAACGGAGGAAACAGGATATGAAACGTCTGCCTGCACTTTTGGTCTCCGCGCTGCTTATATTCTGTTTTGCGCTTTCGGGATGCTCGTCATCCGGCGTGAAGTTTGTGGTGCTTGAGGAGGATTTCGGCTACGAAGAATATGGCATTGGCATGCGCAAGGGCGACAACGCGCTGACGCTGGCGCTCCAAGAAGCGCTCGACGCCGTTATAGCCGACGGCACCGCGGCAGAAATCTCGAAAAAGTGGTTCGGAGAGGACAAGCTCCTCAAAGATAAGCCTTTCCCGCGCGAGATTGTGGATACGGGCGACGACTCGCTGCAATACATAAAGGATAAAGGCACGCTCATCCTCGGGCTCGACGTCGGTTTTGAGCCTATGGGGTTCTACGACGATAAAGGCGAAATCGTCGGTTTCGACATCGATTTGGCGAAAGAAGTCGCAAAACGCCTGGGCGTAGAGCTTGTGCTGCAGCCCATCTCATGGGACGCCAAAGAGATGGAGCTTGAGAACAAGTCAATCGACGTCGTTTGGAACGGCATGTCGATAACCCCCGAGCGCGCTGAAGCGATGAACATTTCAAAGCCCTACCTAGCAAACCGCATGATTGTCATCGTCCGCGAAGATTCGGGCATAAAGACGCTCGCCGACCTTGCCGGCAAGAAAGTCGCGTGCCAGGCGGGCTCGTCCGCGCTCGACGCCATCAATTCCAAGCCTGAGATTGCCTCCACTTTCGGCGAGCTTATCAGCTCCTACGGCGACAACCCCACGGCTTTCCTCGACCTGAAGTCTGGCAGGATTGACGCGCTGGTGGTCGACGAGGTCGTCGGGCTCAACCTCATCGAGAAAAACAGTTAAGAGATTATCGCAGTTAACCAAAGAGTTTAGCAGGGCGGGAGAATATACACTCCCGCCCTGTGGGCATTATAAATTAATTTTTTAGCAAATTAATTCTCTAAAACAAAAATACTACATAGAATAAGGATATAGCCATTAATACGCAAGATTTCCTTGTAATAACCGGCGTGCTGCTTAAGGGCATCGGGTTTACGCTTGCCCTTTTCGCGATAACGATCGTCACATCAATCCCGCTCGGGCTTGGGCTTACTTTCCTTGCAAACAGCCGGATAAAGCCCGTGAGCCTTCTCACGCGCGCCTATGTATTAGTAATGCGCGGCACGCCGCTGATGCTTCAGCTGTTTTTCTTCTATTTTGGACTGCCTTTTTTGCCATATGTCGGGAAATATCTGATAATGGACAGATTCCCCGCCGCGTGTCTTACGTTCGCGCTGAACTACGCGGCTTATTTCTGTGAGATTTTCCGCGGCGGGCTTATGTCAATCGACAAGGGGCAATACGAAGCGGCGCGCGTGCTTGGGCTTTCGAGCTTTCAGACTACATTCAGGATTGTTTTGCCCCAAATGGTAAAGGTCGTGCTTCCTGCCGTGGCTAACGAAGCGATTACGCTTGTCAAGGACACCGCGCTCGCTTCGGCTATTGGCATAAGCGACCTTATGCATTATACCCGTTCGCTTGTCAACAGCCGCGCGGAAGTGACGCCGTTCTTCTTCGCTGCGGTGTTTTACCTGCTTTTTACGGTTCTTCTCACCCGCCTTTTTTCGCGGCTTGAGGAAAAATTTAAGTTTTAGCTTGGCGGGCTTGATTTAGTTATGGAAATGCTTAAGCTTATAAACGTTACGAAATCCTTCGGGACAAATGAAGTGCTGCGCGGCGTTAGCCTATCGGTCCGGCGCGGCGAAATCGTCGCGGTCATCGGGCCGTCAGGATCGGGCAAATCGACGATGCTGCGCGCCTGCGTCGGGCTCGAGCGGGTATCCGGCGGCACGATTGAGCTTGCCGGCCGCGCGCTTGTCCGCGACGGAGTGTACGTGCGCGACCGCGAGGCGCGCGACATCTGTTCGCGCACCGGCATGGTGTTTCAGCATTTTAACCTTTTCCCGCATATGAACGTACGCGACAACCTTTGCCTTGCGCCGGTGCTGCGGGGGCTGCTCGACAAAAAGGCAGCGGCGGAACGCGCCGCCGAGCTGCTTTATAAAGTGGGGCTTGCCGACAAAGCCGACGCGATGCCCTCGGAGCTTTCTGGCGGCCAAAAGCAGCGCGTCGCGATTGCCCGCGCGCTGATGCTATCGCCCGACATTATGCTTTTCGACGAGCCGACCTCGGCGCTCGACCCCGAGCTTACCGGCGAGGTGCTCACTGTTATGCGCGGCCTTGCGGCGGACAATATGACGATGGTTATAGTCACGCATGAAATCGCGTTCGCGCGCGACATTGCCGACCGAGTGGTTTTCATGGACGGCGGCGTAATCGCGCTGTCGGGCACGCCGGCGGAGATACTCGAGGACCCGCCGACCGAAAGGCTGAGGGCTTTCCTGCGCACGTTTTCAAGGAGCGCGCAGTCAGCGTAAAGGTGTTGCTAATAAAATTATCCGCAAACAAATACCGCGCCTTGCTTAAAAGCTTGGCGCGGTTTTAGTTTTTTGTGGGTTTATCTATTTTTTGTCGCGCGATTGGTCCAAACGCGCGGTTTTACTTTTTCAAGGTCGCGATAGCCGGTCGTTTTGCTCGCGCTCACGTTGGGCTGGGAGGTATGTTTTGCTGCAGCCGAGTCGGCTTGCGCCGGCGTGTTAGCGTTGGCGGCGCTGCGCTGCGACGGCGCAGGCTCCGGCTTTTTGGCTGTATCCTGTGCCGGCGCCGAGCCGCTCATAGCCGACACGGCATTGGCATCGGCTTTGCTGCCGGCAGTCGGGGCATTCGGCTTGTTGGTGCGGTTTTTATCGGCGCCGCCGGATGATTCGGGCTGAGTGCTGTTATTTATACCATCCGTACTTGCCCGCCCTTTATCACGCTGTGCGTCTGGGGCAGCATTGCCTTGCGATGTGCCCGCTCCGCCGCGCGTGTCTTTTTTGGATTCTATCTTCACGCCTTCGCGGGTTCCGGCAGTCAACTCACGCAAATACACTCCAGAGCGTTGCCTGGAAGGCCTAGGCGACCCCATGTCAAGGTCCAGCGGATAGCAGCCTAAGCCGTCTACATCCGCCGATGCCATTTGGGCGGCAAGCGAAGGCGCGCCAGGCATATTAAGGCTGCTAAGAGGGGCGGCGCCTTGGGTTTGCGTGCGGGGCACGCCCGGGGCCGGCGGCTGGGTTGTTACCGGAGGCATTGGAACGCCTTGCGGCGGCATATCGCCCGGTGGGCCCATTTCTATATCTGTGTCCTCTTCGGGCAAAGGCACAGGCTCCGGCACCGGCAGCTCTTCGCCTGTAGTGTCGGGCGCCATCTCGGCATCGGGCATGGGGAAAGGCTCCGAAAACTCAGGCTCAGGGGCGGGCATCCCTTCCATATCGGGCGCCGTCTCTTCTTCTATAACTCCCTGATTCGGCGCAGGCTGGCTCGTCATATCCGGTTCCGGTTGTTCAGTTACATTGGGCGCGGGCGTCACTTGGTTTATGCCGCGCGGCTGGGCAGGCTGCTGAGTTGCGCCATTAGGCGCGGCGGCGCCATTTTGCGGAGCTCCGCCGTTACGTGTGCCCACAGAAGGCTGCCTGTTTTGCGCCTGGTTTCTCGTGCCGTTCGTTAGCGGCATGCCTTCAGATGTGAAATCTGGCTCGGTCTCCCTTAGCCGCTCGTCTTCCTCAAACAAGAGCTGCTGCGAGCCCATTCCCGCCCTCTGGCGCTCAAGAGCGCCGTTCCCGCGCGGCTGGGCAAATGGCTGTGTATAAGGCGTAGGCACTCCGTTTTGCGGGAGCAAAATCTCGCCCCGGTCGGTGACAATCGCGCGGCCCTCAAGCAGCGGGAGGTAGCAGTCGTCGAGCCCTTCGACCTCTACCCTTGCGCCGACTATGTGAAGGTATTTGAGGCTGTAGTAATTGTATGTATCAAGCCTGCGGTTGTAAGCGTCGTTCGTATGTGCGGCTACAAGGAAGGCTCCCGGCGCAAATCCGGTCACAATAAGCGAGTGGTACAATACTCCTTCCCTATTGCCGAGGATTATAATATCGCCAATCTGGATTTGTTCGGGCCCAACCTCAACGGCATACGGCCCTTCGCCGGCGTTGGTGGTTAAGAAATTGTAAAGGTACTGCACTCCCGTCCAAGCAGGCGCGCGTTCGGTCGGCGAAAGGTAATACCAGCCGAACGTTTCAGTAAAATTCATAACGCAGCATCCGGCGAAAATGCACTGAGAAACAAAATTAGTGCAGTCGCCGCCAAATCCCGTATAATTTTCAAACAGCGGGTTGCGGTCGTATGCCCACCTTCTCGCATACTCGACTGCATGCTCGCGATTATACTCGCGCGTACACAGCATCTGCGGCATATCCCTCGCTTTTGGGAATGTTTTTAGTACATTTTATGCTGCATACGCCGATTTGCCAGGCTCATTTGGCAATTTAGGAAGATATTTTGCATTGTAACCTTAAAAGCCTTTATGGTATAATCCCGCCAAGGGTATGGGCAAATCCAATAAAGAAAGAAGTTGACTGCAAAAGATGACTATACGAAAAGCCAGGATTGCGCCAAGCCTTGCCAAAAAAACCATGGGCATAGTCGCGGCGATTTTAGTAGCCGCCGCCCTGACGGTCGCAGCAAGCGCCGAGGCGGGCTTCGTCAACACGAAACAAACGGGCTTAAACGTTAGGACCGGCCCGGGGCTTACATACTCTATAATCACATCTCTTCCCAAAGGCACTCGGTTTGAGATTTTGTCAGAGTCGGGCGAGTGGACAAAAATAAGCTACGGCAACATCACCGGTTACGTGCACTCCTCATACGTGGGAAGATATGCGTCGCCCCAGGCAAAAAAATACCCTGCGGTTAACCTTTCGGTCCCGTATTACACGCAGTACGACTCACGCTGGGCTTCGATGAAGCTTGGTACCTCAAACGTTAAAAACATCGGATGCACCGTCACCTGCACCGCGATGTCCGAGTCGTTCCGCACCGGCACCGCCATAACTCCTGCGACTATCGTTCGCACAAGCTCGTTTACGCCAGGCGGGGCGCTTTATTGGCCTTCACATTACACACGCTACACCGGCTCCGACTGGATGGCGTACGCCTACAACCAGCTCGCTGCCGGAAGGCCGGTTATCTTCCACGGGCAAAAGTGGTCGGGCACCTCGCATTGGGTGATTATCTACGGCTATGCCGGCGGCGACACCCTCACCGCCGATGGGTTTTTGATCCGCGACCCCGCATCGCCCGAGCGTACGACGCTCGCGCAGTACTTTAAGCTTTACCCGTCATACGTCAAGCTCGTACACTATATAGGATAAGGACAATTTTCAGCCTTTGCGGCTTTGCTTAGTATGACGCCCGCCCGGGCGCGTTGTTCCGGGGCGCGGCGCAAAAAGATATTGCCGCTTTTGTATATTTTATGGCTATGTAGTTTTCTCTTTTTGAGTTTTTGTTTCGCCTAACGATTGACAAAACCATGCCCTAATAATATAATTTATTAATATACTTTATCGTCAATCGTTTGGAGGAAACGCTATGCCCGAGAAGCTGAAGGCGGGGATTATCGGCGCGACCGGCATGGTCGGACAGCGTTTTGTTACCCTGCTCGATAACCACCCGTATTTTGAGCCGGTGCGGCTTATAGCCAGCCCGAGGTCGGCGGGAAAGACTTACGAGGAAGCGCTCGAAGGGCGCTGGAAACTTCCCCTGCCCATGCCCGAATATGCGCGCAAGATGACCGTCTATAACGCCGCTGACGTTGATGCGGCCGCGGACGGGCTTGACCTTGTCTTCTGCGCCGTCGACATGACCAAAGAGGAAGTCCGCGCGCTCGAGGACGCGTATGCGAAGCGCGAAGTTGCGGTATTCTCAAACAATTCCGCGCACCGCCATACGCCCGACGTGCCTATGATTATACCTGAAATCAACGCATGCCACCTCGCGCTTATTCACGCGCAGCGCAAAAGGCTTGGGACTAAGCGCGGGTTTGTCGTTGTTAAGCCAAACTGCTCGATTCAATCTTATGTGCCCCATATAACGCCGCTGCTCGAGTTCGGCATTGAGAAACTCGTTGTTACCACCTTCCAGGCAATTTCGGGCGCAGGCAAGACTTTTGCCGATTGGCCCGAAATGGTGGACAACGTGATCCCATTTATAAGCGGAGAGGAAGAAAAAAGCGAGCGCGAGCCGCTGCGCATTTGGGGCAAGCTTGAAGGCGACCGCATTGTCGACCGCACAGACGTGCCTATCACCGCCCAGTGCGTCAGGGTCCCCGTGACGGACGGCCACCTCGCGGCGATATACGTAAGCCTATGCGACAAATCGGTAACGCCTGAAAAAATCATCGAGCTTTGGCAAAACTACAAAGGCAGGCCACAGGAGCTTGAGCTTCCGCACGCACCGAAGCAGTTTATTACTTACTACGACGATCCAAGCCGACCGCAAACCAAGCTCGACCGCGACCTCTACGGCGGTATGGGCGTTAGCGCGGGCAGGCTGCGCCGCGACCCCACCGGCGTGTTTGACTTTAAATTTATCGGCCTTTCGCACAACACATTGCGCGGAGCGGCGGGCGGCGCCGTGCTCACCGCAGAGCTTGCATACCGCGAAGGCTGGCTTGACTGAAAACGGGAGCCGGGCTGTAATAGCCCGGCTTTTTTATTTTTGCCGCATGAGCCTTTGTGCCGTGCGGCTTTTGTTTTACATAAATAATAGCGGCAAGGCTAATAATAACAGCGGAATTTCATTTCGGCAGGTGATACCCATATACAAAAAAGACTATAAAAAATACGCCGAAAAGACTGCGCAAAAATCAAACGTTCTCGTTTGCTGCATAAAGGCTTTCCTGGTCGGGGGCGCGATTTGCACCTTCGCCCAGTGGCTTTACAATATGTTTATAACGCGTTTAGGCGAGGAAAACACAAGGCTGCTTGTACCCGTGGTGCTGATATTCCTCACGGCGCTGACCACCGGCCTCGGCTGGTTTGACAAGCTCGCCAAACACGCGGGCGGCGGCACGCTAGTGCCGATTACCGGATTTGCGAACGCCATCTCGTCGGCGGCCATCGACAGCAAAAACGAGGGTTGGGTGCTCGGGCTCGGCTCGAAGATATTCACTATAGCCGGCCCGGTCATCCTATACGGCACGCTGGCTTCGGTTATATACGGCGTTGTGCTCTATCTTCTCAAACTTGCGGGAGCTGGTGGGGCATGAGCAAAAACGACATGATTTTTAAATTTGAAAACAAGCCTGCCATATACTCTGTTGGCACGGTTGCCGGCAAAAAAGAATGGGAGGGCGCTCTCCCCGGCATTTACGACTGCCATTGCGACGACGACACTTTCGGCATGCCTACCTGGGAGCAGTCGGAAAGCGAGATGCAGCGGCTCGCGCTCAACCATGCGCTAGCGAAGCTCGCATGGGACGACGGCAAGCTTGGGCTGCTGTTCGCGGGTGACCTCATTAACCAGTGCACTTCGTCGGGCTATGGCCTGCTAGACTTCGACGTGCCGTTTTTGGGCCTTTTCGGCGCGTGCTCGACGCTGGCGGAAGGCCTTATTATGACGGCTTTCACCGTTAACGCGGGATACGTCAACGCCGCCGCGGCGGTCACCTCGTCGCACAACTGCTCCGCCGAGCGGCAGTTCCGCTTCCCCGTCGAATACGGCGGGCAGCGCACCCCGACGTCGCAGTGGACGGTCACCGGCGCCGGCGCGTTTATCGTAGGACGCAGGAGCCTGCTCGATATTGAAGAAAAGCTGATAGAAGCCAAAAACGCGTCGCAAAGCCAGCCTTCGCCGTTGTTTACGCATGTCCGCATAGCCGAAGCCATGCCGGGCAGGTCAATCGAGTGCGGCATGAACGACGCCAACAACATGGGCGCCGCGATGGCCCCGGCGGCGGGCGACACATTGCTACGCTATTTTACGGTTTCGGGCACGAAGCCCAGCGACTATGACCTAATCATCACCGGCGATCTTGGCTATGAAGGACACAGGCTTACCGGCGAGCTGCTCGCGCAGAAAGGCATCCACCTTGGCAACAACTTCGCCGATTGCGGGCTTTTAATCTATGACCGCGAGCGGCAGGACATGCACGCCGGCGGGTCGGGCTGCGCATGCAGCGCGCTCGTTATGGGAGCTTATATTCTGCCCAAAATCGAGCGCGGCGAGCTGCGGAACGTCCTTTTTATCGGCACCGGCGCGCTCATGAGCCAAATGTCGGTCCAGCAGGGCCTGCCAATCCCGGCGATTGCCCATCTCGTCCGTCTTATATACGAGTAAAGGGGGGACGGTCTTTGGATTACCTGTGGGCTTTTATTGTCGGCGGCCTGATATGCGTCGTGGCGGAGCTGCTTTTGTGCTACACTAAGCTGACCGCTGCGCGCATCTTGACAATATACGTCGTCGCCGGCGTCTTTCTGACCGCAATAGGGCTTTATAAGCCGCTTGTCGATTTCGCTGGATGCGGCGCGACGACTCCGCTGACTGGGTTTGGTTATGCACTCGCCGAAGGCGTTAAAAAAGCCGTCGACGAACGCGGCATCTTCGGCGCGCTGACCGGCGGGCTTACGGCTACCTCGGGCGGCATAGCCGCCGCGCTGACATTTGCGTTCCTCGCCGCGCTTGCCTTCAAGGGCAAGCCGAAATAATAAAGCTGCGCCGCGAGTGGGCAAAAACCCACTACGGCGCATTATACTCCGCATAAAAATTCCGGCGCAAAACCGCTGCCGGAGTTTTTTAATACTTTTCAATATCCACAAGCTCCGCGCGTCCCACCCAATCGCCGCCGAGTAGCCTTTTTGCAAACTGCTCGAAGGCTTCGGGGTCGTCGCTGACGAAATATCGCGGCGAGACGTCGTCTTTACCCTGGCAGTACGGCACAATCGCCTTCACTGCCTCAGCGCCCGCGTCTATCAGCGTGACGCCGGGGAGCGCCTCGGCTATCTCGTCGCGTATCAGCGGGTAGTGCGTGCAGCCGAGGATGCATGTATCGGCGCCCGACTCCCGCACAGGGCTGAGGTAACGCTCGCATACCATCTTCGTTATCGGGTCGCCGCCCGTAAAGCCGTTCTCGACGAGCGGCACGAAAAGCGGGCACGCCTTCGCCGTAACTTTTATTCCGGGCTTTATGCGCTTCAGCTCGCGCTCGTATGCGCCGCTCCTTATCGTTGCGGCGGTCGCTATCACCGCGACATGGTTGTTTTTTGTAGCGGCTGCCGCTGCTGCCGCTGCGGTTTCGACCACGCCAAAAATAGGTAGCCTGAAACTCTCGCGCAGCACGTCCATAGCCGTCGAGCTGACCGTGCCGCATGCCACGAGCACAGCCGAAATATCCCTTTCTGCCGCAAGCAAAAAGCGCATATCTTGAAGCGCGTATTTTATTATCGTCGAGCGAGAGCGCGTGCCGTACGGCACCCTGCCGGTATCGCCGAAATATATGTAGCTTGCGCCGGGCACGAGCGACCGAAGCTCCCTTACCGCGGTCAGCCCGCCCAGCCCACTGTCAAATATCGCAATCAAAGCCTATGTTGCCGCTATCCCGCGGCGCCCTTGCCGCAGGCCCCTTTCCCATAATTTTTACCGCGCGCCCGCGCGGTTCCCGTATAATTATATTCCCGCGCATGCCGCGTGTCAATAGCAAAGGCAGGGGCAAGCAGCCTTGCCGCAAAACCGTCATGTTTTGCGCCGGCGCAACATATATTTTTAGTGTGGGGGTGAATATCCGGGAATGCGCTGTGCGATATACTGCCGGCTTAGCCGCGAGGACGAAAATAAAGCCGACGAGTCGGAAAGTATACAAAACCAGCGCTTGCTCCTACATCAATACGCCGAAGACCATGGCTGGACAGTCTGCGCCGAATACATCGACGACGACAAGAGCGGTGCCGACCTTGACAGGCCAGGGTTCCGCGCAATGCTGCGCGACGCCGAGGCGGGCAAGTTTGATATACTGCTATGCAAGACCCAGTCCCGCTTTACGCGCGACCTTGAGGTTTCGGAACACTACCTGCACCGCCGGTTCAGCGAGTGGGGCGTGAGGTTCATATCCGTCGTCGACGGCGTGGACACCGGAAAGCGCGACAATCTCAAAGCCCGCCAGCTGGGGGGCCTTATCAACGAGTGGTACATAGCGGATTTGTCGGATAATGTGCGCGCGGTGTTCGATGCCAAACGGCGGCGCGGCGACTTTATCGGCAGCTTCGCGCCGTACGGCTACAAAAAAAGCCAAACTAAAAAAGGGCGGCTTGAGCCCGATCCGGAAGCCGCCGCCGTCGTGCGCGAAATATTCAGGCTCGCAGGCGAAGGGCATTCCTGCGCGGAGATTGCGCGGCTACTCACCGCGCGCGCTATCCCCAATCCGACTACATACAAGCAGCTTTGCGGCGAAAAATATCACAACGGCCACCCGGTCCGCACCGCCAGCTCCCGGGAGTCCGGCAAAACCCCTGCGGGCGCCGCCGTGCCCGGCACGGCGGATTTAAGCACGCAAGCGGTGCGTGAGGGCACCGAACAAAACGATAAACTAGGCGCGAATGATTCCACCACCCATCAAGGCAACTGCCAAACCGGGCAAAAGGGCGAAAGCGGCGGTCAAAACCCGCCCGGCGGGCAATATATTCCCGCAGGCAACCCGGAGCCGGCTGAGAGCGAATCTCAAATCGCGACAGCCAGCCCGCCGGCGCAAACCTGCTCCGCCGGCTGGAGCCGCTCAACTGTGAGCCGCATATTGCGCAACGAGTGCTATCTCGGCGCGGTAGTACAGGGCAAACGCGAAAAGGTCAGCTATAAAAGCAAACGGCTGCGCGAGCGCAAGCGGAGCGAGTGGATTGTCGTCTACGGCGTAAACGAGCCTATTGTAACCCGCGAGGAGTTCGAGCGGGCGCAGAAAAATGGGCGAAAATAAAGGGTATTCGCCTCCATTGCCGTCCGCATAGGTTTGCGGGCGGCGGCGCGCCTTTTGATGCGCCGGACAAGCCGCAAGGCACAAAAAAACCGCCCGGCAAATGCCGGGCGGTTTTTATATTTTACATCGCGTTATCTTCAAGCTGCTGGAGAATCTTTTCTAGTGACTTGGTCCAAGATTTCTGCATCCTGGCTATAATAGTGGCGACACCGGCACCGTCTTTCGTGCGCTGACGGAAGAAGTTGTTAAAGCCCGTGGCGGTATACTGGAAGCCGAAGTCGGAAACGATGTTCTGGCGGATGAGGTCGATCATCTCGGCTGACTTTTCGTCGCGGGTATACTTGTTCTTAAGCGCAACGTCGAGGTAAATGGGCGTCAGGTTCCTGTAGCTCTCAGCGGCGAGCGCCTCCATCACCATGCAGACGTCGTCGGCAACATCGTCGGTCACGGTCTTGGGAATGCCCAAAATCGTGGTGCCGTCGTGCAGCGTGGTGAGATATGTCGGCTGGCTTTCGTCGAGCTTAGGAGCGGGGATAAGCGCGAAGTCCTCCTGCATGTCGCGCAGGTAGTTGATTGCGTGCTTGACGCGGCCAATCGCAAACATAGCATGGAGGTTTGCAAAAGTCATAAACAAGGTCTTACAGTCGTCCGAAGTCGCCTGGAAGGAGCCTTGCGCCTGGCATAGATTCGTCAATAGCTCGGTGAACCTCGTCGCGCGGTCAAGGCCGCTCGAGGAGGTGATGACAAGGTACGGAACGCCGTCGGCGTCAAATTCGGTGAATTTCACACCAGCCGCCATCGCCATGCCGTCGATGGGGTCTTCAAGCGAGTATACGAAGCCCAAGAAGTCCTCGGCGTCGACTTTACCGTCGCCGTTAATGTCGTTATAGGACATCTTAACGTATTCGGTGAGCTTCTCGAGCGTCCACTTGCCGTCAAGCACGATCTGGTAGAGGTCGTCGCTTGGGAAGTGGGTCTTGAACCTGTCGTGGTTGACAAAAGTAGCGTAAATGCCGTCGGTGTAGTTAAGGACTATATCGCCGGTTGCCCAGTAGATATAGTTCCTGTACGACATCGCGTCGATGAACTTTCTGCCCCAATACGGCTGGTCAAAGTCTAGGTATTCCATCGGCGCGAGGTTGCGCATATACCCGTCGGTTGCAAGCGCGATCGACCAATAGCTATAACCTCCGTAAAGGTCATAGTCGTCGCTGCTTGCGGCTACGCTGTTCCTAAGAAGGGTTGCCGCTTCGCCCCAGTTGGTGTTAAACACAGGCGAAAGCTTATAGTTGAGGCGTTCCTCGATTTTGATATTGCGGTTGTAAACGGCAGTATCGACGACGTCGATAGCTTCCTCAACCGACTCAAACGACTCTTGGTCGTTCGTAATCAGCCTGATCTCGCGGCCTTCGAGGTTGACTCCTTCCGGAAGATTGTCAAGCCACTGCTTTTCGCTCTCGGGCGTGGTTTCGGACACATTTGGCGTATTTCCGGTACCGCCGGTAGAATCCGCACAGGACGCGAATGTGCCAATAGCCAACGCGGCAAGCAGCACACAAGCGACAGAGCGAATGAATTTGCTCATGTTGTTTTCTTCCTCCGCTATTGTGATACGATTATTATAAGTCATTATGTAGAATTCTGCAAGAGTGTATTATATTTTTTAAAATTTTTTTACATTCCATTTGTTGCGTAAACTAACTAACAATTAAATGGAAAAGAAATATCAGGGATAACATATAAAAATTATATGGCATAAGCGCCGCGGCTGTGCGGCAAACTATCAGCGAGGTGATTTTAGTGGCCAAAAAAGGCATGAAACGGCCCGACGTCCGCGACACGCACGGCGCGACTAACAAGCAAGCACAAGAAAAGCGCGCCGAAACCGCTTCGGTGCCGGAGGCGCTGAATATTTTTAACAACGAAAACAACAATCCCGTGCAAAACTGCCGCCGCCATGCCGACGGCGAAGAGTCCCGTGACAAAGAAAGAAGCCGGGATCAAACAGAGAAAGATAACTATCAAAACATCCTGACAAACAAAAACGCAAACCAAAACCTCCCGAGCAGGCCCCAAACGAAGCATAACGAGCCGCAGGAAAACAAAGGCCAAAACTGGCACAACCATTACAACGCGGTCGACGGCGAGCAGGGCCAAAACCAAAACAACACCTCAGCTGAAAATAAAACCGACAGCGGCATAGACAAGCCTAAACGCAACAAATAATGATCTACGCGCCCGCATTAGCGGGCGCTTTTTTGATGCCTTTTTCGCAGGGCGAACATTTTTATGTAAAATTTAAAAAAACCGCCGCAAGAGTCCTTGAAAAACCGCCCAAATTATTGTACAATACACCAGGCAAACAAAATTTTGGGGGTTGTCTTTGTATGGATAAGGTAAGATTCGGCGTTATCGGTATCGGTAACATGGGCACAAGCCATGTCAATTGGCTTGGCAAAGGCGAAGTCAAAGACGCTGTCCTGACCGCTGCTTGCGATATCAAACCTTCGAGGCTCGATTGGGTGCGAGCGAATTTTGGCGACGTAGCCTGCTTTGAGGATTACCACCAGCTGCTCGACAGCGGCCTGTGCGACGCGATCCTCATCGCCACACCGCATTATTACCATCCCATAATAGGCATAGACGCTTTTAAAAAAGGCATCGCGGTGCTTTCCGAGAAGCCCGTCGGCGTGTATGTCAAAAAAGTGCGCGAGCTTATCGCCGCGGCAGACGAGAGCGGCCTTGCGTTCGGCATTATGTATAACCAGCGTACCAGCCCGCAGTACCAGAAGATCCGCGAGATCGTCCAGTCGGGCGAGCTTGGACAGCTCAAGCGCTGCGTGTGGATAATCACCGACTGGTACCGCACTCAGGCTTATTACGACAGCGGCGCATGGCGCGCCACCTGGGCGGGCGAAGGCGGCGGTGTGCTGCTCAACCAGGCTCCCCACAACCTTGACCTTTGGCAGTGGATTTTCGGCATGCCGAAGAAGATCCGCGCCTTCTGCGCGTTCGGCAAATACCACAACATCGAGGTCGAGGACGACGTCACCGCATACGCCGAATATGAAAACGGCGCGACCAGCGTGTTTATCACAACCACGGGCGAGTACCCCGGCACGAACCGGCTTGAGATAACCGGCAGCCGCGGCAAGATAGTCTACGAAAACGGCAAAATTACATACTGGAAGCTCGCCGTCGACGAGCGCGAGAACACCTTTAAATCCGACAAAGGCTTTGACAGGATAGATTACGAGATTATCGACCTTACTCAGCCGGGCGGCGGCGGCCCGCAGCATAAGGGCATCCTGCAGAACTTCACCAACCACATCCTGCACGGCGAGCCGCTGCTTGCGGACGGCCGCGAAGGCATCAACATGGTAGCGCTCGCCAACGCAATGATGCTTTCGACTTGGAAAAACGACTGGGTAGAAGTAGACAACGACGGCGAGGAATTCTATCAGCACCTCCGCGAGAAGATCGCCACCTCGACTGTGAAAAAAGAGGGCGTAGAGGCGGTCGCCGACCTTACCGACTCGTTCGGCACCTGATATGCCGAAAAAATCGTCAGCGGCGCTTGCTTATAGGGACTTTCTCACATACCTGTCGCTTATCTTGCTTTTAGGCACGCTTGTTGCCGCGGCGGTGAGGTGCGCAATAATCTTTCCGCCTTATATGAAGATGCCGGCGCCTTCGGCTGAGAAAGCGGGCGCGCTTAGCTGGCTTGCCGTGCCCTCCGCGGGCGCCGGCATCTCTGTTTTGCTCACCTTTGCCCGCGACAAGCGGTTCGGCATAGCGCGCGGGGCGCTGCTCGCAATATGCGGACTGACGGTCGCGGCGGGCGATTTTGCTCTGCGGTTTGCCGACACTTACTATGCGCTAAACTACGTGCCGCCAGCAGTCATCTTTTCAGCATTCCTCGCCGTATCCGCATCCGCGCGGGCGCTGATTAAAAGCCGCGGCAAAAAAAAGCGCAAAGGAATCGCTGCTATCGTCTTCGCCGTGCCGGCGTGCCTTTTGCCGCTTATTGCGGCAGCGGTAGCGCTTTCGGGGAGAAAGCTTTTCGCCACGCTGCTTTTGCTTTTCCTACCCATCCCGGCTTGCTCGGTAGCTGCGATTGCATCTGTTGCCGCGGCGTCGGCTCGCACTGCGGCACTATGCATGTGCTTGCCACTACCGGCTTGCATATTTTGCGCGGCGAGGCCATACGGCTTTGCTGGCGCATATTCCGCAGCGGTAACGCTCTCTATAATATTCCCCGCCCTATTGGCGGCGTCGCTTATCGCAGATATACGCCACATAAGAAAGCCTAAAAAAGGAGAAAATTATATGGCTAACAAAGTCATCCCCGGTCTCGGGTTCCACCATATCGCGCTCAAAGCGCACGATTTTGAAGAATCCCTGAAATTTTACACCGAAGGCCTCGGCATGCAGCAGGTCGCCGCATGGGGAGAGGGCGACGGCCGCATCGTGATGCTCGACATCGGCGACGGCACAATTCTCGAGCTTTTCGCCGGCGGCGCCGAGCATGCGGAAGTAGGCCGCTACATGCATCTGGCGCTCAAATGCGACGACGTCGACGCCGCGTTCGCGGCTGCTGTCAAAGCCGGCGCGAAGCCCAAAATGGAGCCGACCACCGTGCCGGTGGCTTCCCAGCCCAAGCCTATGACGCTGCGCGTCGCGTTCGTATATGGCCCGTCGGGCGAAGAAGTTGAATTTTTCAAAGTGGTGGGTTAAAATGATAGTAAATATCGTAACCGTCACCGTCAAGCCGGAAATGCGCGAGGTTTTTGAGGAGGTAACGCGCTATAACCACGAGAACTCGCGCCGCGAGCCTGGCAACGTGAGGTTCGACGTGCTGAACAGCGCAAGCGACCCCAACAAGTATATCCTCTATGAGGTTTTCAAAGACGAGGCGGCGGTCGAGTATCACAAGACCACCGAGCACTACAAGCGCTGGGCGGCAGAAATGGAGCGCTGCATGGCGGCGCCCCGCACCAAAGAGAGCTTTACCGTGGTGGCGCTTGACTAAATCCCGCGCTTTACAACAATAGCTTGTTTTGAAACTTAAACTTAAATAAATAATTTAGCCCGGGGCAGCCGGCAAAAAGCCGATTTGCCCCGGCATTGCGTCAGAGGGAGAAAAACGATGCCGGGAAAGCTTTACGTCGTGGCTACGCCGATTGGCAACCTTGGGGACATCACCGAGCGCGCGAAAAATGTTTTACAAGAAGTTGACATTATCGCAGCCGAGGATACCCGCAGCACCGGAAAGCTGCTTTCGCTGCTTGGCCTTCACGGGCGCACCGTTTCAAACCACAAGTTCAACGAGCGCGTGCAGGCAAAAGCGCTCGTTTCGGAGCTGCTCGCCGGAAAAAACATCGCGCTTGTGTCAGACGCGGGTACGCCCTGCATCTCCGACCCCGGCTGGGCGCTCGTGAGCGCCGCCGTGCGCGAGGGCATTGAGGTCATAGGAGTGTGCGGGCCGTCGGCGGTTGCCACCGCGCTCTCGGTGTCCGGGTTTGAAATTGACTCGTTTTCGTTCTATGGCTTTTTCCCGCGCGAACAGGGCGAGGCCGCGGAGTTTCTCGAGCGGCTCGCGCGCTCGGATATAAGGGTTTTTGTTATTTTCGAGTCGCCGATGCGCATAAAAAAGACTCTGGGGATGATTGCCGAGCGCTTGCCGAATGCCGAGCTTTGCCTATGCAACGACCTTACAAAGCTGCACGAGCGCATCTACCGCGGCTCGCCCGAGTCGGTGCTGACGGAGCTTATAGCAAACCCCGCGGCTGAAAAAGGCGAGTATACCCTTGTGATGCGGCTGCCGCCGGCTAAGGCGAAAGAGGAAAAATCCGAACAAATCTCGCCCGAGGCGCTGCTTTTTGACAGCTTGATAAAACGCGGCGGGACGCTCCGAGACGCCGTCGCCGACGCGCACGCACGCTGGGGCAAGGCATATTCAAAAAACGAGCTGAAAAGCGCGGCGCTGCGGCTTAAGGAGTTTTTGGACAAGCTGTCCAACAGACCAGAGGAATAAAGCCCTCGAGGGCAAAAAACGCCCGTTATCCCAAAAAGCTAGGATAACGGGCTTATTTATTCATTATTCGTTTTCTTCAACCTCGGCAGGAGGGTTGTCCGTCGAGTAGACCGGCTGGCTTGGATCGGTCTCGGCTTCGCTTGCCGCCTTTTCTTTTTCCTCCTCAAGCAGCGCGCGGATCGAGAGGCTTATCTTCTGGTTTTCGTAATCTATGTCTGTAATCTTCACTTTTACGACATCGCCGACTTTGACAGCCTCCGCAGGTTTCTGGACGCGGTGGTCGGCGAGCTGCGAAATATGGATAAGCCCATCGACGCCAGGCACGACCTCGGCAAACGCGCCGAAGGACGTGAGCGTCACTATCTTGACATCGGCAACGTCGCCTACCTTATACTTCGTGGTGAATATCTTCCACGGGTTGGTCTCGTCGGTCTTATAGGTGAGCGAGATGCGCTTGCGCTCGCGGTCGAAATCCTTCACATACACGTCGATGACGTCGCCGACATTGACCACTTCGGAGGGGTCTTTGATGCGGTTCCACGAAAGCTCGGTGTTGTGCACCATGCCGTCCACGCCGCCGAGATCGACAAATGCCCCGTACGATGTCAGCGATTTGACGCGGCCGGTGTATTTCTTGCCAACCTCGATATTCGCCCAGAACTGCTCCTCAAGCGCTTTGCGCTCTTCGCGTTTAACGACGGCAATCGACGCGACGGCGCGGCGGCGGCGCTCGTCAAGCTCTATGATGCGGGCGCGCTGCCTTGTGCCGACGAGCGTCGAGACGTCTTGTCCGCGCCCAACTCCCGACTGCGACGCGGGCACAAAGAGCTTTACTCCACCGACGTCGAGCATAACGCCGCCCTTGATGGCTTCCGTCACTTTCCCCTCGATTATGCTACCGTTGCGGTATGCGTCGAGCACCTTTTGCCATGCGACAATGCCGTCTGCGCGCTTTTTGGAAAGTATCGCGGTGCCGTCCCTGTCGCTTACCTGGGTTACGACTGCCTTTATCTCATCGCCCACTTTGAGCTCTTGGGTAACGTCGTATGCCGGGTCATCCGATATCTCGGACTGCGGGATTATGCCTGTAAACTTCGTCCCCAAGTCCACGTGGACTTCCGCAGGGGATACGAATGTGACTATTCCGCTTACGATATCTCCTTTATCTATTGTTTTAAGCGATTCTTCAAGTAAGCCCGCGAAATCGTTCTCGTCAATTCCGTTCGCGGTAACTGCCGCTGTTGCGGCTGTCAGGTTTTTTTCCTGCTCTGCCATTAGTGTTTTGACCTCCTCAATAATGCCGCGCGGCGTCGATGCGCCGGCGGTGATTCCCACTTTATATACAGGTAGCGACGTCCGGCCCGCACCGGCGGACGACGCAAGCCATTCCCGCAGCTCGGATACGGTTTCGATAAGCAGCGTAGGGGTACCGTTACGCTTTGCAGTTTCGTAAAGCCGGTTTGTGTTTGAGCTGTTTTTTCCGCCGACCACTATCATCAGGTCGACTTTTTTGGAAAGCTCGTCGGCCTCCGCTTGCCGATTTTCCGTCACTCTGCATATTGTATCAAAAATTTTGGCGTTTGTATATACCCTTTTAATAATTTTTTGAGAAATTTTATAGTCTTTGAGCAAATGCGTCGTCTGCGCGACAATTATGACGTCGCGGCCGCCTTCGTCCGCCAGTTTTTTTATGGCGTCAAGCCCCTGCTCAAGATCCTCAGCCGAACGGAAAACAAAAACCGGCCCGTCGGCGAAGCTGCGTATGCCAACGACTTCCGGATGCTGCTCGTCGCCCATAATGACCGTCAACGCACCCGGATGCCTCGCCACAAGCCGGTGTATCCTATGGACCGACGGGCATGTGCAGTCGACGAATGAAAAGTGTGGGTATTCTTCCGCAAGCTCGCAAAGCTTTTCCGATACTTCCTTTGTCACGCCGTGCGCGCGCGTGACAAGCATAACGGGACGCTCGGGCGATGAGCCTGCCGCAAGCGCCTCTATTTCATCTTCGTTTACGGCGCGCACGCCCTGAGCCTCAAGCTCTCCGATTATAGTAGGGTTGTGTATCAGCTTGCCAAGCGTGTAGACCCTAGTTTTGCCGTCTTTGTTTTCGTCGATTAGCCGCCGCACGGTCTCGACAGCCCGGCTGACGCCGTAGCAGAATCCGGCGCGCTTGGCAACTATGATTTCCATGCCGGTCAGTCCTCTATCATATCGGTGATTTTTTTAAAAATGTATTCTGATATGCGCTTGTATTCGTCGGGAGATCGGGCCGAAAGCCCGAACTCCTCCGGATATATCGGCTTGCCTATGCGCACGTCGATGCGCCGGAAAGGCACAATCTTAAAGTTTTTAGTCTGTATGCATACCGGCAGCACCGGCACGTTCGCGCGCGTTGCGACCATCGCAATGCCGTGCTTTATTGGCGTGCCGCGCGGGTCGACGCCGATATGGCGCGTGCCCTGCGGGTAGAAGCCCACCATCTCGCCCTGCTCAAGGAGCTTCAGTGTCGTTTTAATCGCACCGACGTCCCCTTCCCCTCGCCGTATCGGGAACGCGCCGAGCGCTTTTACAATGCTGCGCAAAATCGGCACGCGGAACAGCTCTGCTTTCGCAAGATAGCGCAGCTGGCGCTTGAGCGAGGCAGCGAGCACTATGACGTCAAAGTTCGAAATATGGTTCGCGCAAACAAGGCAGCCGCCCTCCGGTGGCTCATTTTCGGAGCCGGTGATGTGGATGTTGAAAAGCTTCAAAACCAGCGGCCGCAGGTATTTATAACCCCATGCGTATAGCCCTTTCACTTTATCGGTTCACCCAGCTTCGAGCGGACTATTTCGAGCGCCAGCGCGAGAGTCTCATCAGGCTCCATGCCTGTATTGTCCAGCAGCACGGCGTCCTCGGCGGGCACGCAGGGCGCGAGCGCGCGGGTGGAGTCCTGCAGGTCGCGCCGGTGCATGTCTGCGCGCACCTCCTCTAGAGTGGTGTTTACCCCTTTTTGTTTAAGCTCGCGCCAGCGCCGGTACGCCCGGTCGTCAAGACTTGCCGAAAGGAATATCTTAACGTCGGCATTCGGCAAAACCACCGTGCCTATATCCCTGCCGTCCATGACGGTGTCATTATGCTTTGCCGCGTCTCTCTGCACGTCTAGCAGCTTTTCCCTCACCGCCGGTATCTTTCCGACCGCTGACGCGTACATTGAAATCTCTGGCAGCCTGATTTTATCGCCATAATCGATCCCATTGACAAGCACGCGCTGGATGCCGGTCGAGTAGTCGAGCTTAATCTCGACGCCCTCAAGCGCTTTTTCTACCGCTTTTTCATCTGTGACATCCACGCCGTGCTCGTACATATAATACCCGACCGAGCGGTATATGGCGCCGGTGTCGACGTATTTGAAGCCAAGCTCTTTCGCAAGGCCCTTAGCCAAAACGCTTTTGCCGGCTCCGGAAGGCCCGTCGATTGCTATGCTGTAGCTCATATTTACCTCGGTGTTGCTTTCATTTATATATAAAGTCGCGCGAGTTCGCGCGTGGTTTTCACTATTTCGCTGCGGCTACGCCTGCGGCGCGGCCGGTACAGAACGCTATCTGCAGGTTAAACCCGCCCGTGAAGGCGTCGACGTCAATCACTTCGCCCGCAAAATACAGCCCCCGGACTTTCTTGCACTCCATCGTTTTCGGGTCAAGCTCGGTAACCTTAATCCCGCCCGAAGTAACCGTTGCCTCCTCAATCAGCCTCGTGCGCTTTATGGTGCAGGTCAGGCTTTTTAGTTGCTCCACAATCGCGGCGCGCTCCGCCTTAGTCACCTGATGCACTTTGCGGTGCGGGTCTGCGCCCGAAAGCTTTACTATTTCGTTTATAAGCTTGTTTGGCAATATGCCGTCGAGCGCGTTTGCAAGGTCGCGGTTTGGGTACTTCGCAAACTCCGAAAGCACGCGCGCGTCAAGGCTTTTCGCGTCGAGCGCCGGGAAAAGGTCGAGTTTTGCTTGGTATCTCCCGGGGCGAAAATCTTTTAGGTATGACGACGCCGTAAGCACGAGCGGCCCGCTGATGCCGAAATGCGTGAATAGCAGCTCGCCGGTATCCTCGTATACGGCTTTGCCGCTCTCTGTATCTATTAGGCTGAGCCTCACGTCGCCGAGCGAGACGCCCATCGCTTCGGCGCACCAGCGCTCCACGGTTTCAAGCGGGACAAGCGCCGGCTTCGGCGGGACGACTTCGATGCCAAGCGCCTCGGCGAACCTGTATCCGTCGCCTTCCGAACCGGTTTTGGGGTACGACATCCCGCCGGTCGCGACGATGACGCGGTCAAACTCTAGCTTTTCGGACGCGGTGCTAATGCCCCGCACCGCCCCGCCCTCGGCGAGAATTCCGGTGACGCGCTCGTGTATCACCCTCGCGCGGCGCTCCACTTCACTGCGCAGCGTACCTACCACGTCCGAGCCGCGGTTCGATGCCGGGAACACCCGCCCGCCGCGCTCTGTTTTTAGCGGCACGCCGAGCGACTCAATCCACTCCATCAGCTTTTGCGGCGGGAACGCGTAAAGCGACGAGTACAAAAACCGGGGGTTTGTCGGCACATATCTTAAAAACTCGTCGGGCGGGCGGTTGTTTGTCAGGTTACATCGCCCGTTGCCGGTGATGCCAAGCTTTATTCCGAGCCTGTCCTTTTTCTCAAACAGCGTGACCTCCGCGCCCAACTCCGCCGCGAATATCGCCGCCGCCATCCCCGCCGGCCCGCCGCCTACCACCGCTACTTTATTCGGCGGCATCGGCCCACCGCCTTATGTCAAATTTATATCCTTTTGTCATATACGTCGTAGCGGTCCCAAATCGCCTCAAGCTCGTCGAACAGCTCGGAAAGCTCGGCGCGCTTCTTCTGCGCTATCGCTACAATCAGCGCGTTTATAATCGACAGCGGCGCGACGAGAGTGTCGACAAACGACGCCATCTCGCTTTTCGCGAGCAGCCTGCAGTCGGCAGGTATCGCAATCGGAGAGTCGGGGCTGTCGGTCAGCGCGATGACGCTCGCGCCGCGCAATTTCGAGTACTCGACCGCATTTATAATGCGCTTCGAGTAGCGCGGGAATGAAATCGCAAGCACGACGTCGTCAGGCTTGATGCGCAAGAGGCTCTCGAATATCTCGCTGCCGCTTGTCGTCTGGACAAGCTGGGTCTCCTCGAAAATCAGCCTGAAATAAAAGTGCGCGAACGTCGCAAGCGACGCCGACGAGCGCATCCCGATTATATAGATGCGCCGGGCTCCGAGCAGCATGTCGACCGCGCGGTTAAAATCCTCCCGCGAGATGGTCTCGAGAGTCGCGCGCAACCTCTTCATGTCGGAGTTCATCACCTGCTCGAGTATGTCGCCGTCGCCGAGCCGCTCGCCGGTCACGCTCAGCCGCTGCTTTGATGTGAGCATCGTGCGGATAATCTCACGCAGCGATTCCTGCAGTGCCGGGTAGCTCTCGTAGCCCAATGCGTTCGCAAACCTTACGACGGTGGATTCCGAAACGCCGACCTCTTCGCCGAGTTTTGCGGCGGTAAGATACGCGGCGCGGTCGTATGAATTTAGTATAAACTGCCCTATCGCGCGCTGCCCTTTCGACAGCTGGGGCATCATGGTTTTGATTTGGTTTAATACATTTTTCTTCATATATTTATACTCGGCCTATATCGGCCCGATAATGTGCGCCTTCAAATTTTATTTTTGCGACGCCGGCATACGCTTTCGCCCTGGCTTCTTTGAGCGTGGCGCCAAGCGCCGTGACGCCGAGCACGCGCCCGCCCGCGGTGACGATTTTGCCGTCTTTTTCGGCCGTGCCGGCATGGTAAACGTATATGTCTTCGCCGGATACGTCGTCAAGCCCAAATATCGGGAAACCCTTTTCGTATTTGCCGGGATAGCCCGCGCTCGCCATGCAGACGCAGACGGCGGTGCGGCTGTCCCACTCGATTTTTATTTCATCGAGCCAGCCGTCTATGACGGCGTCCATTACGTCTATAAGGTCGGCCTTCATAAGCGGTAGCACGACTTGCGCCTCGGGGTCGCCGAACCGCGCGTTGTACTCGATGACCTTCGGGCCGTCTTTGGCAATCATCATCTGAAAGTAAATAACGCCCTTGAACACCCTGCCTTCCGCCCGCATTGCCTCGATGGTCGGAATAAAAATCTCTCTCGTGCAACGCTCGGCAAGCTCAGGCGTAAAGTGCGGGCTAGGCGCGATCGCTCCCATACCGCCGGTGTTGGGGCCCCTGTCGCCGTCGTATACCTTTTTATGGTCTTGGGCGGACACCATCGGCACGACGGTCCTCCCATCGGTAAACGCGAGCACGGTCAGCTCCGGGCCGGTGAGGTACTCCTCCACCACAATCCTGTCGCCCGAGCGCCCGAATGCCTTCTCGCGCATTATCGAGTCTATCGCGCGCGCCGCTTCCTCATAGTCCTGCGCGATTATCGCGCCTTTGCCGAGCGCAAGCCCGTCGGCTTTTACTACTACCGGATATTTGCCGGCGCCCTTCACATACGCCGCCGCCTCGTCGGGGTCAGAGAACACCTCGTACGCTGCGGTCGGGATGCCGTATTTTTTCATGAGGTTTTTGGCGAAAACTTTGCTTCCCTCTATTTCTGCAGCCGCGGCTGTGGGGCCAAACGCCCGAATGCCCGCGGCAGTGAGCCTGTCCACAAGCCCCATCGCAAGCGGGTCGTCGGGCGCCACGAAAACGCAGCCGACGCCAAGCTCCCGCGCGGCTGCAACCACTCCGTCAAGGTCTGTCGCGGCGACAGGCAGGCACTTTGCCAGCCTTGCTATCCCCGCGTTTCCCGGTGCGGCGTATAGTTTCCCGCAGCGCGGGCTTTCGCTAAGTTTTTTTACAATCGCGTGTTCGCGGCCGCCGCCGCCAACCACAAAGACGTCAACTTTGCTCATCTCGCAAGCATACCCTAAATTAATTTTTCTTTATTTTGGCGAGTATATGTATTACTCAATGCACATCTTTTACCTTCAATTATAACTTTCCGCCAATTTGTTGTCAAGCTGAATAATCGGCTCATAACGCTTCTTCGGCGCGGCGTTGAGCTTGTCCCTAAAAGGCATTATTATTTAATAAAATTTTATATTTGTTTCAAGGATTGCTTTTAATTTTGGAAAAACTAGATGATATAATTATACTGCACCAAAATAATGGGCAAAGGAGACGGTACGGGTATGAAGATCAACGTAGTAGGCAGACGCGTAGAAGTTACCGACGACCTCAAGGCGTGGTTTGAGAAAAAGCTTGCAAAGTTCGACAAGTTCTTCCGTGACGACGCGGTGGCAAGCATCAAGCTTAGGCATGAGCGCGGGAAGGACATTTTGGAGCTTACCATCACCTCGGGCGGCACCATTTTCCGCAGCGAGCAGGAAGACTCCACCTTCCTAAACGCCTTTGACAGGGCTATGGAAGCCATCGAGCGCCAGATACGGAAAAACAAGACCCGCCTTGAAAAAAGGCTACGCGAAGGCGCGTTTGTGCCCGACGCTGCCACGCCGGTCGAACCTGTTGAGGAAGAAGGGGAGTTTAAAATCCGCGTAAAAGAGTTCCCGATAAAGCCGATGTCGCCAGAAGAGGCTATACTTCAGATGAACCTTCTTGACCACGCGTTCTACCTCTTCATCAACGCCGAAACGGGCGAACCCAACGTTGTTTACAAGCGTAAGGACAACAACTACGGTTTAATAGTGCCGTCGGATAAAGAATAAATCTTTTGCCGGGCAACCCCGCCCGGCTTTATGCGCGCCCGAGGCAAAAACCTCGGGCATTTTTGGTTCTACCCGTTTACTTTATGGGCTGTTTGTGGTATAATCAATTAACATAAAATGGGCTTTATCCACAAAAATCGGAGGTGAGTTGCAGTGCCGGAACACAGCAAAGATTACGCGGAGCTTAAAAAGGTATTCTCAAGCCCCAAGCCTGAGCACAGGCCGTATACCTTCTTCCCGCTCGACGGCGACCTGCGCGACGGCGACTTTATAAGCGCTCGCATAAGCGAGTATAAAAAAGCCGGGTTTGGTGGAGTGGTGCTGCAGCCGACCTCCGCCACGCAGCCCGCTTACGGCTCGGAGGAGTATATCGCGGCTGCGCGCGAGCTGATTGAAAAGTGCAAAAAAGCGGGGTTGCAAGTCGCTCTTTGCGACGACGTCGACTCCGACGAGCGCCACCCGAGCGGCAGGGCTGGCGGGCTTTTTGTCGCAGAGTATCCGCAGTACCGCGCAAAGCGCCTTTCGATGATTGAGTACATTTGCACTACCGGCGAGCATGTCGAGCGCCCCATCCGCAAGACAGGCATGCTGATGTCGGTATGCGCTTATGAGGTTGACACAGGAGAGACGCTCGATTTGCGCGAGTTTGTGGTAGGCGATACGATAGTGTGGGACGTTCCCGCCGGCAACTGGAACGTTCTCCAGTTTATCTGCGAGGATGACGACGAGTCGGATTGTGCTGACTATTTGTCCTATGAGGCGTCGCTCGCCTTCCTTACTTATACATATAAGCGCCTTTTGGGCGAGGGCGACCCCGACGCGGTCGCGATGACCGTCAGCCTCGGCATCGCGTACCAGACGTCAAACCGCAGGCAGTGGAGCCCGGACTTCAACCGCGTGTTTAAAAAAGAGTTCGGCTTTGACCCCGAACCGCTTTACCCCGCCCTCTTTTTCGACGTAGGGCCCAATACCACGCGCTACACCGCGCTGCTTATAAACTGCCGCGCCAAAATGCTTACCGAGGGCTTCTTCCGCGCGCTAAACGACTTTACGCGCGCGCGGGGGATAATCTCGACCGCAAGCCTCGCCGAGCCAAAGACCACCGCCGCGCCTTGGCTGTTCGGCGACGGCATGGCGCATCACAAATACCTCGGCGCGCCTGGCGTGACTCTCTCTCGCGCGTACGCCTACGGCATAAACGGGCTTAAAATCGCGTCTTCCGCGGCGTATTGCTGGGACAGGGAGCTTGTCGCGTGCGATATATTCCATAACTATTACCTCATGGGCAGAAACATCCTTTACAGCGACGCGATGAACGCGTTCGCGCGCGGCGTCAACCTGCTTATGGCGCGCGACTATGTGTTCGGCGAGGTGAAGTTGCGCGAGCTGCTCGCCGACTGGTGCGAGTTTGCCGCGCGCGCGCAGGCGATGCTGCGCGGCGGCCGCCATGTATGCGACATCGCGCTGCTTTATCCGATATACTCTCTGCAGTCGCAGGTAAAGCTCTACAGCGCTAGAGTCGACGCCGACTTTGAGTACCCGACAACGCCTGTCAACGCCGACTACATGAACCTTATCAACGCGCTGCTCAACTTCTGCGGGCGCGATTTGACGGTAATCCACCCCGAAGTCTTCGGGAAAGCCTGCTATGCCGAGGACGGCGTTTTGTACCTTCACAACGACTACAACAGCGAGCAGTTCAAGGTGCTCATTTTGCCCGGCGCCTCGATGGTTGACCTGCGCAGCATGCGGATAGCGAGGAAGTTTTTTGAGTCTGGCGGCAAAATCGTCGCGACCGACGAGCTTCCCTTCACCGCGTTCGCCGAGCCGGAGCGCGGCGAGGAAGCCGACGCGGAGCTTGCCGAAATCATCCGTGACATCTTCGGCGTGACAAAAGACGACATCGACTCATTCACGCAGGTTTACTACAATAAAAACGACGCCGGCGGCGAGGCGTATTTTATCCAGCTTTCGCAGACCGCGGCCGACGGCACCGACCTTATCTCGGCTCCGCAGCTTGAGGCGGTGCTCGAGCGGATGAACGTCGACTGGGACGTCGTAATCGAAGGCCAGCCGCGCGTCGAAAACAGCGGGATACTCAACCTGTTCTACCCGCAGTTTGAGGCTTTGCGCGCCAACCGCGGCATAAGGAGCGGCGGCATGTTCAATTATATACACAGGTACTACGCAGGCTGCGACATTTGGTATTTCTCAAACACCACCACCGCCGACTGCGAAGCCACCGTCAGCTTGCGCGGGATCCACACGCTGGAGGAATGGAACCCCCACACCGGCCGCATGCGCCGCATCCCGTGCGAGCACGAGGACGGGCGCACAAAGGCGAAGCTGGTTTTGCCGAGCAAGACCTCGGTCTTCTGGGTCAGTGGAAAATAAATAGCGGGATTAACCCTAACACAAAAAACCTCCGCCCGGATACTTTTCGGGCAGAGGTATTTATGTATCTTTTTGCGGAAAAGCTAAAAATCACAGCCCGTAATACTCTAGTATTGCCCTGTATAACGCTTGCGCGAACAGGTCGGGCTGCTGCGAGAGCAGCATCGCGTCGTGCTGGTTTGTGATAAACCCAAGCTCGGCGATAACCGCGGGCATGTTGGTGTAGCGCAGCACGTAAAGGCCTGGCCGCAGCGACACGCCGCGGTTTTGCAAGCCCGTCAAGCGCGAGACCCAGCGTGTTATATGGTCGCCCATTACATAACCCTGCGAAGCGCGCGAGTATGCGAGCGCTTCGGTGCCCGACGCCGAGGGATTTGTCGACGCGTTGGTGTGCAGGCTGATAAAAAAGTTCGCCGGCCAGGAGTTCGCCTCATTTACGCGGATTTGCAGGCTTTCTAGGTTTGTTGTGCCCAGTATCTCGTCGGGCGAGTTGCGCGAGAGCATGACCTCGAAATTGCCGTTCGCGCGGAGCAGCTCGGCAAGCTGAACGCCTATCTCGTAGACCAAATCCTGCTCGCGAAGGCCGAATGCCTCGGCCCCGGCGTTTGGGTTGACGGGGTTATGGCCTTGGTCGATATAGATTTTTATTGCCAACGAAAGTCACCTCATATTGATTTTATGCACCCATTGCTAATCGGTTGAATGGTTTTATGGATTTCGAAGGAAAAAGACACCTTTTGAGCTATGCCCGGCGCGCGATTGACGACTATAACATGATTGAAGACGGCGACAAAATCGCGGTAGGCGTCTCGGGCGGAAAAGACTCCCTGACGCTGCTTTGCATTTTGTCGGAGCTGCGCCGGTTTTATCCGAAAAAGTTCTCAATCGTTGCGGTAACAATCGACATGGGCTTTGCCGAAATCGGAAGGGGCAAGCCCAACTTTGAGGAAATCGCAAAGCTTTGCGAGTCGCTCGACGTCCCGTTCCACATAGTGCCGACGCAAATGGCGCGCATAATATTTGTGGAGCGGCAGGAGCAGTCGCCCTGCTCGCTGTGCTCCAACATGCGCCGCGGCATAATAAACGACACCGCGATTTCGCTCGGCTGCAACAAAGTTGCGTACGGACATCACAACGACGACCTTATTGAAACGTTCTTTTTAAACCTCATCCACGAAGGGCGGCTTGGAGCCTTCCTTCCCGTAACATACCTTTCGCGACGCAACATAACCGTAATCCGGCCGCTTATATACGCGCCAGAAAAGGCGATACGCGATTTCGCCTCGCGCAACAACTTGCCGGTCGCCCCGCCGATTTGCCCCGCGGACGGGCACACGCAGCGCGAGGCGATGAAACGGCTGGTTGGTTCCCTTTCGCTTGAGTATAAGGGGCTTAAACACCGCATATTCCACGCTATCAGAAAAGCAGGCCTGCTCGAACAGCAAGAATTAAAAGATAATGAAAAAATTACTTAACGCTAAATTTTTCTTATCAGTTCTTTTGGCAACAATCGCGTTTGTCGCCGGATGCGCAGACACGCGCCCGTTTGAAGCCGAGACTACGGCGCCGCGCGAGACGGCTGCCGAGACGACGCCGATATCCTACCCCGCGCGCATAGTGCCATATATCGAGCCGCACAGCCCGGCTCGCGGCGGCGAAACCGAAGCCGGCGACTCTCACCAATCCGGCGATTCCGAAGGCGAAGAATTCGCAAAGGCGCAGCCAAGCGGTGCCGAAGCCCCGCTTGTAGAAGAGACAACCGCCGCCGAGCCTGACGGCGGCAGAATTGAGGCGCCCGTATTACCTCAAGGCAGCCGCGAAATTTTGACCGAGCCGTCAAGGCAGCGCGCGAGGAAGCAGGGCGGGCGCAGCTACTCCTTCGTCGCGGTCGGCGACAACGTCGTGCACACCGGCATATGGCTTGAGGCGAAGCAGCGCGCCGCCGCGCGCGAAGACCGCGAGTACTGGTTTGCGCCTGTGTTCGATAGCATCGCAGACATGATACGCGACGCCGACATCGCGTTTATAAACCAAGAAACGCTGCTTGCCGGCGACGAGCTGGGCTTTTCAAACTACCCGCGCTTTAACGGCCCGCAGGATATCGGACGCGACATTGTCGAGCTGGGCTTTGACATCGTCAACATCGCCAACAACCACATGGTCGACAAAGGCGAGGTCGGTCTGCGCGGCGCGATTGAGTTTTGGGAGTCGCAGCCGGTCGTGATGATAGGCGGGTACAAAAACTACGAAGACTACAAAAAAATCCGCACTATCGAGCGCGACGGCGTGAGCATCGCGCTTTTATCCTACACCTTTTCGACAAACGGCCTGTCGCTGCCCAAAAACTCGGAGCTTTATATCCCCTATATCGACTACGCCGAGATAAAGACGCAAATCGAGGAGGCGAAAAAACTAGCCGACCTCGTGTTCGTGTCGGTCCACTGGGGCGAGGAGAACATCTTTACCCCCACCTCGGGGCAGGTTTCGCTTGCTCAGTATATGGCCGACCTCGGCGCCGACGTGATAATCGGCCACCACCCGCACGTCGTGCAGCCGATTACCTGGCTGCGCGGCAAAGGCGGCAACGACACCCTTTGCATTTACTCGCTCGGCAACATCGTGTCGCTTATGGCTGCGCCCTATAATATGGTTGGCGGCGTCATGACTTTCGACATCACCGAGGGCGAGGACGGGTGGTTTGTCGAAAACCCGGTGTTCGTTCCGACGGTGTTTTTCTACGCAACGAACTTCTTTAGCCAAAAAATCTACCTTATGCGCGATTTTACCGAGGAGCTAGCCGTTCGCATGGGGACAAAAAACTACGGCTACACCGCGACCCTCGCGCAGCTTCGCGGTTATGTGACAAAAACAATCCACCCGGCGTTTTTGCCGGATTATATGAAATAAAGGAGGATAAAAATATGCCCCATGTTGTCATAAAAGCGATTAAAGGCGCAACACCCGAGCAGGTAAAGCAAGCCGCCGAACAGATTGCCGAGATAATAAACAAAACGATGGGCAAGCCCAAAAAGTACATCTCGGTCTCGTACGAAGAGTATGCCTCTTTTGACGATTGGAAAAAAGTCTACGACGAGTTCATCAGGGGCAAAGACAACGTAATCGTCAAGCCCGATTACGACCCTGAAAACCTATAAAAGAAAACCGCCGCCTCCGGAAATGGAAGCGGCGGGATTTTTTATACCCCGTATTTGATTTTCACGCGCTCGAGCTTTTCGCCGAACGGCCTTGCGCAAAGCCACAGGAATACCGCATTCGATGCGGTGTAAAGCAGCGTGTGAGGCAACGCGGTGCCGAGCGCCGCGAAGTACAGCGCGGGGTCGAAGCCTTTGTCGTACCAAAGCACCGTCCAGATGTCCATTACAAACGAGTAAAGGACGCCCGATACCGCGCCATACATCACGATAAGCGCACGGCTTTTTTTAAGCATCCCGCCGAGCAGCCCCGCGAAAAGGCCTATCAGCCCCCACGAGAACATCTGAAACGGCGTCCACGGCCCCTGCCCGAAGTAGAAGTTGGAGATTACCGCGGCCATTGAGCCGCACAAAAACCCTGCTTCGCCGCCAAGGTATACGCCGGTGATTACCGTCAGCGCGGTGATAGGTTTAAAAAACGGGATAAACCTCCCCGCGACAGAAAGCGCCACCATTACCGAGACGATTATAAGCCTTCGCGTGCCGGTTTTCTTGCGCTCAAAACCGGCGGCGAAAAGCATAAGCGAGAGCATCGCTACCGCGAGCGTTACCGCATAATAATGCCTGCCGCGGAAGAGGTACGCGCCGGCGGCTATTACCCCGGGAATAAGCAAAGCCGGAACCAGCACTTTAATGACCTTCCGCGCAGCCGCGCTTTTTATTACTATCACGCACGGCTACCCCCTTCGTCGGACGATGCAGGCACAAAGCTCTTTTTGCAAAGCTCGACTGCGTCGGAAAGAGTCACTGCGCCGGAGAAATGCCCGCGCGTGATGCGGTTTATCGCGGTGGTGTAGAAGCTGTTTTCCGAAAAGAACCGGCGCGGGGGAGCGCACGAGGTGACCTCGCCGCGGAAAAACATCGCGCAGCGGCCGGCGCACTCGGCGGCAAACTCGACGTCGTGCGTCACAACTACAATTGTCATGCCCGATTGCGATAACTTCGAAAGCAGCTTCAAGATTACCTTTTTCGCATGCGCGTCTAGCCCTTTCGTAGGCTCGTCAAGCAGCAATAGCCGGGGGCGCGCCGCAAGGACTTTTGCCAGCCCCACGAGCTGCGCCTCTCCGCCCGAAAGGTCGTACGGGTGCTTGTCGAGCAGGTGGGAGATATCATACGGCAGCTCGTCGAGCCGCGCGCCGACTTCCTCAAGCTCGCGCCGCACGGTCGAAAAAAGGAACATCGTCTGCACGTCCTGCGGCAAAAGCGCGACGCACTCACGGTATAGCGAGCGGTTTTTGTAGTCGCGTATCCGCTTGCCGAAAATGCGCACCTCGCCCGAGTATGGCGAAATAAGCCCCGCCGCAGCGGCAAGCGCTGTAGATTTGCCAGAGCCGTTGCCGCCGAGCAGGCAGAAGACCTCGCCTTCATACACCGTAAAGCTCAGCCCGCGCAACACGTCCGGCAAATCGCGGCTGTAGCGGAAATAGACCTCGCGCATCTCGAGCGCGGGCGCACCGTCTTTAGGTTCGGCTTCAAGAGGCAGCGAAGCGCCGGATTTGAAGTTTTTCATTATAAACTGCCTGCCCTCGCGCACCGTGATCGGGCACTCGGATTTTTTTATCGGCAAATGTGATATGGCGTTATACAACCTTATCGCCGCGGGCATGCCTAAAAGCAGCTCGCTGCGCCCCGCAATCTCAGATGCGACCTCGCGCGGGCGCCCGGATAGTAGGAGCCTGCCGTCCTCCATCACAAACACGCGGTCAGCGGCTGGGAGCACCTCCTCAAGCCGGTGCTCGACGATTACTACAGTGACGCCGAGTTCGCGGTTGATTTTGACCAGCGCAGCGATAAACTCAGAGGCGGCAATAGGGTCAAGCTGAGCCGTTGGCTCGTCGAGCAGCAAAAGCTCGGGCTGCATCACCATAACCGAAGCGAGGTTCAAAAGCTGCTTTTGCCCGCCGGACAGGCTGCTTGTCGGCTGGTCGAACCACTCCTCAATCCCGAAAAAGCTCGACATCTCCGACACCCGCCGGCGAATTGCGCCAATGTCAAGCCCCATGTTCTCAAGCCCGAACGCAAGCTCGTGCCATACCCGGTCTGTGACAATCTGCTGCTCGGGCCGCTGCATCACATAGCCGATTTTACAGGCTGAGGTCACTTCATCAAGCCCGTCGAGTGGCTTGCCAAAAAACCTTACCTCTCCGCCAATCTCGCCGAGCGGTCGCAGCTCGCGCTTGAGTAGGCGGAGCAGCGTTGATTTCCCGCTGCCGGTAGCGCCGCAGATAACGGCAAACTCCCCTTCTTCGACAGAGAATGACACGCCGTCAATCGCCTTTTTCGCCTGTCCGGGGTATGCGAAGCTCAAATTTTCGACAGCAAGTATTTCCACTTCACACACTCCCATACCTCAAGCGCCGCCGGCAAAAACGAAAGCAGCGCATATGCCGAGTATACCGCCGCCGCGGGCAAGCTTGGCGGCGGCTTTATTGCGGGATAAAACGTAAAGCTCACGCCGAGCAAGACAGAAACCCCCGCCGCCGCGCCGAAAAGGGTAAGTATCATAAGTAGCAGCGCCGCGTCCGCGCGCGTGAATTTGTATATCGCAAACGAGCTGCGCCTGCCTATCCCATAGCCGCGCGCCGCCATGCTGTCGGCGGTTATGATGCCGTTTTCTAGCGCCCAGCTTACCATAACGCCGAATACGCGCGCGCCTCCGCGAATGTCGTCGATTATGTTGTCCTCTTTATAAAGCCCGAGCACTTTCTGCGCGTCGCCTACCCGCTTCGCCTGAGTCGAAAACAGCGGTATATAGCGCAGCGCCATCGAGAGTATCAGCGCCAGTTTCGGCGATACCCTGCCGAAAAGGTAAAGCAGCTTTTCGCTCGTCATAATTCGCGAAAATGTGGAAAACCAAAGTATCACCGACAAAATCATCGACGAGGCGACAAAGCCGTATATCGTCGCCTCAAGCGTGATAGGGTTATTCCCCATGACAAATAGCACGGTTACGCCGTTGTGCCTGAAAAGCGGGTTGATCAGCGCCATTGCCAAAAGCAGCCCGCCGTAAACGTAAAAGTCGCGCAGCCTTCCCTGCCCGCGCAAGATGTAATACGCCGCCGCCCCGCTAAGCGAGAGCGCGGCAAGCGCAGGGTCAACAAACACAGTCGGGACGACGGTCACCGCTAGGAAATATAAAAATATTGTTGTGGGATTATAGTCTTCAAGCCTTTTCATGCAGGTTTACCTTATATCATCGCCAAGCGCAAGGGTGTAGACCCACTCGATTTTATCGCCGCTTTTTAGTACGTATTCCCCGCAGCCGACCGACGGGCTTTCGCCGTTGACGAGATAAGTCCAGCCCGAAAGGTCGCCGTAGTCAAGCTCGTAGATATTCGCGATGCCGGCAATATAGTTTGTACCCCTGGTATCGGTGTGGATGCCATAAGCGCGCGCAGCTTCAATTAGCACGTCGTAGACCGTGTCGCCTTCCGAGATTAGAAACTCGGTTTCGGGCAATATCACGCCGTCTGCCGGGATGTGCTCGTCGGTCGCCACGCCCACAAGCACGTCGCAGCGGATAATCAAAGCCACGCTGCCGATCGCGTTCTCTTTCGTCTTTGGTGCTCCCGTATAATATTCCTCGGGTGCCCTTATTTCAACGAACGACACGATTACGCAGGCGGCGGTAGCAAGCGCGATAATAAATATGAAGTTTTTCGGGTTGCGGCGGCCGGTTAGCCAAAATAGGGATATGACAATCGCCGCCGCCGAAACGATGCCCAAAATCACCCATATTTTATAGCCGCCTTTGCCGCTTGCGCCATGCTCATCCGAGGCATCTGGTAAATCGGTATCGGATATATCAGCCGTATCAGGGTTTGTGGTATCCGCGCCCTTTTCTGCCTCCTCTTGTCCGGGCAGCACGCCGGGGCTGAGGGGCGCGTCTTCATCGTCAAGCACATACAGCGGCGTGCGCCCGCCGAGACAACGCAGGTACGCGACAAGCGAATAATACGCCTGCGAGGTGGCGCTTTGGTTATACTCCCCGCCCTCGGCATGCGCGAACGAGCCGTCGTGCCGCCGGTATTTTAGTAGCCCGTCGATTGCGGTGTTTGTGCCTTTTACAAAGCGCTCGTCCTGCTGGATGTCGACGCCAAGCGATGAGAGCGCAACTATCACCTGCGCCGCGCTTTCGGCGTTGGGAGAACCTAAGCTCGCAAAGCCCCCGTCCTCAAGCTGCCGCTCCGACAAAAGGCCCAGCGCCCTGTCAACCGCGGCTTTCACATCGATATTCTGCCCGTAGTACGGAGCGAGCGCCTGTATCGCCATCGCGGTGATGTCGACGTCGGACGCAGCGCCGCTAAGTGCCCAGCCGCCGTCGGCGAGCTGCAGCGCCAAAATCTCGGAGATAACGCTTTCGGCGTTATGGTTTTCCGGCTGGGCGCCGTTTGTGATAAGGTGCAGCCCGAAAATATAGCTTATAATGCCCTGCGCGCCGATTGTTTCGCCAGCAATCCGCGAGATTTCCTCATCCTCGCCTCGCCCGGCAAAAATCAGCGCTAGCGCGTATTTTTGGCTGAGCGCCGGGCTGCGCGCGCCGCTCATCTGGTAAATCTCTTTGAGCGCCTCGCCGTATTTTGAAAAGTCGAGCTTTTCCCCAGACTGGCGCAGCCCGATGGCGTACCATTCCGAAACCGTGCCCGAGTCAAGCCAAGACTGGACGCTGTCGTAACCGTTTTGCGACAGCTCGTACGCCAAAATCCCGCGTATTGCGTCCGCTATCTCGTCGGCGGTATAAACTTTCGCCTGCGCGCCATGCGCTAACGCCACCGCGCACAATACTGCGGCTATCGCGGCGCGCAAAATGATTTTTGTGTTTTTCATTTTCTCCTTTTATAAATCCCCGCGCCCGCAAGCATCGCTGCTGCTGCAGCCAATATTATCCCGGCTCCGCCGGTTTGGGGCGCGCCAACTACTTCGGCTACGCACACGGGCGGGACAATCCGCTTAGAATCAGATACCGCGCTTATCACGTGCTTGCCTTCGCCGCCTAGTTTTATCTTCACTTTGCCGGCGGCGTCTGTTTTATATTCCGTTGCTTTCCCGTCAACCGTTATCGCCGCGCCCTCAAGCGGCAGCGAGACCGGCATGAAGTTTTCGTCGAAACCTACCATGCTCAGCGTAAGCTCAACGTCATCGCCGGGTTTTGCCGAAAGCGCCGATTTGTCAAAATAAGTGTAAACGTCTGAAAACCCTGTGGGGTCGGTATACGCGAAAGCAACGACATGATCGCCGCTTGATACCGGGTCAAACAGGCTCATAGCCATCTGGTCGTTTTTATAGTAACCATAGCTGCCGCCGTTTTCGACGCCCCAAAGTCGGGTGATATACACGCCCAGCTCCATCGTCGCGGTGCGGTATCCGTCCGCGCCGCCGGGATAAAGTTGCTTGTGCGCCGAAATTATCGCGTCGTTTATTGTCAGCGCGCCGTCGCCGTCTTCGTCGGTGACGCTGACCGGCTCACGCGCGACGAGCAGCTCGCCGTTTGCTATTGTCACATACGCTAAAGTTGAACTGTCAGCCGCGGCGGCGCTAGCAGCTGTAATAAGCATCAGCAGGGCCGCGATTGCGGCCGACCAAAAGTGTCGATTTTTCATAGCTTTTCTCCTTTTCGGTCAAAATGAATAAAATAAAAATATAAAGCGCTTTTCCCGATGCCGAGAAAAGCGCAGCCGCCGACGACAAAACAGCCCCGCGCGGCAGGCGCCGCGCGCGGATTACTTGCCCCGACAGCTGCACTTTTCTGGCCCAAAAATACAGGCTGTCAACATGCGCGCGCGGTGAGTGTTCCGACTGACAAAGCGCTAGGCTTTGAACACGGTAATGGCAGTTGCGCCGGAATCGCACCGGTCTTCCCTCTAATCCGGGGATAATTTGCCCCGGAACCGCGCGGCGGTTTTATTCACTTTGCGAGTGATTATAGCACGCACAAGCCGGCATGTCAACAGCCTCAAAAAAGTAAATTTAAATAAAATAGTTACAGCTGTAAAAATGAAATTTGACAAAGCTAAAGCTTCATTTGCTTTTATGTATTAACATTCTAAATAAATAATTAATACTTTGCTTGACAAGGGGGAATCGGCGTGCTATAATCTATCACAAATTATTTTTAACGGAGGATGTCAGCATGAAAATCCCGCGCATTATATCGATATTGCTCGTTTTATTGCTCGCTTTGCCGTCGCTGGTCGGCTGCGCGGGCGATTCCGCAGAAGTGATAAAAATCGGTGTCATCGCGTCTTTGACCGGCGAGGTCGCGGTTTACGGAAATGCAGTTGCTGAAGCCGTGAAGCTTTATGTTGAACAGTTCAACGAAGCCGGCGGCATCGGCGGTAAAAAGATTAAGATTATCGAGTACGATGACAAGGGCAACGCGACCGAGGCGGTAAACGCCTACAACAGGCTTGTCAGCTCGGATAACGTCGTCGCTATCATCGGCCCGGTTATCTCGACGCCGACGCTGAGCGTTGCGGAATTGTCGGCTGCCGACAATGTTCCCATGATCACCGGCACGGCGACTCACCCCGACGTCACCAAGTACGGCAAAAACTACTTCCGCGCCTGCTTTGAGGACCCCTTCCAGGGCGGCGCAATTACCCGGTTTGCTGCTGATTACCTGAAAGCTAAGTCCGGCGCCATCATCTACAATACATCCGACGCTTATTCGACCGGCCTTAAGGACTCCATCACCGCAACCGCGAATGAAATCGGTTTCACCATTACCGCAACCGAGGGTTACGCGAAAGGCGACGTTGACTTCAAGGCGCAGCTTACCAACATAATCCAGACCAATCCGGACGTTATTTTCATACCCGAGTATTATCAGTCCGCTTACCTGATTTGCAAGCAGGCTCGCGAGCTTGGCTTTACGGGAACCTTCCTCGGCGTTGACGGAACCGATGGCATACTCGAGATGGAAGGCGTCGACCCGTCCATCGTCGAAGGCATGTACTTCGCCAACCACTTCGCGGCTGACAGCACCGATCCCGACGTTGTGAAGTTCGTCGAAGACTACAACAAGAAGTACGGCAAGAACCCGAACGCACTCGCCGCGCTCGGTTACGACGCCGCGATGATCCTCATCAACGCCATCAAGACGGTTATCGAAAACGGCGGCGAGGGCTTTGCGCTCACCAACTCCGCCGAACATCGCCAGCTCATTATCGACGCTCTGCGCGCGACCGAGCTTGACTGCGTAACCGGTAACATCAAGTTCGACGAAAACAATAACCCCATTAAAGAGTGCGTTATTATCCAGATTAGGGACGGCGCCAACCACTTTGTCGCCAACTATTAATCGGTTCGGAGAAGCGCTTCTCCGCCTAATATAACCGTAATTGTTATACATACGCGGAGGCAGAGCTAACCTGCCGTGGGGAGTGTTTCTCTGCGGCCTGCTCTGCCTCTAATATATTTGACAGGTCAAAAGATAATTATGACATTCCTATATCAGATACTAAACGGGATACAAATCGGTGCCATATACGCGCTTGTAGCGCTCGGGTACAGCATGGTATATGGCATCGTTAAGCTGATAAACTTCGCGCACGGCGATATCATAATGCTTGGCTCGTACGCCGTGTGGTATTTTATGACAAGGCTCAATATGCCTTGGTGGCTCGCGACAATCGCGACAATCATTTTTTGCTCGATTGTCGGTATTATAATAGAAAAGCTGGCATACAAGCCCCTGCGCAACTCGGCGCGCATTTCGCTGCTTATAACGGCGATCGGCGTCAGCCTGTTTTTGCAGAACACCGTCCAGCTTATCTTTACCGCCAACCCGAAAATGTTCGTGACATTCATCCCGAGCGGCGGCTTTTCCATCGGCAACCGGTCGATTTCGTATACGACGCTGATAACCATTGCCATTTCGGCGGCGATAATGGTCGCACTTACGCTGCTCGTGTCGAAAACCAAGATAGGAAAGGCAATGCGCGCAGTGTCGGAAGACAACCGCACAGCGCAGCTTATGGGCATTAACGTCGATAACACGATTTCCTTCACCTTCGCGCTCGGTTCGGGGCTTGCTGCTGTCGCGGCGGTGCTTTATGTATGCTCATACTCGCAAATAGCGCCGACAATGGGCTCGATGCTCGGCCTTAAGGCGTTCGTCGCGGCAGTGCTCGGCGGGATCGGCTCTATCCCCGGCGCGATGCTTGGCGGGCTGCTCATCGGCGTCGCGGAGAGCCTAACTAAAGGCTATATCAGCTCGCAGCTTGCCGACGCGGTTCTTTTCGGCATACTGATTATAGTCCTGCTTGTCAAGCCGACGGGCTTCTTCGGACGCGGCGACAGAGAAAAGGTTTGAGGTGAATACTGTGAAACCGACCCGACTTATAGATAAAACCTGGTTTAGGTATATAATAAACACGATAGCCGTGCTTTTGGCTTTCGGCTTGCTCGTGCTTTTGACCGGCCCTACCGGCGAAGGCGGACTGCTTAACAAATATATGTCGCAGATATTTATCCCGATGGGGATAAATATAATACTCGCCGTCAGCCTCAACCTTACCGCCGGCTTTCTCGGCCAGCTCCCGCTCGGCCATGCAGGATTTATGAGCGTCGGCGCTTATGCCGCAGCTTTGTTTTCAATCCATACGGACTTTCCAAAAGCCATATCGTTCCCGCTTTCGCTTATCGTCGGCGGCATTGTCGCTGCAATATTCGGCATTTTAATAGGCCTTCCCGCGCTGAGGCTCAAAGGCGACTATCTTGCGATTATAACGCTCGGCTTTGGCGAGATTATCAGGGTTATAATCCTCAACATCCCCAAAATCACCGGCGGCGCGTACGGCTTAAAAGGCATACCGAAAGACACGACGGTCATTTCGACTTTCGTATGCGTCGTAATAACGCTCTTCCTTATACACGCGCTTATCAAATCGCGCCACGGGCGCGCGATTATATCCATCCGCGAAGATGAGATAGCGTCCGAAGCCTCGGGCATCCCGACGACATATTATAAAGTTACAACGTTCTCGTTTTCCGCTTTCTTTGCGGGCATCGCGGGCGGGCTTTACGCGCACTTTATAGGCGTTCTTGACCCGGCGGAGTTCGGTTTCATGCGTTCGGTCGAGATACTCGTCATGGTGGTGCTCGGCGGCATGGGCTCGATTATCGGCTCGGTTGTCGCTGCGGGCGCGCTGACGGTTTTGCCCGAGGTTTTGCGCGGCTTCAGCGAGTACCGCATGGTGGTATACTCACTGCTTCTTATAGTTGTGATGGTATTTAAGCCCTCCGGTCTCTTCGGCAGATATGACTTCTCACTTTGCGGTGCGGCAAGCGACATAGCGAAAGCCATAAAGAAACTTACGCATCGCAACAAGCTCGGAATCCACGAGGAGGCAGGAAAATAAATGAACAACGGCGAAACATTGCTGAATGTCAGGAATTTGGGCATAAATTTTGCCGGGCTTCAAGCGCTCGACGATTTTAACGTCCAGGTCGCGCCGGAAGAGATCGTCGGGCTTATCGGCCCAAACGGCGCCGGTAAAACCACCGTTTTCAACCTACTAACTAACGTTTACACGCCGACCAAAGGCTCTATCGATATAGAAGGCAACGATACGAGAGGCAAATCCACGCACGGCGTGGCGCAAGCGGGCATCGCGCGCACCTTCCAGAATATCCGGCTGTTTAAAAACATGACGGTCATCGACAACGTTAAGGTCGCGCTCAACAACAACCTGTGCTGCTCGATGTTCGAGACCCTCCTGCGGCTGCCAACCTATTGGAAAGAGGAGCGCGAAGCGGAAGAGCGCGCGCTTGAGCTGCTCGACGTGCTCAACCTGCGGGCGCACGCATACGACCTTGCGGGCAGCCTGCCCTACGGCGCCCAGCGCAGGCTTGAGATTGTCCGCGCGATAGCGACAAACCCCAAGGTCCTGCTCCTCGACGAGCCGGCGGCGGGCATGAACCCGTCGGAGACCGCCGAGCTTATGAGCAACATCCGCAAAATCCGCGACCGGTTCCATGTCGCTATTATCCTCATCGAGCACGACATGAACCTTGTCATGGGAGTTTGCGAGCGCATTATAGTGCTAAACTACGGGCTTATAATCGCGACGGGCTCGCCTGAGGAGATTCGCAAGAATCCGACGGTTATCGAAGCTTATCTCGGACAGCAGCGGGGTGAATAAGATGGCGACGCTTTTATCTGTCAAAGACATGAATGTTTATTACGGCGTCATCCACGCGGTAAAAGGCGTTTCTTTCGACGTAGAGGAAGGCGAAATCGTAACGCTGATAGGGGCGAACGGCGCGGGCAAGTCAACAATTCTTAAAACAATCTCCGGAATGCTCCGCTCGAAAACCGGCTCCATCGCCTTCGACGGCAAGGACATATCAAACATAGAGCCATATAAGCTGCTCGGCATGGGTATCGCCCATGTCCCCGAAGGGCGCTGCATTTTCCAGCGGCTCACCGTCGAAGAGAACCTCGAGATGGGGGGATATATCTCAAAACCCGCGGAAGTCGCCGCCGCGATTGAAAATGTCTATAACCTCTTCCCGCGGCTGAAAGAACGCCGACGCCAGATCGCCGGCACGCTCTCGGGCGGCGAGCAGCAGATGCTAGCGATCGGCCGCGCGATGATGACAAAGCCCCGTCTGATAATGATGGATGAACCGTCGATGGGCCTTGCGCCTATATTGGTACAACAGATATTCCAGTTTATTAAAGAGCTTAATGCGTCGGGTACCACGATACTGCTCGTCGAGCAAAACGCGCATATGGCGCTGAGGATAGCAAACCGCGGCTATGTGCTTGAAACCGGACGCATTGTGCTTGAAGGCAAGGCATCCGAGCTATTGACGAACGAGTCGGTCAAAAAAGCATACCTCGGCGGGTAAAAGGCAGGCTTTTGTCAGGCTTTGTTTCATAAGGCGAAAACCTGCCTTTCGAGCACAATCGCGTATAAAAAAGCTTCCGAAATCTCGCATCCAGCGGGAATCGGAAGCTTTATTTTATTTCTTTGCCTAAAAATAGATTGCATCTCCCTCCACGCGGCGCAATGTGAACATTAACATTTTATACTAATTCATCCGCATTATTCAAGCACGAATAAACCGCCTTGGAGCCAAAGCCCCTTGGCGGCTTTTTATGTACGGACTACAATATCGGCGCGGCTCATGGCGTCCGTCGCAGCGATATATGCCTCTTCAAGAGGTATCCAGCGCTCGGAAAAGGCTTTCCACCCTTCCTCGCCCTCGCGCTTTACGATGCGCGCCATCTGCTCTTCAGGAGAGATGTCGAAAAACGCAAAGATATTGTAGTACCGTCCAAACCGCGGGTGCGTCGAGTACGCGCCTTCGACTATGACAAGCGGCGAGCCGCTAACCTTTGCGCGGCGTGTTATTTTGCCCCACGAGCAATCGTAAACGCCGTACTCAAACGGCTCGCATGAGTGGAGCCTTGCCACCACTTCTTCGGCGAACCGCTCGTAATGGATGTTACCGCCCGGCTCGGCATAGCGCTCCGGCGTGCGAAGATGCGGCGGCAGGAAAAAGTCGTCGCAGTGCACCACCTCGGCTCCGAAAGCGCGGGAAATCAGCTCGGCGGCGGTCGTTTTGCCCGACGCGCACCTGCCGTCGAACGCAGCTACTACCCTTTTCCCTTCTCCGCGCGAGAGATTATATATATCTTTGCAAAGCTCAAAAAGGGGCACAAAGCGCGCGTCGACTATCCTGTAATGCGGATAATACTCTTGCCTATAAACCTCGCTGTGGCTTACCGGCGGCGGGATTTCGCCGTCTTTTAGGTAACCGGCAAGATAACCCTCAAGCTCCGCGCGCGAAAACGAAAATACGTCGCTTTCCGCAAGCGATTTTGCAAGCTCAATCAGCTCCAAAAACCGCGCGAGCGCGTCATTATCTGGCTCCACGCTCGCCGTCGCCGAAAACAGCGCAAGCACAAGCTCGGGCAAAATCCCCCCCGATTTTGCCGCGCCAAGGTAAAGGCGGGCATAGCCGCCCGGGAGAGGCTCAAACAGCTCGCCGCCAACAGGCTCAGCTGCGTTATACTCAGCCTTCAGCCACTCGAGCACTGCGCCGGGGTTTTTTAGCATGTGCCCCGCGCCAAAGCTTGCTTGATAGCAAAGCTTGACGAGGTCCTCCGGCCGCATTAAGGGATACTTTGCCGCATGATAGCGTAATAATTCCTCATGCCGCATTGGAGGTAGGCTCGCTTTCGGCTTCAAGGAGTCTTGCACGGCGCAGCGCCCAGACAATCGGCGGGATAATTATAATGTGGACTATTATGCCGGGCAGCGTGCCGGCGAAGTAGTCGGCAAAGAATATAGCGAGCGTCATCTTTTGTGTGTCAAAGCCAAGTATTGCGAACTTGGCGATGCCACCGACTACCCGACCAATCAGCATTGCCGCTATTAGCGACACGTATATGTAGGGGTATTTCCTAGGCAAAAGCTTGTAGAGTATCCCCGCCGCGGCGCCGTATGCTGCAAGCTCGAATGCCATCGCTACGGCGACCGGGAACATCGGCGGCATGCCGAATATCGCGGAACGCAGCACCGGTGCGACGGCGCCTACTATTGCGCCCCAAACCGGGCCGCACAAAAAGCCGCAGAGCAGCGCGGGGATATGCATAGGCGAGAGCGCCTGCCCAATCTGCGGGATCTGCCCTGTCAAAAACGGCAGCACAAAAGCGAGCGCAAGGCAAATCGCGGCATAAATCGGCTTAAGGATGCTTTGTTTCTGGTTCATCGTTGTCACTCCTTAAAAAACGATAAAATAAAAAACGCGCCGGTTTTTGCCGACGCCTTCATGGTATCGTCCGCACGCTTCCGCGAGCATTATGTGGTTTTTCTCTTTGCTATTATCATGCCGCTTCTGCGGTTCTGCACCGATCCGTTCGGAGCCTTCCTGCAGATTATACCATATGGGCGTCCGAATGTCAAGCGGTTATGTAGGGTGCCGGAGCCCGATCGGGCAAGTCCCGGCAGCCGCACTCATACGCTCACAAGCACTTTCGCATCCGCTCAAGTGCGCCTTTCTCGAGCCGTGAGACCTGGGCTTGCGAGATGCCTATTTCGCTGGCAATCTCCATTTGGGTTTTGCCGCCGAAAAAGCGCATCCCCAAGATAGTCTTCTCACGGTCGGAAAGCGAGCGCATAGCCTCGCGCAGAGCGATGTCGTCGAGCCAAGTTTCTTCCGAGCCGCCGTTGTCGCTTACGGTATCCATCACGCAGACGGAATCGCTTCCGCTGTCGGAGCCGTAGACGGGGTCGTAAAGCGAAACAGGGTCGACTATCGCTTCAAGCGCATCGATGATCTCCTCGCGCTGGTGTGTGTCGCCTTCTTTCTGCAGTTCTGCGTAAATATCGTCTACTGTTGGTTCGCGCGCCATCGATTTGGATAGGCGCTCCCGTATGGACAACGCCCGATACGCGAGATCTCGCGTTGAGCGGCTCACCCTTATGCTGTTGTTGTCGCGAAGGTAACGTTTAAGCTCCCCGACGATCATCGGCACAGCATAAGTGGAGAACTTGACGTCCATATCGAGCCTGAAGTTGTCCACGGCTTTGATGAGACCTATGCAGCCAACCTGGAAGAGGTCGTCGAGGTTCTCGCCGCGGCCTGTGAAGCGCTGTATGATGCTCAAGACCAGCCTGAGGTTCCCGGCGATTAGCTTTTGCCGTGCTTCTTTGTCGCCTTGAGCCGCAGCTATAAGTAGCTCGCGTTTCTCCTCCTCGGTCAAAGTCTTGAGCTTCGAGGTGTCAACCCCGCAAATTTCGACTTTGCCGTAAAACATTTATCAGGCAACACTCCTGCACAATAAGTCATCGTGCTATGAGTATTGCCTGAGGTGGGTTTTATTTATGCATGGTAAAATTTGGGGCGGAACATCGGCAATATAAAAAGCTGCCGAACTGCGCGCTTTTTGCCGCATATTCGGCAGCCTTTAAAATTTTACATCACGATTGCCTTTACCATCTCTTCGTCCCACGTCTTGTTGTCCGGCGACGTGATAGTGGCAAACCCGCGGTAGCTCCAAACGGCCCGTCCGATGCCGCGCTCCTTTAGGAGTGTGCTGACATCGTTAAGCCAACGGATTGCGCTTTCGCGCGGGGCAACGAAAAACACGCCGTACTCGCCGCAGTAGACGGTCTTGCCGGTTTCCTCTATGAATTTATCCACCGGTTTAAGCCTGTCCTCGAGATACTTTTTGTCAACTACCTCGTACCCGCTGTACGCGCGGACAATTGCGCCGTCGCGGAACTCGGCGTGATCCGCGGGGCGGAACGGGTACTCTATCTGGCGCTTGTAGTCGCGCAAGAAATCAACCCACGGCGCGCTCTGATGCGTAAACCAAATCGGCTCATAGAAGTGGAAGTTATAGATTATGCGCTCGTCCGGCGTGACCTTAAGGTTTTTCAGCTCGCTTGCGCTGTTGAAGTGGTTGCCGCCGACTATTATCCTCCTGTGCGGGCTCTCCTTCCATATTACCTCGCAAGCCTCCGGCCACAGCTCGTTCCACGGGTCGCTGTTTTCCCAGACAAGCTCATTTAAAAGTTCGAAAATAAGCCTGTCGCCTATGCCGCTGTAACGCTTGGCGAACATGCGCCAAATCGCGAGGAACCGCGCGCGGTTTTTCTCGTTTGTGAAAAGGTCGTTCTTTTCGCCTCCCAAAAAGACAAACCCCGGCGCATGGTGCAGGTCCAAAATGAGGTTAATCCCATACTCGCCGCACCATTCGATGGTATTGTCGATATACGCAAGGCGGGATTCGTCGTAGACCATCGGCTTTTCATCGTCCGTCTCAAAAAACATGTAGTCTACCGGCAGCCGGACATGGTCTATCCCCCACTCCGCCATACGGGCGATGTCTTTTTTCGTTATGTAGGTGCTCCAGTACTCCTCCGAACCCCTGTGCCCGTACTGCGACAGCCAGTGTCCGAGATTTGCGCCGTGCAAGTAGCCTTCAAGCGGTTTCATGGACTATCTCTTACCTGCCTTTCCATAATCAAGCGTCCGCCGAGTCACGGCGGTTATATTTTGCTAATAATATTAAAGCAAATAAAAACATTTTTGGCAATAGTATTATAAAAATTCGAGCGCTTCCTCGCCCGCAAAAGCCCCGCCATGTTGACAAAACCGTCTCATATTTGTAAAATACTCTCACACCGGCGTATGCCAAAAAATACGGAAAGGAGATGTTTCCATGCCCGTAATCACGATAGAGATTTTGCGCCAAGACGTCGAAAAGAAAAAAGAGATTGCCAAAGCGCTCACCGACGAGCTGCACAGGATAACGGGAATCCCGAAACAAGCGATTACCGTCGTATTCCACGAAAACTCGGCGGACAACGTTTCCGTCGGCGGCGAGCTGCTTTCCGAAAAGCAAAAAAATAGCTAGCTGAAATCTCCCCCTCGCGGAATAACCTTCCCCGCGAGGGGGATTTTTTACCGTGGGGCGGGCATTTTCGTATAGTAACGCGCGCGCGAACATAGGGATATAATGTAACATCACGAGCTTGCCAATTAGTGTTTTTCGTGCCTTTCGTTGCTATGATTTATATATTACTACAGTTATAGTAAACAAAATTTTTATAGTACGTTGACATTTTTATGTCAATATGATATATTAAGCATAGCCACTTGCTATATTAAAGGGGAAATATTGGGGGAAAAATGATGAAACGGCTATTGTCTTTGCTACTTGCGCTAAGCCTTATGCTCGTTTTTTTTGCGTCCTGCAGCGGCAATACAGAAACCTCGGGAAGCGGCGACACCGCGGCCGAAACCGAACCCGCCGAAACCGAAGACACAAGATTTGACAACATCAATTTCGGCGGGCGGGCGTTCCGAGTGCTCAGCTCCGAAGACTCAAACGACGCGACCAACGCGCACTTTCTCATTGCCGGCACCGGCGAGATGACCGGCGAAATAGTCAACGACGCCGTCTACAAGCGCAACATGACCGTCCAGGAAATGCTCAACATCAGCCTTGAGTTTACACCGTCGTATTATACCTACAACGATGCGTCTACCCAGCTCCGCACGCTCGTTATGGCGGGCGACGACGCGTATGACCTGATTGTAAACGACCTGCGCTCGCTTGCCGAGCTTTCTGCCGAGGGCCTGTTCCACAATATCTACAATGCAAGCTGGTTTGACCTTGACCGCAACTACTGGTACAAGGATTACATGGAAGACCTCATGATAGTACGCGGCGGCATGTACATACTCGCGGGCGACTACTTCATGGACATACTCGCAAGCTGCCACGTGCTTTATTATAACAAGGACATAATAAAAGACGCGTACGGCGACGGCGACACAATCTATAAATACGTTTTCGACGGCACATGGACTATTGACAAGATGATCGAGACGATTAAAGACACCTACCGCGACCTCGACGGCGACACCAAAATGACCGAGAGCGACCTTTACGGCTTCGCCTGCATCGGCACTTGGGGCTCGGCGGTCCCGGTCCTAATCGGCACGGGCATCGAGTTCGTCAGACGCGACGGCGACTCGATCTCCTTCAGCTTCAACAATGAGCGCAGCACCCGCATACTTGAAAAAATGAACGAGCTGTTCTACCATGAAGGCGTGACCACTTCAATCGCCGACTGGTCCTCCGCGGGCTTGCGCAAGCTGTTCGGCTCGGGCAACACCGTGTTTGTCGGCTACAACAGGCTCGGCGACCTTGCCAACATGCGCGACATCGATTTCCCGATCGGCAACGTCCCCTATCCAAAGCTTGACACCGACCAGAAAGAGTATGTCACCGCCACTCACGACACGACCGAGGTCGGCGCCATTCCCAACACCACCCCCGATCTTGATTTTGTCACAACGTGCATTGAGGCGCTGAACGCCAAGACCGCCGAGATACTCCTGCCGGAGTATTACGAGAACGCGCTGAAGATTAAATACGCGAGCGACGCGACGGCGGCAAAGATGATCGACCTTATCCACGACTCGATTAGCTCGCCGTTCGCCTGCGCGTATAACCACATACTCAACGGCTTCATGCTAGGCGCCACTTTCTGCGACTTGCTCACGGCAAAAAAGACAGACTTCGCTTCCGCATACGCGCAAGGGGAGAAGGCTGCCGCTACGAAGCTCGACGAGCTTATCGAGAAATTCGCCGATCTGCTTACAAGGCAATCAGCGGGTCAGTAAAACCGCAAGCTATATAAATAAAGGGAGATACGCTTGGTATCCCCCTTTATTTATACCACAATTTCGGCGCTGCTGCCGGCGCCCTGGATTTTTCTCACAACGATTTGCCGGCTTATGCGCTCTTTTAGCTCGGCGACATGCGAGATGATGCCGACGAGCCTCTGGGTGCTCGCCAGCCCGCCGAGCGTGTCGATGGCGAGTTTTAGCGTTTCCTCGTCTAGCGAGCCGAAACCTTCGTCGACAAACATTGTGTCAAGCTTAATCCCGCCCGCCGCAGTCTGCACCTCGTCCGACAGCCCGAGCGCAAGCGCCAGCGCCGCGAGGAACGACTCTCCACCCGAAAGCGTCCGCACGCTGCGCCTTGTGCCGTTGTAATGGTCGATAACGTCTAGCTCCAGCCCCGACTGGCTGCGCAAATTGCTCGCCGCCGACTGCCTCGCAAGCTCATACTGCCCTCGCGTCATCTTTAGCAGCCGGATATTCGCGCGCGCAAGAACCCGCTCGAAATAGGCGGCCTGCACATAAGTTTCGAGCATTATCTTCTCCCTGCCCGAAAGCGTGCCGCAGGCGGTATCGGCGAGCGTTTTTTGCCAAATGAGCTTCTCCTCGGCTTCGGCAAGCTTTGAAAGCTTCTCTTTTATGCCCTCAAGCACCGCTGTGTTTGCCGCAAGCCTTGCCGACGCTTCGTTTTTGGCTTTGTTTACCGCCTCTTTGTTTTTTAGCATCTCCTCGCGCTTTTCAAGCAGCGCGCCGTAGTCGAGTTTCGGCGCCTCCTCTAGCCTGCGCTCGAGGCTTTGCACCTCGCCGGTTAGGCTGTCTATCCTCGCTTTGCAATCCTCGTATTTTTTGCGCGCCTCGTCAAGCGCCTTGCGCATGGCTGCGCGCTGCTCGCTCAGGTTTGCGATTTCCTTTTCGGCGTCGGCGCGGCTGCTAAACTCAAGCTTCGCCGCAAGCTCGCCCGCCGACTTTCTCACCGCAGCAAGCTCGCCGTCTGCCGCCGCTATCGCCCGCTCAAGCTCGCTTATCTTTGTCGCGAGCGTTACCCGCTCGCGCTCGCGGTCTACGATTAGTTTTTCAAGCTCCTCGCGGCGCGCGATTTTTTGCTTTGCCTGCTCCAGCGCCCCGGACTGCCGCTCTATTTCTTCCTTGCATGCTATAAGCGCCGCGCCTGCCGCTTCTGCCGGGTTTTCAGGCACACCGCCGAGAAGTTTGCCGCACAGCGCCGTAAGCTCGGCGCTTTTTGCCTCGTGCATGCCCGAAAGCTGCGCCGCTGCAGAGCTTGCCTTTTGCTCCTCGTCACCGGCGCGCTCGGCTGCCTCTTTAGCCTCCTCAAGCTCTGCCTCCGACGGCGCGCCATCTACGAGCTTCGCTGGGTTTGGATGAGCTGTCGAGCCGCAGACCGGGCATGGCTGGCCTTCTTTTAGCGTCCCGGCGAGCACGCCGGCTTGCGCGTCGAGGAATCGCCTGTATTTTTCCATATAATCGGCGCGCAGGCTCTCGGCTTTTTTTGCGGCGTTTATGTATTTTTTGCGAGCGTCATCAAGCTGCTGTTTCAGCTCGCCAAACTCTGCCGCAGCTTTCGCCAGCGCCTCAAGCTCCGAAAGCCTCGCGCGCGCCAACTCAAGCGCCGCAGCCGCAGCCTCGCGCAGTGCTTCGGCGTTCTGCAGCGACGCATACTCTTTTTTCAACCGTTCAAGCTCGGCATCTGCCGAGTTTGACCTCGCAAGGCAATCAGCATAATCCTTGCCAAGCTTTTCGATTTCCGCGCGGCGCTTTTTGATTTCCTCGCGCAAACCATCAAGCTCCGAGTACCTCGGCAGCTCGGCGGCAATCGCGGCCACCCGCGCGCCAATCCGCTCATACTCGCCGGTTTTCGATTCTTCGGCTTTTAGCTCAGCCTCAAGCTGCGAAAGCAGGGGCAACTGCTTTGCTAGCTCGGCGCGCGCCCCATCGAGCGCGTCATTGAGCCGCTTTATCTCCTCAGCCCTGCCGATGTCGCTGTTTACCTCTTCAAGCATCCGGTCAATCTCGTTTATTGTAACGTCGAGCCTGCCTATAAACTCCCGGTCGCGCCTGACGGCTTCCCCAAGCCGCTCCACCGCTTCATCCTGCGGCAAACCCGAAAGCGTCGCGCCGCCTTCGAGCTTGGCGGAGTCAAGCTGCTGCTTTACGCTTTTCCTTAAAATATCACACTCGCGGAAAAGCTCATTCGCGTCCGCGCGCAGCCGTTCCTGAAGCTTTTGGTAGCGTTCGGTCTTAAATATATGCCTGAAAACCTCGATGCGGCTCGCGGTATCCTCGGTCAAAAGGCGCATGAACTCGCCCTGCGCTATCATCGCCACCTGCGTAAACTGCTCGCGGTTGACGCCTAGAATCTCGCATATCGCCGCGGTCACTTCCTTGGGCTTTGTGATTAACTTCTCGCCGGGCAATACCAATGTCGCCTCGGCAGGGCGGGTGACGGTGCCGTCTTTGCGCGCAGACGGCTTTTCGTACTCAAGGCTGCGCCTTACGGTGTAGATTTTGCCCGCATGCGAAAATATTAGCTCGACTTCGGTCGGCACACCCGGCTGCGCGTATTTCGAGCGCAGCATGTTGGGGTGGCGGCTGTTGCCGCTAGGCTCGCCGTATAGTGCAAACGTAATCGCGTCGAAAATCGTAGTCTTGCCCGCGCCCGTGTCGCCGGCGATAAGGTAAAGCCCGCCCGCACCGAGCTTGTCCATATCGAGCACGACCCGCCCGGCATACGGCCCGAACGCGCTGATTGTCAGTTTAATCGGCCTCATTTTCGCCCTCCCATATCTCTGCGATGAGCGCCATAACATATTCGCGCTGCGCGTCGCTCATCGGCCGCCCGTTTTGGTGCTCGAAAAACTCAAGGAACATCTCAAGCGGCGTTTTGCCGCCCACATGCGCCAGCGCCTCGAGCCTCGCCTCGGCGCGCGTCCTCGAGTTGTCGTAGTCGAGCCTCATAATATTGGGGTATATCTCGCGCAGCCTGCCAATCGCGTCGGGGATTTCGTCCTCGTCGGTCAAAATTATATGTATATAGTCCTCGCATGGCGCCGCCGGCCGCGACTCGCGCGAGATAAGCTCCATAAATCTCCCCCGCAGCTCGCGCATGTCGCGCAGCGGCACAAGCGGCAAGGTGCGTATCTCTGTGTCGCCTTTTTCGCGCATCTCGACGACGGTGACCGATTTTTCCTGCTTTGCCTCGGAAAACGAATACTTCAGCGGCGTGCCGCAGTAGCGCAGCGTCGGCCGCCCGATATGCTGCGGGCTGTGGATATGCCCGAGCGCGACGTAGTCGAACGGCTCGAACACCGAGGCGTCGACATTGTCCGCGCCGCCTACCGACAGCTCTTCCGAATCACAAAGCGCCGCGCCGGTTACAAATTGATGCGTCACAAGCACACACCGGCGCCCGGGGTCAAGCGGAAGTGCCGATACCGCCGCCGCGACCGCGTCGGTGTAAGTTTCTATTTTCGCGTCCGGGAAAAAGCGCGCGGCTTGCGCGGGTTTTATAAACGGCAGCATAAAGACGTCAAGCTCGCCGCAGCCGTCGGCGAGGGTAACCTTGACCGGGCTGCCGTCCCACACTGGCGAGATGTGAATGCCCGCTCGGTCGAGCGCGCGCGCCGCGAACGCAAGCCGCTCCGGCGAATCGTGGTTGCCAGCGATAATGAAGACGTGCGGGCAAAGCTCTGTGAGGTTATAAAGGAAATCGTCGAAGACCTGCACCGCCTCTGCCGACGGCACCGATTTGTCGTACACATCGCCGGCGATTATCACCGCTTCGGGCCGCTCCCGGCGTGCGTAATCTATGATTTGCCCTAAAATATACCGCTGATCCTCAAGCAGCGAAAACTCGAAAAGCCGCTTTCCGATATGAAGGTCCGAGAGGTGGAAAAACTTCAAGGCTCCCTTCCCTTTCGACTATATTTTGCTTTTTTACAGATTATAACACTTTTTTCGCGCCGCTGGCAATAGGGATAATCGCACTTGCAACCGCCAACGCTTGCTTGTTTTTGCTTATTTTGCTATAATTAACATAGAGGGGCCACCCCGCAAAATCCGCCGTCCGGAGGTGGGCATGATGCAATACATAAAAAAAGCCGTGCCGCATGTGAAAAACGCCGTAAATGTTTTGGTCGCGGTTGTTTTATCTTTGCTTAAAATACTCTTCTGGATACTCTTCTGGGTAGTGGCGTTTATATGCTTGGTTTTCGGCGAGCTGCTAAAGAAGCCGCGGTGACACAAACGAAAAGCGCTCTACGCTTCGTAGAGCGCTTTTTTCACTTTTCGCTTGCCTCTTTTTTTATCAGCTTACCCAGCACCGCAAGCCCGAACAGCATTATAAGCGGGAAAATTATCGCGGACACAAGCCCACAGTTTAGGCTGCTTGCATCGGCGACGACGCCGGTAAGCTGCGGGCCGATTGAACAGCCCAAGTCCCCGCCAAGCGCAAGTATCGCGAACATCGCGACGCCGCCGGTCGGGTAGCCCGCCGCAGTGAGGCTAAGCATCCCCGGCCACATGAGCGCAACAGATAGCCCACACAGCGCGCTGCCAGCAAGCGCGAGCGCCGGTATCGGCACAGCGGCAGTTATTATAAACGACGCGATGCAGAACACGGAGCTTATCGTAAGCGCCTTGTGCATGTCGACGTTCTGCCCTTTTACGCCGTACCAGGTGCGCACGATGCCCATCATAATCGCGAAAATGCAGGGGCCGAAAAGGTCGCCGAGCGCTTTTGTAATCCCAAGCCCTTTTTCGGCGAAAAGGGAAACCCACTGCGCCATCGCCTGCTCGCTCGCGCCCGAGCATACCATAAGAAGCAGCGCGATGAGGAATATTTTCGACCGGAGCAGCTTTGAAAGCGGTATCCGCTGGCTTTCCTCAATGGGCGGCACGAGCGGCACTTTCATAAACTTAAAGAAGTTATAAAGCGGCAGCACCGACCACGCCAGCGGCAAAACCCACCAAAGGTTATGCCCGACAAGCAGCAACCCGAGCGTCGAGAGGACTATTACAAGCACCTGCCCCCAGCTGTAAAACGAGTGAAGCAGGCTCATCGCCGACGCCTTCGCCTCGCCGGGCAGGCTTTCGACGATGGGGCTGACGAGCACCTCGATAAGCCCGCCGCCAATCGCGTATATTATGCTCGATACGACAAGCCCCGCGTACGGCGACGGGAAAAGCCTCGGCAAAAACGCGAGCGCGACCATCCCGACCGCAGCCAAAATATGCGCCAGCATCGCCGCCGCCCGCTGGCCGATTAAGTCGATGTATTTCGCGGCGAGCGCGTCGACGATAAGCTGCGTTATAAAGACGACAAATACCAGGCTGCCGAGCTGCGTGTACGAAAGCCCGTACAATGACTGAAAGACGACGAAAAGTATCGGGGGTAGGTTTACAATCAGCGCTTGCGTTATATATCCGAGATAGCAGGCAAAAAGCGTACTTTTATAATTTACTTCGGACATAACTTGACCTTTTTTGTACTATAAGTAAGTAGGGCGGCTTTTACCTTCCGAGGTCGATGATGTTTTGAATAAGCGGCTTGCATTTGCCGCAAGGCTCGCCGGTCTCCTCGCAGATGCCGGTGCCCGCGCCGGTCATCTCCCCCACTTTTTCGACGGTATCTGCGCCGGCTTTGACGGCGTTTACCACCGCCTCGAGCGAAACTTTCTTGCAGCCGCACACCGAGGCGAGTATCCAGCCGAGGTCGGCCTTGCAGCCTTCGCACTCGCCGCATGCCCCGGCTATTTCTTTTACTTCCTCAACCGTACGCGCGCCGGCAATCATAGCGCGCCTGATTGAGATATAGTCGACGTTGTTCTTTGTGCAAATAGTTCTGTTCTGTGCCATATGATACTCCTGGAGAATAATTTACTCCGCCTATTATAGCACTTTACGAAATTTATGTGTGAACAAAAAAGAAACATCACGTTCAAAATATATCGATTTTTAGTTTAATGTTTATTGACAATTTTCGAGCAGTGCTGTATAATATTGTCTAACTTATAGTTGGTGTGGGTTGTCTTGAAAAGAAAAGTCGATTTTGCGGTCGGAATGCTCTTTGCGGCCGCGACTGTTATACTAATTATTGTATTTTTGACTAATGACAGGTTTTTCGCGTGGGCATTTGAGCGCCACCACAACATTTTAAGCTGGTATATCCGGCCGCTGTTTATTATCCCAATCGTCATCTTTGCGTTTAAAAAGAGCCTTGCTGGCATCTTTGCCTCGATATTCGCGCTTTTTACAAGCATGTTTTGGTTCCCCGCCCCAGAAAAGGCCTCCCCTTGGGTGCTCGAGTTTTTGGCATTTGAAATGGATTACCTCAAGGGCGAGTGGAATCTGGCAAAAGTCCTCGCCACCATCGCGGTGCCGGTATTTTTTATAATGCTGCTTGCCTCCGCGTGGCAGCGCAAGCCAGTTTGGCTATTGGGGGTAATCGTCGGCGCGGCGGTGCTTAAATCGGCATGGAGCGTCGCTTTCGGAGGCGAAGCCGGATTTGCGGTGCTCGCACCTGCCGTCGTGGGGCTTGCCATATGCGTCGGCGGGCTGGGCTTTTATTTTTATAAAAAGAAAAACACGGGCAAGGAGTAGACTAGCCAAGGCGTGTTATTTCCTCTTCTTGTGACAATTTTCATGTAACTTCCAAGCGTGATAAACGTATTAACTATATAGACAGACCCTACGACTCCAAAACAGCAGAGAAACGGCGAGGTCGCAGATGGTAAAAGATAAATACCAGAAGGTCTTTTACTACGAAGACGAGCTTAGCGATGATTTTGCGGGACTGAACATCAAGCGCTGCACCGTGGACGAAAACTTCAAGTATCTGCGAGAAGGCCTGCTTTGGAATGTTTGTTCGGTTGTCATCTACTACTTCATCGCGTACCCGTTGATATGGTTTTTCATGAAAGTTATCTTACAGGTGCGCATCGTCAACAAGAAAGCCCTAAAGCAATGCAAAAAGACCCCGTGCATCCTTTACGGTAACCACACAAGCTTTTACGACGCGTTCACGCCGAACCTAATCTCTTTCCCGCGCCGGAACAGGATTATAGTCGGAGCCGAAACAGTTTCTATCAAAGGCATTAAAAACCTCGTCCAAATGCTCGGCGCGATCCCGCTCCCAACCAAGGTGAGCGGAATGAAAAAGTTCGTAAAAGCCGTTGACTTCCACCACAAACACTGCAATATCACGATTTACCCCGAAGCGCATATCTGGCCGTACTACAACGGCATAAGGCCGTTCCCGGACGCCTCGTTCGGCTACGCGATAAGGCACAACTGCCCGGTCGTCGCGTTTTTCACTGCGTACACCAAGCCTAAGGGCTTTCTCTCATGGCTTAGAAAGGCGAACATTACGGTATACGTCAGCAACCCCCTTTACCCCGACGAAGGGCTGACAGGCCGCGAAGCGCGTAAAAACCTGCGGGACAAAGTTTACAATTTCATGCTTGAAAAATCAAAGCTCAGCGATTACGAAGTGATAAAATACATACGACGTGAAAAAGACAGAGAAATAGCTTAGTAGTGCGCATCGGCATTCGCCGATGCTTTTTCATGCCTGTGGCAGTCGCTAAAAAACCGGCCCGAAAGGCCGGTTTTTTATTTAAAATATCGCAAATTTTTAAATCGCGCCGCCGACGCCGAAGCTTTCCAAAAACTCTAGCGCCTTTTCCTCGCCAAGGGGCCGGCTGATTAGATAGCCCTGCACGCGGTCACAGCCGTGCTCGATGAGGTAACTCAGCTGCGGCTTGTGCTCGACGCCTTCGGCGATTACGTATTGGCCGAGCCGGTGTGCCATCGAAATGATGTCGCCGGTAATTGCTTTATGCGGGTCGGTTTCAAGCAGCTTGTCGATAAAGATTTTGTCGATTTTCATGCAGTCGACTTTCAGCTCTTTTTCCCTCGCGAGCGACGAGTAGCCGGTGCCGAAGTCGTCGATCGCTATTTGCAGCCCGGCGCTGCGCAGCTCATCGAATATGCTGTTGATTTTTTCATAGTCGGAAGCAAATACCGACTCGGTAATCTCGATGCAGATCTGGCGCGGGTCGACACCCATTTTATCAATTAGCGCAAACAGGTTCTTTGTAAAGCCGGGGCTTAAAAGCTGGATAACCGACACGTTGACCGAAACGTGCATGTCGCCAAAGCCCCTCTGCTTGAGCTTGCCAAGGAAAAGGAAAGCTTTTTCAAACACCCTCTCGCCGACGGGTATTATGAGCTTGGTTTCCTCCGCTATCGGCACAAACTCTTTCGGCGATACCAAGCCGAGCTTTTGCGACCTGAGCCTTGCCAGCGCCTCAAAGCCGCATACAGCGCCGCAGCGCAAATCGAGGACCGGCTGAAACTCAAGGTATATCTCATCCTCGCACGGGGCGCCGGCTGCTATCCTGCCAAGCGCCTCGCCGATGTCCCTCTCCCTGTTTACCAGTTCCTCAAGCTCTTTGTCGTAGAAGCATACTTGGAAATTCTTCTCCGACAACCCGACCGATTTGTCCGATGCGACGAGCAGCTTTCTTAAAAGCTCGTCCACCTCCGGCTCCTCCTGCCCGCCGCCGAACTCCAAAACGCCGATACCGCCCGTTATCCGGTCGGTCACAAACAGCGACTCGAGCGTCTGCGCCACTTTGCCGCAAAACTCGTCAAGCTCGCTTCTCTGTTTATAACCAAACAGGTAAAACACAAACCTGTTCTCGCTCGGGTAAAACAAAACGCAGCTTTCGGAGCAAAACCGGCTGAGTGCCTCCGCCGCCTTCTTTATCATATTTTGTGTGTACTGATAGCCGTAGTTCGCCGTAAGCAGCTCAGCCATGCTCAGGTTTATGCATATGAGCGCTTTTTTGCTGCACTGCATTGTTTTGGCGTGCTTTTCAAGCAGCGAAACCAGATACTCGCGGTTGTAAAGGCCCGTCCACCTGTCGTGCTCGCTTATGTATTTGCTTTCGAACTCTATCTGCTTGCGCTCCGTTATGTCTTGGACGAGGCAGATGTAATTGAACTTGTTTTCGCCGATTGGAAGCAGCGAGTAAACCGTCACGTTGACCCATACGACCGAACCGTCGGGCCGGATGTACCTTTTCTCCATCGAGTACTCTTTAAGCTCGCCCGATTCGACTTTCCTGAAGTTTTCAAGCTCCTCAGCGACGTCGTCGGGATGGGTGATTTTCGCCCAGCCGAGCTTTATAAGCTCTTCCTTGGTCCGGCCGGTTATCTTTTGGTACATCGGGTTGATTCTAATCTTCGACGGGTCGTCGTATTCTTTTGGGAAGCAATTGTGCGAAATCGCGATGCCGATTGGGGCTTGCTCGAAAACCATATCGAACGTCAGAGCCTGTTCACTCAGCTTTTTTTCAAGCGCGCGCTCGGCATTTATCAGCGCGGCGTGGACATCCACCCTCGCCTTTAGCGCCAACGAGTGGATAGGCTTGTGGATAAAGTCGACCGCGCCCGACTTTAAGCCCTTTATCTCGTTTTCGATTTCGTCGTACGCCGTCAGAATTATAGGGCGCAGCTTTTTGTGCCTTTCGCTGTTTTTAATGAGTTCCAGCACCGCAAACCCGTCCATATTGGGCATGTTGAGGTCGAGGATTAATATGTCAATTTCCTCCTCCGATTCGATGATGCGGGCTGCCTCGACCCCGTCGCAGGCTTCAAGCACCCTGTAATCGCTCAGGGTATTCTTTATAAGCAGTCTGTCGGCTGATGAATCGTCAACAACCAGCACCGTTATTGGCATCAATGGGCTCCTCCTAGTCTACTCGCTCGGTTTCTTGTCAACTGTTTGGGCAATCTCATAAAGCAGCTTTTTAAAGTTTTCTATAAACTTTCCGTGCAGCGCCATGACTTCAGCTTCGTCCCCCTCCGAAAGCGCTTTTTGCAATAGCTCCGCTTCCTTTTGGACAACCTTAGCGCCTATGCTGCCCGAACCGCTTTTCAGCTTATGCAGAATCTGCGCAGCGTCGGCATACCGCCCGTTTCGTATCGCGTCACTTAGCCTTTCGGGCGTGTCGCGGTTTTCGTCATAATAGGTCGCAAGCACGCTATAGTAAAGCCCTTCGCTGCCGCCCATGTTGTCAAGCCCGGCGCATCGGTCAAGCAGCGGCGCGCTGCTCGGCTTTTGCGGCTTTCTTTCCGGTAACAGCCCTACTACCGTCTCTATGAAGCTGTCGGGGTCAAAGGGCTTGCTAATATAATGGCATATGCCGCTTTTTTTACACCTTTCTTGCACGCCGGACACTGCGTCCGCCGTCATTGCCACGATGGGGACGTCTGGCGCGCGCGCTCTTATCCTTTCCGCCGCCTCATACCCGCTCAGTACCGGCATGTGCAGGTCCATTAACACCAAATCGATTTCGGACTTGCGCACAAGGAAAAGCTCGACCGCCTCTTTCCCGTCTGCCGCTACCAAAACGCCAATCCCGACCTGCTCGAGCAGCGTCTTGGCGATGAGCTGGTTCGTCTTGTTGTCCTCGGCTAAAAGCACCAAATAACCGCCCGTCAGCTTCCCCTTTTCAGGTTCCGGATGCGGCTCGTAATCCGCCTTGAGGTTAAAGATGTCTAGTATCCCGTCAAGGAGAACGGACGGTATGATAGGCTTGCCTATTCCCAAATCTATCCCATAGTCTCCGAGCTTTTCGAACAGGTCATAGCGCATCATCGGGAACAGCATTAAAGTCTTCGGCAATTTAACTATTTTATTATTATTTCGAAGCCGTTCGACAAATCTAAAGCCGCCGCCCTCGGGGGTCTCGTAATCGATTATAAAAAGGTCAAACGCGTCAGGCTTGCCACCGGCGGCTTCGAGCGCGCATACCGCGCTTTCCTCGGAGCTTGCCCGCTCGCAGTACATCCCGAAATTTTTAAGGTAGCTTTCGATAAGGCTAATGCCGGCGCCCGGCTTTTTAAGTATGAGTGCCCGCAGGCTTTTATTTTGCCTTGCCGTCAAAGCCTTTTTATATGACGACTCCTTTTCGGCGTCGGCTAAAAGCGCAAGGTTAATAATAAAAGTCGTCCCTTCGCCGGGCGTGCTGTATACCTTTATTTCGCCGCCCATCATATCGACCAGGCTTTTGACAATCGATAGCCCCAGCCCCGAGCCGCCGTAGCGCCGGCTGATGCTGCTGTCGCCCTGTTCAAACGGCACAAAGAGCTTTCCCACCTGCTCCTCTGTCATGCCGATGCCGGTGTCGCTTATCGCGAAAGATATATGGTATTTCTCGTTTTCCTTTGCAAGCAGCCTAATATCGAGCGACACCTCGCCGGACTCGGTGAACTTTACGGCGTTGCTTAAAAGATTAAGCAAAATCTGCTCAATTCTCTTCGGGTCACCGTAAAACCAGCTTGGGAGCAGCGGGTCTTTTGTGAGCTTAAGCCCTAACCCCTGCTCGTCGACTTTATATAGGATTACGTTTACCACATCATGTATGACTTGGTCCATGCTGAACGAGGTGTTCTCAAGCCCGAGTTTCCCCGCCTCGATTTTTGAAAAATCGAGTATGTCGTTTATAATGCTCAGCATGCTGTTTGCCGCTTGGATAATCCTGTCGACATACATCCTTTGGGTAAGCGAAACCTCGGTTTTTTTAAGGAGGTACGCCATGCCCGTTATCGCACCGAGCGGCGTCCTAATCTCGTGGGACATCCTCGCGAGGAAGCGCGACTTTACCTCGTTTGCCTCCTCCGCTTCCTTTTTCGCGGCTTCAAGCTCAAGCTGCACCTCTTTCCTGCGCTTTATCTCGCCGCGCAATTTTGCGATCCAAAAAAACGACACGGCTAAAATCGCCGCCAGCAGCCCGCCTACCATAAGCGCGACTCGGATTACCGGGCGGTAGTCGATTTCGGTATCAAGCTCGACCCAGCGGTCGACTATCGCGCGCTTTTCGCTCTCGGTAACCGACGCGAGCGCTTTGTTTATAATGCCGGCAAGCTCCGGCATGTCTTTCCTTACGGCAAAATGCAGCGCCTCGTGCTTTTCCGCCTCAAACGATATGAGCCTTAGGTTCGTCAGCCCGTGCGTGCGGATTATGTAGCTCGTCGTGGCGAGGTTTCCGAGATATGCTTTCTCCGCGCCGGTTGCGACCGCCACCAGCGCCACTTCGACAGTTTCGTATAGGCTAAGGTTGATTTTCGGCAGCGTGAGCAGGTAGCTGTGGTGCGAGCTGTGCCTTTGCACCGCGACCGTTTGGCCGTAAAGGTCTTCTATGCCTAAAATATCCCTCTCGTCGTCCCTCGTTGCGATTACCCTTTTAAAATAGTAATACGGCTCCGAAAAAAGGAACCTCTCCTCGCGATGCGGCGTCTTCCCGACGGCGGGCAGCACGTCCACCTCGCCGGCGAGCGCAAGCTCGTAAACCTCCGGCCAGGTGCCGGCTTGCACCAGCTCGAACCGCAGGCCTGTCCTCTCGCCGATTATTTTTACATAGTCGGCGGCAATGCCCTTATATCCCCCGTCCTCGCCGATAAACTCAAACGGCACAAAGCCGGGGTCGACGCCGATGCGTATTACCGGGTGCGATTTTATAAACTCAAGCTCCTCCTCTGTCAGCGCAACGCCGCCCTGCGCCGTAAGATGAATCGCCAGCGCCGCGGCTAATAAGCAAAATATAAACGCGCTCGCAAATCCGTACCGCACATGCCGGCTGAAACCCATATCCTTGCCCCATTTCCGCGGCAAAACAAAAGCTTTTGTGCGCAAAATGAATAAATTCCCGCCGCTTGCTATGTGCAACATCTACAATGGCTTTTTATGCTAATAGTTTATCAATTTATCTTTGTCTCGTCAATGCGTTTGCCAAAATTTATAAGTAAATTTGTCGGATTTGCGCGAGGAGATAAAAAACCGCGGCATTTTGCCGCGGAATCTATCATCGCCACGGTCAGCCTTGGCAGGCAAAAAAACGCCCCGTTTCGTTTTTGGGAAACGGGGCTGTTATTATTTCTCCGAAGCCTGGTAAAAATTGAACTCCGAAAACTGGGTTACATTTGTCCCGGGGACCGCAACCGCGGTGATTTCAAGCTTGTAATACTCATACGCCTGCGGATTATCGACCGTGTACTTCTCAGAATCTGTGAAAAACTCGGTCGGCAGCGTGGCGCCTTCCACCTTGTCTATTTCGACCCAGTTTTCGCCGTCGGTGGAGCCGTAGAGCACCCAGCTTGCGGGGTTTCGCTCGGGCGCGTCGTTAGCCGTGGTGAAGTAGTAGTAGCTGACCTTGACCGGCTCGACCATCTTCCACTCGACGGTGACGCCTTCCTGCAGCGCGCACCACTTTGTCGACGAGTCGCCGTCGAAAATGTTCGCCGGGCCTTCGGACTCGTTGGCGCCGGGCGTGCCGCTGACCGTCGTTATATCAACTTTCGTCTGCAGGTCGATGTCGGCAGCAGTCGTTTCGTCGCCGCCAGTCGTTTCAGGTTTAGTTGCGCCTGCGGTTTCGTCGCCGCCTGCCGCCGCCGTCGTAGTGGGCGCGGTCGTATCATTATCGACATTGCCGGCTTCGTTCCTGCAGGAATAAAGCGCCGCAGCCGACGCCGACACAATTAATATCGAAACTAACAGCGCTAAAACTTTTTTCATTTTTCCTATTGTCCCTTCCTTGTAGTTATGTTTGTAGTTACCTTTATTATACTACAAAAATTCCAATATTTCAAGCTATTCCCCCATATTTGCCATATGCAGGGGAGATGGTACAATGATACAGTTATAATATTCGCTGCCTGATAAAATTTTATGCCGTGAAATATTTGCCTTTATTCCTTTATACTCTCGCGCAAAAGAGGCAGCCCGCAATTTATGCACCGCTCGCGCATACTAGGGTTCAGCGTCCCGCAATTGATGCAGACTACTGAGTTTTTCCCGCTTTTATCGAATTTTTCAAAATATTTAAACCCGCGGTGCTTTCGCACCCGCTCGCCGTGGTCGTAATACTCTATCCTGTTGAGCTTGCCCTCGTCTTCCTTGTCGAGGAAGATGTCTTTGTGCTCCCTGCCGCGCGGGTCGGTCACGACAAGCTCGTACTCGGGCACGTTTTGCTTGTTTTGCGTCGTGACATAACGCACAGTCTTGCTCGTAACAACGCCGTCAAAGCCCGGGGCGAGAAGCTCGTGCACTTTAAGCGCAAGGCTGGCTACAAAAAACGCCGCGGCGCCCGCGGCGGACGATACAAGCCAGCCTAAGCCGTAGGATTTCAGCGCCACAAATAAGATTATGCCCGCAGCGGCAGCGCAAGCGAGCCTTAACCCAAGCTTTATTATGTACCTTTTTTTAAACTCCTTATCCATAATCCCCTCCGGCAAACAAGCCGCCGATCTCCGGCTGGGAAACCGACGGCTTATTTTTACGCTTTGCCCGGCTTTGGGCGGATTACACCTGGGATTAAAGCGAGTTGCCGAATGCCTGCTCTTTCTTGCGCAAGTCGATTATATGGTCGAGCCTTGATACAAGGTCGTCGATTTCAAAGTCGGGAGTGACGGGCAGCGACATCACCGCTCCGTCTTTTGTTGCAAGGTCGAACGTGCTGTATTTAATCTCGTAGGCCTTTTCGTTGTTTTTGCCGTATTTATACGTGAACTTGTGCTCGTTAATCTTCGCGCTCTCGTATTCGTCGATCTTGATGACTTTCATATCAGTCGACTCTTTTTCTTCAGTCAGCGAGACGTTGCGCGAGTAAAAATACAGCTCGTCCTTGCCTATCAATATTGACCAAGCCGTGTATTCGGACGAGCGGAACTTGCCGTCGGATCCGCGCCTTACAAACACCGGCCTGTCGTCCGGAAAAACGTACTCGCCGAAATCTTTAGAAAACGTTATAAAGCGCAGCTGGCGTTCGGTAAACGCGAAAGCTTTAAGCGCCTCGTCGACTATTGATTTTCGCAGGCTTAACACCTGTTCGTCGAGATCGCTGTCGCGCAACTTGCCGGAAAACGCGAAAACAAGAATGCCTATGCCGACGATCGTAAGCCCGAGAAAATAGCTGCTCCTAAACCGGCTCATAAGGGTAGGGATAAGCCCTATCAGCGCGATGATGCCGCCGATTATCTCCAACGTCCAGTTGGGGTGAAAGTATTTGTAGTTATTTTTGTAGTCCATAAACGTGGCTGGCCCCCTTATAAGATCTATTTTATTTACTCTGTGATTATAGCACACCCCCTCCCCAGTTGCAAGGAAAATGGGGATTTTTTTAGTTTATAAATAAAATAATTTTTCTTTTTATGCCAGCGTATGTTAAAATTGACAAATCCCGCGGCTCCGTTTCAGCATAATCGCCAATAAATGGGCTATTATTCCTTATTTAGGCTGCCGTAAAGCTCCGCAGAATATGCGGTGAGCAGCGACGCAAAGTAGGCAATTATAATAATTTCAAGCGCGGCGCGCAGCCTTACCGACGCGCCCTCAACCTTATCCTCATAGTCGCTTGTCTGCTCGGCGATTACCTTGCGCAGCTCCTCGCGCGTCATGTTGCACGGCCCGCCAGTTGGCGCGATGCGGTCGATTATCCTGCAGACGTACTCGTACAACATCGACTCGGGGATAATGTCGTCGGTGGCGTCGTCTATCGTGCCGTTTATATACCGGAGCAGAAAATCGATGTTCTCAAGCTGCATCGAGGAGCGCAGCATGTTGATTATAAGAATCCGCGCGAGCTGGTCTTTTGAATACCGCTTGTTTTTCGCGTTTCCGACCCATCCGCGCTTGACCCAGTTTTGAAGCGTCGAGCCGTCGACGCCCGCAATCTCGCGGATTTGCGAAAGCATAATTCCGTCGGTGACGAAAAATATCCTGTCTAAAAACTCAAGGCCCGTTGTGCCGTTTATCTCTTCCCGCAAAATCACCGTTCCGGGGATGTATTTGCCAATAGCAATAAGATTACTCATACCTTTCGACCAACTAAAAAAATGTTGTCGTTTTTCCCTCCTAGTTTACACATCGTAACTTATTTGATTATAACTAAAGTTCACCCGATTGTCAATAGATTTCCGGTTAATCTATATTGCATTCCCAATAACATAACACGCCGTCATTAATATTTAGCCGTGCCATATTATAACATTAATTTACATTAAATTCAATAAATTTACATTAATTTGCTTTTTTCTTAAAAATCTATGTCTATATTTGACTTTCCTGCGGTGGTATAATACGAAATCATTTTTCAGCGAGGAGGTTTTCGCTGCCGGGTTACGTACGGTAACCTAAACCTCATAAAATCAACCGTACGGTATAGTTTTGTCACCTTTGGCAGTCACCAATACCGTATGCCATACACGCGCATATTCAAGGTACCCGACTATTACGCATCTTTCAAATGCAAATGCGGCGCATGCAAAAACACGTGCTGCCACGGCTGGGCGATTACCCTTTCCATGCCGGAGTGACCGTGCCGCTTGAGCCAGAGCAAAAGCAAAAAGACTCCGTGTCAATGCTCTACATACCGGTACGCGAAAGGTGCATAGAAATACTCCAGATTGAAGGCTACACGCTCGAGCAAAAGCTTGCGGCGGTAGCGGAGCTTGCGGAAGAAGCCGAAAACGCGCTGGCGTCGCAGGCGCAAGAATTTGACCCGAAGCCCGCGGAGCTTTACATAGAAAAAGCCGGCCGCCCTATGGAGTTCGACGTTGCCGCCGCGAAATTCCTTGCTAGTTGGTTTGCCGAGCGCTCGTATTCGCTTTTGCCCTATGCCGAGGAGGCGGCGGAATACTACGGCGCGGGATGTGATGCCTCGCTTTCGCTGCCGAGTCCCGAGCTGGCGCTCGAGCGGCTAAAGGACGCCGAAGCGCGCAGGGGCAACTTCGAGCTTGCGCTTGAGAACCTGCTTGTAAACGAGGTGTTCCTTTCCGGCTTTCCGTTTAACTCCGATTCCCCGACCGATGCAACGCTCGCCCTGCAGGCGCTTTACCTCATACTGCGCTATATCGCGGCGGCAACAGACGGCTCGGCATACGCCGTTTTCCGGGTAGTCGACAACACCAGCTTTTACGAATCTGCACCGAAGCTGATGAAGCTCCTTGTGCCAACCCGCGCTCATAAATAAAGCCCGCGCAACCGCGCGTGGCTTTTTTTATTTTGCAAAATTTAAAAAAAACTCCGAAAGGTTTGTTATAGCGTGTTGACAATTTAGTGCCTAATCTGTATAATATTGGCAACAATATTTTAAAAGGTAGGAGCGGCATATGAAACGGATAACGGTAATGATAACGCTTGCCTGCTTTGCGGCATTATTCACCCTACCCGTAAGTGGCGCTCTTTTCACCGACTTTGAAAATTTTACATCATTTGAGCCGGGCGGAAACCCTGTTTATAACTTTGAGGACCCCGGCGACTACTGGGTCGGCGCGTGGAACAACGGCGGCGACAACGTCAACCGATATCGCCGCTGAGATGGCGGATAGTAGGGCGGCGGATGCTGTGCCCGCCCCGCAAACGTCCGGCGCGGTTTTTCCTGCCGTTGGCGTTTCTCTCCTTGCGCTTGCCGCGGCGGCGAAGCTGTACAAAAGAAGATGACACAAACAATAAGCCGCACCGGTGCGTTTAGCCTCGGTGCGGCCTTTTTTTATTTCGCCATTTTATGCCGACAGCTTATTTACGCCTGGCTGTCCGCGGTTTTCGCGTAGTTTTTGAGGAGGTTCTCCAGCAGCTTCTCTAGCGATTTTGCCTTCCTCTCGTACGTCGAGGCGAAGGTGTTGTTCTTCGTGCCTATCATGTCTCCGAACATAGAGAAGATATAGTCGAGCGACATAGTGTGCACATACGCGAAGTCGTAGGTCATATCCTGGCGGATTATGTCGAGCATCTCGGCAGAGTCGTTGTCGCGCGTCACCTTCGTCATTAGCTTGAGGTCATAAAACGCCGGGATGACGGTATACTTGCTTTCGGCGGAAAGCCCGTCGAGCATCGCGCCGGAGAACTCATAGTCGGACGCCGAGACGGGGACCGCGAATATGCTCGCGCCGTCGTAGGAGTGGGACATGTAGTTCTTCTGGTTTTCGTCGTATTTGGGCATCGGCAGGATGCCGAAGTCGGACTTCATGTCGCGCAGCATCTCGGTCATGTCGAGGGTATAGGTCATAAACAGCGCCCTGTCCTCGACGAATATCTTTGAGAGCCACTGCCCGCCCGCATGGTCGATATTCGGGTCGAGTATAAACGAGGAGTCGTTATTGTTTACAAAATCATAAAGCTTGTTAAACACGTCGACGGTATGCTCGCTATAGAAGACAAGCTCAAAGCCGCCGTCGTCGGTGCGCTGCGTGAACGGGATTTCAAAGCTGGTCACGATGGCGCGCATGCTGTGGTTGTTGGTAATAAAGCCGTACTGATCTTCCATGTCATATTTGCCGTCGCCGTTGACGTCGTTTGAGACAAGCTTCGAAAGCTCGATCAGCCTGTCGAGCGTCCATTTGTCGTCTTTGACGGTCTGGTACGGGCTTTCGATGTTATAATCGGCGGCAAGCTGCTTGTTGAAGAATATCGCGTAGATATAGCTCCACATCGTCAGCGAGAGGTCGCCGATTATAAAGTAGAGGTTGTCGAACACGGTGTTGTTTTCGACAAGGCTCTGGACCCACCAGTCGGCGTGAATGTTGATGGTGGGTATTTTGTTCAGCGCATAGTAGTTGCCCTGCGAGGCGAGCGGCGCGCCGTACGCCATGTAAATCGCTATGAGGTCATATGAGGGGTCGCCAGCGCTGACCGCTTTGGTAACCGCCGACTGGAACGAGCCGGCGTCGCTCCACGCGCCGGGTATCGCGTGGTAACCTATCTTTGTGTTATAGGCTTCCTCCACGCGCATGTTGCGCTTGAATATCGCGTCGTTGACTACCTCGCCGTTTTCGGAGTCGACGGCAATCTCGTACTCAAGCTCCGTCCGGCAAAGAAAGGTGCAGTCCTTGCCTTCAAAATCGTAGTCCGGGAGCGTCGCGAAATAGTCGATGCGGGCCTCGCTTTCAGCCTCGTCTGAGGAGGGCTTTGTCGTCTCGTCGGATTTCGTCCCCGTATCGCCGGTGCCTGCGCAGCCAGCGAATATCGCGAGAAGCATTGAGAAAACCAGCAAAAGCGATAAAATTCTCGTCGGCATATGTACCTCCGCATATAAAACATTCATAGGTAATTGTACTTTACCAGGGGACTTCTGTCAATCGCAAAAGCCTCTTTTTTTAGCCACAAAAAGCGGAAAAAATCGGCATACCCATAACGGCACGCCGATTTGCTACCTATTTATATATTTTTATATACACAAAAAGGGCGCCCCACAAGCCGCTGCTTTCGCCGGTGGCGGCTTTGCGAAATCTTTCGAGCGCTATTTGGTTTTGCCGCCGTTTGAGCCGTTTTCCTCCGCGGCGCTTATTACCTTTTTTATCCCCTTTTCGAGCTTGACGCGCGGCAGCGTCATATCCCTCCCGCAACCGCTGCATATCACGCGCACGTCGCTTCCGACCCGAATCACTTTGAAGAGATTTGAGCCGCAGGGGTGCGGCTTTTTCATATGTAGCGTATCGCCGGGATAAAATTTGATGATATTCATATATTCATTATAGCATTTTTCGCGCGCGGTGTAAAGACGGGCGGCGCAAAAATTTAACAATTATACTTTGACAGATTAACGATTATGTGCTATACTTATCTGATAAGTAACGGAAAATAAGCGGAGTGTTTGCAAAAGATGGTGATTATTGGCGTCGACCCGGGGCTCGCTATCGTGGGATACGGCGTTGTGGATTACTCGCAAAAAACCCGCGCCTTTGTCACGCTCGACTACGGCGCAATAACCACGCCCGCGGGCGCGCCTGTAAGCGAGCGGCTCGCGATTATTTATGACGAGATAAGCGAGCTCGTATCGATGTACCGGCCGCAGGCAATGGCGGTTGAAGAGCTGTTTTTCAACACCAACCAAAAGACCGCCCTGGCTGTCGCCGAAGCGCGCGGGGTCATAATGCTCTGCGCAAAAAAGCGCGGCATCGAGCTTTTCGAGTACACTCCGCTGCAGGTCAAACAAGCCGTGGTCGGATACGGGCGCGCCGAAAAGTCGCAGGTTATCGCTATGGTTAAAACTATATTGAACCTCAGGGCGGCGCCGAAGCTCGACGACACGGCAGACGCGCTGGCTATTGCGGTGTGCCACGCGCGCACGACCTCCTCGCGGCTTTCCGCATTCATAAATTGACCGGCAGATTGCGGTATGTCCGCAAAAGATTTTGACGGGGACAAAAGATGTACTACTACATATCCGGCGAACTTGTGCATACCGAGCCGGGGATGGCGGTAATCGACGCCGGCGGCGTCGGGTATAAGCTCAACGTCAGCTCCACCGCGCTCGGGAAGCTAAGGGATAAACAAGGGAGCAAGGTTAAGCTTTACACCTACCTCTCCGTGCGCGAAGACGCGCTCGAGCTTTACGGGTTTTACTCGGTCGAAGAGGCGTCGGCGTTCCGGATGCTGATTTCGGTCTCCGGCGTCGGCCCGAAAGCGGCGATGTCGATACTCTCGACCATGACGCCCGAGCAGTTCGCGCTCGCGGTCACATCGGGCGACTCGAGGGCGCTCGCCAAAGCGCCGGGCGTCGGGTCCAAGACCGCCGCGCGGATTATACTTGAGCTTAAAGATAAGCTTTCAAAAGAGGCGGGTGCCCAAGAGCAGCCCGCGCCCGCCGCCGCGTCAGCGCCCGCTTCGGGAGTCATCGCCGAGGCGCAAAACGCCCTGCTCGTGCTCGGATACACGCGCGCGGAGGCGGCGTGGGCGACCGGCGGACTCGACCCGCAGGCGGGGCTTGAGGCGGTCATCCGCGAGGCGCTGCGCAGGCTGATGAAAAACTGATGCGCCTTTTGCAGGAAGATAAAAACAAGCGATAGCGAAAAAGGTTTGTGTAATGATAAAACGGGAGTTTCAGGTGCCGGAGGAAGAACGCAACTTGCGGGTGGTATCCTCCGCGTATTCCGAGGAAGACGCCGCCGTCGAGCAGTCGCTGCGCCCGCGCACGCTCGACGAGTACATAGGCCAACAAAAAGTCAAAGAGAACCTCAAAATCTATATAGAGGCGGCGAAACGGCGCGGCGAGGTGCTCGACCATGTGCTGCTCTACGGCCCGCCGGGGCTTGGCAAGACCACGCTCGCGACGATAATCGCGAACGAAATGGGCAGCGCTATCCGCATAACGTCCGGCCCGGCAATCGAAAAGCCCGGCGACCTTGTGTCGTTGCTCACAAATCTGGGGCAAAACGATATAATGTTCATAGACGAAGTTCACCGCCTGCAGCGGCCAGTTGAGGAAATCCTCTACCCCGCGATGGAGGACTTCGTCGTCGACATTATAACGGGGAAAGGGCCTTCGGCGACCAGCATCTCGCTCTCGCTTGCCAAGTTCACACTCATCGGGGCTACCACACGCGCAGGCCAGCTCTCGCAGCCGCTGCGCGACAGGTTCGGCGTCACGCTCAGGCTCGAGCTTTACACGCCGGATGAGCTGACAAAAATCGTAAAGCGCAGCGCGGGCATTCTCGGCATCGACATCGACGACTACGGCGCGCGAGAGATAGCCTCGCGTTCGCGGGGCACGCCGCGCGTGGCAAACAGGCTTCTAAAGCGTGTGCGCGACTTTGCCGAGATAGTCGGCAGCGGCAAAATAGACCGCGAGATTGCCGACTACGCGCTTGGGAAACTTGAAATCGACAAACTCGGGCTTGACGCGCTTGACCGGCGCATGCTCGAGGTAATAATAAAAACATACGGCGGCGGGCCGGTCGGGCTTGATACGCTCGCGGCTACCGTCGGCGAAGAGGCTGTGACAATCGAGGACGTATACGAACCTTACCTGCTCCAAATCGGTTTTTTAGCCCGCACCTCGCGCGGGCGCATGGCTACAAGGCTCGCGTACGAGCATCTTGGCATTAGCTACAGCCCACAGTCTCACGATGAACAAACGGACGACGGCCAGCTTAAGTTCTTTTAGGCCGCCGCCCAAATCACAACACAAAGGTAAGCGGTGACCTAATGGGAAAATTGTTCGGTACCGACGGCATCCGCGGCGTTGCGGGCGAAGAGCTGACTGCCGACCTTGCATATAGGCTCGGCCTTTCGCTTGCCCAGAAGCTGCGTGCCGAAAAAGGCGATAAACCTCAAGTTATAATCGGCAAAGACACCCGCCTTTCGGGCGACATGTTCGAGGCGGCGCTGACCGCCGGGCTTTGCGCCGGCGGCACAGACGTGCTTTTGGCGGGCATCGTGCCGACGCCTGCGGTGGCGTATCTCACCGCAAATCTCGGGGCCGACGCAGGAGTCATGATTTCGGCGTCTCATAACCCGAGCGAGTACAACGGGCTGAAAGTCTTCGGCCCGGGCGGATACAAGCTCTCCGACGAAACCGAGGAAGAGCTTGAGCAGATGATTTTGGGCGACATCCCCCTCTCTCCGCCGTCGCGCGAGATTGGGCGGGTGCACGACATCAGGGCAAACATAAAAGATTATATCGCACACATCGTGTGCGTGCTCGCCGAAGCAAATCCGCCTTTTGGCACAAAAAAGCGCGTGCTGCTCGACCTTTCAAACGGCTCGGCGAGCGCGACAGCGAAAAAGATTTTCTCGCCAGAGAATATGTACGGCTGGCACGCCGATTTTATAGCTTACGACCCCGACGGGATAAACATAAATTTAAACTGCGGCTCGACGCAGATGGATAGCCTTTGCGAGCTTGTCGCAAAGGGCGGCTACGACCTCGGAATTGCCTTCGACGGCGACGCCGACAGGTGCCTGCTCGCAGACGAGCGCGGCAGGCTGATAAACGGCGACATGATTATCGCGCGGCTCGCCGTGGAGATGAAAAAAGAGGGTAAGCTCTCGGGCAACACCGTGGTCGTGACGAAGCTAACCAACCTCGGCTTCCACCTCGCGGCTAAAAGATACGGCTTTTCGGTCGCCGTCACCGACGTCGGCGACAGGTATGTGCTTGAGGAGATGCTGCGAGGAGGGTACGCCCTCGGCGGCGAGCAGTCGGGGCACATAATTTTGTCGGGCTACGCGACCACCGGTGACGGGCAGCTCACCGCCGCAAAAGTTTTATCGCTTCTCGCAAAATACCCCGAGATGAGCGCGTCCGAGCTGTTTTCGGTGATGCAGCCGCTGCCACAGGTGAGCGTCAACGTGCCGGTGCCCGCGTCGATGGCACCGGACGAGAAAAAGCGGCTAATCTCCGCCGCGCCCGTTGCCGAGTGCGCCAAAAAAGTCACCGATGCGCTCGGCGAGTCGGGCAGGCTGGTGCTGCGCCCCTCCGGCACAGAGGCGGTTATCCGCATAATGCTCGAGGGCGAAAACGAGGGTGAGCTTTCGACATATGCCGAAGAGCTGAAGTACGCGATACTTCGCGCCGTCTCGGAAACGGAGGCTGGCGATACCGCATGATAGCGGCAACCGGATGGCGCGACTATGAGCTTCTCGACTGCTCGGACGGCGAGCGGCTCGAACGCTGGGGCAAATATATCTTAATCAGGCCCGACCCCCAGGTTATTTGGAAAAACAGGCGCAACCACCCGCTTTGGGAGTCGCCCGACGCCGTCTACACGCGCAGCAAGACCGGCGGCGGAAGCTGGACGATAAACAACCTCCCACCGGAGTGGCGCATCTGTTATGGCAAGCTGACTTTTACTGTAAAGCCGATGGGTTTCAAGCACACCGGCCTTTTCCCCGAACAGGCGGCAAACTGGGATAGGATAATGCCGCTGATAAAGTCCGCCGGCCGCCCGATACGCGTGCTTAACCTTTTCGCGTACACCGGCGGCGCGACCGTCGCGGCGGCGGCGGCAGGCGCCGAGGTCTGCCACGTCGACGCCGCGAAAAACATGGTGCAGCGAGCAAAAGAAAACGCCGAGCTTTCAGGGCTAGGCTCGGCGAAAATACGTTATATAGTCGACGACTGCAAGAAATTCGTCGAGCGAGAGGCTCGCCGCGGGCACGCCTACGACGCGGTGATAATGGACCCGCCGTCGTACGGGCGCGGCCCATCGGGCGAGCTTTGGAAGCTCGAAGAAAACGTGGACGAGCTTATCGCGAAAACGGCAAAGCTCCTCTCCGACCAGCCGCTCTTTTTCCTTGTCAGTTCGTACACCGCGGGGCTTTCGCCCTCGTCGATAGCCTATATGCTCGAACTTGAGCTTACGCGCCGGTTCGGCGGCAGCGTCAGCGCGGACGAGCTTGGCCTGCCGGTCACGGCGTCCGGAGCGGTCCTGCCCTGCGGCGGCGCGGCGCTTTGGGTCGCCGATAAATAGGCACGACCCCCGCAGCATATTTCTTGCGTAAACGAGCTAACTCTAAAATAAATCACGCACGGAAATAAAATAATGTCAGGCACACCGTTTATTAAAGCCGAAAACCTTTGCTTTTCGTACAGCATCGCCGAAGACGGAGGGCTGAGGCGCGAGTTGCCGGTAATAAAAAACGTCAGCTTCGAGATAGGGCGCGGCGACTTCGTCGCGATACTCGGCCACAACGGCTCGGGCAAATCGACGCTGGCAAAGCTGCTCAACCTAATTTTGACGCCGACCTCGGGCAAAATCTACATCGACGGGCGCGACATAACCGACCCGGCGATAACTGAGGACGACATTTTCGAAATCCGGCGCAAAATAGGCATGGTCTTCCAGAACCCCGACAACCAGCTTGTGGCTACCGTCGTCGAAGAGGACGTCGCCTTCGGCCCCGAAAATTTGGGCATACCGCCCGAAGAGATACGCCGGCGGGTAAACGAGGCGCTCGCCATCGTCGGCATGTCGGCATACGCGCGCCATTCGCCGCACCAGCTCTCAGGCGGGCAGAAACAGCGCGTCGCGATAGCGGGCATCATCGCAATGCTGCCCGAATGCATTGTGTTCGACGAATCCACCTCCATGCTCGACCCCTCGGGCCGCAAGGAGGTTATGAATACCATAGTATCCCTTAACCGCGACCGCGGGATTACGGTTTTGCACATCACGCACAACATGGACGAAGCGGTTCTCGCCGACCGCGTCATCGTCATCAACGACGGCGAAATCTTCCTTGACGGCACGCCACGCGAAGTCTTCTCGCATGTCGGGGAGCTTCAAAGCGTGGGACTCGACGTGCCGCAGGTTACCGAACTTCTTTACGAACTTTCAGTTGACGGAATAAAAATGCCCGACGGCAGCCCCCTGCCCCGAGGCGTATTATCCGAGGAGGAAGGAGCGGAAATCCTCCGCGCTCTCTTGTGATGAGTGACACTTCAAGTTCCAAGTATATTATCGAGCTGAAAAACGTCAGCTTTGTGTATGGCGAAGGGACGCCGTTCCGCAGCGAAGCGCTGACCGACGTCAGCGTGGGCATCGAGCGCGGGACGGTTACCGGAATAATCGGGCATACCGGATCCGGCAAATCTACGCTCGTACAGCTCTTAAACGGGCTTATCAAGCCCCAATCGGGCACGGTGTTGCTCGACGGGCGGGACATTTGGGCCGACCCGAAAAAAATCGGGCAGGTGCGGTTCCGCGTGGGGCTTGTCTTCCAATACCCCGAGTATCAGCTTTTCGAGGAGACCGTCTGGCGCGACATCGCGTTCGGCCCCCGCAACATGGGGCTGCCCGAAGACGAGATAAAGCGCAGGGTAAGCGAAGCGATGGCTTTCGTTGGCCTTGACGAAAAGCTCGCCGACGCCTCGCCTTTCGAGCTTTCCGGCGGGCAGAAGCGCAGGGTCGCCATCGCGGGCGTCATCGCGATGGAGCCGGAGGTGCTCGTGCTCGACGAGCCGGCGGCAGGTCTTGACCCTATGGGCCGCGAGGAAATCCTCGGCGGCGTGTGGTCGTACCAGCGCCGAAAAAAGTCGACGGTCGTCATAGTCAGCCACAGCATGGAGGACATGGCTCGCTTTTGCGACCGGCTTATTGTCATGTGCGGCGGGCGGGTCAGCATGACCGGCACCTGCGCCGATATTTTCCGCCAGGCGGACAGGCTCACCGAGATAGGGCTTGACATCCCGCAGATTACAAGGCTGATTTTTGCCCTCAAAGCGCGCGGCGTCGATATCGACACCGATATCTACACGATCGACCGCGCGAAAGCCGTTATTGAAGAGATGATAAAGCAAAAAAGGAGCGGGAGCAGGTGCTAAAGGACATTACACTCGGCCAGTTTTTCCCCGGCGACTCGCCGCTTCACAAGCTCGACCCGCGCACAAAGCTGATACTCACGACGGTTTACATCATACTCGTGTTCGTCGCCCGCGGAGCGCCCGGGTTTGCGGTTGTTTTGCTTTTCACGCTCGCTATGATAGCCGCCTCGAAAATCCCGGCGAAAATCATTCTCCGCGGCTTGCGCCCGCTTGTCTTCATTATCACGTTCACGGCGATAATTAACCTCTTTTGGACAAAAGGCGAAAACCTGCTTTTCAGGCTCGGCTTTATCGAGATATATTCCGAGGGCGTGCTATACGCCGTGCTGATGGTGCTGCGCGTAGTGCTGCTCCTTTTGGGCTCGTCCGTGCTGCTCACCTACACCACCTCGCCGATTGCCCTCACCGACGGGCTTGAGCAGCTCCTCTCGCCGCTTAAAAAGCTGCGCGTGCCCGTGCACGAGTTCGCGATGATGATGACAATCGCGCTGAGGTTTATCCCCACTCTAATCGAGGAGACGGACAAGATTATGAACGCCCAAAAGGCGCGCGGCGTCGACTTTTCGTCGGGTGGCATAATCCGGCGCGCGAAAGCGCTGATACCCATACTCATCCCGCTTTTTGTGTCCGCGTTCCGCCGCGCCGACGAGCTTGCGATAGCGATGGAATGCCGCTGCTACAGGGGCGGCGAAGGGCGCACGCGCATGAAGGTGCTAAAGCTCTCCTACCGCGACCTTGTCGCCTCGGTCATATTCGTCTTCTTCACCGCCGCGGTGATTGCAGCGAATGTTTTTATCCCGTGGCTTTCGGTGTAATTAATTTTTCCCGCGCCAAACCGAAAATAGATATGAAACTGCTGCTTGAGCTTTCTTTTCTCGGCACCGCGTACTGCGGGTTCCAGGTGCAAAAAAACGGCAAATCCATACAGTCGACCGTGCAAGGCGCGGTGGAGAAAATATACGGCACGGTGCGCCTCACCGGCTGCAGCCGCACCGACAGCGGCGTGCACGCGCGCTCTTTTTACTGCACGGTCGAAGCCGAAGACGTCGGCAAAATCCCGCCGGCCCGCGTGCCACTCGCGCTCAATTCACTTCTGCCGGAGGACGTCGCGGTAAAATCGGCAAGGTTTGTCGACGACTCGTTTCACCCGAGATATTCGGCAAAAGGCAAGCAGTACCGGTATTTTGTGCTAAACTCGCGCATCCGCGACCCGTTTTTGGAAGGCCGCGCCTTCCGTTACCCCATCCCGCTTGACGCGGAATGCCTAAACAGGCTTGCCGCCGAGCTAGCCGGCCGCCACGACTTTTCGGCTTTTATGGCTGCAGGCTCGGACGTTTCCGACACGGTGCGCACCGTGACACAAAGCCACGTCGAAAAAGATGGCGAGCTTATAACTTTCATTTTCGCGGCCGACGGGTTCCTTTATAATATGGTAAGAATCATGGTAGGCACTCTTATCGACTTTTCGCTCGGCAGGCTCGCAGACAAAAGCATATCCGACATCATCGCGTCGCGCGACCGCTCTCGCGCTGGCTTTACCGCCCCTCCCGAAGGGTTATACCTCTGGGAGGTATACTACTAGCGCTTATGGCTGGTTGCCAAAACTTTAGTCGCCATAATTCCGGAGGTGAGGCGCCGAATGCTTTCTAATATGCCGCCAGCGCGCCGGCCCAAAGGCTCAAAAAGCTCAAAAAACCGGCCGGCAGCCCGCCATGGCGCCGGCGCCAAGCCGCCCGGCTCAGCTTCAGCCGGGACAATCCCGATAATGACGCTCCAGACGCAGTCCGCGCCGGCAGCCGAAGAGGAGCAGGTAAACAGGTACTACCTCTCCCTCTCCACCAGATACAAGATTTTAAAGCTTGTTGTAATACTCGCGCTTGTCGCATACTGCATCGGCATGGTGACAGCCTACCGCGACGATATCACCGTAGAAAATTTCAGGTATATGTTGCGGGATTTTAACATAAATTCCACAAAATATACCGGAGAGTTTGATAAAATATCCTATAGCGCAGGGTCGGACTCGCGTTTCGCGCTTTTTAAAGGCGACCTTGCGGTGGTCTCCCCCGACTCGCTTTATATCTACGGCATGTCGGGCCAGACCGAAATGAGCGAAATGCTTAACCTCACCGACCCGCAGATTGCGGCGTCCGACAGGTATATACTCGTATACGACACTAGCGACACCAACCCCGTCTTTTCGGTGTTCAACACCTTTTCGATGCTGTACGCCGAAAAGCTATCAAAGCCGATTAGCGCCGCGTCGGTCGCAAACAACGGCTATTTCGCCATAGCCACGCGCACCGAGGAGTACAAAGGCGCAGTTTTCGTCTACAGCGCAAGTTTCAAGCAGATAAGCAGGATTTACAAAGACAAATACATCATGGACGTCGTGATGCGGCCCGACGGCGGCGAAGTGCTCATCCTTTCGGCGTTCGACTCTGGCGGCGAGTGGTGCGGCGAGATTATGACCGTCGCGCCCGGCTCCGAGACCGCCACCGCGATTATAACGGTCGCTGGCTCGATGCCCGTCAAAGCGTGCTACAGCAAGGACGGCGGCTTTGCGGTGCTGTTTGACAACTGCATTATCTTCTACGACGCCGAAGGTTTTGAGGCGAACCGCTATCAGTTCGGGAGCGAAATCCCGGTCGGGTACAGCCTGTCGCCGTATTTTTCGATGCTCGCGTTCAACACAACTGTGCTGGGCAACGAGAAAATCGTGCGCTTTTGGGACAGCAGCGGCGGCGCCATCGGCACCTGCGCCATCGAGGGCAGGATACTCTGCGCCACCTCGGACTCCTCGCGCTTTTATATCCAAACTCCCGGCCAGCTTAGAGTCATAAATCCCTATGACGGGACATACACATCAATTCCGACATCGCCTGACGCGATCGAGCTGCTCGTGTACTCCGACGGCGTGCTCGTGATGTGCGCCTCGGACGCCGCCACCGTCTATAAAGTCGCAGGCGAAGAAGAGGTGGCGGACGAGACGGCAGCTTAGCCCTATTGCGGAGATTGTAACATGTCACTTGTAATAGACCTTCTGCTTCTCGCTATAATCATAGTTTCTGCAGCCGTCGGGGTAAGGCGCGGCTTTGTCCGCACCATAATGGGATTTGTCACGTTCCTTGCTTCCCTGCTCGGCGCGTGGTATTTCACAAGGCCGGTTTCAGACTGGCTTTCGGAAACCTTTTTAGCCGAGCGCATTACCGACCCCGTCGCGCAGATTATAAGGCAGCTTTTTGTGCCTTCGCTCGACCAAAGCGAGGCTGTGCCGAAACTGTTTTCGGATATGCCCGACACGCTGTCGTCGCTGCTTTCGCGCTTCGGCGCCGCGCCTGCAGAGGCGCAGACCGCCGCGTCCGGTTCCGCCGACGCCGCGCAAGCGATAGCCGCGTTTCTCGCGCAGCCGGCGGTGCGGGCGATTTCGGACGCGCTGGCGTTTTTGCTCCTCTTTTTCGGCATAACGCTCGCGCTGTCAATTATAACCGCCGTGCTGAATATGATATTTAAGCTACCGGTGCTGAGCGCGTTAAACCGCGCCGGCGGGCTGCTGCTCGGGCTTATCATTGGCGCGCTATACGCTTGGGTCATCGCACATGTGCTAGGGATTTCGGCGCCGTATCTTGCCCAAGTTTTGCCCGACCTGTTTACAGAGACGACTCTGTCTGATACAATTATTGCCGGATGGTTCTTACGCACCAATCCGCTGACGCTGCTGGACTTTAACCTTTTCGGCGGCAAAACATAACCAATCCTTTGACAATAACAAGGAACAAAGATGGAACTTTGCTCTATTTGCCATAAACGGATCCCCGTGGTCTTTATAAATAAAATAGAAAACAACAAAACAACGACAGAGGGGATCTGCCTTAAATGCGCCCATGAGATGGGTATTCCCATTGTCGAGAAGAACATCCGCGATATGGGGCTTACTGAAGAAGATATAGAACGCATGAGCCCGGAAATAGACCCTGACACCCTTCCCGAAGGCGCGGTCATTGAGCTTGAGGAAGGAAGGGCGCCAGCAATCGATTTGCAGAAGCTTTTCGGCAACCTGCCGCTGTTTGCCGACTTGAAGCGCCGCAGCGAATCGCAGATGCGCATAAGCGGCGACCGCGACAAGCATTCCGACCGCCAGCGCGGCTCGTCCTCGCAGACCAAAGAGTCGCGCGAGCAGAAAAAGAAATACCTCAGCCAATATTGCACCGACCTCACCAAAAAGGCGGCAGAGGGCAAGCTTGATAAAGTCGTCGGCCGCGACCGCGAGATCGAGCGGGTTATCCAAATCCTCTGCCGCAGGCAGAAAAACAACCCCTGCCTTATCGGCGAGCCGGGCGTCGGCAAAACCGCGATAGCCGAAGCCCTCGCGCAGAGGATTGCCTCGGGCAACGTGCCGTTTAAGCTGCGCGACAAAGAGCTGCACCTCGTCGACATGACAGCGCTCGTCGCGGGCACGCAGTTCCGCGGCCAGTTTGAAACCCGCATGAAAGGGCTCATCGACGAGGTAAAATCGCTCGGCAACATAATACTCGTGATTGACGAGATACACAGCATCGTCGGCGCCGGCGACGCCGAGGGCAGCATGAACGCCGCGAATATCTTAAAGCCCGCCCTCTCGCGCGGCGACATACAGGTAATCGGCGCGACGACGCTTAACGAGTACCGCAAATACATCGAGAAGGACGCGGCGCTCGAACGCCGGTTCCAGCCGATAATCGTCGAGGAGCCGTCGGTCGAAAACACCGTCAAAATCCTCGAGGGCATAAAGAAGTACTACGAGGACTACCACGGCATAAGGATACCTTCGGAGATCCTCCCCCGCGTGGTCACGCTCGCCGAGCGCTACATTACTGATAGGTTCCTCCCCGACAAAGCAATCGACTTGCTCGACGAGGCGGCGACCTACCGCGCGCTCAACTCGCCGGTAATCGGCAAGCTTGAGGAGACAAAGCAGGCGCTCGAGAAGCTCAAAGCCGACGAGGAGTCGATAGCCGCGCTCGACGAAAGCGACAACGCCGCGGTCGAGCACAAATACCAGCTTCTCGCCGACCTCAAAGTGCGCAAAATCAACCGCGAAAAGCAGCTCGCGCAATATGAGGAGGAACGCAAGAAAATCGAGCTTACCGAAGACGACCTCGCGCATGTCATCGAGGTGTGGACCGGCATACCCGCCGCAAACGTGACCGAAAACGAGTACAGGCGCATCGACAGGCTCGAGGCGCAGCTGCTGGAGCGCATAATCGGCCAGGACGAGGCGGTCTCGGCAGTTGTACGCGCAATAAAGCGCAGCCGCGCGGGCGTGCAGACCAAGCGCAAGCCGGTATCGTTCATCTTTGCCGGCCCGACGGGCGTCGGCAAGACCGAGCTTGTAAAGACCCTCGCGTCGATACTCTTCGACACGCCCGACGCGCTAATCAGGCTCGACATGTCCGAGTACATGGAAAAGCACACCGTCTCGCGCATACTCGGCTCCCCGCCCGGTTACGTCGGATACGACGACGCGGGCCAGCTCACCGAGAAGATACGCCGTAGGCCGTACTCGGTCATTCTTTTCGACGAGATTGAAAAAGCGCACCCCGATGTGCTAAATATTCTGCTGCAAATACTCGACGACGGGCGGATTACCGACTCGCACGGCAAGACCGTCAACTTTGAGAACACGATTATTGTGATGACCACCAACGCCGGCTCGAACCTCAACCTCAACTCTATCGGGTTCGGCACGGTGGAAAAGCCAAAGCTCGACGCGCAGCGGACCCAAAAGGCGCTCTCGGACTTCCTGCGCCCGGAGTTCCTCAACCGGGTGGACGAGATTATAACCTTCCGCCAGCTCGACGAGGGCGACTTTGTGAAGATTGCGAAGCTCATGCTCGGCGACCTCGCGAAGACGATGAGCGAGCATGGGGTAAGCCTGAGCTACACCGACGCCGCCGCGGAATATATTGCCAAGTCGTCGTTTTCGACCAAATACGGCGCGCGCAACATGCGCAGGTTCATCCAGCGCAACGTCGAGGACGCGATTGCGAACATCATCGTGTCCGACTACGACCGCAAGATTACGGCTATCACGGTCGACAGCGACGGCGCCGAGCTTAAGTTTGACTATAAATAACAAAGCATGCCGGGACGACGGGGGTATTACCCGCCGTCCCGATGCTGCATGAAGCGGCACAAAAAGACATTTGACCGGCTCCGGTAAACTATATGAAACTGCGGTTTTACGACAAAAGCATCCCGCAGCTCTGCGCGATGCTCGCGACCGACCCAAACCTTGGCCTTTCGCGCGAGGAGGCGCTCGCCCGGTCGAAAAAATACGGGCTGAACGCCATATACCCCGTCCCGCGAGGCTCTTTTTTACTGTACCTTCGGCACATGCTGACCGATTTTACGGCGCTGCTCCTTGTATTCACCGCGGCGCTCGCCGCGATTTTCGAGGACACGCCGCAAACGGTAATACTAATCGCAACTTTAGCCGTATACTACGCCGCCTCGATTTTCGCGTATGTCAAAGCCCAGCACGTGCTTGAGAAAAATGGCTCGTACGCGCTGCCGACCGCGAAAGTCATGCGTGGCGGCAAGCTCTACATGATTCGCAGCGAGGAGCTAGTACCGGGCGACATTATCTTCGTCGCGGCGGGCGACATCGTGCCGGCGGACGCGCGGCTTATTGAGTCGGACGGGCTTTATGCGCTTGAGGTAAACCTCACGGGCGCGATAAAAGCCGTCCCGAAAGACGCGAAATTTATCGAATACGGGGAGCTTTCGCCGGGCGAGCAGAAAAACATGCTGTTCGCCTCGACGATACTCACCGCCGGCACCGGGCGCGCCGTCGTCTGCGCGACCGGGCAAAACACCCTCGTCTGCGAGCTGAAGAAAAACCAGCCCGTCGTCTCGCATGAAAAGCTCTCGGTAATGGCGGCACTGAAGAATTTCTGCCGCTTTTGGAGCCTTTGCATGAGCGCGGCGATATTTATAATAACCGGGCTTGACCTTATTTTGGGGTATGGCGACAGGAGCCTTTTTGAGATTTTCATGACCGGGCTTTCGCTCGCCGTAGCATCGATGAGCGAGTTTTACACCGCGTTCGGCTATATCGTCGTCGCGGTGGGCGTGTTCGGCGCGGTTCGTAAATACCGCACCGTCAATGCCGGCGCGCTGATAAAGAACACCGCCAAGCTAGAGACGATAAAGAAAATCACAGCGCTTATCGTCCCTCGTGAGGGCGCGTTCTCAGTCCGCGACACAAAGCTCGAGCGCGTCTGGGCTGCCGGCAAGCTCTACGGTGTTGGCGGCGCGCCAATTGGCCCGGAATGCGCCGATACCGTTAAATTCGCGCTAATCTCCACCGGGCTTTACGGCGCGAGGATACTCGCCATAAACAACCAGCGGTTTGAGAACATCTACACCGCCGAGGAGGAGGCGATAATCCGCGCCGCCGAGAAGCTCTCGCTTTACAACGTTGGGCTCGAGCGCAGCTACCCGATACTCGAGCACATTGCGGCGGGCGCCATGACCCCGGGCGGCAAAAGCGCGTTTGAGACCACGCTCGTTTTTCACGAGGGAAGCTATATCGTCGCGGTGCGCGGCAGCCCCGAAAGCGTAATCTCCCGCTGCCGCTATATAAACGAAGGCGGAAAGCTCACCGTGCTTACGCCCGCGCGCGCCGCCGAGCTGCGAGTAGCCGTATCGCTCGCGTATAAAGAAGCGTACCGCGTCGTCGCAGTCGCGACCCGCAAGACGGTCTACAACAACCTGCGCCGGATTATAAGCTGCCAGACCGACCTGGTGCTTGAGGGGCTGCTCTACTTCCGCGAGCCGCTGCTCCGCGGCGCGGCGCAATCGGTCGCGCGGTGCCAAGCCGCCGGGATTAAGGTTATAATGTTCTGCGACGAGCCGGACGAAAGCAACCGCTACCTCGCCCGCGCGCTCGGCATTATAAAAAGCGACGCAGAGGCTGTAACCTCGGCGCAGCTTGCTGCTATGAAAGAAGGGCTGATACGCGCAAACGTCCCTATTTACAGGCTTTACGAGGGCTTAAACATCGCCCAAAAGCGAATGGTGCTGCGGTTTTTGCGCGACGCGGGCGAGACCGTCGGCGTGCTTGGGCATGAGCTTGACGAGATAATCCTGCTCAAAGAAGCAGACGTCGGCATAGCGCAGAGCGTTACTATATCAGACAAAGCCGGGCGCGGGGGGATAGAGCTACCGCGCCGCAACCTGCCGGTGTTCGGCAAAACCGGCGAGCGCGTCGCCGGCGGCGAGGCGCTGAAGTTCGTATCCGACGTAATCGTCAGCGAAGCCGACAAAAGGGGCGGCGGCGGGTTCAACGCCGTCGTCGACGCCGTCCGCTACGCGAAGGTTATATACCATAACCTATTGCGTATGACCAAATACATGATTATCTCGCAGTTCGCCCGGCTGTTTTTAGTGTTTTACTCGGTGCTGACCGGCGAGCTGATGCTGCTCCCCGCGCAAATTCTCTTCTGCGGGCTTATAGTGGATTTCGCCGCGGTGCTCGTCATAGCCTTCGAGCGCCCTGACGGCTCGATTCTTAAAAAGCGAGAGGACACAGAGCGGCGGCTGCGCCACCCGCTACTATCAAACCCGCAGTCGATAATCTTCGGGCTGTTCTGGGCTGCCGTAACGGTGCTTTTGGTGCGGCTGCTTTCGGAAAACCAAATCATCGCGACCGAAAGCGACCGGCTTGCGCTCGTGTTTTTCAGCTTTATATTTACCCAGCTTGTCGCGCTCGGAGAGTCTATGCGCGAGGAAAGCGTCTTCGCTCCGGGCATAAGGCTCAACGGAATGTTCCTTTTGACGCTTACGGTCATCGCGGCGTTCGTCGCCGGATGCCTGCTCTTCCCCGCTATAGGCGCGCTATTCGGCATAACCGCAGCGCCATCCGGCCCGCTTTGGGGCGGCATCGCTGCTATTGCGGCGATTATGCTCGCCATATTTGAGATTAACCGCGCGCTCTCCGGCAAAAACGGCTGAGGTGTTGCTTGAAATTTCAACTCGGAATTTGTCCGAATTTTTATTTAGCTTTCTTTTTTCGCAACAAAAATTCACAAAACCGTGCTATAATCGACTGTATGAAGATAGGGCTTGACGTCGGTTCGACGACGCTCAAATGCGTCGTGCTCGACAACGATAAAGATAAAAACATCATATATAAATCGTACGAACGCCACTATTCCGCGGTCGCCGAGAAAGTAATCGCACTGCTCGAGCGGCTCGGGCGGGAGCTTGGCGCTGGCGAGGACGAGCGGTTTGACGTTTGCGTGTCCGGCTCGGCGGGCATGGGCTTCGCCGAGCACGTCGGCATCCCGTTCGTGCAGGAGGTATACGCAACGCGGGTCGCGACGCTGCGCCTTGTGCCCGACGCCGACGTGGTCATCGAGCTTGGCGGCGAGGACGCGAAAATCCTGTTTTTAACCGACAAAGACACGGCCGGCAATCCGACAGGCGCGGGCATGGAAGTGCGCATGAACGGCTCGTGCGCGGGCGGCACCGGAGCGTTTATCGACCAGATGGCAACGCTGCTCGGGCTTTCTCCCGACGAGCTAAATGCCGAGGCGGAAAAGCACGAGAAAATCTACACTGTCGCCTCCCGCTGCGGCGTCTTCGCGAAATCGGACATACAGCCGCTCCTAAACCAGGGCGCGCGCATACCGGACGTCGCCGCGAGCATCTTTTACGCGGTAGTAAACCAAACGATAGCGGGCCTCGCGCAGGGCCGCAAAATCGAAGGCAAGGTAGTTTACCTCGGCGGGCCGCTTACCTTCCTGTCCGAGCTTAGAAAAAGCTTCGACAAGGTTCTTGGCATAAGCGGCGTATGCCCAGACGACTCGCTTTACTTTGTCGCGATAGGCGCCGCCGAGCTTGCCTCGGGTGCGTCGGCTCCCGGCAGCGTAGGCATGACGATACCCGAGCTTATTAGTGCAATCAAGGCGCGCAAATCCGTCGAGGCGTATATCCCCGCGCGAAGGCTTTTTAGCTCAAAAGAGGAATACGACGAGTTTGCCGCGCGCCACTCGAAGGCAAAAGTGCCGCGCAACCCCTCGCCCGAAACATACAGCGGCGGGGCGTATCTCGGCGTCGACGCCGGCTCGACCACCGTGAAACTCGCGCTGACCGACGAGAGCGGCGCGCTGCTTTACACCGACTACCGGCCCAACTCCGGCAACCCGGTGGCGCTTGTTTGGGAGTTTCTTTCCGACGTATACGAAAAGTTCCCGAACATACATATAATATCGTCCGCAGTGACCGGCTACGGCGAGGAGATAATCCGCGGCGCTTTCAAGTTCGACTACGGAATCGTCGAGACCGTCGCGCACTTTACCGCGGCAAAACAGTTTTTGCCCGGCGTCGACTTTATCATCGACATCGGCGGGCAGGACATAAAATGCTTCCGAATCAGAAACGGAGCTATCGACAATATCTTCCTTAACGAGGCGTGCTCGTCGGGCTGCGGCTCGTTCCTGCAGTCTTTCGCTGGCGCGCTGGGCTACTCGGTGGAGGATTTCGCCCGGCTCGGGCTTTTCGCCGACCGCCCGGTCGACCTCGGCTCGCGCTGCACGGTGTTCATGAACTCGTCGGTCAAGCAGTCGCAAAAGGACGGCGCCTCGATTGAAAACATCTCGGCGGGGCTTTCGATTTCTGTCGTTAAAAATGCGCTTTACAAAGTTATCCGCGTTTCGGCGGCAACTATCGACGAGGCGATGGGCAAAAACATCGTCGTGCAGGGCGGCACGTTTTACAACGACGCGGTGCTGCGCGCTTTCGAGCAGGAGATAGGAAGAGACGTCGTGCGGCCCGACATATCGGGCCTCATGGGCGCGTACGGCGCAGCGCTGTACGCAAAAAGCAAGTCGAAACCCACAGACCGCTCGGAGATTATCACCGCCGAAGAGCTGAAAATTTTCACGCACGAGGTCCGCGCGGTGACATGCGGGCTTTGCGGCAACAACTGCCGGCTGACAGTCAACACCTTCGGCGGCAGCGAGCGCACGCGAGGCAAATTCATCGGCGGCAACCGCTGCGACCGCCCGGTCGCGGGCGCACAGCATACCGAGGAAGAAAAGCGAGACGACATGTACGAGTATAAGCTCGGGCTGCTGCTAGAGTATGCGGAGAAAAAGCCGCAGGCTCCCGCGCGCCGCGGCAGGATTGGCATACCTTTTGGCCTCAACATGTACGAGCTTTTGCCGTTTTGGCACACTATTTTGACAAAGCTCGGGTTTGAGGTCGTGGTCTCGCCGCCGTCGAGCAGGAACATTTACCTTATCGGGCAGCTCACGATACCGTCCGACACCGTATGCTTCCCCGCGAAGCTCATGCACGGGCACATCGAGTGGCTGCTCTCGCAGGGCGTGGACACAATTTTTTACCCATGCCTTACCTATAACGTCGACGAGGGGCTGGGCGACAACCATTACAACTGCCCCGTCGTGGCGTACTACCCTGAGGTAATCGGCGCGAATGTGCCAGATTTGCGAGGCAAGACGTTTATCAGCGAGTATTTCGGCATCCACCGCCCGCGCGATTTCGAGAAGAAGTTCGCCGCGGCGATGCGCAAGTACTTCCCCGACATCACCGACGCCGAGGCGCGCGACGCGGTGCGCGCCGGCTACGCCGAGTATAAGGCGCATATGAAACGCATCCGCGAGTACGGCAAAAACCTCATCGATTCGGCGAGAAAGCGCGGCAAGCGCATTATTATCCTTGCCGGCAGGCCGTACCACGTCGACCCGGAGATAAACCACGGCATCGACCGGCTCGTCACATCGCTCGGCGCCGTCGTGGTGACCGAGGACGCCGTAAGCTGGATGGTGCCGAAGTTCAAGGTTGGCGTGCTCAACCAATGGACGTACCACTCGCGGCTGTACGCTGCGGCGAAGTTCGCGACCGAGCACCCCGACGTCGACCTCGTGCAGCTCGTGTCCTTCGGCTGCGGCGTCGACGCGATTACCACAGACGAGGTGCGCGCTATACTCGAGCGCGCCGGCAAAATATACACGCAGATAAAAATCGACGAGATAACTAATCTCGGAGCCGTGAAAATCAGGCTGCGCAGCCTTTTCGCCGCGCTTGACTAAACCGGCGATGCGAAGTTTTCTTATCCAAACCGGCTGGTAAAAAGACCATGAAGAAAAAAGCAGTCATAAACTCGCGCGAAGTTACGCTGAACAAATACGGCAACGTCGACTTTACGCCCCAGATGAAAAAGACCCACACGATTCTCATCCCCAACATGGCGCCGATACATTTCACCCTGCTGAAAAACGTGTTTGTCAGCTACGGCTACAAGGTAGAGCTTCTTACAAACTCAAGCAGGGCGGTAGTCGACGAAGGCTTAAAGTATGTACATAACGACACATGCTACCCCGCGCTGCTCGTCATCGGGCAGATGATAGACGCGCTCGGCAGCGGGAAATACGACCCCGAGCGCACCGCGCTGATGATAACGCAGACGGGCGGCGGCTGCCGCGCGTCAAACTACATACACCTGCTCCGCAAAGCGCTCGTCAAGGCGGGATACGGCTATGTGCCGGTGATTTCGCTCAACCTCTCGGGGCTTGAGGGCTGCAGCGGCTTCCACCTCACGCTGCCGATGATAAGAAAGCTCGTCGCCGGCGTCGTCTACGGCGACATGATGATGCTGCTCCGCAACCAGGTCTTGCCCTATGAGGTAAACGCCGGCGAGACAGACGCCGCTGTAGAGCGGCTGGTCGCCGAGCTTTCGGCGGAGCTTGCCAAAAACCGCGGGTATAGGCTCGGCGAGTTTGCGCCGAACCTCGAGAGGATTGCCGCGGAATTTGCGAAAATCCCTGTGCGGCACAGGGACATAACGCGCGTCGGCGTCGTCGGCGAGATATACGTCAAATACTCAAGCCTTGGCAACAACAACCTTGAGGATTTTTTGCGCAGCCAAGACTGCGAAGTCATGGTGCCGGGGCTCTTGAGCTTCCTACTTTTCAAAGTCGACAACCGGCTTGAGGATATAAAGCTCTACGGCGGCAGCAAAATTAAATACGCGGTGGTTTTAGCGCTTTATAAGTACCTGACGAAAATGGAGCGGGTGATGCTCGACACGCTCGAAAAGTTCCCGCAGTTTAAGCTGCCCGCCTCGTACGAGCATAAAAAGAGCCTTGTTTCCGGCGTCATAGGCTACGGCAGCAAGATGGGCGAAGGGTGGCTTCTCACCGCCGAGATGCTAGAGCTTGTCGAGGCGGGCTACCCCAACATCGTCTGCACGCAGCCGTTCGGGTGCCTGCCGAACCATATCGTCGGTAAAGGCATGGTGCGGAAAATCCGCCAAATCGACCCGCGCGCGAACATAGTGCCGATAGATTACGACCCCGGCGCGACGCGCGTCAACCAAGAAAACCGAATAAAGCTGATGCTTGCCGTCGCGCGAGAGCAGGAGCGCTCTCAGGGCGCCGAGCCTTCCCCCGCGCGCGAAGCCGAAAGCGAGCTGCGCACCGCGATTCCGGGCGCGCCCGCGGCAAGCGTCGCACAGTCCGCAGTATAAAACCGCCGCCGGCTAAAAGCTTGGCGGCGGCTCTGTTTTAGACCAAAACGGCGCATTTTTTCAAATATGTTTGCTACGGCTTAATAAATTCCGTATTTACAAAACAATTCTTGTAGAATATAATATAAGAATGAGGTATTTTATGCTAGAATGTAACCGGAGGTGGCGGCAGTGCCGATTCTCGACTACTATTACCGCAAACTGCTTGGAATTTATGACTCTATAATAGCTGAACTCGACTCCATCCGCGAGCGCGACCCCGCCGCAAAGAGCAACGCGGAGGTGGCGTTGCTCTACTCCGGGTTCCACGCGGTGCTTGCGTACCGCGTCGCACACGCGCTGCATGTGCGCGGGCACACCTTCGCCGCGCGCGCAATCAGCCAGACAGCAAGGTTTTTTACGGGCATTGAGATTCATCCCGGCGCCGTCATCGGGCGAGGGCTGTTTATAGACCACGGCAGCGGCGTCGTCATCGGCGAGACAACGATTATCGGCGACAACTGCACGATTTACCAGGGCGCGACGCTCGGCGGCACCGGAAAGGATACCGGCAAGCGCCACCCCACGCTCGGCAACAACGTGATGGTCGGCGCCGGCGCGAAGATACTCGGGCCGATTACGATTGGCGACAACTCGAAAATTGCCGCCGGCGCGGTCGTGCTTATGGACATACCGCCGAACTCCACCGCGGTCGGAATCCCGGCGCGCGTCGTCCGGCGCGACAACGTCCGCGTTGCGCACGCCGACCTCGACCAGGTGCATATCCCCGACCCGATTTCTCAGGAAATCTGCGCGATACGCAAAAGAATCGACCAACTTGAAGAAAAGCTCATGCGCCTTATCGATGAGGCAGACAAAAAATAAAACCCGCGCGTCACGTTCGTGCACGAGCGTTACCATATAAATATAAAGTAAAACTAAAAGTAAAGTAAAACTAAAACATAATCAAAGGTGCTTATATAAAGCACTATATCTTAACCCGGTTATTATATTATATTATTTTATATAGCGAGAGAACGAGCAAATTTTTAGGATATCAAGCAAGGTATATCATGAAACTTTACAACACGCTCACACGCACAAAAGAGGAGTTCGCCCCGCTGGAAGGCAACACCGCGCGCATTTATACCTGCGGCCCGACGGTGTATAACTACGCCCATATAGGCAACCTGCGCACATATATCTTTATGGATATCCTCCGCAGGTCGCTTGCCCTGCATGGGTTCGGGCTTTACCACGTCATGAACATCACCGACGTCGGCCACCTGGTCTCAGACGCCGACGAGGGCGAGGACAAAATCGTCAAAGCTGCGCGCGAGCAAAAGAAGTCACCTTGGGAGATCGCCGAGTATTACACAAAGGCTTTCATGCGCGACATCGAGAGGCTTAACATCGGCAAGCCCGAGGTCATCGCCCGCGCGACCGAGCATATCGACGACATGATTGACTTTGTTAAAAAGCTCGTTGAGCGCGGCAGGGCTTACGAGACTTCCGACGGCATCTACTACGACATCAGCAAGTTCCCCGAGTACGGTATGCTGTCTGGAATAAAGCTCGAGGAACAGCAGGCTGGCGCGCGGGTCGAGGTGAACCCCGAAAAGCGGCATCCCGCCGACTTTACGGTATGGATTAAAGCGCCGAAAGAACACATAATGCAGTGGCCGTCGCCCTGGGGCATGGGCTATCCGGGCTGGCACATCGAGTGCTCGGCGATGGGGTATAAATACCTCGGCGAGTATTTTGACATCCATACCGGCGGCGTCGACCATATACCGATTCATCACGAAAACGAAATAGCGCAGACTTGCGGCGTCTTTGGCCATCCCGCCGCGAAATTCTGGATGCACGGCGAGTTCATGCTCGTCGACGGCGGGAAGATGTCAAAATCGCTCGGCAACGTATACACCCTCGACGAGCTAGCCGAGCGCGGGTACGAGCCGCTCGACTTCCGCTATTTCTGCCTCAACGCGCATTACCGCCAAAAGCTCAACTTCACCTTCTCGGGCCTTGACTCCGCGAAAAAATCGCTCGCAAACCTGCGCGGCGCGCTCGCATCGCATAAGGGCGGCGGCGCGAAGGTTGATACAGAAAGCTATATCCGCGAGTTTTACGACGCGGTCGGCGACGACCTCAACATCCCGCGCGCGCTCGGCGTGCTGTGGAACATGGTGCGCAGCGAGCCGAAGAGCGACGACGTCTACAATGCCGCGCTAAAGATGGATAAGGTGTTCGGGCTTAGCCTCGACGAGCTACCCGAAGAGAAGCCAGCCGACGATTTTACTCCCGAGGAGAGGGCGGAAATCGAGGCAATGGTCGCCGCGCGCGCCGAGGCTAAGAAAGCGAAAAACTACGCCGAGGCCGACCGCATCCGCGCCGAGCTTGCCTCGCGCGGCATAGTGCTTATCGACACCAAAGAAGGCACAATCTACCGGCGGGCATAAAGCCGTATGCGCGGCGGGCAAAAAATTCTGGGAATATGACGGTATGCCAAAAAAACTTATGCGATCCGCTTCGGCGCTGGTGCTTTTCGCACTTTTGCTTTCGGCTGCAGTGCTGCCGGGGTGCGGAATCATAATCATACGCGACGGCTCCGAAACCACCGCTTCGGATAACCTTTCGGAGAGCGCCGGCACTACCGCCGGCACAGCGGCGGCAGATACAACAAAGCCATACGCCGCCATAACGACCGCCGACGCGAAAGAAAAGGCAAAGTCTGCGCTTGATAAAGTATTTATCCGCGATTTTGGCGGGATAAGCATATTCATAGCGTCGACATCGCCCGAGAATTTCGCGCCGTCGGAGGTTATAAACGACGTCACCGAGGCGCGCTACTTCCGCCAAAAGCTGGTTGAGGACAAGCTTAACACCACCATACTCACGATAGGCGGCACGCCGGACCAGATTTTCGAAGACCTGCGCGCAGCTGAAAAAGCCGGCACATATTACGCCGACATCATCGCAGTCCCGATGCGCGACCTTGGCAGGTTTGTCGCCGCGGGGCTGCTGCTGCGGGTCAACTCCCTGCCCTTTTTAGACCTCGGCGCCGACTGGTTCAACCAAGAATGCATGGCGCAGGTGACCGCCGGCTACAGGTCTGCGTACACCGTGGTCGGCGACGCGAACCTCGAGCCGGGCAAGCTCTACTCGGCGCTTTTCAACAAAGAGCTTGCCGCCGCCGCGGGCGAGGGGGACCTTTACCGGCTCGCTTATTCCGGCGGCTGGACATGGGAGCGCATGCTCGCCGCCGCCCGAGCCGCCGCAAGCTCCGCCGACGGCACATACGGCGTCGCGTCGGCGGCGGACCCGAGGACGCTTGTTTCGGCGCTCTACGCCGCGTCGGGCGAAAAGCTGTTTTCGCCCGGTTCCGACGGCGCGCTTTCCGCCGCGTTCGGCACCGAGCGCGCGGGCGCCGTGGTGGAGAAAATAAAGGAATTTTTCGCGCCCGACGTGATGCTGCTCGGCAGCGTCGAACATATCCCAGTATCGGACGCCCCCATCGCCTTTTATGAAGGCGGCGCCGCTTTCCTCGTCGCCCCGCTTGAGACGCTTGAGTGGTTTAAAAACATGAAGAAAAACTGGGGCGTTCTGCCGCTGCCCAAATTCGACGAGGCGCAAAGCAAATACTACTCTTATGTCGACGGCAGCGCGCTGTCGTTTTCCACCCCCGCGGGCAACGAGAACATCGAGGCGGCGGGCGTGTTTATGTCGGCGTTTTTCGCAGCTTCTGGCGACACAATCGCCGACGCGTTTTACACGCACCTGATAAAATACGTCATCCGCGAAAGCGACAGCTTGAATATGATAGACTTAATCCGCGGCGGGGCGTCGCTCGGGTTTGAGGACGCCTTCGCGTCGGGCTACCAAATCGTCGAGCAGGGCGCGCTCGGCTCGCTTTATAACGCCGTGCGCGGGCGGGCGTCGCTCGGATACTACTTTAATAACTACTCCTACCAACTCGACTCGCTTATAAGAAAGTTCATATAACGGCAGATGTAAAATTTATGTGAACTATCTAAGCGTTGTTTACAAGCGGCAAAAAAACTGTTATAATATGATTTGACGTGCCTGTGGCACATTGGTTATGCAAAAGCGCGTGCCCGGTTTACGGATAAAACGGAGCGCGCGGGATGTTCCCGCGCAAGCTCGCTTCACCCGCCGTATACTGCGTGCGCCGCTTAATATATAAAGAAAGGTGAATGCTATGCAGAAAGAAGAAAAAGCAAGAATCATCGCCGAGTACGGGCTTCACGAGCACGACACCGGCTCGCCCGAAGTCCAGATAGCGATCCTGACCGCTCGGATCAACAAACTCACCGAGCACCTGAAAGCCAATAAAAAAGACCACCATTCGCGGCGCGGGCTGCTTAAAATGGTCGGCCACCGCAGGAACCTGCTCAACTATCTGATGAAAAAGGACATAGAACGCTATCGCGCGCTCATCGAAAAGCTGAACATCAGACGGTAAATGCCGGTTCAGGCTTGCGGAATCATCGAACCGGACCGAAAGCTCGGCTCCGGTTCGACTTGTTATGGAATAAACTTTTATGAATATATAGTAAAAAAGCAGCGAATTATAAGTTAAAAAGAGAGAGCGGCATAGTAATGCCCTATGCCTGAAGGAGAAGGAATGTTTGAAAGTTATCGTGAATTCCACTACACGCTTGCAGGGCGCCCGCTCATAATCGAGACGGGCAAAATGGCAGGACTGGCTAACGGCTCGTGCCTTGTGCGCTACGGCGACACCGTTATCCTCGCCACCGCTACGGCAAGCGAGAAGCCGCGCGATGGTGTCGATTTTCTGCCCCTTTCGGTCGACTTTGACGAACGCCAATACGCGGCGGGCAAAATCCCGGGCGGGTACTTCCGCCGCGAAGGTAGGCCGACTGAAAAAGCCATAATCACATCGAGGCTCATCGACCGCCCGCTGCGCCCGCTTTTCCCCAAAGACCTGCGCAACGACGTCGCGATTAACCTGCTGGTTCTTAGCGTCGACCTCGACAACTCGCCTGAAATCGCCGCGATGCTCGGCGCGTCGGTGGCGCTTTCAATCTCCGACATCCCGTGGAACGGCCCGATAGCCGGCGTGTTCGTCGGCCTTGTCGACGGCGAGTATGTTCTCAACCCAACGGCTGCGCAGCGCGAGAGAAGCAGGCTCGAGCTGACCGTCGCGGGCACGAAAGAGAAAGTCATAATGATTGAAGCGGGCGCCAAAGAAGTCTCAAACGAGGAAATGTATAACGCGATAATGTTCGCGCAGGAGGAGAATAAGAAGCTCTGCGAGTTTATCGCGAACATCCAGGCAGAAATCGGCAAGCCCAAGTTTGAGTACACGCCCGAAGAGATTAACCAGGAGCTCTACGAGAAAATCAAAGAGTTCTGCATCGAGGACGTCAAAGCCGCGCTCGACACCGACGACAAGAACGTCCGCGACGAAGCGATGCAAGCCCTCACCGAGAAGGTCTACGCGCAGTTTGACGAAGAGTATCCCGACAGCCACGCGATGATGGACCTCATCCTTTACTACCTCCAGAAAGCCGTCGTCCGCGAGTGGCTGCTTGAGGGCAAGCGCGTGGACGGCAGGGCGCTCGACGAAATCCGCCCGATGGCCGCAGAGGTTGGGCTGCTCCCGCGCGTGCATGGCAGCGCGATGTTCACGCGTGGACAGACGCAGGTCATCACCGCAGCGACGCTCGGTTCGCTAGCCGAGGCGCAGGAGCTCGACGGGCTAGACGAAGAGGAAACAAAGCGCTATATGCACCACTACAACATGCCGGGCTTCGCTACCGGCGAAGCGAGGCCAAGCCGCAGCCCCGGCCGCCGCGAGGTCGGTCACGGCGCGCTTGCAGAGCGTGCGCTTGTTCCCGTGCTCCCCTCGCTTGAGGAGTTCCCGTACGCTATCCGCTGCGTGTCGGAGGTCATCTCCTCCAACGGTTCGACTTCGCAGGCGTCGGTATGCGCTTCCACGCTCGCTCTGATGGACGCGGGCGTTCCGATTAAAGCGCCGGTCGCCGGCATCTCCTGCGGGCTTATCTCCGAGGGCGATAGGTGGATGACGCTTGTCGACATCCAAGGCGTCGAGGACTTCTTCGGCGATATGGACTTCAAGGTCGCGGGCACGCATAAAGGCATCACCGCGATTCAGATGGACCTGAAAATCGACGGCTTGACGCCCGAAATCATCTGGGACGCGCTTGAGAAGACCAAGAAAGCGCGCGAGTATATAATCGACGAGATAATGCTCAAGGCGCTCGCCGCGCCGAGGCCCGAGGTATCGAAGTACGCGCCCAAGATGATCTCCATGAAGATTGACCCCGAAAAGATCGGCGACGTTATCGGGCCCAAGGGCAAGATCATCCAGAAGATCCAAAACGAAACCAACTCGAAGATCGACATCGAGGAAGACGGCTCGGTATTCATCGCCGCGGTCAATCCCGAATCCGGCGAGAAAGCCAAGCGCATGATCGAGGAGATCATCTTCGAGCCCGAAGTCGGTTCAATCTACACTGGCAAAGTCACGAGGATTATCCCGATAGGCGCGTTCGTGGAGTTTGCGCCCGGCAAAGAAGGCATGGTGCACATCTCCAACCTCGACAGGCGCCGCGTGAGGAAAGTCGAAGACATCTGCAAAGTCGGCGACATCATCACCGTCAAGTATATCGGGGTCGACGAAAAAGGGCGCATGAACCTTTCCCGCAAAGACGCGCTGCCTCCCGAACCCGAGGCGCCGGCACAGGCGAAAGTACCTGCAAGCGCAAGCCAGAAATCATACCGCCCGCGCCGCCCGTTCCGCAAACCGCGCGGCCCGAGTCACGAGTAAAATTAGCCAGCCATGTGAGCCAAGGCTCACGAAATAATAACGATACGGTATAAAGATACCGGCACACGGAAAAAACGTGTACCGGTTTTTTTAATGCAAAACGCCGCTCTCCCGGCGTGCCGGGGGCGGCGTAAATTTATTCAACAAAGCTGATTTTTGTGTAGTCCGGCTCGTGCGGCGGCTTTGTGGTCTTGGCGTATCCGAGCAGCACCGCACAGCCGAACTTATACCCCTCCGGGAACCCGAGCAGCCGCTCGTAACGCTCGCCCTCCGGCCCGGAGAATATGAGCCCGGCGAGCCCGCATATGACGTTCGCAATCCCAAGCGAGGTCGCGGCGAGCGCGATTGTCTGGCACACAATGCCGCAGTCGATATGCGAGATGCCGCCCCTCGCGTCGCAGGCGATGACTATCATGCAAGGCGCGCCGTAAAACAGCCTTCCCCCGCGCTCCATAATGCGGTTGTAGTGGGTTTTGTCCTCCATTTCGGCGAGCCTTTTCATTCCCTCAGCTTCCATCTCGGCAATGAGCTTTGGGTTTTTCACCACGATAATGTGCCACGGCTGCCGGTTCACCGCCGAGGGGGACTTCACCGCCGCCTCCGCGACGGCGCGCAGGTCGGCTTCTGAAGGCATCTCGGGCAAATAGTCGCGGCAGGAATAACGCTCCGAAATCACTCTCAGCGTTTCGTTCATTTTCCTGTACCTTCCCTTTCCTTTTCTTTAAACGGCAGGATTGTATACGCAAGCCTAATCAGCGGCTAATGACAATCTCTTTTAACACTCCCTCGACTATCGCCTCAAGCTCCGCGCGCTTTTTCAACACATCCGACACAAGCTTGAGCTGTGTGCGCGTCCGGTCGAGGTTATGGCTGTCGTAGAGCACCTTGAAATACTTGTCACCGTTTAAGTAGTCGGTCAAAAACCTCATGCCTAGCTCGAGCGCTATGACCGCGACCGAGACCGGCATCGCTTTTGCCTCATCTGCGGTAAGCTCGCCGCCGATGCCGCGGATAAACCCGCTTGTGAATTCTTCGAAAAGTTCGGTCCTTATGTAAACTTGCGAGAGGTCCTTTTCGTCCTCCGCAGCGTTCGAGGCGCCGTACCTGATGGCGTCGCCGTAGTCGAATAGTAGCGACCCCGGCATGACGGTGTCAAGGTCGATGACGCACACCGCTTCGTCGGTGTCGGCGTCCATCATGATGTTGTTGAGCTTGGTATCGTTGTGCGTCACGCGCATCGGGAATTTCCCGGTCGCTATGCCTTCCGTTATTATCGGGCAAAGCCACTTGTGCTCCTCGATAAACTCGATTTCAGGTTTTACCTCGGCGGCGCGGCCATACTCATCAGCCTCAAGCGCGGCTCTATAAGCTTCGTACCTCAGCGGGGTGTTGTGAAAGTTTGGAATCGTTTCGTGGAGCTTTGTCGCGTCGAAATCGGCAAGCAGGCGCTGGAACTCCCCGAACGCATAGCCGGCGTTGTAAAACTGCCCGGGGCGCTCGATTTTGTCGTGCGCCACCGCGTTCGGTATCGCCGCGTACACGCGCCAGTAGCCGCCGTCATCGCTTATCGCCGAGTACCCGCCCGTTTTTGCGGGGATGAGCGTCAGCGCCTCGCGTGCCGGGTCGCCGCCGCGCTCGATAATCTTTTTGCGCAGAAACTCGGTGACGTTTACTATATTCTCCATCACCGCGTCCGGGTTACGGAACACGCTTTCGTTTACCCGCTGGAGGATGTATTTTTTGCCAGACGAGGTGTCGACCACGAAGGTTTTGTTGATGTTTCCGCTCTTGCATTCGGCAACCGAAACCGGCTCGCCCTCAAGCTCGAACATGCCGAGCAATTTCGCAAAATACGGGAAATCCATAATAAACTCGCCTCTCAAATATCGTTATTTATAATAGTCTACTCCCGCCTTGAATATCGGCTGATATTTATTACCCGGCACGTTTTTTGCGATATTATCGCCGTAGCGCTCGCTGTGCCCCATTTTGCCGAATATGCGGCCGTCCGGGCTGAATATGCCTTCAATCGCAAGGTCGGAGCCATTGGGGTTATGGCGCGTCTGCATCGAAGGGGCGCCGTTCTCGTCGACGTATTGCGTCGCCACCTGCCCGTTTCTTATAAGCTCCTGGAGCACGGCTGCCGGCGCCGTAAACCTTCCTTCGCCGTGCGAAATCGGTATCGCATACAGCTCGCCCGGCTCGCAGTAGCGCATCCACGGCGACTTAACGCTTGAGACCCTTGTCGTTACCATCATCGACTGGTGGCGGCCGATAAGGTTATAAGTCAGTGTCGGGCTATCGGGGGTAAGCGCGGGCAGTATCCTGCCGCCGGGCAGAAGCCCACACTTTATTAGCGCCTGGAAACCGTTGCAGATGCCCAAAACCAGCCCGAGCCGCTCGTCTAGCAGCCTTGTCACCGCTTCGCATATAACGGGGCTGCGCAATACGGCGGTTATGAACTTCGCGCTGCCGTCCGGCTCGTCTCCGCCCGAAAAGCCGCCGGGCAGCATGAGTATCTGGGCCTCGTCTATCGCTTTTGCAAGCTCGCGCAGCGACTCCTCAAGCGCTTGCGGCGTGAGGTTGCGGAGCACGCAAATGACCGGCACGCCGCCCGCCTCCTCGAAGGCGCGCGCGCTGTCGTACTCGCAGTTTGTGCCCGGGAACACCGGTATCACCACGCGCGGGCGCGCGAATTTCGCGGGCGGTGCTACCTTATGGCGCTCGGTGCAGGTTATCGCGGGAGGCGCTTTTTTAATAAGCTCCGGCTCGCGCTTCGGCTTCGTCGGGAATACCCTCTCAAGCGGCGCGCCCCATGCCTCGGCTAGCCGCGTAAGCGGGATTTCTTCCCCGCGACAATATATGAAGCTCTCGGCGGCGGTGTGACCTAAAAGCACTCCCATTTTGGGCTTTTTGTTGCTCGCGACGATGAGTGCGCCCGGCCGCTTTTTGGCGAGTGCCCCCGCGTCCATATCCGCCTCGAACCTAAAGCCAATCATATTGCCAAAACACATTTTCGCGACCGCCTCGGCGACGCCGCCGAAGCCGACCGCATACATCGCCTCAGCCGCGCCGGACTCGGCTAGCCGGTATGCTTCGTCGAAAACTTCGGCGACCGAGCGCTCCGTGGGGAGCACATCTTCGCCAAGCTCCGGCTCAAGCAGGTACACCGGCACGCCCGGGCGCTTAAACTCGGGCGTTATGAGCTTTGAGGCTTTGTGCGGAGCAACCGCGAACGACACGAGCGTCGGCGGCACGTCCATGCGCGGCATACCGGGTGCCTCGAAGGTGCCGCTCATGCTGTCTTTGCCGCCAATCGCGGCGACGCCAAGCCCGATTTGCGCCCTATACGCCCCGAGCAGCGCCGAGGCGGGCACGCCCCAGCCTTCGGGGTCGGCGCCCATGCGGCGGAAATACTCCTGGAACGACAGCCTCGCGCGCCGCCACGGCACGCCCGCCGCGGCGAGCCTCGCGAGCGACTCCACGACGGCGCAGTACGCCCCGTGGTAGGGCGATTTTTCGGATATATACGGGTCAAAGCCGAACGACATCACCGACGCGGTGTCGGTCTTGCCGCCCGGCACCGGTAACTTCGCCGCCATGTACTGGGTAGGCGTTAGCTGGTATTTGCCGCCGAACGGCATTACGACCGTCGCCGCGCCGATTGTCGAGTCAAACCGCTCGACAAGCCCCTTCTGCGAGCAGACGTTGAGGTCGGATAGCACGGCTTCAAACGCCTCGGCGGCGCCCTTTTCCGCTTTTACGCCTTCGTATATGCCCTCTATCCCGGCGCGCTTGATTTTGGCGTCCGCAAACTTCGGCGCGCCGTTTGAGCTGAGAAATTCACGCGACAGCGACACAATCACTTTGCCGCGCCAGCGCATCACCATACGAGGCTCTGCGGTAACTTTCGCAACTACCGTCGCCTCAAGGTTTTCTCGCGCGGCAAGCTCGCAGAAGCGCTCCGCGTCTTCTGCGGCGACAACGACCGCCATGCGCTCCTGCGACTCCGATATCGCAAGCTCGGTGCCGTCGAGCCCTTCGTATTTTTTCGGCACTTTGTCAAGGTCAATCTCAAGCCCGTCGGCAAGCTCGCCTATCGCGACCGACACGCCGCCCGCGCCGAAATCGTTGCAGCGGACGATGAGGCGCGCTGCCTCGGGGTTACGGAAGAGCCTTTGCAGCTTACGCTCTTCGGGCGGGTTGCCTTTTTGCACTTCGGCGCCGCAGGTGGCGAGCGACTCGGCGGTATGCGCTTTCGAGCTGCCGGTTGCGCCGCCGCAGCCGTCGCGCCCCGTTCTGCCGCCGAGGAGTATCACCACGTCGCCGGGCGCAGGCCTGCGCCGCACGACGTTTTCCGCCGGCGCCGCGCCCACGACTGCGCCAATCTCCATGCGCTTTGCGACGTAGCGCGGGTGGTAAATCTCCACCACAAGCCCGGTGGCAAGCCCGACCTGGTAGCCGTACGACGAGTCTCCCTGCGCCGCGCCGACGGTCAGCTTCGCCTGCGGCAGCTTGCCCGGTATCGTCTCAGAGACCGGCGTGCGCGGGTCGCCCGCTCCGGTCACGCGCATCGCTTGGAAGACGTACGCGCGGCCCGAAAGCGGGTCGCGTATCGCGCCGCCGAGGCAGGTAGCCGCGCCGCCGAAAGGCTCAATCTCGGTCGGGTGGTTGTGCGTCTCGTTTTTGAACATGAGGAGCCAGTCCTGCTCTTCTCCGTCGACGTCGACTTTGACTTTTATAGAGCAGGCGTTGACTTCGTCTGACTCGTCGAGATTATCGAGCAGCCCCGACTTTTTCAGCACTTTCGCCGCTATCGTGCCGATGTCCATCAGCGACACCGGCTTTTTCTTCGGCGAGCCGGAATATACCTCTTCCCTTCTCCTAAAGTAATCCTCCAGCGTCGCCTTGACGTAGGCGTCCTCCACCTCGATGTTTTTAAGCTCGGTCAGGAAAGTCGTGTGCCGGCAGTGGTCGGACCAATAGGTGTCGATGACTCGCAGCTCGGTCATCGTCGGGTCGCGGCCTTCCGACTCAAAATACGCCTGGCAGAACTGCACGTCCGCCGCGTCCATCGCAAGCCCGTATTTTTTGACTATCTCCTCTGGGTCGGCGGTGCGGAACCCCTCGAGCACAGCAATGTCAGCCGGCTCCTCGTATGGGATGCTGAGGGTCTCGGGCAGCTCGAGCGAGGCTTCCCGGCACTCTACGGGGTTTATGATGTAAGACTTTATGCGCTCACGCTGCTCTGCCGGCAGGTTTCCGCCAAAAATATAGACACGCGCGGTGCGCACTACCGGGCGCTCGCCACGCGTCAAAAGCTGCACGCACTGCGCGCAGGAATCGGCTCTTTGGTCAAATTGGCCGGGGAGGTACTCGACCGCAAGGACAAAGTCGCCCTCTCCGGCATAAAAGGTTTCGGAAACCACGTCCGTCTGAGGCTCGGAAAAGACCGTCGGGCACGCGGCGAGGAAAACCTCGCGCGAGACGCCCTCGACGTCGTAGCGGTTTAAGATACGGACATAGCTCAGCCCGTCGATTAACAGGTTTTCGCGCAGGTCGCGAAGAAGCGCCTGCGCCTCCGTATCAAACCCTTCTCTACGCTCCACATATATCCTATAGACCATCTTTGACTACTCCGTTTAGTCGATTATATGCCAAGGCCGCTAAAAAACCGCATGGGGTAAACATGCGGCAGAAGCCGTATCAAACAAGCTCGCAAACGAGGTGCTTTTCGCCGGCGAAAACCGGGCGTGCAAGCCTAATCTCCCCGCGCAGCTTCTCGGCGTCCGCATCGCCGGCTTTTACCGCCGCCTCCATAAAGTCGCGCGTGTGCCCGGTAATATGCTCGCCCGAGCGCTGCTCGAAAAGTATCTCAACCGGCTCACCCGTCTCGACCGCGCGGCGGTGGTGAAGGAGCCTAAGCTCCTCGTCAAGCTCGAGCAGCCGCTTTGAGCGCTCGGCTCGCACCTTAGGCGGCAGCTCGGGTAGGCTTGCTGCGTCGGTGCCCGGCCGCGGCGAGTAGGTGAAAACATGCATATGGTAAAACTCCGCCCGGCGCGCAAACTCGACGGTTTCCTTAAACTCCTCGTCGGTCTCGCCCGGGAAGCAGGTGAGGATGTCCGCCGTGAATTTCACGCCCGGCACCGCCTGCCGCAAGTACTCGATGTTCCTCATCGCCTGCTCTGCGTTATACTTCCTTCGCATCGCGGCGAGCACGCGGCTTGAGCCGCTCTGCAGCGAGAGGTGATAGTGCGGCATGAGCTTTTTTATCCCGGCGAGCCTGTCCACGACCGCGGGCTTTAGGAACGCGGGGTCGAGCGAGCTTAGCCGGATGCGCTCGATGCCTTCTATTTCGGCTATCCGGGCGATGAGCCCCGGCAAATCGTGCTCGTAAGCCGCGGTCTCGATGCCGGTTAAAACTATCTCCCGGCAGCCGGAGGCGGCTATCGCCTTTGCTTCCTCTACGATTTCGCCCTGCGGGCGGGAGGTCACCCTGCCGCGCAGCTTGGGGATTATGCAGTACGAGCAGTTGCCGTCGCAGCCGTCCTGGATTTTGATAAACGCCCGCGTGCGCCCGAATCCCTCTATCCGCATCGGCTCGGGCGTAAGGCTGTCGGCGGGCGCAACGTCGATTATCGGTTCAGCCGGCACCGCACCTTCACGCCTTTTTTCGGCAAGCTCTGCCGCGCGTTCGGCGGCTTCGAGCTTTTTTCTGCTGCCGGCGACAATATCCGCGCCGGACCCGGTCAGAACCTCCGGCTCAAGCTGGCCGTCGCAGCCGACCGCGGCGATAACGGCGCGCGGGTTTATCCTGCGCAGCCGGCGGAGGAGTTTTCTCGATTTTGCCGAGCTTTCCGCCGTGACTGCGCAGGTGTTGACGATATAGATATCGCAAACGGCGCCGAGCGACTCCGCGGCGGTCGCATCAATCCCGCGGGAGCGCAAATGCGCCGCGATTGCTTCGCTTTCGTATTGGTTTACGCGGCATCCAAGCGTGTAAATCGCCGCTGTTAGCTTAGTTGTCATACAAATGTTATTATAGCATTTTTTCTTTACGGTGTAAATGCCTATTATGTTAATTTAACTAAAGGCACAGCCCCTTGTCTATCCCGCGCGGGTTTTGGGCATACTATACGGGTGTAAGTAAATTTTGCCGGGAAAAAAGCATTTTTCCCGTTTTTCACCCGCCTCGCCGGCGCGTAAAAACAAGGCAAAACAGCCGATTTTCCGGCGGCGGGCGCCTAGCCTAAAATAGAAAATATATTTACAAATCATAACTGTTTATGTTATAATTGATACGGGAAATTACTTACGCCGCAGCGAAAGGAGGCCGACAGCTATGCGCAAAAAATTAAAAGAGCTAATAACGAGCACAACTTTCGTGCGCGGCGCAGTCAACGCTGCGCTCGCTTTGGCTTTTATGGCGCTGTATGGCTTCCTTTGCCGGTACAGCAGCGCGAGCCCCGTCTGGACGGGGCTGCTTGTGGGCGGCATGTATTTGGCATTGACGCTGCTTTCCGCCATCATGTTCCGTTACCTCGGCATGCGGGTTTCGCTATCGCTCGACAGCGAAATCAAGCCGATGCTGGGGAACATCACGCTCGATTTGATTATAAAGCTCTGGATGCCCGTCGTAATCTGCGACGACACGGGAAAAATCGTTTGGTACAATAAGGCTTTCACTAATCTTGCGGGCACGAAAGAGTCGTTTTACGGCTATAATTTCGAGCAGTTCGCCGATTTGCCGATATCCGTCGTCATGGCTGACGAAAGCCCCGATGGCATCGACATCGCGGCGTTCGACGGTTACTACCGCGTCAAAGGCTACCGTTTCAGCACGGGCACAAAGAGCTATAACCTGACGGTCTGGAACGACCGCACCGAGCTAAGCCGCGCAGTTAAGAAGCTCTCCGACGAGGAGACGCTCGTCGCGTATATAATGATTGACAATTTCGACGAGCTGATGCAGTTTGTCTCCGACAAATACCGCAGCTCGTCGGCGGAGGTCGGCGCGATACTCGCAAGGTGGGCGCAGTCTGTCGGGGGCGTTCTCAAAGAATACGAGCGCGACAAGTATATCTTTATTTTCGAGTCGCGCTTTATGCAGCAGTTTATAGAAAACAAGTTCGACATACTAGACGAGATTCGCGAAATCCGGGTGGGCGAGTCAAGCCTGCCGGTCACGGTTTCGATCGGCATCGCGCAAATATCCGGCACGCTCGCAGACAAAGAGCGCGCCGCCCACGCCGCGCTAGATATGGCGCTGCAGCGCGGCGGAGACCAGGTCGTGGTCAAAACCGAAACTGGCATGGACTTTTACGGCGGGCGCACCAAGACGGTGCAGCGCCGCACCAAAGTGCGCGCTAGGGTGGTCGCAAACGAGCTCGCCGCGCAAATCTCAAAAAGCTCGCGCGTGCTCATAATGTGCCACCGCAACCCCGACTTCGACTCTATCGGCGCATGCATAGGCGTCGCGCGGCTCGCGATGATGTGCGGGGTCAAGGTCAACATCGTCATGAACACCTCCCACCCGAACTTCGTCCGCTGCTACGACCGGCTGCGCACAGTGCCCGAGTACCGCGACAGCTCGCTTTTTATGTCTGCCGCCGAGGCGCAGGACGCTGTCACCCCGTCGACGCTGCTTATTATCGTCGACGTCAACAACCGCGCGCAGTACGAGGCGCCCGAGCTTGCGGACATTATCCCGAACATCGTAATAATCGACCACCACCGCAAGACCGCGGAGTTTGCCACCCAGCCGGTCATATCGTATATCGAGCCTTCGGCGTCGTCGGCTTGCGAGCTTGTGGCGGAAATCCTCGAGCAGGCGCTCCCGCCGGGGATGCTCCACAAGGAAGAGGCAGACCTGCTTTACAGCGGCATACTGCTTGACACCAAGCAGTTCACGCGCAACACCGGCGTGCGCACCTTCAGCGCGGTGCTATACCTGCGCGGCGAGGGCGCAAGCCCCGCCGACGCGCAGACGCTGTTTAAGACCGAGCTGCGCACATTTATGAAAGAGGCGAAGTTCGTCTCCGACGTCGTCATCTACCGCTCGATAATCGCGATAGCGGCCGACGATTCGCCCGACAACACGCCTGCCGACCGCATCGCCGTCGCCAAAGCCGCAGACAAGCTGCTGTCTATAGACGGCGTGGTCGCCTCGTTCGTGCTCTGCCGCATCGGAGACACGATACAAATTTCCGCGCGCTCGCAAGGGAGCATAAACGTTCAGATTATCCTCGAAAAGCTCGAGGGCGGCGGCGGGCATTACGAGTCCGCCGCGACGGTCGTCACGGGCGCGACGATGAGCGAAACATTGACGAGGTTAAAGCAGGCGATAGACGAGTATTTGTCAAGCCAGTAAAACCCGCTCTCCGCCGAGCCGCCGTATCGCGGCGGAGGGGCAAGCCCGTTTTTTCTTTTCTGCGGCTGCTGGAATTTGCCGAAAAAATAACGCAATAGTTGCGTAACATAGATAAGCTATAATTGATACTGAAATAGATGAGAGGTCAATAATAAAATGAAAGTGCTATTACTCGCCGACGTGCGCGGCCAAGGTAAAAAAGGCGACGTTGTCGACGTATCGGACGGCTACGCCCGCAACTACCTCTTTCCACGCAAGCTAGCAACCGAAGTGACTCCCGCCGTTTTGGCAGAGCTCAAAGCCAAAGAAGAGGCGACGCGCCGCCGCATCGAAAAAGAGCGCGCCGAAGCCCGCCAGCTTGCCGAGAGGCTGCAGTCGATACTCGTTAAAATCCATGCCGCATCGGGCGAGGGCGGCAAGCTCTACGGCGCGGTCACTTCAAAAGACATCGCCGAAGCGCTCAAGGAACAGCACGGCATCGAAATCGACCGCCGTAAAATCGCGCTCGAGTCGGACATTAAGGCATGCGGCACATATACGGTTGACGTAAAGCTGTATCCTGAAGTAAGCGGAAAAATAAACGTCGTAGTCTGCTAAAGATTAGGCTATGAACACAACAACCTCCGACTTCGGCGTCTCGCGCCGCATGCCGTACTCGCTTGAGGCTGAACAGGCGGTACTCGGCTCCATTCTCATCGACCCCGAGCGTATAAACGACGTTGTCGGCATAATCAAAGCCGACGACTTTTACCTTGAGGAGCATCGCGCGATTTTCCTCGCGATGCAAGACCTTTATATTAAAAACAAAACCATCGACGTCGTCACTCTAATCGACACCCTCGTCAAAAACGAAGTCTACAGCGACGAAGACAGCCGCAGGTATATAAAGCTCATAGCTCAGGTGGTCCCGAGCGCCGCGAACATCCGCGACTACGCGCAGATCGTGCAAAACAAAAGCCTCTTGCGCCGGTTGATTGAAGCGTGCAACGAGATAACCGAGCAGGCTTATGCCGAAACGGAGGACGTCGATACTCTCCTCGACGCCGCGGAACAGCGCATATTTGAGATCGCCGAGTATAAAGAGAGCAAAGGCTTTATACATATAAAAGACGCGATACTCCAAGAATACGAGCACTTAAAGCTCCTGCGCACCGACAAGGAAGCCGCCATCGGCATCCCGACAGGCTTTAGGGACCTCGACGACGTCATCGTCGGCATGGGGCCGGGCGACCTGATACTCGTCGGCGCGCGACCGGGCATGGGTAAGACGAGCTTCGCGATGAACATCGCCACAAGGGTCGCGATGCGCTCCGGCAAAACGGTATGCGTGTTCTCGCTTGAGATGTCGGCGCAGCAGCTCGTGACCCGCATGATGGCGAGCGAAGCGCTCGTCGACAGCTATAAGCTCCGCACCGGCGACCTAGACAAGGACGACTGGGCAAAGCTGGCGCGTGCCACCTCGATGCTCAGCGAGTGCAACATACTAATCGACGACTCGACGGGCATCACCGTCACCGGCATGAAGGCAAAGCTCCGCCGCGTGAGGAATTTGGGGCTTGTCGTTATCGACTACCTGCAGCTTATGCAAAGCGACCGCAGGATCGACAACCGCGTCCAAGAGGTGGCGGAAATCTCGCGCGGGCTGAAGCTGCTCGCCAAGGAGTTCAAGGTGCCGATTATCACCTGCGCGCAGCTTTCGCGCAGCCCCGAGAGCCGCACCGACAAGCGCCCGATGCTCTCCGACCTTCGCGACTCGGGCGCTATCGAGCAGGACGCGGATATAGTGCTCTTTTTGTACCGCGAGGAATATTATAACGAGAAAGAAGACAAACACAACACAGCCGAAATCATCGTCGCCAAAAACCGCCACGGCAGCACAAAGCGCGTTGAAATCGGCTGGTTTGGAAAATACACTCGTTTTTCACCAATTTCGGATTTGCAGGAGGATTTACCGCCGGGCAATGCGCGATAAATCGGTATCGGCCGCCGTGGGGGAAAAAATCTGCCGCTGCGTCCTCGAGCATAAGATGCTCGACGGCGCCTCTGGCGTGCTTGTGGGATTCTCCGGCGGCGCCGACTCGACAGCCCTTCTGCACTGGCTTTCGGGCTTTTGCGCCGGGCGCCCTATAAGGCTCGTCGCAATGCATATAAACCACGGCATCCGCGGCGAGGAAGCCGAACGCGACGAGCGGTTCTGCCGCAGCTTTTGCGAGTCCCGCGGGATTGAGTTTGTCTCAAAAAAAGCCGACGTGCCAGCGCTCGCTGCGCGCTCGGGCAAAAGCCTTGAGGAAGAGGCGCGAAACGTCAGGTACGGGCTTTTTTCCGAAGCCCTGCGCGAGCTTGGGCTTGACCGCATCGCCACGGCGCATAACGCCGACGACAACCTCGAGACCGTCATCTTCAACCTCGTGCGCGGCACCGGGGCGGCCGGCATGGCGGGCATACCTCCTGTGCGCGGCAATATCATAAGGCCCCTGCTATACTGCGAGAAAGAGGAGCTTGTCGCATATTGCCGCGAGAACGGGCTTGATTTTGTAACCGATTCCACAAACAGCGACACATCGTATACCCGCAACTTCATCCGGCACGAGATACTCCCCCGGCTGAGGCAGATAAACCCCGCCGCCGCGCAAAACGCGCTGCGAATGTGCCGCGCCGTGCGCATGGACGACGGCACCCTTTGCGGTCTTGCCGCGGAATACTCGCTTTCATGCGGCAGAAAAAGGCTTTCGGAGCTTCCCTCTTCCCTGCTCTCGCGCGTTTTGGCACGTGAGTTTGAGGAGTTCTCGGGAGGGCTGACGCTAGAGGCGGCGCATATCGAGCCGGCTGAGGAGCTGATCCGCTCGCAACGCGCGTATTTTGCGCTCAGCCTGCCGGGCAAAATCCGGCTGGTCGGCGACAGGGACGCGCTGTATTTTGAGCCGGACCCGCGTGCGGCAATAAAGAGGGAGCATTTTTCGGTAATACTTTCGCCCGGCATAAATATCCTGCCGCGCGGCGCGCTTCTGCTTTTGCCAAATTGCGCCGCGGAACCGGCAGAATATATAAAAGAGTACAAAAATATTTACAAATTCTTTATAAAAGCGTTTTTACATTCTGATAAAATTAACGGAGTATTATTTGCCGAGCCGCCGCGCGGTTCTGCAAGGATGCGGGTACGCGGCATGTCCCGCACAATAAAAAACCTGCTCGGCGAGCGCAAGCTCACGATGGCTGAGCGGGAGAAGCTAATTATGGTGTGCGACGGCGGCGGCCCGGTGTGGATACCTGGCATTGCGACTCGCGACGGCTGCGAAGCGCAGCCCGGCGAGGCCGAGAATTTGTTAACTTTATATTACTTTTATAGTTGAGGAGACATATGGCTAAAGTAATCGACGATATAGAACGGGTGCTCGTTGACGAAAAAGAGCTAGACGCAACCGTTAGGAGAATCGCATCCGAAATCGACGAATACTATAAAGACTCGGTCGCGTCCGGCAAAAAGCTTCTGCTGCTAGGCATTCTCAAAGGCTCGGTCGTTTTCATGGGCGACCTGATGAAACACATCACCCTGCCGGTTGAAATCGACTTTATGAAAGTGTCGTCATACGGTAGGTCGGCGAAATCCAGCGGAACCGTCAATATCATCCTCGACCTCTTCCGCGACGATTTGCCCCAGACCGACATACTCGTAATCGAGGACATTATCGACAGCGGCAGAACGCTATCTTATCTGACCGAGTACCTCACGCTCAAAGGCGCACATTCGGTGCGTACCTGCACCCTGCTTGACAAACCGCAGCGTCGCGAAGTTGACTTCAATGCCGATCACGTGGGTATAATAATACCCGACGAATTTGTCGTCGGCTACGGGCTCGATTACGCGGAGCGCTATCGCACGCTGCCGTACATCGGCGTCTTAAAGCCGGAAATTTATAAGTCTTAATATACTGAAAGATAAGCGGCTAAAATGAAGAATAACTATAAAATCATCATATTCTACGTCGCGCTGATCGCTGTAATCCTTATCGCCACCGCGACACTCTTTTCCAACATGTCGAGCGATAATCTGATATACAGCGACATAATCGACATGTTCAAAAGTGAGCAGGTCAAGCAGTTTGAGGTAGACGAAAACAACGTCCTCACTATCCTGACTCACGACAACCGAACATATTCATATAAGCTGCGCGACTTTAGCTTGTTCTATTATGACCTCGGAGAGCTCATACTCGAGCAGCACGAGAAAGGCATAATAGAGGCGTACAACTACCCGCCTGCGGTGGAGATACCGTGGTGGGTCAGCATGCTGCCATATGTGGTCATCATCACGCTTATGATTGTGCTTTGGATTTATGTGATGAACCAGACCACGGGCAGGGGCGGCAGGCTAAATACCTTCGGCAAAGCGCGCGCCAAGCTCGGCTCCGACGAAAAGAAAAAAGTCTACTTTAAAGACGTCGCGGGCGAAGAGGAAGAAAAAGAGGAGCTGCGCGAGGTTGTGGAGTTCCTCCGCGACCCGCAGAAGTTCACAAGGCTCGGCGCCCGTATCCCGCGCGGCATACTGCTCGTCGGCCCTCCGGGCACCGGTAAGACGCTGCTCGCGAAGGCGGTCGCAGGCGAGGCGGGCGTGCCTTTCTACTCCATTTCCGGTTCAGACTTCGTCGAAATGTACGTCGGCGTCGGCGCCGCGCGCGTGCGCGACCTATTTGAGACCGCGAAAAAGAACCCCGCAAGCATCATATTTATAGACGAGATCGACGCAGTCGGCCGACATCGCGGCGCGGGGCTGGGCGGCGGCCACGACGAGCGCGAGCAGACGCTCAACCAGCTGCTCGTCGAGATGGACGGCTTCGGCTCAAACGACGGCGTGATAGTCATCGCGGCGACAAACCGCCCCGATATCCTCGACCCGGCGCTGCTGCGCCCCGGCCGGTTCGACAGGCAAATCACCGTCGGCTATCCCGACGTACGCGGCCGCGAGGAAATCCTCAAAGTCCACGCGCAAGGCAAGCCGTTTGAGGCCGACGTCGACCTTTCCAAAATCGCGAAAATCACGCCCGGCTTTACCGGCGCGGACCTCGCGAACCTCTTAAACGAAGCCGCGCTGCTCGCAGCGCGCAAAAACAAGTCGCTGATCGGCATGGATGACCTTGAAGAAGCGATGCTGAAGGTCATCGTCGGGCCGAGAAAGAAAACCAAAGTCATCACCGACAAGGAAAAGAAGCTCACGGCTTACCACGAAGCCGGCCACGCGATTGTGACGCGCTTTGTCAAGCCCGATTCGCCAATCCACCAGATTTCGATTATCCCCACCGGGCGCGCGGGCGGTTATACCCTCTCGCTGCCGCAGGACGACCGCAACTACATGTCAAAAAGTGACATGGAAGCCGAAATCATTACGCTGCTTGGCGGCCGCGCGGCGGAAGAGCTTGTGCTCGGCGACATCTCAACCGGCGCGTCAAACGATTTACAGCGCGTGACAAATATCGCGCGCAATATGGTAACCCGTTACGGCATGTCCAAGGCTTTGGGGCCTGTCGTCTACGGCTCCGAGCACGGGCAGGATGAAGTCTTCCTTGGCAGGGATTTCTCCACGATCCGGAACTATTCCGAAGAAACCGCGTCAAAAATAGACGCCGAGATCAGAAAAATCGTGGACGATGCATACTCGACCGCGCTGAAGATCCTTGAAGAACACAAAGACAAGCTGCATTTCATCGCCGCCTACCTCTTCAAGAACGAGATAATGGACCAAGACCAGTTCAACGCCGTTATGGAAGGCGACCCGACAATCGAGGAGCTCGAAGCGATGGCGGAAGAAAAGCGCCGCCGCAGAGAAGAGGAAAACCGGGCGCGCGCCAAACGCGACGAAGAAGAGCGCCGCCGTCAGGAAGAAGAGCGCGCAAGGCGCGAGGCGGAAATGCACAGGAGCCTTGAGTCGGGCGTGGACGCCTATGCGCGGCTAAGCCGCAAGGAAGACAAAAGCGACAAAGGCGACCGCGATACGCAATAAGTGCGTATGGATATAAAAAAACCGGGATCTGCGGCTGCGGCAGTCCCGGTTTTTCGCTTATCGGCGTAAAAATAAAGTATTTTGGATTTTGCCATGCAAAACGCAATAAAGGCACCGGCTACAAAACTCCGAAAAAAGAAAATCCTCGTGCGCGCCGGCACGCTCGCCGCCGCGTTTTTGGCTACCCTTGGGCTTTTATATTTCCTTTTCGTCTTCTCGGGCATCCCTGCATTTACATTTTGGCGGGATATTTGGATCGAGACCGCGATGACAACGATGAGGCACCAGTGGCTGGCGACTTCGTTTATCCCGCAAAGCATAATAGACGAGGTAATGTCAAGGCAAGACCGCAGCCTTGACGTCGTCGGTGGGCTTTACCCTTTCGATTCTTCCCTGCCGGATGCCGCACCAAGCGCGCCTACCGATGTTGGCGACAACCCTGCCAGATCCGAAGATACCCCTCTCGAAAATGACCCCGCCGACATACTCGGGCATGCGAACCTAAAGGTTGGAGAGCTTGATTACGCGGGCTATAAAGTGCTCGTCAACGACGTTGAGCAAGGCATCGTCATCTCCGAAATCACCGGCGACGGCTACCGGGGCCGCATAATGCTAATCGACGACCCGTCGCGCGTTTATATCGCGACGACCCCCTACAAAGGCGTCGTGGGCATGCGGATACTCGACATGCTCGACCATTACGGCGCGGTCGCCGGCGTCAACGCAAGCGGCTTTTCCGACCCCGACGGCGAAGGCAACGGCGGCCAGATTGTGGGGCTTACATACGCAAACGGCGAGTACTGGGGCAGCTACGTCGGCTGGACCGGGAGTATTCTTCTCACGCATGACGACAGGCTCATCGTCGGCAACGTGCGGGATTGGGAGAAATACGGCGTGCGGTCGGGCATGCAGTTCGGCCCGGTGCTCATCGCCGACGGCGAAATCATGGTCGAAGGCTCGGCGGGCTGGGGCATCCAGCCGCGCACCGCAATCGGGCAGCGCGCCGACGGCGTAATCGCGCTCATCGTCATCGACGGGCGCGACCTCACCTACAGCATCGGCTGCACCGTGGGCGAGCTTGCGAGGATCCTCCACAAATACGGCGTCGTCAACGCAGCGTGTTGCGACGGCGGCGCAAGCTCGATAATGGCATACCGCGGCGAGGTCATCACCCGCAACTCGTCGGCAAACCCCAAATTTGGGCGCAGGCTGCCAAACGCCTTCCTCGTCGCACCGAAAACAACGTCCGAAAACTAATAAAGCGGCTTGCAAAACGCAAGCCGCTTATTTTTATCCAGTATACGTGCTCCCCCGCAGGAGGTCTTCTACAATCCTTTGCATCTCCTTCTTTGATTTTGCGTTTTTCGCCCGGTTTAGGTATTCCTCTTTCTTTTGGTCGTCGAGCGAGGCGAACGCCTCCATTCCGCCGGGTTTCATCGCGAGCGCCATGCCGAACCCGATGGGGAGCCCCTCGCTAAGGAGCCTATTTTTGTCCATGCCCCTATCACCTCCACCGGTATTATGCGGACAAACACGCGGATTTATGCCCGCGCCGGCGGGTTTTGCCCCGAAAAGCCGCCCAATACCCCGCTCAAGCGGTGCTTGAGCGGCCGGCTATTATCACATTCAAGCGCGCATTGAATAAAATCCGGCATACTAAAGAACCTATTGATTTACAAACGCCTATGGTGCTGTTATACTGTAGGTAAATCTAAGAAAGGTGGAAAGACAATGAACACAAACGGAGAAAGAGCCGGCACTGCCGGGAGTTTTGCAGAGATCATAGCAAAGCTGCGGGTTGAAAAAGGGCTTACGCAGGCGGCGCTCGCACAGCAGCTCGGCGTGACCCACCAAGCGGTCAGCCAGTGGGAATGCGGCGACACGATGCCGGACATACTGCTTTTGCCGAAGCTCGCGGATATTTTGGACACAAGCATTGATTTGCTGTTCGGCAGGGCGGCAAAGGAGGGCGGCGTGCCAAGTTACGAGATAGCTCTGGAAGACGTGCCCAAGGCCGACGGAAAGCTGCGCGTCGTGTTGTTCCTCGGCGATAAGATGGTAAAGTCGCAGAAAGTAAACAAACTTGGCGAGACCCGCGTAATCTTCGAGTACCGCGGCCCGGCTCTTAAAGTCGAAAGCGAAGTGTCGGTCCAATGCGGCGACGTCGAAGGCGACGTAAGCGCCGGCGCGTCTGTCACGTGCTGCAACGTCGGCGGGGACGTGACCGCCGGCGCCACAATCACCTGCGGCGACGTGGGAGGCGACGCCGATGCCGGCAACACCATCAACTGCAACGAAATCCACGGCGACGCCGACGCCGGCAACACCATCACCGTCAAAGGCAACGTCGGCGGCGACGTCGATGCGGGCTACAGCGTAACTGTCGGCGGCAGCGTCGGCGGCGACGTTGAGTCTGTGATTACAAAGCGTAATTGACAAAAGGTCTTGACAACCCGCGCGCGATTGTGTATAATATAAGCGCGTGCGGATATAGTCTAATGGTAAAACCTCGGCTTCCCAAGCCGATGATGCGGGTTCGATTCCCGTTATCCGCTCCAGCAGCGCCGTCATTGTGACGGCGCTTTTTTCTTGACATTTTTCGCGGTAAGACTTCGCCAAAACAGCGAAAAAATCGAAATGTTAACAAGATTATGTTGTATTCTCTGCGGAAACATTATATAATTATCATAATATTGCTAAAGCTACCGATACTATATCGGAAGGACCTCGTGAGAATATGACCAAGTCCCCAAACAGGCGCGACCTGCCGGTTCGGCGCGCGCTTGTCGCTCATGACCTCTCTTGCTTCGGGCGGTGCGCGCTGACCGTCGTCATGCCCGTGCTCGCGGCTGGGGGCGTGCAGCCCGTTCCGCTTCCCACAGCGCTGATGTCGACGCATACCGGCGGGTTTACCGGTTTTTTTATGCTAGACACGACCGCCGAGATGAAAAAAATCCTCGCACACTGGGATGAGCTAGGGCTTTACTTCGATGCGATTTATACCGGGTTTTTAGGCAGCGCCGAGCAAATCGGCGTAATCGCGCACGCGCTGGAACGCTTCGGCGAAGGCGCTCTCAAGCTCGTCGACCCGGTGCTCGGCGACGACGGCAGGCTCTACTCGACGATAACGCCCGAGCTTGTTTCCGGCATGCGCGAGCTTGCCCGGCGCGCGGATATAATCACGCCGAACATTACCGAAGCGTACCTTTTGCTTTCGGGCGACCCCGCCTCCGCGCTTAGGGTGCATACGCACGACGGTTTGCGGGCGCTCGCCGAAAAGCTGGCTGCGGAGTTTGCCCCTTCGGTCGTCATCACCGGCGCGATTACCGAGGGCGGCACCGTTTCAACCGTTTGCTTTGATGAAAGCGGGCTATTTATTATCAGCCGCCCGCGCGTGCACAGCTCGTACCCGGGCACCGGCGACCTTTTCGCCTCGGCGCTGCTTTGCAGGCTCCTTTGCGGGGCGAGCCTTTACCATGCGGCGGAGCTTGCCTCCGATTTCGTGCGCGACTCGATAACCGAGACCGCCGCGGCGGGCACGCCGGTGCGCGAGGGCATCCTGCTTGAAAAAAGGCTGCACCTACTCTTTCCGCCGCAATCCTAGGTGATTGGCTATGAAACTTAGGCTGCGCAACCTTGTTTTGGCGGCGGTTTTCGCCGCGACGATATTTATCTCGACCGCCTATTTGCCTCGCGTGCCGATACTCGGCGGCGCAGGCGGATATGTACATGTCGGCGACACCTTCATATATTTTGCGGCGTGCGTGCTCCCGCTGCCGTATGCGATGGCCGCCGCCGCGATAGGCGGCGCGCTCGCCGACGCGCTTACCGGCTACATCGCCTGGGCGCCCGCGACGCTCGTTATAAAGGCGCTGATGGCGCTGCCATTCAGCTCCGCGGGCGAAAAATTCATCACGCTGCGCGCGGCTGCCGCAATTGCGGCGGCGGGGCTTATCTGTGCCGCGGGCTACTATGTCTACGAAGCCACGTTTATAACGAGTTTTACCGTGGCGCTCGCCTCGGTGCCGTTTAACTTGGCGCAGGGGTTTGCCAGCGCCGTGCTTTTTATGCTGCTGGGCTTCGCGTTCGACAAGCTCAAGCTAAAGCAAAGGCTTGAAAAATTAAATATCGAGATATAATATAACCGCGCCTTGTAAAAGGAGGGTATTGCATGTCAGAGTACAGGGAGATAAGCCCGTTGGAGCTTTGCGAGAACCCATTTAGGCTCATCGGCGACGAGTGGATGCTCATCGGGGCGTCGAAGCCCGACGGCACGTTCAACATGATGACCGCCTCATGGGGCATGATGGGCATTATGTGGGGCAAACCGGCGCTAAACTGCCTTATCCGCTTCACGCGCTACACTTATGAGTTTACCGAAGCCTCGCCACGCGCGGCCTTCTCGTTCTTTGGAAACGAGTGCCGCCGCCAGCTCGGCATTCTCGGCTCAAAGAGCGGGCGAGATATCGATAAGATGCGCGAGTCCGGGCTTACGCCCGTCGTCGAGGACGGCGTTGTCTGGTTCAAAGAAGCGAGGCTCGTCATATTCGGTAAAAAGCTTTACGCTCATGATGTCACGCCGGCGGAGTTTAAAGTGCCCGACCTTTGCGAGTCGGTATACCCGCTGCGCGACTATCATAGAATTTACACATATGAGATTGAAAAAATACTGGTTAAAGAAAGGTAAAGGCTATGAAACTCAGACCCCCTGCTATTCCTCTTGCGAATGTTGACCCCTATTTTTCGCTCTGGTCGATGACAAACGAGCTTAACGCCTCGACGGTCTGCCACTGGACCGGCAGCCCGAACACGCTCATTGGCGTTGTCAACGTAGACGGCAAAGAATACTGCTTCATGGGCGACGCGAAGGCGCTCGGCATACCGAAAATCAAGCAGGTCGCGTTCGACTACGACGCGATGTCGACCTACTACACTTTTGAAAACGAAGAGATAGGGCTTGATATAACCTTCACTTCCCCGCTGCCGCTCGACGACCTCGTGCTCTACTCGACGCCGATAACCTATATCTGCGTCAGCTACTACTCGATCGACGGCGAGGACCACAAGGTGACGGTCTCGATTTCGGCGTCAGAAGAGCTGTGCCTTGATAAGGCCGGCCAAAGCCCGGTCGTCACCGAGAAGGTCGAAATTGAAGGCCTCACCTGCATGAGCATCAAAAACTCGGTGCAAAAGCCCCTCAACCGCAGCGGCGACGATTTGCGCATCGACTGGGGCAGGTTCCTGCTCGCTGCCGAGGGAGAGCACCATGCCGACACGTACAAGCTCCCCGCCACCGACAAAAGGCCCGAGCTTACGCTTATCCGCGTCACCGCGAGCGTCGACGACGAAAACGACGCGCTGTTTATGCTCGCCTACGACGACGGCGGCGCGAGCATCATGTATTTCGGCGAGGTGCTCGGCTCGCTCTGGAACGCCGAAGGTGAAACTATCGAGCAGGCTCTTGCGGAAGCTGCCAAAAATTATTATGATATATATAGCGACTGCGTCGACTTCTCCGACATGCTTTATGAAGACGCCCTGCGCGCCGGCGGCGAGGATTACGCCGAGATGCTCTCGCTGGCGTACAGGCAGGTTTGCGCGGCGCACAAGCTTGTCGTCGATAAAAACGGCGAGCTGCTTTACATTTCCAAGGAGTGCTTCTCCAACGGCTGCGCCGCGACGGTCGACGTCAGCTACCCGTCGACGCCGATGTTCCTTATTTATAACCCCGAGCTTGTCAACGCGATGATGCGCCCAATCTTCAAATACGCAAGCTCGGACGTGTGGCCGTTCGATTTCGCGCCGCACGACGCCGGCCAGTACCCGCTCCTCAACGGGCAGGTCTACTCAAACGGCACCGACCCGCGCTGGCAGATGCCGGTCGAGGAATGCGGCAACATGATTATAATGACGACAGCCGCGGCGGTGGCGTCGATGGACCTGACGTTCGCCGAAAAGCACATGCCCATGCTTTCAAAGTGGGTCGAATACCTTGTCAAACACGGCGCCGACCCTGAAAACCAGCTTTGCACCGACGACTTCTCCGGCCATATGCCGCATAACGTCAACCTCTCGGCAAAAGCGATTATGGGCATCGCATGCTACGGGCTGCTCTCCACGCTGCTCGGCGACGAGGAGACCGGCAAAAAATACGCCGAAATCGCAAGCGAGATGGCCAAGTCCTGGGTCGAGCGCGCGCAAAACGACGACGGCAGCCTCAGGCTTGGATTCGACCAGCCCGGCACCTTCTCGCTGAAGTATAACGTCATCTGGGACAAGCTGTTCGGGTTCGGGCTATTCCCCAAAGCGGTTATCAACTCCGAGCTTTACACCTACCGCAAGCATGAGAACCCCTACGGCGTGCCGCTCGACAACCGCGCGACCTTCACGAAGTCCGACTGGCTGGTCTGGACCGCGGCGCTGCACGACGAGCGCGAGGACTTCGCTGCGATGATTAAGCCGCTTTGGAATATGTACCACTACACGCCCTCAAGAGTCCCCATGACCGACTGGTACGACACTATAACCTCGCAGGTCGTGGGGTTCCGCCACCGTTCGGTCATCGGCGGCTTATTTATCCGGCTTCTCGACTACCTTGATATCCTAAAGATTTAGGCATTCCCCAGCCGCAACCGGGACGCAAGGGCAATCTTTTCCTTGCGTCCCGCGGCGGCCGAATCAAAATTTTACATTGGGAGTGGTGCTATTATGCCTTCATCCGTGCTTTTCGCCCCTGTCACATTCTCGCGTTACGACGAAAGCCAGACCCTTCCCGCAAGGTTTGACCGGCTGCTTGAAAAATCGGGCCTTGCAGAGCGGGTCAAAGACAAAACCGTCGCAATCAAGATGCATGTCGGCAGCGGCACAAGCTACTCGACTATCCCGCTGGTGTTCGTCCGCAAGCTCGTCAGCTTCGTCAAGAGGGCCGGCGGCAACTGCTTTATTACCGACCATTACATCTCGTCCCGGCGCCCCGAGAATCGCGGATATTCAGAAGATATAATCGGCGCGCCGATTATCGACGCCTGCGGGTTTTTCGGCAAGTATTTTTATACAAAAGAAGTAGATTTCCGTTCGCTCAAGCACGTTGACATAGGCGGCCATATTCATGACGCCGATTTTCTCATAGATTTCTCGCATGTCAAAGGCCACGGCGCGTGCGCTTACGGCGGCGCGTGCAAGAACATCGCGATGGGCTGCGTCACCGACCGCACCCGCCGCGAGCTGCACAGCCTCGAAGGCGGCCTGCTTTGGGACGAAGACCTCTGCACCCACTGCGAGCAGTGCATTCAGTCGTGCAACCACAACGCAAATAGGTTCCGCGACGGCAAATATAGGGTCACCTACCACAACTGCACGCTCTGCCAGCATTGCGTGAAGGTTTGCCCGACCGGCGCGATTTCGCTTGACTCGCACAACTACGAGGACTTCCAGCGCGGCATGGCTATCTGCACCAAGACGGTGCTTGACAGCTTTGCGCCGGGCAACATGTACTACATCAACGTGCTATTAAACATCACAGCGGTCTGCGACTGCTGGGGCATGACGACACCCGCCCTCGTGCCCGACATCGGCATTGTGGCAAGCGACGACATCGTGGCGGTCGAGGCGGCTTCGCTCGATATGATTAAGTTTGAGAACCTCATCCCCGCCGGCGTGCCGCAGGGGTTCGAGCTTGGCACCGAGGGCCACCTGTTCCAGCGCCTGCATTATAAAAACCCCTATACCCAGCTCACGATGCTTGAGGAGCAAGGGCTTGGGGCTCGCGAGTACAGCCTGGTTGAAATAGAATGACGGAGCGCGTTTTCCTTATCGTACTTGACAGTTTCGGCTGCGGTGAGCTGCCCGACGCCGCGGAGTTTGGCGACTCGGGCAGCAACACGCTGCGCGCGGCGGCAAGCTCTAAGTTTTTTTGCGCCGACAACCTCGCAAGGCTTGGGCTTTTTAACATCGAAGGCAACCAAGACATCCGCCCGCCGCACCCATCGCCTGTCGCGGCGTTCGGGCGCGCGGCGCAGGCGTCGGCAGGCAAAGACACTATAATTGGGCACTGGGAGATTTGCGGCGTAATCTCGCCGCGCCCGCTGCCGCTTTACCCGAACGGCTTCCCCGAGGAGCTGCTTTGTGAAATCTCCCGCGCGGCGGGGGTGGGCGGCTGGCTTTGTAATTTGCCCTACTCCGGCACCGAGGCGATACGCGACTACGGCGAGGAGCATATTATGACCGGGCTGCCCATCGTTTACACATCCGCCGACAGCGTCTTTCAGGTCGCCGCGCACGAGGAGCATTTCGGGCTAGAGAGGCTTTATAGCTACTGCGAGACCGCGCGAAAAATCCTCACCGGCGAGCACGGCGTCGGGCGGGTCATCGCGCGCCCGTTTGCCGGCGAGAACCGCGACACCTTTTACCGCACGGCAAACAGGCACGACTACTCGCTCGAGCCGCCCGGCGAAACGCTGCTTGACAAGGTAAAGCGCGCGGGGCTAGACGTCATCTCGGTCGGCAAAATCTACGACATCTTCGCGGGCCGCTCGATAAGCGAAAGCCACCCCACAAAGTCAAACGCCGACGGCATGGCTAAGACCGCGGAGATCGCAAAAAGGCGCGACTGGCGCGGGCTTTGCTTTGTCAACCTCGTCGACTTCGACATGCTTTGGGGGCACCGCAACGACATCGACGGCTACGCGAAAGGCGTCGCCGAGTTTGACAGCTGGCTCGGCGGCTTCCTCGGGTTGCTCGGCGAACGCGACGCGCTGATTGTCACCGCCGACCACGGCTGCGACCCCTCGACGCCCTCCACCGACCACAGCCGCGAGTATGTGCCCGTGATGTGCTACGGCAAACAGGTTTTGCCGCGCGACCTTGGCACGCTTGCGGACTTCACCTACATCGGGAAACTCGCAGGAGAGCTATTGGGGGTGGTGTGATGACGCACCAGGAGCTTTACAGGCTCGCGGTTTTGGCGCGTGAGATGTCGTACTCGCCATACTCGAACTTTGCGGTGGGCGCGGCGCTGCTTTGCGACGACGGCAGCGTGTATACCGGCTGCAACATCGAAAACGCGGCGCTTGGCCCCACAGCCTGCGCCGAGCGCGTGGCGGTTTTTAAAGCCGTATCCGAAGGGAAACGCGGGTTTGTCGCTATAGCCGTCGCAGGCGGGCCGGCCGATTCGGCAATGCCGGACGGCGACTGCTTCCCCTGTGGGGTCTGCCGGCAGGTGCTCGCAGAGTTCTGCCCTCCCTCTTTGGCAGTGGTCACGAAAAACCATGTGACAACGCTTGGCCAGCTTCTCCCCCACTCGTTTAAACTATAAAACAAAACGGAGTAATCGCTCTTGAACATCGATACGAAACAACTTCTCACCGAGCTGTGCAAAATACCGACGGTATCGGGATTTGAGGCGCGATGCGCCGAAGCGCTCGACGCGCTCGCCTTGCCTTATTTCGACGAGGTAAGGCACACTCCCGTCGGCAACCATATTTACATCAAGCGCTGCGGCAAGCCCGGTGCCAAAAAAGTGCTGCTTGACGCGCATTTTGACGAAATCGGGTTTATCGTCAGCGGAGTCGAGCCTGCAAAAAAAGACGGCGGCGACGACCTTACCGGTTACCTCAGGTTTGTCCCGATAGGCGGCGTCGACAGGCGGCTGCTCTCCAGCGCCGAGGTGACCATTTGGGGCAAAAAACCCATACCGGGCGTTATAACCTCCACTCCGCCGCACCTGCAGAAAAGCGGCGAGGGCGACAGGCTGCCCGATTATGATAAACTCTTTATCGAGACCGGCTACACGGTAAAAGAGCTTCGCGAGCTTGCGCCGGTCGGCACGCCTATAACTTTTGCCCCGCGCGTGGTTGAGCTGAAAAACGGCAGGATAGCGAGCAAAGCTCTCGACGACAAAGCTTGCGTCGCCGCCATTATCGAGGCTGCGGCGATGCTCGAGCCGGGCAAGTTCGACTGCGACATATACGCGGTATTTTCGGCGATGGAGGAGACCGGCGGCGCCGGCGCGGTAACCGCCACTTTCGGCGTGCAGCCCGACTTGGCGATAGCGCTCGACGTATGCTTCGCGCGCGGGCCGGACACTCCGAGGCAGAAAGCCGCCGCGATGGGCGAAGGCCCGGCTATCTCGATTTCGCTCGCTACCGACCGCGCGCTGACGCAGCGCATTATAAAGTTTGCGGCGAGCAAGAACTTGAAACTGCAAAAACTCATCGAGGCGAGGCGCACCGGAACGAACGGCGACGCCATACATCTGACCCGCGAGGGCGTGCCCGTTGCGGTGATTAGCATCCCGATCCGCTACATGCACTCCTGCACGGAGGTCATAAACCCCTCCGACGTGCGCACTACAGCGCAGCTTGTTGCAACATTTATCCGCGAAGGGGGTGCAATGTAGTAAATGGACGCAAAATTTGAGCTTCTCTCAAAGCTTTCCCATGCGTTCGGGCCGACCGGCTGCGAGTATGAGGTAAAGGACATAATTAAAGAAGAAATCGAGGGCCTTGCTGACGAGATATACACCGACCGGCTCGGCAACCTCATCGCCGTTGTACGCGGCAAAGGCGAAGGCAGGCTGATGCTCGCCGCGCATACCGACGAGGTCGGGTTTATGATTACGAACATCGACGACGACGGTACGCTCAGGATAGACGCCGTCGGCATCGACCCGCGCGTGATGTGCGGCCGGCAGGTCGTGGTCGGCAACGACCCCAGAAACGGCGCCAAAGAAAAAACGCGCGTTTACGGTATCGTTGGCTCAAAGCCCATCCACCTGCAGGGCGGCGACGAAGGCTCGCGCGCGAACAGGATCGAGGACCTTTACATCGACATCGGCGCGACCGACAGGGGCGACGCCGAAAAATATGTGCAGCCCGGCGACTACGGCACGTTCGTGACCGAGTTTAAGGAGCTTGCGGGCGGGCTTATAATGGGCAAAGCCATAGACGACCGCTTCGGCTGCGCAGTTATGGTCGAGACGATAAAATGGCTGCGTAGCGAGAAAGTCACCCCGCCTTGCGACGTTTACTTTGCGTTCACCGTGCGCGAGGAGAACGGGCTTTCGGGCGCGCGCGTTGCCGCGTTTGAAATTAACCCCACAAAGGCGATAGTGCTCGAGGCGACAGCGGTCGCAGACATCGCGGAAGTGCCCGACAGCATGCGCGTCGCCGAGCTTGGCAAGGGCGGCGCGATATCGCTCATGGACCGCGCGACGATTTACAGTACCGAGCTTGTAAACCACGCGTTCGAGGTCGCGAAAAAATATGGCATCAAGTGCCAGCCGAAGCGCTATGTTTCGGGCGGCACCGACGCGGGCGTCATCCACCGCACGCGCGAAGGCGTGCCAACGCTCGGCATCTCGGCGCCCTGCCGCTATATCCATTCCGCCACCTCGGTGTTCCACCGCGACGACTACGACTCGGTATGCCAGCTTGTCCGGCACCTTATCACAGAGTAAATTTATCCGGTATCAGAAAGGCTGCTTATGATAGAACTTCTGAAAAAACTATTTGATGCACAGTCAGTATCGGGCGGCGAGTCGCCCGTTATGGATGTCATCGGAGCCGAGCTTTGTGGCTTCTGCGACGAGATAAAACGCGACGCGCTGGGCAACCTCATCGCCTATAAGCGCGGCAAATCCCAAAACCCCCGCCGCATAATGCTTGCGGCGCATGCCGACGAGATTGGGTTCCTTGTGACCTATATCGAGGACAAAGGCTTCGTGCGCGTCACGCCGATTGGCGGCATTCACTGGTTTGCGTCGTGCTACTCGCCGGTTAAGTTTGAAAACGGCGTGATGGGTGTGCTTGTGCCCGATGCCGACGCAAAGATTAACGAATACGGCGCCGAAAAATTTTATGTCGATATCGGCTGCTCCGACCGCGAGTCGGCGGAGAAGCTCGTCAAAATCGGCATGCGCGCGGCGGTCGCGCCGCAGCTTATCGAGCTTGCGGGCGGCAGGATTGCCGGCAGGCCGCTCGACGACAAAATCGGCTGCGCGGTGCTCATCGAGGCGATGAAGAGGCTTAAGGAGCATTCCGACGATATATATTGCGCCTTCACCGTCCAGGAGGAGGTCGGCTGCCGCGGCGCGCGCACCGCGTCTTACGCGGTTATGCCCGACATCTCGATAGCCTGCGACGTCACCGGCGTTGGCGACACGCCCGGCTCAAAGCATATGGCGGTAAAACTCGGTGGCGGCGCGGCGATAAAGATTAAGGACTCGTCGGTCATCTGCTCGCCCGAGATTGTGGCAGAGCTTACGAAGGTCGCCGAGGAGAACGGCATAAAGTACCAGCATGAGATTTTGACCGGCGGCGGCACCGACACCTCGCAAATGCAGCTCGCGGGCGAAGGCTCGGTGGCAGGCTGCATCTCGGTGCCCTCCCGCTATATCCATACCGCGGTCGAGATGTGCGACCTCGCCGACGTCGAGGCCTGCGTGCAGCTGTTTGTCAGCTATCTGTCAAGATAAAAAATCATCGGCACCCCCCTTTATTTGGGCGGGCGGCATTGCCGCCTTATTCCCTGCCCTTTAGATAGGATGCAAAGTAAAAGGACATGAAGCGTTACCCCACACTAGAAGAAATTGACCGCAAGGCTATGTCAATTTTGCGCGAGCAGTTTGACAAAGCCGACGCCATATCTTTCGCCGTGACGGGCCGCGTGCTCGACGCGTTCCGCGAGGAGCGCGTTTCTGAATCGATGTTCGCGATGACGTCGGGGTACGGCTACGGCGACCGCGGGCGCGACGCGCTCGAACGCGTCTGGGCGCGGGTGTTCGGCACCGAGGCGGCGCTTGTGCGCCACACGATAGTATCGGGCACGCACGCGCTGACGATTGGGCTATTCGGGCTGCTCCGGCCCGGCGACGTGCTGCTGTCGCTGACCGGCAAGCCTTATGATACCCTCGACGAGGTCATCGGCATCACGGGTGGGCCGGGCAGCGGTAGCCTGCGCGACTTCGGCGTCGAGTACCGCGAGCTGCAGCTTGGCGCCGACTTCACCGAAGCCCTCGCCGACCCGCGCGTCAAGGTCGCGTTTTTGCAGCGCTCGAAAGGCTACATGGACCGCCGCACGCTCTCGGCCGCCGAGCTAACCGAGCTTTACCGCAAAATCAAAGCCCAGCGGCCCGACGTGTTCGTGGTAGTTGACAACTGCTACGGCGAGTTCGTATGCGAGGCTGAGCCGGAGGCTGACCTTCTCATCGGCTCGCTTATCAAAAATCCCGGTGGCGGGATAGCCGAGACCGGTGGGTATCTCGCAGGCACGCGCCGGGCAGTCGAGCTTGCGAGCTACAGGCTCACCTCCCCCGGGCTGGGAGCCGAGGTGGGTCCGGGGCTGGTGCATACGAAATCGATGTTCCGGGGCCTGTTTTTCGCGCCGCACTGCGTCGCGCAGGCGGTTAAGACCGCGATTTACGCGGCTTATGTGTTCGAGGAACTTGGGTTTTCCGTAGAGCCGCGCTGGGACGAGCCGAGGTACGACATAATCCAAACCGTCCGGCTCGGCGCGCCCGAGCTGCTCTGCGCGTTCTGCCGCGGGATTCAGGCCGGCTCGCCGGTAGACGCGTTCGTCACGCCCGAGCCGTGGGACATGCCGGGCTACAGCGACCAGGTGATTATGGCGGCGGGGACGTTCGTGCAAGGCGGTTCGCTCGAGCTTTCGGCGGACGGGCCGCTGCGCCCGCCGTACACGGCGTTTTTCCAAGGCGGGCTGACTTTCGAGTCGGGCCGCGTCGGAGTCTTGTCGGCCGCTCGCGCCGTAATAGAAGCTATGAATTAAAATACAAATAGAGGTGGAAATATGCAAAGAAAAATCAAAATCGACGCCTCCAAAGTCATAGCTACTCCCAATCCACGCATGTGGGGCCTATTCTTTGAGGAAATCAACCACGCCGGCGAAGGCGGCCTTTACGCCGAGCTGATCCGCAACCGCAACTTCTCCGAGTCGAACATACCCGAAGGCACGATTATTTCGGGTACGACGGTGCTGACCGTCACCGGCCACAAGGAGACCTTTAACCCCGAGCCGCCGCTGCCCGGCTGGAAGCTCCATGTATCCCCGGGCGGGGACGCGGTCATGTCGAAGATTACCGACAACCCACGCAACCCGAACTGCCCCGAGCAACTAAGGCTGTCGGTTATAGGCGGCAAAGCCACGCTTTACAACAGCGGTTTTTGGGGCTTTTCCGTCTGTAAGTCCGGTTACCGCGGATTTGTAATCGCGCGCAGCAACGGCATCGGCGAAATAACCGTCGGGCTTGCCCGTTCGAGCGGCGCCGTGCTCACCTCGGCGAAAATCAGCGGCATAACCGACACATTCGCGAAATTCCCGTTTGAGCTTGACGGCATCACGGCGACCGACGCGCGCTTCTTCATCGCGGTCGACAGCCCCGGCACGCTCTACCTCGACTTTGTCTCGATGTTCCCGAAAGATACATACAAAGGGCGCGAAAACGGCCTCAGGCGCGACCTCGCCGAGATGCTCGAGGGGCTTAAGCCCGGCTTTGTGCGCTTCCCCGGCGGCTGCGTTGTCGAGGGCATCAACATGCAGAACGCTTACCACTGGAAGAAGACTATAGGCCCGATCGAGGACCGTCCGGGCCACTGGGGCCTCTGGGGCTACCGCTGGAGCGACGGCATGGGCTATCATGAGTACCTGCAGCTCTGCGAGGACCTCGGCGCAGAAGCCCTTTACGTCTGCAACTGCGGCATGTCCTGCCAGTACCGCCGCGGCGAGTTCGCGCACGGCGACGACATCGACGTGTGGGTCGAAGACGCGCTCGACGCTATCGAGTACGCGCTGGGCGACACCTCCACCAAGTGGGGCGCCGAGCGTGCGAAAAACGGGCATCCCGAGCCGTTCCCGCTGAAATATGTTGAGATCGGCAACGAAAACTGGGGCGAAGAATACTTCAAGCGCTACCGCAAGTTCTATGAGGCTATCAAAGCCAAGTGGCCGCAGGTCATCCTCATCGCCGACTGCCGCGTGCCCGACGCGCCGATGGATATGGTCGACGACCACTACTACACCGCTCCGCCGGCGATGCCGCTGATGTACAACAAGTACGAGAACGCGCCGAAGGACCTGCCTGTATACGTCGGCGAATACGCCTGCAACGCCGACGTCGGCTACGGCAACCTTATCTCGGCTATTTCCGAGGCATGCTTCATGGTCGGCATGGAGCGCGCCGCGGACGTCGTGCGCATGGCGTCCTACGCGCCGTTGTTCTGCCACGTCAACGACCGCAAGTGGCCGGTCAACCTCATAAACTTCGACCGCGACCATGTCTTCGGGCTGCCTTCGTACTTCGTGCAGAAGATGTTCGCCGAAAGCCTGCCCGAGCGCGTTGTATACGCCGACTGCGAGAATGCGGTGCAGAACGGCGACGGGCTGTATGTCACAGCGGGCATCAAGGGCGACAGCTTGATTCTCAAAGTCGCGTGCTACTCGGCTAAAGACCTCACCGCGACGCTCGAGATTGACGGCGTAAAGACCGAGTGCACCGCTGACGTTGCTCTCCTCAGCGGCGACAGCCCAGAGGCGACAAACTCGCTGCTTTATCCCGAGGAAGTTTCGCCCGCGTATTACACGATTGATTGCGGATGCGGCAGCGAGCTCACCTTCCCCGCATACTCGCTGACGATTCTCACCTTCAAGATTAAAAAGTAAGCACTGCCCAAGCTTAACATAAAATAAACCGGCGGCAAAACCAGCCGCCGGTTTTTTATATGCCTTTTTGCCACAATGAAAAGCGCGGCAAGTTAACAAATCTTTGCGCCCGCGCGTGGCAAAAAAATAAGGCTGAAACGCCGAGGTTTCAGCCTTATTGGCGCGCCTGATAGGATTCGAACCTACGACCGACCGGTTCGTAGCCGGGCACTCTATCCACTGAGCTACAGGCGCTTGTCCGTTGACCTTCCCGGTCAACGCTGTATATTCTACCACAATTCAAGCAAAAAGTCAAGGGCTAAGGCGAACTTTTTTTAAAAAATCCGGCTTTTATTAGTGGCAGCCGCCCCTTTTGCGCTTGGGCTTCGCGCTGAGGCTCGCCTCCCCTTTCGGCTCGGCTACGGCGTATACGTCACCGCGGCTCCTATTCGCCAGCCATACAAATCCGGCTGCGACGGCGACAATAAATACCGCGAGGATTATGTATCCGGGCACGCCGAAAGCGGGGAGCCGCTTTCCAATCTGGTAGACAACGGTCGACACCACCCAAGCCGTGGCGCATTGGGCAAGCACCACCCAAAGCATCCAAAGCCTCGAGCCAAGCTCGCGCCTTATCGCGGCGACCGCGGCGACGCACGGGGTGTAAAGTAGCGTGAAAAGTAAGAATGAAAACGCCGAAAGCGGGGTAAACATGCCCGGCAGCGCCCCCTTCAGCTCGGCGGCGCTTGTGTTGCCGGTGAGCACAGAAAGGGTGCTGACGACCGCCTCTTTAGCCGTAAAGCCCGATATCAGCGAGGTCACCGCCCGCCAATCGCCGAAGCCCGCTGGCACAAACAGCGGCGCAAGCAGCTTGCCAACGCCCGCAAGCAGGCTGCGTGACGAGTCTTCAACCACGTTTAGCCTTGTGTCAAACGTCTGTAGGAACCAAATTACAATCGTGGCGAGGAATATAATCGTAAACGCGCGCTGGATGAAGTCCTTTGCCTTATCCCAAAGCAAAAGCGCGACGCTTTTTATCGAGGGCAGCCGATAGTTCGGCAGCTCCATCACGAACGGCACCGGCTGCCCGCTAAATACGGTGTTTTTCAGCACGCACGCCGCCGCAACGCCGTGTACTATGCCGGTAACGTATAGCCCAATCATAACAAGTGCCGCGTGCTTTGGGAAAAACGCCGCGCTGAACACCGCGTATATCGGTATCTTCGCCGAGCAGCTCATGTATGGTGTTAGCATTATCGTCATGCGGCGGTCGCGCTCGGACGAAAGCGTGCGCGTCGCCATGATTGCGGGCACCGTGCAGCCGAAACCCATCAGCATCGGCACAAAGCTCCTTCCCGAAAGCCCCAGCTTTCGCAGCGGCTTATCCATTATAAACGCCACGCGCGCCATGTATCCGGTGTCCTCAAGTATCGAGAGGAAGAAAAAGAGGGTGACTATTATAGGCAGGAAGCTCAAAACGCTGCCAACGCCCGCAAATATCCCTTCGACTATAAGCCCGCGCACGACGTCGTTGATGCCGTAAGATATTAGCGCCGCGTCGGCTATTTCGGTCAGCTTTTCTATGCCGAGCGACAGCAGCTCCGACAGCCCCGAGCCTATCACGTTGAAAGTGAGCCAAAACACAAGGAACATCACCGCGAGGAACACCGGGATCGCGGTGTATTTACCGGTCAGCACCCGGTCGATTGCGAGGCTGCGCCTATGCTCGCGGCTTTCCTTCGGCTTGACAACCGTTTGTGAGACGACTTTCTCAATAAACGCATAGCGCATATCGGCGAGCGCCTCGTTGCGGTCGAACCGCGTTTCGGCCTCCATCTCTTTGATGCAGTGCTCGATAAGCTCAATTTCGTTTTGGTCAAGCTCAAGCCGCCCCGCCATCGCGCCGCCGTCGCCCTCGATGAGCTTTGTCGCGCAAAAGCGCGGCGAGATGCCCGCTCGCTGTGCGTGGTCTTCTATGACGTGCACGACGGCGTGTATGCAGCGGTGCACTGGCGAGTCCTCGCCGCAAAAGTCCCAAACCGCGGGGAGTATGCCCTGCGAGGCGACTTCAATCGCGCGGTCGACAAGCTCCGAGACGCCCTCTCCCTTTATCGCGCTTATCGGCACTACGGGCACGCCAAGCGCCGTGCTGAGCGCTTTTATGTCTATCGTGCCGCCGTTTGCGCGCACCTCGTCCATCATATTGAGCGCTATGACCGTCGGCACGCGCAGCTCGAGAAGCTGCAGCGTCAAATACAGATTCCGCTCGATATTTGTCGCATCGACGATGTTTATAATCCCGTCGGGCTTCTCGCTCAAAATAAAGTCGCGCGCGATTATTTCCTCCATGGAGTATGGGCGCAGCGAGTATATGCCCGGCAGGTCGACCACCGTCACCGTGCGGTTTTTAACGCTGCGCACCACTCCCGATTTTTGCTCCACCGTTACGCCCGGGAAGTTGCCGACGTGCTGGTTCGAGCCTGTCAGCACGTTGAAAAGCGTGGTCTTGCCGCAGTTTTGGTTGCCTACGAGCGCAAATACAAGGTTGCGATTCACACACCCGCCTCCGCTTCGTTATGCTCGATTTTTTCCACCTCAATGTTCCGTGCTTCGGCAAGGCGCAACGTAAGCTCATACCCTCGGATATGTATTTCAATCGGGTCGCCGAGCGGCGCAGCTTTCCTGTAGGTCAGCCTGGTCCGCGGGATTAGCCCCATGTCAAGCAAACGCAGCCTGAGCGCTCCGTCCCCGCGCACCGCGCGGATTATCGCCTGCTCGCCCGGCTTTAGTTTATCGAGCGTCATCGCATTCACCGCTTATCTATAAAATGAGTTAGTATATACTAACTGAGATAGTATAACACAATAATTCCGGCATGTCAATTGGGTCCGAACATATATTTCCTTTTGCCATTCCGATTTTTAAAATTCACTTAAAATTCACTTAACCGTATTGAACGGCACACCCCCGATGTGATATAATAGAGAGGCTTGTGGCCGCATTTTACTTGCGTGGTGCCGGCCGCATCTTTTAGTAACGATAAGGAGCTAAAAATTCAATGAATTTTAAAAAGATAATCGCAGCTTCCGCCCTTGCGGGCGCGCTCTTTCTGTCGCTCTTTTCATGCGGCAACCAGGGCGACGACGGCGCCGACAACGTTACCGGCGGTATAAATTTCGATTACAGCAAGGGCCTTACTGAGGACGGCTTTTTTGAAGGCGTCAAAGCCTCCGATTATGTGAGCTTGCCGCAGTACAAAGGCGTGCCCGTGCCCGCGTCGGTGCTCACAGCGTCGGACGAGGAGCTGCAGGCGCAAATCGACGGCATACTCGCGGAATATACCGAGTATGAAAAGATCTACGACCGCGAGGTCGGCGGCGACGACACCGTCAACATCGACTACGTCGGCAAAATCGACGGCAAGGAGTTCGAAGGCGGCAACACGAACGGCAAAGGCACTACCGTCACCATAGGCGTGACGCCATATATAGAAGGGTTCCTTGATCAGCTTGTCGGCCATAAGCCGGGCGAGACGTTCGATATAACGGTCACCTTCCCCGACCCGTACGAGCCAAACGAGGAGCTTAGCGGCAAAGAAGCGGTGTTCACCATCACGATCAACTACATTCAGGGCGACCCGCTGCCCGTCGAGCTGTCAGACGAGATTGCGGCAGAGTATGGATTTTCGTCCAAGGAAGAGCTAATCGCCGACATTAAAGACTGGATAGTCTCAAGGCAGAAGCTCGAGTTTTTCGATAGCATCATGGCTGAGGCAACATGCAGCGAAATCCCCGCCGCCATACTTGATTATATTAAGAACGAGGAAATCGCATACTGCGAGACCATGGCTGCGTCCTACGGGATGGACGCCGACGAGTTTATAAAGCTTTACACCGGCTATAGCACGCTTGACGAGTTTATCGATTCCCGCACCGACTATTACAGGGATACCGCAACAAGCTTCCTTATAACGCAGGCTATCGCCGAGCTTGAAGGGATAAAGGTTTCCGACGAAGACATTGAAAAATACGGCTACGAAGATTATGTAACAACATACGGCAAGCCCTACACAAAGCTTTTGATACTGGCAAACGTTAAAGTCCCGCAGTTTGTCGTTGAAAGCGGCGTTGTAACCGAATAAAAAAACCCGCCTACCCCAAGCTGGTAGGCGGTTTTTTTATTTTTTAGTATATCGCTTTGCCGTGGCGCAGCTCGATTTGATAATAAAGGCTGCCGAGCGTCGACGCAGTCAGCGCGCCGAGCGCTACGGTGAGAAGGGTTGCGGGAATCCAGAGCACGGCGTAGCTTGCCACAAGCGCGGTGTATACGCCCTGCGCCGCCTCGGCGAGCACTGCCAGCACGAAGCAAACCCAAATCAAATTGCGCACGCGCAGCCGCTCGCGCTGGGTTTTTAGGTTCTTCGTGCGAAACTCCGGCTCGACGAACAGACCCGCGTGCCGGTCGAGTACCCTGACCAGCGTCAGGCAGAACATAAACAAGAGCGCCAAGTATATAACCGAGCACGCGGCAGAAAACACAGTGTGCGCAAGCTGCATCGCAAGCGCGTTTTTGCGTTTTAATGCGATGAGCATGTAGTATTTGCTTGCGTAGACGTAGTTGAAAACCCCAAGCCCTAATGTCATTGCGGCGTACGCACCCGCCATGACCGGCAGGCTGCGCCTGCATTCTTTGGCGCCGTATATATAAAACGCCGCCGCGAGGAGCAATAGAGCAGGCAGAAAGTCGGGCAGTAGGTTATATCCGTCGGCGTAAAAATCGATGCCGGCGAACATCGCAAGAGTTATAAGCGTCAGCGCCGGCTTTATTTTGCCGAGGAGAATAATGCCCTCGTCGCGCGGCAGAGCGTCTAGCTCCGCGGTAAGCGCCCCGACAAACGCGTCGTCCCTGCGCAGCCGCTTAAGGTAGCCGCGGAACCGGATAATCCATACCGCCGAAAGCACTATTGTGAAAAATATGTTGCATAGAAGCAGCATATGCCCAAGTTGCGCCAGCTTTATCCGCTCATACGCGGCAACGGTGCCCTCAAACTCGATGTCGTAATACTCCGAAGGCAGATACCGCAGCTCGGGCAGCACGTTTAACACCGCGCGCCCGACGGCGAAAATGAACGATATGATGCGCGGCGCCCTTTTCTTCGCCGACGAGCCGCCATACCGCAGCGTCAGGTACGACGTCCCGTCGAAAAGGTAGTAAAACGCCGGCAATAGGTACATCGCCTCAAGCAGCGCGAATGCGAGCGTAAAAATCAGAATAAAGGTTTTCTCATTGTAGCCCACCATAAACCGCAAAGGCAAGCTAACAATGCGGATTACCGATATGCGAAGCAGCATCGAAAACCGCTTTCGCGCCTCTTCAATCGACGGCGATACCGGCTCGAGCGCCCGCAAGCCCGAGACTATTAAAAGATAGCCCAGCGCGTCGGGCAGAAAGTCGAACAAATCGAAGTTGGGGTTCAGCAAAAACAGCGCGCCCGCCGCGCACCGGGCAAGCGCCCTCACGGGGCTTCTTTTGCGCCCCTTTTTATCAATCGCTTTCTCCATTTCCCTTACCCACTCCTCCACGCCTCGCAAGCTGCCGGCGCGCTTTATAGCGTGCCGGTTTTATTTTAGCCTGCGTTTTCGTTCATGCCGCAGCATTTTTTATATTTTTTCCCGCTGCCGCAGGGGCATGGGTCGTTGCGCCCGACTTTCTCTGTCTTCTTTACCGTCCTGGGCTTAGGCTTTTCGGACGAGCCGCCCGCAAACCCTTCGCCGGTTATCCTTGAGACCTGGGTGCGCTGCATCTCGCGCTCGCGCGGCACGACCGAAAGTATCATGCGTACCGTGTCGTCGCGAATAGATTCTATCATCTCGTCGAACATCTCGGCGCCGATGATGCGGAACTCGGTGATAGGCTTACGCTGCGCGTATGCGTTGAGCTGCACGTCGTTTTTGAGGTCCTCCATCGCGTCGAGGTGCTCCATCCACTTGGTGTCGACGTTCCGGAGCAGCAGTATGCGCTCAATCTCGCGCATCCGCTCGCCGAAGAGCTCCTCTTTCGACTCATAGAGCTTCATCGCGCGCTCGCGCAGGACGCTTGTGATATCCTCGGGCACAAGCGCCTTTTTCTCCTCGTCGGTGAAGTTAAAGTCGTCCGGCCCGCACAAAAGACCGAAATACTTGTTTTTCAGCCCTTCTATGTCCCACTGGGTCGGGTCCTCGCCGACAAGGAATCTTGCCGCCGCGCTCTCTATCGAGCCAAATATCATATTTATGATGTCCTCGCGCAAGTCTTTTCCGTCGAGCACTTTCCTGCGCTGTTCGTAGATAATTTTGCGCTGCTGGTTCATCACGTCGTCGTACTCTAGCACCGTCTTGCGCCGCTCGAAGTTGTTGGCTTCAAGCTGCTTTTGGGCGTTCTCGATGGAATTTGAGAGTATCCTCGCCTCGATAGGCTGGTCTTCGGGCAAGCCGAGCCGCTCGACGAGGTTCATAATGCGCTCGGAACCAAAAAGGCGCATGAGGTCGTCCTCAAGCGAGAGGAAGAAACGCGACTCGCCGGGGTCGCCCTGTCGGCCGGAGCGCCCGCGCAGCTGGTTGTCGATGCGCCGGCTCTCGTGCCGCTCGGTGCCGATTACAAACAAGCCGCCTAGCTCGCAGACTTTCTTATACTCCGGCTCGATTTCTTTTTTGAACTTCTCATAAAGCTGCCTGTATACGGCGCGCGCTTCGAGCACTTCTTCGGAAACCGACTCCGACGAGCCCATCGCAAGGATTATCGTTTCCTCTTCATAGCCCATCTTGCGCATTTCCATGCGCGCCATAAACTCGGGGTTGCCGCCGAGCATTATGTCGGTGCCGCGGCCCGCCATGTTGGTTGAGATTGTGACCTGACCAAGCTTGCCTGCGCTTGCGACTATCTCGGCCTCGCGCTCGTGGTTTTTCGCGTTGAGCACGTTGTGCGGTATGCCCTCGAGCTTTAGCAGCTTTGAAATCTCCTCGGACTTTTCAACAGACACCGTGCCGACGAGCACGGGCTGCCCTCTCGTGTAGCAGTCCTTTATCTGCTCGACAATCGCGCGCAGCTTTGCGCGGCGCGTCTTGTAGACTGCGTCGTCGTGGTCGATGCGTATCATCGGCTTGTTTGTGGGTATCTCCACGACGTCGAGCCCGTATATCTCGCGGAACTCCATCTCCTCGGTTAGCGCGGTACCCGTCATGCCCGAGAGCTTTTCGTACATGCGGAAATAGTTCTGGAAGGTGATGGTCGCGAGCGTGCGGTTCTCCTTTTGAATTTTCACGCCCTCTTTCGCCTCGATAGCCTGGTGCAGGCCGTCGGAGTAGCGCCTTCCCGGCATAAGCCGCCCGGTGAAGGTATCTACGATGATGACCTGGTCGTCTTTTACGACGTAATCCTCGTCCCGGTGCATGATGCCGTGGGCTCTAAGCGCCTGCTGGATATGGTGGGCGATAGTCGAGTTTTCGGGGTCGGACAGGTTCGAAAGCCCGAAGAACTTCTCGGCTTTGGCTATGCCCGAGGCGGTCAGCACGGTTGTGCGCTTCTTTTCGTCGATTATATAGTCGGCGTCAACGTCGTCGTACGACTCCTTGGTGTCCATTTCCTTGACGCGGTACGGCTTCAGCGTGCGCACGAGCCGGTCGGCCTGCTCGTATAGGTCGGTCGACTCCTCGCCCTCGCCGGAGATTATAAGCGGGGTGCGCGCCTCGTCGATGAGTATCGAGTCCACCTCGTCGACGATGGCATAGTGGTGCCCGCGCTGGGTCACCTGCTCTTTGTATATCGCCATGTTATCGCGCAAATAGTCGAAGCCGAACTCGTTGTTCGTGCCGTAGGTTATATCGCAGGCGTACGCCTTTTGCTTGTCCGCCCTGGACTGCCCGTGATAGATAAGGCCGGTCGAAAGGCCCAAAAAGTCGAACACCCTGCCGTTGTCCTCGGCGTCGCGCCTTGCGAGGTATTCGTTGACCGTGACGATGTGCACGCCCTTGCCCTTCAGCGCGTTTAAATACGCCGGAAGAGTCGCGACAAGGGTTTTGCCTTCGCCCGTCTTCATCTCGGCGATACGGCCCTGGTGCAGGATTATGCCGCCCATCAGCTGCACCTTGAACGGGCGCTTGCCAAGCACACGGTCGTCGGCCTCGCGGACCAGCGCGAACGCCTCGGGCAGTATGTCGTCTAGCGACTCTCCTGCGGCAAGCCTCGCTTTGAGCTTGTCGGTCATCGCGCGCAGTTCGGCGTCGCTCATCTTTTTGAACTCCTCGCCGAGCGCTTCGATTTTATTTACTATGGGCATTATCGCGCGTATCTGGCGCTGGCTGTATGTGCCGAATATTTTTTCAAAAAGCCCCATTTATAATCTATCCTCGTGTTTTTTGTAATCAAAATACTACTGCTAACTTAATGATTATAACGCCAAAAAGCAAGTTATATGATAATATTCTGTAAATAAATCTATTGAAAAAATAAAGCCTTGGCGTTAAAATATATGCATGCAAACCAAAAATGACATCAATATCGTTTTAGTCGAGCCGGAAATCCCACAAAACACCGGCAACATCGCCCGCACCTGCGCCGCCATCGGCGCGTCGCTGCACCTTGTAAAACCGCTCGGGTTCACCATTACCGACAGCAAGCTCAAGCGCGCGGGGCTTGACTATTGGGACAAGCTCGATATTACCTATTACGAAAACCTCGCCGAGTTTTTGCGCCTCGCTGAGGGCGAGGAGCTTTACTTTTTCACCACCAAGGGGCCGCGTGCGCATTCCGATATAATATACCCCAAGCGCGTGTTCCTTGTGTTCGGCAAAGAGACGCGCGGGCTTCCGGAGGAGCTGCTCGCCGAGCGATACAGCCGCTGCGTGCGCATCCCCATGCGCGAGTCGCTGCGCAGCCTCAACCTTTCAAACTCGGTCGCGGTCGCGGCATACGAAGTGCTGCGGCAAAGGGACTACGAAGGGCTTGAGAAGTCGTCCCCACGCAACCTTGCGGAAGAATACGGTAAAGCATAATGGACGAGTTACGGCTGCTTATAAACCGCGCCGCCGACAAATACCGCGCGTCTTGTGTATATTACATGTTTACAAACACGCCGTTTTTGGACCTCGCGCAGCAGTCGGCGCTCGACGCGTGGATAAAGCGGGAAAAGATTGCGCGCGCTTTCTTTTTCGGCGGCTACGAAGACGCAGAGCGGCGGGTGTTATGCTTTTACCCCGGCTATATCGAGGACCCCTTAGAATACTTTTCCCAAAACCCCTCCGAGTCGCCAGTTGCGGCTATCCGCGCCACAGTGCGCTCGGACGACAGGCTAACGCATCGCGACTACCTCGGCGCGCTGATGGGACTTGGCATGCGGCGCGAGTCGTTCGGCGACATTTTAGTAAACGAGGGTTACGCGGATATTGTGCTGCTGCGCGACTCGCTGCCTCTTGTGCTGCGCGACTTTAGCAAAGCCGGGCGCGCGCCGCTCGAGTGCAAAGAGATTGCGCTTTCCGAGCTTTGCCCGCCGCCGCAAGCCATGCGCGAGATTCGCGACACGGTAGCCTCGCCGAGGCTCGACGCAATAGTCGGGGCGGCGTTTTCCCTCCCGCGCGGAAAAGCCGCCGAAGCGGTAGAGCGAGGGCTGGTGTTCATCAACAACCGCCTCTGCGAAAAACCCGACGCGCCGGTCGCAGAAGGCGACAGGATTACGCTGCGGGGCATGGGCCGCGCGCTGATAAAGGAGCTTGGCGGCGCCTCGCGCAGCGGCAGGATGTTCGTCACCATCCTGCGGTGGCTATAGGCTTTCTTATATCATATCACAAAACCGAAAAGAGGCAAATATTCAAAAAACGCATACCGGTTAGTTTTCCCGGTATGCGCTTTATATTTTCAGCCGGCTTTAGCCGGCGTTGCCCTCCGGCGCGGGGTTTTCCGCTTTTCCCTCGCCGGCGCTTTGTTCGGGCGTGGCGCCGACCTTAACGAACAGCGTGTTGCCGTCGCTGCCGAGCCTCGCCTCGACTACGTCGCCGGCAGTGAACTTGCCTTCGAGCATCTCGGACGCAAACGCGTCCTCTATCCTGCGCTGAATCTCGCGGCGCAGCGGGCGCGCGCCGTATATCTCGTCCATGCCCTCGCGCGCGAGCATGTCGACGAGCTCGTCGGTAAAGCTTATCTTTATGCCCATGCCGGCGATGCGCTTTGCGACGTCTTCGAGCATGATGCGGGCGATCTTCTTGATGTCGTCCTGCGTGAGCTTGTTGAAGACGATTATCTCGTCAACGCGGTTGAGGAACTCCGGCCTGAACGTCCGCTTAAGCTCGTCGAGCACGGCGGCTTTGATGCGCTCGTGGTCGGCTTTACGCTCGTCTTCGCCGGTATAAAAGCCTATAGAGGTGCGCTTGCCCGTGATGCTCTGCGCGCCGACGTTCGAGGTCATTATAATCACCGTGTTCTTAAAGTCAACGCGCCTACCTTGAGAGTCGGTGAGAATCCCATCCTCGAGGATTTGCAGCATGATGTTGAAGATGTCTGGGTGGGCCTTTTCAATCTCGTCGAACAGCACAACCGAGTAGGGGTTTCGGCGAATCTTCTCGGTTAGCTGCCCGCCTTCTTCATAGCCCACATACCCGGGCGGCGAGCCGATGAGCTTTGACACGCTGTGCTTTTCCATGTACTCGGACATGTCGATGCGTATCATCGCGTTCTCGCTGCCGAACAGCACCTCGGCGAGCGCGCGCGAAAGCTCCGTCTTGCCGACGCCGGTCGGGCCGAGGAATATAAAGCTGCCCATCGGGCGGCGAGGGTCTTTGAGCCCTACCCTGCCGCGCCGTATCGCCCGCGCTACGGCGTTTACCGCCTCGTCCTGGTTTATTATGCGCTTTTTGAGGATTTCGTCAAGGTGGAGCAGCCGCTCCGACTCCTCTTGCGCGAGCTTTTTCACCGGTATACCCGTCCACGCGGTGACAATCTCGGCGATGTCGTCCGCGGTGACGACGAGGTTTTTATCGTCGTGCTTTTTCTGCCATTCTGCCTTTGCCTTCTCAAGCGCTTCGCTGAGCTTTTTCTCCTCGTTGCGCACCTGCGCCGCGCGCTCGAAGTCCTGCGCCCTTATCGCCGCTTCCTTTTCGGCGGTGACGGCGCGCAGCTTGTCTTCCATCGCCTTAAGGTCGGGCGGAGCCGTGCGGCTCTTTATGCGCAGCCTGGATGCCGCCTCGTCGATTAGGTCTATCGCCTTGTCGGGCAGATAGCGGTCGCCGATATACCGCACCGAGAGCTTCACCGCCGCGCGGATAGCCTCGTCGCTGATTTTCAGCTTGTGGTGCGCCTCATACTTGTCGCGCAGGCCGAAGAGTATCTGCTCGGCCTCCTCGGGCGTCGGCTCGCCTATCATAACCGACTGGAACCGGCGTTCAAGCGCCGCGTCCTTTTCGATGTGCTTGCGGTACTCCTCAATCGTGGTCGCGCCGATGACTTGGATTTCGCCGCGCGCCAGCGCCGGTTTGAGTATGTTCGCCGCATCTACCGCGCCTTCTGCCGCGCCCGCGCCGATGATGTTGTGTATCTCGTCGATGAAGAGTATTATGCTCGGGTTTTTCATCACCTCGGCCATGACGCCCTTCATGCGCTCCTCGAACTCTCCGCGGTATTTCGAGCCGGCGAGCATCGCTGAGATGTCGAGCGTAACAATCCTGCGCCCGACGAGCGTTTCGGGCACGTTGCCGTCCACAATCCGCTGCGCGAGCCCCTCGACGACGGCGGTCTTGCCGACGCCCGGCTCGCCGATAAGGCACGGGTTGTTCTTAGTCCGGCGGGAGAGTATCTGTATCACGCGTTCGGTCTCGGTCTCGCGCCCGATGATCGGGTCAAGCTTGCCTGCAGCGGCAAGCTCGGTCAGGTCGCGCCCGTATTGCTTGAGCAGCGGGGTGCTAATCTGCGTAGCGCCGGGCGCCTGCTTCGGTATCCCGAAACCGAACACGGGGCCGGAAGGGCCGGCCGACGGGCCCATCGTTTGCGCCGCCGTGCCTATATTTACGTCTGGCATATCCTCGCCGGTCGCGCCACGGAAAAAGTTTAGCACGTCCGACTGCAGCTCCGCGGGGCTTACGCCCTGCGCGGCGATGAGCTTGACGCCCACGCAGTCGGTTTCGGTGAGCAGCGCGAGAAGGAGGTGCTCTGTGCCGATATAGTTGTGCCCGAACTTCATCGCCTGATACGAGGCAATCTCGATTATGCGCTTAGTGCGCGGCGTGCGGTCTTCGGGCGTGACGTTCGACGGCTCGCCTTTGCCGACCATCTGTATCACAAGCTCGCGGGTGCGCGCCTCGGTTATGCCGCGCAGGTTTAAAAGCTTTGCCGCGACGCTGTTTTCGACCGAGAGAAGCCCGAGCAGTATATGCTCCGAACCGATATAGGTATGTCCAAGCTCCCTTGCTATATAAAGCGATTTGTTAAGCGCCGTTTGCGCCGATTGGGTAAAAAACCTTTCCGCCATTTTTCCACCTGCTCCTTTTCGTATAATATGCGACAGCGCGCGCTAAATCGTTTCCCTTATATATTTCGCGCGCGCAAGGTCGCGTTCGGTTGGGCCTAGCTCGTGGCCTGCCTTGAGCGTCAGCGTCGCCGGCATGACCTCCACAAGCAGGCTGCCAAGCTTTTCGTAGCTTATGTCTTTGACAATGCCGAGCGAGATGCCAAGCCTTACATATGCAAAATGCTTGAGAAACTCATCGCTAGACATCATGTGCGCGTACCGGAGCGCGCCTACCGAGCGCATGACCGTGTCGGTAATCCTGTCGGGCGCGTCGCTCATCATCGAGGCGCGGAGCTGCCGCTCGCGCGCGATTATCTGCAAAACGACGTCCGACAGCTTCTTTATGGTGTTCTCCTCGGTAATGCCGAGCGTTACCTGGTTTGAAATCTGGTACATAAACCCGTCGGCTTCGCTGCCCTCGCCGTAAAGCCCGCGCATCGTAAGCCCGAGCTTGGACAGCGATGAGGCTAGCGCGCCTATCTGCTTGTTCAGCGTCATCGCGGGCAAGAACATCATTACTGACGCGCGCATGCCGGTTCCGAGGTTTGTCGGGCAATGCGTGAGGTAGCCGAGGTTCTCGTCCCACGCTATGTCTGCCGCGGCGCTGAGCCTGTCGTCAAGCTCGCACGCCTTCTCATACGCCTCGCGCAGCGCAAGCCCCGGACGCAGCACTTGCAGCCTGATGTGGTCCTCCTCGCAAAGCATCACCGCGACGCCCTCTTCTTCGTTCTCGACAAGCGCGCGGGGCAGCCTGCTCTCGATAAACTCCGGGCTGACGCTGTGGTTTTCGACGTACGAACGCGCTTCGGCGGGCGTAAGCTGGGTAAAATCGATTACTTTATATTTCTTATCGCCGCCGGTCAGCGCGGCTGAAGCCTCAACGATAACGTCGCGCGCCTTCTGCGGGGTCAGCCTAGAGGTGAACGGGTAACCCGCGAGGTTGCGCGCAAACCTAATCCGAGAGCTTATCACCACATCGTTTTCCGGGCCGGGCGAATTGTACCATGCCATACTCTCATTCCTCCGTTTTTTAAATTTTTGTTCGCGCCGCGCGCGTTTATGCAATCCTCTTAGGCCTTCTGCCAATGTGTTTGACATTCCCGTGAATGCCCTGCAGAGTGCCCGAAAGCTCCGGCGCAAAAGTCTCGTAGCATTTCGCGCAGCCGACTTTGCCGCTGTGCGTAATGTCGACAAATGAGGCGCCGCACATGGGGCAGCGTTTTTCTGTAAACGTGCTTTGGCTTCCCAAAAAGTCCGAGGAAATCCCGTCGGAGAGCGCTTCAAACACGCTGCCGAAAAGCCCCGGCATGAACGATTTGCCAAGCCCAAATCCGAAATCAAACCCTATGCCGCTTTCGGCGGCGCAGTCCTCGCAGAGGCAGAGCTGAGTGGTCTTGCCGTTTATCGTCTGCTTGAAAAAGACATTCGCCTGTTTCATTTTGCATTTTTGGCAAAGCATCTATCATTACCCCTTTTGTTTCTTAAGTTAACCAAGCTTCCGGCGCCGCGGTCACTTCATCAGTGTCACCGCGACGTTCTTTAGCAGCTCGGCGCGTGTCGCATTGTCGTTCACCGCCTGCGAGGCGGCTATTATAATCGCCGCCTCGCGCGCCGAAACGATGCCGTGTCCTTCAAGGTTCCTCACGAACACCGCCGCGTTTTCGGCGCTGATTTCGCCGCCTACCGCCTGTATAAAATGCATTATATACTGGTTTTTATGAAACTCTTTCTTTATAATCCTAATATACCCGCCGCCGCCTCTCCTGCTTTCTATTATATAGCCGCGGTCGGGTGTAAACCGTGACGTTATCACATAGCTAATCTGGCTCGGGACGCAGCCGATTTTGCCCGCCAAGTCGTTGCGGCAAATCTCAAGGCAGCCGCCCGCCTCGGCAAGCATGTTCTCGATAAAGCGTGCAATCTCGTCTGCCAAAAGCAACCGCTGACCACCTCCGCCACTAGTTTGACCTTCTTTGACTTTGCATATTCATTATATGATAAAAGTCAAAGATAGTCAAAGTCAAAGATAGTCAAAATAAAAAAACCGTCCGCTGTTACGGACGGTTATCTTAAAATATGTCCCTCAATCTATTTTGGATATGTTTTTTCTCAATTTTCCTTTAACTGGTATATTCTTCCTTCGTCTTTTCCAAGCGGCGAAATCGGCTGCCTTATATGTTCTGGGGGAATCGCGCTCCCGGGAGCGCGCTAATATATCCCCTCGCCGTCTATCCGGCGTTGGCCTCGCGGCAAGCTTGGCGGTAATATGCCCGGTTCGAGGAATCTTGCCGCCGCGCAGTCGTTGTATAACGCGGCGATTATAGCCCAGTCGCCTTCCTTGACAATGCCTGTCGGCTCAAGCCCGTGGATTTGCTGAACCGCCCTGACAGCCTCGCGGGTTTCGGCGTCGTATGTGCCGGTGACCCTCACCCTTCCCACAACATCGCCATAAAGGTCGGCGGCGCAGTTCAGGTAGGTCTGCAGCCAATAGACGTCGTCGCCTCGCGAGCCAAGCCGCAGCTCCCTGCCCCCGAACGGCACTGCTTGTGGGATAAACGCGCTGGCGTTCAGCCGCGCGTATGCCACATTATACAAGCTGAGCAGCGCCTCGTAGGTTTCAAGGTCGATGTCGCCGGTTGGCGGCAAACCGTATGTAAGCTGGAAATCCACCACCGACTCGGTGGTTGCGCGGTCGTAAACTCCCGTCGGCGGGACCTGTTTTACTGTGCGGGTGTAAAGCGCGGCGAAATTGAGAAGGTTTTGCGCGAAGCGCACATCCTCGCCGGAATCGCCTTCGGTGAGCGTCCTAAACGGCGTTTCTCCCTCTTGGCCTTCTTTTTGTGGCACCGTCCGCGGCGTGGGAAGCGGGTAAGGCAAGCGCCAAGCCTCGCGGCACTTTAGGAGCCGCCGCACCAAATCGTAGACGGTTTTTATGCGGCGCAGCGTCGCCCTATCGGCCCTCCCCGTATCGGGCAGCTCAAAAATGCGCTGGAAGGCGCGCACAGCATTTTCGGTGGAGCGGCCGTAATAGCTTTCCGCGGGGTTAACCTTCGGGATGCCGGCAAATGAGGTTGAGATAAGGTTAAGCCTTCGCTGAAGCTCGGCGACGTCCATGCCCCTGTCGCCCGCCGAGAGCGGGCAGCGCGCGGGCATGGCGCCCCTTTCGTTCCCGCGCAGGATTTGTATATCGCCGAAAGCCTTGCGCAGTATCTCTTCGGCGGTCCGCCCTTTTAGCGCGCGCCGGCAGGCAAGCTTTGGAGTGAGCCCGTCGCCTTCGGCATCGTTTGGGGCGTATGACCAGCTCCGTTCGCCTTCATCATGGTACATAAGCCTTATTGGCGATTGGCTTTTTGCTCTTGAGGCATAAAAATCGGCAAGCTCGTCGACAAGCCTGCTCACATTCGCGAAAACCCAGCCGTCCGGCTCAAACCTTTGGTCGTGCCCGTCGTCGCCGGTGATGTCAAATCCATAACCCTTACCCCTATAGTACCCTTCGGCGAGCCTTCCAAGCGCGTATGTCTGCGCCGCAATTATCACCGCGCGTATCGCTTCCTCCGGCCAAAGCGGCGAGACGGCGCGCGAGACGACGTTTTTTATGTAATCGGTGTACGGTATCGTGTAATTTTTCGCCGGGGCGTCCGGCGGCCCTGCGTGAACGGTTATAAGCTCCGGTATTTTTACTGTATTCCGCATAAATGCGCCTCCTTATAAGCCCGGGTTTTGCCCTCCAAGCCTTGTCATCGGGACCATATAGACCGGCTGGATTGACAGCACTTGCGGGTAAACCGGTATGTTTCGGCTCACCACGTCGAAATACCCGTCAAGCGAAACAACAATGTCGTACAGCTCAAACACCCCCGGGCTTCTGTCGGGGATATCGGAAATCGATACCGGCGGCGTAGGCAGAGATATGGCTTCGGTTTTGCCGTTTTCGCCGGATATTAGTTCGGCGATCGGCTCCCCGCCCATGTCGCCGGAGTGATATATCCTAACCCTTGCGCCGGCAACCGGCAGCGCGCCGCCGGCGTCGAGGACAAAGACTATTAGCGAACCTTTGTTAATAGTCGGAACATCTTCTATAGGTTCCGCCTGCCGCATGTCGCCGTTTGCGTCAAGCATAAAAACGCACCTCGCATCGGCTTTTTTATCATTTTATGCCACATATGCCCCATTGTTCCGCGACATATATTGACATATTTCGCCGAAGGCGTTATAATAGAATGGGATTGTTTGTCAGTTAAATGAATTTTTATTAAAAAAACCACATGAGAATACTAGTTATTGACGGTCAGGGCGGCCGTATCGGCTGCCGGGTTATAGAAAACTTAAAAAAGCGTTTCCCCGACGCGGAAATAATCGCGGTCGGTACAAACAGCATCGCCACCGCTAACATGCTAAAATCGGGCGCAACCGCCGGCGCGACCGGCGAAAACCCGGTCGTCGTCTGCTCGGCAAACGCAGACTTCATCGTCGGCCCGCTTGGGATTGTGCTCGCCGACTCGATGCTCGGCGAGGTTACCGAGCGCATGGCAGCCGCCGTGGCTCGCAGTAAGGCGACAAGAATCCTTCTGCCTATCAGCCGCTGCGGAACGGTCATCGCGGGCGCGCCGGAACTTTCGCCCACAGATTTGGCTGATCTAGCATGCGAAGAGATTGCAAAACTCACAAACGAAAAGGCGTGCAGCGACTGCACGCCGGAATAGTAGTTATGTGCTAAAATAATAAAAGCGGCTAAAGAATGCGGAGTCAGCGCACGCTCGCATAGCCCGTGGAGGGGTCGACAACATTGCGAAGCGGCTTGCCGCTGAGGTAGTTTACGATATTCTCGATGCAGATGTCGACAATTTTGCCAAACGTCGCGGGATGGTGGTAGTGCCCGGCCACATGCGGGGTAATCAGCACGTTTTCGCAGCGCCATAGCCTGTGGTCTGCCGGCAGCGGCTCGGGGTTCGTGACGTCAAGCGCGGCGCCGGCAAGCCGGCCCGACTCGAGCGCGTCGCAAAGCGCCTCGGTGTCCACCGCTGTGCCCCTACCGACGTTGATTAAAAACGCCGTGGGCTTCATCAGCGCTATCCTCTCGCGCGAGATAATCCCCGCGGTTGCAGGCCCGCCGGGCAGCGCAAGCGCTACGAAGTCGGCGCGGGGCAGCACTTCGTCGAGCCGCTCCGTCGTCACAAGCTCGTCCACATAGTCGGGCTTTTCGGTGCGCGTGCGGCGCACGCCGATGTTGTATACCCCAAATGCCTTCATCAGCTTGGCATATGAGCCGCCGATATCGCCGAGGCCCACGGTCAGCACTACCGAGCCGTAAATGGAGCTGACTTTGCCCAAGCTCGCCCAGCGGCGGCTGTGCATGTTGTCGCGGTAAAGGTGCAGTTTCTTGCTCAGCGCGAGCGTGACCGCCACCATATACTCGGAGATGGCGAGCCCATACGCACCCGTGGCGCAAGCCAAAGTCACATGCTCCGGCAATACGCCCGGCGCGACATACCTGTCCGCTCCTGCAAAGCTGAGCTGTAGCAGCCGCAGGTTTTTCGCCTCATGCAACCTCTCCGGCGGGAACTGCCCGACTATTATCTCGGCATCGAAGCCGTCGGCTGGGTCTTTGCTGTATATTATCTTGCAGCCCGGGGCAGCTTCGGCAAGGCGCCTTTTGTGCTCCTCATCAAACGGGAGCATAACAAGTATTTCAGCTGTTTTCATTGGGTTTCACCTTTTCATTTAAAATTACACCGGCAAGCTGTTTTGTACTATAATGTATAACACATAATTTTAAAAACCGAAAGTACTTTCTTTGAAATATTCGGTTTCGCCGCAGCTTGCCGGGCAGATTAGGCGCTTTTGGCGGCAAAACTCAGGCTGTGGCATTTCCCCTCAGGAGCGGCTCACGCGGCGCTTTTGCTTCGGCGGCGCTTTTAGCAGGCGGACAGCGCAAAACGCCCGGCAGGATTTGGGCATAGCAAATCTTTGGGCGAAATGCATCAAAAATGCGACGGAAGTTGACGCATCAGCCGCGGTTTTTCCCTACCTTGCGAAATTTTTGCCGCATTCGTCATAAATGAACAAATACATGCGCAAGGCAACAATAGATTAGATTTTGCAACGATTAAAATTTTACCAATAAGTCGGAAAAAGTCGGATTAAAAACTACATTTTGTGCATAGTTAATATTTCTAATCCCAATAATTTGTGTACATTTATTTTTTGTTAGCTATTGCAATCTATTCCAATTTGTGGTATTATACACTCAGCAACACAACACTTGCCGGAAATGCCAGCCCGGGGCGTATTCCGGCAAAAATTGCAGACTAAGAAAACGGAGATGGAAGAATGGATAGCAGCAGAATTGATAGCAGTAGGATTAAGATTTTAATCGCGGACGAAAATGCGGATTTCAGACGTGCGTGCAAAGCTAACTTACAAAATTTGGGTTATACTGATATAGAGGAGGCAGTAAACGGCGAGGATGCGCTCTACCGTATCGACAAAAACCATCCCGACATAGTGCTTGCCGACGCGTGGCTGTCCAAGCTCGACTGCATCCAGGTAATGCGAAGCATCAAGTCGCTCAACTTCGGGAAAGACCTGCCGCCCTCCTTTATAATAATATCGATCGTCAACAACCAGAACATATTCAGCGAGGCAACCGAAGCCGGCGCCGAATACTGCATGGTCAAGCCCTTCGACTACAACTCGCTCGACGAGCGCATTAAGCGCATTATGGCAAACCGGGAGATGCGCAACCCGAACCGCGGCATCCCGGATCCGCTCCGCAACCGTCACGACCTTGAAGCACAGGTCACGAAAGTTATCCATCAGATCGGCGTGCCGGCGCATATCAAAGGCTATCAGTATCTGCGCACCGCAATTATGATGGCGGTCAACGATTCGAGCATTATTAACTCGGTGACTAAGATTTTGTACCCGTCGGTGGCGAAAAAGTATCAGACAACCTCATCCCGTGTTGAGCGCGCCATTCGCCATGCAATCGAAGTCGCCTGGGATCGCGGGGACATCGAGACGCTGAATTCTTATTTCGGATACACGATTCAAAACAATCGCGGCAAACCGACAAACAGCGAGTTTATAGCCATGATCGCCGACAACCTGCGCCTGGCTATGAAATATTCTTCATAACAGCTTGTCGTTTTAAGTTTTTACATATCGATATATTTATATTTTTAAAGGTTTAAGGCGACTTTTGCTTATAAACCCGTTTTGTCCGCGTGTAGCCTAGGCTTACCGAAAATTCCTGCTCAGCGGCTGCCATCCAGCCGTTTCCCCCTCTTTGCCGCCCCCATCACGGGGCGGCTTTTTTGTCGCAAAACCCAAAAAGAGTGGCGCGATATGACGCGCCGCTCCTTATTTTTCGGTTACTAACCTCGGTATGCGCTTGCCGATTAGGCAGACGCACTCGTAATTTATCGTCCCGGCTAGCCTTGCCAACTCCTCGACCGGCTTGCCTTCACCAAACAGCAAAGCCTCGTCGCCGGGAGATACGTCCGGCACCTCGTCCACCGCGCACATGCACTGGTCCATGCAAATCCGCCCGATTATTGGGCAATCGACACCGCGGATGCGCACCGTCGCGCCGTCGCCTTTGCCGCTGCCGGCATACGCGCGTAAGTAGCCGTCAGCGTAGCCGACCGCCAGCGTCGCGACTTTCATGTCGCGCGGCGCAGTAAACACGGCGCCGTAGCTGAGCGACTCGCCCGCGCGCAGCGTGTGGACATGCGTGACGGTCGTGCAGAAATCCATCACCGGCAAAAGCTTTATCGGAAGCTCAATGCCGTCGGCGGGGGGCAGCCCGTATAGCACTATCCCGGCGCGTGCCAGGTCAAGCGCGGTTTCGGGATGAAGCAGCGCCGCCGCGCTGTTTCGTATATGGTGCAGGCGGAAGGCTATGCCCCGCCTTTTCAGCTCCTCGCACACGGACGCGTAGCGCTCAAGCTGGGTTTGCGTCAGCTTTTGCCCGCGCTCGTCAAGCTCATCCGAGCACGCAAAATGAGAAAACAGCCCCTCGCACACAAACCTTTTATCGGAGCATACCTCCGCTATTTGCCCGATTCCCTCGCCACTGCAAGGGAAACCGAGCCTGTTCATGCCTGTGTCGATTTTTATATGCGCCCGCACGCGCGCGCCTGCTGGGACCCTCTCGGCCAGCGCCCGCGCGTAATCGTAGCTGTAAAGCGTTTGGATAAGGTTATACCGCACTAGCTCGGGCGCGTCCTCAGGCATCGTTGCGCCGAGGATTATTATATCGGCGTCGTCCGCTCCGCCAAGGCATTCCCTAAGCGAGATAGCCTCGCTGATGTTCGCGACCGCAAAAAAGCGCGCGCCCGCCTCATAGAGCGCGGGAACGCACAGCGAGGCTCCGTGGCCGTACGCGTCGGCTTTTGTGACGCATATAAGATCCGTGCCTATATATCGGCGCACGGTGCGGTAATTTAAGACCAAGTTTTTAAGATTTATTTTTGCGTATGTAAGCGGTTTTGACATTGCCAATCTCTTATTGTTATAAAAGCTTAGATTATAACTTTGAGCCATGCCGGCTTTATGATGGCTCGCCCTTTTTTTCAAACGAAGTTACCGACAGCGTCACATCGTCGGCGCCGAAGCGGACGGGTACCCCCCTTTTGTCGAACCATACCGATACCTTGCCGCGCTTTGTTTCAAACTTCGCGAGGTTATAGGTGCGGCTGCCGAGTTTCACAAGCTCCACCGAGAGCAGCCCCTCTTTAGGCGGGAGCACCAGCTCGCGCAGCGCCGCAAGCGCGCCGTAGTTTAATATATTCTCGCCGTCGGCGACCGTTACGGTTATCCCACCGAACGATAGCTCCGCGCCGCCGTCAGGCGACAGCGTCACGGTGCAGCCCGCGATGCGCTCCGGCGAGCTGACCTTTGCGACAAGCGAGCCGTCGGAAAAATACTCTATGCCAAGCGTATACTCAATCCCGCCACACTCGAACCTGCCGTAGAGCGTAAACGGCGACGACATATAATCAAGGCAGCTTTCGGCAGCCGACGCGGAGCAGCCGGACAGTATAAAAAACAAAACCGCAAAGGCGGCAAAAGTAGCAGCGCGTTTTTTCAAGTCGCCACACCTCCAGGCGCTATATCTTATTCGGAGGCGCGGCGATTTATTACGCGAAATCCAGCCTGTAGCTTATGATAGCACACTCGCCCCGCGTTTTCAAGAATCACTCTTTTGTTTTAACAATAATATAACAACTCGCCCTACAGAAAAAGCTATAATCTTAATAAAATCTTAAGCGGGCGGCTTCTTTTATCTTAAGGAATAATCTAATATAATAATCGCGTAAGCCGGGAGGTTATAGTTGATGTACAACGTACTAGTCTGCGACGACGACGCCGACATCGCTTCGGCGCTTAAAATATACCTGTCCGCCGAAGGCTACAACGTCCTTGTGGCGCACGACGGCGAAGAGGCGCTCAAAATCATCGCGTCGGAGCGGGTGCACCTTGTGATTATGGACATCATGATGCCCAAGCTCGACGGTATCGCGGCGACGGTGAAACTCCGCGAGAGCGAGGGTATTACGGGAGGTATACCTATTATCCTGCTAACCGCGAAAAGCGAGGACACCGACATCGTGCTCGGGCTGAACATCGGCGCCGACGACTATGTGACTAAGCCGTTTAACCCGGTCGAGCTTTTGGCGCGCGTAAAAGCCCAGCTGCGCAGGTACACGAAGCTCGGCGGCGCAACCGACCTTGGCAGCAAGCCCGGCATATATGAGCATAAAGGCATTGTGCTCGACGACGGCTCAAAAACCGTCACGCTCGACGGCGAGCCGGTCTCGCTTACGCCCACCGAGTTTGAGCTGCTGAAAGTCCTCATACGCGAGCCGGGGCGAGTGTTTTCGTCAAAACAGCTTTACGAAGCGGTGCGCGGAGAGGCTCCGTTCGGCGCCGAGAGCGCAATCGCCGTGCATATCAGGCATCTGCGCGAGAAGCTGGAGATCGATCCCTCTTCTCCGCGATACATAAAAGTTGTTTGGGGGCAGGGGTATAAATTAGAATGAACGGCATCGAACAAAACAAAAAAGCCGAAAGCGGGCTTTACTCGTTCGCCGCTAAGACCATGGCGGTCATAGCGTTCGTGCTGGCGGCGACGGTAACGCTGCTTTTGGGTATAACTTTTATCTACATGTGCGCCGACGGCGGGTTTTACGGGGGCTACGCGTCGGCGGAGGAGGCGTTTTTCTCCTCCGGGATGTGCCAAAACAGGCTGAGAAACGAGCTTTGGAGCATAAGGCTGCTGCTTAAAGACAACGCTAAACGCGAGTATATCGACGCCGGCGTCTACTTTTCGGTCATTAGCACCGAGCTTGGCAAATTGGCGGCGCCGGAGCCTAACGCCAGCGTAAGGGTCGAAATATCAGACCTTGCAGGGAATGAGCTCTATGCTTTCGGCGAGGTTCCGCAAGATTACGGCGCCTCCATAAGCGACGAGTTCGTCCTTGAGATTAAGATTGACGGAAAGCCCGACATCGCGGCTAAAGCGAGGATTGAGGTTTACCTCGCAAAGCTGCTGGCGGACACTGGCGGAAAGTTTGCGAGGCTTTATGGCTACTTCGGCTTTCTCTACCGCCTTAGGCACATCGCGCCGGTTTGCGCGGCGCTCGGGGCGATTTTTTCGATTGTGCTTTTTATTTATCTGATGAAAGTAGCTGGCATAAGGTACGGCGAGGAAGGCGTCCGCGAGGGAGTGCTCGACCGCATACCATATGACATCTTCTTGATCGCCGTTTTTGTGGCGTCGGTATTGCTTTACGATATCGTCGCGGATATCGACTTTGGTTTTGCAAGCACAAACGTCACAAGCACAGTAATGCTCGCCGTTACCGTTTACGCGGGAATTGCGGCAATGGCTCTGCTTTTATTCCTCGCGCTGGCGTACACTACCGTAGTGCGGCTGAAGGCGAAAAAGCTTTTGAAAAACACCATACTTTGGCGGCTCTGCGCGTTTGCGGGCAAAGTTGCCAAAAAGGTATGGGAGTGGGCGCTTGCCGTTTTCGAGATGCTTCCCGCGGTGGGAAAAGCCGCGCTGATTGTGCCCGGATTCTTGTTTTTCAACCTCTTTTTCTGCCTTGGCTTTGTCGAGTCGAGAAAGGACGGCTCGGGTATCGGGCAATTTTTCGCTTTTATTATTCTCGCCGCGCTGAATATCGGCGCGTTTGCGACGCTAATCCGAGCGGCGCACGAGCTTGTCCAGCTCCGGCAGGGCAGTGGCAGGCTCGCCGAAGGCGACCTAGAGTATAGGTTCGATACCACAGGCTTTCACGGCGAGGCGAAAAACATCGCCGACAACTTCAACCGCATAAGCGAAGGGCTGGCGAAAGCGGTCGAGGCGCGCTCGAAAAGCGAGCGCATGAAAGTTGAGCTTATCACCAACGTTTCGCACGACCTTAAAACGCCGATAACCTCGATTATAAACTACGTCGACCTACTGAAAAAAGAGCCGATGCCAACCGACTCGGCGCAAAAATACCTCGACATCCTCGACCGGCAGGCGCAAAGGCTTAGGAAACTAACGAGCGACCTCATCGAAGCCTCCAAAGCCTCGACGGGCAACATCGACGTAAAGCTCGAGCCGACGGACATTTGCGAGCTTGTCGACCAGTCGGCGGCAGAGTACGCCGACCGGCTCGCTACGGTGCGGCTTACCCCGATAATCCGCATGTCAAAGCGGCCGATTTACGCGCTCGCCGACGGCAAGCTGCTCTGGCGGGTGATTGACAACCTGCTATCAAACGTCTGCAAATACTCGATGCCGGGTACCCGCGTCTATATCGACGCAGCCGCGAGCGGGAGCATGGCGACCGTCACCGTCCGCAACATATCCTCCGAGCAGCTCGGCGGCATCGACCCCGACGAGCTTACCGAGCGCTTCGTGCGCGGCGACAGCTCGCGCAGCGGCGAAGGCAGCGGGCTTGGGCTTTCAATCGCGAAGAGCCTTACCGAGCTTCAGGGCGGCAGGCTCAAAATTGAAATCGACGGCGACATGTTCAAAGCGACGATTACCATGCCGCTCGCGTCAGTTTAAAAAAAGGCGGATGTACCGGGTACATCCGCCTTCATTTTTCCGCCTGCGCAAACCGAGCGGGCGTTTTTTATTCCTTTATTTTCAGCTCCGACGGCGAGCGGTAACCGTTTTCGCGGCAGAAGCGCAAAAGCCCGTCGCGAATCTTTATCGGCGCGTACGGGTCGTAAAACATCGCGGTGCCGACCGCCACAGCGTCCGCGCCTGCCATCAGCATCTCCAGCGCCGACTCGGTGTCGTGCACGCCGCCCATCCCGATTATCGGCAGCTTCACCGCGCGCGAGACTTGCCATACCATCCTCACCGCGACCGGCAGCACCGCGGGTCCGGAAAGTCCGCCCGTCATATTTGCCAAAAGAGGCTTTCTCGCCTTGACGTCGATTTTCATGCCGAGGAGGGTGTTTATAAGGCTTAGCGCGTCGGCGCCGCCCGCCTCCGCCGCGCGTGCAATCTCCGTTATATCGGTCACATTAGGCGAAAGCTTCACGATTAGCGGCTTTTTTACGGCGCCTTTCACCGCGCGCGTGACGGCTTCTACCGCCGCGGGGTCGACGCCGAACGCAATGCCGCCCTTTTTAACGTTCGGGCAGGATATGTTCAGCTCTATCATGTCAGAGCTTGACTCGTCGATAAGCTCGGCTACCTTGACGTATTCCTCAACGGTGTTGCCTGCGATGTTTACAATTACCGTCGCGCCGCGCGACTTCAGCCACGGCAGCTCGTTTTCGAGAAAGTACCGCGCGCCGGGGTTTTGAAGCCCGATGGCGTTTAGCATTCCCCCGGGGGTTTCGGCTACCCTCGGCGGGGGGTTGCCCTCGCGCGGCTCGAGCGTCACGCATTTGACGGTAATCGCGCCGAGCTCCTCGGGCGCGTAAAACGTCAGATACTCCCTGCCATACCCGCAGGTGCCTGAGGCGGTTATGACGGGGTTTTTAAGCTTCACGCCGGCAATATCTACCGACATATCCGGCATCGTCATTCCCAAGCCACCTCCCGCGCATCGAATACCGGCCCGTCGGCGCACACCCTTTTATACTCGTACGCGCCGCCGCTTTTTATCTTGCAGACACAGCCCATGCACGCGCCGACGCCGCATGCCATGCGCTCCTCTAGGCTCACTTCGCAGCTTACGCCGTATCGCTCGGCAAGCGCGGCTATGGAGCGCAGCATCGGCTTCGGCCCGCAGGCGTGGATTACCTCATACTGCCTTCCCTGCCCCGCAGCCATAGCCAGCGCCTCCTCTGCAAGCCGCGTGACAAAGCCGTCTTCGTCGGTGATGACGCCCACATTCTCGCAGTGCGCCGCAAACTCGGCGTCCATATGCACAAGCGCTCGCGACCTAAAGCCCAGCATCGCGTCGGCGCGCTTGCCATATAGTTTCGCGAGCCATAGGAGCGGGTAGATGCCGATGCCGCCGCCGACCAAGAGCGCGCGGCACTCTTCCCGCAGCGAAAACCCGCGCCCTGCGGGCGGAAGAGTGTCGACTATATCGCCCGGCTCAAGCTTTGAAAGCCGCTCAGTGCCGCGCCCGCGCACCTCGTAGCAAACTCGATATACGCCGCCTTCCACCTCGCAAATAGAAAGTGGCCTGCGCAAGGTAAACCCCGGCCCGCAGCTAATGTGCAAAAACTGGCCGGGGTAGGCCTTATCCTCGCCTTCCGTAATTTTAAACCGCAAGTCGTAATAATTCGCGTAAGACAAAATCTTGTTGTTACTTAAAACAATCCCTGTCATACTTTATATCCTTTGCCGTGTCGTTTAGGCATAAAAAAGCCGCGCGCAAATTTTCCGCGCGGTAAAACCGAAATACCGCTCAAGCTTCGCACAAAGGGCTAAGTTTGTGCAATATGCGCCCCGCCTGCGCGAAGATATGCTCCGGGAACAGCCGCTTTATAAGCTCGGCAGCAGCGGGGCTGTCTATGGAAGGGCGCCTGTCAAGCTCTGCCCGCCTGCGCTCGGCTGCCACGCGCGAGACGTTGAACCACGCCGTAAGCTCGCCGGGCGAAAGCGGGTAGCCGTAAAGCGCGTCGAGCACCCTAATCGCCGGCTCGGGCATAAGAAGTTCCGCCGCAAAAACGTCAGCCTCAGCTTCGGACAGCCTCGTGCTTTCGGCATGGCAAAGCAGCGCGTGGCCGACCTCATGCGCTATCGTCCAGTTCAGCCTGCGCGCCCCGCCCGGCACAGACTCCCGGTAAAGGATAATCCGCCTTCCGCGATATATTATCGTCGCGCCAAGCCCGTCAAACGCTAGCGAGACGCCGGATATCTCGCAAAACCGCTCGAAGCTGTCGACTATCACGCCGGGGACCTCAATCTTTCGCATATCGAAAAAACCGAGCGAGTAGATGCTCCCCAGCCCCTGGCGGGCGAGCAGGCGGTATGCCGCTGCCGCGCAAAGCTCACTGCGAATCAGCGCCGCCATTTTTCCCGTTGCGCCTGCCGTTCGCCGGCGCGCTTGCGCTCAGGTATTTTTCCATGCCAAGCCGGAATTTTTCCATAATGGCGTCGCGCTCCTCGCCGGAAACCTCGCGCGCCGCGCGCAAAAGCAGTATCAGCTCGCGCTCCTCGCCGTTTGTGACGACGATATTCTCCGGTAGCGGCTCGCCGAGCAGCTCCTCGAGCGTCACCCCGAAATAGCGCGAAAGCTTGGCGAGGTTCTCCGCGCTCGGCAAGCGCTGGCCGCTGCGCCATTCGTAGACGACCGATTTCGGAATACCGAGCTCCTTCGCCAGCTTCAGGGCGGATATCCCATGTTTTTGTAAAAGGCGCATAAAATTTTCTTTAAACATTTGTACAGCTCCACAAATATTCCGGAATACCGGAAATTTCACTTGACATTCCGAAATAGCGGAATTAAACTTAAAGCAGCGAACGCGGATTTGCAATTTTATGATAACCGTAATCCGCGCGCAAGTCAAGTGAAAATCGCATAAAAAGGAGGGTACCTAAGGCTTGACGAACAAAGAAAAGGCAATAGAGCTGCTAAAGCGCTACAAGCTCTTAAAAGTTAGGAGCCGCATACTCGAGGAGAAGCTCATAGCGCTTGAAAACCTAGTCACCTCGGCGCGTGGGGTGACATGCAGCACCGTGCCGAACCGCGGAGGCTCAAGCAAATACGAGGACAAGCTTATCGACTACATCACGCGCAAAGACTTCTACAAGCTCAAGCTCGCTGCTTACGCCGAGGAGATTGCCGGTATCGAGAGGGCAATCGCCGAGCTGCCCGAGCGGGAGAAAACCACTCTTAAGGTGTTTTTCCTCGATGACAACGCCGAAGACCGCGTCGGCACGCTGTCCGAAATACTGGGATTTGAGCGCTCGCACATCTACCGCATCCGCGAAAAGGCACTCAACAGGCTCGCCACCATCTACTACGCCCGCTACGCGTAATCCGCCGCCTGCCGCAGCAGCCCGGGAAAATGCTGCTGCACCCATGTTTTTGTAAACAGGCGCAGGCCGGGGAGCATACCGGCTCCCCGGCTCAGGCGATTAGTTTTGCTTTTATAAACTCGACGCACTCGGTTATTATCTCCGCCAGCGTGGGTGACGTCGGGCGCGACGTGTCGGCTGGAGCGAATGCGTGCGTGGCGTTTTCGACGAGGATGTATTTTATATCGTACCCCGCCCCGCTGCAACGCTCGTACAGCCTGTCCACCTGCACATATGGCACAAGCTCGTCGTTTTTACCCTGCACCACAAGCAGCGAAAGGTCCGGGTTTTTGCCGACGTGGCTTATCGGGCTGGCGTATGCGTAAAGCTCCTCGTTGCCTTCGAGCTCGGCGCCGAGGAAGCTCTTTAGTATCGCTAGCGCATAAACTCGCTCGGCTTCGGTCGGCACGTCTGTTAGCTGCGTCAGGTCGGCAGGGCCGCAGAAATCGATGACGCATTTAACGTCAAACTCGACGCCCGCAAGCTCGGGGGCGTCGCCGAACTCGGTCGTGCAAAATCCCGCGAGCAGCGAAAGGTGCCCGCCGGCCGAAAACCCGATAAGCCCGATGCGCTGCGGGTCAAGGTTATACTCGTCAGCGTGCTTTACAATAAACCGTATGGCGTCGCACACGTCATTTATATGCGCGGGGAAAGTCACGGTCTCGCTCGTCAGCCTATATGAAACCGGCACAACCGCCACGCCGAGCGCGCGGATGCCGTCCACGATTGCGGTGATTTGCCCTGCGTCTTCAATCGAACGGGTGCCGGAGACCCAGCTGCCGCCGTGCACATAAAGCAGCACAGGCACCGGCCCGAATGTCGGGACCGTCGGGCCGTAGATGTCAAGCTGCAGCTCGGCGTCCCCGGCTTTTTTATAGGTTATGTTCTTGTAAACGGTCGGGTAAAACTCAATGTTTTCGATTGTCTTTTGGTTTTGAGGCTCGAGGGCTTCCTCTGTCTCCTCTTCAAGCTCGGTTTGAACGACAGCGCTTGTTTCGGTATTTATCATATCGCCATTTTTTACGGTACACGCCGCAAAAGAAAGCGGCATGGCAAAAATCAGCATAAAAGCTGCTATTTTATTTACCGTATTCATTTATAAACGCTTCCTGCTGCCTGTAAAACTCGAGTATTCCGTCGACAATTGCCTTTGCGGCAATCTCGACGCCGCCGGACGACAGCCGCTCGACCTCCTCGACGCAGGTGAGGAATGAAACCTCGACAAGAGTCGACGGGAATTTGGGGTTGCGTACCATCGCGAGCCGCTGCTGGGTAACGTTGCGCTCATAGTATCCGAGAGCTTTCGCTACCGCCGAGGAGACGCAGCGCGATAGCAGCTTGCCCGACTGCTGCCAGTACAACCCCACGGTGCCGCGCACGCGCGTGATGTCGCTGTTGTAGTCGAGCGCGTTCTGGTGGACGGACACGCAGAGGTCGGGGTTAGTCTTATTTACAAAGTCGAGCCTGTCGGGCGAAAGCTTGAAGGTCACGTCCTCCGTGCGCGTGAGCACGACGTTCGCGCCGAGCTTCTCAAGCAGCGGCTTTGCAGCGAGCACAATCTCTAGGTTGAAGTATGCCTCGGTTTTTCCGGGGACAGGCCCGGTCGTGCCCGGCTCGTCGCCGCCGTGCCCTGCATCGAGCAGTATCGTCTTGCCGGAGAGGGGCTTGTCGCCCGCAGCGAGATTCTGCGGGTTGCGGAATTTTACCACTGCCTTGCCGGCTTCGTAATCGAACTCAAACCCGTAGAAGTTTTCGGGGTAATTAAGCTTGAGCGTAAACGTGACCGTGTTTTTCGACTTATCCGCCGACTTTTTGACCTCAGAAAAAAGCAGCTTGCCCGCGCCTACAGACGGCGTTTGGGCGTTGTCCGCGCTGGTGTTGAAAAGCACAAGGTAGAACGCGCCGTCCTTGTAGTAGCCGTTCATCGGCACGTTTTGGGAGACGCCGAGCTTCAGGTATGTATATTTCGCGTCAGCCGTAATCTCTGCCGAACTCAATGTCGCGAGCGGGACGGTCGAGCCGCGCGTGACTTTGACGTCCTTTTCAGCTATCCAGCCGCCGCTGCGCAGCTTATAGTAACCCTTCTCCTGCCGCACCGCGACGTCGCGCATTCCCGCAGCCTGAGGCGTATAGTCGTCGTAATACCAGCTTGAAGGCGAGATTTTCAGCTCGGCGTCGTCTTTTATTACCTCGACCATAAAGACGGCGTCGAATCCGAGCACGCGGACCGCCACGCCGGTTGCCGTAGCGGTCTCGCCCCCGCGCTTAGCGGTAAATGTGATATTGCCGAGGTCCTTTATCGTCCACTTTTCGGCTGTGGGCAGCGTTATCGTGCCGGTATAAAGCTCGCGCATATATGTGGCGTTGTCCGGCGGCTTTATCGTCGGCGAAAGCGTTACTGTCTGCCCCGCGAGCGTTGCCGTTACGGTGCTTTTCGAGGGCGCGTACGCCGAAACGGTTATCTTCTCTCCGCCGCCGACCGACAGATCGTTTGTCGGCGCGTTCGGTATAACCGTAAAGCGGTCCATCGTGGCGTATGTAGTGCCCGTCTGCGCCGTGCCGCCGCGCGTTATCGTCACGAGGGTGTCTTTGCCGTTTTGGGTGAACTTAAAGGTATTTGTTCCGGGCTTTAGCGGGACAAAAACCGAGAAATATCCGCTCTTTGTAAAGCTGACCGGTTTGCCGTCAAGATACAGCGGGTAGCCCGGGTCGCATTTGCCGATTAAGTATGTATTCTCATAGTTAAGCGTGCTGCCGCTCTTTGGCGAGGTTATCGTCACCGGGCTGCCGTCGGAGGTTAGGTTTGCGTAGATTATCTCCTCCGAGTATATCTTCGCCAGCGCGTCGCGCAGCCCAAGCGTGTTATCCTTTATCGCCGCGTAGCCGTACATAATGCTGCCGCGGTAGGCTGCCTCGCTGCGCGCGTAAGCGACCTGCTCGGCTATCTCGCTCGAGCTGTTCCACTCGGGGACTTTGTACGCGGCGTGGGAGATGAGGAGCTTTACGTTCGGGTACTGGATAAGCTGCGCGTTCCACCAACGGACCAAAACGTCGTACGGCGCGAGCTTATGCCCGAAATTCCAGTATATCTGCGGGGCGATGTAATCGACGTAGCCGCCCTTTACCCACGCGAGGGTGTCGGCGTAAAGCGACTTGTAAGTCTCAAACCCATTCGTCGCGCTGCCACCGTTTTTGCCGTCGTCGTTCTGCCATATGCCGCCGGGCGCAATGCCGAACTGGACGTGCGGCTTTACTGATTTTACCGCCTCATAAGAGGCTTTGACGAGCTTGTTGATATTGTCGCGCCGCCAGTCGTCGATGCTCGCGTAACCGGCGCCGTATTTTTCAAACTCCTTTTTGTCGTCGAACTCGGCGCCCGCGACCGGGTAGGGGTAGAAGTAGTCGTCGAACACCACGCCGTCGACGTCATAGTTTGCAACTATCTCTTTTATGCCGTCGGCGACAAGCTTCCATACCTCAGGTATGCCGGGATTGTAGTAGAGCTTGCCGTCGGCATACGCGACGGTCCATTCGGGATGCAGCCGCGCGGGGTTGTTTGCCGCAAGCTTTGCGACGTCATGCTGCGGCGCGCTCTGGCTGCCCACCGTGACGCGCAGTGGGTTTATCCACGCGTGCACGGCTATTCCCTTCTCGTGCGCGGCTTTGACAAGGTATTCAAGCGGGTCGAAGTTGTCCTGCAACCCCGAGCCTTGCACTCCGGTCAGCCATTCGGACGTCGGGAAGATCGACGACTTATAAAGCGCGTCGGAGTTAGGCCGGACCTGGAAATATATCGCGTTTAGGTTCGCCGCAACGCATGTGGCGATTATGTCGTCAAGCTCGGCTTTTAGCTGCGCGCCCGATAGCCCCTTTTTCGAGGGGAAATTGATGTTCGTGACGCTTGCGATCCACACGCCCCGGACCTCTTTGTCTGGGTTCAGCAGCCCCGTCAGGAGCCGCGACTGAGCGTCGGGAGGTAGCTCGTCCATACCCGGCAAAACGAAGTTCCCTCCAGCCGCCGCCGTGCTGTCAAACACGCCGACAATTGCCATCATAAGCGCCGCCGATACCGCAGAGACTGCGATTATAAAGCATAAAGCTACAGCTATTATCTTTTTATAAAGAGGGACATCGTATGTAACGGAGGGTTTCATAGTCTCTTTTTTCCGCGGACCCTGCAGATCGGTGTCCTTTCCTTTCATATTGTTTATCGTGTCGCGCCAATCCTTTTGCGCTGTCGTAAGCATCTTTATATTTGATATGATACCATAAGATTTTGTCTTTTTCAACAGCGCTATCGGATTTGTGCCCATAGTTAAAAGACGCATTTTCCTAAAAAAGTTTCCTTGTGTCGGAATTTGTAACAAAAATGTAATATTCACCCTCATAGAAAACCGGCTCCCCTTTTTTGATTTGGGAGCCGGCGGCTTTTATGCGCTTTTTTCAACGATTTTGAGGTTTGCAGGGGGAATCGATGCGACCTCGTATACTATCTCTTGGATTTGCGCCACCTCATTTGGCATAAGCCCGTTTGACTCTACCACTACCGTGCAGTAGCCGTTGCTTATTACCGCGACGCAGTCCGAAATGCCCCTCGCTTCCACAAGCGCCTCTATGTTCGCTTCGTTTTCTATGTTCATGGCTATGTTGCGCATGTCGTCAAGCGCCGCCCTGCGTTCTTCTTCCGTCGCGTTGACGTCGTCTATTATGTTCTGCAGCACTTCGATCGCCTCGTCGCGCGCGCGCTGGCGGTTTATCGTCGTCACCGCGAAATAGCTCGCGACGCTCGCTGCGCCATTGTCTTCGGCTGCGATTTTTTCGCCTGCCACATCACCGCCGACCTGCACCGCCGCGCCAAGGTAATCGGACGGCTCGCCGCCGGTTGCGTCAAAACCGTCGTAAATGCCATTGCTTTTGTCGGCGAAGAAGAACAGCCAGTTGAGGTACACCGCCCCGCCGATAAGCAAAATCGAAAGCGCGATCGCCAGCCTGCGCTTTGCTTTCGGCGTGAGCAGGTCACGCAGCTTGTGCTTTATCTGGGCGATTTTATCCTTAGTTGATTGTTTCATAGCAGCTACTCCTCTCAGCGTTCTGTTTGGCTTTTTCGAAAGAATAATATGAACGAACCGTGTAATTTATGACAATAGTTTTAACCCGATACGAATACTTTCGTTGACGGCAAATCAAACAGCGCGCAGAGCATTGATATGATTTTCTGCTGCACGACGGGGTTGTCGCCGCCCGAACACACTACCGCTATGCCGCGCAGCCTCGGCGCCATGCGGCGTAGCAGCACCGGCTCCTCGGACGAGCCGCTGCCCACGGTGAAATACTCGCGCGAGCCGTTTTTGCTGTTGTAGGCATACACATGCTCGCTGTCCGACTCAAGCATTATCAAAACATGCGCGACGCCCGCGCCGTCGATTTGCTCGATAAGCGCCGCGACTTCCCGTTCGAGCCGCTCGACATAGTCGGAGGTGTCAATTATATCGGTGCGGGGGTTCGGCTCCTCTTTCGGGCGCCCGAGCGTGTAGTCGACCGAGCTTATCACAATCAGCGCGACGCCCACGAAGAAGAGCGCACCGAGCATCCATATACCTTTGACGTTTTTTAAGTTTCCGATGATACCCATTCGACCACCACATTTTTCGCCGCGCAGCCGGTTTGCTCCGCGAGCCAGATTTCAATCCCTATCGTTTTCGCGCTGATGGGAGCTTTTATGCCGATGCCGCTTACTTTAATCTTGCCCTCCGCTTCCGTTTCGAGAGAAACTTTTACCTCAACCGACTCTTTTTCGCAGCCGAGCTTTGCCGAAAGCAGCTCTGATAGGCTTTCCTCAAGGTTCGCCTTTGTCTTTGCCAAAACCAGCTCGTCGGCGCCGCCGGGGTATTCGGCGCTGTAGTCCGAGCGGAGCGCCGCCGCTGCCTGCCCCACCCCGTCCGCGAGCGCGGCTATCATGTTTTTCGCCGGAAGCGCAAGCAAGAGCAGCATGCAAAGGGATGCGGCGTATTTGACGTATTTTTTGAGCTGCCCGCCGTCGGGCGCAAGCGCGGTCGCTATCCCCGCGGCTGAGGCGGCGACCGCTAGCGAGTAGATATAAGAATAAACTTCTTCCATAGCTTTGTACCGTCCTATGCCGCAGACTTACTTTTTTTACTGCGAAAGCAGCCCCACGGCGGCGCGCGAGAAGCTCGAGACGAAAAAGAGGAACATCACTGCGCACGACATGAGTATCGCCAGCCCGAAACCGAGCATGCCGCGCATCTCCTCGAAAACCGAACCTTCCTTATCGCATCCCGCGAGCTTTGCGACCGACGCGGTAATCGAAAAGGCAAACCTGCAAAGGTAAATCTGAAGAACCGCGGGGAGCACTATGGCGAATATCACCGCGACCGCCGCGGTGCCGAGCGTCGAGCGCAGCACGCCTATGCTGCCACCGATTGCCCGGATAGCGTCGCCGAGCGCGCCGCCGACCACCGGGATATAATTCGACGCCGCGAATTTCAGCGCTTTTGCCGTAACGTTGTCCGCCGACAGCGCGAGATTAACTTGGTTGCTTATCACAAAAGTTAAAACCGTCATTATAAAAGACAGCGCCGTTGTAAACATATTGCGCAGCGTTTGGGACACGCCTGAAAGGCTCACCTGCCCGCCAAGTCCGGTTATCAGCGACAAGCCAAAGCACACGCGCAAAACCGGCCAGAGCACGTAATACGAAAGCTGCTCGCAAAACGCCGTTAGCGTCATAAGCCCCGCGGAGCTTACCGCCGCCGTCGTCACGTTTCCGCCCGCCACATAAAGCGAGCCCATCATCGGGATAAGCCCTATCATAAAGGTGTTGAGGTCGGTAAGGGTATCGGCGATGCGCTGCCACACGCCGGAGATTGTGCCATATGCCGCGAGTACGGCGCATAGCAGCGTCAGGTATTCCAGCGCGGTGGTCAAGCTCCCGCTTGAGATCGAGTTTTTCGCCGCGTTTACTGCCGAGGCGATAATCACTACCCCAAGGAGTATCGAAAGCTGGCGCGTAAGCGGCGAGGCGAGCTCGGCTAGTTCGGAGGTTATCATGTCTACGACGCGCCCGACCGTAAAATCCCTCGCCACCTCTCCCGCGTCGTTCCCGATATCGGCGGCGGACGCGGGGATAATGTCCCTAAACCCGTCAAGCGAAAGCCCGCCATGCTCCTCTAAGTTGTCCATCACCGAAATGCCGTCAGCGCGCACGCCTATTGCCATCACCATCATCAGCGCAAGTGTTATTACCGTAAATTTTATTGCCATGGCTTTTCACGCTCCTGCGGCATGTCCTTTTTTTACCCGAGCAAAAGTGCGCGCGCAAAATCAAGCAGCTCGTTTATCATCGGAAGGCAAAGCAGCATTATCTCGACTTTGCCCGCAAACTCCACTTTCGAGGCGGTCGCGCTTTCGCCCATGTCGCGGCAGATGTCTGCCGCCGTCTGCGCTATCAGCGCGACGCCGAGCGATTTTATAAGGGGCGCGGCATAGCCTTTTAGCTGGTCGGCATACCAGAGGTTCCCTAGCAGCTCCACCTGCGGCGCCAGCATGCCGAGCGAAGCAAGGAGGAGTATCACCCCGCCCGCAAGCGCTGCCGGCATCGCAAGCTCAGCCTTTAGCTGCTTTATAATCAGCGTCACGAACGCGACCAGCAGCGCCCCGCCGCAAATTTTTAGTATCATCATAGCCCGAACAAGCTGCGGATTAGGTCGATCAGCTCGGAAATCTTCCCGATGAGCATGAGAAGCACCACCACTACCCCGACAAGCGACACAAGCATCGCTTGTTCCTCGCCGCCGGCTTTTTTGATTATTATGTAAGCCGCGCAGACGGTGAGCCCCACGCCCGCAACTCTGATAAGCAGGTCAAAATCCATTTTCCTGTCCCCGCCATAAAATTAGAGTTTATATAAATCTATTCACGCGCTACAAAGATTATAAATGCCATCTATAACAGTATCAGCGCCGCCATCAGTGCGCCCGACGCGCCGAGCGTGCGCCACATCTTCGCCTTTTTCGCGGTCTCGGGCGCCAAGGCGCCGATTATGGCGCCAAGCCTTGCCGCTGCGCGGTCGCAGTTTGCCAGCTGCTCCTCGACGCCGGTTTTGCCGAGCAGCCCGCCGAACTCAAAAAGCGCGTCGCGGGTTTCGGCGTCGATGCAAAACCTATTGCAAAACTTCTCAAGCGCCGCGTCCCAGCCAAGCTCGGCGGCGTCGGCTATAAAGCCAGCAGCTTCAAGCGGCGCGGCTTCCCCGCCCGTGCACTGCAAAAAAAGCGCCCTAAGCTCGCCGCGGCTGTACTCTATTTGGCTCCGCAGCCTCGTTATCAGCGCCAGAAACGCTTTCGCGTACTTCAGCGGCTCTCCCTGCGCGCGGGAAAGCATTATCCCGCATAAAAATATCGCGCCGGAGATAAGTGCTATGCCTATTGCTTTTACCGGCTGCATTCCCCGCTCGCCTCCGCAACAGACATGCAGCGCTCGAAAACCCCCGCGTCAAGCAGCAGCTTTACCGACGGGCGCGCCAAGAGCTCCTCGTAGCTTGAGGCGTGCGCTGACGCGAGCAGCGGAACGCCGGTATGCTGCGCCGCGAGTATCGCTCTCGCCTCGTCTGGGTCGCCTATCTCGTCGCAGATTAGGTACTGAGGCGACATCGTGCGCGTCGCTATCTCTATGCCCAAGGCTTTGGGATAGCCCGTAAAAATGTCGGCGAGCGTCCCCTCGAACATATCGGCGCGGTAAAGCTCACCGCGCGTGTCAATAACGGCGACGCGCCTATAGTGCGGCTCGCCTGCCAGCGCCGCGGCGGCGTCTCGCAGCAGCGTCGTTTTGCCCCCGCCCGGCGGCGAGTAGACCAGCACCGACGCACGGTACCCGCGCGAGGCGATGTACTCGCAAAGGCGGCTCGATATTCCCCGCACGCTGCGCGGCACGCGTATGCATATCGCGTCTATATCAGCGACACCAGAGATTTGGTATCCCCCGGCATGTCCGGCGACCGCGCGCCCGCAAACCCCCGCTCGCCCGCCGCCGCCAAAGGCGATGAAGCCGCTCGCGATTGTCTCACTGTGCGCGTGGAGCGTCCCGCCGCAAAGCCTTGATACGGTGTCGGAAAGCTCGGCGGCGCTGCAGATTATGTTCGTCACGATGTTTTGCCCTCTCACGGTTAGCGACACCGGGCGCCCCCGGCGGAGCCTTATCTCGTCGATTTCCTCAGGCTCGCACCAAATCCCGCTTTCTATCAGCGCCGCAATTCTCGCCGGGAGGTACGCCGCGGCTATCGCCTGCGCCGAAAGCATGCTTTTTATCTCCGCCATCTTAATATCCTCCCTTTTGCCTGTCCGACACCATTTATATTGGCCGCGACATCCGTTTATGCCAGTTTAATTAAAACTCGTCCATTTCGCCAAAACAAGAGGGGCAGCGGCGCATAGCAATCTTTGTTGCTCCTTTGCTTTTGTTGACACACCCATTAGCATGTGTTATAATGGCATGAATAGTTGTATCCGGAGAAGTGGGTATGCTTGAACGGATTTACACGATACCGATAAACGAAGCGTTTGACGCCTGCGCACAGGACAGCGCAAACGGCTGCCCGTTTTGCCGGCTGCAGTCGATGCTCGAGCAAAACGAGATTGAGATCATCCTCGGCGGCGCTATGATGGAGCCGGACGTGCGCATTAAGACCAACGCGCAGGGCTTTTGCCTGCGGCATTATAAGGCGATGCTCGAGAAAAACAACATGCTCGGCGTGGGGCTGATGCTCGAAAGCCACCTCGACGAGCTGCGCGCCCAGCTTGAGCCGGGCGGCATAGCCGTGCTTGCCAAAGGCGGGCCGGCGCCGGTCGCCATCGAGCGGCTACAGCGGCTTGATGGGAGCTGTTACATCTGCGGGCGCGTGAACTTCTCCCTCGGGCGGATGCTCTCGAACGCGGCGATGCTTTGGGACACCGAAAAGGAGTTTCGCGACAAGACTGCGGCACAGCCATATTTTTGCCTCAAGCACTTCCGCATGTGGTGCGAAGAGGCAAAAAAATATATGAACAAAAAGCGCTTCCCGGAGTTTTACGACGCGGTATCGAAAGTCATGCTCGCGTATTTCGACTCGCTGCGAGCCGACGTCAGCCAGTTCTGCCGGCAGTTCGACTACAGGTACGAAGGCGAGCCTTTGGGCAATACCAAAGACGCGGTCGAGCGCGCGATAAAATTTTTACGCGGAGTATAGCTAAAGCGTTTTTTACCTTACAGCACCGATATCACACCAGGAGACAGCCATATGAAAAAGACCCTGCATATTATTCCTCATTCCCACTGGGACCGCGAGTGGTATATGGGCTTTGAGCGCCACCGCGTCCGGCTCGTGGAGCTTTTCGACACGCTGATTAAGGTGATGGAAGAGCATCCTGAGTACACATATTTCCATATGGACGGCCAGTACGTCGTCATCGAAGACTACCTTGAGATTAAGCCGCATATGCGCGAGAGGCTGCTTGCGCTGATCCGCGCCGGGCGCATACAAATCGGGCCGTGGTATGTGCTCCAGGACGAGTACCTCACCTCCGGCGAAGCCAACGTCCGCAATATGCTCTACGGCATAAAGCTCTGCCGCGAGCTTGGCGCCGAGCCTGTTATGTGCGGCTACTTCCCCGACGCGTTCGGCAACATCGGGCAGGCCCCGCAGATTCTCGCGGGATTTGGCATCGACAACGCCGTGTTCGGGCGCGGCCTCAACGACCTCGGCTCCGACAACGCGGTGGTGCGCCAAAACGGAATAACCGGTAGCGAGTTTATCTGGCAGGCGCCCGACGGCAGCGAGGTCATCGGCGTCATGTTCGCAAACTGGTACCACAACGCGATGGAGCTGCCTTGCGAGCCGGAGGCGCTAAAGCAACGCATAAAGCATATTGTCGAGTCGACCTCGAGGTTCGCCGTCACCGACCACCTCCTCGGCATGAACGGCTGCGACCACCAGCCGGTCCAGACCAACCTTCACGAGGTCATAAAGCTTGCCAACGAGGTGCAGGACGAAGTCGAAGTCAAGCAAAGCAACTTCAAGGACTACCTTGAGGAAATCCGCAAGTATAAAGACAGGTTCAAAACCGTGCGCGGCGAGATAGCCGGGCAGTATACCGCCGGGCACTACCTTTTAATCAATACCGCGTCGAGCCGTGTCGATATAAAGCAGAAAAACCACGACGTGCAGCTGCTCCTAGAGCGCATCGCGGAGCCGATTAACTCCCTTTCCTACCTCGCGGGCGACGAGTACCGGGGCGACTTTTTCCTTTACGCGTGGCGCATGCTGATGCAAAACCACCCACACGACTCGATTTGCTCCTGCTCGTGCGACGAAGTCTACGACGAGATGCTCACGCGATTTGAAAAATCCTTCGAAGTCGCCGACGAGATGAAGCTCGCAGCGCTTGAATACCTTACCGGGCGCATCGACACCTCCGCCGGCGCCGAGCGCAATATCGTCGTATTCTCGCTTGAGCCAGCGCCCGTCACGACGACTGTAAAAACCGTGGTGGACTTCCCCGAAAACTCAGGCATAACCGAAATCCACATCCGCGACAAAAACGGCGCCGCCGTGCCCGCCGAATGCAAGTTCCTCGGCCGCACGTTTACTTACACGTTGCCCAAAGACAGTTTCCGCAAGCCGAAATTTGTCGACCGCTTTGAGGTCGAGTTTGTCGCGTCCCTCCCGGGCGGCATAGGCTATGAGGTCTATACCGTTCACCCCGGTAAAGCGCCGGTTGAGACTGCCCTTAAAGTTAACCCGACTAGCGCCGAGAATGAGTTCTACAAGCTCATGTTCAACAAAAACGGCACGTTTGAGCTTATAGACAAAGAAACCGGGCGCGTATACTCTGGCTGCAACCTGTTTGAGGACACCCGCGACGTCGGCGACCTTTACAACTACCGCCAGCCGAAGGGCGACGTGCCTAAGACTAACCTCGACAATCCCGCGGACATTACTATCGACTCGCAAAACGGCTATAGCGTCACCTTTAAAGTCAAGGTCAACATCGACATCGACGCTGACATTACAAGCTACGTCAAGGTGACCGCGGGCGTGCCTTATCCCGAAATCAGGACCGTCGTCGACAACCGGTTTGGCAACCACAGGCTTCGCGCGTTGTTCCCCGCCGATATCATGGCGGACAAGGTACTCGCCGAAGGCCAGTTTGACCTTGTAGAGCGCAGCATCACGCCGTGGGAAGGCTGGCAAAACCCCTCCAACACCCAGCGCTGCATGGCTTTCTTCGCCGTAGAGGGCGAGCGCGACTGCCTTGCGGTCGCAAACCGCGGGCTTTGCGAGTACGAAGTGCTGCGCGACGGCCGCAACACGATGGCCGTGACGCTGCTCCGCTGCACCGGCGAGATTGGCGACTGGGGCGTGTTCCCGACGCCTAAAGGGCAGTGCATCGGCAGGTATGTGCTCGAGTATGCGCCGATAATGTATAACGCGAAGAATAAGGCGCGCGGCTACAGCCTTGCCTATGCGTTCGCGGGCCGGCCCGCGATAGCGGTCCAGACCGGGCGCCACGGCGGCGAGCTGCCCGCGTCGCGAACATACCTCGCGTACGACAACGCTTATATCCGCATGTCGGCGCTCAAAAAAGCCGAGGAGTCTGAGTCGCTGATATTCCGCTGCTTTAACGTATCGCGTGCGGCCCAGAAGGCTGAGTTTACGGTCGACCCGCAGATTAAGGCGGTGTACATGTCGCGGCTCGACGAGACGAGAGGCGAAGAAATACCCGTCAAAGGCGGCAAATTCACGCTCGAGATTGGCGCAAAGAAGATTGTGACGCTTGAGCTTGTAAAATAAAAAACGGGGCGGCTTAATAGCCGCCTCGAGTTTTTACCGCTATTTTTCGGCAAGAGTCGCCCAAAAAGTGAGGTATGAGGGAAATTTTTGTAAAAAATAGTTTCCCCCGGAAAAACTAAAGCCGCGACGCTAAAAGCATCGCGGCTTTTTTATATCCTCGCAACCCCGCTTTTTCTTGCGGCGTCCGCAACGGCGGCGGCAACTCGCGCCGCGACCGTCCGGTCGAGCGCGCTTGGGATTATGCACTCGGGGGAAAGCATATCGTCCGTCACGCATTCAGCAATCGCGTACGCTGCGGCGATTTTCATCTCCTCGTTTATATCTCGCGCGCGGACGTCGAGCGCGCCGCGGAATATGCCGGGGAACGCCAAAACGTTGTTTATCTGGTTCGGGAAATCGCTCCTGCCGGTTCCGACGATCGCCGCTCCGGCTTCCTTTGCAAGCTCCGGCATTATCTCCGGAATGGGGTTCGCCATCGCCAAGATAATCGGGTCCGGAGCCATCGAGCGCACCATCTCGGACGTGACGCAGCCGGGCGCCGAAACGCCGATAAACACATCTGCGCCTCGCATCGCGTCGGTAAGCGTGCCCTTTACGTTTTCGGGGTTTGTAATCTTTGCTATCTCCATTTTCTCGGGCGAGAGGCCCCTGTCGCGAGAGAGGACGCCCGAGCGGTCGCATGCAATTATGTTCTCTGCGCCTTGAGCTAGCAGTATTTTTATAATCGCGGTCCCCGCCGCGCCGACGCCGTTTACGACGATTTTTATATCCGAAAGCTTGCGCCCGGTCAGCTTCATCGCGTTTATAAGCGCGGCGGAGGTCACGACCGCCGTGCCATGCTGGTCGTCGTGGAAAATAGGTATGTCGCAGGCCTCTTTTAACCTGCGCTCAATCTCAAAACATCTCGGCGCCGCTATGTCTTCAAGGTTAATCCCGCCGAAGCTGCCGGATATAAGCTCGACAGTGCGCACGAACTCGTCCACGTCTTTCGAGCGCACGCAGAACGGGAAAGCGTCGACGTCGGCAAACGCTTTAAACAGCAGGCATTTGCCTTCCATGACTGGCATCGCCGCCTCTGGTCCGATGTTGCCAAGCCCCAGCACTGCCGTGCCGTCGGTTATAACCGCAACGAGATTCGCGCGGCGGGTAAGGTCGTAGCTTTTCGATGTGTCCTTTTGAATCTCAAGGCAGGGCTGCGCCACGCCGGGCGTGTACGCGAGCGACAGATCCTCGCGGGTCGTCACCGGCACGCGGCAGACCACCTCTATTTTGCCCCGCCACTCATAATGCTTCTTTAGCGATTCTTCCGCGTAATTCATGCGTCGGTATTACCTTTCGTCAGAATTTTGGTTAGGTTTAATGCGCGTCCAATCATACATACGCGCGCCTGCCGGCAAGCTGTAAGAACGCGCGCTCGGAAAACGGCACGCGCTCCCCGCCGATAAGCTGGTAGTTTTCGTGCCCTTTGCCTGCGAGCAGCACAACGTCGCCCACGCGCGCCGTCTCGACCGCAAACTCTATCGCCTGACCGCGGTCGGGTATGCAGGTGTACGAATGGTACCCCGGCGAAAACCCGCGCACGATGTCGCGCATGATGTTCTCCACCGGCTCGTCGTCGGGATTGTCGGCGGTCACGATACAAAAGTCGGCGTATTTTTCGGCAACCTTCGCGAGCAGCGGGCGCCTAAGCTGCGACCTGCCGCCGACCGAGCCGAAAAGGCACACCAGCCGCGCAGGCCCATACTCCCTTATGGCGGAAAGCGCACGCTCGAGGCTCAGCTCGTTGTGCGCATAGTCTATTATAAACGTCGCGTACGGCAAAACTTCAACCAGCTCAAACCGCCCGCGTACCGTTGCAGCCCTAAGCGCCTGCGCTATCTCGGCTGCCGGCACGCCAAGCTCGCGCGCCACGGCGTATGCAAGCGCAGCGTTTGTTGCGCTAAACTCGCCGGGGCACGGCACGGAGAGCGCAACGCTCTCTTTCCCGTATCTCAGCGTAAACGAAACACCCAGCGCGGTCGGGCTTTTCCATTTTTCAATGCCATATATCGCGTAATCCGCCGCCGAGCGGATACCGCATGTTACATACTCTGCGCCGGCAGGCAGCGCGCGCGCCATATAGCCGGCGTACTCGTCGTCGGCGTTTATCACCGCAAATTTGGAGTTTGCAAAAAGCTGCGCCTTGCAGTCGCGGTATTCCTCGAATGTCGCGTGCTCAGCCGGCCCGATATGGTCGCCGTGGGATAGGTTTGTAAATACCCCGAAGTCAAACTCAATGCCGTGTACTCTGAACGTTTTATAAGCTTGCGACGACACCTCAAGCACGGCGTATTTTACGCCTCGCTCTGCCATTTCGGCAAACGAGCGGTGAAGTATAAGGCTTTCGGGCGTCGTGTTCGGCGTTGGGGTAACAACGCCGCGGATGTCGATGCCGTTTGTGCCGACAAGCGCGGCGATATGCGGGTTGCCGCGCAGCCCCGCCGAGTAGTTTAAAATGTGGTGTATATACGAGGCGACCGAGGTTTTGCCCTTTGTGCCCGTCACGCCTATCAAAGTGAGCCGTTTTGCCGGGTGCCCGTAAAACTCCGCCGCCATAGCCGCAAGCGCCTGCCGCGAGTTTGCCGCTATAGTTTGCGAGGCGTCCGGCGGCAGCTCGAGCTGCCGCTCGCAGACGAAGTCCCGGCAGCCGCGCAGGTACGCGTCCGCCGCGAACTCGTGGCCGTCGTGCTTTGCGCCTACAAGGCAGAAAAACAAAAGCCCCGGCCCAGCCTCTCGCGAGTCGTACACGAGCCCTTTTATATTGCGGCGCAAAAACTTCTCGGGGCAAACCCCGCCCGCAGCTTCGACAAGCCTTCCTAGCTCCATATAAGGCTACTCCCTAATCTCTTTCCCGCACGCCTTTATGGCTTCGAATGCGAGTGTTTTGAGCGAATCTATGTAAAGCAGCCCGAGCTTGTGGTCGCGGCATAAGAGCGATAGCTCGGTGCAGCCGAGTATAATCCGGTCGCAGCCGCGCGAGGTCAGCTCGCGCTCGACCTTGCGGAAGCTATCCATGTCGGGCTCTTTGCCCGGCTTTATCTCGTCGTATATAATCCTGTTCAGCCTATCCTGCCCTTCGCGCGAAGGCACCTCCCAGGCAAGCCCCACGGCGTCGCAGTATTTTTGGTAGGTGCCGGACGCGACCGTGCCTTCGGTCGCCATTATACCGACCTTCGCGCAGCCTTCGCTGAGCGCGCGGCCGACCGTCACCTCGATTATGTTTATAAGCGGCACCGTAATGGCGCGGCTGAGGCTATCATAAAAGTAATGCGCGGTGTTGCACGGCATCGCCAGTATGTCCGCGCCGTAATCTATTAGCCTTTTCGCGTCGGCAATCATCTGCTCGAGCGGGTTTTTGTCCGAGCGCCCGCAGATAAACGCCGTGCGGTCGGGCGTCGAGGCGCGGCCGGAGAGCACGACGTCGATGTGCTCCTGGTCGGTGTCCGCCTTGGTGTGCCTTATAAGAAGCTCGTAAAAATATGCGCCCGCCATCGGGCCAAGCCCGCCGAGTATGCCTAATACAACCGGTTTTTTCATCTTAATGCGCCTTTTTCCCGGCAAAGCTTCCCTTAATTCTTTTCCGGGATTTTATAATACTTTTTAAATTTCCCAATATGCCTCTTCTCATGCAGCCAAACGTAAACTCGCCTTTTTATGTTGCCTTTTAGGTCCGGCCCGTAGCGCAACGACGAGTAGGCCCGCCCGCATTTTTTTAGCATCCTTACCCGCGACGCCAGCTCAGGCGTCGAGTATTTGTAGACGATGCAGTCGGGAATATAGCGCCAGTATATCTCGCGCTCGGAGATTTTGCATCCGTCGGCGTCGGTAAAACCACCTTCGAGGTAGTCGCGCACGATGTACTCGGCAACGTTGTTGCCCGCCGCTGTCACATAATAGTTGCTGCGGCCGAGCCTCACGTTTATCTCAAACACTCGGAATGTGTCGTCGCGCGAGTCGTACTTAATATCGAAGTTTGCGTATCCTGTAAACCCAACTTCTTCAAGCAGTGAGCGCAGCCGGTCGCAAAGCTGCGGGTTGCTTTCGGTTATTATCGCTGCGTGGTTGCCCAGCCCCTTTGGCGTGTGCTCCTCGAGCAGCACATGCCCGAGGCACATCATCCGGACTTTGGCGTTTCTGTCGCAGTAAGCGGTGAGCACATACATGTGCGAATCGTCGCCGGGGATGCGGTCCTGGACAATTATGTTTTCGGGATAGCCCGCGGCGCGGATTTTCGAGATTATCCCGAGCGCTTCCTCAACGGTTTCGGCGACGTAGACCTTTTTCATACCCTCAAACTCATGCTTCCAATACTCGGCGCTCACCGCAGGCTTTATTACCACCGGCGGGCGGAAGGGTATCTCGGGCTTGTCCTCGGGCGTTATCACATGCGTCGCGGGGAACGGTATACCCATGCGCCGGCAAAGCTCGTAAAACCGCGATTTGTCGGTCAGCCTCTTTATAAGGTGATAGTCTGTATAAGGCACGATATAGTACTCGCTCAGCTCCGGCTTGAGCTTCGCGAGTAGCTCGACATACGCGTCTGTACACCCGAAAGCTATCATTATTTTGTCGCTGTGCGCTTTGGCGAACTCCAAAAGCATCGATTTTGCGCTCTCGGGGTCGTCTAGGTCGGGCACGACGGTAAAATCGAGTATCCTCGTGTTGCTTGTCACGCCGATTCGGTACCTGCCAAACGCATGCGAGCGCACGCCGTAGCGCTCGTGGAATGCGCGCGCGATGTTGTAGCAGGTTAGGTCCGCTCCGAGCAGCACGGGCATAATTTTCTCATGCATATGCTATAACACCGTCCCTCAGCCTTCGTCGATAAAAAAGCGTTTGTACCAGACAAGGAAGACCAGCGCGGTCCAAATTTTACGCCCGTTGTTCTCCTTGCCCTCGCGGTGCCGCTCAAGCAGGCTCATTAGGGCATTCGTATCGAAAAACTGCGCCGCCTCGGGCATCGTGAAATAATCGCGCGCGAAACCGTAGTATTTCTCCTCGCGCAGCCAATAGCGTATCGGCACGGGGAAACCCACCTTTTCGCGGTTTGCCCAGTCGTCAGGAATGGTGCGGTTTGCCGCCATGCGCAAGACGTATTTTGTATTTTTGCCGTTTATCTTATAATCCGACGGGATTTTCCGCGCCATCTCAAAGACGTTTTTGTCAAGGAACGGCACGCGCAGCTCAAGCGAGTGCGCCATGCTCATCTTGTCCGCCTTGAGCAGTATGTCGCCGGGCAACCATAGCGAAAGGTCAAGGTACTGCTTTTTCTCAAGCTCAGTCTTGCCTTTTACGCGCGCGTATATCGGCGCGGTAATATCGCGCGGGGAGGGGCCGGAGCGGTATTCCGGACGGAGGATTTTTTGCGCCTCGTGCTCTGTATAAACAAGCGCCTGCCCGACGAAATAGTCCTCTGGCCGGCCTGAACCGCGGATGAGGAAATCGTGCCCCTTAAAATAAGGCAGCCTGCTTGCCGCGGCGGCTATCGCGCGGCGCAAAAACGCCGGCACAAGCTTTTTGTATTTGCGCAGCAGCGGCGTATCGTCGTACCACTCGTATCCCGCGAAAATCTCGTCTGATCCTTCGCCCGAAAGCACGACCGTCACATGCTCGGCTGCGAGCTTGGCAAGAAAATACAGAGGCACAGACGACGGGTTTGACTGAGGCTCGTCCATATGGTACTGGATCGTCGGCAGCGCCTCGAAGCACTCGTCGGCAGAAAGCATCCTGCGGACGTTTTTTATTCCGAGCCGCTCGGACAGCTCCGCGGCGTAGTTGGTTTCATTAAATTTATGAAAGTCAAACCCGACCGAAAAAGTAGTGTCGGGCATCATTGCGGCGGTGATGTAGCTCGAGTCGACGCCGCCCGACAAAAACGCGCCCACTTTGACGTCGCTTATCTGGTGCGCCTTTACCGACTCGCGTATCGCGGCGTCTAGCCGCTCGACGCATTCTTCAAACGGTATGCGCTCTTCCTCGAAAATGAAGTCGTAGTAGCGCTTTATCTTCATCTCGCCGCCTTTGTAGACGAAATAGTGGGCGGGCGGCAGCTTGTAGACTCCCTCGAAGAACGTCTCTTCGGTCGCAGAGTACTGAAATGTTAGATAAGGGCGCAGCGCTCGGGGATTTACTCGCTTTAGGAACGCGGGATGCTCGAGGAACGCCTTAATCTCGGAGCCGAAAATCAGCCCGCCGCCCGGCAGCTTGCCGTAGTAAAACGGCTTTATGCCGAAAATGTCGCGCGCGCCGAACAGCACCTTTTCTTCTTTGTCCCAAATCGCGAACGCGAACATGCCGCGCAGCCGCTCGACGATACCCTCGCCGTACTCCTCGTAAGCGGCAACAAGCACCTCAGTGTCGCAGCGCGAGACAAACTTCCTGCCGCGCGCCTCAAGGTCGCGGCGCAGCTCGAGGAAATTGTAAATCTCGCCGTTATAGACGATGACATACCTGCCGCTCGGCGTGCTCATCGGCTGCCTGCCGCTCTCCGACAGGTCGAGTATCGACAGCCTGCGGAAGCCAAGCGCTATGTCGCCGTCGCAATAGCTGCCCCACATGTCGGGGCCGCGGTGCTCGATGCGCGCCGACATGCGCGAGATTATCTCCTCTTTGTCCTCAATGTATCCTGTAAATCCCACAAAACCGCACATGTTTTATCCTATCCTAAGCGGCAACGCCTAATTATTCTTCGCCATGCGGGCTTAATACCACAACCTGCTTCTTCCATTTGCCGGATATAAAGAATATTACGCCGACAATCAGCGCGACAAGCGTCGCAAACGGCGCGCCCACGCCTATGCCGCGCAGCCCCCAGCCGAACACGAAGCCGAACACATAAGCTGCCGGTACGCGCGCTAATACCGAGGATATAAGGCTGTTAAACAGCGAAAACCTCGTATGCCCCGCGCCGGTGTATAGGCCGTTGAAGCAGAAGACAAAAGGCACAAGCAAATAGTCAAACGAGAACACGCGCAAATACTCGACGCCGTATGCCAAAAGCGCGGGGTCATCGTTGAATATCTTTATTATCTGCGCCGGGAAAAGCTGCGTGAGTATAAAAATCGGGTATGTAATCGCCATCGCGAAGAGCATGCCGGTCAGCATCGTCTTTTTGGCGCGCTCATACTCGCCCGCGCCGATGTTGTGTGACACCATCGCCGATACCGACGAGCTTATAGCGACCGCTGGCAAAATCGCAAAGCCGTTGTATTTGCCGACCGCGCCGAGCGCCGCCGACGCCGCATAGCCAATCGAGTTTGCGAACGCTGTGAGGAACATAAACGAGATGCCCACGGTGCCGTTTTGGATAGCCGACGGCAAGCCGACAGTTATAATTTGGCGCACCCTATGCTTGTGCAGCTTGAACGACGAGCGGCTAAAATTGAATATAAAGCCCTTTTTGCGCAGGTAAATGATGCAAAGTATCATGCTCAGCGCCTGCGAGACGACGGTAGCAATCGCAGCGCCCATCGCGCCGAGCGGGATGACTGCGACTAAAAGCAGGTCAAGCACTATGTTTGTAAAGCACGCGATTGTAACGAAATAAAGCGGGTTTTTGCTGTCGCCAAGCCCGCGCATGACGGCGGACAAGGCGTTGTAGCCGAAAATGAAAACTATTCCGGATACGGTGACGATAAAATACGATTTCGCGAAGGCATACGATTCCGGAGGCGTCTGGATGAGCCTAAGCAAGGGGTCGGTGAGAATCAGCATGGACGCCGTTATCACCGCGGCGAGGATGAGCAAGCCTGAAAAAAGCGTGCCTATCACTTCGCGGATGGCATTGCGGTTGCCCGCGCCCATGTACTGGCCGATAAGCACCGTGCCACCGACGCACAAGCCGAAAACTATGTTTGTGATTATAAACGTCGCCTGGCTTCCGATATTGACTCCCGACATGGCTTCGGTTCCGGCGAACTGCCCGACTATAACCATATCGGCGACGCTGTAAAGCGACTGGATGAGGTTTGATATTAAAAACGGCAAAGCGAATCGGAAAAGCTGGGCGGTTACATTGCCTTTTGAAAGGTTATGCTCGAATGCTGTCGTTTCCATATGGTAGTTTTTTCTTTCCTATTAGATTATTTTTGCCTCTTTTTCATATTATAATAACTCATACATTATATCCCTTCCCGCGCGTGATTTCAAGTACAAATTGTAAACGACGAAATTGCGGGCAAATTAGTTTACACGCAGATCTTATAACAAAAACCGGTGTTAATTTTGGCATTTTTCGAGTTAATATTAACAAAATCTCGCTTTGTTGTTGACAGGGTTGAACATAAGTGCTATAATCACACTAAACCGCATACCGCGAATAATCAGGGGCGCTGAAACGCTTTCGGCTGAGATGCGAGACGAGATCGGTCTCCGGTCCCTCATCACCTGATATGGGTAATGCCAGCGTAGGGAGATTATTTATGCGGATTGCATACGTTTTTTACACGGAGCAATTCGATAAATTTTTACCGCTGCCCATTATTCGGGTGTGCGGTAATTATTTTATCGGAGGTGTTTTCCGTGCAAAGTAACAAGACGCGCACGCTTGTCGAGTGCGCGGTCATGGTGGCACTCTCGGCGGTACTTTCGATGATTAAAGTATACGAAGCGCCGCTCGGGGGTTCGGTCACCCTTTTCTCCATGGCGCCGATTATCGTTGTCGGGCTAAGGCACGGCCCAAAGTGGGGTATAGCCACGGCGTTCGTCTACTCGATAACGCAGCTGCTTTTGGGCCTTGGCTCGCTGTCATATGTCCCAACGCCGGCGGGTATAGTCCTCTGCATACTGCTCGACTACATAATCGCCTTCACGGTGCTCGGCGCCGCCTCGTTTTTTAGGCTGCCGGCAGACGCAAGCTATAAAAAGCGGCTGCTTTTGATTGCACTCGCCGCGCTTTCCGCTTGCGTTTTGAGGTTTGTCTCACACTACCTTTCGGGCGTAGTCGTTTGGTATGAGATTACAAAAGAAGGACAGTGGAACGACTTGGTACTGAAGACTGGCATGTGGACTTACTCGGCGATTTACAACGCCTCGTACATGCTGCCCGAAACGGTAATAACCATTGTCGCTGCGCCCGCCATGGAGTTTGTGCTCTCAACTGTTGAAAAGCGCCGTACCACAGTCGAAAAATCAAAATAAAAAAAGCTAGCCGCCCGTGTTAAAACCGGGCGGCTTTTTTGTTATCTTTTTACCCTCGCGTTGCCTTCCCAGACGCCCCAGACCTGTTCTTCGTCGGTCGGCTGCGCGTAGTCGGTATAGAACGTCGTCGCCATCGCGCCGGTCGCCCAGCCGAACTGCAGCGCGCGCTCGCTCTCCCATCCGCGCAAAAGCCCATAAAGCAGCCCGCCGACGAAACCGTCACCGCCGCCGATGCGGTCGAGCACCGAGATTCTGCGCGGCTCGACGGTGTAGAGCTTGTCCGCCTCAAAGTCGCGCAGGATAGCGCCCCAGAGGTGCGTGCCGACGTCGACGACTTCGCGCAGCGTTGTGGCAATTATTTTGGCTTTGGGGAACGCCTCTTTTATAGCGCCGGTCATCGCCGCGAACGCCGAAAGCTGAGCCTCAATCCCGCGCCCGCCCGCCTCGGGCCCTTTGATGCCGTAGGCAAGCTGGAAATCCTCCTCGTTGCCGATGAGGATATCCGCCTCGGAGGCTATAGCCGTGAATATCTTGCGCAGCTCGTCTTCCCTGCCCTTCCAGAACGAGGCGCGGTAGTTGACGTCAAAGCTTATCGCCGTGCCCGATGCCTTAGCCTTGCGCGCAATCTCGAGGCAAAACTCGCCGGTGCTCGGCGAAAGCGCCGCAAACAGGCCCGACATATGGACGATACCGACGCCGTCTTTTTCAAACAGCCTGTCAAGGTCGAACATCGACGCATTTATTATGCGCCCGACCTCGCCCGCTCTGTCGTTGTGCACGCGCGGCCCGCGCGCGCCGAAGCCCATATCGGCGAGGTTGAACTGGTGGCGATAGCCCCACGGCCCGCCCTGCTCGATGTCCGGGCCCTCAAACGTCAGCCCGCGCGAGCGCAAATCTTGCTTTATAAACGCTGCTATCGGGCTGCCCTTGACAAACGCAGTCAGCACATGCGCAGGCAATCCAAGATATGAGGATATGCTCGCAACATTCGATTCTGCGCTTGTCGCTTGCAAAAAAAGCATTTCCCCGCCCTTGGCGCCAAACGGCTGTCCGCCGAGCGGGGTCAGCCTGACGCCCATACTGGTGGGCACCACAAGCGCGTATTTGTAGTTTTGTTTAAACTGCATGGGACTCCCTCTTTTGCGACATATTGTTAAACCATTATATCACTTTCCGCTCGGAGGGAACAATCGTAACCTTGCACAAATAGAAGGGCCGCTTTTCGTGTGCCTTGCCAAAATTTGCGACTCCAGTTAAAAACGGAAAGCCGCCGACGGGCAAGCGCCCTTATCGGCGGCAGGCATGCAATTTATGCTCCCATGAACATCGCTATGTCGGAGTCGACGTCGGTTATCCCGCCGATGCCGAACTTTTCGACAAGCACTTTCGCGACATTCGGCGAGAGGAAGGCAGGGAGCGTGGGGCCGAGGTGGATGTTCTTAACGCCAAGATACAGCAGCGCAAGCAGGACTATGACAGCCTTCTGTTCATACCATGCTATGTTGAACGCGATGGGCAGGTCGTTTATATCCTCAAGCCCGAACGCTTCTTTAAGCTTCAGAGCGATAAGCGCCAGCGAGTAGGAGTCGTTGCATTGGCCCGCGTCGAGCACGCGCGGAATTCCGCCAATGTCGCCGAGCGGCAGCTTGTTGTAGCGGTACTTCGCGCAGCCGGCGGTGAGAATGACCGTGTCGGATGGCAGTTTCCTTGCGAACTCGGTATAATACTCGCGCTCTTTCATGCGGCCGTCGCAGCCCGCCATGACGAAGAATTTCTTTATCGCGCCCGACTTTACCGCATCGACGACTTTGTCGGCAACCGCCATGACCTGGTCGTACGCAAACCCGCCGACGATTGTGCCGCTCTCAATCTCAACAGGCGGCGGCAGGCGCTTTGCAAGCTCGATTATCGGCGAGAAGTCCTTTTTGCCGAACTCGTCTGCTTCAATATGCCTGCAGCCGGGATAACCCGCCGAGCCGGTCGTGAATATGCGGTTACGAATTTCCTCTTTGCGCGGCGGGACGATGCAGTTTGTCGTAAAGAGTATCGGCCCTCGGAAGGTCTCAAACTCTGTTATCTGCTTCCACCACGCGTTGCCGTAATTGCCGACGAAATGCGGGTACTTCTTAAACGCGGGGTAGTAATGCGCCGGCAGCATCTCGCCGTGGGTATAGACGTCGACGCCGGTGCCGGCAGTCTGCTCGAGCAGCTGCTCAAGGTCGGTCAAATCGTGCCCGGATATAAGGATTGCTGGATTATTGCGGACACCTATGTTTACTACAGTAGCCTCGGGCTTGCCATAGCGGCTGGTGTTCGCCTCGTGCAGCATGCCCATTGCGGTGACGCCCATCTTGCCGGTCTCGAGCGCCAGCGAGGTAAGCTCGTCAGCCGATAGGCTGTCGTCAAGCGTCGCCGCAAGCGCGCGGTACATAAATTTCTGAAGCTCAGGATTCCTATAGCCGAGGTTTTCGGCATGCTCGGTATAAGCTGCCATACCCTTGACGCCAAGGGTTATAAGCTGGCGCAGCGAGCGGACGTCCTCGTTTTCGGTCGCCAAAACGCCGACGGTAGCAGCTTTCGCGAGCATTTCGGCGCGCGAGCGGACTGTAAACACCGCCGCGTCATGCGGATTTACGATGTTTGTGCGCGCAAGCAGGCTGTCGCGCAAATCGAGAAGCTTATAGATTTCCCTCTCTAGCGCATCCGGGTCGAAGTTGGCGTTTGTAATCGTCATGAAAAGCCCGTTTAGCATCTCGTAGTTTAGCTCGCCAAGCTCCTCGACGTTAAGATTAGCCTCGGTCACGATGTAGCCGATGCCTTTTAGGATATAGACGATGAGGTCCTGTAGCGCCGAGACCTCCTCAGTTTTTCCGCAAACGCCGCGGATTGTGCAGCCGCGCCCTCCGGCGGCCTCCTGGCACTGATAGCAAAACATTCCCATGGTAGCATCTCCCTTTATTGATTTATTCTTCATCTAGAGGCTCGAAATCATCTTTGCCGACAAAGCAGATTGGGCAGCGCCAATCGTCCGGCAGTTCTTCAAAAGGCGTCCCGGGCTCGATTCCGCTGTCCGGGTCGCCCACTTCGGGGTCGTAAATATAGCCGCAAGGCACGCAAATGTACTTTTTCGCTTTCATAGGGCCTCCCCTTTAATCTTCAAGTATTTCGCCGTCGGTGGAAATCGTGACGACCTGCCACGGTATCATCTTGCCGCTTGCCATAAGCGCCTGCTTCGTCGCGTACTCAAGCCCGCCGCAGCATGGCACTTCCATTCTCACGACCGTCACGCTCTTTATGTCGTTGTGCTTTATAATCGCGGTGAGCTTTTCGGCGTAATCGGCGTCGTCGAGCTTGGGGCAGCCGATAAGCGTCACGCGGCGCTTTATAAACTTGCGGTGAAAATCGCCGTATGCAAACGCAGTGCAGTCTGCCGCAATCAAGAGGTGCGCGCCATCAAAATAAGGCGCGTTCACCGGCACCAGCCTAATCTGTATCGGCCACTGCGACAGCATGCTCAAAACCTCAGCCGGCTTTTCGCCCGCATCCGCCTCCTCGTGCCGCTCAATCTTTCGCGAGTGCGTCCCCGGGCAGCCGCAAGGCAGCGGATCGCCGCCCTCTTTTTCATTTTTCGGCGCCGGCGCGGGGTCCTCAACTTCGGCTTCTTCAATTGAAATCGCTCCGACGGGGCATACCGGCAGGCAGTTGCCTAGCCCGTCGCAATAGTCTTCGCGAACTACCTTAGCCTTGCCGTCGACAAGCTCAATCGCGCCTTCATGGCAAGCCTCGACGCATAGGCCGCAGCCAACGCAAAGCTCTTCATCTATGATAATCTTGTTCTTCTTCACTATCGTTTCCTCCCTTGACCTTGTGGCTATATTATAGTATAATAAAGACAACATTTCTGTTGTATATACAACATAATGGAGGAAATTTTTGTGAACAAATATTTAAAGCTTCTTGATAAAGGGTCGCTGTTCGCGGGGATAACCGAAAGCGAGATTTCTGCGCTGCTTTCATGCCTTTCAGCCAAGGAGCAAAGGTACCAAAAAGACGAGTTTATTTACCGCGCCGGCGATGTGATTAGCACCGTCGCGATCGTGCTTGAGGGGATTGTTTATATAATAAATGAAGACTTTTGGGGCAACCGCAGCATTCTCACCGAGATTGAGGAGGGGCATATGTTCGGCGAGACGTATGCCTGCATTGGCAAGCCGCTTGAAGTTTACGCCGTCGCCGGACGGGACACCGTGATTTTGACTGCCGATATAGGCAAAATACTAAACTTCTGCTCAAACGCATGCACTTACCACAACCGGCTTGTCCGCAACTTTATAAACATACTCGCCAACCGCAACCGCGAGCTGACGCTGAAGCTCGAGCATATGTCCCAACGCACCACCCGCGAGAAACTGCTTTCGTACCTTTCGGAGCAGTCGCGGCGCGCAGGCAGCCCGTCGTTTGAGATACCGTTCAACCGCCAGCAGCTTGCCGACTACCTCGCGGTCGACCGCAGCGCGATGAGCGCCGAGCTAAGCCGCATGCGCGACGAGGGAATCATAGAGTTCGAGCGCAACAAATTCCGGCTGCTTTTGCCGCGCGAGGAATAAAAACCGGGCGGCGTATGCCGTCCGGTAGCGGTATGGTATCTTCGAGCCCTCTTTTATGCGTTTTGCGCCATCTCTAGCATCTTTTGGAGCTGCGTTTCTGCCGCCTGCTTTATCTTTGCGTAACTTGAGGCATAGTTCTTCTGCGAGCCGACGGCGCAGTTGCGCAGCAGCATCGAGCTGTCGCCGAAATTGAATATGCTGTTGAGGTCGTATGTAGCGGAGGCGTAGATTATATCTATCATCTGGCGCGCGTTATCGTTGCGCGCGATTTTTTCCTTAAGCAGCACGTCGTATATGACCGGGTTGACGTCCCGATAGGAAAGGTACGCCATCGTTTCCATCACATGCGAGGTACGGTTGGTATCGCTCGCGGTGATGGGCACGCAGATTCCCGACGGGCCCCAGGGGTTGAAGAAACAGTAGTAGTTTTTCTGCGACTCGGTAAGCTTCGGCGGCGGAAGCATGCCATAGTCGAACTCAAGCTGCCTGAAGTTCGGGATTCCCATATAGCCGGCGATTACGTTGTTCATCGACGTGACGAGGAACAATGTGTTACCCTTTTGGAAAACCGAAAGCTCACTTCCCGTAGTGCCGGCAAACGCGAGGTCCCTGTCGCCGAGGATGGAAGCGGCTCTTTCAACGAGCGTGACAGTCTGCTCGGTGTCCATCGTCAGGATGTGGTTGCCGTTTTCATCTAGGTCTGTCATCTTGCCGCCAAGCCCGAAGAATATCGCCTGGCCGCTCACGCCGCCATCGTGGCCAATCGCCCAGCGGTCGTCTTCGTCTAGCTTGCCGTTGCCGTTGAGGTCTGTCGTCACGCCGCGCAAATACTCCTCAAGCTTGTCTATCGTCCATGTGCCGCTGATGACCGATTCTTCAAAGCCGGAGAGGTTGAGGTCCTCGGCAACGCGGATGTTATAAACTAATGCGGTCGGCGCATAGTAGAAAAACGGCGAAAGCGAGCCGGAGTTAAAATACAGCTTGCCGCCGAACTGCATGCCGTTTGTAATCGAGGCGCACCACCACTCCCGGTCGAGCCCGAGGTAAGCCATCGCGTTTAGGTCGGCTAAAAACCCGCCCGGCGCGAGGGTGTTTATGCCGTCTGCAAGCGATGTTATGCACAGGTCATACGCGTCCTCCTGCGCGTTGACGATGTTCATAACCATCGTGCGAACCTGCCCCCTGTCCTCGTACGCGATGTTCTCAAACCGGATGTCGAGCATATCCTCGACCATTTTGTTGCGCCTGTATAGCGCGTCGTTTAGAACTTCGCCGGTCTCGGTCTCTTCAGGAAAGTTGGGGCGCTCACTGAAATGCTGGGCTATTACGCGGAAAGTGTATCCGCCGTATGTCGTGTCCGGCAGCGTTTCAAGATAGCCTGTCGTCTCGGTTGTCGTTTCGGCAGGGGCGTCCGGCTTTTTTTCGTCGGACGCGGTCTGCGCGCAGGCAGCCAAAGACACCGAGAATACCGCGCAAAGCAGTATGGCAACGGCGCGTTTCATATGTATCCTTCCTCCCGCAGTTTTATATGGCAACTGTGCCATTTAGCAAATTATAGTTTATTTCACTTGGTTTTGTCAACAAAAAAGGCGTGCCGCATATGCAGCGCGCCTTTTTATTTTACGGTAAGGTATTGCCCGCGGCGAGGAGGATCGAGTACCATTCCTCGCGCGTGAGGGTGATTTCGGTAGCTTTCACGCAGTCGCGCAGCCGCTCCACGTTCATTGTGCCCGTGACCGGCTGGAACTTCGCGGGATGGCGGAGCAGCCACGCCATCGCGATCGTGGTATTCGAAACGCCGTATTTTTTAGCAATCTCATCGATTTTCTCGTTGAGCTTGGGGTATTTGTCGCTGCCGAGGAACACGCCGCCGAAAAATCCATATTGGAACGGCGACCAAGGCTGGATCGTGATGTCGTGCAGGCGGCAGAAGTTGAGCACGTCGCCGTCGCGGTCGACCGCAAACTCGTCCTGCATGTTGACGTGCAGCCCCGCGGTTATCATCGTGGCGTGGGCGACGCTGAGCTGCAGCTGGTTTGCGACTATCGGCTGTTTTAGATACTTTTGCAGCAGCATAATCTGCCCGGGGTTGTGGTTCGAGACGCCGAAATAGCGGACTTTGCCAGAGCTGTTCAGCATTTCAAACGCCTCGGCTACCTCTTCGGGCTCGACCAACGCGTCGGGGCGGTGGAGCAGCAGCACGTCGAGGTAATCGGTGCGTAGCCGTTTGAGTATCCCGTCGACCGAGGAGAGGATATGCTCCTTAGAAAAGTCGTACATGCCGCGGCGGATACCGCATTTTGACTGGATTATTATCTTCTCGCGCACCGACGGCGACATGTGAATCGCCTCGGCGAACTTCCTTTCGCACTCGCCGCCGCCGTAGATGTCAGCGTGGTCGAAGAAGTTTGCGCCGAGCTCGAGCGCGGTCTGCACGAAGCGCTCGGCTTCGGCTATCGACAAGCCTCCCATCCGCATGCAGCCTACCGCTATCGTTGGGACGTCAAGGCTGGATTTGCCAAGTTTTATCGTTCTCATGGCTATACCTCGCTTCTTAGCCGCAGGGACAACGACCCCCGCAGGTTTTGTTTTAAATTCATTATACAACTATTCATAGTCGATTTCAAGAAAAATAAGGCGGTGCCGTCGCAAAAAAATAAAGCAGGACGCTTCCGCATCCTGCTTATGGTGCGAGAGACGGGACTTGAACCCGTACGGGATCACCACACGCCCCTCAAACGTGCGCGTCTGCCAATTCCGCCACTCTCGCTCGACCTGGCGGAGTATATTATACCACCGTCGAGCGAGTTTGTCAATAGCAAACTAAAATTTCTTTCAGTTTTTGTTTATGGCAACCTAAACCCCGGCGCGTTTTGGCTAAAATCCGCACAGTTTTAGGTAAAAATCTATAATTTCCGTGCCAAAAAACGACATCACAATCATCGCTCCGGCAAGGTATGGGCCGAACGGCACGGCGTGCCCGGCCGGCGCCTCTTCGTCGGCGGCGTATTCCTGCCCGCCACCAGCCTCTTTGGGGCTTGCCGCATCGCCGGCGCCATCATTATCCCCGCCGACTCGTGCCGGCTTGCGCCGCTTTGCTATGCCCAAAAGAACCAGCGAGATTACGCTGCCGGCAAGCGAGGCTAAAAACAGCACGCCGAGCATGTTCTTCCAGCCGAGCACCAGCCCCGCCGCCGCGGTGAGCTTGATGTCGCCCTCGCCAATCCACCTGCCGCGCGAAATTATTGCTAAAAGTAGGAATAGCCCGCTGACGCATACTGCGCCGATAAGCCGCTCGGTGATTGACACATCCTGCGGAAACGGGAAATGGTTATGCAGGTGTGCGTGGGGGTCAAGGTACTCGTGGATGAGCTTATCCGCGGCTATGGCGACGCCGGAGAGGGCAATGGCAATGTTGAACCGGTCAAAGATCAGCATATGCTCGGCGTCGATGAAGATTATGCAAACAAGCGCCGAGCCGAAGACGAAATGCGCGAGCATCGTCAGCGGGTAAAACATGAACTTATGCGCATACGCCACCCAGAGCAGCGCGTTGAGCAGCTCGACCGCCATGTACCGCGGCGAGATTGGCGCTTTGCAGTAACGGCAGCGCCCGCCGAGGAATATGTAGCTGAATACCGGCACAAGGTCGCTCGGCGCAAGTTTATGCCCGCACGCAGGGCAAAAAGATCGCCCCTTTACCGTACCTATCCCGCGCGGAAGCCGATAGATGAGCACGTTCATGAAGCTGCCGGCGCACAGCCCGGCGATGAAGACTACGAAATATATGTAAAGCCAAAGTAGCGTTTCCAAAGCATTTCTCCCTAAGTTACACAAAGTTTATAGCCGGCTGCACGATTTTGACTTCGCGCATCATGCGATCCGGCTCGACGCAGTATGTCAGAGCGCTTTGGGCCGAGATAAATCCGCGCCGCATGAGGCCTATCAGGCACATGTCAAGCGTTTGCATCCCGTCTTTCGTATGCGTTAGCATGACGTTTTGGATCTGGTTGGTCTTGTCCTGCAAAATAAGGTTGCGCACCGATGGGTTTGAAATGAGGATTTCGGTGGCAAGAACGCGGCCGTTGCCGTCGATGCGCGGGACGAGCTGCTGCGAGATTATGCACCTTAGCACCGAGGCGAGCTGCACGCGCACTTGTTGCTGCTGCGAGGCGGGGAAAACGTCTATAATGCGCTCGATGGTCTGCGCCGCTCCGATGGTGTGCAAGGTGGATATCACAAGGTGCCCGGTCTCTGCGGCGGTCAGCGCGGCGGCGATGCTCTCGTAATCGCGCATTTCGCCGACGACTATTATGTCGGGGTCCTGCCGCAGCACGCTACGCAGCGCCGAGGCAAACGACCTTGAATCCGACCCAATTTGCCGCTGGTTTATAATGCACTTGTTGTTTTTAAAGTAAAACTCAATCGGGTCTTCGATGGTGACGATATGACCGTTGCGGTTGTGGTTCATCCAGTCGATCATCGAAGCCAGCGTGGTGCTTTTGCCCATGCCGGTAGGCCCGGTAACGAGTATCAGCCCGCGGGTGTGCATGCACTGGGGGACCAGTACCTCTTCAGGCAGGCCAAGCTCCCGCATGGTCTTTATGCGCATGTGGTTGACGCGTATCGCGGCGGCGTACGTTCCCCGCTGCTTGTAGGCATTTATGCGGGCGTGGATGCCCGAGCTTTCAAAAAAGCGTGAGAAGTCTACTTCGCCGGTTTTCTCGAGCTTTTTAAACTGCTGTTCGCTGAGGAGCATGCGGATGGCGATCTCGGTATCTTTCGGCGTGAGCGTGGGGTATTCCTCAAGCTTGCGCAGGACGCCGTTATCGCGGACTATCGGCTTGCTGCCCGGCGTCAGGTGAAGGTCGGACACCGATTCAGGGTATTTATACGAAAAAAGCGTTGTTATATCCATAAACATTTTTCCGCGACAGCCTCGCCGGCATGTTTTGTATCAAATAAAGGCGAGGGCTGTGCCTCGCCTTTATTTTGCAGATTTTTCCTACTTTATGTTTCTTTTGTATTATTATCATTATTATTATGTTCACTACATGTCATTACAGGAGGGGCTGAAGAGTTCCATTCAATAGTATAGGTTCCACCTCCAGGACATGTAATCTCATTTAATTTTTTCTCTAAATAAGCTTCGACTGTTTTATCAGCTTTATTTGTAGCATTTATTCCTGTAGGGTAAACACCATCATTTTCAGCTGCATACATAGCTGCAGCTTCTTTAACTGTGCGAATATTTGCTTCACAAGCTGTTTTCTGAGCATTTTTGGTTACAGCACTATAAATCGGAATCGCAATCGCCACAAGGATACCTATGATGATCACGACGATCATCAGCTCGACCAGTGTAAAGCCCCTTTTACCTTTTTTCAAGTTTACCATTGCTATGTACCTCTCTTTTAATTTTATGTTAATATAAGATAACACAATTTTTTGGTATTGTAAAGAGTTTTTGATAGATTTTTCATATTGGTATTTATTATAATTTGTTTCGATGGTTTCTTACCAATTCTATGCAATATATACATTTTAAACTATTACCCGCAGCAGCTCCTCGTATGAGGTGATTCCAGCCTTCACTTTGACGAGCCCGTCGGAGCGCAGCGTGCTCATGCCCTCCTCTATCGCTACCTCTTTTATCTCGGGCGCGTGGCGGCCGGTCAGTATCATGTCGCGGATGCGCGGCGAGATTTTCATAATCTCAAACACGCCGCGCCTGCCGCGGTAGCCTGTGTTGTTGCACGAAATGCAGCGCCCGGCTTGATATATCGTCACCGGGTCGTCGTCGCCCGTGCCGGAGTCGAACGGGAAATCGGGGATAAGCCGCTGCAGCTCGCGCTTGCGGTAGGTAACTGGCTTTTTGCAGCTTGGGCATAGCACGCGCACAAGCCTTTGCGCCACGACGCATATGACCGAGCTTGCGATTAAAAACGGCTCTATGCCCATCTCCGCAAGGCGGGTGACGGTCGAGGCGGCGTCGTTGGTGTGCAGCGTCGAGAACACAAGGTGCCCGGTCAGCGCAGCTTCGACGGCGATTTTCGCGGTCTCAAGGTCGCGGATCTCGCCGACCATTACAATGTCGGGGTCGCTTCGCAGTATCGCGCGCAAGCCCGACGCGAAGGTCATGCCCGCGCGGTTGTTGAGCTGGATTTGGTTTATGCCCGCAAAACGCCGCTCTACCGGGTCCTCGAGCGTGATGATGTTCTTTTCTATGCGGTTGAGCCGAGACAACAGCGCATACAGCGTCGTCGATTTGCCGCTGCCGGTCGGGCCGGTGACGAGCACAAACCCATACGGCTTTTCGGAGGCTTCTATTATACGCCTTTCGTTTTCGGGCGTAAAGCCCAGCTCATGCACCGTTATCGCGCGGGTGTTGCGCGGAAGCATTCGTATCGTTATCCGCTCGCCGTAGACGCTGGGCAGCGACGCTATGCGCATGTCTATTATCTGCTGCTCGACTTTGACGGTCGCGCGCCCGTCCTGCGGTATGCGGCGCTCGGCGATGTCCATGTTTCCGATAACTTTAACGCGCGAGATTATCGACGCCTGCATTTTGCTCGGTGCCTGCATCACCTCGTGCAGCACGCCGTCTATGCGGAACCTAATCCTCAGGTATTTCTCCTGCGGCTCGATATGTATGTCGCTCGCGCCCGCGCGCACCGCGGATTCTATCATTTGGTTGACAAAATTGACGGCGGGCTTATCGTCGTCGGCACCCGCCTCTTCCTCTTCATGTACCTCCTCTTCCTCCGCCGCTATTGTCACATTGTAGGCGGTGTTAACGTAGTTGTTGATAGCGGCGGTAAGTTCGGTATCGCTGACTATTACCGGCTTTATCGTATACCCCGTTAAAAGCTGCAAGTCGTCTATGGCTATGATGTCGTTGGGGTTTTGCATCGCTACGTAAAGAATGTTATTCTCCCTTTTTATCGGGAGAATCTTGTGCTTTTTCGCTTTTTCAGGCGGAATAAGGCTAGCCGCGGCTATGTCGACGCCCACTTCGTTCAGCGACACAACGCGGTAGCCGCTTCTTACGGATAATGCCTTTGCTATATCCTCTTCGGTGCAGTACCCAAGCTTGACGAGTATCTCGCCGAGCCGCTCGCCTGTCTGGCGCTGGATATCAAGCGCTTCGAGGACTTGGTCGCTTGTAACTTTGCCAAGCGAAACTAGCACGCTCCCCAAGAAAGGTACTGCCCTTTTTTGAGAGTTGCCGTTACCGTTGCCATTATTAAAAGTAATGTTTTTGTCCATACGCGTTTTTGGTTTTATAAACCGGTGTTTTTAGCAGTAAAGTTGTAATACGCGCTTGCGTGGATGATGTACGAAATCTCGCCATCGGCGGTCTTATCGATATTGACGCTTTCGACGGTGTAAAACCTTTCCGAAAACGCAAGCGCAAAAAGAAGGTCGAGCATATCGCCGTATGAGCCTATCGCGGTGATTGTGAACGGCATTTCCACCGCGAAGCCCAAATTCTCACGCTGGCCAAAGTTAATACCAGTAAGCGAGCCGCCGGCGTTGCTTTTCACAAACTCGATTATACCCGCCTCGTCGGGCAGCGCCGGGATTTTGACATGCGCCTGGCGGACGACAAGCTCCATCTGCGCATCTTTTTCCTTGATGCTGAGCAGCTCGTCGCGCTGGCTTTTCAGCTCGCTGGCTATTTTCGCTTTTTCGCTTATCTCGTCGTTAATTTGATATGTAATATTTATAGAATAAAAAGTGAACCCCAACAGCACCACACAAATAAGGAATATCAGCGCGATGACAACGACCCGATTGTCAAGGGGCTTTCCAATTGGCTTTGGCTGTATGCCTACGGCATTCATCGTTTAATCCCCCAAATCCCATACTATGTCGTCTACCGCCGACTTGTCTAGTACTTCAACCGTCAACTCGAACGACACATTGTATGACGAGTTGTCAGGCATACCCTGCGAGTAGGAGTGATAAATCTCGCCGGTCAGCTCAAGCTCGTCAAGCGCTTTTATCCAGCCCGCGACATCGGAATAGTCTATTGCATCTCCGGTTATTTCCATTGTCGTGGTTTTACTGTTGGCGTTGTACCCGACCGATACGTTGTCGATGCTTATGCTCATCGGGACCGTTTCAAGTATTTGCGGTATAACGCGGGGCATCGAAGGCAGGCCGTCCGCAAGGCTTGCTATATTTCTGTATACGCTTTCAACGACGTCTTTTTTCTCCGCGTATTCCGAAAGCGACGCTATCTCGGCCTCCAGCTTCCCTATCTCCGCGTCAAGCGACTCTAACTCGAGCGTGCGGTTGAGCCTGACAAAAGTGGAGAGCGCCAGCAAAATAAGGCATATTACGGTAAAAAATAAAAAGTATATCACAAGGTCAAGCCGCTGCGCGGCTTTTAACCTTTCGAGCCGGTACTTTTCCGGCAAAAGGCTGATTTTGTACATACCGCAAATCTCCTCATCCGAAACTCGATGCGATTATCCGAGCGCCGCGCAGATGCAAGCCGCGTACTTTTCGACCGGGAACTCGCTTGCGGCTACTATGTACGGCGCCATTGTGAATATCTCAACCTCGACGCCCAAATCAGCGGCGAGCTCCGGCCGCGCGGAAAACAGCTCGGTAACCTGCGAGGATAGGTACAGCGCTTCAACCTCTTCGCCGTTTGAAATCCTATAGTAGTTTACCGACGACCAGAACTCGTTTTTGATTATTTCTATAAGCTCCGAAAGTTTATCCGGCTCGATGCGTTCAGACCTGTTGAGCTCGTCGGACAGCGTAGAATCTATCTGCACGCTGCGAGCCAAGGTGATTTTGCCGCCGCTTATGATGAGTATGTTTATAACATCGTTGTTGGCGTTCATCACCATGTAAGTATTAAAGGGAGCGCTCCTTTGCACCACCGACGCGATAGTCGTTACAGTGGGGACTATATCCTCGACCACATAGGAGCCGTATTTTTTGTCTTGGATAGTATCAACCATGTTGTAGAGCATATCGCGCTTTGCGGCGACAAGCAAGGCGCTTATCGTCGGCTCTGTGACCGGGTTGCCTGCCTCGTCGCGGATATGCTCGTCGGAGATGCAGTACGCAAGCTCAAGTTCGGTCAGCGGTATTGGGATATAGTTTTGCGCTTGGAGCATTATCACGTTGCGCTGCTTGTCTTCAGACACTTTAGGGAAGTTCGCGTATCTGACGATAAGCCCTTGGTTGCTTATCGAAAGGATGATTTTGCGCGACGTGAACTTGAACTTAGTCAAAAGCTCCCGCAGATAGCTCATAAAAACTTCAGGCTTTGCTATAATGCCGCCCATTACCGTGCCTTCCGGCAGGCGCGCCGAGCCGTACGCCGATACTTTTAGCTTATCGGATGCGCTTGTAACTTGTACCGCCCTGATTTCATTTGAGAATATCTGAAGCCCAATGACGTTTCTTACTTTTTCTTTCATAACCGCATATCCCTTTGCATCTCGCAAGGTTTACCCCTGTAAACCAGAGTTAATGACGGCGTTAAACATGGGCAGATAGAGGGCGATGAGCATGCCGCCGACCAAAACGCCGATAACGATGAGAATAATCGGCTCAAGCATCGAGCTGAGCTGCTTTGACGCAGTCTCGACGTCCTCCTCGTAGAACTCCGCTATTTTGTCAAGCATCTGCGGCAGCGTGCCAGA